>Ga0315910_10000035_pt1 | contig 250434 bp, 204 predicted proteins | sample EdamamesoilMG_FD_204470 | JGI IMG/M metagenome (GOLD analysis project Ga0315910, IMG submission 204470) | Garden soil microbial communities collected in Santa Monica, California, United States - Edamame soil | ecosystem: Environmental > Terrestrial > Soil > Garden | place: USA: California...
CGGGCTGCGCGCACCATTCAGGCCGCGACCTCCTTGCCGACCCCCGAGCGTACCTCAGGTTTCCGCCATCGCGGGTCTCGGCGCAGCCGACGTGGGAAACTAGTCCCCTGGAACCGTCGCTGATCGGTCTCGTATACCCGATACGCTCCCTCTTCGCGTTTTGGCGTGGCGCGCGCTGACTCCGTTCAAGCGGCTCGGAACTTCCGCCGAGCAGCACGCGTGCCTCGACCCGCCCGCCGCCCGCGGCGGTTTCGCTCGGCGCTCGCCGTGTCCCCGGCACGGGCTCCGGGGCGCGGTCCCGAGGGCGTGCTCATGGGCGCATCGCCTCGCATCCCGAGGGAAAGTTTGGGAGCGACAGCCAGGGCGCTATGCTTGGCGCCATGAACCTCGCCGACGCGGTCGAAGCGTTCGCGGAGCACCTACGGCACGAGGTCCGCGCGTCACCGCATACGGTACGGGCCTACCTCTCGGACCTCACTGCGTTCGTCGCGTGGATGACCGCCGAGGACGGCGACGAGGTGGGGGTTGTCGCGCTCGTGCCCGACCGCGTGCGCGCGTATTTGGCCGCGCTGTTTGCCCGTCGGAGCTCGGGGACGCTGGCGCGGAAGCTGTCGGCGATCCGGAGCTTCGGGGAATTCCTGCGCCGACGTGGCCTGCTCCAGCACAACCCGTTGGACGTCCTAGGCACGCCGCGTCGGCGCTCGAAGCTTCCCATTGCGCTCCCGGTGGAGGACATCGTGGGCATGCTGGATGGAGAGGGCCGGCCAGGAACGGTGGGCAAGCGTGATCGCGCGGTGCTCGAGGTCCTCTACGGTGCGGGCCTGCGTGTGAGCGAGTGTGCCAACCTCGAGCTCGATCACTTGGTTTCGGAGCGGGGAGCCCTCTCGGTTCGCGTCGTGGGTGGCAAGGGTGGCAAGGATCGCATCGTTCCGCTCGGGCGCGCGGCGGCTTCGGCTCTCGCCGCGTACCTGCGCGTGCGTGCGGGCTTGCTCGGCCCGCGAAGCCCAACCTCCGCGTTGTTTTTGGGTGACCGAGGGGGTCGTTTGGGTGTCCGCGCGATCCGTCGTCTGGTCACCGAACGCAGCGTCGCGACGGGGGCACGGGCGAGGATCGCTCCCCATGGGCTGCGACACAGCTTCGCCACGCACTTGCTGGACAGTGGGGCGGACCTCCGCACGATCCAGGCGATGCTGGGACACGCCTCCCTCTCGACGACGCAACGCTACACCCACCTGAGTTTGGGGCAGTTGGTGGATGTCTACGAGCGCACACATCCCCGTGCACAGCGGACCGGGTCCGAGCGCGCCTCGAACGCGGAGGCGCCCCGGTCCCGTCGTGCTCGGACAGCGGCGAAGGAACTGCTAGTCTCCCAATCCGGTGAAGACGGGGTTGGCAAGGGATAGGCGGATCCGAAGAACGGATCGCGAAGCAGCATCACTCTCCCCGGAAGAGTTCTTCGTTCTGAGCCGGATCGTCGGGGCGCCGACCGTGGCCGAGGTCTTGGTCAGCCTTGGGATGCCCAAGGCGGAGGTCGAGCGGATCTTGGTGCGCCTCATCGACCTCGGCGTACTCACCGTGCAGGACGAAGCGGACGCGACCTCCCGGGCGCCGTCGCGTGTCGTCGTGGCCCGAACGGGGCCCAGCGGGTTGCGCGATGCCGTCGAGCGACGCCGTCGGGAACGCTTGCGCGAACAGCTGCAAGCGGCCGGGCAGTCGCGCAATCCTGACCTGGGAACGCTGCCGGAGCCGCTCGAGGAGGACGACGGCGGCGTCCCCCCGCGCCGGATCGCGGTCGCATTGGCGGCCGAGGATGACGACCGTCTCGATGATGCGATCGCGTTGTCGCGCGAGGACCAGCGCTGGATCTTGGCGCTCGCCGATGGGCAGGAACGATTGACGCCGTTCGAGTTCCTCGGGATCGAACCCACCCACGACGGTCGGCACATCCGCCGGGCGTTTCACGAGACCAGCCGAAGGTTGCACCCGGATGCCTACTACGGCCGGGACGTGGGCCCATTTCGGGAACTTCTGGGCGATCTCTTCCGCCGCGCGAAGTTCTACTACGCCGAGTTGCGGAGCGAGGAGGTTCGGACCCCCTACGTGGACCAATCGATCGCGGAGCGGGCCGAGCTCGCGCGCCGGGTGGAGGCCGCCGAGGAGGCCGAGCGCGCGACCCAGGCGATCCGCCGCGCGGAAGAAGAGGCCGAGGCCGCGCTGCGCCGACGCGAGCGAGCGGAACGCAGGGCGGACCAGAGCCGTGAGCGAGCGCGACAGGAGCTTCGCGGGCGCGCGGATGCCTTCGTCCGCGATGCGCAGGAGGCCGAGACCGCAGGAAACCTGGCCCGCGCGGCCAATTTCTACCGCCTCGCGCTGCAGTCGGATCCGAACAATGTGGAGCTCGAGGGGCGCTGGGAGGCGTGCCGAGCGGCTGCGCGAAGGACCCGTGCCGTGGAAGCCCACGCGCAGGCGCAGAAGCATCTGGAGTTCGGGCAGACCCGTGAGGCCGCGTTGCTGTTGGTGGAGGCGGCCGATGCCGATCCTACGCTGCGGCACCTGGTCGACGCCTGCGATGCAATGCTCGAGCTCGACCCAACACGGGCCAGGGACTATGCGATGGCCGCGTTCGACGCGCTCGTGACGGCCCGTGCGGCTGGGATCGAATACCGTCCCGCCGAGCTCGCGGGGATGCACGTCAAGATTGGCCGGGCATTCCTCGCGGTGGGCCAGAAAGAGAGCGCGAGGCAACAAGCCGTGGCGGCGCGGGACCTGCGACCCGACGATCCCGAGGTTCGTGCACTTCTCAAGTCTCTGAAAGTGAAATAGCCTCCCATAGCGCCCCACGCGCCCAACGAGCCTCATGGACAACGTCGTCGGCATCGATCTCGGGACCACCAACACCTGCGTCGCCATCGTTGAGGATGGGGTCCCCACGGTCATTCCCAACAAGGGCGGCTACAAGACGACGCCCTCCATGGTGGGAATCTCCGAGAGCGGGAAGCGGCTCGTCGGGCACATTGCCAAGCGCCAAGCGGTGACCAACTCGCACAACACGGTGTACGCCGCCAAACGGCTCATCGGGCGGAGATGGGATTCGCCCCCCGCCCGCGCCGTGCAGCAATCGAGCCCGTACACCATTGTGGAAGGGCCGCATGGCGACGTTCGGATCAGCTTGCGCGATCAGGTCTACTCCGTGCCCGAGATCAGCGCCTTCATTCTCCAGGACATGAAGATGATCGCCGAGCAATATCTCGGCGAGACGGTCGAGAAGGCCGTCATCACGGTTCCCGCGTATTTCAACGACAATCAGCGCCAGGCGACCAAAGACGCCGGCCGCATCGCGGGACTCGATGTCATCCGCATCATCAACGAGCCTACGGCGGCTGCGTTGGCCTACGGTTTTGGCAAGGACCTCGAGCGCAAAGTCGCGGTGTACGATCTCGGCGGCGGGACGTTCGACATCTCGATCCTCGATATCGGGCGGGGCGTGTTCGAGGTCGTTTCGACCGCGGGTGATACGTTCCTCGGCGGCGAGGATTTCGACATCCGGGTGATGGATCGTCTGATCCAGTCGTTCGAGGAGAAGACCGACGTGGACATCCGCGAAGATCGGATGGCCCTGCAACGGATCAAGGACGCCTCGGAGAAGGCGCGGTGTGAGCTCTCCGTCGCGCGAGAGACGGTGGTCGACCTTCCGTTCCTGTACACGACCTCGGACGGCCAGACGTTTCACATGCAGGAGACGCTCAGTCGCGCGGAGCTGGAGGAACTCACCCGCGACCTCGTGGATCGCACGATCTCGATCTGCGAAAAGACGCTCGGCGAAGCCGAAATCGACCGCACCGAGCTCGATGACGTGATCCTCGTCGGGGGGATGACGCGCATGCCTCTCATCCAGGCCCGCGTCGCCGATTTCTTCGGGATCGAGCCGTGCAAGGGCGTTCACCCGGATGAGGTCGTCGCGCTCGGAGCTTCGATCCAGGCGGCCGCGCTCGTGGACGAATCCATGGATGTCTTGCTGCTCGACGTGACGCCGCACAGCCTCGGCATCATGATCGTGGGCGGTATCTTCCACCGCCTCATCGAGCAGAACACGACCGTCCCGACGAGCGAGACCCATATCTTCACGACGGTGCGGGACTATCAGACGTCCGTGAAGATCCTCGTCTTGCAGGGAGAGAGCGACAAGGCGGCGGAGAACGAACTCCTTGGTGAGTTCATCCTCTCGGGCCTACGCAAGGCGCCGCGCGGCGAGGTCGAGGTGGAGGTCACGTTCTCGATCTCTGCCGATGGTCTGGTCAGTGTGTCCGCCAAGGACCTCGAGACGGGACATGAGCAGAGCATCACGGTCACCGCGACTTCGGGCCTGACGGAAGAGGAGCTGCAGAAACTCGTCGAGAGCAGCCAGCACTACATGGTCGAGGTGCGGGCGTCCGAGGAGTTCGAGCGACAGCGTCAGCAGGCCGAGCGCCTGATCGGGGATGTCCGTGAGCTGTTTCCGCAGGTCGAAGGCATCATGAGCGGCACGAGCTTCGGCCGAGATGCCATCGCGAAGGCAGAGGCGGTTTTGGCTCGCGCCGAAGCCGAGATCCGCAACCAGGATGCGCGCACGCTCGAAGAAGTGATCGAGAGCCTCGAGCGCACCCTCAACATGTTCCGCGGTGTGGTCAGCAAGACCGGCATGACGTAGAGCGACCGGGCACCGGCGCACAGACAGCGCGCCGGTGACTGGCACTTGCGACCACGGACTCGGGGAGCCCGTCTCAGAGCCCGAGGCGGATGCCGTCGTCGCGGCACTCCGCACGGATTCCCGCGCGGTCCGACATCGACAACCGCTCGAACGCGGCCTTGGCCTTGCTGCGGCTCTTCATGCGGCATGCGGCTCGCGCCATCGTGCGCACCGCCGCCGCCGACTTCTTCTTGCTGTAGCTGCGCGAGGCGAGCTGATAGGCCTCCGACGAGGCGCCGCGCTGCAAAGCTCGCTGTGCGTCTTGCAGGAGGTCGCTCGCGGAGGGCTCGGCAGGAGCGTCCGAAGGTGGGGGAGGGGCGGTGCCCACTGCGGCCGTCGACGGTTTTTCACGCTTCGGCGACCGACGACGGCTGGAACGGCCGGAAGAGGCCGTCGCGGGGGCTTCTGCAACGTCTCCGGCCGACGCGACGTCCGCTGGGAGCGAATCCTGCGGAGCGTCGCCCGGGAGGAGCGCCGCTTCGTCGTCGGAGGCCTCGGTGGGTGGGGCGGGAGGGGACGGCAGCGCTGCCGGAGCGGCGTCCTCCTCGATCTCGGTTTCCTCGGAATCGGCTTTGACCGCGGAGGCCGAAGCGACGTGGCGCTCGGGGGTCGTGCGCAAGGACTCGTGCTGTGCGAGCTCGCGATGTTCGTCCGAGGCTGCGGCGGTCACTTCGTCCCCGCCGCGAGAGGTGAGCAGGGCCGTGCCGATCCCGAGCACAGCGAGGACCCCCGCCGCCGCGATCCAAGGGATGAAGCGGCGCACGGATTCGAAGGCGATGGGGGCCTCGTCGTCGTCGTCCTCGCCCTGCCCATGGCTGGTGGCATCGAAGCGCCGACCGGCGACGCCGCTTGGGCCTGGGCGCGCCTCGCCAGCGGGGCCGCTGCCCTTGGCTTCGCGGGTACGCGCCTCGTCGTCACCGATGGGCGACACGTCTTCTGCGGTCAGCTCCTCCGCGATATTCGCGATGAGCATCTGGGTGTTGACCACCTGGCGCCTCACCCCTTCGGTCTGCGGAGGGAGAAGGCCTTTGGGCAGCGATGAAGCGGGGAGCGTGCTCGAGCTCTCTGCACTTCTCCTCCGACCTTCGGTGGCCCGAAGGTGCGGGCGAGAGTCGTGGGCACGGAGCCGACCCGGAGTCGGGAGGGCGCCGGCTCGCCGGATCTCCGGTGCGCCCGATTCGGACGCTGCTGCGGAGGGCAGCGGCGTTGCCAAGGGCGGCGTCGCCAAGGGGGCCGCTGCAGCAGCCGGGGGGGCCGTAACGTTCGCTGGGCCACCCGGGCTCACGAACTCGGGTGATGGCACTGGCGGGGCCGCGGAGGCCGGGCCCGCGGTCAGCGAAGGTCCTCCGACGGGCGCGGGCGGCATGAGGGGCGGGAGCGGGGGCGCTGCTGGAATGGTCAGCGTCCGCGGTCGCGGACTCGGGGACGGAATCGGAATCTCTCCTGTCGTGGCGGGGACGGCTTCCGTTCGCGTCGCGCGGTGGGGCAGACCCACGGCCGCGAGCAGCGAAGGCGTGGAAGCGGGAGCCGGTGCGCTACTGGGCGTCGACGCGGGCTCGCGATGATTCGGATCCGACGAAGTAGGCACGAACGTTGATGAGTCTACGTCTGCGAAGAAGAATCGTCACCCGTCTCCCCCTCGCTCGGCGCGTGCGCAGCCTCCGAGGGGCTCGCATGCGTGGCCTCCGATTCCCCACGATGTGTGGGCGCCTGACCTCCAGACCGCTCCGTATGAGCACCTTGCGGAGCGGGCGCGCGTGGGGGAGGTGGTGTCAACGGTGGCGCGGTGGGGGGTCCGACCAGCGATGCCCTACGCTCGGGTTCTTCGTTGCCAGATTCTGGAGGAGGCTCCGTGCTCGGGCGCTTTCGCGCTGCTGGAGGTCGGGCTGGGGGCAGGGTGCCCTCCGACCGTTCCTGGGTCGCTTTCGGCGCGGGCGGGGGCGGGGGCGGGGGAACCGTCTTCCCCGTGCGACTCGAAGGCTTTCCTCCGCGCGACACGTCGACGGAAGCATGCGGCGCCGTCGTGGTCTTGGCGCTGCCGCGTGCCCCTCCTGACCGCGACGGGGCGTGCGGTGCTTCGGGCTCCCGGGGTTCTGGGCGCGATGAGTCGTCGTGGATCACGGTCGGCGCTGCCGGCTCGACGGGCGGCTCCGTGCGCGTCTGAGAGGGCCTCGATTCCTCCGGCGGTGGCGGCCTGCGACGTTTGCCGCTCGAGGGGGGGGGCTCGGTTCGCAGCGGTGACGAGGGATGCGGTGTGGCGTCGGCCTCGCTCGCCGCCTGCTGTGTCGCGGTGCGCAACGGGATGGGCGCGAAGATGGCGGTGACCCCCGCGGGCGGGGTCGACAGGAGCAAGGGTTTGCTCGGAGCCTCGGCGCGCGCGCGCCGGAGCCCTGGGATTCGCATGAATCGCTCCAGCATGAACTCGACCTCGCGGCGTAGGTCGTCTCGCGATCCGTTGTTCTCGATCACGTAGTCGGCGCGGCGACGCTTCTGGTCTTCGTCCATCTGCGCGGCCATGCGCGCGCGGACTTCGGCCTCGGTCACGTCGTCGCGCGCCTGGACCCGTCGGATCCGGAGCGCCTCGTCGGCGGTGACGAGGATGACGGCCTTCATGTCGTTTTGCAGGTTCTTCTCGAACAGCAGGGGGACTTCGTAGACGGCGACCTGGTGCCCGCCTTTCTCCAACGCATCGAGCACCTGTTCGAAGCGCTCGCGGATCCGCGGGTGAAGGATCGCCTCCAAATCCTTGCGGCGTTCGGACGACTCGAACACGAGCGACGCCAAGCGTCGGCGATTGAGTTCCTTGGCGTCGGTGAGGACCTCGGGACCGAACGCCTCGACGACTTGCCGGAGGCCCTCGCTGCCGCGCGCGACGACGATCCTCGAGAGCTCGTCGGCGGAGACCACGGGGATCCCGTAGCCCTCGAGCAGGTCCGCGACTGCGGACTTGCCGCTGCCGATCCCGCCGGTCAGACCGTAGACGTCCATGGATCGAGGGTATCCCATGGCCGGGTCGCGAGAAGCCCGAAATATGCCGGGTATTCCCGCAATCTCGCCGCCTTGCGGCGGGCTGCGACGACGGTGTTTCCGTCCGTGCGACTTTCACGACGGGCTGCTAGGTTCCTGCGAACGATGTCACCGGATCGAGTCGACCCGTGGCGGGTGGTCGAAGCGACGTTCGAACGCAGCGCCGCGGCGCTCGCGGATTGTCCGCGCGATGGTCTCCCCGAGGTGGCGATCGTCGGGCGATCGAACGTCGGCAAGTCGAGCTTGCTGAATGCGCTGTGCGGGCAGCAAGGGCTCGCTCGCGTGAGTCGAACGCCCGGACGGACCCAGCTCATCAACTTGTTCACGCTCGTCCTCCAGGGACCGCAGCGGCAACGTGTGCCGCTGCGCTGCGCCGATCTCCCAGGCTACGGGTTTGCGGCGGCCGCCCGGCCCACGCGCGAGCGCTTCGCTCCGATGATCGGGGGGTACCTCGGCGGGCGCGAATCATTGCGCGCCCTCGTGGTGCTGGTCGATCTGCGGCGGGGCCTCGGGGACTTGGATCAGCAGATGCTGGAGTTCGCGGCGGCGTCGAGCGTCCCCGCGGTCCTCGTCGCCACCAAGGCCGACAAGCTCGGTGCGGCCGAGGTCGGTGTGGCTCGGCAACGGCTTGCGCAGTCCGTGGGCGCACGCAAGTCGGACGTGCATGTGACGAGCGCCTCGAGCGGCCGCGGCATCGGGGATCTCGTGGAGCAGCTGGCCGATCTGGCCAGCGTTCCGCCCACCGCGACGGAGACGTCGGAGAACGCAGCGCGGTAGCGCACGAGGGACCGTGCGCCTGCGGCTCGCGCAGATCTCCGATCTCGAGGCGATCGTCCAGATCGAGCAGGAGGCGTTCGGCAATCCATGGCCGCACGATGCCTACGTCCAGGAGCTCGAGCGTGAGTACGGGCGGGTGGAGGTCGCGGAAGCACCGATCGTGGGCGTCGTGGGCTTCAGCTGCACCTGGCACGTGTTGGACGAAGCCCACCTCATGCGGATCGCCGTGCGGGCGTCTCATCAGCGCTGCGGGTGGGGCGTGCGGCTGCTCGAGTCCGTCGTGGGGGCGGCCAGGCGCGCTGGTTGCATCGAGGTGTCGCTCGAGGTGGCGGCCTCGAACACCGCCGCCCTCGGCCTCTACAAGCGCGCGCGGTTCGAAGAAACGGGCCGCCGCTTGGGGTACTACCGGCTCCCGGTGGATGATGCGGTCTTGATGCGGTGCCGACTCTGAGCGGTCGCCGCCGCGAGATCTCAGGCTGACCTTCGGTGGCGAACGGGACTTTCGCCACGGGCGGCTGGACCCTCGGAACATGCTTCGCTATAGCTGCGCGGTGCCTGCCGCTCGCCCGCGCGTCCTCGCGTTCGTCACCCCGAACTCGGAGCGAACCTCGTGACCGCTCGCGCCACCCCGAGCCGCGCCGAGGAGGTCCTCGGGCTCTTGCGCGAGCGAGACTTTCGCATGGTCGACGTGCGCTTCGTCGATTTGCTCGGTGCGTGGCATCATTTCACGCTCCCCGCCCATCAGCTCGTCGAGTCTGCGTTCAGCGAAGGGCTCGGCATCGATGGTTCGGCGATTCGCGGTTTTGCGCCGGTCCATCGCTCGGACTTGGTCGTCGTTCCTGATCCCCGCACCGCGCGTCCTGATCCCCTGGCCGAAGCCCCGACGCTCGTCTTGCTCGCCGACATTCGGGAGCCGGACGGCGAAGCGAGCCATCCCCTCGATCCCCGAGGTGTCGCGCGCCGAGCGGAGGCACATCTCCGAAACCGAGGCCTTGCGACGCACGCATTTTTCGGACCGCAGACCGAGTTCTTCGTCTTCGACCAGGTTCGGGTGCGGGCCGAGAGTCACGCGGCTGGTTACGAAGTCGATGCGGGGTCGGGTCATTGGAACTCGGATCGCGAGGAGTTCCCGAACCTCGGATACAAGGCGCGCAGAAAGCTGGCGGCCCAGGTCGCGCCTCCCACCGACACCTTCGGGGACCTGCGCACGGAGATGTGTCTCGTCCTCGAAGACGTCGGCCTCACGACGCTGCGTCACCACCACGAGGCGGCGAGCGGGGGGCAATCGGAGATCGATCTCCACTACGACACCCTGCTCGCCCAAGCGGATGCGCTGTGCTGGCTCAAGCATGTGGTCAAGAACGTCGCTCGGCGCGCAGGCAAGACGGCGACGTTCATGCCCAAACCCATCTTGGACGACAATGGCTCCGGGATGCACACCCACATCAGCCTGTGGCGGGACGCCGAGCCTTTGTTCGCCGGCGAGGCGGGCTTTGGGCTCTCGAGCTTGGCGTTGAGCTTCGTCGCGGGCGTGTTGGCTCACGGACCAGCGCTCTGCGCGTTCACGAATCCCACCACCAACAGCTACAAGCGTCTCGTCGCCGGATTCGGGGCTCCCACCCACCTCGCGTACTCGGCGGGAAATCGCTCCGTCGCGGTCCGTATCCCTGCGCATGCGCGGCAGCCGAGGTCTCGGCGCATCGAGCTGCGTACCCCAGACCCGCTCGCGAACCCCTATCTGGCCCTGTCGGCCATCCTGATGGCCGGGATCGATGGAATCGAGCGCGGCCTGCAGCCAGGGGAGCCCCTCGATGCCGACGCTTTCGCACTCGATGAGCAATCGCTTCGACATGTCCCCTCCATTCCGGCTAGCCTGGAGGAGGCGCTGCGGGCCCTCGACGCGGACCGCGAGTTTCTGATCCAGGGCGGCGTCTTCGACGGAGCGCTCCTCGATGCCTGGATCCGATGGAAGAGAGAGCATGAGGTTCATGAAGTCCGATTGCGGCCACACCCCCACGAGTTCTCGCTGTACTTCGACGGCTGACCTTGCCGACCGCGCTTGCGGGTTGGACGCCTGCTCGCTAGGCTCTGGCGTCGATGAGTGAGCGGGGAGTCCCGCTGCGAGCCAAGGTCGCCGCAGCGTTGGTACACGCATCGCCGGATTGGTCGGCGTTGTTGGCAAGTCGTGCGATGGGAGCGGCTGCGCGGGCGAAGTTGCCGACGGGTGTCGGTCGCTTTCTCGTGGGTGCCTACGCTCGATGGTTTCGTGTCAACCTCAACGAGGTCGATCCGCTCGAGCTCGAAGAAGGCTTCGACAGCTTCGACGCTTTCTTCACGCGCAGATTGCGAGAAGGCGCGCGGTTCATCGATCGCGATCCGCGGACGATCGTGTCGCCTTGCGACGGCGAGCTGCGGGAGCTCGCGGAGATCGAGCGCGAATCCGAGGTCGTCGCAAAAGGACAGCGCTACTCGATCGCCGAGCTGTTGGCCGATCCAGAGCTCGCGGAGCTGTTCGTCGGTGGCGTGTCCGCCACGATCTACCTGCATCCCCGGGATTACCATCGCGTTCATTGCCCGAGCGACGCGCTCGCTCGCCGCGTGACGTTGGTACCAGGGCGGCTCCTCCCCGTTACGGATGCCTCGGTCGCCCGTGAACCCCGCGTCATGGCGGTCAACGAGCGCATGGTCCACGTGCTCGAGACCGGCCACGGCTGGGTCGCGGTCGTGATGGTGGCGGCGTTCGGCGTCGGCAACATGAGCTGCGCCTATGACCGGTTCAGTCCGCATCCTCGCGAACTCGAGATCCATCATCGCGAGCCACCGGCACGCCTCCGCAAGGGGGACGAGCTCGGGACGTTCCACCTCGGGAGCACGGTGATCGTGCTCGCCCAGGCCTCCGTGCGAGCGGGACAGCAGGTGGCCCTCGGTCGGATCCGGCTCGGGCAGGGCCTGCTCGAAGAGAGGGCACGATGACGGGTTGGGATACCTCATCGGAGCGTTGGCTCGAGTGGATCGAGCACGATGGCGCGCTCCAGCATCCCGTTTGGGTGTCTTCCGACGCGTTCGATGAGGACCTCCGCGGGCTGCTCGAAGCCCAACCGTTCAACGCCATCCACCACGAGCGCGAAGTCGCGGAAGCCCAAGCCACCCGCCTCACGGGGTCCGGTGGTGTTCGGTCGCAGGTGGCGGAGTCCCGCGTCGAACCTGGCGTCGTGCCCACGCTGCTCGGCGTCGAGGCGGGTCACGGCGGGGAACGACCGCGTCCGTCGTCGCCCTGGGTACCGAGCGATTGGGATCCCGGGCTGGGTCCGGTCGAAGACGGCGATGTCGCGGGGAACGACCTCGCGGACAGCCCTGCCGCGCTCTCGGAGCCGGAGCTCGAGGGCCTGTTCATTCCCAGCCTGACGCGACCCGCCATCGAGGTCACGCGAGGCGAGGTCACGCGAGGCGAGGTCGCGCGAGGCGAGGTCGCGCGAGGCGAGGTCACGCCAGGCGAGGCCGCGCGAGGCGAGGCCGCGGGCAGCTCATCGGCGCAACTCGAGCCCCTCGACTTCGAGCCCGAACGGGCGCGGCCGGGTGCCCAGCTTTCCGTGGTGCCTCCCACGCTGCTGGCCTCCTCCGAGCCTGCCCCCGCCACGACCTGGTCACCGCCGGCCAAAGAGCGTCTCGGACCGTGGAGCATTCCGGAGTCCGAACCCCAAGACACGACCCTCCACACCTGGGACAACTCCACGTCGGAAACCTGGGACGCGGAACCCTCGGATCCCGCCCCTTGGGATGCCGAGCCCTCCTTGCCCGAGCATTGGGCGTCGCCCGCAGACGCCGCGCGTTGGGAGCCCTCGGGCGAGTCGACGAGCGTGGACGCTCGCGAGGGGCTGGCCCCCGATGACGCTGTGCCTGCTTGGGAAGAGCGTCCTGGGCCGAGCGCTTGGGACCTGCCCGCCGAGCCCGTGGGGTGGGAGCCGCCGGAGACCGCGGAACCCGAGCCGCAGCAGGACGGCGTCGTCCAAGCCGTGCCGCGCGTCGGTTCCGACGGGGCGATCGAGCTCGACGCGGACGAGTTGGACGAGGGAGAGCTCGTCGAAGAGGACCTCGTCGAAGAAGAAGTCGGCCCGCGGGTCGCGGCGCGGCGTACCCCACCTGCGCCACCTCCCTCCCGCGAGGAGGCACCCGAGGATTCAGTCACGCCTGCGGAACGAGAGACCGAGGCAGCGGGCCTCCCCTTGCAGAGCCCCGGGCTGAGCGCGTCGGAGCTCGCACATCGTGCGATGCAGCTGCACGAGGTGACACCGAGCGCATGGTACGAGGAAGCGTTTGGCGAGCACTACGGTGCGCTCACGCACCCACGCCATGCGCAGCACGCCCGCGAAGACGTCGACTTCTTCCTGCGTACATCGGGGCTCGCCCACGGCGCACGGGTGCTCGACATGGGTTGTGGGGATGGCGCCCACGCGATCGCGCTGTCGCAGCGCGGCATCGAGGTCACGGCCCTCGACCTTTCGCTCCCGCAGCTGGTCCGCGCATCCAGGGCCGCAGAGGCCGTGCGCGCGCCCGTGCGCTTCGTCCACGCCGACATGCGCGCACCCGGCCTCGAGTTGGGCTCCTACGACGGCTTGGTCTGCATGGGAACCACTTTCGGCTACTTCGAGGAGGACGAGAACCGGAGGCTGCTCCAAGTTTGGGCCGCCTTGCTCGCCCCGCGCGGCCGTGCGCTCCTACACGTGGCGAACCGCGACCAGGTGGTCGCGCGCCTCCCCGCACGGTCCTGGTGGCAGGGCGCGGGATGCCTCGTCCTCGACGAGGCGGAGATGAACTTCTTCACCAACCGCGTGCAGGTACAGCGCAACATCGCGTTCAATGATGGTCGGCAGATGCGGCACGATGTGAGTCTGCGACTCTATGGCGCGCACGACCTCGCCCAAATGTGCGTCGAGGCCGGTCTTCGTATCGTGGAGCTCTCAGGCAGTCGGCACACGCGGGGCCGGTTCTACGGTGCGACGTCTCCCGAGATTTGGCTGCTCGTCGAGCGCGTGTCGTAAGCCGAAACGTTCGTCGCGCCCTGACGCGCATGTCAGGGTGCGGGGGATGCTCACGACCCTTGGCGCTCCGGCCGATCCTTCGCGTTGAAGCCCGCAGGCTGTGCGGACGATGAAACGCTGGACCCGGATTGACGAGGGCGATCCGGTGTCCATTTTGCATGGCTAGTGGAACAGGCTGGAAACACTTCGGCCTTCGAAACGTAATCCATCTTGGGAAACCGACGTCTCGGCCAGGACACTCGCCGCGCGGCGGGCCCGGGACTAGCGCAACGTCACCGAAAGTGTCCTGTTCCTCCACCAACCCCTAGCTTTTTCGTCGAACGAAGGAACGAGAGTCATCTATGGCACGCCGAAAGGTCACCCGCGGAGCCCCACCTCGCCTCGCGCGCTCTCGTGGACGCACACGGTCCACGACCGACGCGCCACGGCCGCCGAAACCGAGCCGCGTCTCGACGGGTTCGGAGGACGACGGCGACACGACGTTGGGTACGTACTTTCGCGAGATGTCCGGCCTCGACGTGATGAGCCCCGAGCAGGAGCTCGCGGCAGCGACTCGGATCGCGGGGTTGCGCAAGGAGACGTGGGTCGAGATCTTGTCGTACCCACCGTTCGTCGATGGAATCATCGCGTTCGCGGAAGAGCAGCTCGAGGCGGAGGACGTCCCGGTCACCCAACTGCGATCGTTGCGGAAGAACGCGCGTGCGCTGCGGGACCGAGAAACTCGGGTCAACCGTGACGCCTACGAGGCCGATCGCACCGCGACCGCGGAGGCGCTCGGGTTCGCCGACGCGGACGGAATCGTCGCGGATCGGATCCTCGCGGATCTCGAGACTTTGGATGCGGGTCACCGCACCGGTCTCTCGATGTCCGTCCGTCCGCCGCGACGGGACAGCCAACCGTTTCGCGACTACGTCAATGGGGTGCGGCGTGCGACGTTGTTCCTTCGGACGGCGAAAAATCGCTTCGTCAAAGCGAACCTCCGTTTGGTCGTTTCGATCGCTCGTCGCTTCAACCACGGGCGCATGCCTCTGCAGGACCTCATCCAAGAGGGCAACATCGGCCTGATGAAAGCGGTCGATCGCTTCGATCACCGCAAGGGCTTCCGGTTCTCGACCTACGGGAGCTGGTGGATCCGTCACGCCATCAGCCGAGCGATCGCCGACAAGGGGCGCGCCGTCCGATTGCCGGTCCATATGATCGACGCGTACCACAAGGTCTCGCGCGCTCGCCGTGAGCTCGAGACCCTCAAGGGGCGGGATCCCACGGCCGACGAGCTGGCCGAGCACACCGGCCTCGCTGCGGCCAAGATCGAGAAGATGGACACGCTCCTCCTCGAGCAGCCGATTAGCCTGGATCGCCCCGTGTCCGAGCAAGACGGACGCAAGGTGATCGACTTCCTCGAGGATGAGGCGACCGCACTTCCGGGTGAAGGGCTAGAAGCGGATGCCCTCAGCGAGCACGTTCGCGAGGTGATCACCGCGTTGCGGCCCATCGAGGCCGACATCTTGCGGAAGCGGTTTGGGCTCGAGGACGACAACGAGCTCACCCTCAAGGAGATCGGCGAGCAGTACTCGCTCTCGCGGGAGCGGATCCGGCAGCTCCAGGAGCAAGCGCTCGGCAAGATCCGGCGTGAGCTTCGTCGCCGCGACATGCTGTAATCACGGGGGGGCCCCTTGCGGGGCTCCACTTCGCTTCGTTCGTCGCGGGCCCTTGGCTTCCAGGCGCGGCGGACGATTTCAGCCCCGCTCGATCTGAAACAGCTTCTGCCCGATGAGCACGAGGCTCGAGAACGGCACGATCTGCGCGGTACGGACGCGCATGTACGTGCCGTTGCTGCTGCCGAGGTCCTCGATATAGACGCCGCTCTCGTCACCCGAGATGCGACAGTGCTTGCCGGAGACGTATCCGTCCTGTGCGAACGTGATGTCGCCGATCTCTCGCCCGACCGAGATTCCGTCGTTCTCGATAGGAAAGGCAGCCGATGCGCTGTCGGGGTCCACGAGCACGCTGATGCGACCCCAGTAGCCGGGGTTCGGGCTGCCCATGCGTTCGGTGCCGTCGGCCGTGGGCGTCGGTTCTGGCAGGTCCTCGTACAAGAGCAGCTCCTGGCCGACGCGGAATTGATCGCCGTGCCGGATCTCCATGCGCTTGTTCAGTTTGAGGAAGATTCCGTTGATCGAGTCGTGATCGTCCACCCGGATCCCGTCGGCGACGACGGTGAGACGCGCGTGCGTGAGATCGAGATAGGCGTCGTCGGCCCAGGGGGGCCCGGCCTCTCGACCCACGTCGATGGCCTCTCCGCCCGCGAGCACCCGTTCACCGACGGGTTGCCCATCCGGTCCGAGCATCACGAGCCGAGCCGGGCCCGAAGGGGCCGGAGCGTGTGGGCGCGGCGGCTCGAGCACCGCGCCGAGCAGGCTACGGTTGGCCGCCGAGGACGGCGGGGGCTCGGGCTCTTGCGGTTCCAGGACTGCGGTCGTCGTTCCGACGAACAGCGTACGGGCCGACCCGAGGTCCTCCTCCGCAGCGGGGGTCGCAAGCGGAGTCGAGCGCACGGGGGTGGGCGTGGCGGATCTCGGGGCCGGGGCTGCGGGCGCTGGGGCGGCCGACGGCGGAGGGGAGGGCGTTGGGCCTGAGGCGGGCGCTGGGGCCGTCATGGGAGACGGCGGAGAGGCGGGCGCGGGCGCTGGGGCCATCATGGCCGCCGGCGGAGGGGCGGACGGCGGAAGGGTAGACGGCGGAAGGGTAGACGGTGGAGGGGCTGCCGGGGCAAGCGACGCGCCGCAGCTGCCACAGAACTTGAAACCGGATGGATTGACGAAGCCGCACTGGCCGCAAGGGGGAGGCTCCGCGCTCGGCGAGGACGCTCGCGTGGGAGGTGGGGGCGGTGCCTTCGGTGACGATGTCGTGGCGGGGGGTTTGGGAGGCGGTACCCTGGAAGGCGGACCGACGGTTGCGGGGGGCTGCGGCGCCGCGGAAGGCATGCCGCCGGAATCCATGCGACGGCTGAGCTCGGTGGCCTCGGCGCGGGAGATCGTGAGCGTCGGCGGATCGTCTTCGTCGTCGGGGATCTCGGTCGGCGTTCCGCTCCCCATGGGGCCGAGCGTGGGTCCCAGCAGGGGCGGGGGTCCCACGAGAGGGGGAGGAGCCACGTCCGCGACCAACAACGGCGGACCCTCGGCGCCCGCGAAGGCTGCAGCGTCCAGCTTGGTGCCGCAGGCGAGGCAAAACTTGTAGTGGTCTTGATTCGGCTTGCCGCAGTTCGGACAGTTGATCACGAGGGTCGCTCCTTCAGGCGATCTCGACGCGCAGAAGCTGTTGCCCGACGAATAGGTAGTCGCCGTGAAAGAGCTCCTGGGCGCCCACGAGGCGGATGAACGTGCCGTTGCGCGAGCCCGTGTCCGTCAGCATGACTTCCTGGCTGTCCGAGTGCGCGTCGAGGCGCGCGTGGTGGCCAGAGATGAACCGATCGTCTGGGAAGTTGAGCGTGTTCCCTTCCCGTCCCATCGAGAGCGTGCCGTCTTCCGCGGTGGCGATGCGTCCCTCGCCGCCGCCCGCGAGGCATTGCACGACTTGGAACCGCCCCGAAGGACGGGGGCTGCCGTAGTAGTACGTGCCGTCGCCCGTCGGAGAGCCATCCGAGAAGGGCGCGATCTGAAGACGGAGCAGCTGCTCTCCCACGAGCATCCTCGTCCCGTTCCCGACGAGGGTCGGCTTCTTGATGCGGAGGAACACGCCGTTCTCGCTGTCGAGATCCTGGACGAACAAGCGGCCGTGCTGCCCCGTGAAGCGCGCGTGCTCGGGGCTGAGGAACGGGTCTTCGGCGAACGTGATGTCGCCCTGGACGCGACCGATCACGGTGGTCGTTCCTTGGAGGTGGTACGTGGCACCGTCCCCGCCTTCGCCCTTGATGACGACGAGGCGCGGCACGACCGGCTGCTGCTGCAGCGCGCCAAAGAACATGGTCTTGGCCGCCGGCAACGGGCCGCCCATCAGCCCATCGCCCGTCGCTGGGTCAAAGCGCAGCGCCGCGTGGCTCCCGGTGCTCGTGTTGCCGGGCAACGTGCTCTCGACGTCGGGGATGCCCGTGGTCCGCTCGCCGCGGTTGTGAGCCCCGGAGCCAGGGAAGGTTCCAGAGAGTCCCGACATCGAGTCGCCCACGGATTCGGACATCGGATCGCCCATGGGATCACGACGTGCGGCGCGGTTGGGATTGGATGGAGCGACGACCGTCGCCCCCGCCGCGGGTGAAGGACGCGCCGACGCGATGACCGTCACCGACGTTCCGGACGCCGAAGGCGGGGGGTCACGGCGCGCAGCGGCCAAGATGGCTCCGCATCTGCTGCACGTTTGGGCACCCAATGCGTTCAGTGTGCCGCAAACGTGGCAAGCAAGGCCCAGGTCCATGGCTCTCGCATCCTGCGCCCTCACCCTCACATTGTCAATTCAACGCGCCCCCAAGTCGATCGCATCGGGAACGAGCTCTGGCAAGCGTACGCGGTCGGTGTCGTTCGATGCTTCACGAGCCGCGGTTCGCTCGGCTCGGGTCCCTTTGCGAGCGCTCTGCAGTGCAGCGCGGAGCTGGGGTTTGGTCCGCGCGAGGTCACGAAGGTCCACGGGTTCAGGAAGGGGAGCCACCTGGCCCCGCAACCAACGCTCGATGACCGTCCCCCACTCGAGCGTGTTCGCGGGCAGGGGGAGGGGGGTCTGTGGCCGTTGCTGGGAGGGGTCATGGGGTCGCAGCAGGCGAGAGAGTGCAGCGGCTGCCGCATCGCGCGGGAGGCCAGAGGGGCCCAGCATGCGACGATAGAGCGCCTCGAACGTCTCATCGCGAGGCACGGATTCGTGGCCCAGGCGCCAGGCCGCGATCGCGGCCATCACGGGGTCGCTCGCGTAGAGTTGGGTGTACATGCGGGGCAAGGCGCGGTCGGGCAGCATCGCCGCCTCCGCGAATGCGCAAGCTCGCCGCAGATGGAGATCCGCCGCGGCGCGTGCGACCGCGCCTGCTTCTGCAGCGGCCGCTCGGGTCGATGCCTCGAACTCGGCCGGCAAACGCCCGCCAGCGTTCCCGGCCGTGGGTTCGGAGCGCAGGTAAGGCTGCGCCAACGCGAGGCAGGCCATCGCGGCCACTTGGGGATCGTCGTCGGTATCCAGATGCCGCACGAGCGCGTCCGTGGCCTCGGAGGAAGGGATCCGAGCCAGCGCCCAAGCGGCGGCCCGCCGCACCGGCTGCGCTTGGGCGGGATCGTCGAGCAAGGTGACGAACGCGGGCGTGGCTTGGGGATCGCGGAGCTCTCCGGCGGCCGTCAGCGCGGTCAGTCTCGCGACCGTGTACGCGTCGCGGACCGTGGGCGTCGCATCGTGGGGCGGCGTGAGGGTTGCGGCCGTCGTCACCAACGGAACCGCGGTGCGCGGCAGTCCGAGGGCTCCCAGATGCTCCGCAGCGCGGATCCTCGAGCTCAGGGAGCCCCGCTGGAGCGAGAGCAGCAGCGGCGCGCGGAGGGCGTGTGTCAGGTCCTCGGTCAAGAGGGCGCGCACTTGCACGGAGGGGATCCGGTCGAGGGCTTCGAGGAGGAACTCCCGGGGAGGCTCGGCTTCTGGATAACGCGCGGTGCGGGTCACGGCCGCGCGCAGGAGCTCGGGCAGCGTCGACGACGTCTCCGCCAGGTCGAGCGCACGCGCTCCGGCTTCGCGCACCAAATCCGGAGATCCGCCGCGTTCGAGCACCTCTTGGAGCAGCGTCGAGGAGCGACTGGCGTCCCCGCGCGTGAGCTCGAGCTCTGCGAGGCGGAGCCTCGCGGTCGACTGATCCGGCGCGACCTCCAACGCGCGGCCGTACGCGCGCGCGGCCTGCTCGAGGTCTCCGCGGCGCTCGTGTTGCTCGCCGAGGCGGACGAGCGCTTCAACCTGTAGCTTGTCGTGGGTCGCGGCTCGGGTCGCGAGGTCGAGGGCGTCGTGATGTTGCCCGGCCTCGAAGGAGACCTCACTCATCGTCGAGAGCATCTCCCCGGCGCGGCTCGGATCGAGCTCGAGCAGCTGCTGCAGGGTCGAGAGCGCGGACGTCGATTGGCCCGCGCGGCGCTGTGCTCCCGCCAATTCTTCGAGTCGCTCGGGATCCTCGGGACGCAAGCGCAACAGGCTGGCTTGGACCTCGACCGCGGCGTCGTAGTTCTCTTGGCGCGTGTAGAGCTCCGCGAGGAACCGACCCGCTTCGATGGCGTCCGCTTGGGGGGTGCCACGGTTGAGCTGCTCGGTCGCCGTCAGGATGGCGCTCCCCATGCGATCGCGTCGCTGCGGAATCATTCCGCCGACCAGCAGGTCGACGATGCGGGTGCGCGCCTCGGCGCGGATCAAGTGGTGTTCTGGAGCGGAGGCGGAGGCGTGGACTTGCTCCCACAGGCGGAGCGCCTGCGCGGGGCGCCGCTGTTCTTCCGCCAGCACGGCGCGCGTCCGCAGGTATTCGGGATGGTCCGGCGCGACCTTCATCGCGCGCTTGATGGAGTCGACGGCGTCAGAGGTCCGCTCGTGTTCGCTCAGGACCTGCGCGAGCCGAGCGTGTCCTTTGTGCGCGGGGTGGATGAGGCGAGGGAGGTGTTCCCATTGCTCGACGGCCTCGTCGATCCGTCCCATTTGGTGCAGCTGCTCGCCGAGGGCGATGCGGATCTCGGGGTCGCGGGGGTAGGCCGCGACCAGCTGTTGCGCGACCCCGAGCGCCAGCGTGGGCTCGCCGTTGAGGTTGAAGAAATCGAGCAGGAGCATGAGGTTGCGGCGGCCCACGCGATGCCGACGCCGCAGCGTTTCCGCGATGCCGATCCCGCGACCATGCTGCCCGGCAGCGATGACGTGTTGCGCGAAGCGGAGCGCAACCTCGAGGTCGTCCGGGTGGTGGGCGAGAAGGCGCTCGATGGCCGCCCACGCCGCGTCGAGGTCTCCGCGTGCTTCGTGTGCCGCGAGGATGGCGAGCAACGGATCCCGGTCGCGCGGGGCCAGCCGATGCGCCGCTTGCCAAGCGGGGAGGGGATCGATGCCTATCGCGGCCTGGGCCTCGGCGAGGGTTTTCCACGCGGCGGGTTCGCGGGGGTGGGTGTGTATCCATCCGCCGAGACGGGAGATGAGGGCTTCCTCGGTGTGCGCCTCTTGGTGCGCCTGCCCAAGGCCCGACCACCAGCCTTCCCGCACATCGTTGGATCCTCGGTCGGGCGCTTCGAGCAGCGTCCAGAACAGATCACTCGCGCCGAGCGTGTTTCCCGCCATCATGCGTGCGCGAGCTCGCTCCGCAACGACCTCATCCGCGTGCGACTCGCCAAGATTTTGCGCGTGCGCGTAGGCGTCATCGGCGAGGTCGAAGGCGTGTGCCGAGGTACCGGCGCGGGCGACCCTCAACCAGCCTTCCCGGGTGGGCTTGGGCTCGAGCAGGGCTTTCGCGAACCGAAGCGCGTCCTCGCTCCGGCCCTGGCCTTGCGCAATCTCGAACGCTCGCTCGAGCCAACCGACCGCAGCCGCGGGAGTCGCGGCAGCTGCGCGATCTGCGAGGGCGCTCAGGGCATCGTTGACCTGGCCGCTCTCGACCCAAGCCGTGATGCGGAGCTCGAACAGCGGTCGTTCCCACGCGGGCGGCGTACGCTCGAGGCGATCGAGCACCCGAACCGCCTCGGCAGCGCGCCCGTTCTGGATCAGCCAACGCGCCTCGAGGACCCGCCAAGCAGGTTGACCTGGGTGTCCCTGGGCTCCCGCGAGGATCCGAGCGCCCAAGCGTTCGCGGCCGAGGGTCTTGAGCAGCGCCGACCACTGGGCTCGGTCGAACGGGGTCCGCACGAGCTTGTGCACGCGCTGCTCTACGAGGTCGGGCGCATCTTCACGGCGTTCGAGCGACCACTCGTCGGGGGGAGCGGCGTGCGCAATGTGCGCTCCGCTCCAGCACGAGCACACGGCGGCTGCAGCGAGCAAGCGCTCCGACCAACGGCGATCGAGGCGCAGGTCGAAGAGCCGCGGCATGCAACGTCCAGCGTAGCAGCTCGATGGCGCGCCACCTCGGAGATCGCTCGCCGCTCCGGAGTCGAGGATGCGGAGTTTGCGCACTTGCCCGCACCGGTCGAAGTGGCTCGGACACCTTGACGCGACGGTCGTTCAAACTAACAGTGCCGCCCGATGCCGCTGTACGCCTATCGATGCCGGGACTGCAATGCCTCGGAGGAACACCTCCAAAAGTTCAGCGATTCGCCGGTCGAGCAGTGCGCGTCGTGCGGCGGTCGCCTCGAGCGATTGATCAGCCGAACGGCGTTCCAGCTGAAGGGAGGCGGTTGGTACAAAGACGGTTACGCGTCGGCTTCGGGGGGCTCGTCCGAAGGCTCCGGTTCGGGCTCGGAAGCCTCGTCGGGCTCGTCGTCGAGCGGCTCCGAGAGTTCGTCCAGTAGCAGCTCCTCGACGGCGACGAAGGCAGCCGCGGAGTGACGGCGCGGCTCCTCGACGGAAAAGCGCTCGCGGATGCCACGCTCGGAAGCCTCGCCGAGCGCGTCGCGGTGTGCCGGCAGGCGGGTGTCGTACCGTGTCTGGCGGTGATGCTGGTCGGTGACGATCCGGCCTCCGCGGTCTACGTGAAAGCGAAGGGCAAGCGCGCGGCGGACGTCGGCATCCAGACACGTGATCTCCGGCCCGCGGCGACCGAGGCCACGACGGAGAAGATGCTGGCCTGGGTGGCCGAGCTCAACGCGGATCCCGGGGTCCACGGCATCCTGATCCAGCTCCCGTTGCCGCCCCATGTGGACGCCGAGCGCGTGCTCTCCGCGGTCGATCCCGCCAAGGACGTCGATGGGTTCCACCCGTGGAACCTCGGGCTCCTCATGACGGGGGCCCCGCGCTTCGTCGCGTGCACCCCCCAGGGGTGCATGCGGCTGCTCCAGCAAACGGGCCTTCCGCTCGCGGGGGCTCACGCGGTCGTCGTGGGGCGCTCGACGATCGTCGGCAAGCCGATGGCACAGCTCCTCCTCGCGGAGAACGCGACCGTGACCATCGCGCACTCCCGGACGCGGGACCTTGCGCGGGAGGTCGAGCGTGCGGACGTCGTGATCGCCGCGGCCGGTCGCAAGCACCTCATCCGCGGCGCGTGGATCAAGCCCGGCGCGGCCGTCATCGATGTCGGGATCAACCGCGGAGACGACGGCAAGCTCTACGGCGATGTGGAGTTCGAGGCCGCGTTGCCGCGGGCTGGATGGATCACGCCGGTCCCCGGCGGGGTCGGTCCCATGACGATCGCGTGCCTCATGAGCAACGTGGTGCAGGCGGCGGAACGCGTCGTAGAACGCCGCTAGCGTCAGGGCGGGGCGCCGGTGGGGTCGGTTCCCATGATCAGATGAAGGATCCGGTCGAGCTCGTCGAGCTTGCCGTAGGGAATCTCGAGCACGCCCGCTCCGGGGCTGCCGCCCGCGCGCAGGCGGACGCGCACGCCGAGGCGCCGGCGCAGGCGGTTCTCGAGCTCGTCGACGATGATCTTGCGGCGCTGCTCGTCGTCGCTCGGGCCGTCGGGCGCGGGGGCTTGCAGCCGGATGCGCTTTCGCACCGCCTGTTCCGTGGCCCGGACGCTGAGTTTCTCCGCCACCACTTCGGACGCGACGGCATTGATGTCGTCTTCGTGTTCGAGACCGAGCAGCGCCCGCGCGTGACCCATGCTCAGCCGCCCGTCTTGGACCATCGCCTGGACGCGCTCGGGCAATCGCAGCAGACGCATCACGTTGCTGACGGTGCTGCGATCTTTGCCGACCTGGAGGGCGAGCTCTTCTTGGGTGTAGTCGCGGAGCTCGATGAGCTTTTGATAGGCCTGCGCTTCCTCGATGGGGTTGAGGTCGGCGCGTTGGATGTTCTCGATGAGCGCGAGCTCCAGACGGTCGTCTTCATCGACCTCGCGGACGTGGACGGGGACCGTGTGGATCCCTGCTTTTTGCGCGGCTCGCCACCGCCGCTCGCCGGCGATGATGATGTACGTCGGGCTTTGGCCCGGCACCCTGGGACGGGGGGAGACGACGATCGGTTGGAGGATCCCCTGGGTGCGGATGCTCTGGGCGAGCTCCTCGAGGGCCGCCGGGTCGAAGTGCTTCCGGGGTTGCTCCGGATTGGGTTCGAGGCGCTCGATCGGGAGCTCGCGTGGAGGCGCGGCGGGCACGTCGGAACCCGTCGCGCCCGTTTCCGAGGTCGCCGGCTTGCTCGGCAACAAAGCGCCGAGCCCTCGCCCGAGCGCGTTCCGTTTGGGTTTGTTCATGCCGGGCTTGCCTCTTTGCCAGCGCGCGGGCGGTGACGCGCGAGCACTTCCCGAGCGAGCTCGAGATAGGCCTTCGATCCTTTGCTCTCGATGTCGTAGAGGATCGCCGGCTTGCCGTGGCTCGGGCTCTCGCTCAGGCGCACGTTGATCGGGATCATCGTCTCGTAGACGAGCCCCGCGAAATGCTCCCGAACCTCACGGACGACCTGCTGCGACAGATTCGTCCGGGGATCGAACAGACAGAACACGATCCCCTCGATGGTGAGTCCAGGGTTGATGGCGCCGCGGATCGCATCGATGGTGCCCTTGAGCGCGCCCAGCCCCTCGAGTGAGAAGTACTTGGCCTGCATCGGGATCAGCACCGTGTTCGCGGCTGCGAGCGCGTTGATCGTGAGCAAGCCGAGCGAGGGTGGGCAGTCCAAGAAGATGTAGTCGTAGGGCTGCTTGGCGGTGCGAAACGGCGCGAGCGCGCGCTGCAGGACGGTTTCGCGCTGCTCGATGTCTACGAGCTCCACCTCCGCGCCCGCGAGGTCGGGTGACGAGGGGATGCAACGGAGGGTGTCGAGCCCGGTCGTTCGCACGGCGTCTTCCGCCGCGACCGCGCCCATCAGGAACTCGTAGCTGCCCTGGTCGACGCTTCCTCGAGGGTACCCCACGGAAGAGCTTGCGTTGGCCTGTGGGTCGAGGTCGATGAGCAACACCCGATATTCGGCAGCCGCCAAGGAGGCGGCCAGATTCACGGCCGTCGTGGTCTTGCCCTCGCCGCCCTTTTGATTGGAGATCGCGATCACTCGGGGGGCTGGCACGGTCGCCAACCCTTACCACTGGCGGGGTGCGCATGCTTCGGTTCTGGCTGGGTTGAGTAAGATTTTTGCCTACATGTAAGAGGTTCGCTTAGGTTCAGTCGGCGGTCCGAGCGGCCGAGGAGAGATCGACCCGATGAGCTACTTCCGCACCCGATTCACCAGCTTCGAGGAGTTCCAGCGCGAGGGTTTCTTTGGCAGCGACGTCCTCGGCAAAGAGGAGCTCGAGCTGCTCCACGACCTCGAGGACGAGGAGGACTTCGATCGTCCGCGTCGCAAGAAATCGAACTGGGATTAGCCCTGCGGGGCAGGGCGGGCTTCAGGGGCTCAGCTTGAGCTTGCGGTAGAGCGTTGTCCGGTCGATCCCGAGCAGCGCGGCCGCACGCGCTTTGTTGCCGGCCGTGGCCGCGAGGGCGGCCGCGATCGCCTCGGCCTCGAGCTCGGCGAGCGGGCGCACGGTACCCGCGGCGGCCGGGGCCATCACGGGCGCGCCCGTGGGCGGCGGCGCGGCGAGGGCGAGCTCGGGCGGGAGATCGTCCAACTCGAGCGTCGGGCCGTCGCCGAGCACGAGCGCGCGCTCGACCACGTTGCGGAGCTCGCGGACGTTCCCCGGCCATGGGTAGCGCTCGAGCACCGCGATCGCCTCCGGGCTCAGGGCTTCGACCCGCCGACCGAGCCCTTCGGAGATCTGCTCGACGAAATACTGGACGAGCGCTTCGATATCCTCGCGCCGCTCGCGGAGCGGAGGCAACACGGTGTGTAGGACGCTCAAGCGGTAGTACAGGTCCATGCGAAACGCGCCGCTCTCCGCCATCGCGAGCAGATCCCGGTTCGTCGCCGCGATCAGCCGCACGTGGACGGGGACTTCCTTGGTCCCGCCCACCCGCGTGATGAGGCGGGTCTCGAGCACGCGCAGCAGCCGTGCTTGCGCGGACAGACTCATCTCCCCGATCTCGTCGAGGAAGAGTGTCCCGCCGTGTGCTCGCACGAACACCCCTTCGTGGCGGGCGATCGCTCCCGTGAACGCGCCGCGCTCGTGGCCAAAGAGCTCGCTCTCGAGCACCGACTCCGCCATGGCGGCGCAATTGATCGCGACGAACGGGCCGCCGGCGACCTCGGACATCGCGTGGATCATCGAGGCGGCGAGTTCCTTGCCCGTTCCGCTCTCCCCCCGGAGGAGGACCGTGGACGCCGTGGGAGCCACCCGTTCCACGAAGACCTCGAGCCGTTGCAGCGCGGGCGAGCGCCCGATCATCCGCGGCGTACTGCCGGGTTTGGGGCGAGCCCGCGTGGCGGCGTGGAGCTGGGCTCGCTCGGTCGCGTTTTGGCCCAACGCGCTCACGAGGTGGGCTGCGCAAACCAACAGCATGAGCGCCTCCTCGTCGGGGGGGCTGCGGAGGGCTTCGGTCGCGTTCCATTCCGCGTAGAACACGAGGCCTTGGCTCGGAGCGACCATCGCACCGGCGATCCCTCGCAGCTGGACCGAGCGCCGGTCTGCGAGGTCGGGCTCGCGCAGGACGTCGCGAACCCAGAAGGCCCGCTGTTCGCGCAATACGCGGCTCAGCAGGGCCTGGGAGATCGCGAGGTCACCGATCGCGCCGTCGGTGGCTGCAGCCAGGACGTCGCGGCCGTCCGTGGAGAGCAGTAGCGCACGGGTTGCGGGCAAGGCCCCGAGGGCCCAGGCCGTCGCCTCGCGGTAGACGGATTCGAGGGCTGTGCAGCGCGCCAATCGATCGCCGAGCTCCGCGAGCGCGGCGAGGCGACCGCGGACCGGGGGCGCGTTCTTGAGGGCGGCATCGAGCTCTACGGTGCTCCGATCGAGATCTGCCGCGCCCTCGAGCAGTTGCAAGGTGGTGTTGCCCAGGCTGAAGTGTTCGCCCACCGGAACGGCGTCGCCCGGATTGAGGACGGTCCGGGCGCCATCCACGAGCATCCAGGGCGGGTTCACGCCCGCGATCTCGGCGATGCAGACCCGCGGGTGCCCGTTCGGGTCCTGCTCGACGCGCAAGGTCAGATGGTGGCGGGAGACCGCGCTGTCGCTGAGCTGAAGGGTTTCCCCGTGGCCGCGACCGATCGAGATCGTGGACCGGTCGAGGTTGAGCGTTCTTCCGCGGTCAGGGCCGGCCGCAACGACGATGCTCAGCGCACGCACGCCTCCCGTTGTAGCATTCTCGGGGCGCGAGGGTTGGCCCACGGGGGAGGGCTTCGCGGGGCGACGCAAGTTCCAGCGGAGGCCCGAATTCGCGTTGTTTGTGGCGAGGGAACTGCTGTTGACAGGGGGGCGGCCGGTGATACGGTTGCGCACGCTCTGAATGTCCAACACGCCGGAAAACGACGAGGTCCCCGAGCTGCCTGAGATCGTGTCCGTGTTGCCGCTGCGCAACTCGGTGCTGTTTCCGGGATCGATCATTCCCATCGATGTCGGCCGCCCCAAGTCGGTCAAGCTCATCGAGGAGGCGATCGCCAACGAGCGCCCGATCATCGGCATCGTGACGCAGCGGGAGGCCCGAACGGAGGACCCGCTCGAGGAAGATCTCCACCGCGTCGGGTGTGCCGCGCGGATCCTCAAGGTGATCAAGCTCGCCAAGGACAACTACAGCGTGATCCTCCAGGGGGTCATGCGGATCCGCATCGAGGCGCTCACGGAGCTCGAGCCGTTCATTCACGCTCGGGTGAGCGAGATCGAGGAATCCATCGACGCCCGGCGGGCCGTCGAGGCCGAGGCGATGGTCGCGAACATCAAAGAGACCGCCAAGAAGCTGATCTCGCTCGTGCCCGAGCTCCCGCGCGAGGCTGCGGCGCTGCTCGACTCCGTGTCCGAGCCGGGCCAAGTCGCGGACCTCGTGATCAGCAACCTCGACATCGAGCCGTACGAGAAGCAAGACGTGCTCGAGTCGGTAGACGTGCTCGAACGTCTCCGGAAGGTGCTCACGCTGCTGACGCGCCAACTCGAGATCCTGAAGGTCCGCGAGCGCATCAACTCCCAGGTCCAAGAGGAGATGGGGCATAGCCAGCGCGAGTACGTGTTGCGGCAGCAACTCAAGGCGATCAAGGGCGAGCTCGGCGAGATCGACGACGAGAGCGGTGACGTCGAGGAATTCCAGAAGAAGATCGCCGAGGCCAAGATGCCGCAGGAGGCGGAGAAGGCCGCGCTCAAGCAGCTCGATCGCCTCAAGCAGATGCAGCCGAGCTCCGCCGAGTACACGGTGACCCGCACCTACCTCGAGTGGCTCGTCGAGCTGCCTTGGTCGGTCTCCACCGAGGATCAGATCGACATCAAGACCGTGCGTGAGGTGCTCGACGAGGACCACTACGATCTCGAGAAGGTCAAGAAGCGCATCCTCGAGTACATGGCGGTGCTCAAGCTCAACGCCTCCAAGAAGGGGCCGATCCTGTGCCTCCTCGGGCCTCCGGGTGTGGGCAAGACCTCGCTCGGCAAAAGCATCGCCCGCGCGATTGGGCGCCGCTTCGTCCGAATCAGCCTTGGCGGCGTCCGGGACGAGGCGGAGATTCGCGGCCATCGCCGCACCTACGTGGGCTCACTCCCCGGGCGCCTGGTCCAGGGCCTCAAGAAGGCCGGGACGAACAACCCGGTCATCATGCTCGACGAGATCGACAAGCTCGGGCACGACTTCCGCGGAGACCCGGCGTCGGCGTTGCTCGAGGTCCTCGATCCCGAGCAAAACTCCACGTTCTCGGACCACTACCTCGAGGTCTCGTTCGACCTCAGCCGCGTGATGTTCATCGCGACGGCGAACTACATCGATCCGATCCCGCCCGCGCTCAAGGACCGCCTCGAGATCTTGGAGCTCCCGGGGTACACGCGGCAAGAGAAGCTCGCCATCGCCAGGCGCTTCCTCATTCCCAAACAGATCAGCGAACACGGGCTCGGCGATGCCGGCTTGAACGTGACGTTCGACGAAGATGCCGTGTTCGAGCTCATCGACAGCTACACCCGCGAAGCGGGGGTGCGCAACCTCGAGCGCGAGACTTCCGCGGTGATCCGCGGGATTACCGTGCGCGTGGTCGAGGGCGAACTCAAGGACGAGTTCCGGGTGCGGAAAGAGACCGTCAACGAGTTCCTCGGCCCGCAAAAGTTCATCTCGGAGATGGCCGATCGAACGGACGAACCTGGCGTCGCCACTGGGCTGGCGTGGACCCCCGTCGGGGGCGAAATCATGTTCGTGGAGTGCTCGCGCATGCCGGGCAAAGGCGGCCTCATGCTGACCGGGCAGCTTGGCGACGTGATGAAAGAGTCCGCCCAAGCGGCGCTGACGTACGTCAAGAGCCACCTCGAACCCCTCGGCATCGACAAGGCCGCGTTCGAGGGCTACGACATGCACATCCACGTGCCTGCCGGCGCAATCCCCAAGGATGGTCCGTCGGCTGGCGTGGCGATGCTCTCGGCGCTGTCCTCGTTGCTGCTCGGACGGTGTGTGCGCTCCGATGTCGCGATGACCGGCGAGATTACGCTGCGCGGTCTCGTCCTCCCCGTCGGCGGGATCAAGGAGAAAATGCTGGCGGCACACCGAGCCGGCATCAAGCGCATCGTCCTCCCGGAGCGCAACGAAAAAGACGTCATCGACGTTCCCGAAGAGATCCGCCAGGAAATGGAGATCGTCTACGTGCGCAGCGTGGATCAGGTGCTCTCGGCCGTCCTCGAGGAGCGGTCTTAGAGCCGCCCGCACCGTTCGCCGCGGACCGCGGCAACCGCGGCTCGGCGAGGGCCCGCTTGGCTTTCTGGAACACCGCCCCGTCCGCCTCGAGGGTCGGGTCCGGGCCGTTGACAGACCCCGACGTGGGCTTACGTTCCCCCTGCGAAATGAGACCGGCCGCCTCAGGGGCGGCTTTCCTCTTGCACTTCGTCCTCGTTTTTCGAGGTGCCAGGGGGTCCGAGCGGGCAAGCCCGCGTCACTCCGGCCGAACGTATCCGGCGCGGGCGCAAAGCCGAGCGAGAGACCTCGACCGAGCACCAGACTTTTTGCGGATTTTCAGGAAAGGAACCAGCGAATGGCCAAGATTATCGGGATCGACTTGGGCACCACCAACTCCGTCGTCGCCGTCATGGAAGGCAACGAGCCCAGGGTCATTGCCAACGAAGAAGGTGGACGCACCACGCCGTCCGTCGTCGCTTTCGAGAAGAACGGGAACGTCCTCGTCGGCCAGCAGGCGCGGCGCCAGGCGATCACGAACCCCGAGAACACGATCTACTCCGCGAAGCGCTTCATTGGGCGCAAGTACGAGGAGGTCGTGCATGAGAAGGGCCGCGTACCGTTCGAGGTCGTGCGGGCGCCCAACGGCGACGCGAATATCCAAGCCGGAGGCAAGGCCTACCCGCCGCCCGAGATCAGCGCGCGCGTGCTGATGAAGCTCAAGAAAGCCGCGGAGGACTACCTCGGCGAGCCCGTGCGCGAGGCGGTGATCACCGTGCCGGCGTACTTCAATGACTCCCAGCGCCAGGCCACCAAGGATGCCGGTCGCATCGCCGGTCTCGAGGTGAAGCGCATCGTGAACGAGCCGACGGCGGCTGCGCTCGCCTATGGCCTCAACAAGGGCAGCGAGCAAGAGCGCGTCATCGCGGTCTACGACCTTGGCGGTGGTACGTTCGACATCTCGATCTTGGAGGTCGCGGAGAACGTGGTCGAGGTGATCTCGACGAACGGCGACACTTCGCTCGGTGGTGACGACTTCGACTTGGTCGTCATCAACTGGCTGCTCGCCGAGTTCAAGAAAGATACGGGCATCGACGTCGGCAACGACAAGCTCGTGATGCAGCGCCTCAAGGACGCCGCGGAGAAGGCGAAGATCGAGCTCTCGGGCGCGGTGGAGACGGAGATCAACCTTCCGTTCCTCACGGCAGACGCGAGCGGCCCCAAGCACATGCAGGTCAAGCTGTCGCGCGCGAAGTTCGAGAGCATGATCTCGAACCTCGTCGAGCGGACGCTCGGACCCTGCAAGAAGGCGCTCGAGGACGCCAAGAAGTCGGTCGGCGAGATCGACGAGGTGTTGCTCGTGGGTGGTTCGATCCGCGTCCCGCTCGTTCAGCAGCGCGTCAAGGAGTTCTTCAAGAAGGAACCGAGCAAGGGCGTCAATCCTGACGAAGTCGTCGGACTCGGCGCTGCGGTTCAGGCGGGCGTGCTCTCGGGCGACGTCCAGGACATCGTCCTCGTCGATGTCACCCCGCTGAGCCTCGGCATCGAGACCTTGGGTGGCGTGATGACTCCGCTCATCCAGCGCAACACCACGATCCCCACACGCAAGTCGGAGACGTTCACCACGGCCGCCGACAACCAGTCGTCGGTGGAGGTCCACGTGGTCCAAGGCGAGCGCGCCATGGCGGCGGACAACCGGACGCTCGGCAAGTTCAGCCTCGTCGGGATCCCGCCCGCTCCGCGCGGCGTGCCCCAGATCGAGGTCACGTTCGACATCGACGCGAACGGCATCGTGAACGTCTCGGCCAAGGACAAGGCGACGGGCAAGGAGCAGAAGATCACGATCACGGCGAGCTCGGGGCTCTCGGAGTCCGAGATCCAGAAGATGGTGGACGACGCCCAGAAGTTCGAGTCGGAGGACAAGAAGCGCAAAGACGCCGTCGAGAAGCGCAACAGCCTCGAAGCCATGGTGCTCCAGACGGAGAAGCTCCTCTCCGAGGCCGGCGACAAGGTCCCGGCGGATGCCAAGGCCGAGGTCGAGTCCGCCCTCACGAACGCGAAGTCGGCCCTCGAATCGCAAGACACCGCGCGCGTCGGGTCGGCTCACGAGACGTTGACGAAGGCGTCGCACAAGGTTGCCCAGGCGCTCTACGGCCAGGGGCAACCCGGTCCCGGCCCCGATATGGGGGGCGGCGGCGGTCCCGGTGGTGCGGCCGGTGGCGCCCCGCAAGACGGTCCGGAGCGGAAGGACGAAGGCGACGTCATCGACGCGGAGTTCGAGGAAAAGAACTGAGCTCCGCGGTGGTCCTGGGTGGACCACCCAACTTCGAAACCCGGCAGTGTCCCTGCCGGGTTTCTGTTTTTTTGGCGGTCGTCCATGTCGTAGGACGGTTTCGCGGGCCGCGGTTGGGGGCCGCAGCGATCGTCGGGGGTCCGTATGGGCGTCGGATCGTCCGAGGGCCCCGGGCACGCGTCGCGGCTCGCCGGAGCGTCGGAGGTCGTGTAGACCACGGGCGGTGCCTCGTTTCGCGCTCGCGCTGCTCGTAGCCGGACTGCTCGGGTGTTCTCGATGGCCGGAGCCGACCAGCGTCTCGAGCGGGCTCTCCAGCCGCGGGGCCCTGATTCGCCCCCGAGCGATTCCGATCTCGGGCGACGCCTGGGAGGTCCCGGACCGTTGGGAGGAACGCGGCTTTCACTACGGGACGGAAGAACTCGTGGAGGCGGTGATGCGGGCGGCTCGAGCCGTGGACGCCCGGGCGCCCCCCGGCCGACTCGGGGTCGCAGACTTCAGCCGCCTGCAGGGGGGCGCATCGCAGTGGCATCACAGCCACCACAGCGGCCGCGACGTGGACCTCCTTTTTTACTCGGTCGATCGATCCGGAAAGGTCCTGCCTCCACCGCAGAGCGACATGCTGCGGTACGACGCCGCAGGCCGGGCGATCCATCCCGAAGGTTCCTCCGAGGCGGCGCAGGGGCGCGTCTTCGATGCGCGACGAAACTGGATGCTGGTCGAGGCTCTACTCACCGATCCTACGATTCGGATCCAATGGATCTTTGTCTCCGAGGCACTCGAGCAACGCATGCTCGCGTACGCGTCCGAGGCTGCGCGGCCGCGATGGGTGCGCGCCTACGCCGAGCTCGTCATGCAACAGCCCGGTGACTCCGCGCCGCACAACGACCACTTCCATGTGCGTGTCTACTGCACGCGCGGCGATCGGCAACGAGGGTGCGAGGATCGTGGGCCGGTCTGGCAGCACGAGAAGAAGACCTACAAGTATGGCGGGCCGGAACGCTTCGACCCCGTGCTCTGGCGACGGCTCGCGGTCGATCCTGGCTGACGCGGGACTCCGCGGGTTCGCGCGGATGCGCGACTTCTTCCGAGCGGCCAGGGCTGCGATGGTCGCCCGCGGAGCATCGTTTCTCCCGCGCCGGTGACCCGCGGTGGCCGCCCGCGGAGCATCGTTTCTCCCGCGCCGGTGACCCGTGGTGGTCGCCCGCGGAGCATCGTTTCTCCCGCGCCGGGGCCTCGTGGTGGTCGCCGGCGACAAGGGTTCGCTCGCAGTCGCTCGCGCTTGCGAGCCGCCGTCCTGCGATCCGCCTTCGCGGCCCTTCGCGTGTCGCGAAGCGTCCAGCTGAAGCGGTCTCGCAGACGGTTTCGCGGCACGCGAACGCCCGGACGAACCGCAGCGCCGCACGAGCGTGAGCCGTTCCGAGCTGCGCTGGATTGGTGTTCAGGCTCGATCGCTCCGCAGTCGCGCTCGCGAAGGGTTGGCGAGACGCGACCGACGGTGACGTCACGACATGAAGACACTGAACTTGTTATCAGATAGTAGATTCCAAAAAACTTGTTGGAGTGGATGGAAAATGCTTCTTGAAATCCACTCAATGGATTACAGTCAAACGGTACTTGCAAAAGATATCCGTTGACGCGACTTACTGACTGACCGTTCCCCGAGCGTTCCCATGCCGGTCGCCCTCACCGAAGCCCAAATCCGCGAGATCGAAGCGGCCAACCCGGAGGGCATCACCTCTTCGGACCTCGTGGCCGCGTTCGCTTCCCGGGAGGTCCGCTTCTCCGAGGCGGCGTTGCGCAAGTACGTGCAGCTCGGCTTGGTGCCGCGCTCACGCAGGGTCGGACGCAAAGGCAAGCATCTCGGCTCGCGAGGGGTCTATCCCGTTCGCGCGCTGCGACGGATCAACACGATCAAGCGCTTGATGGCCGAGCGCTACACCATCGAGGAGATCCAGGCCCGGTTCCTGACCTTCAAGGACAGCATCGAGACCCTCGACGAGGCGTTGGGGGAGTTGCTTCGGCTGTTCCGAGAGAAGGTCGACGCCCAGCCACCTTCCGCCGTGCGTGCGCGGTTGGAGAACGAGCTGTTGTCGATTCGAAGCTCCGCGGACGTGCTGCTCGAGAGCGTTCACCGCTTGGAAAAGCTGCTCGTCTCCGCAGGCGAGACCCCGCGGCCCCGAGGAGGAGGCGCCGCGAGTCCGACCGAACTGTTGTAGCCCCCCGTAGCCGCCGACGAGGTTCACCATGTCCACAGCCGAAGCCACCCCCATCGAATCCAGCGTGTCCGAGGATCTGCTCGCCCTCGAGGATCCGCGGCCGATCGTACGGCGCGCACGCGCCAAGACGATCGCCATGAAGCGCCTCACCAAAGAGGAGCTGCGGATCGGCGCGCTCCTCTATCCGGAGCGCACGTACTGGCGCCCGCAGACCCGCGGTGCATGTGCCAACGTGGCGCGCCCATGCCCGTACGTCAGCTGCAAGTACCACCTCTACATCGACGTCAACCCGGCGACGGGCAGCATCAAGGTCAACTTTCCTGAGCGCGAGGTCTGGGAGTTGCAGCACAGCTGCGCGCTCGATGTCGCGGAGCAGGGGGGCATCACCCTCGAAGAGGTTGGTGAGATCCTGAACCTGACGCGCGAACGCATCCGCCAGGTGGAGGTGCGCGGTCTCATGAAGCTCAAAGAGGAAGGCGGGGAAGAGCTGCTCGGCTATCTGGCGACCCAGGGCGCGTGAGAAGACCCCGGGCGGTCGCCGCGACGAAGTTTGCGCGCGCGCGTGCTCGGGCGCACTGGGGCGGGTGCGGAGGTTCCGAGGAGCGACTTGACCGGCAGGGAGCGCCGGTGTAACCCGGGCGGCCGTGAGCGTATCGCCGATCCGTCGAGCCCTCGTCAGCGTGAGCGACAAAACCGATCTTTCGAGGCTCGCGACCGTGCTCTCCCGCCATGGGGTCGAGGTCCTCTCGACCGGCGGCACGGCGCAGGCGCTGCGCGAGCTCGGGGTGGCCGTGGTCAAGGTGAGCGACCATACCGGGTCGCCCGAGATCCTCGGGGGCCGCGTCAAGACGCTGCATCCGAGGATCCACGGAGGCATCCTGGCGATGCCGACCTCGGAACACGAAGCCGAGCTGCAGCGGCACGGCATCCCTCCCATCGACCTGGTCGTGGTCAACCTCTATCCGTTCCGCGAAGTCATCGCGGAGCCGGATTGCACGTTCGAGCGTGCGATCGAGAACATCGACATCGGCGGCCCCACCATGGTCCGCGCCGCGGCCAAGAATTGGGCCCGGGTGGCCGTCATCGTGGACCCGGCCGACTACGCGGCCCTGGCAACGGCGATGGACGAAAGCGGCGGAAGCGTGCCCGAGCAACATCGGCGTCGATGGTCGCGCAAGGCCTTCGAGCACACCGCAGCGTATGACGCGGCCATCGTGGCCTACCTGCAGCAGCACTGATCGGTCGCAGCTCGGACATCGGCATGGCACGCGTGTTGGTCATCGGTCAGGGGGGGCGTGAACACGCGCTCTGTTGGCGTCTTCACTCGGAGGGCCACGAGGTTCACGTGGCCCCCGGGAACGACGGAACCGAGAGCGTGGCGATCCGCCACGCGGAGGCCGTGCACGGCGAAGACCAGCTCCGGCTCGCGGAGCGGCTAGGCGTCGATCTCGTGGTCGTGGGTCCCGAGCAGCCGCTCGTGGAAGGGCTCGCCGACACGTTTCGTGCCGCCGCCATTCCCACCTTCGGTCCGTCGGCCCGCGCCGCCGAGCTCGAAGGTAGCAAGGCCGTGGCCAAGCGCTTCATGCGGGACCACGGCATCCCCACCGCCCGCTACGAGGTCGCCTCGTCTCTGGACGAGGGCATCGCGGCCTTGCGGACGTTCGCATCGGCGCCCGTCGTGAAGGCCGATGGACTCGCGGCGGGGAAGGGCGTGACGGTTTGCGAGAGCATGGACGAAGCCGAGTCCGCGCTGCGTGAGTGCTTCTCGGGGCGGTTCGGGACGGCCGGCGCGCGGGTGGTGCTGGAAGAGCGCCTCGTGGGCCAAGAGGTGAGCGTGTTCGCGGCCACGGATGGTCGAAACGTCGCCCTGTTCGTCCCTGCTCAGGATCACAAGCGGATCGGGGAGGGCGATACGGGGCCGAACACCGGCGGGATGGGGGCGTACGTGCCCGCTCCCGTCTTCACCCCGAGCGTGCGAGACGAGACGCTGGCCTCGATCGTCCGGCCTACGATCGCTGGGTTGGCGGCGGAAGGGCGACCGTTCGTCGGGGTCGTGTTCTTTGGTCTCATGGTCGACCCCGCGGGCCGACCGTCGGTCATCGAGTACAACTGCCGCTTCGGCGATCCGGAGACGCAGAGCCTCATGCTCGGGCTCGAAGATCCGCTGTTCCCGGTGTTGCACGGCGCGGCCACCGGAACGCTCGCCGAAGGCTTCGTGCGCGGTCGGCCAGCGGTGACGGTGGTGCTCGCATCCCGCGGCTACCCCGAGAGCTCCTCGCAAGGCGACCTCATCGAGGGGCTCGAGCGCGTCGCGGCCATGGCGGATGTGCAGGTTTTCCACGCGGGCACGCGTCGCAACGCGGCGGGGGGGTGGGAAACCGCCGGCGGTCGCGTGCTCGGGGTCAGCGCTCGTGCCGACACGCTCGGCGGCGCTCTGCAGCGCGCCTACGAAGCCGTGGACGTGATTCGCTTCGAGGGCATGCAGCTGCGCCGGGACATCGGCCATCGCGCCCGATGAGCATCGCGTGCCAAGCGGAGGGATGTTATAGGTCGTCGCGATGACGGACTTCGTCATGGGACTGCCCCCCGGGTCGCGGGACCTGCTTCCGCCCGCGAGCCGCAACCGGCGGCACTTGACCCATCGCTTGATCGGGGTGTTCGAGCGCTGGGGCTTCGCGCAGGCGATGACGCCGCTGCTCGAGTACTACGACGTGCTCGCGCGAGGTCTGAGCGCCGAGGATCGCCGGCAGTGCGTGCGTTTCATCGATCCGCGGGGCGGAGCCGTGATCGCGCTGCGATCGGATTTTACCCCGCAGATCGCGAGGATGGCGGCGCTGCGGCTGCCTGCCTTGGAGGCACCCAAGACCCTCCGGGTGAGCTATGCCGATGAGCTCGTGCGCCTCCCCGAGGGTGAGCGCGATTCGGCGGAGCAGCATCAGGCCGGCGTCGAGCTCGTGGGCGACGACGATCCCGCGGCGGATGCCGAGCTCATCGCCCTTTGTCATACGGCGCTCGTCGAGAGCGGTCTGTCGGAGTTTCGGATCGACCTCTCCCATCGCGAGGTCGTGCGCACCGTGCTCGAACCGCTGGGGCTCTCGGAAGCGAGTCGCGGACAGGTCGAGGGCCTTCTCGCGCGCAAAGATCGTGGCGGCGTGCTCGGCCTCCTCGCGGAGCTCGGGGTCGACGACGCCAAGGCGAGGGCCGCCGCATCGCTTTGCTCGCTCTATGGGGACGCCAAGGTGCTCGGCGCTGCGGAACAAGCGTTGGCCGGCCTCGATGGCGGTTCCGCGGTGGCGGGGCTCCGGGCTGTGCTCGAGCAACTCGAACACCTGGATCCCGTCGCGTCGTCGCGCATCGACGTCGATTTGGGCGAAGTCCGCGGTTTCGAGTACTATACGGGCTTGCGTATGCGCGTATGGGCGCCGGGGGTCCCTCGGCCGATCGTCCGCGGCGGACGCTACGATCATCTGCTCGGGCGCTACGGAACACCCGCTCCGGCGACCGGCTTTGCGATCGATCTCGATGCGCTCGAGGCCGCATTGCGCGAGGCCGATGGTGACGCGGAGGCCGACCACGCGCCCACCCATGTGGTGGCGGTCGCGCGCCACGCAAGCGCGCGTGCGAGAGCTACGGCGGCTCGCGCCGCGGCGGAGGCTCGCAGCGAGGGGGCTCGCGCGTGGGTCGATCCGGGTTTGGATTGGACGCAGGCGCAGGCCTACGCGACGCGCGTGGGCGCGGTGGAACTCAGTTTCGTGGATGCGATGGGCGGACTTCGCCGTGCATTCCATGAGGCAGGACGTTGGATCGTGAGGAGCGAACGAGCATGAGTACGCTGGTAGTTGTCGGCGCTCAATGGGGCGACGAGGGCAAGGGCAAAGTTGTCGATGTCTTGGCGGCCGACGCCCAAATCGTCGCCCGGTTCGCCGGTGGCAACAACGCTGGGCACACGCTCGTCGTGGACGGCAAGCAGATCGTGACCCATCTCGTGCCTTCGGGTTGTCACTACCCGGGCACCCTCTGTGTCCTCGGGGCGGGGATGGTGATCGATCCGGACGTGTTCCAGGCCGAGGTCGCCGAGCTCCAGTCCCATGGATTGTTGCTGCGCGATGAACTGCGTGTCTCGCTCGGTGCGCACCTCATCTTGCCGTTCCACCGGGTGCTCGATGGACTCCGTGAAGATCGGGCGTCCGCGAGCGACAACCAGATCGGGACCACGCGCCGTGGGGTGGGCCCCGCCTACGAGTCGAAAGCCGCGCGGCGAGGGATTCGGGTGCGGGACTTGTACGAACCGGCGCGTCTCCGCGAGCGTCTGGAGCAATGCAAGGCCGCGCTGGATCCGGAGTTCGAGCGGTTCGGGAGCAGCATCCGGGTCGAGGTCGACGACCTCGTGGAGCGCGGCAAGCGATGGGGCGCGTGGATGGAACGTTGGGTGTGCGACGTCGGAGCGCTTTGCCAGACCGCCATCGACTCCGGCCATCGCCTGCTGTTCGAGGGCGCGCAAGGGGCGATGCTGGATCTCGATCATGGCACGTACCCGTTCGTGACCTCCTCCAGCGCGACCGCCGGAGGCGTGTGTCCCGGCATCGGCATTGGACCCACGGCCATCCATCGCGTTTGGGGCATCACGAAGGCCTACACGACCCGCGTCGGCGCGGGTCCGTTCCCGACGCGACTCGACGGACCGCAAGGCAAAGCCCTGCGGGATGCGGGTCACGAGTACGGCGCGACGACGGGGAGGCCGCGGGACTGCGGTTGGCTCGATCTTCCCGCGCTGAAGTATTCCGCCAGGATCAACGGGCTGACGGGCTTGTGCGTGACGAAGTTGGACGTCCTCGCGGACCTCCCCGAAGTCGAGATCTGCGTCGCCTACGAAGATGGTCTGGTGCCGGGTACAGACGACTTGGGGCGCGTGCGTCCGGTGCTGGAGAAGGTGCCGGGCTGGGGCGATCCGGATCTGGCGCGTCGTTTGCGAGCGGCGCGCTCGCTCGCGGAGGTTCCCGCCCCGGTGCGGGGATACCTGGATTTCATTGCGGACCGCGTCGGCGTGCCCATCGTGCTGGCCTCGGTGGGCCCGGGCCGAGCGCAGACCATTTCTCTGGCCGAGCCGTTCTGACTGCCTGGCGGTGACCGAAGGGCCACCGCCGGCCTGTTCGGCGAGGCGGGAACCTCTGACCTCGCAAAACGTCCGGTTGTGTCGGCAACGGGCGTTCCCTATACTGCCGCGGGTTCATCGCTTGCGGCCGAACACCTCATCGGTCGCGAGCGGCCGAGACGACGGCTCAGCCTGGGAAGACGCGCATGAAGATCGAATGCGACAAGTGTGGCGCGAAGTACTCGATCGCGGACGAGAAGGTTCGCGGCAAGACGTTCAAGATTCGGTGCAAGAAGTGCAGCAACGTCATCATCGTGCGCGATAAGGCAGCGGCAGCCAGCGCGGCAGCGGGGACCGCTGCCGAGCAGGTCGATCCCGGGTGGCACCTTGCGATCAACGGCGAGACCGTCGGCCCCATGTCGGAGAGCGACGTCCGCTTGCGCTATCAGAGCGGAGAGATCGATCGCGAGACGGCGGCCTGGCAGGAGGGCTTCGAAGATTGGGTCCCGCTCTCGGAGGTGGCGGTGTTCGCCGATCTCCTTCGCGTCCCCGTGACGCAAGCCGCCCCGATGCAGAGCGGACCTGCCGAGGCCGTGGACGATCCGTACGCGAGCGCGAACCAAAGCAGCCTGAGTCCATCGAGCTTGGGTGGGCTGTCTGGCGGCGGGGGATTGGCAGCAGGGCTGGCGGCGGGGGGCCTCGGCTCGTCGCGCACGGTCATCACCCCCTCCAATGACCCGCTCGCGTCGTATTCGGAGCGCCCCTCGGCGAGCTCCCGCCTGACGGGTCAGCGCAACGAGAACTCCGTCCTGTTTTCGCTCGATAGCTTGCAGTCCCTTGCGACCCGGAAGCCGGCAGCCGCGAGCGCGAGCCCGAGCAATGCCTTCGTCGGCACGAAGGGCCTCGCGACCGTGGCTCCGAGCTCGGAAGGCTCCGGGCTCATCGATATTCGAGCGCTGGGCTCGATGGTCAACCGGAGCTCTCCAGTGGCGGCGGCGACCGCCGCATCGGCCGGCCTCAACGATGCCTCGCTCCCGAGCTTCAGCGGTGCTGGCCTCGGAGGCCTCGCCTCGCCGCCGCTCCTGAGCCCGAGCTTGCCGGATCCGATGGCGGCGGCACCTCCGGCTGCGCGCTCGAACCTTCCTCTCTACATCATCTTGGTGCTCCTCATCTTTGCGGTCGTCGGCTTGGCCGTGTTGTTCGTGACGCGGGAGAACACGCCACAGATCGTCGAACGACAGGTCCCCGTGGCCCCGTCGGTCGCAGGCGCGGACGACAAGGATAAAGACGACGAGAAGGACGACGACAAGGGGTCCGATAAGGAAGATGGCGAGGAGGAGCCGGCCGAGGAAGAAGGCGCATCGCCCGATTCCGCCGAAGGAGACGGTGATGCCGCCGCAAGCTCCAAGGGGCGTCGCGCCGCGTCCGGCAAGAAGCGCACCGCATCCTCCTCGAGCAAACCCTCGGGCAGCGCGGCGCCGAAACCCGAAGACGACGGGCTGGGCGACTTGCCGGATCTGCCGACGGCCAGCAAAACGGCGAGCAAGACCGAGAGCTCCCCGGCCCCGAGCGCCGCGAAGGATCTCGAGGTGGACTGCATCCTCGACCCGAGCAAGTGCGGCGGCGGCAGCAAGCCGAGCTCTTCGGGATCGAGCAAGAAAGCGGAGGAGCCCAAAAAGGCCGCCGCCGTGGATCCCAACCTGCCGGCCTCCTTGTCGCCGAGCGACATTCGCGACGGCGTGGACTCGGTCAAAGATGCCGCGAAGGCTTGCGGGCCCAAGCATGGGGCCGAAGCGGGGACGAGCGTGAAGATCAAGCTCTCGATCGCGGGAGACAGCGGCAAGGTCACGTCCGCCGCGGCCCAAGCCCCCCACGCCGGCACTGCCCTCGGAAACTGTGTCGCGGCCGCCTTGAAGAAGGCGAGCTTCAAGAAGTTCCAGAAGGCCTCGATCGGCGCCGTGTACCCCGTCCGGATGTAGGGCGGGTCACGGGTCGAGCGGAATCTGCGGCGGTGGTCCGCCGGGCGGAACGAGAGGAAGCTCGTCCGGGTTCTCCTCCTCATTCGAGGGGGGTTCTCCTGGCGGTGTCGACGGCGGCGGGGCTGGTTGGCCCCGTTCGCCTTTCACCTTGTTGGCGATGCCGTCGAGTAAGGTGAACGGCAAGTGGGTGGGGCCGCCGTCGGTCGCGACCTCGATCTGGACGCTGGGTCGTCCTGACACGTCTTCGCTGCGGACGAACTCGACGCTGCCTCGCGCCCGGCGTTCTGCGTCGAGCTGGATCTCGAACAAAACGAACCCCGCTTCGGGGTCGCGGTCGACGATCGCGTAGCCTCGATCGACACGCAGGTAGCGAATCGAGGCCGGCCAGACGTGTTCCAGCGGATAGGGAAGCAGTCGCTTGTGGCGTAGCTGGGTGGCTGCGAGCCCGCGCGGCTCCTGCGGGGTCGCCGAGCGACCGACCACCGGCACGACCGCAGTCATTGCGACCGCGCAAAACGCTGCGTGGACTCCCCAGAATCGACGTGGCCCAGGCATCGCGACCCAACCTATCGGGGCCTAGTCATCGGCCCAAAAAATCGGCTACTCTCTCCCTTCGACGTCGAGCATCCGGCAGATCGTCGCCGCTCGTCGATCGTTTGCGTTCAAGGTGTGGAAGCTTTCGGCCCGATCTCCGGGCCAAGGCCGGCCGGGCAGCGTTCGTAGGGTGCCATGCCGGGTCTGGAACATTGGTCCACAGGTGGTCGTGGACCTCAGTAGCGGAGCCACCAAGCGGAGAAGCCCATGACGTCGTCGGAGAACTCAGCCCTCGTCGCCCTCTCGGAACTCAGAAACCTCGAAGCCGGTCGCGTGGCCAAAGAGGAAGCGGAGCGGCTGGCCCGCCTAGAGGCCGAACGCCAGGCGCAGGAAGCCGCGGAACGCCGCGTGCGAGAGGAAGCGGAACGCCGCGCCCAAGAAGAAGCGGATCGCATTGCCCGCGAGCGGGCGGAGCGAGAGGCGAGGGAGCGGGAAGAACGCATCCGCGTCCAAGAAGCCGAGGCAAGGGCGCGCGCGGAGCAAGAAGCGCGGCTCCAAGAGGAGCAGATGCGGATCGATGCGCAGATGCGCAGCGCTGAACGCCAGAATCGGCCCAAGTGGCCCATGTACGCGATTCCGGTCCTGGTCCTGCTCGTGGGCGGCATCGGCTACTTCGCCTACGACAGCAACCAAAAGGCTGCCGAGCAAGCGCGCCTCGCCGAGGAGCGTGCAGCGGCGGCCGCAGAGCAGGCGCGTCTCGCCGACGAAGAAAAGGCCCGCAAGCTCGAGGAGCGCGATGCCCAGATCGCCGCAATCACCGAAGAGATCTCGCGTTTGAAGGGCGAGCTCGAGAGCGCCGACAACGACGAAGATCGGGCGCGCATCGCCGAAGAGATCAAAGCGCAACAAGAGGCGATGGTCGATGGCAAGGCTCCCGCTCGCAAACGCCGCTCCTCGCGTTCGGGCAGCAAGTCCACGGGCAAGAGCACGGCCTCGGCCGCGGACAAGGAAGAAGATGCACCGCCGGCCAAGCCGATCGTCCAGGGTCGCAAGGACAAGGTCAGCATGGGCGGTGGCGACGACCCGTTGAGCGGCCTCTAGGCCTCTCGGTGGATGCGCCTCCGGCTTCTGGGGACTGGCGGCGGGAGAGATTCCCGCCGCTTTTTCCCTTGGCGCCGGCCCGGACGGCGTGTTACCTCATCCGCCCCGACGGCCTGGTCGCCAAGTGGTAAGGCAGAGCTCTGCAAAAGCTCCACCGCCGGTTCGATTCCGGCCCAGGCCTCTCCCTCCGTTCGCCGTGCAGCACTGAAGCGAGCCGCTACTCGACCGCAGAGGCGGACTGCTTCGCGGCGGCGATCGGCGGCCGAGCGGTGCGTGGCACGTCGTTCCACTCGAGATAGGCTTGCGCCATCTCGTACTCGAGGAAGCCCATCATCTCCGTCTCGAGCACCTGGCGGAAGAGGTCTTTGCCAGCTTGGCGATCGCCCGCGTCCCAGCGGCGCAGCCCCTCGTAGAAGTAGGCCTCCGCACGTTGGCCGGGCCCTTGCGCCTGGGCAACGAGCTCCTCGAAGGCGACCTTCCCCTGCGCATGCCGTGCGAGGAGCATCCCCCAGCGCGTTCCGCTGTACTCCGCGACGAAGCGCTCCGCTTCCGGATCGGGGGGAAGGCTCTGCCGCTGCGACAGTTCGAGCATCCAGAGGCAGAAGTAGAGTTTGAGGCCGCTTGGCACCTCGGACTGGGCCATGGAACGCCGAAAGATCGAGTGGGCCTCTTCATGGTAGCCGTGCGCGACGGCGACCTTGAGCGGCTCCGTGTACACCTTCACGCCGGAGGGATCGATCTCTGCGGCACGCCTGAAGTCGTCCATGGCGAGCTCGGTGTCTCCGAGCAGGAACAGCAACGTACCGCGGTCGACGTAGCGATTGGCGCGCGTGGACGCGCTGGCACCCGATCGCGCGAGGAGGTCGTTGGTGTGGCGCAACGCGAGTCGCATGTGGCGGGCCGAATCCGCCGACTTTCCTTCGCGGGAGGCGATCTCACCGAGCTGGAAACGGGCACGCGCTTCCCACTGCAACTGGGCGAGCTCGTCGTCGTAGGCCAAGTTGGCGAGGTTCTCGTAGCGCTTGCGCGCTTGCGCGAGCTCGGAGCGCTTCAGGGCGATCGTACCGAGGAGGTCGATCGCGCTCGGGACCGGCTCGATGCCCAAGCTGCGCTCCAGCAGGGCCTGCGCGCGATCGACTGCGCCCGCGTGGTAGAGACCTTGGGCGACGGTGAAGAAGGCCTGAGGAAGTCCCGGTTGGATCGGACGATCGGCCCATAGCGCGATCGCACGCTCGTGGAGCGCTTCCACGTGCGCGAGGTGATGCTCGGCGGCTTCAGGATCGTCCTCGGCGAGGCGATCGAGCTTCTGCTGCTCGAGCTCGGCGATCGTCTGCCATGCGGCGAAGATGTCCTCCTTGAGTTCGAGCGTGCGCCGCAGCTCCACGACAGAGGCGTCCAGGAGCCCTGCGGACTGCAGTGAACGCGCGCGCAGGAGGTGGACGTAGGCCTCGTTCGGGAACCGATGCACGGCTCGCCGAGAGATGGCGTCCACGATGCCAAACCCCTGGATCACGAACGGCTGGGAAGGATCCGCATCGGGCTCGGGTGCGAACTGTTCTGCGAGCGCGAGGAGCGAGAGGGGGCTGCGCCGGGGCGAAGCCGCGTCGATCATCATGGCCCGCAGCTTCGCCACGGGAGGATCCAGCTCCACGCGTTGCGTGGCTGCGGCTGCGCCCTCGAAATCGTCGGCGCGCAGGTAGACGCGCATGAGGAGGTAGCCCGTGATCTCCATCCTCCGGAGCGCTGCCGTGTCGGTCGTGCGGCCTTGAAGCCGTGCACGCCGGGCCTCCTCGTATCGGGCGACGTAGAGGTCTGCGAGGCGCTTGGTCACGAATGGTGAAGGGAATACCGCTGCGACGCCCTCGAGGGCGTCTTCCAGTTCCTCGTGGCGTAGCAAGGGCTCGGTTGCGTACGGGCCGTTCTCGACCATCCAACGCTCGAGCATCGCCCACTCTTGCAGCACGCGATCGCGCTCTGCCTGGGGGCCAAAGCGTTGCTCGACGGCCAGGGCGAGCATCGCGGGCGGCTCGTGGCCGTGGCGACCGTTCACGCGGTAGAGGTTGCGGGCGCGCAGCGCCAGCTCTGGGTGCGGGTCCGCGGTGCGGAGCTCTTGCGGGGTGTAGAGCGAGACCGCGTACTTGAGGGCCGAGAGCGCTTCTGCAGGATCTCCTGCGGCCAGCTTCTCGTCCATGTATTGCGCGAGGAAGGCGAGCAGCTGCTCGCGCAACTTCGTGCGCGAAGCGTCGCCTTCTCCGAGGAGCACGAGGCGATTGACGCCGGCTTCGAAGTCATCGAGGGTCGAGATGACGGGCGGCGCGTCTGGGAACTGGATCTCGGGCTCGACCGCGGTCTTGCAGGCGACCGGCGTGCCCGCCGTGACGCAAAGGCAGAGGTGCACGACGATGCGGCGAAGCTGCACCGCAGGAGTGTAGCAGCGGACCCCGACTATTCGAGGATCGCGTTGTCGTCGGCCCAACCCAGCGTGAAGGACAGGGTGTGGACCATTCCGAAGTAGCGTCCCGCGTTGGTGGGACGCCCGCGGCCTTCCAGGACGGCGTCCGCTCCTTCCACGTGTAGGTCGCCGCCGGAGTTCGTGAAGTTCGTGGCCGCCAATGGGTCGAAGGCGGCCTCATCGGGCCGCACATGACGCGGTAGCAGGAGGTCGATGCCGTATCCGGGCGAGAGGTAGAGCTTGACCCGACGGGTGCGGACTCGGGTCCCCACGGTGGCGCCGAGCCGCCAGCCCTCCCCTGGGGCCGCTGTTTGGGCGCTGCGGGCCACGGAAGGGGAGGAAACTTGGGATCCAAAAAGAACCCACAGGCGCGAGCGCAAGCGATAGCGCGCGTGGGCCTCCACACCGAAGAGGTCTTGGCTTCCGCGATAGAGCAGACTTTCGGGCGGGGTGATGGTGCTGCGGTCGAGCCCGAGCAGCCGCAGGCGCTGGGCATCGCGGTTTTCGCATTCCCGCGGGTCGACGCCTCCCGGACAGAGGTCCATCCAGTAGACCTGGGTGTCGAGCTTCCACGCCCGATTGCGGCCGAGCAGGAAGGAGGCGCCCACGGCGACCTCTTGCGGCAGGCGAACCCTCAGCGTCGCACGCACGGGATCCGCGACGGCACAGGCGGGTTGGGTGTCCGAGGGCTGGATGCTCTCGGCGTCGGGGTGGCACGCCATGCCCGCCCCGCCGAGCTGGAGTTCACCGGCATTGGCGAGTGGAAAGGTGCGGTAGCGGGCGCCGAGCGTGATCGTGTCGCGTCGCAGCGAGACAGCGACGCCGATCGTGAGCGCTGCGTCGAATCCTCCTGGGGCGCCATTGCGACGAAACCAGTGGTTCCACCCTTTGAAGCCGATGCGTTCTGCACACGTCGGGTCTTCCTTGCTGTCGCAGGGGCTCGAATCCTCGTCGTCCGGGAGGTGCTGCAGCTCGGTGTCGTTGTCGTACGCGAGGCGTCGATAGAGCACCGGGAAGTGCACCGCGACGCCGAGCTGGAAGTTTCCGCGATCGAACGCGAGGCCGATGCTCAGATCCTGGCGCACCGTCGTTGCGCCGCCTTGCGGGGGGCAACGATCGAGGCGACGGGCGAGGCAGCCAGGGTCTGGGGTAGGCGCGAGGTGGTAGCGCAGTGGGTCTGCGCTCGTGAGCCGCTGCGTGTCGGAGAGGTCGTAGTAGCCGATGGCGAGCGCCAGGGGCTGGAAGTAGAACGTCGCCCCAGCGAAGAATCCGTACATTGGATTGACGAGCGAGATGGGCGACCCGAGTGTCGTCGTGGGCGCGCCGGTGTTCGGATCGATGCCGTATCGCCGAATGCGGTGGTAGCTGAGGCCGACGGACGCTGCGCCCTGGAACGCTGTTCCCTTCAGCGCAGCGAGCATCGCGGGGTTGTGGTGGATCGCGGTCACCGCGCGGGATGCCGGGCCCTGGGCTTCGATCCCGCCGAGCCGCAGACCCTGCCCGGGTGCCGCGGCGACCCGAGCGGATCCGATGGCGATCGGGATTGCAAACACCATCTGCAATCCCCAACGCGCAGCGCGATAATGCTCCGGGAATGCAGAAAGCACCGCCCGCAGCATAAGCTTGGTCGGTACGTTTTTGCTGGCCAGTTGACCGCCTGGATGCCTCGTCCTACGATGCAGAACACGACGCCGACGCGCTTCTGGCCGGTGCCTCGCCGGGGGAATCCGGTGGAATGAAGCGATGCGGCCTCGCAACGGCCTGCGAACGGGAAATCGAGTAGTGCGCGATGGAAAAATCGCTGCGGAGTTTCAGCTGTAGAGACGATCTTTGGGCCCGGGTGGAAGCCTTGGCCGACCGACGAGGGGTGTCCGCCGACGACGTCGTACAAGCCGCACTCGTGAAGCTGTTTTCGCGGCCGACGGTCGGCGTGAGCGAGAAGGCGGTGACCGAGCCTCCTGCTGCGCGTCGTCCCACGCCTCCGCCGCGGGCGACGATGCCGGCCACTTCGAGCGTGCCGAGCTCGTCGGCGCCCACGCGGCCACGCGCGCCGTCTTCGGGCGGCTTGCCGCGTCCCCCCGGCGGCGGTCGACTCCCGCCGCCGACGGGCCGCTTCGGCTCTGGACCGCCGACGCCCGCACCCGCAGCAGCCAACCGCGCGCTCTACCTCGTGTTCGAGGGGCAGGTCTACGAGGTCAATCAGGACCAGTTCGTGATCGGCCGCGGTTCCAAGTATTCCGACCTCGCGATCAAAGACGCGAACATCTCACGGCGCCATTGTGCGATCGTCCGTCGCGACGGGCAGTACTACATCAAGGACCTCGAGAGCACGAACGGTGTGGAGTTCAACGGGCAACGGGTCGACGACCACCTCATCCAAGAGGGCACGAGCTATCGGTTGTGCGACCACGAGATCCGCTTCACGTTCGTGCCTCCGGCCTAGGACCCCGAGCGGCGTGCGACTTGCCACGGGCCCGCTGGAGCCGGGCGCGTGAATCGTGCCGCCTCGGATGCGCTCGAGGCCTTGCGAACTTGTCTGCGGGAGGCGGCGCGCGACCGCTTTGCTGGCGTCGAGACCCCGGGCCTGGCCGACGTGCTGTGCCGGCACCTCGATGGCTGTTTGTCCGCGCTGCCTGCCGATGATCAGCGCGCGCTGACGGGCCTCCGCGCGGAGCTCGTGAAGTTCGAGCGCCTCGGGAGGCAGGAGCGATCGGTCGTCGTCGCCCGGGGGATGCGGCTGTGTGCCAGCGCCACGCTCGCTCCCGCGGACGAGCGCGCGGCGCCCAAGCGTCGCCGCCTGGGTCCGAACAGCGCACCTCCTCCGGTGCCCGTCGCCGCCCCGACCTCCCCGAGCATCGAGACGCTGCGCGGCGTCGGGCCTGCGACGGCGGCCAAGTTGTCCGCGCGGGGGTTCACCAGCGTGCTCGACCTCGCATGGCTGTTGCCGGCGGGGTACGACGACCGCCGTCATCGCAAGCCGCTCTCCGAGCTCTCGGACGGGGAGGTGGCGATCCTCGAGGCGGAGGTCGGTGGGCTGCGCCAGGGGTACGCGCGAGGCCGCTTCATGGCGACGCTGCAGCTCCGCGTCACCGACGAACAGGGCGGGGTGATCCCGGTGGTCGCGCGGTGGTTCCACCGCGTGGGTGGGCTCCATCAGTGGGCCAACGGCGGGCGGCTCGTCGCGATCGGGCCGATCAAGCGCTTCGGAGGGCAGTGGACGATGGCCCACCCGGAGTTGCGCGAGGTCTCGGAGCCCGGACCGGCGATCGGGGTGCGGTACCCGAGCGTGGAAGGGATCCCGCCGCGCACGCTGGCCAAGGCTGTGCTGGCGGCCGTGGCCGCGCTCGGAGAGCCGGGGAGCGGCTTCGTGGATGCGCTGCCGCCCGAAGTGGCCCGCGAGCACGGGTTGTGGCCGCAGCTCGACGCGTTGCGGCACCTGCATGCTCCGCCGGAGGACCTGCCTGCAGAACACGTGGTCGCGCTCAATGCCGCGGTCTCGCCGGCGCACCGGCGGCTCGCGTTCGACGAGTTCTTCTTCCTTCAGCTCGCGCTGCTGCTCGAGCGCGGGGCGGCGCGCTCCGAGTTCGCGCGGGTGCGGCCGGTCGCCGAAGCGTTGACCAGCGAGACCCTTCGCGCGTGCCTACCGTTCGAGCCGACCGCGGCACAATGGCGGGTGCTCCGGGAGCTCGAGGCCGACATGGGAACGGGACCACCGATGCTGCGTCTCCTCCAGGGGGACGTGGGGTCGGGGAAGACCGCCGTGGCCTTCGGCGCAGCACTTGCGATCGTTCACAGCGGCGGCCAAGCGGCCCTGATGGCGCCGACGGAGTTGTTGGCCGAGCAGCACTTCCGGACCCTGTCTGCGTGGTGCGAGCGGGCGCGGATCCGCATCGCACTGCTCACGGGGGCGACCGCCAAGGGGGCCCGAAGCAGCCTGGTGGCGTTGCTCGAGGCCGGGCAGATCGACCTCGTCGTCGGAACGCATGCACTGCTGACGGCCGATGTGCGGTTCGCGAACTTGGGGCTCGTCGTCATCGACGAACAACATCGGTTCGGGGTCGAGCAGCGCGCTCTATTGCGGCAAAAGGGCACCCTCCCGCATCTGCTGGTCATGACGGCGACGCCGATCCCCCGCACCACGGCGTTGTGTGCCTACGGCGAGCTCGAGGTCTCGATCCTCGACGAACTCCCCCCCGGACGCGAGGCGCCGCAGACCCACCTCTACAGCGGTGCGCGCGGGCTCAAGACCGTGCGCCAAGGGGTGGCCAAGCGCGTCGCGGCTGGCGATCGCGTGTTCGTGGTGTGCCCGCTCGTCGAGGCGAGCGAGAGCCTCGACGTCAGCGACGTCGAGGCGTGTGCGGCGGCCTTGCGCGAGCTCATGCCGGAGCGCCACGTCGCCGTGATCCACGGGCGCATGACCAGCAAAGAGAAGGACGCGATCATGTCGGCGTTCCGCGAGGGGCGGGCGGATGTCCTCGTGGCCACGACGGTGATCGAGGTCGGGGTCGACGTACCGCAGGCCCGGCTCATGGTCGTCGAACACGCCGAGCGCTTTGGGTTGGCGCAGCTCCATCAGCTGCGCGGACGCGTGGGACGCGGTGGCGGTGCGTCGTGGTGTTTGCTGCACACGGGGGCGGGCCGCGAGTCGGAGACGTTTCGGCGGCTCGAGGTGCTCACGGAGACGAGCGATGGATTCGTCGTGGCCGAACGCGACCTTGCGATGCGCGGACCGGGTGAGGTGTTCGGGACGCGGCAGGCCGGGGCACCGCGGCTGCGCTTCGCGGGGCTCGCGGGGGAGGGCACCAAGTTGCTCGTGGAGGCCCGCGATGCCGCCAAGGGGTTGCTCGCCAAGGATCCCGCGCTGGAACGGCATCCGGAGCTGGCGGAGGAGTTGGCCCGGCGTCGCTCGGAGGCCACCGCGATCGCGGCGGACTCCGGGTAGCCCGCGCGGTCAGAAGAGCGGGGTGAGATCGTAGATGCAGAAATCGAACGATCGCGACTCTGCGGGCGATGCCGACAACGTCAGCTCGAGGCCGACGATGTTTTCGACCTCGAGCAGGCGGTCCGTGAAGTACTGGGCGTCTTGGAACAGCGCCGTCACGGCGGTGGAGTGCACCACGACGTACGGTGAACTGACGTAGTCGCGCTCGCGGAACACCACGCGGGTGTCCGGCGGTACTTGGCCGGCGATGCGAAAACTGAAGCCGCGCAGATCTGCGAGGTCCGCCCACGGGCACTCCGAGATCGTGTAGTTCACCTCGCCGTCCGGAGGCGGATCCTGGTCGGCATCGGGAGCGCACAGGTGCAGCCCAGCGCCAGCGCCCCAGTAGTTCTCGTAGTCGCAGCCCTCGTAGATCCCGGAATAGCTCGACGTGCAGGGCACTTGATCCACGGTCCCGGAGACGCACATTTCTCCCAAGGTGGTCGGGGTCCATGCCGGCGTGGGTGAGATCGTCGCGCCGAACGGGCTCGTGAACGTGAACCACGCCCCTTGGAAGCCGTGGAGGTTCTCGGTGCGGGAGGTCCAACCATCGGCGTTGGCGACGATCTGCGCCGGGAGATCGTCGGGGGCCGTCGTGGCGTCCTCACCCGAGGCGTCCTGACTTTCGAGGGTGGTGCTCGTCGGGTCGGCGCCGGTTTCGGTGCCGTCCGAAGTCGGCGTGGACGCGCTCGTGAACGAAGATCCGGTCCCTGTGCCTCCGGTCGCGTCACCCGTGACGCGCACGCAGAACTCCGACAAACAGGTCAAGCCGTCGTTGCAGGTGCCGTTGGGGTAGCAACCGCAGGTCTCGGCCCCGACCATGCACATGGACGAGGACGTCGAAGACTGCGGCTCGTCGTTGGGCTCGGAGACGTCTTCGAAGCAAGCGCCGAGCCACGTGAGCGCGCCGAGGGCCGCGATCCGTGCGCGTTGGAGAGCGCGTTTCGGAGGGAGGATGGGGGCGAACACGATCGTCTGCACGCTCGACCAATCGGATCGACGTCGCAAGTCCAAAGTTACGTCGCACGTGGCGCGATTTGCGCCGTGTCCGCGGTCGAGCCCTCGGTCTGGAGCCTATCCCAAGAATCGGGCAGACGGGACCCTCGCGCGTGCTGGCCGGCAGCGGTTCTGCGTCGGGCCCTGCTACGCTCGTTCGGACATGGATCGCGTCTTGTGCCACTGCATGTCGGTCTCCGAGCGCGAGATCCGAAAGGCGATCCGCGAGGGGGCGCGCACCGTCGATGAAGTGGGGTCCCGCTGCGAAGCAGGAACCGGGTGCGGGAGCTGCCGAGGTGGGATTGCCCTGCTATTGCTGGAGGCGGTCAAGCGCCGAGCGCGGGGCGAGACGACGCTCGAGGTGAGCTCGTTGGCCGACCAGCTCGCGTTGTTCACGGGCGACGACGCCGTGGATTAGCCCGGTTTGAGGCATACTCGCCCGATGCGAGCCGAAAGCTCCGCCGCGGCCGGCAAGAGGCCGCTCGTGCTGCAGAAGTTCGGAGGCTCTTCCGTCGCGGACCTCCCCCGGATCCGGGCCTGCGCGGCGCGTTGCCTCCGCACCGCGGCCGCGGGCCAGGATGTCGTCGCGGTCGTGTCTGCGATGAAGGGGGAGACCAACCGCCTCATCGCCTTGGCGAACGCCTTGGTCGAGCCGCAGCGCGATCCGAACCTGCAATCGGGGCACTACGTCGAAGCTGCGCGGTCATCGACGGACTACGAGCGCGAGCTCGATCAGCTGGTCGCGACGGGAGAGACCGTCAGCGCCGCGTTGCTCGCGATCGCGATTGCGGAGCAGGGTGGCCAAGCGGTGTCGCTGTGCGGGCATCAGCTCGGGATGGTCACGGATCACCATCATACGCGGGCGCGGATCCAGCAGATCGACCACGCGCGGATCCGCAGCGAGCTGGCGGCGGGAAAGATCGTCGTGTGCGCCGGCTTTCAGGGGGTCGATCCCGCAGGGAACATCACCACGCTCGGACGCGGCGGCTCGGATACTTCGGCGGTGGCGCTGGCCGCCGCGTTGCAGGCGGATGTCTGCGAGATCTTGACCGACGTGGACGGCGTCTACACCACGGATCCACGCATCGTCCCCGCCGCGCGCAAGGTCGAGCGGATCTCGTACGACGAGATGCTCGAGCTCGCGAGTCTGGGCGCCAAGGTGCTGCAGATCCGCAGCGTGGCGTTCGCAAAGAAGTACGGCGTGCGGGTCCACGTGCGCTCTAGCCTCAACGAACTCGAAGGAACTTGGATCGTGCCACCCGAAGCTGCCATGGAGTCCATCGTCGTCAGCGGCGTCACGCTCGAGCGGGGCGAGGCCAAGGTCACGGTGCTCGGCGCCCCAGACGTCCCGGGGGTCATCGCCTCCTTGTTTGGCGTGCTGGGGCGCGCCGGGATCGTGACGGACATGATCCTGCAAAACGTCGCCCACGACGGCCGCACCGACATCACGTTCACCGTGGTGGGCGGCGACCTCGTGCGCGTGACGGACGTGCTCGAGGGCGTGACGCTCGGCGGTGAGGTGATCCGGGTCCACACGGATCGCAGCGTGGCCAAGATCTCCGTCGTCGGGCTCGGGATGCGGTCCCATGCGGAGCTCGCGGGGCGCGTGTTCCAGATCCTCGCGGAGGAGGGCATCAACGTGCAGATGGTGAGCAACTCGGAGATCAAGCTCTCGGTCGTCGTCGACGAGCGCTATGGTGAGCTTGCCCTGCGCGCGCTGCATCGGGGGCTCGGCTTGGATGCGCCTTGAGCGAGGCCTCGCGTGGGGTGGGGTGCTCGCCGCGGCCGGGTTCGTCGCGTCCTCCCAGGGCGAGATCCGTCGCCCCGCGCTTCCCCTCGTGCGTTGTGGTACCGCGGTCGAAGTCGATGGTGTGCTGCGGTGTGACGATGAGGCGCCTCGATCGATCGAGGCACTGTGTGGGGCGGAGGTTGGGGACGCACCCCCGATCGTCGGAGGCGATCGTTTGAACACGGGCACGGTATGCGCTGCCGTGCGTGCGTCTCCCGGTGGTCCTGGGTGGGATCGCATGCCTCCCCCCGCGCTCGCCGTGCTCGATCAACCGGTGCTGCTCAACGAGGACTCGGTGGAAGCGCTCGAGAGTCTGCCGCGCATCGGGCCTGCGCTCGCGCTGCGCATCGCAAAGGCGCGGCCGTTCGCGAGCGTCGACGATCTCGACGGCGTGCGGGGCATCGGGCCCAAGACCCTCGCGATGTTGCGACCGCGGTTGCGGCTCGCTCGCGAGTCACCGCGCTAGAGCGCCGACCAGTTTGATTCCACGCGCTGATGCACGCCTGGGACCGCCCACGGCTGTGTCGCTCGGCGCTCGCAGTGTGCCCGACACAGCTTCGGCCTCGCTCCTACCCGCGGACGGCCCCAGACGCGCTTCAGCACGCGAAATCAAACTGGTCGGCGCTCTAGCGCCCCGATGAGCGCCTCGAGGGCCGGGATCGTTTTCGGCGCGCGGTGGGTGAGGACCTCGGGGCCTTCGTCCGTCACGAGCACGTCGTCTTCGATCCGGATCCCGGTGCCGCGCAGCTCGGCGGGCGCCGCTTCGTCGTCGGCGCTGACGTAGAGACCGGGCTCGACCGTCAGGACCATGCCTGCTGCGAACTGCCGAGGCTTACCCGCGACGCAATAGTCCCCCGCATCGTGGACGTCCGCTCCGAGCCAATGGCTGGTGCCGTGCATGTAGAATCGCTCGTAGGTCTTGCGTTCGAGCACCTCTGCGCGCGATTCGGAAAGCAGCCCGAGGTCGAGCAAACCGTCGACCAGCACACCCAGCGCGGCTTGGTGCACGTCGTCGATCGTCTTGCCGATCGTCGCGCTCCGGATCGCGGTTTCGTTGGCGGTGCGGACGACCTCGTAGAGGTCGCGCTGCGCGGGCGTGAAGCGGCCAGAGATCGGAAAGGTCCGCGTGAGATCGCCGCTGAAGAGGTCCCATTCGGCGCCGGCATCGATGAGGATGAGGTCGCCGGAGCGCAGCAGGGCGTCGTTGTCGGTGTAGTGCAGGATCGTCGCATTGGCTCCGCCGCCCACGATCGAACCGTAGCCCGGGGCGCCCGCCCCGTGGCGCCGAAACGCGGACTCGAGCTGCGCCTCGACGTCGTATTCGTGGCGGCCGGGGTGCATCGTCCGCATCACGTCGAGGTGGGCGTCCACGGTGATCGCGATGGCGCGCCGCAGACTCGCGAGCGCGGCTTCGTCCTTGATCAATCGATCTTCGGCGAGCAGCGCTCTCGCGTCGCAGAGCGCGGTGGGAGGTGCAGCGCCCTTGCGATTGCGCTGTCGCAAGGTCCGGAGCGCTCCCATCACGGCGCGTTCGAGGCTCGAGGGCTCGCCGAAGGGCACATAGAGCCGCTCGATGCCGTCGAGCAACGCAGGCAGTTTCTCGGCCAGTTCGGGGAGCGGGTGCGCAGCATCGGCTGCGAAGGCTGTGAGTGCGCCTTCCGGGCCGATTCGCCGACCCGATCGGATCTCCGCCGCGCGATCCCTGGGGCGAACGAAGAGCGTGTAGGCGGGGTCGCGACCCGGTCGCAGAAGTGCGACGGCGCCCGGTTCTGCGAGGCCTGTCAGGTAGTAGAAGTCGGAGTCGGGTCGGAAGCGATACTCGGTGTCGGCCGAACGCGTGCGCAACGGACCACCGTGCAAAAGTAGCGCGGCATCTCCGAGCCGATCCGCAATTCTTTCTCGTCGGCTGGCGCAGGCCTCTGCAGAGGGCCTTGGCGCTTGGCCACACGCTGCGCCAGAAGCATGGGTCGAGCGGGGGGATCCGATCACGACGAGACGCTAGCAGGCAGGGCCCGCGCGAAGGAAGTGTGGCTCGGCGCACGTGGCCCAAATCCGAGCTTCAAGTGGGCCGTGGGCCACCCGATGGCAGGGTTGTGCAATTCGGCGAGCACTGGGTTCTGCAGACTCCCCCACGTTTCGTGCTGCCTCTGGCGGGGCCGTATGGGGCATTCCTCCTCGGTGCGATCGCTTTTCTCGCGCTGAGGTAGATGGCGGAACCTGCGCTCGAACGGTCGCGAGCGCACACAGAGTTGGGGACCGCAAGGCGTCCACGATCCGCGGTGGCGTGATTCGTTCGCTTGCAGAGGTCATAGCCGTGCGGGATCGTTCATCCGCATGTCTGCACGAGCGCTGACGAGTCGGCTCATCCATGACGTACAACACGCCGTACAACAGTACATCCCCGGCCATGTAGCCACCGACAAGGTACAGCTCGCCGCCCTCGCGAAAGAGGTGCTCGCATCGATCGATGTTCGGGACCTCAAGGGCACTGCGCCCGATCTGTTGGTCGTGCAGCTCGAGCGCCTGCTCTCGACCCTCCAGTTCCGCGGCGGTGACGAGATCGTCGTGCAGGTCGAGGAAGATCGCGAGCGCGGGCATTTCGTCGTCCAGGTCTGCCTCGTCGATCAGCCGTTCCTCGTGACGACCGTCCGGTCTGCGTTGGCCATCGAGCACTACGAGATCGGAGCGTTCATCAACGCGATCGTCAACGTTCGTCGCGACCCGAGTGGGCGCCTCATCGCGATCGGGGGGGCGACGACCGAGTCGCTCATGCGGATCGAGGTCTCGCGTCGCGACGGAGTGGGATCGGCGGCGGCTTTGCGCGAGTTCATCGAGCTCCGGTTGCGCGCCGCGCAGGCCATGGTCGCGGACTTTCGCAGCATGAAGGCCGCGATCGTCGAGGTCGCGGATACGTGCTTTGCCGCCGCGGCAGCCCAGCACGGGTACGCGGCCAAGATGCTGCGCGAGACGGAGGCGCTGCTGCGTTGGCTCTGCGAGGAGAACTGCGTGTTGTTGGCCGTCGAGCGCTACGACACGGCGCTCGAGACCCGCAGCGTCCTCGGGATCTCGCGCGTACGACGTCCTCCGCGAGATCGCGAGATCCTCGCGATGGCGGCGATGGGGGAGGGGCGGCTCGCACGATTCGAGCGCAGCAAGGAAGAGTCTCCGGTCCATCGCACGGGCAAGCCCGGGCATTTCATCGTCACGCGGTTCGGGGCGGACGGACAACCGGTGGGGTGCTTGGTGGTGGACCTGCTGTTCACCTACAAGGCGCTGCATACCCCGCCCGAACAGGTCCCCGTGATCCGGCTCGCGTTGCAAGACATGCTGACGGACCGGCAGGTGCCGTATGCCAGCGATCGCGGGCGCAACATCACGAACGCGTTCAACTCGCTCCCGCTCGAATACTTGCTCAGCCAAGATCGCGAGAGTATTTGGGAACTGACGGATCGGATCCTGCGCGCCGAGGCAGAGGGCGGCAGCGACGTCCATATTCGCGTGGGCGAAGGCAGCCGTTTCGCGTTCGTGGTCGTGGCGCTACCGCGGTGGCAGTTCAGTGAAGAGCTGCGGCTGCAGGTCCAGGGCGTCGTGCTCCAAGACCTCGGGGGGACGTACGCGGACTATGGCGTCTACATCGATCGCTACGACAACGCCGTGATCCATTTCTATGTGACCGGCGTGGATCCGCTCAAGACGGCGGACACAGAGAGCCTGCGCCAGAAGGTGCTGGCGCTCGCGCGCGGCTGGACCGAGCGCCTGGCCGATGCCATCGATGCACTCGGACAACCCGAACGCGTGGCAGAGCTGTTCTCGCTCTACGAGTCCGCGTTCAATGACGAGCACAAACGTCGCTGCTCGGTGCGCCGCATCGCTCGCGACATCGAGTGCCTCGAGCGCTTGCGCGCGGGGGCGGTGATCGACTGTGACCTCTACATCTCGGAGTTCGGGGATCACCCCGGTAGCCTCAACCTGCGGCTGTTCGCCCGTGAAGCGCTCTCGCTGAGCGAGGAGCTGCCGGTCATCGCGAACTTCGGGTTCTCACTCATCGATCAGTACACGCGCGAGGTGATGCTTCCGCACCTCGCTCCGATCGACATGGACAACTTCCGGATCGACGTCCGTCCGGAGCGTTTTGGCCAGATCTTGGCGCGGCAACGGGAGATCGTGCAGGCGCTCGTAGAGGTGTTCGAGGGGCGCGCGGGGGACGACGATCTCAACCGGTTGGTCGTCGTCTCGAGCCTCAGTGTGCGCGACGTCCAGATCCTGCGGGCGTATGTCGCCTATCTGTGGCAGCTCGGGGTTCCGTTTGGTCCAGAGCTCATCCGGACGAGCCTCGTAGAACACGCGAGCGTCGCCGAGGCACTCGTCGCGTGGCTGTCCGCGCGCTTCGATCCGAGGGTCGCGAGCGCTGACCTGGCCGAAAAAACGGAGACGACGTTGCGTCGCGAACTGCGGGAGGTGACCGACTACACGGCCGACCGCGTGCTCTCGGCCGTCGCGGAGGTCATCTGTGCGACGCGCAGAACGAACGCCTACGTCGCCGATCTGCACCAAGACCAGGCTTTGGCGTTCAAGCTCGCGTCGTCCGAGGTGAGCTTCGGGCCACGCCCTCGTCCGTTTCGCGAGATCTGGGTCTATCACACCGAGTTCGAGGGCGTGCATCTGCGCGGTGGCAAGGTCGCGCGCGGCGGGATCCGGTTCTCGGACCGCCCCGAGGACTTCCGGACCGAGATCCATGGCCTCATGGCCACGCAGATGGTGAAGAACGTGCTCATCGTGCCCATGGGCGCCAAGGGGGGCTTCGTGCTCCGCCATCCGCCTGCGGGACGCGAGCAGCTGCGCGAAGCCGGCGATGCGTACTACCGGAGGTTCGTGCGCGCGTTGCTCTCCCTCACGGACAATGTCGTCGACGGCCAGCTCGTGCGCCCCGAAGGCATCCTCGCGTTTGGCGAGGGCGAGGACACGTACTTGGTCGTCGCCGCGGACAAGGGCACCGCCCACCTCTCCGACACCGCGAACGCGCTCAGCGTGGAGCAAGGCTTCTGGCTCGACGATGCGTTCGCGTCCGGGGGCTCGAACGGCTACGACCACAAGAAGACGGGGATCACGGCCCGCGGCGCCTGGGAGGTGTGCAAGCGCAACTTCAGGGAGCTCGGCGTGGATCCGGAGCGCGACACGATCCGCGTGGTCGGAGTCGGAGACATGAGCGGCGACGTGTTCGGCAACGGACTGCTCCGCAGCAGCACCGTCAAGCTCGTCGCGGCGTTCAACCACCAGCACATCTTCCTCGACCCCGATCCGGATCCCGCGGCGAGCTACGCCGAGCGCCTGAGGCTGTTCCAGCTGCCGCGATCGACGTGGGAGGACTACGGTGCGGCGGTGATCTCTGCGGGCGGCGGCGTCTACCCACGCAAGACCAAGGTCGTCGAGCTCTCGCCGCAGGCGCGAGCCATGCTCGACATCCCCCCGCACGTGGTGGTGGGTGGGGACGAGGTGATCCGTGCGATCCTCGCGGCCAACGTCGACCTGATCTGGATGGGCGGCATCGGGACGTACGTCAAGGCCTCGAGCGAGGCGCACTCACAGGTGGGGGACAAGGCGAACGACGGCGTCCGGGTGGATGCCTCGCAGTTGCGCTGCAAGGTGCTCGCCGAGGGAGCGAACCTCGCGATCACCGACCGCGGCCGCGTAGAGTTCGCCCAAGGCGGCGGTCACAACTACAACGCGTTCCTCGACAACTCGGGCGGCGTGGACACCTCGGACCACGAGGTCAACATCAAGATCCTGTTCGCGCCGCTCCTGCGCAGCAGCGCCGTCACGAGGGCGGAGCGCAACGTCGTCTTGGCGAAGTGCGAGCCGGAGGTCGTGCAGATGGTGCTCGCCAACAACCGCGCGCAGAGCCGGATGGTCTCGTTCGATGTCCGGCGCTCCCGAGTGGACGTGTTCCGCTACGACCGCACGATGCGGTTCTTGGCGGAGCGGATTCCGTTCGATCCTGCGGCGTTTTCGATGCCGACGTCCGAAGACCTGCTGGCTCGCCACCGCGCGCGCCGTGGGCTGTACAAGACCGAAGGCGCGGTGCTCTGCGCCCACGCGAAGATGCTCGCGTACCGCGAGCTGCTCGAGGCCGATCCGCTGCCCGAGGTGTTCGTGGACACGGCCGTGCGGGAGTACTTCCCGGCCGAGGCGCGGAACCTCGCCGGCGAGACGGCGCTGCAAGGACATCTGCTTCGCCGCGAGATCGCGACCACGATGCTCGTCAACCGGATCGTCGACAACGCTGGCGCGACCGCGCTCGCCCAGCTGCAGCAGAGCGCCGCACGGGACGTGCGTGAGGTCGCAGTGGCTTACTTGCAGGCGGTCGATTGCGGCGGCGTGGATCTCACCTTGGCGCGGCTCTACGCGGGCGAGGACGAGCGCTGCCAAGAGGGCGTCTATCAGGCCATGATCCAGGTGCAGTCCTGGCTCGAGGACTCGGTGTCGGGTTTGCTCGACCCGAGCGATCTCCCGGCGGTCTCGCTGGAAGCGGGGCCGGAATGCAGGGCGCTCTTGGCCCGCGTGGAGGAGGTCCTGCCCCCGTCCGCCGCGGAGCGCACGCAAGGCGTGATCGCGGGCCTTTCGGGGCACGGCATCGAGCGAGAGCTCGCGCAGGAGGTCGCCAGGATCGCGTACCTCGGCCCGGTCCTCGACGCGGTCCGCTCGGCGAGCCTCGTGGGGCGTCCGGCGCTCGACCTGCTGCGTTTGCGGTTGTTTGTCGCGGACGCCCTCAACTTCCATGCGCTCGATCGTGCGATCGCGCGGATGGACTTTGCGACGCCGTGGGATGGCCCGGCCGTGGCCGCGCTACGGCGCCAGCTCGGAGCCCACCTGCGCTGCCTCATCAACCTGGTCCACGACGACGACGTCGCGGCCACCATCGAGCGCTACCATCTCGCCCCATTTTGCCGCCGCGTGTGCGAGGAGGCCAAGGCGGGTCCCACGATCTCGGGGCTCGTGATGCTCGATGAGGGCCTGCGCCGGCTCTTGCCCGCCCCGCGCTGAGGGGCTTGCCCTCTACGCTCCACCGCGGCGGCGCGCGATCTCGGCGATGACCCGCCAATAGAGATCGTGCTCCGCCGCGAGCACGCGCGCGGCCAAGGTCGCCGGAGTGTCTCCGGAGCCCACCGGCACGGGCCGGAAGGCGAGCACTTCCCCCTCGTCGTACTCCGCGCTGACGCGATGCACCGTCACGCCGGTCTCGGCGACTCCGGCCGCCAGGACGGCCTCGTGGACCCGCATCCCGAACATCCCCTGGCCGCCGAACCGGGGCAGGGGACCGGGGTGGATGTTGATCGCGCGGCCTTGGTAGGCGTCGACGATGCGCGGATCGAGCAGTTTCATGTAGCCGGCGAGGACCAGCAGATCGACCCCGTGGCCTTCGAGGAGCTCGAGCACCCGCAACCCCGGATCCGGGTCGGTCACGCTGCTTACGTGATGGGCCGGCCAACCGTGCTCCCGCGCCAGCGCGAGGGCCCCACTGCTCGAGTTGTTCGAGAGGACGACGGCGACGCGCGCGTCGAGCTCGCCGCGGTCGATCGCGCCGTGGATCGCGTGGAGGTTGGAACCGCGGCCCGAGGCCAGCACGCCAAGACGCAGGGGGGCGGACATCGCCGTCGGAGTATACTCCCGCCCGTATGCAGGACTCGGATCTCCGCATTTGCTCGACGACGGTCGTTTGCGTTTGTCGTGACGGTCGTGTGGCCCTCGGGGCCGACGGCCAGGTGTCCATGGGCAACACGATCATCAAGTCGTCGGCGAGCAAGATCCGCTCGCTGTGCGGAGGGACGATCCTCGGCGGTTTCGCAGGGTCCGCCGCGGACGGCCTCACGCTGTTCGAGCTGCTCGAGGCCAAGCTCGAGGCCGTGGGCGGCAACTTCGTGCGCGGTGCGGTCGAACTCGCCAAGGACTGGCGCATGGACAGGCGCTATCGCCGGCTCGAGGCGTTGATGGTGGTCGCGAGCCAGGACCGCTGCCTGCTGCTCTCGGGCACGGGGGATGTGATCCAGCCCGACGACGGGGTGCTCGCGATCGGCTCGGGCGGCAACTTTGCCCTGGCTGCGGCGCGTGCCTTGATGCGCCACACCTCGATGAGCGCGGTCGAGATCGTGCGCGAGGCGCTCACGGTGGCGGGCGAGATCTGCGTCTTCACCAACCTCGAGCACCAGATCCTCGAGCTGCCCGCGCCGGAGGGCACGTGAGCGCAGAGCACGAGAGCCTGACCCCGCGGCGGGTCGTGGAGGAGCTCGACCGCTACATCATCGGGCAGCACAAGGCCAAGCGGGCGGTCGCGATCGCCATGCGCAACCGCTGGCGCCGTCAGCAGGTGGCGGAGCCCATGCGCGACGAGATCTCGCCCAAGAACATCATCATGGTGGGGCCGACGGGGGTCGGAAAGACCGAGATCGCGCGGCGCCTCGCGAAGCTCACGGGGGCGCCGTTCGTGAAGGTGGAGGTCAGCAAGTTCACCGAGGTCGGCTTCGTCGGCCGCGACGTCGATTCGATCGTCCGCGATCTCGTGGAAGCCGGCGTCCAGCTCGTCCGCGAGGAGATGGAGCGGGCCGTGCGTACGGAAGCCCGCGTCAAATCGGAGGAGCGCGTCCTGGATCTCTTGCTCCCGCAAGGGGCCGATGGTGCACGCGGCTACACGGATCGCCCCGGCGAGCCCCCCAAGCCGAGCGCGACGCGGGAGAAGCTCCGCGAGCTGCTTCGGGCCGGGAAACTCGACGATCGCGAAGTCGAGGTCGAGCTCGAAGAGAACTCTGCGCCGGGGCTCCACGTCGTGCCAGGCGCCGGCATGAGCAACATGGGCGAGCAGCTGGGCCAGCTGCAGAGCTTTTTTCGACAGCTCGGCGGCGGTCGCAAGCGCAAGCGGACGGTCCGCGTTAGCGAGGCCCGCGAGCTCCTGGCCGCCGACGAAGCGCACAAGCTCGTCGACCAAGAGAAAGTTGGTCGCGAGGCCGTGCGGCGTACGGAGCAACTCGGCGTGGTGTTCCTCGACGAGATCGACAAGATCTGCGGGCGCGAGAACACGCGAGGGGGCCCGGACATCTCGCGCGAAGGCGTTCAGCGCGACCTCCTGCCCATCGTCGAGGGCAGCACCGTCACGACGAAATACGGCCCGCTCAAGACCGATCACATCTTGTTCATCGCCGCAGGGGCGTTCCACCTCGCCAAGGTGAGCGACCTCATCCCCGAGCTCCAAGGACGCTTTCCGATCCGCGTGGAGCTCGAATCGCTCAAGGCCGAGGACTTCGTGCGGATCCTGCTCGAGCCGGACAACTCACTGCTCAAACAGTACGCCGCGCTCTTGCAGGCGGAGGGGCTCGCGCTCATGTTCGATACCGAGGCCGTTCACGCCATGGCGGACGCGGCGTGGCGCGCCAACACGAGCCTCGAGAACATCGGTGCACGGCGTCTGCATACGGTGCTCGAACGCGTGCTCGAAGAGCTGAGCTTCGAGGCGAGCGAGCTCGGGACCCGCGAGGTCCGGATCACATCGCAATACGTCCACGAGCGCGTCGACAGCCTGCTCCAAGACAAAGACCTGTCACGCCACATCCTCTGACGGATGTTCGCCCGACGTCTGCACGCGCGCTGCAGGTCGGGATCTGGCGCGTGGATGGGCGGGGCTGGTCGCTCAGCACGCGAGCCGTAGTTCGGTAGCCTTGGTGCGCTGCGGGCTCGGGGGCGGTGCGGGGGCGGGCGCGGGCTTGGCCGTCAGTGTGGCGAGAACCTTGTGGATCATGGCGAGCGTGGCGCTGACCTGCGGATCCTGCCGGTCGACGAGGCTCCGCGCGAGCCACCGCGCGGCTTGCCGGTAGCTGCCGCAACGCTCGTGCGAGTCGGCGATCATGATGGCGATATCGGCTCGCGCGTCCGGGGAGGGGCAGCGCCGGTGGATCCGTGACACCATTTTGAGGGCCTCCGGGGAGGGCCGACGCGAACGTAGGGCGAGCTCGACACCGCGCCGGAGGTCGTTGCTCCAAACGATCTCGGCCACCGCTTCGGCGTCCGGTCCGGCGGTGATCGGTTCTTCGCTCACCGGGGCGGCGCGACAGACCACGCGCAGGATCTGTGAACATCGCAACTCGACGGGCAGCAATCCCACGCGGCGGCAGGCGGTGACCAGCGCCCGTGCGGTGAAATGTACGGGGACGTCGATCCGCAGGATCTCGGAGATGAGGTCGCCCTCGCGCTCCAGGAGATTGGGGACTTCGATGACCACGGACTGACCGCTGGCGACCCCAGCTGCGGCTCGTCGCAGACTCGCGAGCGGATCGCTCGGGCCGCGGGCTCCTTCGGTCACCGCGGCCGTGCAACGCGGGCACACGAGGGCGCGGGTCGAGGCTCCCGGAGGGGTGAGCTCGATCCAAGCGGGCGAGCGGGGGAGCTGACAGATCGGGCAGACGGGGTCGGGCATGACGTGCAGGGGAACTGCAATCGATGAGCCGCCGACGATGCGGAACGATCTCCACGGCATGGGTTGGCACGGCTCACCCTGAACCCGCGCCCATCGAGTGCGCGCACCCAGGAGTTCGCCGGTTGGCTGCCGTGCAGGTGGGCGATTTGACGCTCGGGCAATGACGGTGCGCTCCATGGGATGGCACGTTCGATTTTGGGCCCTGAGGCGCGTCGCCGGTGGGCCCTGAGGGGAGTCGCCGGAATCGCGAGCTCCCGTAGGACGGGGATACGCTTCCGACGCCCACGTTCGTGAAGGGCGCGGGTCGGTCGCCACAGAGCAAATCCGCGAGCGGATGGAGGCGCGTCTTTGGGCACCCAAGACCGCGTGCGAGGCGTTTTTCCTTGCTGCGATCGGTGTTTTCGCCGAACCTTGATTGGTGATGCGACCGTTGGCCTTTCCGTCCGTCCACCAAGTTGCGCTGATTTTTGTTGGAACGTTGTATCTCGGGGGTTGTTTGCCACCCGAGGAAGAGGACGACGACGAGGCCGAAGTGGGCGAAGTGGGGGCCTCGGCATCCAACACTTCGAGCACGCCCGGGACGACCTCTGGCTTTGGGTTCCTTCCGGACGCCGGAGCCTCGGGTCCGTTCGAATGTGACGTGTGGATGCAAGACTGCCCCGTCGGTCAGAAGTGCATGCCGTGGGCGTTCGATGGCGGATCCTCGTGGAACGCGACCAAATGTTCGCCGCTCAACGCCGCGCCTGGGCAGCCGGGCGACACGTGTACGGTCACCAACGACGGCGTGTTCGGGGAAGACTCCTGCATGAGCGGCTCGATGTGTTGGGGTGTGGACGAGACCAACACCGGCACGTGCGTGGCGTTCTGCACGGGCTCCGAGTTGAGCCCGGGCTGCGAGAACCCGGCCACCGCGTGCTCCATCGCCAACGACGGCGCGCTCATCTTGTGCTTGCCGATCTGCGACCCGCTCGAGCAGAACTGCGCCGAGGGCGACGCCTGCTATGCGATCGGTGATGCGTTCGTCTGCGCGCCGGATGCTTCCGATCCCGACCTCGGGAACTACCTCAATCCGTGCGAGTACATCAACGCTTGCAAGCCCGGCCTCGGCTGCTTCGACGCCGCAGGTGTTCCGGGTTGCACGGGTGTCGGCTGTTGCACGCCGTTCTGCGACGTGACCGCTCCTGATGCGAGCGCAACCTGCCCGGGCGCCGCGGGCGGCCAGCAGTGCGTCCCGTATTTCGAGGAAGGTCAGGCGCCCATGGCCGAGCTGGCCGACGTCGGCGTGTGTCTGCTCCCGATCTGACGCGGGAGCTTCGGCCATGCATCACGGGGGCGCAGCCGTGCCCCCGACCGAGCGATCGAGCAGCGCGGCGATCTCGGGCTGCGCAACGTAGGCGGCGCGCAGGGGCACGGGCGTGAGGTTGGCCAGGCGATCGGAGAGGATCGCCCGGACCTCGTCCCAAAGCGCCTGCGCCTCGCGCGTTTGTCCGGCAGCGCCGCGGAGGTCGGCGAGGCGCGCGAGGATCGACGGGGCATCCCAGCGCGCTGCGCCAGCGCGGACCATGGAAACGGCCTCGGCCGCGTAGGTCATCGCAGCGTCGTTCGGAGGTTCGGTCGCCGCGGCGGCGGCGAGGAGATGCAGGCTGCGGCAGACGAGATCGACGAGGCCGGCCGCGCGGGCGCGACAAAGGACGCTCTCGGCCAGCGCCCGCGCATCGTCACGGGTGCGGCCCAGGTGGCGCTGCAGCACGGCGGCCTGCTCGAGCCGAGCCCCGAGCTCCCCTTGGGTGTCGCGCTCGCGACGGGCATGCGCTTCGGCGTCGCGGAGCACCGTCACCGCATCGGGCCAGGCGTTCGTGTGTCCGAGCGCCTCCCCGAGGGATTCGAGCAGCCGGTCGCGATACGGAGCCCGCGGCATCGGCTCCAACAGCGCGAGGGCTTTGCGCAGACGCGACACGGCGCGCTCGGTCAAACCGAGCCGCGCATAGGCACGTCCGAGCTGGCCGAGTTTGTGTGCCATCGTCGTCCGGTCGCCGACGCTGCGGTCCAACACGAGGCCCGCGCGCAAGGCTGAGATCGCGGCGGGGTAGTCGTCGCGGAGCATCGCCGTGCTGGCGAGGTGGAGGTAGAGGTTCGCCTGGAACCGCGTGTGGGTGCCGACCTCGGCGAGCTCGAGGGCCGCGCGCAATGTGGTGGCGGCGCGCTCGAGCTCGCCTCGCGCCGCGTAGGCGGCCGCCAGCTCACGCAGCAGCCGAATGCGCACGCGACTCGCCGGGGTGCAGATTTGCAGGCCGCGTGTCACCGCCCCGATCGCGGCCTCGTGATCTCCGCGGGCGAGGGCCAAGCGACAGGTGAGCGCCTCGAGCTCGGCGGTACCGGCGAGCTCGGGCGCGTGTTCGCGGAGCCACCGCTGCGCGGCGCCATGACGCCCGAGATCGAGATAGAACCGGAGCCGCCGCAACCCGGCGACCTGCTGTTGCGCAGGAGTGCCGTGGGCTTGCGCGAACGCGCCGAGCGCCCGCACGTCGCGAGCGCGCTCACGTGGGCGCCCGCAAGCCCGCAGCGCCTGCTCGCGCCGCAGCAGCACGAGGAAGCGCAGGGGTTCGCCGGCTTGCAGGGCAGGGAGCGCCTGGGAGAGGTGGAAGTACGCCTCGGCGTGGCCCCGCGCGCGGCGAGCCGCTTCGAGGGCGCTGCGGATGCCGAGGTCCGCGTTGGCCCCTGCTGCGGCGGGTTCGGCCGGGGCGTAGCGCCGCACGAACCCCGCGACCTGATGGGCATCCATGGGAGGTTGGACGGTGGCGAGGAAGCTCGCAAGCGCCTGGCGCAGGGCGAGGGCATGCGGATGGCGCTGCTGCGGATCGGAGGCTCGGGCGCGCTCGACCAGGGATCGCAAGGGCTCGGGAACCGTGGGCGCGAGGTCGCGGAGCCGAGGTGAAGCCTGGTTGCGCACCATCGCCAGGGCGACCCGCGGATCTTTGTGTCGGAACAGCAGCCGTCCGCTCAGCAGCTCGAAGAGTACGGCTCCGAGCGCGTAGACGTCTGTGCGCTCGTCCACGGCGGCGCCGTACGCCTGCTCGGGCGACATGTACGCGACCTTGCCGCGAATGCTATGGGGGTCCGTCGCGGGGAAAGGCCCGTCCTCCGCATGGGTTTGGGCGATCCCGAAGTCGAGCAGGGCGATCCGGCCGCTATACGCGACCATGATGTTGTGCGGGGTGATGTCGCAGTGGACGACGCCGCGGGCATAGGCGAGGGCCGAGGCGACGCCGTGGGCGATGGTCGCGGCGATCGCCGGCGGAAACCCGTCGCCATGGCGACGAACCCGACGAAACAGCTCCATCAGGTCGAGCCCGTCGATGTGTTCCATCGCGAGGTAAGGGACCCCGTCGATCGCGCCCGATTCGTAGATCTCGACGATGTTCGGGTGCCGGAGGGCCGTGGCGATCTTGGCCTCGCGCTCGAACAACCGCTTGAACTCCGGCTTGTCCGCGAGATCGGGCCGCGCACGCTTGAGCACCACCGGACCGGCCGTCCCCTGGGCGAGGAAGATCTCGGCCATGCCACCTTTGGCCAAGCGCTCGATGAGTCGATACGGGCCAAAGTGGGTGGGCCGCTCGCTCACGGGTGCAGCGCCTCGATCGCGAGGTTGTCGAAGCGAACCTCGGACGTCCAGCCGCTGAAAGCAAAGTGCGCTTGGTCGGGGCCGCGCAGCGGCGCGGCGTCCTCGAACGTGAGGATCGGGAAGCCATCGAGGTCCCAGGACAGGACCCCATCCTGCCGCGTCAGCGTCATGCGGTAGCGCTTCGTGGCCTCGACCCGCGGGGAGGAGACGGTGCGACGATCGCTGCCGTGTTCGTTGCGACGAACGATCGCGTTCGTCGTGTTGTTCCATCCGCCAAAGATGACGACGTAGCCGCTGGCGACGTAGTTGTCCGAGGTCGCGAAGCTGCGGCCGTCACCCGCGAGTTCGACCTTGATGTCGCCTTCATCGCTCGGGGTCCAGGCATCGAACTCGATCCGGACGTCCTCGGGGAGCGGCTGTTTGAGCCAAACGGGGTGGTTTTCGAGGCCCGAGGTGACGAGCGCCCCGGCTTCGATCCGCGCGCCGGCGCCGGTGGGATGCCAGGCGTCGCCCAACGCCTCGCGCTCGAACCCATCGGAGAACAGGACTTCGGTGGGGTTCGCCTGGGTGCTGTAGGTGCGGGGAACCTCGCTGCACGCCGTGAGCGCGAGCGCTGCGAACGTCGCATGCTTTACCACTGACGCTCCTCAGGCGCCGTCGAGAGCAGGCGCGCCAAACGAGCGCGCCACACCTCGTCGAGTTCGCTCGGCAGCAGCGAGGCCGGGTCGGCGGGACCTTCGAGGCGATCGAATGCGTCGGGCAGCGGTGAAGGGCTCATGGCGAGCTCGAGCAGCACGACCCCGGCCGCGTAGAGATCTGCGGCGGGGCTCGGTCGCTGCGCCCGAGTCCGCAGCTCGGGGGCGAGGTAGCGCAACGTTCCTGCCCGCGCCCCGCTGGCCGTGGGCGCCGGATCGATCGCGAGGCCGAAGTCCGCGAGCGCGACGCTGCTGCGGCGCCTGGCTTCACGGACGAGGAGGTTGGCGGGTTTGACGTCGCGGTGGACCGCCCCTGCCGCGTGGACGGCCTCGAGCGCGGCTCGCAGCTGGGCGCCGATCCGCGGGAGATCGTCGGGTCCCACGAAACCGCGACGCATCGCCAGGCGCAGGTTGCCGCCGCGGCAGAGCTCGAGGGCGATGAACCGCTGCTGCGGTGCGACGTCGTAGAGGGCGACCACGTACGGGCTGCGCACGCGCCCGAGCGTCCGCGCCTCGCTGAAGAACCGCGCTTGCAGTGCGCGCTTGCTCGTCGCCTCGGGCCCCCGCGGCCCGTCGGTGTCGATGAGTCGCTTGATCGCGACGTCGCGCCCGACGTGTCGGTCGAACGCTTGGTACACCACGGCGTGGCGGCCGCGACCGAGGGGGCGGCCGAGCTCGTAGCGATCGACCCCGAACCCCGCGGCGACCTCGAGTTCGTCGAGCCCATCGAGCAACGCGAGCCCGCGGCTGCGGTGCTCCACCTCCACGCCGCGCCGCTCAAGGGTCCGCGTGGCCGTGGACCACCCCCGCAGGGCCCTTCGGTCGTCGACGTCGATCGCGAGCACGGCCTCGAAATGCCGGATCGCGCCGTGGGGATCGTTGCGCTCGAGCAACGCATCGCCGAGCAGGCGATTGGCGGCCATGAAGGCGCCGCCCTGCATGGCCCGCTCGCGATCGACCTCGGGCATCGCGAGGACGGCCTGGGCCAGGCGCACCCCGAGCTCGGGATCGAGGGCGTCCATCAGCTCGCGCGACAGCATGAGCGCGAGCGCGGGCCGTCGCGTCCGTTCTACGGCCGCGGCGAGCAACACCACGGACCCGCGCAAGTAGCCATCATGGCTGAGCGCGCGTAGTTGTCGCTCGATGTCGACGAGGGGTTGCCGCTCGTCTTGGAGCGTCGCGGCGAAGGTATCGAGGCCGCTGTACTCCGTGGGGCGCGTGGAGCCCTCCGAGAACCGCAGCACGATCTCCGCCGCGACGGCCGAGAGCGGCATGTCGTCGACCTGGCCGAGCATGTCGAGGGCCCACTGGGCCGTCACGTCAGCACCTCCATCGTGAGCGGCGCGGCGACCAGCGCGATCCGGTCGCCGACCATGAGCTCGATCGCGGCGCCGCGCGGGAGGGCACGGCCGTGCAGTGTGGCGGCGATCTGGCTCGCGAAGTCCAAGACCACGTACCCGCGATCGAACAGCACCCGGGCAGGGACCCGCAGCTCGGGCGTCAACCAGAGTGGACCCCCGCCCGGCAGGAACAGGACCCAGCGATCGCTGCCCACGAGCCGCAGGAACGCGCCCACGGGCACGCCGTCGCGGTCGTCGACGCGTGCGAGCTCGAGCGAGGCCGCCATCCCGAGCGCGAGCTCGCCGAGCTCGCGGATGGGCGTGGGATCGCCGGCGAGCAGCGGTTCACCCTGCCAGAACGTTCCCACTTTGGAGCCGAGATCCATGGCGTAGAGGCACGGACGTTCCTCCGTGAGGTCGAGGCCGAGCTCCACGTGGTAGCGGGAGAGCAGGGGTCCCGCGACGGTGAGGTCGGCGTCGGGTGCCCGACCGATGCGGAACCGCGATACGCCGTGGATCGACGTGATGTTGCCCGCGCCCCAGCGGAGGTCGAGGCGCGGGCGACGAAGCAGCTGGCTCTCCAGGTTCCGCAGGCGTGGGACATAGCCGAGCGCGGCGACCGGCGTCGTCGTCAAGGCGGTATCGTCCCCCAACGCTGCCGGCGCGGCGCTGCGTCCCGTCAGGTCGAGCAGCTGCGTGTGGGCGTAGCGTCGGCGGCCGTCCGCGATGGCGGTGTCCACCTCGCGCTCGAAGGTCCGCTGCGCGGACGCATGGCGCTCCGCTCGTTCCAAGACCTCGAGCACGAGCTCGAGGCGTTCGATGGCGCCACCCGACTCGTAGGCGGCCGCGGCTTTGTGCAGCAGGTTCAGCGACTCGTAGAGCTCGCCCGCCCGCGTGTGGTCATCGGCTTCTTCGAGCGCGCGCGCGGCCTCGAGCTCGAGCGCCCGCCGCTCCGCGGAATCGGGGGTGTGTTCGGCCGCCTCGAGGAGCGCATCGGCGAGCGTCGTGTGGAGGCGGCGGCCCTCGGGCGTCGTCCCCGGGTTGCGTGCGCAGCCTTCTCGGAGCACGTCGAGGCGCTCGCCGGCGTCGCGCAACGTCTTGGCGTGCTCGATCCGCAGGAGCGCCGCTTGGGCATGTTGTCCCGCGTACTCGAACACGCGCGCCGCTTCCTGCAGCTCCCCGGCTTCTTCGAGGGCCATCGCCGCGCGGACCTCTGGGCGCAGTGACGCTCGGCGCGGCAAACCGCGCGAAACGCCGCTTCCGCCACCTGGCGGGTCGTCGCGGCGTGGGGCGAGCTTGGGCGGCCGGATCACGGGAGCGATGGTAGCAGGAGGGGCCCACGGGCGTCGTCCGGGGTGCGGGGGCCGTCGACTGGACCGACGCCCGGGGTTAGAATCCTGCGAACGTGGCGCAGACTCTGCTCGAACCGGTCGCTGCCGGTCAGACTCGGTTTCGGATGCAGGGGTTGCAACCCGACGGGCGAGGGATCGCTGTCGGGCGCGAGCTCTTGCTCGTGTTTCCCACCATCGATTGGCTGGTCGCGTTCTTGGGTGCCTACAGCGACGAGGCGAGCCTCGACGACCTCCTCCCTACGATGACCTTGGAGACCGCTCGCCGGGACACGGGGGGGCACGCCGTGCTGCTCCGTTGCGCCGCGGGCGATGGGTACGTCGTCGATCGCCTCGCCCGCTTGACGCAGGCGACCCGCGGGCAGCTGTTCACCGGGGGAGGGGCCACGTTCATCCGGTGGCGCGATCGCGAGGCGCCGTTCGGCTATGACCTCGTCGAGTCGATCGCCGTGCAGCCCGAGGAGCTCATCGTCGTCGATGTCGAACATCTGGCCCACTATCGCGGGGCCAAGGGCATGGACCCCGTGGAGCTCATCGCTCAGCTCCAACTGCGTCCCATGCCCGTGCCGCTCGCGGGGATCGCCCAGGATCCGGAGCTTTGCGGGTTGAAAGACATGGCGCTTTGCCTCGTCGCTCCGGGGCTCGCCGATCGCACGCTCGCCTACCTTTGGCGCAACGAGGTGCCGATGGCGGGCGACTACGTCCAGCTCGAGGACGACCGCCGCCCGAGCCTCCTGCTGCGCTTGCGTCACCCGCGAGCGCGGCTGCTCGATGTCCTCCATCGCACGCCCGGGATCGAACTTCTCGCCCCGGTCTCGGTCCGCGCCGCGGTGGAGGTCGGTTACAAGCATCCCGTCCAGCTCGCCTCGGCATCGCTGTGTCTACCGGGCAACGAGATGTTCCTGTTCCGCGGTCGGGTGGGGCGGGTGGAGCGGTTGCCTGGACCCCCCCGCTTCATCGAGGGGCGTCACCTCGTGCAGTCGACGAGCGGCACGGCGTTGCGGGAGATCCATCAACTGCGCGAGGCCGAGCTCCAGCCCCTCAAAGTCCAGCTGCACATGCGGAGCTCGAGTCATCCTCGCGAGCCTCGCGGGGCGCTCGTCTCGTGGCCGCAGGTCGCCTTGTTGCGGTACCTCGTCTATCTGATCCCGCCGCGGGCCCTGGCGGCTGCCCGCGTCGTCCCGCTCGATGAAGGCGTGGTGGTGTTGGCGGGGACGAACCTCGGGGCGAGGGCCACCGCCGGGGCGGCCGGTCTCGGGGTCGGTGCCATCGTTCCGCTCGGACGGCGGCTGGGCGAGGTCGCCCCCGGGGTGCTCGTGCCCGATGGCTACGAGCTCTGGCCCCGGATCCGCGCGCCACTCATGCGGGAGCTCCTGGGCCTCGGGCCCGAAGACTACGCGCTGTTCTTGTCCCCCCACGCGGATCCCATCCGCGTTCGCCCCGAGCAGCTCGCCCCGCTCGACGCCGCGTTGGTGGGACGCCTCGACCTGCACGAGGCGCAGCTGCGGGCCCCCGAGCTGCCCGCGGTCGAGCCCGCGACGATCCTCAACGATCGCTTGGGGAGGTTCGCCCTGTGGGGCTTTGGCGGGGCGTCGCGCGGTGAGACCGAGCGCGGTCCCGGGCAGTAAACGGCAACGACGATGCTCGAGGCGTTCGTGGAATCGTTCGTGTTGCCGCTCCTGCGCGGCGGAGCCGTGGTCGTGGGTCGGCCGTTTCGGCCCCGCGATTTCGAGCTCATGCAGCTCGAGGTCGGGCAGCTGCGACGCGCCGACTTGGGGTTTGCGCGTCTGCGCCGTACGGAGCTCCTGAGTCCTTCGGTCACCTTGCCGGACCCGGATGCCGAGGAAGTCTCGCTCTGGATCGGGTTGCACAACACCCTCGTGTTCGATCATCCGGAGCGCATGCGGGTGTGGGCGCGGGGGGTCACGTGGCGCCGCGCCGAGGGGGCGACCCGCACCTTGCTCACGCTGCCGACCCCGGATTCGTTCGAGTCCGGTTTGGCTCGCCACATCGCGCTCGAGGCGTTCCTCGAGCTGCGGAGGCGGGACACGGTCGTGGCGACCGCCACCGGGGACGTGCGCTACCTCGGCCAGGAAGTGCCGCGGCGCCGGTTCCGGTTGACGGGGCCGCTGCAGGGATCCGTTCGCGAAGATCGCGTCGCCTGGATCGACCAGACCCATGCACCCGAGACCGTGCGCCTTACCGAAGATGCGATGCGCGCTTCTCCGCTGACGTGCCTGCTCGATCCGCTGCGGGCTCCTCCGGGCTGGTCTCCGCTTTCGGGGTGCCGGTTCCTCCAGCAACGCGGGTTCGCGCGCGCGATCTGCCAGCGCTGGGCGAGCCAGAAAGACTGGATCGCCGCGGGTGGGGCGGTGATGTCGGCGTTGTTGCCTTCGCTTCCCAATGTTCGAGAGAGCGCGGGTGAGCAGGTGCGCCGGCGCCAACGCGGGCAGCCGCTGGCGTTGCCCGGTGCCGTGCTCCCGAGCGGTCCGCAAGACGTCGGCTCGGTCGTGGGCGCGCTCATCCACCTCCATTTCCTCAAGGTGTTCGAAGTCGACGCGCGGCTGGGGCACGCGCTCGGGAGCCGCGATCCCGGGGTGGTGCGATTCCTGGCCCTGCCGCTCCTGCTCGCGCGCCTACAGCCCGTGCTCGGGAGTCCTACGGGGGGGGGCTCGCCGTCCCGCGCCGGGTACACCGAGGGCTTCGAGGCGCAGGCCCAGCGGCGCTGGATCGAGTACATCGATCACCTCCGAGAGCTCGTTCCGCGGGCGACCGTGGAGAATCTCCTTGCGAGCCTCGTGCCCGCCATCGTACGAACGCAGTGATCATGCCGCACTCTTCGATAGCGCGGACACCGCAAGGACCGTCGATCCCCGACCTGGCCCGGCGGCTGCAAGAAGGTGCGCGGCTCCTCGAGGGGCAGTTCCTCGGCAAAGAGGAGATCATTCGGCTGCTGTTCGTGAGCGCGATCGCGGGCGAGCACCTCGTCATGGTCGGGCCGCCCGGCACCGCCAAGAGTGCGTTGCTGCGCGGGTTTGCCCAAGTCATCGAGGCCAAGTACTTCGACTACCTCCTCACGCGCTTCACGGAGCCGAACGAGATCTTCGGCCCCGTCGACATCCAGGCGTTCCGCGATGGGCAGTACCGTAGGCGCATCGAGGGCATGTTGCCCGAGGCCGAGGTCGTCTTCCTCGACGAGATCTTCAAGGCCAACAGCGCCATCCTCAATAGCCTGCTGACGCTGCTCAACGCGCGCAAGTTCATGCATGGCAACGAGACCGTGCGGGTGCCTCTCATCTCGCTCTACGCGGCGAGCAACGAGGTGCCCACCGACGACGCGCTCTCGGCCCTGTTCGACCGGTTCTTGCTGCGCGTCCGCGTGGACTATCTCGACAGCTACCACTTTCGCGGATTGCTCCAAAAGGGCATCGAGCTCGAGGCGCGCGGGCTCGATCCGTCGGCCAAGGTGCTCAAGCCCATGGTCACCGCCGCGGAGCTGCTCGGCTTGCAGCGCAACTTCGGGGACCTCCTCAATTTCAGTGAGGACTTCCTCACGACGTTCAAGGGCCTCGTGTTCCAGATCCGCTCCGAGGGCGTAGGCCTCTCGGATCGCCGGATCGTCAAGTTGCTCAAGCTCTTCGCCGCGTCCGCGGCGTTCGATGGCCGGACGCAGGTGAACGACTCCGATCTGTTCGTGCTGCGTCACGTGTGGAACACGCCCGAGCAAGAGGAGCTGCTGCAGGAGATCGTGGGTCCCGTGCTCGATCAATGGTACGAGCAGCACCCCGACCAGGCCCGGATCGGTGCGACTCCCACGAACCTGGCGGATCTGCTCGAGGAGCTCAAAGCGATCCGCGAGACGCTCACGGGCAGCGAGGTGCTCTCGGACATGCAGCTGTTCAGTCAGCTGCGCAACCTCGGCGACATCAAGGCCGCACTCACGCGCATGCCCGGCAACCCCACGGCCGAGCGCATGGTGGTCGAGGTCGACAAGTTGCTCGAGACGATGCTCGCCTCGAGCCGATTCGTCTGATTATTGTAGCAAGGGCAAGGGGCGCGGGTGGTCGACAGTTCACACACGACGCTCGGGGCAGAGTTCGAGCGTCAGGTGGGGACGCTGGCGCTCTCGCAGCTCGAGGGTACGGGCGGGCTCGCCCTGATGCGGGCGGTGTCCTGGCACAACGCGCTCGCGCGGCTCGGCTACGCGATCCCGCTCGTCATCGTGCACGATCTCGGTTGCCTCATCGCGGGGCTCGGCCGCCCCGCGAGCCAAGTGCGGGGGATGGGCGATGGCGAGCTCTGCGACGCTTGGCGCCTGCTCTTGATCGAGCTCGCGGACTCGGAGCTCGTGCGCTCCCAAGCGGGCTGGAAGCACCGCGATCCCATGGTCGGCGTGGTGTTGGCGCGGGTGTTCTCCGCGGTCGTTCCGCAGCTCCCCGAGAGCGTCCGTGTGCTCCGACCGTCGCTCTTGCCCGTCGACATCGTGCAGTACTCGCGCGTGGAGCCGCGCTCGGCCTACAACCGTTTCGAGCAGAGCGTGCTCGTGGCGTGGCTGACGACGATCACGGCGCACAGGCTCCTGCCGATCCTCGAGATCGAGCAAGTCGATCTCGACGCACTGCGCTTGCTGGGCCTGTTCCGCGGAGGCGAGGCGCTCCCCGGGGTGGATCTGGCGGACCTCTACAACGTCATCATCTCGCCATCGCTCGCCGACGTCGTCGACTTCTCGATGGAGCTGCTGCCCTCGATCCTCGAGGTGCGCCGCGAGGCGGGCCAGCAGAGCTTCTCCATCGATGGCTACGCCTCCGTGGAGCGCCGCGGCAAGCTCGATGACCTCGTCCTGAGCCAGCTCGCTTACGACGACGACCTGTTCGCGCAGAAGCTCGTCGACAACGAGCTGTTCTACTTCACGCACGAAAAGCAGATGGAGAACGAGCGCCGGACGCATCAGGTGCTCGTGGATGGCTCGGCCTCCATGCGTGGCGTTCGCGAGGTGTTCGCGCGCGGCTTGGCGCTCGCCTTGTGCAAGCGGCTCGCGTTGCTCGGTGAAGAGGTCATCCTGCGCTTCTTCGACTCGCGCCTCTACGAGGGCGTCAAGGTCAGCGGGACGGGGAGCGCGGAGGTGCCGTACGCGCTGCAGTTCCGCGCGGAGCGGGGCCGCAACTATGCGAGGGTGATCCGCCAGCTCAACCAAGAACTCGCGCTCCCGCGGCGCCGCGGCGGCCACTCGCTCGTCTATCTGCTCACGCACGGCGAGTGTCAGCTGCCCCCGGACGAGGTGCAGCTGCTCGCCACGCGGGCGCCGATCTACGGCGTGTTCATCCTACCGAGCGGACCGCTTTCGTTGCCGTACCTCGACAGCCTGCACAGGATCCATGCGATCGACTCCGATGCGATCAGCTACGGTCGTAGGGCCCACAAGGCGCGCCAGATCATGGACGAAGTCCAACACGATCTCGACGGTGGCCGGCGGGCGAGTTCCTCGATGACCGCGCGGGCGTTCGGTAAACGTGGCGACGGGAGACGCGGTCCGTGATCGATACGGCGCTCCTTTGGGTCCGCGCCGAGGCCAACATGCGCGCCGGACGGTTCGCCGAGGCGCTCGAGTACCTGCTCCAGTTGATCGAGGTCGTCGACCGCATCGATTTCGAGTACGAGGAGTGGTTGCGGGCGACCGTCGAGTGTTTCCGGACGCTCTCTCGGACGCGTGAGGCCGCGGCCTGTGTGGCGTACCTCGGCGCGAGCGAGCTGCCGGAGGCGGAGTCGCTCCACCAGGAGCGCGAACTCGCCGAGCGCGGCGACCACGATGCCCTGGCCGGCATGCAGCTCGAAGGGATCTATTTGTCGCGCGCGGGGCGACATGCCGCCGCCGCCGAGTGGTTCCAGGCGGCCAACATGGAGGTCCACCACGCGATCGAGCTCGAGCGGGCCAAGAAGGACAACGCGGCGGCGCGCGTGTGGAGCGAGATCATCGAGCGCAGCGACCTTGGTTCGCGGCCCTACGAGCTGGCACTCGTGAAGATCAACTTCGGCCTGTGTCTCGTCCGCATGGGGAGCGAACGGGCTCGCCTGGCCCTCGCCGAGGCGACGACGGCGGTGGAAGAGGTCGCCGATCAGTTCGAGACCGAGGGCCTGCGCGAGCGCGCGTTCGATTGCTACCAGCTGCTGGCGCGCATCGGCAGCGAAGCGGGCGCGTTCGAGAACGTCGCCGAGGGGTATCTCAACAGCGTCCGGATCTTGCGGGACGACGGGCTCAAGCTCGACGCTCTGCGCCTCTACGAGGCGTTCGTGACGATGGCGCGCCGAGCCGGCGAATGGCATGCGGCCGCCGCGATCCTGCGCGAGGCGGCGGACTACTGCACTCGTTCCGCGCTGCCCTACGCCGACGACCTGCGCTTGCGCAGCGCCGAGACGTGGATGAAAGCCGCCGTCGAGGCCCACGGCGCAGGGCATCCGCTCCAGATCGTCGAGAACGCCTACCTCGCGGCCGCCGAGGCCTTCGCCTCCGTGCGTGCCTATCGTCAGGTCGTGGAGATCTACCGTCGGCTGCAGACCTTGGAGCTCCCGCCCAAGAGCAAGGAGCGCTACCGGCGGCTCGTCGCGCGGCTCGGCGACGAGCAGCAGGACGCACCGCGACCGGTGCCCGTGCCCGAGTTCCTCAAGCAGCTGCCCGACTACGAGGAGGTTTGGTACGTCGACCTCGCGGAGTGGGAGCTCGACGGTGATCCCGCCCTGATCGCCGCCGGGATTCTTTCGGACAAGCGCTTCCCCGACTTCGTCCGCCGGCACGCGCTGCTGCTCGTGCTCGAGCTCGGGCGCCGTGGCGAAGAGATCGCGAAGGTCGACATCGTGCGGCGGCTCGAGTCGATCCGTGCCTATCCGGTGATCTCGGCGCTCGAACAACTGTTCGCGAACGCGGACCCGCAAGTGCGCCAGGCGGTTGCCACCTCGATGGGGAGCTTGCGCTTCAAACGCAGTTTCACACTCATTGGGCACGCCTTGCGCGACCTCGACCCTGCGGTTCGGGATGCCGCCGCCGCCTCGACGACGCGCCTGGTGTTTCCGCACGCGTTCGAGCCGCTCCGCCGCATCTTTGGCGCGAGAGACCTGCCCGACCCCGAGACGGCCCGCACGGCCGCGCTGCGGGCGATTGGCAAGATCAACTCCGTCGAGGCGCTCGAGTTCTTGTGCGACCGCCTCCGTGAGAGCGACAAGACCTATGCCAATGTCGCGCAGGTGGCCTTGCGGGAGCTGACCAACTCCGAGTTGCTGCCGTACCTGCGGCACCAACTCGAGCTCGTGCCGGCGGACTATCGCTCGGTACTGGAAGAGACCGCCCGGCGCCTCGAACGGCGGATGCGGTGAGGCCCGATTCTACGGCGACCGAGCCCTGATTTAAGGTGCGTTTGGGGGGGTGGAAGCGCCCAAAGACACTGCTACCGTGCTCCGACCGTGTGTTCGATCCTCGGCATCCTCGAGATCAAGACGAACCCCCTCGAGCTCCGGGAGCTCGCGTTGAAGCTGTCTCGGCTCCAACGCCATCGCGGCCCCGACTGGAGTGGGATTCATGTTTCCCCTCACGCGATCTTGGCCCACGAGCGGCTCTCCATCGTCGACGTCGAGAACGGCGCCCAGCCGCTCAAGAGTCCCGATGGCAAGCAGGCGCTCGCTGTCAATGGTGAGATCTACAATCACCGCCAGCTCCGCGCGCGCTTCTCCAACTACGCGTTCCAGACCAACTCGGACTGCGAAGTGATCCTGGCGCTCTATCGCGAGAAGGGGGCCCAGTTCCTCAACGAGCTGAACGGGATCTTCGCGTTCGTGCTCTACGACGAAGCGCAGGACCGCTACCTCATCGCGCGCGATCCCATCGGCGTGGTGCCGCTCTACACCGGGCGCGACGAACACGGAAACCTGTTCGTGGCCTCGGAGATGAAGGCGCTCGTGCGGCACTGCCGGACGATCGAGGATTTTCCTCCGGGCCACTTCCTCGACAGCAAGATCGGGCACCCGGTCCGCTACTACGAGCCTGCGTGGCGCGACTACGAGGCCGTCGAGGGCAAGCGGGCGGACCTCGGGGCCCTGCGCGAGTCCATGGAGAAGGCGGTGGTCCGACAGCTCATGTCCGACGTGCCCTACGGCGTCCTGCTCTCGGGCGGCCTGGATTCCTCGGTCACCTCCGCGCTCGCGCAGAAGCACAGCAAGAAGCGCATCGAGACCGACGAGACCACCGATGCCTGGTGGCCGCAGCTCCACTCGTTCGCGATTGGGCTGCCCGGGTCCCCCGACTTGGACAAGGCGCGGCTCGCCTCCAAGGCCATCGGCACCGTCCACCACGAGGTGGTCTATAGCTTCCAAGAGGGTCTAGATGCCCTCAGCGACGTGATCTACCACATCGAGACGTACGACGTGACGACCATTCGCGCGTCCACGCCCATGTATCTGCTCGCGCGGCGGATCAAGTCGATGGGGATCAAGATGGTGCTCACGGGCGAGGGGGCGGACGAGGTGTTCGGTGGATACCTCTACTTCCACAAGGCCCCGAACGCGCGCGAGTTCCATGCGGAGACGATCCGCAAGCTGGATCAGCTCTACAAGTTCGACTGCCTGCGGGCGAACAAGTCACTCGCCGCGTGGGGCATCGAGGCGCGCGTGCCGTTCCTCGACCGCGAGTTCTTGGACGTCGCCATGGGCTTCGATGCAGCCGACAAGATGTGCAGCGGCGGGCGCATCGAGAAGCACGTGGTCCGGCAGGCGTTCGAGGACCTCCTGCCGCGCGAGATCGCGTGGCGTCAGAAAGAGCAGTTCTCGGACGGCGTGGGCTACGGATGGATCGACGGCCTGCGTGCGGTTGCCGAGTCCCAAGTCACCGACCACGAGCTCGAGCGCGCGCACTACCGGTTCCCGCGCAATACGCCGCTCACCAAGGAGGCGTATTTCTACCGCACCATGTTCGAGCGCCACTTCCCCGGAGACGCGGCGGCGGCGATGGTGCCCGAGGGCAAGAGCATCGCCTGCAGCACACCCGTCGCGTTGCTCTGGGAGAAGAGCTTTGCGGAGAGCGCGGATCCCTCGGGTCGCAGCGTCAAAGGCGTGCACCAGCAGAGCTACTGAGCGTCTCGCCGCCGAGCGCTCGATGTCGATGTAGAAGGAGGCCGGCCTCGTACGAGGACGGCCTCCTTTTCGCGTTCTGGGGCGCCCGAGCGCGGGTCAACCGAGCCAGTAGCTGATGCCGATGGTCAGCATGTGGGTATACGGCAGGTCTCCGCCGCCGAAGTTCCCGACGAGCCCTTGGTAACCGAGCGTGGCGCCAAACCCTTGGAAGAACTTCCGGGCGAGCGCGTTCTGGGCGAGCAGCCCCAAGTTGAGCTGCACGCGTGGGCCATGCGGCGCGACGAAGTCCGGTGGATTCGAGGGGGGAGCGTCCTGCGTCATCGTCTCGCGCTGTTCCACGGGTCCATAGAGGAAATCGTATCCGATGCGCAGATCGAGGTAGCCGCGGCCGAGCAGGGCGAGGCGACCGAGATTGAGCGTCGGGCCGCCGCCGACCAGTGCGTTGACTTCGGCACCGTAGTCATCGAAGTAGACGCGACCGAGCCATACGTTGACCGTCGCCGCGTACCCGATGAAGTTCCACGATTGCCCGACGTCGACCTGGAGCCCACCCAAGCGCCCGCCGGCCTTTCCGTTGCCTCCCGCGTTCGCGAACATGAGCCGCGCGACGACGTTGAGGCGACCGGGATTGCTCGCAGGCCGGAAGCGCTCGTTGAGCTCGCGGGCGATCGCGAGGTCGTAGGCGTCGGCCGCTTCCTCTTCGGTCGGGACCACCACGGCCGGGGGTGGGAGGGACTCCGCGGGCTCGGCTGCGAGGAGGTCGGAGGTCACCGGCTCGCTCGTCTCGCCCGAGGGCGCGGCGGTTTGTGGGGTGGGATCGGCCCCCGAGGGGTCGCTGCTCGAAATCGCCGGATCCGTCGGAGGGTTTGGGTCGCTCGCGACCGGAGGTGGAAGGGTTGGAGGGGCTGGGACGGGCGCGGTTTCTGCTGCAGGATCGCTCGTCGCGGGTTCGTGGCGCGACGGTGACGGTTCCTGAACAGGGTTCTGCTGCGTCACCGGTGGGGCTGCATCTTGCCGAGCCCATGCCGGCCGTGAAGCGAGCCCGGCCGAGAGCAGGACACCTGCGACTGCCAATTCCAGGGAGATTGCGGTCAGGAGGCCCCTTTGGGGAACAAAGACCATGCCGGCAAGGCTAGCGCTACCAGGGGGCGCATGCGAGGGGCCGTTCACCGAACCGTCATGCCTCTCCAATTCTTGCCGTGATGGGGTTGACCTTTTTTAGCGCAATTCTATTGTCTGCGCGGACAGCACCGTTGTCTGTGTCTCGCGGCAACCGCGGGAGCAGACCACCATCAGGAAACGTGGACGGAGACACCATGCACGCTCATCGCAATACTAGCCGTTCCGTCGGATTGCTCGCGGTAGGCCTTCTTCTTGCCTCTGTGGGTTGCGGGCCCGTCGCTTTCAGTGGCGCGTCTGCGCTGGCGATCACCGGCACGCCGCCGGCACCCGAGCCCGAGCCCGAGCCCGAACCCGAGCCCAAGCGCGTCGAGGTTCGAGACAACAAAATCGTGATCAACGAGAAGGTCCAGTTCGAGTTCAACTCGGCGAAGATCTTGGAAGTCTCGCACGATCTGCTCAACGAGGTCGCCGAGGTCATCAAGAGCAACCCGCAGATCCGCAAGATCGAGATTCAAGGGCACGCCTCCTCCGAGGGGAACGACCTGCACAATCTCAAGCTCTCGGACAGCCGCGCCAAGGCCGTGCGCGAGTACCTGACCAAGCAAGCGGGTATCGCGACCGACATGCTCACCTCCAAGGGCTATGGCGAGACCCAGCCGATCGCCAGCAACGACACCGATGACGGCAAGGAGCAAAACCGCCGCGTCGAGTTCCTCATCACGGACCAAGAGGTCACGCAGACCAAGGTCGAGATCGACGCCTCCGGCAACGAGAAGGTGATCTCGGAGAACACCGCGGACAGCCAGATCTAACCAAGGGGACACATGACCATGCGTAACACCATCGCCGCCCTCACCGTGTTGGCCGCCCTCGTCGGCTGTTCCCACATCGCTCGCGACGAGACGCAGTACCGCGAGGACACACAGAGCCTCCTGCAGACCCGCAGCGCGCAGGTGAAGTCGTGCTACGACAGCCTGCTCGCCACCGATCCTTCGGTTGGAGGCGTCGTGACCGTGAGCTTCGTCGTCGAGAAGAAGTCCGGGACGGTCACCAACGTCGCCGTCGTCCCCGAGGAGACCAAGGCTCCCGGCTCCTTGCAGACGTGCGTGACCCGGGCCCTCGACGGCCTCGTGCTCACGCCCGAAGATCGCCACGCTGGCGAAGCGACCTTCAGCTGGTCGTTCAAGCCCGGCGCGCCCGCGGTCGTCGAAGAAGTCGAGTAGTTCGCCCGCGTTCGCGGACGTCTTGGCGCCCATCCGGCTCGTTCCGGGTGGGCGTTTGCATTTCTTGCTACTTCAAGCCACCGGCGGGCTTGGGCGCGCGACGCTTGGCCTTCCGCGCGCGACCGCGGCTGCCGTCCCCGAAGTACCAGCCCACGTTGACCGTGAACATGAAGCGCCACGATTTGCGATAGACGTCGAAGTGCTCGAGGATCGTGCGGACCGCGCCCATGCGGATCAGAAACGAGAGCTCACCCGCCCCTGGCGCGCCCTCGCGCCGCCGATGGACTCGGGAGGTCAAGGACACCTCGCCATCGATATGGTGGTTGTTGCGGATGATCGGGCGGCCGAGACCGCCGCGGATCGTGCTGACATAGTCCTTGTTGCGGATCGGCGGTTGGAAGAAGCCATAGCCCACCGCCACGCCGAGCAAGCGACCTTGGTACCCGGCGTGGATCTGGCCGTGGAGCGTGATGGGCATCGAGGCCATCGTGTTGCCCACGTTGACGCCGAACGCGAAGCTCGGCCTCGCCATGAAGTACTTGAGGAACTGGGCCTGGTAGGCGAAGTCGAGCTGGGCGGGCAACCAGAAGAAGCGCTGCTCCTCGCCCGTGTCCGGGTTGACCGCGGCGCTGAGGCGCGTGTAGTCGATCTGCAGGCCCAGGCGGAATCTGTGGGGGCGCGGCAGCGGTCGCTTGCGCGGGTCGTAGAACGCCGGGGCGGGTTCTTCCTCGGCTTTTTTCGCGGCTTGGGTTGGAGGGGCCACGCCGCATAGCGCCACGGCGCACGCAAGTCCCAAGAGCCGCGGGCGAGGGGCGAGAAACTGCACTTCCCCCAAGCTTTCCCCGTCCGCGATGTGGGTGTCAAATCCCCAGATCTGTTCCGGCTTGCGGCGGGCGCTGCCAGGTTGTTCTGCCAGCACCTTCAGGCCGAGGCTTGGGTCGCGGCACTAGAGCCCGTAGTCGAGGACCATCTGGTCGAACTCGGCGAAGTCGTCCTCGTTCGCGGTGAGGGTGGGGGCTTGACCCGAGAACATGGAGTTGCCCCATGATCCGCTCTGCGTGGGCTCCCAGAAGAAGGTGCCGAGGCCGCGGCCCTCGGGGAGCTCGCGCACGATGTCGTTGGCTTCGCGGCGTCTGGGGTTGTACTCGGCGAGGATGAACTCGAGGTCTTCGAACTCGGCGGCCAGGGCCTCCAAGGTGGCGCGCCAGGTCGAAGGTGGGCCCTGGAAGGCCTCGTAGGCGGAGAGGCCGAGGACGTCGAAGTCGATGGCGTTGGAGCGGGCGTTTTGGACCCACCAGCGGGCGCCGGCGAGGTCGTCGGTGTTCTCGATGTGGAGCACGACTTTGATCTCGGGGTCGATCTCTCGAACGGCTTGCGTGCCGGCGCGCAGGAGCGTCGCGAGGTTCGTCCAGTTGGACGTGCTCCCGTTGGGAGAGGTCGTCTGGGAGTCGTTGCCGTAGCAGTCCGTGTTGCTCGTGGGGACGTGGATCAGCATTCCGGGGGTGATCTCGTTGCCGACTTGGACCATGTCCGGGAGCGCGTCCACGGCCTGCAGGGCGGTGAGGACATCCGTGGTGTGCTCGGCCACGGCATCGGCGAGGGCGTCGATGGAGCCGAGGTCCCTCCAGGATTGGGGTATGACCTGCTTGGCGGGGTCGGCCCAGGTGTCGCTATAGTGAAAATCGAGCAGGAACCCCATCCCGGCGGCTTTCACCTCCTGTGCGTAAGCGACGGTGTGGTCGCGGTCGTTGTAGGCCTGCGCGCGACCGGGGCAGCGGTCGTCCGAGGCATAGCCGTAGGGGGCGAGGGGGTCGACGAAGATCCGCAGGCGCACGTAGTTGAAGCCGTGGTTTTTGAGGAGCTCTAGCATCGGCTTCGTTTGGCCGTCGGTGTCGCGGTAAGTCGTCCCGAGGTGCTCGGCCTCCTGGATGCTCGAGATGTCCGCGCCGAGGATGTAGAGGGGATCGGAGGTCCCTTCAGTCTCGGTCTCGCTCCCGGAGCCGTCGGCTTCGGACGCCTCGCTCGTGGACTCTGGCGCAGTCGTGCCCGTGCTCGTGCTGCTCGAGGTGGTCGCCTCCGTTGTCTCGGCGTCAGCACCCGTTGCGGTGTCGTCGTCCGGGGCGGAACCAGCGGACGCCTCCTCCGTGGACTCGGAGGTGCTGGAGCTCGGGTCCTCGGGCCCGCTCGTGCTTTCTTCGGGGGCGGGACCGTCGCTCTGCGACTCAGCGTTGCTCCCTCCGGAGCTCGAGCCCTCCGTCGAGCCGGACGTGGCCGGCTCGGATCCCGCGGCGCAGGACACCGCCAGGAGCATCGCGAGGGCCTTCATTCGGTCGTAGGACGGGGACTGGAGCGGCCGCACGAAGCCAATCATGCGGGGACGAGGGCTCGCCCGTGCCGAAAACGACGGGGTCCCGGCGTCGGCTACGGCGCACCCTCGCGCGCTGGGCCACGGCTCAGGGCGCGCGATCCGTCGGGGTGCGCGCGGAACAGCTCATCGAGGACCCGCGTCGCGGCGTCGCCTTGGAGGTCGCGCTGCAAGGCATCGGGGCTACCCAGGAAGGTCGCGGCCAGCTCGCGCTCGAACACGTGGGTGGCGAGTAGATCGAGCGCCTCGTGCTCGGAGGCCGCGGATTCCGAGTAGACGATCCTTCGCTCGCCTTGTGCGCCTTGACCATGGTCTTCCCCCAGTAGGCGCTGAAAGTAGAGCTTCGTCGATTCTTTGTAGCGCGCCTGATGATTCGCGCAGACGACGACGTAGAGGCGCGACCATTCGTCGGAGGTCAGGTCTCGCGTCAATCGCTGCACCGCGTCGTCGAGCACCAGGAGCTCCGTCCTCGTCGCGTACTCGATGAGGGTATGCATGGGGTGGCGGGTCTCCGTCGCCATGCGCGCAAGGGCGTCCGATTGGACGACGCCGAGCTCGAGACAGCTTCGGAGCATCCCGCGGGTCGCGTCGAGGATGGCGCGACCGGGGGGATCTGCCTTCGGTCGGGCCGCGTCGATGTCGGCGACGAGGTGGCGCAGACGGCCTGCGTCCTCGGGGGTGATCGGTCGATCCGTGAGCTCCGAGAGCCAAATGTATGTCGCCAATGGGACGTGGCAGATCGACTTCCACGCGTGATAGTCGGATGGATGAATCGCTTCGGACCGTCGTCGCTGATCGTGCAGGAAGACGAGTTCGTCTTCGACCCGGATCAAGACGGGATCGGCGCCTTCGAGCAAACGCTTCCGAATCGATTCCCGCCGCATCGCGTAGCGGAGGCGGAACCACTCATCGAGAGGCAGCAGGGACTGCGGGTCGCGCATACAGCGACTGGGACTTTGGTGGTCGTCCACACCCGTTGTTTTGCAGTTCGTGTGCCGAGAAGATCCTCGAGCAAAATACACGCGTCGCGGTGCACTCGCGCCCCATTGGGCGCGTACGCACGGGTGTGTCGGCACCCGTGCCGTCACCGAAGATGTACCCGCGCTTTCGTGGCCCTGCGGGTGGGCGGAAAGCGACGTGAGGCGATTTGACACCCCGGTTTCCCTCGCCAGGCTCCGATGCACCGATGATGCGACGGAGGGACGCCGTGCGGGTGCTGTCCGGGGGCGCCTGGATTCATGCTTTGGGACTTTCGGCGTGCGCTCGCCCGAACTCCGCCCCGATGGGCTCGATCCGGCTGCCGCTCGAACCCGTGCGCAAGCATGAACGATTGATCGTCTTGCTGCCTGGCCTCATGGATGACGCCTCGATTTTCTTCGAGCACGACTTCCACGAGGACCTGCTCGCCGCGCACGTCCCGGCGGATTTGCATTTCGTCGATACGGAGGTCGCGGACTATTCGCAGGAAGAAATCGTCGCGCGCTTGCGAGAGGAGGTGCTCGAGCCCGCACGGGCCGTGGGCTACCGCGAGATCTGGCTCGTCGGCGTCTCCGTGGGCGGCTATGCGGCGCTCTGCTGCGCCAAAGACCATCCCAGCCTCGTGTATGGGCTGGTCGTCCTGTCGCCATTCCTTGGACGAATGGTCACCACCGGGAGCATTCGGCGTGCCGGAGGGTTGGCGGCTTGGCGTCCTCCCCGTGGCTCTCGCGAGTTCTCGTGCGAGCTCTGGCGGTGGCTGCAGGGGTACGCGCATGGCCAGCCGCGTCCGCCGCTGTACCTCGCCTATGGTGCGCGCGAGAACGATTGCTACTGGGGTTATTCGTTGCTTGCGGAGGCACTCCCGCGCGACCGCGTGATCACCCATCCGGGCATCCACGGGTGGAAAACCTGGAAGCCCATGTGGCCCGTGCTCATCGAGCGGGTCTGGCCCTCCGGGCGCTACGCGTGCACGGAAGGCACCCGAGCGGGCTCTCGGAGGCCGTCCTTGGGATAGAACGTGCCTCTCCAGAACACGCCGCCGCGCCACCAGGCGAGCGCCGCCGCGCGACCGAGCGCCCAGGCGAGCGGAACGATCCCCAGGAACGGAACGAGCGCGGGCCAGCGCGGCAGGCGGAGCCAAGCCGAGATTCGCAACGTCGATAGCGAGGCACACGCCCACCCGATCACCCCGAGGGCCACCGCCCAGGGCGCGGTCGAGAAGACTCCGGCAAGAAATCCGAGCTCCAGTGTCGAGAGGACACCCAGCCCGAGGATGATCACCAAGGCGCTTGCGGTGCCGCCGTTCTTCTCCAGTGTCCGCGTCAGGGCGTAGAACGACGGGCAGAACTCGAGCGTCAGGGCGGCGCTGCCGTTGAGGACGCGTTGGCGGGCTCCCGCCTGCTTGAGCATGCGGCCGAGCGCGAGATCGTCGTTGAGCGCCATCCGGAGCGCCGAGAAGCCGGCGGTGCGCTCGAACATGTCACGACGGACCAAGTTGAACGCACCGATCCCCACGGCGGCGGTCGAACGCGGGTCCGCGACCGAGCCCAAGCGTCCCGCGACGCACAGTTGGCGCAGGAACGTCGCGAGCGTGCAAACGAGCGTGGGGTCGGTCGTCGTGAGCCCAGGGAGCATCGTGACGTGGTCCGCTTGCTCTTCCTCCGCGTAGGCGATCACGCGACGGAGGGCCGAGGCCTCGAGGTGGACATCCGCGTCGCACAGCAGCAACCATTCGCCGGAGGACTGCTCGACCCCGCGCTGCATCGCGTGGACTTTGCCCACCCACCCGCGCGGCAGCGAATCGAGGCGGAGCACGCGGAGGCGGTCATCCTCCTTGGCGACGCGACGGGCCACGCTGGAGGTCGCATCGGTCGATCGGTCGTCGACGAGGATGAACTCGAGCGCGGGGTAGTGGAGCCCGAGCCTGCTATGCAGCGCCGGACCCAAGGTCGCCGCCTCATCGCGTGCCGGCACGATGATCGACACCTTGGGCCAGTCCTCGGGGGGCCGCGGATCGAGGTTGAGCAAATCGGGCACGCGGCGGCACACACGGCGAGCGAGGACGACCATCGCGACCCAATAGACGAGGCTTGCAGCGAGGATGACCGTGTTCATGGCGTGGCTTTGGGTCCGACGTGGGGTCCCATCCCGAGCCTATGCCCTGGAAGTTCGTTGGCCAGCGACTCGGGCCCTGGCCCCCCCTGGCCCTGGCCCCCCGCCGCTGGCCCTAGAGCCATCGCGGTCAGCCTAGGGTGGGCAGTGGCTGACCATCGCCCCATGCAGTCCCGCGAGGCCGTGTCGGCGCTGGCCTTTCACGCCGGTTCGAGGCGCTCCCATGAAGGCCTCGAGCCACGTTCGCATGGAGTACACGCTGATGCCGGGGTTCTCGATGCTGGTCCCGTAGTACGACTCGTCGAGGTACGCGCCCGCGTGGACCGAGCAGTCGGGCATCCAAAGGTAGAGCGTCGAGCGGTTCGCGTGATCGATCGTGGGGTCGGTCACCGTCTCCCATGCGTTCCAGTACTCCGCCCAAAAGGTGTCCGCTTGCGTCTCCAGGCGGAGACGATGCTCGCTCACGCTCATGGCGGGCGGACACGGGGTTGCGTCGAACCATCCGCAGAGCATGGGGTCCACCTCCGGGAATGCCCAGTCCACCGCGTGGCCACGGCCGCGGTGGGTGTGTGATTGCCCGGGGTCGCTCAGGTCTTGCCGAATGAACATGGGGGTCGAGACGTGGTTGTGTAGAACGTGATAGCGGTCGAGGCACCGCCACTCTTCCCCCGCGTGGGCTTCCAAGCACGACGCGTCGAGATTGGCGTTCCAATGCGTGTATTGAGCGACGTAGGGTGTCGCGGGATCGCCGTAGTGTGCCGCCGCTTCATACGAAAATGGGACGCCCGCGGACTCGATGCCGCTTGCGATCGAGTTTCCTCCAAGGTGTCCGCTGAACAAGTCACCCGCGAGCGGGACGCCGTAGTCGTCCGTGGCGAAGGCGGCTTCGTTCTCGAGCGAGGGCATGTAGTTGGCGTCGATGAGGGCGCGTACGTCTGCGGTGACGCCTCGCTCCGCGAGGCCGTCGGCGATCGCGTCGATGTTGTGGATGAGACCGTGGGCCCCGCCCGAGTGACCGGCCATCAAGATCGTCTCCGCGTCCGCGAGCGGAGGCAGCGTCGCTTGTTGCTCGATGATCGTGCGCGTGCCCGCGTCCCAGGACCACGTCGTGTAGGTGAGCCCGGGAAGCAGTGTGTCCATGGCCAGGCGAAGGATGCGGAACCCCTGCTGGTAGGCGTCGTACGTGACATCGATCCCGTTGTATTCACCGCTCACGTCCTCGAACGTTGCGCGACCATTGAAGCGGTCATAGCTGCACTTCTGGATGCGAATGCGATTGTAGCCGGCGAATACGGGGTTCAGTCTCTCGCGGTGATCGTTGATTCCATTGAAGTTCTTCATCGGTGGGTCGAGGGCGGTCGACATCTCGCCCCTCTCGGATTCATAGGTGAGCGTGCAATCGGTGGCTTCATCCAATAGACCGAGCGGGCCGCCCATACCAGGGATGCAGGATCCGCCTCCGGTGACCGAGATGACCCATTTGTTGGAGGAAGCATCTGGGGCGTCCACGTAGATCGCTGGCCGCGTGCCGTCGAAGCAGCGGATCTCGTCGTCCTCCGGCAGGAAGACCCGTGTGAAGGCCTTCATGTCGTCGCTGGACGTCGGCACCGAGTTCAGATTCGGTTGGGGCGGGTCAGGCAAACCGTCGACCGCGAGCGATTGGCAGCGGAGCGTCCCCGCCCAACCCGGGTCGATGCAATCGTTGAGGACCGGGATGGGGCCAATTCGCGCGGAGGTCCCCGGTTCGGGGGGCTCGTGACGTTGGCATCCGGCGAGGGCGAGAAGCCCGGCCATCGCTGGAGCTGGGGAGAGGACAAACGTGGAGAGCCGCATGCCGTGTCTTTGTCGCGACCTCCCGCGCGGATGACGGAGCGCGTTGCAATGCAGGGAGGGAGGGCGAAGTGCAACGACATCGACCCACCAGGGACGCGGACGCGGACCTCGCCGCTCGACCGCTCCGTGTCGGTTTCGGCGCCAACCCGAGCCCTTCGCGACTCGACCGCGGCCTTCGCGGGGTGCTAGGTTCGGAAGATGCAGACCATAGCGCTTAGACGTTCTCTTCTCTTGGCTTTGGGTCTCTCGAGTTGCGCGACGCCGTCCGGCGAAGATGGGGGCGATGGCGAGACCTCGGGGGAGACGACCTCGGCGACGAAAGGTACTTCGACCTCCACCGCGTCGTCGTCCACGACCCAGTCCCAGAGCACGTCCGCGGGCACGACAGGAACGGCGACGTCGACCACCACGAGCGGCGAGAGCGGAGATTCCACGGTCGCGGCAGCCACGAGCGATCCTGGGACCGGGACCGGATCCTCCGAGTCGGGGACCACCGCGGTCGACACGAGCGGTGTCGATGCCTCGACGACTGGCGAGGACGGGTGTGAGCCGATCGTCGAGGTCCAAAGCGGGGAGCCCAGTGGATTCGAGACCTGTGAAGGTGTCGTCGTTCGTCGCGACCCCGTATCGTGCAGTCCCATCGATCCTTCTTCGATCGAAGTCAATCCGACCTGCAGTGTGCCGGAATACTCGAGCTGCGGTGCGCACGAGGACTGTCAAGATGAACCGTCCGGCCTCTGTCTCGGCTCCAACGGCGGGGAGGCCTTTTGTTACTGTGCGTATCCATGTGCCACGGATGCGGATTGTGACGATGGAACGCTCTGCCTTTGCGGTATCGATGTCGACAACGTGCCGCTCGTTCCTCATTGTATTCCGACCGACTGCGACTCGGATGCGGACTGCGAGGAGGGATTCTCTTGCGCGCTGGCGGTCGGAAACGACGGCTGCGGCTGGAATCAGCGCATGGCCTGCCATACGGCGCAGGATACCTGCACCACGAATGCCGACTGCGGCGACACTTCCTTCTCCGGCGGCTGTTATCCGAACGACGCCGGTATATGGGAGTGTATCGAACCGAACTGTGTGATTGGACGCCCATTCGTCGTTGCGGGTGAGGTCACGGTCGCCTCGTCCACGGCGCGCGCGGATTGGGTCGCCAGGGGAAGCCAAGGTCCGACTGCGCCTGCCCCCGGCTTGCTCGACGAAGACGACCGGCGTGCGCTGCACCGCTACTGGCTCCGCAATGCGACGCTCGAACATGCCTCCGTCGCATCGTTTGCGCGTTTCGTGCTGCAGCTGATGCATCTGGGGGCACCGCCCACGCTGCTCCGCGCGTCGACGCAAGCGATGCAAGACGAAATCGATCATGCCGAGCGTTGCTTCGCGTTGGCCGGAAGATATGGCGGTGAAGTGCTCGGCCCCGATCGTCTGCCGCTTGGCGTGGAGACGCTGCAAGCGACCTCGCGGCTCGAGATCCTCGAGGCCGTGATCGTGGAAGCCTGCATCGGGGAGACGTTGGCGGCGCTCGAAGCCGCGGTCGCGCTCGAGCACGCGACCGATGGGGAGGTTCGCGACACGCTCAGCGTGATTGCACGCGACGAAGCTCGGCATGCGGCATTGGGTTGGGAAACCCTGCGGTGGGCCTTGGCGAGCTCCGATGCCCCGACCCGGGTCATTCTCGAGAGCATGGTGCATGCGGCGATCGCCGAGGCGAGGGCGCGCGCGGGGCAAGGCGAGACGACGCACCACTCCGAAACCCTCACCGCCCACGGCATGCTCTCCGGCCCACAGCGTAGCCGGGTGATCCGCGAAGGCCTCGACGAGGTCATCGCTCCCGTCGCCGCCTCGCTTGCGCAGGACGTCGAAGCGCACGCGTTCGTGGCGTGATCCCTGGCCCCGGCCCGCCCGGCCCGGCCCGCCCGGCCCGCCCGGCCCGCCCGGCCCGCCCGGCCCGCGATGCTCGGCCGGTTGGGCCCTCGAGACGCCAAAGAAAAGAGCCGCCTCGCAGATGCGGGCGGCTCTTCGAGCGATCGCGTTTCGGGGATGGTCTCAGCCCGCGACGCGGAACAAGAAGTTGGCGACGATCATCCAAACCCCGACGCCGATCGCGATGACGCCCAGCACACCCTGCTTGGGTGCGAGCTTCGCGACGAGCTGATCGAGGCGAGCGACCGCGTCTTCGTTCTTGATGAAGCTCTTGAGCACGCCGATGCCCAGCAAGAGCCCGAGCGCGAACTGCAGAGCTGCGCTCGCCACGAACGTGATCCAGAAGATCGGCGCCGCCGCGAGCAGCCCGAGCCAGAGGACCGACTGGATGATGCCCCAGACGCCCCACAGCGCCGAGACCGCGCCAATCCAACCCTGATAGGGCGCGAGCTTTGCCAAGTATTCTTCGGCATCGGGCCTGCGTGCGACGATCAGATTCGAAGCCCCCAAAGCGCCGAGTACCGCCAACCAAACTCCAGAGATGAGACCCATCGTTGTTGCCTTTCGTTGTCGCCGACCGCGTGAGACCACGGTCCCGTGCAATTGAACTTGAAGCCACGTTCGCACGGCCGGAAGCTTTTTGCATCCATCGATTCATCGACGCATGAGTCCGGCGCGCGCGCAAATTGCGAAATGCTCAATGCGAACACCTGACTTTGGGGGAGGCCAACGTTCATCCCACGTCTCCGAAGTCCACCTCCGCAGGGGTTCAAGAATGCACGCGACGCCCCAAATACCCTGCAATTTCAGAGCATGGGGCCGCAAGGCTGCACGGGCGGTCCCTTGCCCCCCACGCGTGCCCCTAGTGGACGAAATCCTCGTTCTGTGGGGACATGTCCCCGATGAACAAAGTTTCCAAGGGCTTCTGAACGCAGCGGTCACGCGCGGTCAGGCACAGTGCTCGGCGATCGCGACGATGTGTTCCGTATCGGTGCCGCAACAACCTCCAACCACCTTCAGATCGAAACGGCGAGCGAGCGCGGCCATCTGTTGGCCGAGCTGCCGAGGGTTTCCGCGGTCCAACGTTGGACTCTCGTCGAGCTCTGCGTGGCTCTTGGCCGAGGCGTTGGCCCGGAAGCCACGAAAGCGTTGCAACCATGGCTCGTGTCTGTGCGCCGCGGCGTCGAGCACCGGCAGAACGTGGGAGGGATGAGCACAGTTGACCATGTAGAAGCTTGGGTAACCTCCCGTTGCGTCATCGATGCGCTGCACCAGCTCACCGAGTGGGGTGCCATCGGGGAGATGCCCATGGGTCTCGACCGTAGGCGAGACGACGATCGGCATCCCGATCTCACGGGCTGCCTTCGCGACGCCCAGCGCTTCCGCCAGGCTCGGCAACGTCAGCGCCGTGAGCAGGTCGACGCCCGCCGTGCATAGGGCCTCGAGTTGCGGTCGGTGGTACGCCCGTGCCGTCTCCGGCGTGAGCACGGCACCGCGCGCGTACGCATCCCCGCGTGGTCCCACGTCGCCAGCCACGAGCGCCGGGCAGTCGTCCGCGTGGATCCCCGCTTGGGCGCGCCAATCGGAGAGCGATTGCCGGGCCCGCGCCACGCCGAGCGCATTGAGGCGCTGCACGTCGGCCTCGCGGTATCCCGCGGCGAGCATGTGATCCGAAGACGCCCGCCAGACCAATGCGTCGAGGATGAGCCCGTGGCCGGAACGCGCCGCCGCGTCCGCGATAGGTCGGAGGTAGGTCCGGTCCAGGCGTGCGTAGTGTTCGTCGTCGTCGAGCACTCGGAATCCGCACATGTCCGGCAGGGGAAAGCCCTGGATGAAGTGCAGGTAAGTCTCCGTGCCGCCACAGGTGAGGTAGGTGCGTTGGGTATCGAGCATCGTCGCGTGTCCGAGCTCTGGGCGTGACGAATCATGGCACGATGTTCCGTCTCGGATGGCGCGATGTGCGCTTGCCGGAACGATCGCGGTGCGAGGTCCCCGCCGATGACGCTCGGGTGGCTCGATCGGTCGTTGCACTCGGGTTGGAGCGACCGCTCGTGTTCGCGAATGCCCGCGCGCCGCAGAGCCCGTTGATCCACCGCATGTGGCGCGGAGTTCTGCACTCGGCGTCCAGAAGGTCCAGATTCGCGAGGACGATGGCCGCCGCTTGGGAGCGCGAGGTCGCGACGTTGAGGCGATTGGGGCTGTAGAAATGCCCGAGCTTCCGGACGAGCGGTTCTTGGTGGTGCGTCCGGATTGGGTCTGCGAGATCCTTTCGCCTTCGACCGCGCGAACGGATCGTGCGGACAAGCTCCCGATCTACGCGCGAGAAGGCGTCCCGCACGTTTGGCTCGTCGAGCCGATCCTCGACGCGCGAGCTCGAAGGCGGAGTCACTGTTCGCGGCGTCACTCGTCCGTTCGCGTCAGCGTGCCATCGCGCGTTCGATGGCGGCGAGGACCTCGGGGGCGTCCGGTGCCGTGGTCGGGGCGAAGCGAGCGACCACGTCGCCGCGCGGATCGATGACGAACTTCGCGAAGTTCCACCGGATCTCACCGGGGCCATCGGGGGTCGTCGCTTGCTCCGTGAGCCAGGCGTAGAGCGGGGCGCGAGTTGGACCTTTGACGTCGAGCTTTTCGAACAGTGGGAAGTCGACGCCATAGGTTGCCGAACAGAAGGTCTGGATCTCCTCGGGGCTCCCGGGTTCCTGTTGACCGAACTGGTTGCACGGGAAACCGAGCACTTCGAACCCTTGGTCCACTTTGGCGCTTCGAAGGGCGACGAGCGCTTCGTACTGTGGCGTGAGGCCGCAACGCGAGGCGACGTTGACGAGGAGCAGGGTCTTGCCGGCATAGGCGCGCAAGGATTCTTGGGCCCCGTCGAGGCGATGGACGGTGAAGTCGTGCAGGTTCATCGCTCCGTGGTCTACCGAAGGTCTGCGGCATGCGCCCCAGTGCACCGTCGATGATGGTTCTGGGTGGGCTCTGGCGATGATCCACCGTGTCGCAGGGGGCGCACTTCTCGGGACGGGGCCCGCGTACGACGATCATCCCGTGCATTGGGGATGCCGTGCGCGCGCTTGGACCCGCGGGCGGGGGCTGGCGCGTAGGGGCGCGCCGCGTATGCTCCTGCCGTGGTGCGGCGTCTACTCGGAAGCTCGCTCGCGATCGGTGTGTTCGCTTGCAGCGAGCCTCCGCCCATCGTGGGGGCGAAACCCGGTCCGACGGCGACGGGAACCTCGAGCGGGACAGGGACGCCGGGGACGAGCGAGACGGGGACGGGCGAGGTCGGCTCAGAGGACGACGTGACGGTCGCGGGGAGTTCACGCGGCACGACGCGAGGCGAGGACAGCAGGGGGAACCTCGGCAGCGGCGTGACCGACTCCGAGTCCGGAGGTACGGGTGCCGTTGGAACGGACTCCGGCGCAACGAATGACGGGAGTGCTTCCAGCGGCGAGGGGACCGAGTCGGAGAGCACGACTTCGGAGACTCCCGTCTGTCCGGATCCTTCCGCGGTCTGCGAGATCGGAGCCGAAACTCGTGTCACGGAGGCTTGCGGTACATGCAGCTCGGGGCTCCGCGCGAAGATCTGGACGTGCCCGGCGGGGTGCTGGGAGGTCCCGAGCGAGTGGGGTCCGTGCGAAGGGGTCACGGCAGCGTGCACTCCAGACCACTACCGTTGCTGTGGCGAAGGCAATCGGGGGTGGGAATGGTGCTACGAGGATACGTGCCAGTGGTCTGGAGACTGTGATATTCCGTCCTGTGAAGCGAGTGCCTATTGCGATTGTCCATAGGGGCGGTCTCGCGACGGTGGCCGAAGCGGTGGACCGGGGTGCAAGGGAACGATCCACGTTTTGTTGGACCAGCCATCGCGCACCTCCGCGAGGTCCACCGTGGGGTCCACGAGTCGCTGGCTGCGGCGCCCATTGAGGGAGGCCCAGGCGTCCGCGCGGACGGAGACGTCGGGGATCCCTTGGGCCGCGAAGGTCTCGGCGAGGTGATGGGCGTAGCGCAGGATCATGTCGGGCTGGGTCGACATCATCTTGGTCTGTTGGGCGGTGAGCTCTTTGTGGGGGCTGAGCCTCCAACGCCGGGCGCCGTCTGCAGTTTCGACGCGGAACTCGACCATGCCGGTCTTCTCGATGAGCATGACGTTCCAGGCGAAGCGGAACCCTTGCTCGTGCCACCGCACCTCGCCGGGGTAGACGTGGTGGCGCATGGGAAGGGCGATCTGGATCGCGAAATGGAGGGCCAGCGCCGCTGTGAGGATGATGCGTCTTTGGGGGGATTGCGGTGGAACGTGGGGGTTGGAGGGGACCGTACGCCGCAAGAGACGGCGAGGCCAAGAGGGATCGAAGAAGATCGGGGTGCATGCAATCATGACCCAGGGAAAGACGCCGATATTGAAGAGCAGGCCGGTGGCGCCATGAAAGGCGAGAACGGCGAGGTATGCGAGGGCTCGCGTGCGATGCCAAAGCAGCCACGCGGGGATCGTCAGGTCGAAGACGGCCCCCGCCCAGGACATGACGAAGGCGGTCTCGTGGCGTGCGAGGAGCGGCCCGAGCCACGGCAGATCGGCGCGGGCCGTGAGCCAAAGCTGGAGCGGTTGCGCATAGAACAGCCAATCGGGGTGTAGCTTAGCGAGCCCCGCAAAGAAATAGACGATACCGAGCTGCAGACGCAGCGCCCAGACCACCCAGGCGGGGACTCCATGCAAACATCCGCGGCGCAGCGGCATGAAGATCATCATGCCGGTGACGATGCTGATGAAATAATAGTGATTGAGATAGTAGGTCAAATCGATGAGTTCGAGATAGGTGAATCCTACGAAAACGATGACGATCGCGGGACGGTAGGCAATACCGGCGGCGACACAGAGATTGGCGACGATGAGCAGCGCGTACAGAGCCTGGAGCCACGGCGCTGGCAAAGGCTCCACGAACTCGAAGCCCCAATAGTGAAAGTGAAAGGGCGGATCGAGCATGAGCTCGTCGATCCACCCTTTCCACCAAAAGCGAATCAAGCTGGCGGCGAGCAACAGGCCCACGGCCGCCCGGAAGAACGCAGCGGAGGCGCCATCGACCGGACGGAACAAGGGGTCAGTCGCCATCGTTGTCGCTGATCGAGACGGTCACACCGAGGACCCCGGCCATGTCGACGCCGAGCAAACGCAGCAGCACGCGGACCTCCTCGCGGAACGCATCGACGGCGAAGGGACTCTCGACGACGGCGACGCGCAGGGGAGAACCGGCGGAGAGCACGTTGAGGGCAGCGTCGCAGGCACGCAGTTGGGCGCGAATGTCCGTGTCGACGTCTGGAGCCTGAGTGGTCACGACGTGGCTCAGCCCGAGTCCGCCTGCGGGTCCCACGTAGATCGCGGTGATCCCCTCGAGGTCGGACGCGATGTCGGTCCAGGCATTGTCGGAGAAGCGGGACTCCGAGGCCTCGGGATCGGAGGTCTGCCCGACTTCGTCGCCCAGCGGCTTTCCGAGCTTCATGAACACGATGTCCTGCACCGCGAAGATGAAGGCGTTGACCATGTCGTGCATGGCCATCTGCACGGTCGGATAGGCGGGGCTGTCCGTGCCCGCGCGTGCCACACTGCCCGCGAAATCGCCTCCAGCGGGGTCCCACGCGGATCGGAGCTCCAAGGTGTGCTCACGCAGATCCGCGGCGATCATCCCGATGAACGAACAACGCAGTAGCCCTTCCTCGTTCTCGGGGACGGTCAATCGCCCGAGCACGGCGTCGTTGCCACCCGCGGGATCGAAGAGCAGGTATTCGGCGGCGGGAAGGCCTTTGACGCCGGCTCCGAACGAACCCGTGTCTTCGGGGGTCAAGGGCTGCCCCGCGGCGAGAACCTCGGCGAGTGCGTCCTCGATGGCGTCGACCCGAGCGGGCCACGCGTCGACGAGCAGGTTGAAAGTCCACTCGTCGAAGGGGCCGAAGCCAAAGGTAGAAACATGGCGGAGTTCGGCCCTCGCACCGCGCCAGGCCGTCTGCGCGGCGTTGAGGGAATCTGCGGACGGCGTGGCACAGAGTTCGGCGACGGAAGCCTCGAAGACCAGCGCCGCCTCGTGGAAGGCGACGGTGGTGGGGAACATGAACTGCGTGGCGAGGCTCGCAAGGACGTCGCTGCGCGTGATCTCGGGGGGTTCTCCGGTAAAGGTGCCCTCGTCCTCGGTGCCGGCGACCGTAGAGGACGCGGTTTCGCTCTCGGAGGCCGCGGTCGAGGACTCGGACCCCACCACGCCGGTCTCGCCGGTGGAGTCGCTTCCACTCGGGGTCCCGCTGCTGGAAGTCGTGGCGGTGCCGGTGGAGCTTCCGGTGGTTCCGCGGCTGGTCCCGCCCGTGCTGGCGGCGGTCGTCGTGCTGGGACCCGTGCCGGTCGAGGTTTCACCGCCGCCCATGGGATCGCCATCGTCGCTGCAGGTCACCAGGGCGCCCAATACGAAGACCATCGAATAGATCGTGCGTTTCACATCGACTCCAAGAACGCGACCAAAGCCGCGCGGTCCGTGGCGTCCGCGAGGCGAAAGGCCTCTTTGGCGCCCTCGGCTTCGCCACCATGCCAGAGGATCGCTTCTGCGATCCCGCGGGCCCGGCCATCGTGCAGCAGGTTGAAGTGGCCACTGACGGTGGGGATCAATCCTAGGCCCCATAGCGGGGGTGTTCTCCACTCTTGGCCCGTCGCGTCGTAGTCGGGTCTTCCGTCGGCGAGCCCTTCGCCCATGTCGTGGAGCAGGAGATCGGTGTAGGGCCAGATGAGCTCGCCGTGGAGCTCGGGGATCTCCGGGCCTTCGTCGCTCGTGACGAACGACGGAACGTGGCAGGCCGCGCAACCGAACTCGCGGAAGCGTTCGCGTCCTTGCAAGACCGTGGGGTCACCCACGTTGCGTCGCGCGGGTACGGCGATCGTCCGCGTGTAGACGTTGACGAAGTCGAGGTGCTCGTCTGCGAGCTCGGGCTCACCGCCCGATAGGCTCGCCATGCATTCGACTTGCACCGAGGTGCAGTTCTGGAGCGGATGCACCGAGGAGGTGATTCCGAGGTCGCCGAGAAACGCACCGGAGTTCTGGGAGACCATGTCGACCTGGTTGGCCTTCCAACCAAAGCGGCCCAATCGAGCGAGGCCCGTCCTGGGGTCGGTGGGGTAGTTGGGCCGTCCCGAGATCGCGTCCCCATCGGCGTCCTCGGGGTCGGCGAGGGCCAAGAGGTCGGCCTCGGCGATCGCTTCGAGGAGTCCGAGGCCGATGACGGCCGGACCGACGCGAGGCGAGAGGAGCAGGTCCTCGGCGAGCGGGCCGTAGGCGAGATCTTCGAAGGCGTACGAGGGCACGCGCAACGCATACGGCTCGCCGTCGCCATACGATCCGGGAACTTCCTCGTAGGTGACGACGACACGGCCTTCGCCGGGCACGTCGGTCAGCGCGAAGGGCTGCAGTTGGTCGCCATAGTTCGGTTCCGGCAGCGGTCCCCCGTCCTCTGCGGAGCCCGGGATCCCCAGCCGCAAGAGCATGCTCAGCATGTCTTCTCCCGGTTCGGGCGGCGTGCCGCGTCCGTCGTGGAAGTGGCAGCCCGAGCACGCGCGGGAATTGAAAAGAGGGCCGACGCCGTCGCGTCCCTCCGTGGATGCCGGGGCCTGCACCCAGTTCTGGCTGAAGAGCGAGTTGCCTACGAAGAACGCGTTCCGGTGATCCCGCTCGAGGGTGCGCAGGGGTTGGGAGAAGGCGAAGCTCGTCTCGTCGAAAACGGTGCCGTGGCCCGCCGAATACTCCTCTTGCGGATAGGGGCGCAGGACCTCCGCCGTGCCCGTGGACTCGGATTCCGCAGCGGACGCGTCGCCGGTTTCAACCGGGGGCTCCGACGTGCTGTCGGGGGTGACGGTCGTCGCCACGGTGGTCGCGTCGTCCGTACTGTCCGAGGTCGAGCTCGTGTCGCCCGAACCCGAGGACGTGTCCGTCGCGGGCTCGCCGGCGCCTGTTTCGGTGTTGCGGATCGGCCCACCACTGGTCGAGGCCAGACCCGAAGATGAGCCGTCCAACGCCTCGGGCGGGAGATCGTCGTCGCCGCAGGCCACAGCGAGGCCCATGGCGAAGGCGAGCAGCGAAGGCGACGCTTCGAACCTGAATTTGCAGAGGTCTCGCGTGTGCACCATCGCCGCTCGCCAAAGCCCCGGGGACTATAGCCCCGTGTTGAGCGTCACATCCATGAGGGCCGCGCCGGAGACGAACAGCTCGGCGAGGTCCTCGAGATCGTCCGCGATGGCGAGGGCGGCGATACGCCCTTCATCGGTCTCCTCCGCGAGGATCAGCCGATCGAACGGCGCCTCGATCGCGTAGACCTGGGTCTCGAGCGACACGAGCGCAGCCACGATCTGGGCGTGCAGCGCCGGGTCTCGCGCTTCCACGAGTTGTCCAACACTGGGGCCCGTCATCGCCGTTCCTTCGACCGTGGTGTAGGAGCCGAGGTAGACGTTCGCAATAGCGAGGAAGTTGTAGAGGATGTCGTTGTGCGTCTGATCCGAGAAGCACGAGTGCTCGTCTTCTTCGGACTGGAGCGTTAGCGCCACACGCATGCGCTCGTTGGAGAGCTCCGCGCCCGCCAACGCGCCGATGCCTCGCATGATGTTCTGAACGATCTGATCGGGCGGCAGGGCCAAGAACTCGTCGCGGTAGTTTCCGGCGACGTCGGGCTCCCACTCGTCGGTCAGTGCCTCCAGATCGGTGACCAGGAGGTCCGCGACGGTCGCGAGATACTCGCCTCGCCGGTCCGGGTTGCTGACGGTTCCTCCGATGGCGAAGTCTGTGTTCGGGCGGGTCCCGGCGGTCTCTTCGGACAAGTCCTGACCCCAAAGCAGGAACTCGATCGCGTGGTAGCCCGTGAGGATGTGCGCTTCGCCTTGTTCCCCGTTGAGCGCGATGAGATCGGCGCTGGTGATCGGGGTCGGCTCGTCGGCGTTGACGAGCCCGCCGTCGGGCATTTCTTCGGTGTAGTCGATGAAACTCTCGTCGACGGGCCAGGCATTGAGCTGCCCCTCAGGTCCATCGTCGTCGTCGATGGGTCCGCCGTAGAAGCGGTAGGACTCGGTTTGTCCGTACGGCGCGCGGGCGGCGATCCACGCCTCCTTGGCAGCGGTGAACAGCGCCTCGTCGGTGGGATCCGTGAGGAAGGTATCGATTGCGTCTTGCAGGTCGTCCGCGAGTTCGCGCGAATCCACGTAGTTTGCGAACACGATGTCTGCGTAGTGCTCCGCGACCGGGGCCACTTCTTCTGCGGTGAGCGGCGTCGATCCGTCGGTGTCGGTGTCCGTGTCGGTATCGGTGTCCGTATCGGTGTCGCCGTCGGTATCGGTCTCGGTGTCCGTACCGCCGTCGGTCTCCGTGTCCGTGTCCGCCGGCCCGAAACCGTTGGCGCAGAACTGTCCGAACTGCTCGGGTGCCGCCTGGGTGAACGCGAAGATGGTCGCCTCGCACATGCACTCGTTGACGCCCTCGATGATGGCAGGGCACGAAGTGGCGCTCGAACTGCATACCGCAACGAACGCTTGGCGTTCTGCGTCGGCGCCCGAGAACATGCATCGGTTCTCCTCCGCGCCGCAATCGTAGAGGGCGCCACAGGCTTCGGCGCAGGTCTTGGGTGCGGGGGTGCAGCCGCCGTCGGTCGTGCTGGAAGACGTACTGCCGGTCGAGGAGGTGCTGCCACTCGTCGACGAGGTCGTCGTTCCCGAGGACGTTCCGGTCGTGGTTCCGGTGCCCGTGGAGTCATCCGAGTCGCCGGGAGAGTCGTCGCCGCAGGCGGGGCCGAGCGCCAGACATAGGAGGAGTCTCGTTCTTCGCATGGCCCGGATGAAACCGCGTTTGGGTACCGGGCACAAGAAAAAGACATTCGATTTCAAGGCCCGCGTTTTTGCTACAGGAAGACGTCCGCCAGCGTCGCGCCGAAATACACCATGCTGATGTACCCGTTGAGATCGAAGAACGCCTTGTCGATGCGGCTGAGATCCGAAGGGCGCACGATCCAGTGCTCGTACACGAGGATCACGACGATCGCGACGACCCCGGCGGCGTGCAGCCCACCGAGCCGCGCGACGACGTGCAGGACCACGAGGGCGGCCGCCGTGGTGACGTGGAGGCCTGCCGAGAGCCACAGGGCCCCGCGGACGCCGAAGCGCGCGGGGATCGAGTGGAGTCCGCGCCCACGATCGAACTCGATGTCGGAGAGGCTGTAGAGCACGTCGAAGCCGGCGACCCAGGTGGCGACGGCGAGCATGAGCGAAAGCGGCACGGGCCAGCCCGCGAAACCGCCCGTGACGGCGATCCACGCTCCGCCCGGTGCGAGCGACAGCGCGACGCCGAGCACCAGATGACTCGACCAGGAGAAGCGCTTGAACAGGCTATAGCCGCCGATGACGACGAGGCACAGCGGTGCGAGGAGTCCTGCGAGCGGGCCGAGGAGTGCGGCACAGCCGAGGAAGGCCGCGGCAGACCCGAGCGTGAGCGCCCAGGCGGCGTGCAGCGAGATCGCACCGGTGGGCAGCTCGCGCGTGCGCGTGCGCGGGTTCGCGGCGTCGAACTCACGGTCGACGATCCGGTTGAAGCCCATCGCGGCCGCGCGCGCGGCCGTGAACGCGAGCACGATGAGCAGCAGGCGCCCGAGCGTGAGGCCGGTACCGCCGTGATCGACGGCGAAGCGGTGAGCCAGGACGGCCGAGGCGAGGGCGAACGGAAGCCCGAAGATCGTGTGCGAGAGCCGAATCATGCGGCCGAACGCGCGCAGCTTGTCGATCATGCGGTCACCAGGATGCGGTCGTATTGCATGTTGCGACGGGCGGGGGAGAACCCGGCTTGGCGGATGTGCGTCTCGATCTGCTCGGCCGTGAGCATGAAGTGCGCCCCGGCGGTGGAGACCACGTTCTCTTCGATCATGACGGAGCCAAAGTCGTTGGCGCCGAAGCGCAGCGCGACCTCGCCGATCTCGGGCCCGAGCGTGGGCCAACTGACTTGGATGTTGGGGATGTTGTCGAGGTAGAGGCGCGCGAGGGCCTGGAGCCGCAGGTATCGCCACGGGGAGGTGTCGTCGCGGAGTTTGAGGCGCGTCCCTTCGGCCTGGAACGGCCAGGTGATGAACGCCGTGAAGTAGCCATCCGGGAGCGCTCCGCCCTCACCGCGGGCGAGCGCGAGGTCTTGGACGGCGCGCAGACGATCGAGGTGGACGAGCAGGTGCTCGGCCGATTCTTGGAAGCCGAACACCATGGTGCAGGTGCTCTTCATCCCGAGGCGATGGGCCACGCGCATGACCTCGAGCCATTCCTCGGTCGTGTTCTTGAACGGAGAGATCCGGTTGCGGATCTCGTCGTGGAGCAGCTCTGCGCCACCTCCGGGCAGGGAGTCCATGCCGGCTGCGCGCAGGCGGGTGAGCACGGCTTCGATGCTGAGGTCCTCGAGGTGCGCAATGTGGATGATCTCCGTGGGGGAGAGCGCGTGCATGCGGAGCTTGAAGTTGGCCTTGCTCCACCGGAACAGGTCTTCGTAGAACTCGATGCGCAGGTTGGGGTGGAGGCCGCCCTGCAGCAAGATCTGCACGCCCCCGAGCGCCTCGGTCTCGGCGAACTTCTGCGCGAGCACCTCTCGCGAGAGCACGTAGCCGCCGTCGCCCGAGGGGGGCACGTAGAAGTTGCAGAACTTGCAGCGCGCAGTGCAGACGTTGGTGTAGTTGACGTTGCGATCGATGATGTAAGTGACGATGCCGTCGGGGTGCAGGGCGCGGCGGCGAAGGTCCGCCGCTTCGCCGAGCGCGAAGGTCTCGGCGTTCTCGTAGAGGAAGATCCCTTCGGCGAGGCTGAGGCGCCCGCCCTCGGCCGCCTTGCGCAGGAGCGGCTCCACCTGGAGCGGCGCGCGTTCGCGGTGGAGCGCTCTCAAGCCGCCGTACTGGACCCCGCGAAAGTTGACGTGCACCGTATCGGCCGATTCGAGATCGGGGATCCTCAAGAATCCGCCTTCGTGCGCGCGGCTTAGGAACTCGATGAGGCCCTCTCGCTCGTAGGCGTCGAATCCATACCGGATGCTGCGCCGGAGGTAGTTCGCGTACACGTTGTCGGACTCGGGCGTGAAGCCGGGGATCGCCTTCGCTTCGAGCTCCTCCCGGAAGCGCTCGGAGTAACGCTCGGCGAACAGGACACCCTTGTCGCGAGCGCGCTCCAAGGCCTCGACGTGGGCATCGGTGAGGACCCCGGGGCGGGCGGCCCAGACCGCGAACACCATGGGCAAACCCGTCAGCGTGAACCATGCGGCGCCGAGGTCGAGGACGTGTGGGAAGCGGCGGGCGAGGCCGAACGCCGCGTCCCCGATGACGAGCGCCCCGTGGGTGCCGGCGACCTTTTGCGTGATCGTGTCGTGGGGACAGGGGATGAGCTCGGGGCTCTGACCCTGAGCGGCGAGGAGCAAGCGCAGCAGGACGACGGAGGTCCGCGACGCGGCATCGAGGTGGATCGCGGTGAGCTCGTGGAGCGGGCAATCGGCGACGAGGAGCACGGTCTGCACGGCGCCGCGGGCTGCGATCGCGATGCTGGGCACGACCTCCCACTCGGGGTGCGTCGCGAGGGTGGCGACGGGGACGAGCGCCACGTCGCAGTCGCCCCGCTCGAGCCGCTCGGCGCACTCCGAGGGGAGGGCCTGCTCGATCTCGAAGAGCGGCGCGTCCTCGGCGTGGCGCAGGGCGGCCTCGCGCAACGGCTCGACGAGCGGACGGGCATTGAGGAACGAGACGGAGCACAAACGAAGCGTGGCCATGACGAGCTCCAAGGGTCAGGAAACGACGGGGAGGACGGTGTGTCGCGGGCGGGTGCGGTGGCCGGAGAACGGGACGCTCGAGTCGAGCCGGATCCCTGCGAGGCTCTGACCATCGTCGTGCCAGAGCTCGTGGTAGAGCGTGTCGCGTTCCACGGCGACCCGGCCCGCCTCACGGATCAACCGCACGAGCTGCGTGCGGCTGAGCGCCTGCGGGGTCTCGGCGCCGGCCATGTGGTAGATCTTTTCCTCCTCGACGGTTCCGTCGAGGTCGTCCACCCCGAACGCCTGGGCGATCTGAGCGGTCTTGGTGCCGATCATGATCCAGTACGCCTTGATGTGCGCGATGTTGGGGAGCATCAGGCGACCCACGGCGTACGTGCGCAGATCATCGACGCCGGTGGGCGCAGGGAGCTTCTCGAACGCGTTGTTCTCGGGATGGAACGAGAGCGGGATGAACGTTTGGAATCCGCCCGTCTCGGATTGCAACGCGCGCAGACGGAGCATGTGGTCGATGCGCTCCTCGAGCAGCTCCACGGTGCCGTAGAGCATCGTGCAGTTGGTGCGCAGACCCAGGCGGTGCGCGGTGCGATGGACCTCGAGCCACTGCTCGGCATCGGCTTTGCCTTTGCAGATCTTGGGTCGCACGCGCTCGGAGAAGATCTCTGCGCCGCCGCCGGGGAGGCTGCCGAGGCCGGCCTCGATGAGCTCGCTTAGCACCTGCTCGTAGGTGCGGCCGAACTTCTCCGCGAAGTAGTGGATCTCGACCGCGGTGTACGCCTTGAGGTGGATCTCGGGCCGCTCGGCTTTGAGCACGCGCAAGATGTCGAGGTAGTAGTCCCACGGCAGGTCGTGATGCAGCCCGTTGACGATGTGGATCTCGGTGACGGGCTGTCCGCGACGCGAAACGAGCTTCTCACGCACCTGCTCGACGGTCATCGTGTACGCCTGCGGAGCGTCCGGAGTCAGGCGGGCGAACGAGCAGAACTTGCAGTCGGCGACGCAGACGTTGGTGGGATTGATGTGGAAGTTGATGTTGAAGAACGTCTTGTCGCCGTGGAGACGTTCGCGAACCTCGTTGGCGAGGCTGCCGAGCGCCAAGAGGTCCGGATACGTGTAGAGGAACAGGCCGTCGTCGGCATCGAGGAAGACCTCGTTGCGGACCTTTTCGGCGATGTCCGCGAAGCGGCGGCGTTGGGGCGCGGTGACGGTCATGCGGGGGACTCCATGCGGGGCTCGAACCCGGCTTGCTCGATGAGCGTGGCGAGGCCGCGGGGCGTGGCCTCGCTCGGACGTGTGATGCCGGCGAGCGGAAGCTTGCGATCGTCGTCCAGGGGGCCACTGAAGGTATCGGCACCAAACCCGAGCGCGATCTGGGCGAGACGGATGCTCAAAAGATCGTGGCGGGCCTCGACGCGCACGGTGAGCGGAAGGGCGAGGCGGGCCGCGGCGATGCACCACAAGGGGTGGAGGCCTGCGGCTTGGGGGGCGCTCGGGGCGAGGCTCCAGGTCGAAGGACCGTGGCGTCCCGCCTCGATGAGCCACTGCGCAAAGGCTTCTCGCGCGGCAGGGGTGGGGGCAATGGAGATCGCCACGCGCTCGCCTTCGCGGATCTGCTGGGGCGGGGGCCAAGGGTCGCGCAGCGCCGAGTTGCCCGAAAGCACCCGGATCACGCGCCCGTATCTTTGCGCGCGACGTTCCATCGCGCGGCGTCCGGCTTGCGCGGGGGTCTCGAACAACGTGAGCAGGGCATCAACGGTCGTCATGGTGATCCCCCCAGCGGCGGATGAGTGGTAAGCGAAGGCCCGCGAGATCGAGCGCTCGGACGACGACGGTGTCGATCGCCTGCTCGAGCGTCCGGATCCCCCCGTAGAACGAAGGCACCGCCGGGAGCACGATCGCCCCCGCCTCGGTGGCGGCGAGCATGTTGCGCAGGTGCACGTGGGAGAGCGGGGTTTCGCGGGCGAGCAGCACGAGGCGCCGGCGTTCCTTGAGCGCGACCTCGCAAGCGCGCGAGATCAGGTCTCCACCGCCCCCGTTGGCGACGCGAGCGAGCGTGGCCATCGAGCATGGGGCGACGAGCACGGCGTCCGGTGCGTTGGACCCGGAGGCAAACGGCGCGGAAAAGTCGTCGACGGCCCAGCGCCGCGCCGCGGGAAACCGCTCGGGCAACGGTTGGCCGAGCTCCTGCTGCCAAACGACGCCAGCATTGGTCGACGCGACCCAGTGCACCTCGAGCGGGGTCCGTTGCAGGCCTGGGATGCCGCCATCTTGGGCGTCATGCAGCAGGTCGAGCATGCGCTGCGCGTAGATCGATCCGGAGGCGCCGCTGATGCAGACGACCAACCGCAGGGGAGCCGTCATCGGTGACCTCCGACGCGGCGCACCGCTCGTACGATCCAGGCCATCCCCATGGTCAGAGACTTGATCTCGATGTCCCCGAAGCCGTGCGCGGCCAGGAGCTCGGTGTAGTCCTTCACCGTCTTGAACTTGCCGATGCTGCGCGGCAGGTAGGTGTAGGCCGAGATGTCGCCGGTCGCCGCCCAGCCGATCACGGGCAGGAGCGTGCGGTTGTAGACGGCGTGGAGCGCCCTTGGGATGCCGCGCTGCGGCCGGAAGAACTCGAGCACGGTCAAGACGCCACCTGGACGCAGGCAACGCGCCTGCTCGGCGGTGGCGCGCGGGAGATCCGAGAGGTTGCGGACCCCGAAGGCGCAGAAGATCGCGTCCAAGTTGGAGGACGGCAGCGGCAGCGTGTGCGCGTCCATCTGGCGCGGCGTGATCCGGGCGGCTGCGGTGCCCTCCAGCTTGCTGCGTCCGCGCTCGAGCATCTCGGCCGCGAAGTCGCCGGCGATGAGCTCCGCGTGGGGAAACTGGCGGTGGATCTCGACGGTGCTGTCCATCGTGCCCGCGCACAGGTCGAGCACGCGGGGCGCCTCCCCGACGTCGAGCGGCATCATCCGCGTGACGGCGTCGCGGCGCCAACGCACGTCGATGCCGAGGCTCATCCAGCGATTGGCGCGGTCGTAGCCGTGCGCGATGCGATCGAACATCTTCTGGACGCGGTCGCCGTGCGCATCGATGGTGAGGGCCGAGGCCGAGGCCGAAGCGGGGGACTGGGATGCGTCGGTCATCGGTGCCTCCGTACCGTGTAGTGGGCGACGGCCTGCAGCGCGTCGCGGGCGGGGGAATCGGGCAGCACCGCGAGACACTCGACGGCGTGCTGGATGCGCGCGCTCGCCATGGCCATGGCTTCGTCGGCGGCCCCCGAGGCGACGACGGCGGCGAGGATCGAGCGCGCGGCCGTCTCCGAGACGGGAGGGCCCGCGGCGAGCACCTCGAGGACGGTCGCGTGCAACGCAGGATTCGCGGCGCACGCCAAGATGACGGGCAACGTCATCTTGCCCTCGCGGATGTCTTGTCCTGGCCGCTTGCCCGTATCGCTTTGGACGGCGCGGACGTCGAGGACGTCGTCGGTGATCTGAAAGGCGTACCCGAGCTCGAGGCCAAAGCGATGGAGGCGCGTGGCGTAGGGCTCCCCCACCAAGAAGGCGACGGAACTGCACCAGGCGATCAGCGTCGCGGTCTTGCGTTCGATGATCCCGAGGTAGCGCTCGACGTCGAGCGAGCCGAGGCCTGCGCCATCGAGCTGCTCGATCTCGCCTTGAGCCATGAGCGTCACCGTGTCGGCCAGACTTTGGACCGCGGGGAGACTGCCGGTCGCGGCCACGGTTTGGAGCGCGCGCGCGAGGCAGTAGTCGCCCGTGAGCACCGCCAGGCCGTTGCCAAAGGCCATGCGCGCCGCAGGGCGACCCCGCCGGAACTCGCCGTCGTCGACGACGTCGTCGTGGAGCAGCGTGGCGCTGTGCAGGAGTTCCCCCACCGCGGCGATCGTGATGCGGGCGGGGTCCGTGTATCCGGCCGCCTTGGCACACAGCAGGCTCAGCAGCGGGCGGAAACGTTTGCCGCCCGCCGCGGTCAGGTAGGCGCCGATCTCCGGGATCACCGTGACGGCGGAGTCGAGCAGCCCGCGAAGCTCGACCTCCGTGGCGCGCAGGTCACCGCTGACGAGATCCAAACACTCGCGCAGCAGGTTGGACGAGGACGGCTGGAGCGGGGGCGACGACGAGAGTGGAGGGGCGGAAAGCTCAGTGACCGAAGGGGGCATCGTGCTCCGAAACTGGGGAAATGCCGCGGAACTTGGCCGCGTGCTGAGCGATGGATTTGAGCAGGCCGCTCACGGGATTCTTGGCGACGAACGCCTCGAGGAACCGGCGACCCAGGCGGAAGAACGCATGCAACTGCTGGACGCGGCGCAGGGTGAACGCGTCCGCGGGAGACGGATTCGGGATCGCGCGCAGGGCCGCGACGATCCGCTCGATGCGAGCGATCGCATCGTCGACCTGCTCCTTCTCACGCCGACGGAAGACGCCGGTGATGACCTTCCAGAGATCCGTCTCCGCCTCGTAGTCGCGGCCGCACTGGCGGAGGACCCCCCAGTGGACGAGCGAGGACAGGGTCATGCTGGCCGACCCGGCGCTGATGTCGAGGCGGGCCTTGATCTCGCCCTGCGTCAGCGGGATGGGCGACAGAAACACCAGACCGTAGACGCGGCCCTGGGTCCGCGTAAAACCCCAAAACGCCGCGATATTGCCGAAGATTTCGGCAAGCTCGTGCTGCGCGTACGCAAGCGGGGTTTCCGCCGGGTTGGGAGGCGTGTCCATGGCGCGACGCCCGGAGACTTCACTTCAAAATGAAATGAACTGGGCAAGCGGGAGTTACCGCCCGCTGCCCGAGGTGTCAAGGGGATCGGCGGGCTAAACTGTCTCCGCCAATGTCGGAGCGTCGGTGGGAGGCGATTGGAAGCGCGGTGGTCGGGGTCCTGATCGGGGCTGCGGCCGTCTACGTGGGGTTGTCCCTGCGCCCGTCGCCCTCGGCGACCCCTGAGCCGGATCGCGTGCGCTACGAGCCCAGCCTCCCCACGGTGTCGGCGACCCCGACCACCGGCGGCCTCGTCGAAGCTGCCGCCGCGACGCGGGACAGCGTGGTCAACCTCGAATACAGCGGGACCGTCGGGTCGGGCGTCATCGTGGACCCGCGCGGCGTCATCGTGACCAACTACCACGTGATTGCGGGGGCGGTGCAGGATTCCCAGCGCCGGAGCATGCTGACGCCCAACGAGCATCCCTCGTTCGTGCGGGCCCGCTTCGGCAACGATCGCGTCGTGGAGGCCGCGATCATCGTCGCGGATCCGGCCGAGGACCTGGCCGTGTTGCGGCTGCGCTCCGAGGATCCGCAAGAGCGGTTCGCCGCGGCACGTCTGGGGCGTTCGGCGGATCTCGTGCTCGGTCAGGAGGTGTTTGCGTTCGGCAATCCGGTCGGACTGCCCCACACGCTGACCCGCGGCATCGTGTCGGCGCTCGAGCGCACGAACATCCTCGGCAATCGCTCGACCTCGGTGGTCCAGCTCGATGCCGCGATCAACCTCGGAAACTCGGGCGGTCCGCTGTTCAACATGGCCGGGGAGCTCGTGGGCATCGTGACCGCGCGGGCGAACGCGCAGGGGATCGCCTTCGCGTTGCCCATCGATCACGTCCAGGGTTTCCTGCGCGGGGTCGTGGATCCTGACCTTGCGCGCTCGGGCACGATCGGCCTCAGTCTCGATCTCGAGCGGCCGCTGCCCGAGGCGGTCACCAAGCTGGGCTACCGTGCCGGCCTCCGCGTCGACGCGGTGCAGGAGGGCGGCTCGGCCGCGACGGCCGGGGTGCTCCCGGGGGACGTCATCGTGGCGCTGCGAGGGAAGCGGCTCGATGGTCTAGGCGAGCGCGTCGTGCCCGAGCTGCTCGTGGCGCACTTGCAGTCCACCGTGCGCTCCATGTTCTCGGGCGAATCTCTGCGCATGAGCGTGGTTCGCGGGGAAGAAACCCTGGACCTCGAGCTCCAGATCGCGACCGCGACGGCGACCGACCAGACGTACATCGATGCCGAGGAGCTGCTCGGCATCATCCTCGAGCGCGACGAGAAGGTCCCCACGATCGCGGGGATCGCCGTGCATTCGCCGTGGTCGGCGTATTCGAAGGCCCTCGAAGGGGCTCGGATCACGCACGTGACCGGCGAGCCCGTCGACAGCCTCGACAAACTCGGGGCGCGCCTCGCAGAGTTTCGCCTGAAGGCCCAGCGCGGCCATCAACCGCTCATCATGCTCGGCGTGGCGGATTCCAAAGGGAACAAAGGGGAGCTGCCGATCCTCGCGTATTAGTTTTTATAGGGGGCTTTCGCAAAGCCCCCTCGCTGCGGTGGCGGAGCCACCTTCGCTTCACCCCAAACGCTCGCCTGACGGCTCGAAAGGCGCGTCGCTGCGGTGGCGGCCGCGTTGGCACGACGCCAAACGCTCGCCTGACGGCTCGAAAGGCGCGTCGCTGCGGTGGTGGCCGCGTTGGCATGACGCCAAACGCTCGCCTGACGGCTCGAAAGCCCCCTCGCTGCGGTGGCGGCCGCGTTGGCATGACGCCAAAACGCTCGGCTGACGGCTCGAAAGGCGCGTCGCTGCGGTGGTGGCCGCGTTGGCATGACGCCAAACGCTCGCCTGACGGCGGTGGACTCAGGACCAGTGGGGCACGACGGGGCGCGGGGCTGGGAAGAACATGCTCTCGATTTCGGCCCGAACCTGCTCCGGTGTCTGGCCCCGGACCGCAGCGATCTCGCGGGAGACGGTCTGTGCGGCGAGATCCAGCATGCGCCGCTCGCTGAAGGAGGGCGGGCGCTGCTTGGCCTGCTGGTAGAGGTCCCGCAGGACTTCGGTGACGTCGTAGATGCTGCCGACGCGGAGCTTGTCCAGGAAGCCGCGGTACCGGCGGTTCCAAGCCTGCGCATTGAGGAGGAGCGTGGGGGCCCGCAGAATCGCGAACAGCGCTCGGACCTCGGGCTCGCGGATCAGCGGTCGAAGGCCGAGGAGGTGCGCGTTCGAGACCGGGATCATCATTTTCTGATCGGTATCGAGCAGCCGCAAGACATAGACGCGGGTCGTGAGGCCGGCGACGTTGCGTTCCTCGATCCGCAACACCTCCGCGATGCCGCGGGCCGGGTACACCGCTTTCTCGCCGACGCGGAACTCGTGATCGGTGATCCGCATGCTTCTCGTCTTATGAGCGAGGCGATCGATCGTCGAGGCCGTCCGCGCCGGCACCCCGAGCGAAGTCGATCCCGACATGGAAGGACGTGGGCGCACGAACGCCGGAACTGTGTCCTGAAGGCCGCGCGCTCCCGCGCAGGCGGTCCGCGGGCGATCGTCACGAATCGTCCTCCGAGGTTGCGCAAGGCTCGCCCTCGCGAACGGGTCGAAAAGTCGTGGGCTGCGAACGCTCCCTGGTACCGTGTCCGCCGCGCGTGAGACGGGCTTGGGCCAGGTGGACGGGTGCTTGCGTGCTCACGGCGGCGTGCGGTGAACCTCGGGTTTCGCCGGACCCGCTTCCGCGTGCAGACCCGCGCGAGCCATCGCAAGTGGAATCGCGGGTGGTGGACGGGCGACTCGTCCAAGCCCGCCAGTCCATCGTCGAAGGTCGAGGCGATGCGGAGCTCGCGGCCGCGCTCGTGGCCGCGCCAGGGCGCGACGCCCAGCGAGCCGGCCGAATCCTCGCGACCCTGACGGCGGTCGAGCCGGCGGCCGCGGCCACCGTGCCGTGGCAGGCGCCCTCGCTCTCGAAGCCTCCGGCCGAGCCGCCCGTCGTGCCTCCGACGCCCGTCGTGCCCCCGACGGGCGAGGTGCCGCAGCCAACGGCCCACGTCGATCCAGCGCCGCAGAGCTCCGAGACCCGCGCTCCGGTCGAGCCGCTCAGCTCGTCGCGCGTCCGGCCGACCGTCTCCGCGCTCTCGCTCCGTCCCACCCGCACGGGCGCCGTGCTGGATCTGCGGGCCGATCGAGGCGTCGTCGTCGGGATCGCCCACTTGCCGTCGGAGGGGTCGCTGCGCCTGGTCGTGGACGCGAGCCTTGCACGGGGGCTCGCGTCGGCGCGCCCTCGGCTCGCCGGGGCGGCCGTGATGGAGGTCCGCCAGGCAGGCTCGTCCGCCTTCATCACGCTGAAACTGGATCGAGGATGGGCGCTCGAACGCGTGGATCGCATGGCCTGGGGTGCGCGCGTTCGGCTGACGCGGGCTGCCGGCTAGCAGCCCGTCGCTGTGATATGCCCCCCCGGCTCCATGGCGTACCGCAGCCTCCACGCATGCATCCTCGATCTCGAGCGGCACGGACACTTGCGCCGCGTGACGGCGGAGGTGGACCCAAGGCTCGAGCTCGCGGAGATCCAGCGTCGGGTGTACGCGGCGGGAGGGCCCGCGCTGCTGTTCCCGAACGTCAAGGGCACGCGCTTTCCGGTGGTCTGCAACCTTTTTGGCACGCTCGAGCGTGGGCGCTTCATCTTTCGCGACACGCTCGCGCGCACGTCCAAGGTCATCGCCCTCAAAGCCGATCCTGCCGCGGCGATACGCAAGCCCTGGAACTACCTGTGGGCGCCTCGGGTCGGCTTGCGTGCGCTGCCCATGGCCGTCCACGGGGGACCGGTGCTCGCCCACCGCACGTCGATCTCCGCGCTCCCAGCGATCCAGAGTTGGCCAGACGACGGCGGACCGTTCATCACGCTGCCGCAGGTGTTGACCGAAGACCCGTCGAGACCCGGGATCCTTCACACGAACGTGGGGATGTATCGCGTCCAGCTCAGCGGGAACGCGTACACGTCGGACGAAGAGGTGGGCCTCCACTACCAGATCCACCGCGGGATCGGGGTTCACCACGCCGCGGCCGCGGAACGCAACGAGCGGCTCCGGGTGAGCATCTTCGTGGGCGGGCCACCGGCCCATACGTTCGCGGCGGTGATGCCCTTGCCCGAAGGGATGTCCGAGCTCGTGGTGGCCGGCATGCTGGCGGGGCGGAGGTTTCGCTGGGCGCGACACGGGGAGCACATCGTCTCGGCGGATGCGGATTTCTGCATCGTGGGTTCCATCGACCCGCGCGCGACCAAACCCGAAGGGCCGTTCGGGGATCACTTGGGCTACTACAGCCTGCGGCACGAGTTCCCCGTGATGCGCGTGGAAGCCGTGTACCATCGACCCGACGCCGTTTGGCCGTTCACGGTCGTCGGACGCCCACCTCAGGAGGACACCACGTTCGGCGCGCTGATCCACGAGCTCACGGCGCCGATCGTCCCCGTCGAGATCCCCGGGCTGCGACAGATGCATGCCGTCGACGAGGCCGGGGTCCATCCGTTGATGCTCGCGATCGGCAGCGAGCGCTATGTTCCGTACCAGGCCCGAAGACCTCAGGAGCTGCTCACCATCGCGAACGCCATCCTCGGGTTCAACCAGGCCTCGCTTGCCAAGTATTTGCTCATCGCTGCCCACGAGGACGACGCGAGCCTCGACACGCACGACGTGGCGGCCTTCCTCGCCCATGTGCTGACGCGGTTCGATCCTCGCCGCGATCTGCATTTCCAGACGCAGACCACCATCGACACGCTCGACTACTCCGGGACCGGTCTCAACGAGGGGTCGAAGCTCGTCGTCGCCGTCGCCGGCGCGCCGCGGAGGACGCTCGCGACCGCCGTCCCTTCCAACTTCGCGTTGCCCGCGAAGTTTCCGGACGCCCGCCTCGCGCTGCCCGGAGTCCTCGTCGTGCAAGCCCCCGCGTTCGCGCACGATCCCCAGGCGCCGGGCGACCTGACCCAGGCCCTCGCGCAACATTCCGCCTGCCGCGGTGTGGAGGCCTCGCTGCCGTGGGTGGTCATCGTCGACGACGCCGAGTTCGCCGCGCGGTCGCTCGCGAACTTTCTTTGGGTGACCTTCACCCGCAGCAACCCCTCTCATGACGTCCACGGTGTGGCCGCCTCGATCGTCCACAAACACTGGGGCTGCGACGGAAGCCTCGTCATCGACGCGCGGCTCAAGCCCCACCATGCGCCTCCGCTCATCGAGGATCCCGAGGTGAGCCGGCGCGTCGACGCGCTCGCGGCCCGCGGCGGCCCGCTGCACGGACTCTTCTAGCGGCGCTATAGATCGCGCTCTGGGTCCGGCTCCGTGCCCTCGAACACCTCGCGGCGCAGGGCGCCTTGGGCCGCTTGGCGAGGGAGCTCCAAGAAGGAGCGGAGCGCGTCGTCGACAGCTTGTGCAGAGACGGTGTTGGAGCGCGGGGGTGTGGGCGCGGGCAGGGGCGGGGTCTTGTCGCGCGGAGGCGCAAGGTCGCCCTGCAGGAGTCGACGCCAGGGCGTCGGGTCCTTTCGCAAGCGGTCGGCCACGTCTTCGCCGGCCTCGATCGCCAACGCGGCGCTCGCGAAGCGCTCGGCGGGGGCGCGTGCGAGCAGGCGGGCGAGCCAACCGGCGACCGCGGCCGGCGTCTTCATCATCGCGGGCGCCGAACCGGCGGCGGCCATCCGCTCGAGCGTATTGCGGCCAGGCAGGGGGGGGTGGCCTTCGAGCATCTCGTAAGCGATCGCTCCGGCCGAGTAGAGATCGCTGCGCGCGTCGAGAGGGGCGCCGGAGAGCTGCTCGGGGCTCGCGTAGGCCGGATTGCCGTGCAACGCCAGGTCCGGGGTTCCGGGCGGCAACCCGGGGTGCTTGGCCGCGCCGAAGTCGTGGATCTTGAGCGACTCGCGGCCTTCGTCGTCGACGACGACGAAGATCGTCTGCGGTCGCAAGTTGCGGTGGAAGATGGCGCGCTCATGGACGTAGGCCAGGCCCCGAAGCACGCCGAGCATGGCCGCGATCGCCTGCGACGCGGGTAGGGGAGCGCGGCGCGGCAGCACGTGCGCGAGCGGGTGCCCGCGCAGCCGCGGGAGCACCATGAAGGGCAACTTGCGATCGGTACGTCCGAAGTCGAACACCGATACGCAATGCGGATGGTCGAAGTTCGCGGCGGCCCGCGCTTCGCGCTCGAACCGCGCGCAGAGATCCGGCTGCTGCGCGCCCTCGGGGCGCAGGACCTTGATCGCGACCCGATGCCCGAGCCACGTGTGGTGCCCCGCAAAAACCTCCGTCGTTGCGCCGCTCGCCAACCACGCGTCGACCGTGTAACGCTCGGCGATCGTCTTGCCGAGGAGCGTTCGCAAGGCCGGGCTGAGATCGGATGCGGACACGGAGCAGGATCGATTCTGCGGCAGCGCGCGGCCAAAGGCGAGGGCGGAGCGCGAGTAGACCTGATAGCCTGGTGCCGTGACCCACGTGCGTTGCTGGATCCTTGGAATAGGGGTGGTGTTGGCGGTAGCCCCCGCCTGCGAGAAGTCGAGCGCATCGTCGACGCCGCAGGACGCGGAAGACGAGAACGCCGCGCTCGCGCCCGATCCGGTGGAAACGGCCGCGCAGAAACTCGCCGCCGGCGACGTGGCTTCCGCGCTGGCGATCTTGGATCGCGCGCTCCAGGACGAACCGAACAACCCCGAGCTCTGGTTCGCCAAGGGGGTGGCGCTTCAGCAGGGGGCCGATCAAGGCGGCGCGATGGGGGCGTGGGAGCATGCCCTGACGCTGCGGCCGGAGTTCTTCGCCGCATTGCACGGCCTCGGCACGATTCACCTCGAGCGCCAGGAATACCCTGCGGCGGTCGAGCGCTTCAACGCGGCGCTCGCCGTCAACCCGGAGTTCGCGGATGCCCACTACAACCTCGCGCTGGCCTTGCTCGGGCTCGGCGAGCGAGAGAAAGCCGCAAAGGCGCTCGACCAAGCGGCACGCCTGGCGCCCACCGACGTGGACGTCTTGATCCAACTGTCCGATCTCCAGCAAGAGGACGGAAAGCTCGAGGAGGCGGTGGTCACCGCGAAGCGGGCGACGGATCTCGCAAAGAACGATGCGCTGGCCTGGGCCACGCTCGGACGTGCGCGGCTCAAGATCAAGGACGCTCCGGGGGCGCTCGCGGCGTTCGAGACCGCCAAGGGGCTCGCACCCGATGACCTCGCGGTTCGCCTCGGTTGGTCGCAAGCCGCCCTCAAGACCGGGAATTTCAAGGGGGCGGCCACGGAACTCGAGGCGCTCTCCGCCGTCGCGAGCGAATCCGCGGTGGTCTGGCTCGAGTGGGGGACCGCACTCGCCCAGCTCGGCGAGTTTGCGCCCGCGCTCGAGAAGATCGATCGGGCGCTCGCGCTCGATCCGGAGCTCACGGCCGCGAAGGTCCGGCGCGTCGGCGTCCTGGTGGATGCCAAGCGCTGCGCCGAGGCCCGCAAGGCCGCCGCGGGCTTGAAGGGGTCCGGGGACGCGGCCGAGCGAGCGGCGCGATCCGCTTTGGCCCCGTGCTCTCGGTGAGATCTCCGCGCATTCGCCGTCGGTTTACATCCGTTTTTGGGCGGAACTGCCGCGCCGTGGCGGTGCTGACCCCCGATGTCGCGTGGCGTGGTTTCCCGTATACTTCGCTATGGCCGAGCGCCCCAGAGTCATCCCGGACATTCGCGAAGCACTGACCTTCGACGACGTCCTGCTCGAACCCGGCTTCAGCGAGGTGCTCCCTGGCGAGGTCGACGTCTCGAGTCGCCTCACGCGAGACATCGAGCTTCGCACGCCCATCGTTTCTGCCGCGATGGACACGGTGACCGAGGCGACGACCGCCATCGCGATGGCGCGCTTCGGTGGGATCGGCATCCTCCACAAGAACTTGACCCCCGAGCAGCAGGCTCGCGAGGTCCGCAAGGTCAAGAAGGCGCAGTCGGGCATGGTGGCGGATCCCGTCACGGTGCGCCCCGATCAATCGCTGCGCGAGGCCCTGGATCTGATGCACACGCTCGGGTTCTCGGGGTTGCCGGTGGTGGAGGGCAAGCGCCCGGTCGGCATCCTCACGAGCCGCGACGTGCGGTTCGAGACCCAGCTCGATCGCCTCGTTCGCGACGTCATGACGGCCGATCCGATCACGGTGCCGGAAGGGATCGCCCGCGAGGACGCGCGTCGGCTGCTGCACAAACACCGCATCGAGAAGCTGCTCGTCGTCGGCGAGAACCATGAGCTCCTCGGCCTCATCACCGTCAAGGACATGGTGCAGGCCGAGTCGCAGCCCAACGCCATCCGCGACGGCCGCGGGCGCCTGCGGGTGGGCGCTGCCGTCGGGACGAGCGTGGACACCATGGAGCGGGTCGCTGCGCTCGTGTCCCAGGAGGTCGACGTGGTCGTGGTGGATACGGCGCACGGTCATTCGAGCCGCGTCCTCGAGACCGTCCGTGAGATCCGGCGCGCCTATCCCGACCTCCAGCTCGTCGGAGGCAACATCGCCACGGTCGAAGGTTTCCGCGCGCTCGTCGAGGCCGGGGTGGACGGGGTGAAGCTCGGGATCGGCCCAGGCTCGATCTGCACCACGCGCGTCGTCGCTGGCGTCGGCGTGCCGCAGATCAGCGCGATCATGGAGTGCTCCGTCGCTTCCGCCCAGACGGGCGTCCCGCTCATCGCCGATGGCGGGATCAAGTACTCGGGCGACATCGTCAAGGCGCTCGCGGCCGGTGCTCACTCCGTGATGATCGGCAGCCTGTTCGCCGGTACCGACGAAGCGCCGGGCGAGCTCGTGCTCTACCAGGGGCGCAGCTACAAGGTCTACCGTGGCATGGGTTCGATCGCCGCGATGCGGGCGGGCAGCAAAGACCGTTACTTCCAGTCCGGCGTCAGCGAGCGCAAGCTCGTGCCGGAAGGCATCGAAGGGCGCGTCCCTCATCGCGGTGCGCTCGTGGACAGCCTCTATCAGCTCGTCGGTGGCTTGCGGGCGGGCATGGGCTACGTGGGGGCCGCAACGATCCCGCAGCTGCGCGAGAAATCACGGTTCCGCAAGATCTCGAGCGCTGGACTCCGCGAGAGCCACGTCCACGACGTCATCATCACGCAAGAAGCCCCCAACTACCGCGTCGAATAGGCATCCCCAGTGCACCACGAAAGTCTCGTCGTCGTCGATTTCGGATCGCAGGTCACCCAGCTCATCGCGCGGAGGGTCCGCGAACTCGGCGTCTTCGCCGAGATCGTCCCCTGTGACCGCGTGACCGCCCACCTCGATCGGGCCAAGGCCGAGAACCACGAGGTCAAGGGGATCATCTTGAGCGGCGGTCCGTCGTCGATCTACGACGACCTCGCGCCGTCGCTCGACCCGAGCGTGCTCCACCGCGGCATCCCCGTGCTCGGCATCTGCTACGGCCTCTACTGCCTCGTGCACGCGCTCGGTGGCGAGGTGGTCGCGGCGGCCGAGCGCGAATACGGAGCTGCGGCGCTGCGCGTCAAGCTGCCGCTTGGTCCCATGTCCACGTTCGAGCAGGGGTCGGCGCAGGTCGTCTGGATGTCGCACGGCGATCGCGTGGCTTCGCTCCCGCCAGGGTTCGAGACCGTGGCCGAGACGGACAACTGCGAACACGCCGCAATCTGCGACTCGGCACGGAAACTCTGGGGGGTGCAGTTCCACCCCGAGGTCTCGCACACGTTGCGCGGCGCGGAGATCCTGTTCGCCTTCATCGATACGTGCGGGTTCCACCGCGACTGGACCATGGCGGCCTTCGTCGAGGAGGCCGTGGCGAAGATCCGCGAGCGCGTGGGCGAACGAGGTCACGTCCTGTGTGGCCTCTCGGGTGGTGTCGACTCTTCGGTCGCCGCGCTGCTCGTCGAGCAAGCGATCGGCGATCGGCTCCACTGCGTGTTCGTCGACAATGGCCTCTGCCGCAAGGGTGAGCGCGCCGAGGTGGAGGCGATGTTCGCGGGGCGCTTGCACAACCCGCTGCGGGTGGTCGATGCGAGCGCTGCTTTCCTCGCTGCGCTCGCGGGCGTCACCGACCCGGAGGTCAAGCGCAAGCGCATCGGGGCGACGTTCATCGATGCGTTCGAGGGCGAGGCCAAAAAGCTCGGTGGAGCCGACTTCCTGGTCCAAGGGACGCTCTACCCGGACGTGATCGAGAGCGTGAGCTTCCGGGGGCCGTCCGCGACGATCAAGACCCATCACAACGTCGGTGGCCTGCCGGAGCGCATGAACATGGGCGTGGTGGAGCCGCTGCGGGAGCTGTTCAAAGACGAGGTGCGCCGCCTCGGCGAGCAGCTCGGGCTCGCCTCCGACATGGTTTGGCGCCATCCGTTCCCGGGACCGGGGCTCGCGGTTCGCGTGCTCGGCGAGGTCACCAAGGCGCGCTGCGACCTCTTGCGCGAAGCGGATGCGATCGTCGTGGCGGAGATCCGGGCGGCGGGGCTCTACCGCGAGTTGTGGCAGGCGTTCGGCGTGCTGTTGCCGGTCCAGAGCGTCGGCGTGATGGGCGATGGCCGCACCTACGAGAACGTCCTCGCCGTGCGCGCTGTAACGAGCAGCGATGCGATGACGGCAGACTGGGCGCGGCTGCCCTACGAGGTGCTCGCCCGGATCTCGAACCGCGTGATCAACGAGGTGCGCGGCATCAACCGCGTCTGCTACGACATCAGCAGCAAGCCCCCAGCGACCATCGAGTGGGAATGACGTGGCGCGGATCCGACACCAAGACACTGAGAAACCCGCGCGCGGAAAGCCGACCGCGCGCGCGAGCGAAGAAGCGTCGCAGGTAAGGGATCCCGACGCCTCGGAAGAGGAGGCGCGCCTCGAAGAGCGGCCGGGCCTCCGGCCGATGCGAATGGCGGACTACATCGGCCAGGAGCCGCTCAAGCGCAAGTTGAGCGTGTTCGTGCAAGCGGCCCGCGAACGCGGGGAGCCGCTCGATCACACGCTGTTGCACGGCCCGCCTGGGCTCGGCAAGACCACCATGGCGCAGATCCTCGCGCGCGAGATGGGCGTGGAGATCCACCTGACCTCGGGCCCTGCGGTCGAGCACAAGGGCATCCTGGCGGGGCACCTCACTGCGCTCGGCGCGGGTGACCTCCTCTTCATCGACGAGATCCATCGCTTGACCCCCGCGGTGGAGGAGAGCCTCTACTCCGCCATGGAAGACGGCAGGATCGATCTTCCGGTCGGGGAGGGGAGCCGGGCGCGAACCATGCCGTTCAGCCTCGCGCCGTTCACCCTCGTGGGCGCGACCACCCGCACCGCCTTGCTCTCGGCGCCCCTTCGCGAGCGGTTCCAGATCGTGGAAGGCATCGAGTTCTACCGCGACGAGGAGCTCGCGCAGATCGTCTCGCGCACGGCGGGGTTGCTCGGATTCCCGATCTCGGCGAAAGGCGCCCTCGAGATCGGACGACGCTCGCGGGGCACCCCGCGGATCGCCAATCGTCTCACGCGTCGCGTGCGGGACTTCGCGCAAGTCCGGGGTCGCGTCCGCATCGAGGAGACCGACGCCGCTTTTGCGCTCGACGAGCTCGGCATCGACGGCGAAGGGCTCGATGCCACGGACCGTCGCATCCTCGTCACGATCCTCGACATGTTCGACGGGGGCCCCGTCGGGGTCGAAGCGCTGGCGGCGACCCTCAGCGAGCCCCGGGACACGCTCGAAGACGTCTACGAGCCGTTTCTGCTCCAGCGCGGCTTCTTGATCCGGACGCCGCGGGGACGGCAAGTCACGCGCAAAGGTGCGCGGCACGTGGCGGGAGACGACGGTGGGCAGACGCCGCCTCCCACGCCGCAAAGCGGCGATCCGGGCGACGAGGGAGAGCAGGGCGAGCTCGATCTTTGATAACCTACGCCGATTCCAGGCGAGGACATGGCGGTCGAGATCTACGATACCACCCTGCGCGATGGCACCCAGCGGGCGGGGCTGTCGCTTTCCTGCGAGGACAAGCTCCGGATCGCGGCTCGGCTCGACGCGTTTGGCCTCACCTACATCGAAGGTGGCTGGCCAGGATCCAACCCCAAAGACGCCGAGTTCTTCGCGCGCGCACGGGAGCTCGGGCTCGCGCGGGCGAGGCTCACCGCGTTCGGCTCCACGCGCCGCGTAGGGAGCACCCCCGAGGACGACACGAACCTCGCGGCCCTCATCGAGGCGCGAACGCCCGCCTGCACGATCGTGGGGAAGACCTGGCCGCTCCACGTGCTCGAGGTGTTGCGCACCACCCTGGACGAGAACCTCTCGCTCATCCGGGATAGCGTCGCGTTCCTCCGGGCGCAGGATCGCGAGGTCATCTACGACGCCGAGCACTTCTTCGACGGCTACCGCGTCGACCCGGGCTACGCCGTCGCCACGCTCGAGGCCGCGGCCGAGGCCGGCGCGAACGTGCTGGTCTTGTGTGACACCAATGGTGGTTCGATGCCGTGGACCATCGAGTCGGTGTTTCGCGAGCTCCGGGCGCGCATTCCGGCGGGCGTCCGCCTCGGGTTCCATGGTCACAACGACAGCGAGTGCGCCGTGGCCAACTCCCTTTCCGCCGTGCGAGGCGGCGCATCCCACGTTCAAGGCACGATCAACGGGTACGGGGAGCGGTGCGGGAACGCCAACCTCATCGCCATCGTCGCCAACCTCGAGCTCAAGCTCGGGGTCTCCTGCTTGCCCGCCGGAGCCCTCGGACAGCTCTCGGAGCTCAGTCACTACGTCGCGGAGATGGCGAACCTCGCACCGGACGACTACGCCGCGTACGTCGGCCGGAACGCGTTCGCCCACAAGGGGGGGATCCACGTCGCCGCGATTCGTCGCAACGCGGACTCCTATCAGCACATCGATCCCGCGCTCGTGGGCAACCGCATGCGCGTCGTGGTCTCGGAGCTCTCCGGTCGCGGCAACGTGTTGAGCAAGGCGGACGAGCTCGGGATCGAGATCGGGTCGTCGGAGGAGGCCGCGGACGTCCTGCGCGAGATCAAGGAGAACGAGGCGCGGGGGTTCTCCTACGAGGCCGCCGAGGCCTCCATCGCCCTGCTGCTGGCGCGCCGTGCCGCGGACTACGCGCCTCCGTTCGAGCTCATCGACTACGTGGCCAACGTGGAACACCGCGACGGGCGCGGCACGTTCGCCGAAGCGACCGTCAAGGTTCGCGTGGCCGGCCGGGTCGAGCACACGGCAGCCGAGGGCGACGGCCCGGTGAGCGCGCTCGACCGGGCGTTGCGCAAGGCGCTCGTCGCCGCCTATCCCGAGCTCACGCGGATCAAGCTCGCGGACTACAAGGTGCGGATCCTGGACGGCGACAAAGCGACCTCCGCGATCACGCGCGTGCTCGTCACGAGCACCGATGGTCAACGGCACTGGGGGACCGTGGGCGCGTCCCAGAACATCATCGAAGCCTCGTGGCGGGCGCTCACCGACGCGATCGAGTACGGGCTGCGCCTCGTTCGCGACGCAACGTAACCCTCCGAATCGTCGGGCCCTCCGAGCGCTGTTCTTGGTGGGGTCATGTGGGCCGACGAAGTCGTCGTTCTTGCGACGACTCGCCGCCCCGCGACCGTAGATCTCGTTCGACCTCGGATCGACCGTATCTCCAAGAGGACGCGAACAGAACGGTGTTTTATTCCGTGTCGTGGGATTCGGGGAAGCCATCGTTCCACCCGCGTTTCCGTGCGCGGACGCACGAGATTCCAGCCTTCACCCGAGTATCCGAGCCTCGGACGGAGATCGATCCCGAGGTGGGCCGAGGGGTCGACCCACGTGCGAGTGCGAAGGAATCGCGTTCCTGCACCGATCGGTAGGACGTGGACGCGGGATCGGGGGGACAATCCCCGGGTAGGTGGTTGAGATCAGCGGGGTTTCGTGAGGCGTCCCAATCCCGCACGCGCGATGCAACGAAACGACCTCGGTGGGCAAGAGGGTCGTCATCGTCGGCAACGGCATGGCCAGCCATCGCTTCTGCGAGCAGCTGACCGAGCGAGGGCGAGAGGCCCCGCCGTTGCAACTCGTGGTCATCGGGGAAGAGCGGAGGCCCGCGTATGATCGCGTCAACCTCACGCGGTTGCTGTTCGGTGAGACGCCGGAGGCGCTCGAACTGGATCCCTGCGGGTGGTACGAGGCCCGAGGGATCGAGCTCGTCACCGGAGATGCGGTCGTTGCGGTAGACACGGCCGCGCGACGCGTCGAGACGCAGCGCGGTCGCCAACTCCGCTACGACCTGCTCGTGTTTGCGACCGGGTCGCGCGCCTTCATTCCCCCGATTCCCGGCGTGGAGCTGCCGCGCGTGTTCCCGTATCGCAGCGCGGACGACCTGCTTGCGATCCGCGCTGCGGCCTTGGAGGGGCAGCGCGCAGCGGTACTCGGAGGCGGCTTGCTTGGCCTCGAGGCCGCCCGCTCCCTGGCCGACCTCGGGTTGGCGACGACGGTGCTCGAGGTCGGACCTTCGTTGCTCGGACGTCAGCTGGACCCGCGCTGCGCCGAGGTTCTCCTCGAGCGCGTCGTCGTCTCCGGGATCGACGCGCGCGTGGCAACCCGGGTGCGCTCGATCCTGCCCGAAGGCAACAGCCTCGTGCTCGAGCTCGAGGACGGGACCTCGCTCGCGGTCGACCTCGTCGTGGTGGCTGCAGGCGTTCGCCCGCGGGACGAAGTCGCGGCGGCGGCGGGCATCGAACGCGCGCCGCAAGGCGGCATCGCCATCGACGATGGATTGCAGACCTCGGCGCCGCACGTCTACGCCATCGGTGAATGCGCGGCATTTCGCGGGCAGACGCACGGTTTCGCCGCGCCCGGCTATGCGATGGCCGACGCGTTGGCCCGGCGTCTGCGGGGGGACGAAGCGAGCCGCTACCGTCCAGCGCTCCAGAGCTGCGAGCTCAAGGGCGCCGGGGTCGAGGCCGCCACCGTAGGAGAGTTCCCGTCCGAGGCGGAGCGGCGCGTCCACGTGCACGACGGGGGGATTCGGATGCTCGCGCTGCGTGACGGTCGCGTCGTGGGGGCTTCGACGGTGGGCACGTGGATGGGCTTCTCGATGGCACGGGAAGCGATCGCGAGCGGGACGAAGATGTCTGCACGCGCGCAACTTCGCTTCGCGAGTCGCGGCGAGCTTCCCGGATCACTGCGGCTTCCGGTCGCGGCTTGGCCGGCAGAGCGCCTCGTGTGCAACTGCGTCCGGGTCAACCGTGGCCAGCTCTCGCTCGCGCTCTCCCAAGGCGCCTCATGTCCGCGCGACCTCATGCAGGCGACGGGGGCCGGAGCGTTGTGTGGCTCTTGCGAACCCTTGCTCGAGGAGCTCTGCGGCAGTGAGACCGGCCCTGCGCGGCGCGGCCGCTGGGTCCTGCTGACGTCGGCCTTGGCGATGGGACTCGCTGTCGGGATCGTAGGCGCCCGTCCGCTCGGTTTCGCGACGACCATGAGTGACGCGTGGCGTGAGGTCGATGCCTTGTGGCGCGTGGGCTGGATCAAGCAGACGACCGGGTTCGTGTTGCTTGGGCTCGCCCTCCTGGCGACGTCGATCGCTGCACGCAAGCGCATCGAGTGGTTCTCGTGGGGGCGCTTCCCGACGCACCGTGCCCTGCATACGGCGATCGGGACGTTCGCAATCGTCATGACGGTCGCGCACACGGGGCTGCGGTTCGGGCACAACCTCAACTTCGCTTTGATGGCCTTGTTCGTCGGACTCTGCGTGCTCGGCGGGGCGACGGGGATCGTCGCGCATCTCGAAGGCGGGACGGACAAGACGGGATCCGTCGCGCGGTGGTGGCGACCCTGGATCGCGAGGGCGCACTTGTTGGCGACGTGGCCGATGGCCGTGTTGCTTGGGTTTCACGTTTTCAGCGCGTACTACTTCTGAGTTGACGGCATGGACCGATGGACATGGCTTGGTTTTGGAGCGTGTGTGCTCGCGCTTGCGGGGTATCTGCTCGGGGCGCTCGTGAGCAAGGATCGTCAGGTGTTCCTACCGGGGCCCACGACCCACGGGCACTACCAGATCGAACTCGACTGCAACGCCTGCCACACGCCGATGATGGGGGTCAAGGTGGACGCTTGCGAGCAGTGCCACGGCGCGGAGCTGACGGAAGCCGATGACTCGCACCCCGCCGCGAAGTTCCGTGATCCCCGCAACGCGGAGCTCCTCACGCGGATCCAGGTCACCCACTGCGTCACCTGCCACGTGGAGCACCGCCCGGAGCTCACGCGCAGCATGGGCGTGACGCTGCCCGAGGACTACTGCGTGCGCTGCCACGAAGACATCGCGCAAGAACGCCCCAACCACGCCGCCTACGGGTTCGAGACCTGCCTCAATGGCGCCTGCCACAACTTCCACGACAACCGCGCCTTGTCGGAAGACTTCCTGGCGGAGCATCTACACGAGCCCGCGATGCTGGCGGAACCCGTAGGGGGCGGCGTTGCCAAGGGCGCTCCGACGTCGTCGGGTTGGACGGCTGCCGAGCACGACGCGGACGCTGCGGAGATCGACGGTGCGGCGCTCGAACGGGCGGTGTCGGAGTGGTCCGCCTCGAGGCATGCGGCGGCCGGCGTCAACTGTCGCGGGTGCCACGAGGCCGAGCAGCGTTGGGTCGCACGGCCGACCCACACCGCTTGCCAGAGTTGCCACGGGGCGGAGGTCGAGGGCTATCTGCGGGGGCGCCACGGAATGCGGCTGCAGGCGGGTCTTTCGCCCATGCAGCCCGGTCTCGCGCGGCTTCCGATGCGAGACGACGCCGCCTCGCTTTCGCTTGGGTGCGGGTCATGCCACGGCGCGCACGAAGAAAGGCCGCACGTATCGGCGGTCTCGGCCTGCATGACGTGCCACGACGACGCCCACAGTCGCGCCTACGAAGGCAGCAAGCATGCGGCCTCGTGGCGGCGAGAGGTCGCAGGGGAGGGCGCGCAGGGCACGGGGGTGAGCTGCGCCACGTGTCACCTGCCTGCGGTCCGAACGAGCCCAGCCGCAGCGGCTTCCCATACGCAGCACAACCAAAACGACAACCTGCGGCCCAACGAAAAGATGATCCGCAGCGTCTGCATGCAGTGCCACGGGCTCCAGTTCGCGCTCGATGCCCTCGCGGACTCGGAGCTCGTGCGCCGCAACTTCCAAGGCTTGCCTTCCAAGACCATCGAATCGCTGCGGATGGTTGCGCAGAAGCGTTCCGTGACAGCTGACAACACTCGAGAGGATGAACCGTGATGAAGAGACGCCTAACCCACCACGCACTCGCTGTTCCCTGTCTCTTGGCTCTCGCCACCTCCTGCGGAGGAGGGGAGGCCGAGGGCGCCGCAGGGGGGATCGAACCCAAGAAGGTCGCCGACATGCTGCATGCGGTCATGGAAGCCGACCGCACCACGTACACGAAGCAGGTCGTCAACCGCCTGATCAAAGAGCAGAAGGTCAGGATTGTGACGCCAGAGACCGAAGAAGTCGTTCCGTTCGGCGCGAGCGAGCAGTGGAAATCGGAGCACGGCAAGCTTCCACTGCCGGCGCAGATGTTTCGGATGGGGGCCGAGGCCGTCAACGCCAAGAACGTTGGCTTCACCTATGGGCTGCTCAGTAGCTGGCCGATCAACAAGCAGAACAAGCCGAAGACCGACATGGAGACCAAGGGGCTCGAGGCCGTCGTGGCGAGCGGAGGGAAGGAGCCCTTCTACGGCGAGGAAGAGCTCGGCGGCGTGAAGTACTTCACGGCCGTCTACGCCGATGTGGCGGTCGCCGATGCGTGTGTGGACTGCCACAACAAGCACCAGGACACGCCCAAGAGCGACTTCAAGCTCGGTGATGTCATGGGCGGGGTCGTCGTCCGTATTCCCCTGTGAACACGAACCTGGAGGCTCCGCGCATCCGGACGCCGAGGCTGCGATCGCGGGGCACCGTGATCGTCAGCCTGCCCCCGGGAAGGTCGATCGAAAGGGGCGACCCCGGTTCGGCCCGTCCGCTCCAAACGGCTGCACAAGCCGTCGCACACGCACCCGTCCCGCATGCTTCCGTGATCCCGACGCCGCGCTCCCACACCCAGAGCTCGATGCGGTCGCCGGCGCGGTCGATGCGAGCAAACTCGACGTTCGTTCGGGCTGGGAAGGCCGGATCGCGCTCGATCGCGGGCCCGAGGCGCCGGGCGAGCGGCTCGGGATCTTCCTCGACGAACGCGATGGCGTGGGGATTCCCCATCGAGACCGACGCAAAGGCGTAGCCGGTGTCGACCTGGAGGGCGGGGCGCGGCTCCTCGAGCCCTGGGCCCATGTCCACCTCGACCTCGGCCTCGAGCGAGCTCGCGTTCTCGATGCGGCAGTGCTTGGGCCCCGCGTCCGTCGCGATCGTCAGGGCGGCCGCGTCATCCGTGTGCGCGACATAATGGGCGACGCAGCGAAGGCCGTTGCCGCACATCTCCGGGCGGGAGCCGTCCGCGTTGATGACCCACATCGTGGCGGCGGCTTCCGAGTCGTTCGGGCGGGCGCCGACCACGAGGAGGCCATCCGCGCCGATCCCCCGCCGGCGATCACAAAGGGACGGCGCGAGGGTTGCGAGCCGCGCGAGGTCGGCCGCGACGACCTCGTGGGCTTCGTGCCGCCGATCCAGCAGCACGAAGTCGTTCCCGATGCCTTCGACTTTGAAAAAGCGCACGATGCATGGTGGCTGCGCGGCGAGGCGACGTCAAATGAACGCGTCGTCGGAGTCGTCGCTGCCGGGGTGGGGCCGGGCCCGCAGGTCGTTCAGCCCGTACTTCTCGAGCTTGCGTCGCAGGGCATGCCGGGTGATGCCGAGCAGCTCAGAGGCGCGGACCAGACGGCCGGACGCGATCCGGAGGGCCAGCTTGATCGCTTGGAGCTCGATCTCTCGGAGCGACGAGCCCGGCAACCGGATCACGACCTCCGCCTGAGGCGAGGCCTCGATCATGGTTCGCGGCAGCGGGAGGTCCTCGATCGTCACCCAATCCCCCGTGCTGCGTAGGAGCGCCTGCTCGATGGTCGCGCGCAGCTCGCGGGCATTGCCGGGGAAGCCGTGCTGCTGGAGGCGCGCAGCCGCCTGCGGCGAGATTCCGCGGAGCGAGCGGCCGTAGTAGTGGCCCGCCTCGTCCAGGAAGACGCGCGCGAGCACCGGGATGTCTTCCATCCGATCTCGCAGCGGCGGAAGCTCGATGAGGGCGGAACCCGACCGTCCGAGCAGTGTGCCGTGCTCCACCGACTGACCTCGCAACGTGCCGATGGGCTCCGAGCTCGAGAGGAGAAGCCCACAGCGGAGCTCCACCCCTTGCACGGTGAGCAGCTCGACGAGCAACTGCGCCAGTTCCGGCGGCGCCGCTTGGAGGTTCTCGACGGCGAGGTTGCCGGGATGGATGCCGAGTCCGGGTTCTCGGTTCGCCAAGGCGCGGACCAAACCCGCGACCACTTCGACCGCACGCGGTGCCGCGGCGTCGACGCTGATGAGCGGGCGGTTGCCACGGCGGCTTTGGCCGTGCATCCATCGCGAAAGACGACGCTTGCCCGTCCCGGGTTCGCCGGTGATCAGCGCGGCCGTGAAACCGGCGCGCGCGAGGGCCTCGATTCTTCCGCGAATGCGTTGGATCGATTCCGAGTCTCCGTCGAGGCCGAGCTGAGGTGGTTCCTCGGCCGTCGCTGGAGTCATGAACTCCATGAGGGAGAGTTCTGGTACCCACGTGGATGCGCGATCGTGCACGTTTCCCCTTCCGTCCATGGGGGCCGACGGCCCTAGGTCGGCCCGTCCGCGTGTATTGAGAGGGAGTTGGGCAGCCGCAAGGGTCGGAGCGCGCTTTTTTTCCTGGACAGCGTTTCGTAGTCGGGCGAACGCTGAACACGGAGATTAGAAAATGGGACATCGACCTTTTTGACGGTCGCGCGACAGCGTCCATCTGCGCGAAAACGCGCAAATTATCTTCCCCGAGCGTCGGATCCGGTTGGTTTTCCGAGCACTCGCGGCCCGAGCCGACGGGGAGGTAGCCACAGTCCTAGGTTGCCGTGACACACCACGGGCGGCCCGCACGACGCCGTCCGAGAATCCGGGTCGGGCCGCCGTTCATCGGGGCGGGCGAGGAGCTCGCAGACCGTCGGAGGTCCCGCCGCTCTTCGCGCCGAAGGCGCGGCGGGCTCCACTCGGCAGACCCCGCCGGCGCAGCCACGCGGACGGCGCGTGGCCGCGCATGCGGGCGCGCAAGCGGGGCGCACGCCCTGCGGAACGGAGCGCCGCCATCCACGCGGAGCGAAGCCGTGACCAACATGCGGAGCGGAGCACCGCGACGCGGAGCGCGGCCACGCACGAGCAAATGTGGCCCACGCATGCGGAGCACGGCGCGGCATGCCGAACGCGACGACGCCACGCGGACGGAGCAACCGCAAGGCACGCGGAACGTGGCCACGCCATGCAGAGCAAGGCCACGCATGCGGAACGTGGCCACGCCATGCAGAGCAAGGCCACGGCGCGCGGAACGTGGCCATGCCATGCACAGCACGGCCACGCATGCAGAGCAATGTCACGCAGGCGGAGCAAGGCCACGCCTGCGGAGCAGAGGCCAGGAAGGTCACGCACGCGGAGCAAGGCCACGCCTGCGGAGCAGAGGCCAGGAAGGTCACGCACGCGGAGCAAGGCCACGCCTGCGGAGCGCGGCCTTCATGGCGAGCGGCCGGACCTGCGGCTACTTGTCCGCGGGCTTCTCGGGGTCGGGGCTTGGAGCGGCTTCAACCGCGTTGGCGGAAGCCCCAGGCTCCCCGCCCGCTGGCGTCGCCTCGCCACCGGCCGCCGGAGCGGATTCCGCGGCCGGAGAGGCATCGGCCGGTACGTTGGCGGCCGCACTCGCAGCTTCCGCTTCAGCTTCGGCCGGAGCAGGATCGACGGGCGCAGGTTCAGGTGCCGCTTCGCCGGGTGCCGCTTCGGCGGGCGGCGCTTCGACGGGTGCCGCTTCGACGGGTGCCGCTTCGGCCGGTGCGTCCGAGGGCGTGCCCGAGTTCACGGCCGCCGCCGGGGCGTCCGAGCTTGGAAGCGGGAGGGGGTTGGGTCCGATGCGTTCGTAGTTGATCGCTTCGTTCTCACCCGCCAAGTCGTCCGAGAGCTCATTCGTCTGGCTGAGTTGTTTGAGCCGCGACGATCCGGAGTGCGTGCTCGCATAGGCCAAGAAGACCGCGCACACCATGAACCCGATGGCGAGGCCTTGGGTGAGCTTGGCGAGGAAGTCGGCACCACCACCGCCTCCGAAGACGCTCTGGCTCGAGCCGCCACCCAGCGCCGTACCGAGGCCCCCGCCGCGGCCCGCCTGGAGCAGCACGACGAGGATGAGGACGACGGTGATGAGGACGTAGACGATGGTGACGAAGAGCGTCATGACGGTGCGTGGGGGCGATGGCGTTAGGATCGGGGAGCCGAAGCGGCCGCTCGGATGATGCCAAGGAAGGACTCCGGATCGAGGGATGCGCCCCCGACCAAGAACCCGTCGATGTCGCCGGCCGCGATCAGCTCGGCGGCGTTGCCTGGCTTGACGCTACCACCGTACAGGATGGATCTGTCAGAACCACGGGCGCCGAAGGTCTGACCCATCCAGGCGCGAATCGTCCGGTGCATGTCCCGAGCTTGCTCCGGGCTCGCCGTGCGGCCGGTCCCGATGGCCCAGACGGGTTCGTACGCGAGGACGAGCGACGCGTCGACTTGCTCAGGTTTCACTTGAGCAAGGGAGCCCGAAAGTTGCGAAATCACGGTCTTTTCGTGCACGCCTGATTCGCGGGCTTCGAGCGCCTCACCAATGCACAGGACGACGGTGAGCCCGTGGGCGAGCGCGTTGGCCACCTTGGCGGCGGTGAACGCGTCACTTTCGCCGAACAGCGCGCGTCGTTCGGAGTGGCCCACAATCACGGCTTCCACGCCGGCTTCGCGGAGCATGCCTGCGCCGACCTCGCCCGTGAACGCCCCACATTCCTGCGCAGCGCAGTCTTGCGCGAGCAGGTAAACGGGCGAGTGAGGCCGTGCAAAGGGGGCGGCCGCATCGATCGAGAGGTAGGAGGGCGCGAATCCCACGCGGAGTTCACCTTGCGCGGACTTTGCGCCAAGAATCCCTGGCAGCGCGCTGGCGATGGCTTGCGCGGTCTGGCTCGCTGGAGCGCGGAGCAGATTCTGTTTCCAGTTCCCAAGAACCCAAGTGATTGGTGCCATTTAGGCGATCTCCTTTGATGTGAAAGGTTCGATGCCGACGAGGGGGTTGCCCTGAAGAATCGCAGTGATTGCGTGGTCCCCGCCGAAGCGATGGTTGACCGCTTCGAGCAGGGAGGGCGGGGATAGCGCTGTGAGCGCCGACTTGCCGACCGCGTAGGTCGTGCCGGGAGCGTTCGCGATCGCGCGGGCGAGGTCGGGCCGTGCGCGCGCGGGAGACGGAACGGGGTGCCCGACATCGAGCCAGAAGACGGTTCGAGCTGTCGCGATCACCGCGGCGGCCCCTATCACGGTCTGAGGACCGATGTCGAGCACCGCGTGCCCAGGGGGCAGCTCCGCCAACGACGGGCGGACGATCGTCGCCCCGACTTCGTCCCCCACCTCCCAGTCGAGTGGTAGGTGCAGACGGGTGCCGCGGGCCGTGATCTTCGCGTGCAGACGAGCGGCGAGCCGGTGGTCGTCGGTGCTGTGGTTCGGGAGGGTCAGCCCTTCGGAGGTGGCGAGCAGCAAGGCCCCGAGCTCGCCTCCGAGGATCAAGTGCGAGCGCCGATCGAGCCGTTCCGCGAGCGGTGCAAGGATGCCGGCGTAGCGCGAAAATGGCGTGCCTTGGAGAATGGCCGCGAACGGCGCTTGGGCTTCGGCGAGGGCGGCGAGCGCGGCGATCTCGCGCTCGAATCGTCGCCCCACTGCGCGTTCCACGACCATCGTCGGCAGCTGTGCGATGGACGCGTAGTTGTTCGCGGAGGCCGCCGCTGCGTCGTTGACGTAGATCTCCGCAAACGCGGCGAGCCCTTGTGCGAATCGGGAGTCGTTGCTCGCCTCACCGGGGTGCTCGAGCAGGTTTGGGAGCAGGACCAGCTCGCCATCGCGTAGGTCGGCCGCGACCTTCGTGGCGCCATCCCCCAGGATCTCGTCGGGGATCCTGACTTCGCATCCGAGCGCCTCCGCCAGTGCGGCCCCAATCCATTCGATGGCCTCGGGGCTTGGCGACGCCTCCAAATGGGCGCCCACGATCACGCGCGCACCCGCGCGCAGCAAGTGGTCGAGGGTGGGAACAGCCGCCTTCACCCAGACGGGATCCACGGACTTGGCGTCCCCATCCAAGGGGAGGTCGAGGTCGGCACGAACGAACACCCGCCGTCCCGCGACGCTGAGGGTGTCGAGGCCCGGGAGGGTCAGCGCCGATGGGGTCGGCCCGGGGGGGGTCGGCATGGAAGGAGTGTCGTCGGTTCTGCGTCCCGTGAATACCCCAAAGCGACGCGCCAGGTGCTTGCGAGGCTGGAGTTCCGAGCGTCTAGAACAGCGTCTGGGCGCGCCTGCAGGCCGAGACTCCTAAGGTTTCGAACCTCCGCCACGCCCAGGGCACGGCGCGTCCTCCTCGGGCGACAAGGATCGACTTCACCCGTCCGCCGATTGGGCCCGGAGCCGTGCCTAACCCGGCTGGCTATTGGGCGCCGGCGCCGCGCGACAGATCTGCGCGCACCAGCTCGATCAGCGCGGAGGACAGACCGATGATTTGCTCCGCCGAATAACCTTGGTCGCGCATCTGGCGAAACAGCGACCGGGCAAGGATGTTGATGGCCTTTTCGTTGGCGTGGGGTGCAGGGATCGCGTTGGAAGCAGCGGCGTGGCCAAGGTCCATAGAACCAAACCTCTTCGAGACGCGACGCGTACTGCAAGTGACGCGCCGTACATCGGTCGCCGGTGCGACCTCGGAAAGTCTCCTGCAATCCTCACCGAGTCGTCGGTGTGAGCGAATTCGCTCAAGGCGTGACCGCGAACACACCTGCACGGAATCGGCGCGGACAACGAGGCCACAGCCTGCGCACGTGTGCAGACCCGTTCACGGTGGCTCGGCCGCGGGAGAGCACTGGCGGCGAAGCCTCCCTGCGGTCTATCTTTCCTCTACGTGCGGCGCGCCCGACAGGCCATCGTGGCCCTGCTCACCGTCCTTGGAGGGTGTGGAGGCTGGAAGGGAAACACGTATCGGGCGCATTCGGCCCCGGGCGCGCGAGCTGAGGCGACGTACGCCTTCGGGGCGCCGCCCTCCGAGTGGCGGGAAGTCCGCGATCTTGGTGAGGTCCAAGTCGCGTGGGTTCGACCCGACATCGCGGGCGCGATTGAGCTGCGGGCTCAGTGCGAGGAGCAGGGCGATAGCTCGCTGCAGCAATACACGGACCACCTCCGCATCGACTGGACGGTCTGGACGGTCGTCGAGCAACGCGATGAGCGCCTGCTCGGTCGTGCCGCGTTGCGCACGATCGTGGATGCGGAGATCGATGGTGTTCGCCGCCGCAACGAGCTGCTGGTCGTGAAGAAAAACGGCTGCCTGTTCGATCTTCGCTACTCGGCGAGCCCGTCGGGATTCAGCGCAGGTCGTCCGGCCTTCGAAGCCGTCGTTGCCGGGTTTCGGTACCCGATATGAAGGGCGCGGCGGATGAGCTCGGGTCGTTTGGTTTGGGTGGCCTCAACTGGCTCGGCGGGGTGACGCGGCTCGCTCTCCGCACGGCACGCGTGGGTCCCCGGCGCCCGTTCGGCCTGGCCGACATCGCGTTTCAGGTGGTGGAGCAGGGGATTCGCTCGCTTCCGATTGCGACGTTTCTGTCCCTGTTCATCGGCATGATCTTGACCTGGCAGTTCGGCTGGGGGCTCGCGGACTTTGGCGCGACCATGGCGATTGGGTATGCGGCCTCGCTCGCCCTCGTTCGAGAGCTGATCCCGACCTTCCTCGCGATCACCGTCGGGGCCAAGATGGCCGCCGGGATGACGGCAGAGCTCGGTTCGATGAAGGTGACTGAGCAGATCGACGCGGTCTCCGCCCTGGGGGCCGATCCGTTGAAGAAGCTCGTGTGGCCCCGGGTGGTCGGGGCCACGCTCGCCCTACCTCTCCTCGTCGTTTGGGGCAACGGGGTGGGCATGGTGGGCGGCATGCTGATCGCGGAGTGGGAGTACGGGGTACCCTCCGGCTACTTCTACGAGACGTACATCGAGATGCTCGCCCCGATCGACTACATCGCGAGCCTCGTCAAAGGCCTCATCTACGGCAATCTCGTCGGCGTGATCGGCTGCTACCAAGGGATGAGCACCCGCCATGGCACCGAGGCGGTGGGTCTCGCGACCACGGAGACGGTCGTGGCGACCTCGATCTCCATCATCATCGCAGACTTCTATCTCACCATGATCTTCGTCTAGCCCCATGTCGACGCCTACCGTGCCGCAAGTGGCCCCGCTCATCGAGTTCGTGGGCGTGAGCAAGAGCTTCGGCAACAACTTGGTCTACGACGCGATGGATCTCGTGGTGTATCCCGGGGAGACCCTGACCATCATCGGCGGCTCGGGGCAGGGGAAGAGCGTTTGTCTGAAGATGATGATTGGGTTGCTCCGACCCGATGCCGGAGCGGTGCGGTTTCGTGGCGAGTCGGTGATGGACCTCGACGCGGAGGGGCTGCGCAAGCTTCGCCGCAAGGTCGCGTATGTGTTCCAGGGTGGCGCACTGTTCGACTCCATGACGGTCTGCGAGAATATCGGGTACGCGCTGCGCGAGCATGAGCGCACCCGATCGAACGAGATCCGCGCGCGCGCGGAGAAGTGCCTGGCCATGGTCAACCTGCCTCCAGAAACGCTCGATGCCATGCCGGCGCAGCTCTCCGGGGGAGAACGCAAGCGCGTCGCTCTGGCGCGCTCGATCGCCATCGAGCCCGAGGTCATCCTCTACGACGAACCCACGACCGGCCTCGATCCCAAGAACATCACTCGCATCGGCCGGATGATCGTCAAGCTCCAAGAGGAGCTGAAGGTGACGGGTGTCGTCGTCACGCACGACATGCCGACGGCGCACAAAGTGTCGGATCGGATCGCGATGCTCTACGAGAAAAAGTTCCCGTTCGTGGGCACGGCCGACGAAATGTGGAACTCTCCCGTTGCGGTGGTCAATGACTTCATTCACGGCACTTTGAGGAGGGCTCGCGATGGCTCGTAAGCTTTCCGAGAGCCGCACGCGGCTCATCGTGGGGATCTTCATCCTCGTGCTCAGCGCGCTCGCGTTTCTGTCGCTGTTCATCATCGGTCAGTCCGAGGGGAGCTGGAAGGCTCGGACGGCGATCCGGACGGACTTCCGGACGATCAGCGGCTTGCGCAAAGGGTCTCCCGTCCAGCTCGCGGGCGTCGAGATCGGCAACGTCGAGGCCATCACGTTCGTGAGCCGCCACTACCAATGCGATCCGCTGACGGAGGACGTGGGGCGATGGGGTGGCGGACGCAGCGACGACTGCGACGAGTTCTTGTTCTGCAGCCCCAACGGCGAGTGCGCCGAGCTCGAGCCCTACGCTTCGCGTTCGATGCACGCGCCATGCCTCTCCAGCGATGACTGCGCGGAGGACGAGATCTGCGTCACCAAAGAGTTTCGGCAGCGGGCCCGGCGGGTCCAGTGGATCGGTCCGGATGGCGTCTGCGCGCGCTACTCGACCGAGCATCGCCGCGTCGAAGTCACGTTGAGTGTGTTCGAGGACAAGCTCGAGATCGTGCGGACCGACAGCACCGCGACCGTCGCGAGCAACGGCGTCTTGGGCGACCAGCTCGTCAACATCACGCCGGGCTCGCGCCAGCGCTTGGACGAGCTCGCCCCCGAGGATCGTCGCATCCAATCGACCCCGTCCCTATACGAGGACATCGAGCTGTTCCGCGAGCGGATCGATGGACTCACCAACAAGGTCGACGAGAGCTTGGCGGGGATCTCGAGCTTGTTCTCGGAGCTCAACGACGAGCGCACGATCGCCTCGGTCAAGGGGACGATCGAGAACGTCAACGAGATCTCGCGCCAGATCGCGGAGGGCGAGGGGATGATCGGCGCGCTCATCAACGACGAGCAGTACAAGCAAGACACGGGCGCCGCGATCCAGGCGGTCCGCAGCACCGCGGAGGGCGCCAATCGCTTCATGAGCGACGCGAATCGGAGCATCAACCGCATCGAGAAGGAACTGCAGCCCGCGATCGACGACACGCGCAGCGTGCTCTCCAACGTCGCCTCGATGCTCGAGGACATCAAGGACCCGGAGAACAAGAGCGTCGCGAGCAAGCTGCTCTATGACAAGGATGGCAAGTGGGCGGCAGAGGTCGATGCCGCCCTCCATCACGCCCGCGAGATCACGGAGCGCGGTGCTCGGATCGCCAAGCAGATCGAAGATGGACACGGGACCATCGGCAAGCTCATCAACGACAGCAAGCCTCACGACGACCTCGTGAAGATCCTGAGCAACGTGGAGCGGAACAACACGTGGAAGCGGGTGATTCGCTACGCCATCGAGCTCGACGAGAATCAAGAGCGGCGTGAGACTTCGCGCCGCAACTCCGCGGAATGATCCGCACCCGCGCTCCGGCCTCCAAAGTCGCGGGGCGGGTGCCTACGGAGCGCCGGGGAGGCAGAATCGGAGGATGTGGTGGGCGATCTCCTGCGGATACTCGGCGGGGAGCGCGTGGGTGGCATCGGGCAGCACCACCCACTCCGCCCCGGGGATCGCGAAAGCGACGCTGCGCATCGTGGCGAGCGGGACGAACCGGTCCTGTCCACCCGCGATGACGAGGGTAGGGACGCGCACGCGAGCGAGGATGTCGTCGGCGCAGTGCCGTGAGGCCTCGTGCAGCATCTCGACGAAGAGCTCCGGGCTCATCCTCGCCATTTGGCTGAGGTAGAGCTCGATGTCGGCGATCTCGATGCGCTCGGCGTTGAGCTGCGTCTGAAGCCCGATCCACTTGAGCGCGTTGGAAGGTAGGATCTTCTTCCAGGCGCGCAGCGACCAGTCTTCGGCGAAGCGCGTGGCAGCGCGAGCGAACGGGAGCAGGTGGTGCACCACATCGGTGCCCTGGAACGAGGAGAGCACCTGACCCGCCGGACCCGCGAGGGAGACGAGAGCCGCAACCCGATCTCGATGTCGCTTGTAGAGCTCGAGCGCGACCTGAAAGCCCATCGAGAAACCGAGGACGATCGGCGCGTGGAGATCCAGGGAATCGATCGCGGCCGCGGCGTCGTCGGCGAGGTCATGCATCCCGATCGACCACGGCTTCGAAGGCATCGGAGAGTCTCCGTGCCCGCGATAGTGGAGCAGCGCCACGCGGAAATGCTCGGCGAGGCGAGGAACCATGCGTCTGAAGGCCCATCCGCTGCAGCCGATACCGTCGAGGATCAGAAGCCCGCGGCTCCGAGGATCCCCGGCCGTTCTCGCGACGCAACGCGTTCCGTCGGGACCGCGCAAAACCACGCCCTCGGCGTCCCATGGGTCGCCGGGGTCCGCATGCGCTCCGTGATGGTCCGAGCGTGTCAACTCGACCTTGCCCTGCTACGGCCTCTCAAGAGGTTCGCAGAGCTTCTGCACGACGAGATCGTGCAGAAGTCGAAGACGAGGTCGCGGCTGTTTTGCCGCTACTCGTTTTTTCCACGCTCGTCGTCGGGAGAGTCGTCGGCGATCTCATTGACGCTCGGGTATTTCATGATGTCTTTGCGTGCGATCTTCCATGCTTTCTGGACGATCCAGGACAGCGAGCGGTCCTGACGGGCCGCCTCCTCCTGAATCTCCTTGAGCATCTGTTCGGGGAAATAGAGGCTTTGCTTTCGCTTGTCAGAGCTGGCCATGGGTTCGGCAGTCTCCCCGCAAACGCGGTAAAATCGCCATTCAAAGTAGGGCGTCTGAGGAACCCTTGTCAACCGCGGATTACGCCACGGCGGTCGAAAAAGGCAGAAATCCGAACTCGGGACGCCCGGATCGGGGACAGATCTACGAATTGGCCGAGATTGGGCCGTTTTCGTCGATTGTGGAACGGCGGAAGCGACCTGGGATGGACGACCGCCAGGAAAGGACCTATATTTCGGCGCCCCGCAGGCGGAAGAAGCTGGCGTTATGGCGTTGACGCAGGCCCAAATCGAAGAGTTCAAGCAGCTCCTGGTGAAGAAGCGTGATCACCTCCTCGCGGAGGCGAAGCGCACCCTCGAGACCGACATGGTCATTTCCTCGGACGAGCGCATGGACGAGGTCGACCAGGCGTCGAGCGAGTACATGCAGGCGTTCTCGTTTCGGCTTCGTGGGCGCGAGCGGTTCCTGCTGAGCAAGATCGAGACCGCGCTCCACAAGATCGACGAGAACACCTACGGGTTGTGCGAGGAGTGCGAGGAGCAGATCTCCCTCAAGCGCCTCCGTGCGCGTCCCGAGGCGCAGCTTTGCATACAGTGCAAAGAAGCCCAGGAAAAAGAAGAAGCCGTCTACGCGAGCGACTGAGAGCCCCTCGGGTGCCTTGGCCGGGCCGGGAGCGAAGTGCGCTCGGCTCGGCTCGGCTCGGCTCGGCTCGGCTCGGTTCGCGCGCCCACAGAGAGTTCGGGCTGGCCACGGGACTCACCGCCGCCACGGACTCGAGCCGGCGACAGGGAGCTCCAAGACGGCCAGAGAGCCGGCGACAGGGAGAGCTCTCAGGCCGCCACGGACTCGAGCCGGCGACAGGGAGAGCTCTCAGGCCGCCACGGACTCGAGCCGGCGACAGGGAGCTCTCAGGCCGCCACGGACTCGAGCCGGCGACAGGGAGCTCAGGACGGCCAGAGACCAGAAAGCCGGCGAACGGGAGCTCAGGGCGGTCCAGAGACCGCAGCGCCGGCGACAAGGAACTCAAGGCCAAGGCACGTTGAGCTGGGGACCTACGCCGCGCCGAGCGGGTGCCTGCCAGGATTCGTTTGGCAGGCCGCGTCGGCGGGCTCGGGGGGTGCGGTGCCGAGGGGCGGAATTGAACCGCCGACCTAGGGGTTATGAATCCCTCGCTCTAACCAACTGAGCTACCTCGACCGAGGCCGGATCGATGCGGGTGGCAACGTGGCCATCGCTCTCGAGCGGGCCGACGTTATGCGAGATGCTCGCGCCGTCGTCAAGCCTGGTCGGCGTTTTCGGCCGCGTGGAGTCGCGCAAGTGGCGTCGGGAGACCTCGCGGGGCCAACTAGCGATTGGAGCGCTAGCTCCACCGTGGTAGGCCATCGGCTGCGGTCCGGACCTCCTCAGGGCGCTCCCGATCGTGACCGAAACCGTGGGCGAGAGGCCTGCAGGAGATCTGGATGACTCGAGAAGTGGTGATCGTCAGTGCCGCACGGACCCCGATTGGGAGCTTTGGTGGTGCTCTGAGTGCAGTGAGCGCGCCGCAACTCGGCGCGACCGCGATCCAAGAGGCATTGCGTCGCGCCAAGGTGGACGGTGCCGAGGTCGACGAGGTGTTGATGGGCTGCGTGCTCGCGGCAGGCGTCGGCCAGGCGCCCGCTCGCCAAGCGAGCCTTGCGGCCGGGATCCCGAAGTCCGTCGGGGCCGTGACCGTGAACAAGGTGTGCGGTTCGGGCCTCAAGACCGTCATCATGGCCGCGCAAGCGATCGTGGCGGGAGATGCCAAGGTCGTCGTCGCGGGCGGGATGGAGAGCATGTCGAACGTGCCCTACCTGCTGCCGAAGGCGCGGACGGGCTACCGGATGGGGAACGGAGAGCTCGTGGATGGGATGATCCACGATGGTCTTTGGGATCCTTACAACAACTTCCACATGGGGCAGGCGGGAGAGCTCTGCGCGAGGGAGCGCCGGATCGATCGCGAACGACAGGACGCCTTCTCAGCGCGTTCCTACGAACGCGCGCTCGAGGCCATCGCGTCGGGAGCGTTCGCGGCAGAGATCGTGGGCGTCGAGGTCGCGCAGAAAAAAGGGCCGGCCATCCAAGTCAAAGAGGATGAGGAGCCCGGTCGCGGTGACGTCGGGAAGCTCGCGGGGCTGCGTCCGGCGTTCGCCAAGGACGGCACGATCACCGCCGGGAATGCGTCGAGCATCAACGACGGCGCGGCGGCCCTCGTGATCATGGACGGCGCCCACGCGAAGGCCAAAGGCTTGCAACCGCTCGCGAGGATCGTGGGCCATGCTGGCTACGCGCAGGAGCCGGAGCGCTTCACCACGGCCCCCGCGGGGGCGATCCGCCGCTTGCTCGAGCGCACGGGGCAGACCGTCGCATCGGTCGATCAGTGGGAGATCAATGAGGCGTTCGCGGTGATGGCGTTGGCCAACATCGACGAGCTCGGTCTCCCGGAGGACCGCGTCAACGTGCGTGGCGGTGCCGTCGCGCTCGGGCACCCCATCGGATGTTCCGGTGCCCGCGTCCTCACGACGCTGTTGCATACGCTCGCCCAACGCGGGGAACGCCGCGGTGTCGCGTCGCTCTGCATCGGCGGTGGCGAGGGGATCGCGGTCATGGTGGAGCGATGACCCTCGCCGCGCGGGAGCGAATCGGGGTCGTCGGGGCCGGCCAGATGGGCGGCGGCATCGCGCAGGTCGCCGCACTCGCGGGTCATGCCGTCGTGCTGACGGACGCGGTCTCGGCCGCGGCGGCTGCCGCCAAGGCGAGCATCGCGGCACGGCTCTCGCGTTCGGTCGAGAAAGGCAAGCTCGAGGCCGCGGCGCGGGACGCCGCGCTCGCGCGGATCGAAACGGGTGAGTCTCTCGAGTCGCTCGCTGGGGCCTCGTTCGTCATCGAGGCGGTGAGCGAGCGCCTCGAGCTCAAGCGCGAGCTGTTCACCGCCCTCGATGCGATCTGCGCGCCCTCGTGCATCCTCGCTTCGAACACGAGCTCGATCAGCATCACGACGCTCGCTGCGGCGACGCGTAGGCCCGAGCGCGTGATCGGGATGCACTTCATGAACCCGGTGCCGGTCATGCAGCTCGTGGAGCTCATCCGCGGGCTCGCCACCGACGACCCGACCTACGTGACCACCCGTGCGCTGGCGCAGAGTTGGGGCAAGACGACGGTGACGAGCCGCGATAGCCCGGGCTTCATCGTCAATCGCATCCTCATTCCGTTGATCAACGAGGCGTGCTTCGCCCTGCAAGAGGGGCTCGGCACGGCGGAGGACATCGACACCGGCATCAGCCTCGGCCTCAATCACCCCATGGGGCCGCTCGCGCTCGCCGATCTCATCGGACTCGATACGTGCTTGGCGATCGCGGAAGTGCTGCACGGCCAACTCGGAGACGACAAGTACCGCCCCGCCAACCTCTTGCGGCTGCACGTCGCCGCGGGCTGGCTCGGGCGCAAGACCGGGCGCGGGTTCTACAGCTACGCGCCCTGAGGAGTCGCGCATGACGACGTTCGAAAGCTTGCGAATCGAGGACCGTGGTGCGGCCCGCATCATCACGATCGACCGACCCAAGGTCCTCAATGCGCTCGACGAGGCGGTCCTCGGCGAGTTGTCCCGCGCCATCGCGGAGGTCGCGAACGTCCCGCAGATCCGGGGCCTCGTGGTGACGGGGGGCGAGAAGGCGTTCGTCGCCGGGGCGGACATCGCCTCCATGGTCGGCATGGAACGCGAGGACGCGTTGACCTTCGCAGGGAAGGGGCATGAAGTCGGAGAGCTGCTCGAGCAGTTGCCCAAGCCGACGATCGCGGCCGTTCGTGGCTTCGCGCTCGGTGGCGGGTGCGAGTTGGCGCTCGCCTGCGACTTCATCTACGCGGGCCGGAGCGCCCGGTTCGGTCAGCCCGAGGTTCGGCTCGGCGTGATCCCGGGATTCGGCGGCACGCAGCGGCTCCTGCGGCGCGTCGGGGTGCCGCGCACCCTCGAGCTGTGCATGACGGGCCAAGTGCTCGATGCCGAGGCGGCGCTGCGGATCGGTCTGGTCCAGCGCGTCAGCGACGACGATGCGGTCGTGGACGAGGCGGTGGCGACGATCGAGACGATCGCGAAGATGGCCCCCTTGGCGATCGGCAAGCTCAAGGAAGTCGTCTACGCGGGGGCGGACGTCGGGCTCGCGGAGGCCAATCTGCTCGAGCGTCGTGCGTTCGCCGAGCTGTTCGAAACGAGCGACCGGCGCGAGGGGATGGCCGCGTTTCTCGCGAAGCGGACCGCGAAGTTCGAAGGCAGGTGAGAGACGATGGAGTTCGAGCGTACAGACGAACAGGACGCGCTCGTCCGGATGTGCCGTGAATTCGCGGACCGTGAGGTTCGCCCCGTCGCTGCGGCGAATGACCGGGCGGCGAAATTCCCCGCGGATCTCGTCGCGCGCCTCGGCGAGCTGGGCCTCATGGGCGTGGAGGTCCCCGTGGAGCTCGGGGGAAGCGGCTTGGACACCATCGCGTACGTGCTCGCGATGGAGGAGATCTCGGCCGCGTGTGCCTCGACGGGCGTCATCATGAGCGTCAACAACTCGCTCGTGTGTGACCCGCTCCTGAAATTCGGGACACCGGAGCAGCACGATCGCTTCCTTCGGCCGCTGGCCGCCGGGGAGCAGCTCGGTTGTTTCATGCTGTCGGAGCCGGAAGCGGGGTCGGACGCCGCCGCCCAGAAGACGGTGGCGCGGCGCGATGGCGACGGCTGGGTCCTCGACGGCACGAAGAACTGGATCACGAATGGTCCGCAGGCCGACGTGGGGATCGTCCTCGCGATGACGGAGCCTGCGGCGGGCCACCGTGGGATCTCGGCGTTCGTCGTGGATATGCACGGGGAGGGGATCTCGCGCGGTCCCAAGGACGACAAACTCGGGATCCGCGCGAGCCACACGTGCCAGGTGCTCTTCGAGGGGCACCGCGTGGGCCCCGATCGCCTGCTGGGGGCGGAGGGCGGCGGGTTCAAGGTCGCCATGACGACGCTCGATTGCGGGCGCATCGGGATCGCGGCCCAGGCCGTCGGGATCGCGCGCGCGGCGTTCGAGGCGGCGCTCGACTATGCTTCTGTGCGCCGGACCTTTGGCAAGGCGGTGATCGAGCACCAGGCCGTGGCCTTCATGCTCGCCGACATGGACACCGAGATCCAAGCCGCCCGCCTCCTGACCCTGCGCGCCGCGGCGGCGAAAATGAGCGGCGGACGGCACACTGGAGCCTCCGCGATGGCCAAGCTGTTCGCCTCGGAGACGGCGAACCGCGTCGCCAAGAACGCCATCCAGGTTCACGGCGGCAATGGCTACGTCACCGAATATCCAGTGGAGCGGTTCTACAGAGACGCTAAAATCACCGAGATCTACGAGGGCACGAGCGAGATCCAGCGGCTCGTGATCGCCTCGCAACTGTTGAAGAGCTAAGCCCACCAGGATCCGAAGCGATGAACCTGCGCACCCCAATCCTCGCCTGTCTCGTTCTCCTCGCGCTCGGCGGTTGCCGGAACAAAGCGCAATCGGACAACCCCGATGTCGCCTCGGGCTATCGCGGCAACAACAAGTACGAGGAAGAGATCGTCACCGCCGAGAAGCGCAAGGACTACGCGGATCAGGGCCAGTCCATCTCGCCCAAGACGTTGCAAAACATCGAGGACACGATCAGCAACGTCTACGAGAAGGACTTCGAGCGCTGCCTCGAGAGCCAGATGGACGATCTCGGGACGCGATTCCTGCGGAGCGTCTTCACGGTGGAGTTCACGATCGACACGTCTGGGGTCGCGAGCAAGGCGAAGATCCTCGAGATCCAAACGCGCAAGCAGAAGGCGAACGGCGAAGACTTGGGTGAGGTGAGCAGCGACGGGATGAGGGGCTGCATCAGCGACTCGATCGCGGAGTGGGAGTTCGATCCGCCGCCCGAGGCCCTCTACGTGCACACCTACCGCGGGCAGGTGGGCGAGGCGTTCTAGGGGTAGGGGGGGCGATGACCGCGTTCCCGCTCATCCGGCGCGGCACGGGAACGCCGTCGGGACGCCCGTGAACTTCGAGGCCTCGCCCGAGCAGGCGGCCATCGAGGCGGAGGCGCGGAGGTTCGCCCAGACGGAGCTTGCCCCCCGCGCGGAGGCGCTCGATCGTACGGGCGGATTCCCGGTCGCGAGCCTCGGCGCCGCAGCGCGCGGGGGATGGCTCGGGATCAATGTGGCGCGCGCGCTGGGAGGGCTCGAGGCGGGGGCCGTGTCCTATGCGCTCGCGATCATGGAGTGCGCGCGGGCCTGCGCGGCGACCACGGTCGCGATGTGTGTGAGCAACATGGTCGCGGAGGTGATCGCCGCGTTCGGAACGACGGCGCAACGCGAGCGTTGGGTGCCGTCGCTGTGCGACGGGAGGCTCGTCGTTGGAGCGTTTGCGCTGTCGGAGGCGGGCGCGGGCAGCGATCCCTCCGCCATGCAAACCCGTGCGCGACGCACCGCGAACGGATGGGTGATCGATGGCGCGAAGCTATGGATCACGAGCGGATCGCATGCCGGTCTCTTCGTCGTCTGGGCCCGAACGCGCGAGGGTGGGGGGTCCAAGGGGATCTCCTGCTTCCTGGTCCCCGGCGACGCGCCGGGCCTCCACCGCGGCGTACCCGAAACCAAGATGGGGCTGCGCGGCAGCACGACGGTGCCCATCGCCTTCGACGCGGTGGAGGTCGGCGACGACGCGCTCCTGCACGACGAGGGCGGAGGATTCCCCGTCGCCTTGATGGCCCTCGACGGCGGACGGATTGGGATCGCCGCGCAGGCGTGGGGGATCGGGCGGGCAGCTACCGATGCCGCCGCCGTGCAGCTGGCGGACGGCCCCTCGCCCTCGGCGCTCGCGCTGTGGGCGGAGAGCGAGACCGAACTCGCCGCGGCACGTCTGCTGATCTTGAAGGCCGCGAGCCTCAAAGATCGTGGCCAGCGTTTCACCCGGGAGGCGGCGCACGCCAAGGTGTTTGCGAGCGAGCGTGCGTTCGCGGCTTGCGACCGTGCGCTCGAGATCCTGGGGGATCGCGGCTTCCTCGCGGAGGCGGGGGTCGAGCGTGCGTATCGAGACGTCCGCGTCACGATGATCTACGAGGGCACGAGCGAGATTCAGCGCGTCGTGATCGCGCGGGAGCTGGTGCGGGCACGGAGCTCGCCATGAGCGGTTTGGATGACGATTCCCTGGGCCTGCTCCGTGACAGCACCGCGGAGCTCGTTTCGCGCGTGGTGCTGCCGGGGGCGCGGACCTGGGACGAACGGGGCTGCCTTGCATCCTCGGTCGCCCGAGCGATGGGCGAGCTCGGCTTGCTCGCGCTCGGTGCCCCCGAAGCGCGGGGGGGCGTCGCCGCAGATCCGAGGGTCGTCGTGCCCGTGCTCGAGGTATTGGCGCGAGGTGATGGGAGCCTGGCGCTCGCGGTGGCGACCCATGCCCTCGCCGTGGCGTGTTGCGGGGAGCGCTCGCAGGAGCGGCACTTGCTGGACACATGGCTGAGTTGGGCTCCCTCTGCGGGCACGTGCCAGGCGCTTCCGGACGGCGACGGGTGGACCCTGCAAGGGCCTGACGTCGCGCTCGTGATGGCGGACCAGGCGGAGGCCGCGGTCCTCGAGGCGCGGGACGGTGACGTGCGGGCCACGTTTCTGGTCCCGAGGGAGGACCTTCAGGCTGCGCTCGGACCCCGTTGTGCCCTCGGGATGCGCGCAGCCTCGATCCGGCAGCTGCGGCTGTCGGGGTTGCGCGTGGGCAAGGCGGCGCGCCTCGACCCCGAGGGGGAGCCTCCCTTCGAACATGCGCGTAGCTTCGTTGCGGCGATCGCCCTCGGACTCGGGCGCGTGGCCCTGGACGACGCGGTGGCCTACGCGCGATCGCGGGTTCAGTTCGGCGAACCGATCGCTGCGCTGCAGGCGATCCAGGTCAAGCTGGCGTCGATGGCCACCGGTCTCGAGGCGAGCGCGGCCCTGGTCGCGCGCGCCACGGGTGCTCCGAGTTCGTCCGGTGGTCCCGCGACGGCGGCGCGACTGTTTGGTGCGCGAGAGGCGGTGCGGGTGTGCTCGGAGAGTCTCCAGATCCACGGGGGCGTGGGCTACACCTGCGATCTGCCGGCCGAGCGCCGTCTACGAGACGCACGCTGGTGTATCCAGGCTTGGTGGAGCCCCGCCGCGGAGCGCGAGGCGATCGTTGCCAGATTGCGTTCGCCCGCTTGACGGGGATGGAATCGGCGGGGCAGCCTTGGCGGTTCGGATGGAAGCGAAGCAATCGACCGTCGTTACGATTCGGGCCCTGGCGCACGGCGGTGAAGGGGTGGGCGAGCCGATCGAAGGCGGCGGACCTACGTGGTTCGTGCCGGGAGCCCTGCCTCACGAGGAGGTCGAGGCCGAGGTCGAGCATCAGGGCAAGCGCTTCGTACGAGGCAAGTTGCTCGCCGTGATCCGCCGCGCGCCCGAGCGGGTGGAGCCGGGGTGCCCCTGGACGCAGGCCTGCGGCGGTTGCGACTGGCAGCACGTGCGGTCGGCCGATCAAGGCGCGTTCAAGGTCGGGATCGTGGCCGATCAGCTCCGTCACGTCATGGACCCCAAGCGCGTGTCGCTGACCTATGAAGGCGAAGGCACCGGCTATCGCAGGCGGGTGCGCATGCACTACGCGCGCTCGGGCGACCGGTTCGAGCTCGGGTTCCTCGGCAGCGGCTCCCACGAGCTCGTGGACGTACCGCACTGTGCCGTGCTCGATGCCCCGCTCAACGCGGCGCTCGCTCGCCTCCGGGAGCGGAACGAGGGGTTGCCCGATCGCGGCCAGGTGTTCGCCGTCAGCGACGGGCGGCACGTGGTGCTCGGGTTGCCCGGCGTCCGTCCCGACACCGCGCGGCCGTACGCCGAAAGCCTCGTCGGAGGGGAAGTGGCCGGGGTCGAGCTCCGAGGTGGGCGATCGCACGCGGTCCTCGGGCAAGCCACGCTGGGTCTCGATTCGTTCGATCGGCTCCCCGCGCTGCGTACGGGTCCCTTCGATTTCGCCCAAGCCCAGTCCGCGGGAAACCAGGAGCTCGTCCGGACCGTCGCCCGCGCCGCCCGAGCGAAGGGCCTCCGGGTGCTCGAGCTCTTTGCTGGCAACGGCAACTTCACCCGGGCGCTCGCCGCCGTGGCGAGTGAGGTTCACGCGTCCGATAGCGATCGCGACGCCGTGGAGGCGTTGCGACGGCTCGCGAAGGCGAACGAGCTCCCCGTCGTGGTGCGGCGGCAGCAAGCCGCCACGGGCCTGAAGAAACTCGCCGAAGCCGAGACGCGCTACGACATCGCGGTGGTGGACCCGCCGCGCAGTGGCCTGGGAGAGGCGGAGACGGCTCTGCTCGCGCGGATCGTGCGCTCGCGCATCGTGTACGTCTCTTGCGATCCGGCAACGCTCGCCCGCGATATTCGCGTCGCCGTGCAGCATGGGTTCGAGGTCGTGCGCGCGGAGGTGCTCGACCTCATGCCCATGACCTCGAGCGTCGAGGTGGTATGTACGCTCGCGAGGCGGCCGCGGTGAGCGACCCGCTGCGCTTGCGGGACGGCTCGCTCGCGCCAGTCTATCTCTTCTACGGCGACGAGCCCGAGCTCGCGCGGCAGCAGGTCGATCTCTTGCGCACCGCCGTGCTCGAGGACGCCATGCGGGATTTCAACCATGAGCGCTTCAGCGGCCGCGAGCTCGACGGGATCGGCTCCGTGCTCGAGGCATGCGCGCAGGTTCCTCTGCTCGCCAAGCTGCGTATGGTGGAGCTCGCAGACCCCGAGCTCGTCGGCAAGGCGCGCGCCGAGGCCGACACGGCCAACGTCAAGGAACTGCTCGCGTACGTCGGCAATCCCAATCCAACCACCGTCTTGCTGCTGACGAGCACGGGCATCGACGGGCGCTCGAAGATCGTCACGGCGGTCAAGAAGGCGGGCATCGTGCTGAAGTTCGAAGGCCTCAAGCGAGACCGCGATGGGCACGACTTCGTCAAGCAGCAGGCCGATCGCATGGGCATCGCGATCCCCCGCGATGCCGTGGTGCGCCTCGTGGAGCGCGTGGGCACCCATCCCTCGGCGCTCTTGGCTGCGCTCGAGCGCGCCAACCTGCACGCGGGTTGTGGGCGTGTGACGGTCGGGGACGTGGACGCCGTCGCGGGAGAGGGCCGCGAGGCCGTGATCTTCGAGCTCACGGATGCCGTGGGCCTCGGGCAGCGAGATCTCGCGCTGCGGGTGCTCTCCGAGCTCTTTCGGGAGAACCCAGGGGGAGAGATCGCCCAAGCCAACGCCACGCTCGCGATGTTGATCCGCCAGGTGCGGCTCGTTTGGCTCTCCAAAGCCGCCGGGACTCGCCCGGATCGCATCCAGGAGCTCGCGGGAGTGCCTCCGTTCGTGGCGAACAAGCTCGCCGAGCAAGCGCGGCGCTTCGACGAGGCGCGCCTCTATCGGGCGTTCGCTGGCCTGGCACGTCTCGATCGCGATCTCAAAGGCGGCGCGGCGTCTGTGGTTCGCGCGCCCAAGATCGCGTTGCAGCGCTGGGTGCTGGAGGTCTGCGACGGCTTGCCCGGTTGTGCCCCGCGGGTTTGACCGCGGGCGCGGCGTCCGGCTGCACCGGGGCCCCGCAAGACGACAACCCGGTGAGCCTTTGCAAGCAGCCGCGGCTCTACGCCTGCGGTTGCGTCTGTGCGGCGCGTGGCCGCGGCTCTACGCCTGCGGCTGCGTCTGTGCGCGCGCGTGGTTGAGGGCGAGGCTGAGACGGGAGACGTAGCGCGACGCCGTGTTGCGGTGGATCACGCCACGAAGGGCCGCCTTGGCGATCGCCGTAAGGGCGCGCGGCATCGTCTGGCTCGCGGCCTCGAGATCCCCTGCGCGGAGAGCCGCGCGTACCCGCTTCATGTACGTGCGCATGGTCGAGAGGTAATTGAGGTTGCGAGCCCGCCGCTTGGGCCGCTGGCGGTTGCGCTTCTCGGCTGATTTGTGGTTCGCCACTAACGTTCGTCCAGGAGATGGGAACTCAGCCCACGGGGCTGAAAATCGTGAGCGGGCTTTTTGGCCCACCCCCCGGGCCTTGTCAAGCGTCATGGACGCGTTCAGGCTCCGGGCTCGTGCTCTCGTCCCGCGCCCTGGCCCTCGTCGCCGTGCTTGCGTTCCCACTTTCCGCGCCGATCGCGTGCCGCTTCGAGGTTCCGCCGCCGCTCCCGGAGGAGCTCGCGGCCGAGGAAGCCCGCGAAAAGGAAGCGGAACAGGCCCGAAAGGACAAAGAAGGGGGCGCGGGAGGGGAGCCCGCGACCTTCGCGGCGGGTGATCCGCCGAACGTGGGGATGACGCCCGAAGAGATGCGCAACTACGCGACCGCCCAGGGGGATCCCGAGCAGGGCGATTTCGTTCTAGAGGAAGCACTCGCGAACCTCGAAGGGGACGGCGTACTTTGGGCGGTGCTGGAGACGACCTCGGGCGCGATCGCCTGTGAGCTGTTCGAGGTCAAGACGCCGTACACGGTGGCCAACTTCGTCGGCCTGGCGCGCGGCCTGCGTCCCGCGAAAGATCCTGACTCGGGCGAGTGGGTCGCGCGGAAGTACTACGACGGGACCTCGTTCCACCGGGTCATCGAAGGCTTCATGATTCAAGCCGGCGACCCGACGGGGACGGGGATGGGCGGTGCCGGGTACGTGATCCCGGACGAGTTCGATCCGGTCCTGCGCCACGATCGCGCGGGGCTGCTCAGCATGGCGAACCGGGGACCCGGGACCGGGAGCAGTCAGTTCTTCGTGACCTTGGGTCCCACGCCCCACCTCGATGGCAAGCACACCGTGTTTGGCCGCTGCGACGAACCGAGCATCGACGTCGCGGAGCAGATCGCCGCGACGCGCGGCCCCGGAGATCGGCCCAAGACGCCGCAGGTGATCGAGTCGGTCACGATCGAGCGGAGACCGGCCGAGGCCGGCCCGGGAGCGCCGGCTTCCGCCCAAGAAGCGAAGCCCACGGCTCCGCCCTCGCAGTGACGCGCGGCGGAGCTTCCAAGCCTCTGGAACCGCGTCCTTGCGCGCCACGCCCGCGTAGTGCCCCTCGCCCTCGTAGGGGCACCACGCGCCTCTGCCGGGCGCGTTCTGAGGCTACCTCTTCCCGCGCCGCGCTGCTCGGCGCCAGACGGCGAGCTTGTTTCGACCGGGGCCCTTAGGACCCCGGTCAAAATAAACTTGCCGTCTGGCGCCGCACTGCCCCGCGATGGCCGCGTTGCTCATCGGTTACGTAGGCCCGCTACGCGCCACTCTTCGCGCCTTGCCCTCGCGGCGCAGCTCGGCGCCAGACGGCAAGTTTATTTTGACCGGGGCCCTTAGTTTCGCGTCTTGGGGCGTGCCCCGGCAGCCGGGAGTTGCCGGCTGCGCTCGCGCGCCGACAGACGCTGCTCGCGGGCGAGCGCTCGGAGCCGGAGCCGCTCGAGCTCGGCGTCGTTGCGGCGGCGCCCCGCGTCGTCGCGCTCCGCCTGCCGCTCCAGCATGCGATCGAAGCGCGCCGTAGCCTCGCGGGATCGCGATGCCGCGCGAGCGTCACGCTTGGCTTGGCGCATGCGATAGCGCTCCGCGGCCGCGGGAGACTCGGGTCCGCGATCGATCTTTCGGCCGAACAAGGCGAAGTAGCGCCGTCCATTCTCCACGCCGGCGCCGAGCAGTCCGAGCAGGATCCGCCACCCGTGGTCGCCCTCGCGTACACCTCGACCTCGGGTCCACCAGCCGAGGCCCGGGCCGATGACGCGAGTGTCGAGCTCGGGCGTGGCCACCCGCGTGTAGAGGACGGGGACCGTTTGCACGATCTTGCCCTTGACGCGGATGTCCCACCAGACGAACGCGCCCATGGTGCCTTGGTTCTCACCGCGTTCGATGTGCCAGACGAGCGGGAACTGGACGAAGTCCAGGTCTTCGCCTTTGCGCCGCTGGGTGTAGAGCACGGGCACGGCCGTCCAGGCGAGGTCGTTGCTGATCTGGTGGTCGCGAATGAAGAACGGCGCGACCCACAGCAGCTTTCGCTGCGCGTAGGCGTGGCTATAGAAAAAGATGGGCGGGACGACGGCCGTGGAGACCTTGTGCTGCTGGCGGAACTGCCAGACGACGAGGCCAGCTTCGAAGAAGCTCCGGTCTTTGCGGTGGCGTCCGATGAAGAGCGGCGGCAAGACCAGGGTCAGGTTCTCGTCCTGGAGCCGGTGCGCTTTGCGGTAGTAGAACGGGAACGCGAACACGCGCTGATGGGTGTTCGTCGTCTTGGCGCCGACGATCGTCGCGTACCACCCGAAGGTCTTGCCGGGCTCGTTGCGGACGCCGAAGAGCGGCGTGTAGAGCTTGTAGCCCTGCTTCGTCTTGTCCCAGTAGTAGAGCAGGGCGGCGGCGTGCGTGGTCCGGCCCTGGCCATCCTTCCCGTAGAGGAAGAACGGGAAGGACCCCCACAGACGATAGCGGCACGACGGGTCGTCGCCGCGCTTGTAGCCGCACCGGTCGAAGCGGAACAGCAGCGGAACGAAGCCCGTGAACCGCGTGTTGCGCTTGAGGCGGAAGATGTCGAAGTACCCGATGGGGACCGCCGACACGCGGGTGAAGTTGTGGCCTCGACGCCCGCCGAACACGAATGGGAACGCGGCCCACGTGCGGCGTTTGTCGGCGCGCTGACGATCGAACCAGAGGGGGAACGCGATCGTCGTGTGCTCGCGCTTGTCCTTCTTCGCGACGTGGACGATGATGGGGAGCGCGATCAATCGCCGCTTGTCTTTGGCGTCCATCCACCAATAGATCGGGAAGATGCCAGCATTGAGCTGCGTGCGGCTCAGACGGTGGAACCCGGGGCCGACGATCAGCGTGTGCGTGCGCCGACGTTTGTCCCGGGACCAGAAGAATCCGAGGCTGGCGTCCACGTCCACGCCGCCAGGTTGGCGCTGCCGGAAGTAGAACGGGACGACGGCGAGGCCCTTGCGCGGCCGCTCGCCGCGAACGTTGGAACGCCAGACGAGCGGCGTCCACATGTCGAGATCTTGTTGCGGTGAGCGGTGATGGAGGAAGAGCGGGGGGACGATCGTCTGCTTCGCCCATCCGCCTTCGACCTTGCGACGGTTGTGGTAGAACAACGGGAAGAGGCCGAAGCCATCGACCTCTTTGGTCTTCTTGCGTGCGAAGAGCCCGTAGAGCGCCGTGATCGAGTCGCCCCGGCGCACGTGGCCTCCAAGCGGGGTGACGACGAGGGTCCGCTCGGGGGTCTTTCCGCGATAGAAGAACGGGACCACGGCGGTGTGGCGCTCGCCCGTGCGCTTGACGTCCCAGGCGAGTCCCAACACGCCGATCGTCCGATGGTCCGGGCCTCGGCCATGCACGAACAACGGAGAGATCGTGAGGCTCGTCTTCTCGGCGAGGTTCGTGACGTGCCCGGTGAGCGCCCAAGGCACGATGCCGTAGCGGTATTTCCCGTTGTTTCCCCAGAACGCGACCGGTGCCAAGCCTCCGTCGAAGCCGAGCTTGTCCTTGCGGTGATAGAACGGCCCGGCGACGACGGTGCGCTTGTCGGCCTCTCGATCGCGCACGTGCCAGAACAGGGGGGTCAAGACTTGGTAGTGCTTGCCGCCGCCCCAGCCCGCGAACGTCAGCAGCGGGGTGAGCCCGAGGTGTCGACGCTCGCCTCGACGGTCGAAGAATCCGAGCGGCCCGACGACCCAAGCGTTGCGGTGCTCACGGGTGGCGGTGCCCGTCTGTTTCGCATGCCAGACGAGCCCGCCAAACACCCCGAGCGAGGTTCCGTCGTCGCGCCGGGTCGCCCCGGTGAGCAGCCAAGGCACCGCGAACCCGAAACCTTCGCGCGTCCGTCTCCCGCCGCCGAGCCAGGTCCACACGGCCGTGCGCTCGGGGGTTTTGCGCGCCCACCCGAGCGGCAAGATGATGTGGGTCGTGGCCTGCGCTTGGAGATCGCGAAACCGGTAGTAGAGCGGCGCGACGAACGTGCTGCTTTGCTTGGGGTCTTTGTACCAGCCGACGGGGCCGGCGAGCGTGAAGGTGCTGGCCTTGCGATGATTCTTCACGCGCCAGAAGAACGGCGTCGCAGACAGCACGTGGCGCTTCGGGTCGCGATGCTCGAACGTCAAGAGCGGAGGGACGGCCCACGCCGAGCGCCGCCTGGCTTCGTCCTTGCGATGAATCCAGGCGAGCGTCCAAACCGACTTGCGGTTGCCGAACTCGTTCGTTCGCCAGAACGCGAACGGGACCACCGCGCCATAGCGGCTCCCCTTGAGCTGGTTGCGCCCTCCGACGTAGAGAAACGCGAAGTCGAAGCGCTTGACGCCGCGTTGGAACCGCCAGAACAGCGGGGCCGCAACGAAATGACGCCGGTCGTTCTCGAGGCTCGCGTCATCGAGGTGTTTGTGGCCGTACCAGAACAGGAGCGCCGAGACGCCCATGTAGCCATCGGGAGACTTCTGCTGATAGTGGAACGGCGCCACCACGAGGTTCTTCACGAACTTCGTGCCCCACCACCAAACGAGCGGGAACTGGCCAAAGGCGAACTGTTCACCGACCCGGCGATACCCCATGAGCAACGGCAACGCGGCCCACGTCGTCTTGCGTTCCGAGAACCCGCCGAAGAACAAACCGAAGGGGTTGATGTAGCGACGACGCTGTTTCTCGCGGGAGTACCAGCCGAAGGTGAAGCTCAGGTCCGCGTGGACCAAGCGCTCCGGCGAGCCGCGCTTGGGCGTGCGATGGACGAAGATCGGAGGGAAGGCCAGCGCGCGGGTGCGGTGCGTCGTGAAATCGCGATCGATCCAGAACGGTGGCACACTGCGTTTCCGGATCAGCCGCGGCGGAGCGGCGGTGGCCGTGGCCTTCGCTTTGTTCGGCTCGGGCTGGGTCGCGTCCTTCGGCGGAGAGGCAGCGGGTTGCGGAGTTCCGCCCTCGGGAACCTTCGAGGGCGCGGGGGACCCGGCGGATGGCTGGGCCTCCGCGTCGTCGGCAGGCGCGTCCGTCGATCGAGGTGCCGACGCGGAGTCCTCCGAATCGCCGGTCGGGGCCGGATCCGCAGGGGGTGAACCCTCGCTCGTGCTCGCTGCGGCCTCGCGATCGAAAGGATCGGCGGTCGACGTCGCATCGTCCGTCGTGGCGGGCTCGGACGCCGAGGCGTACCCGGAGCTCGCGGCCCAGAGGCCGAGCAGAAGCCATAGCGCTGGAATGCGCCGCCTCTTTTGGGGTGCAAGTCGGTCCGTCGCACGCAGCTGCGGAGATCCCGCGAGCCTCGCTTGGCCGCGCACCCGAGTGCGGGCTCTTGGCGTTGGGGAGCTCACCAGCCGCGTGGAGATAACGAATCCGGGATGATCGGTCAATGGGACGGCATGGTCAGAGCGCCGCTTTGACAGTCGGACCATCGCGGTCTAGACCACGCCAATGGTCGCTCCTCACCCCCCGTCGCTGCGCCCGATCGAGGCCTTGCGTGTCGATATGGACGTGCTGCGCCGGCGCGGCGTCTTTCAACACCGTGTCGAGGCTCTGCTCGACGCGAGCTGGATCGCGGACGTTTTGGCCCCCACCGATGCCGAGGTCAGCGAAGCTGGACGCGTCGAGATCGAGCTGGCTTTGCCCAGTGAGGGGGCGGTAATTGCCACAGGACGGCTCGAGGTTCGCTTTTCGGTGCCCTGTGCACGCTGCCTCGAGCCTGCCACCGTCGCTGGCTCGAGCGAGATTCAGGCGACGTTCGTCGTAGGAGATCTCCCCGCGCCGCGTGGACCTCATGGTGGTCAGGACGAAGAAGACGAGCCTGGGCTCGGGTTGAGCGAAGACGATCTCGACATGTGGACTTACGATGGCCACGAGCTCGAGCTGCATGAGATGGTGGCCGAGCAGATCCGGCTGGCCTACCCCATGCGAGCCTTCTGCGCGCGCGGAGAAGAATGTCGCGGCTTGTGCTCGAACTGCGGGACGAACCTGAACACCGCCACCGGGGAGGCGTGTCCGGGGTGCGGCGCAGTTCGCGGTGCCGATGGCCCCGAGGCCGAGGGCGGAGCGCTGGCAGGCGCGCTCAAGAAGCTGCAGTTCCCCGATTGAACTTGGGTCGAACACGGGGCTTGCAAGCCTGAAGAGCCGCCCCTACACTCCGCCGCTCTCAAGGCGCTCCCATGGCCGTACCCAAGAAACGCACCTCCCCATCTCGGCGCGACAAGCGTCGTTCGCAGCATGACAAGATCGCGGCGCCGAACCTGAAGCCCTGCCCGAACTGTGAAGAGCTCATGGTGAGCCATCGCGTTTGCCCGGCATGCGGATACTACCGCGGTCGCGAAGTCGTCGCGGTCGCCCAAGAATAGCTCTTACGGTCCCTCCGCCTGCCGCGGACTATGGTCACTGGCGCGTCGACGATACGCATCGCACTGGATGCGTTTGGGGGAGATGAATGCCCTGGCCCGGAGATCGACGGAGCCGTCGAAGCTGCGCGGCAAGGGGTGAACATCGTCCTCGTCGGCGACGCGCAACGGCTCGAACAGGCGCTCGAGGGCGTGGCGGGGTGGCGCAGCCTTCCCATCACGCTCCACCACGCGCCCGACACCATCGCGATGGACGACTCGCCTTCCAAGGCGGTGCGGGCCAAGCCCGAGGCGTCCATGCCGGTCTGCTTCGACCTCGTGAAAGCGGGGCGAGCCGATGCGGTCATGTCCGCGGGCAACTCCGGGGCCATGCTCGCGTGCGGGATGTTCAAGTTTCGGCGGATCCGCGGCGTCGAACGACCCGCGCTCGTGACGAGTCTCCCCACGCGCAAGGACTTCGTCACGTTCCTGGACGTGGGCGCGAACGTGGATGTCCGGGCGTTGCACCTGGTGCAGTTCGCGGTGCTCGGTGCCGTGTACGCCAGCTTCAAGCACGGTCGCGTCCGTCCGCGCGTGGCGGTCCTCAGCAACGGTACGGAGGACAGCAAGGGTACGGAGCTGACGCGTACGGTGCACAGGCTCTTGAGCGAGCACGAGAGCGAAGACTTCTACTACGCCGGATATGCCGAAGGCGGCGATCTGTTCAGTGGCGATCTCGATGTCGTCGTGACGGACGGCTTCAGCGGCAACATTGCGCTCAAGATCGCAGAAGCGACCGGGCGACTCATCGCGGAGTGGCTGCGCACGGGGATCTCCGGGGCGGGCGTGCGCGGGACGCTCGGCGCGTTGCTCTTGCGCCCCACCTTTCTCGATCTCCGCGCACGCCTCAACCCCGACACCTATGGCGCGGCGCCCCTCCTCGGTGTCAACGGGGTGGCGTTCATCTGCCACGGAGGGAGCAGCCCGCTCGCGATCTCGACTTCGCTCAAGCTCGCGGCGCGTTCGGTCAGCGAAGATCTCACGCCGCGCTTGGCGGATGCCATCGGGCGACACGACGCGTTGTTCGAAGCCGCTCGACTCGATGCGGAGAATGGCTCGCGCTCATGACGTCGCCGCGGTGTCTTGCTCGGCGTGCAACTCGCCATGCGCGCTCGGCCCTACGGGCGTGCACGACGGTTCGCGCGGCGAGCTGCGGGCGTGCAAACGGCGGGGCATGGACGACCCTGGGCCCAGGGTGATAGAGGAGCGGACTGCATGAGCTACGCGTTCCTGTTTCCCGGTCAGGGCAGCCAGCAGGTCGGAATGGCCCAAGCGCTCGTCGCCCAAAGCCGCGCCGCGGCGGCGGTGTTCGAGGAGGCGGACGACGTGCTGGGATTTCGGCTGTCCCGCCTCTGCTTCGAAGGTCCGGAGCAGGAACTCATGCTCACGGCGAACGCCCAACCTGCGATCGTGGCGACGTCCATCGCAGCCCTACGCGCCCTGCAAGACGTCGTCGATCTCCAACCGTCCGTCGCGCTCGGGCATAGTCTCGGGGAGTTCTCTGCGCTCGTGAGCGTGGGTGCGCTCCGCCTCGCAGATGCGCTCCGGGTGGTGCGCTTGCGCGGGGAGGCCATGCAAGAAGCCGTGCCCGCTGGGGTCGGTGGCATGGCGGCCATCATGGGGCTCACCGTCGAGCAGGTGGACGAGCTCTGCCGCGCGGCCATCCAGGGGACGGAAGTTCTTGCACCGGCGAACGAGAACGGCGGGGGTCAGGTGGTGATCGCTGGGCATGTCGCCCCGCTGCAGCGGGCGCTCGAGTTGGCCAAGGAGCGGGGCGGCAAAGCGATCCCGCTCAAGGTGAGCGCTCCGTTCCACTGCGCCCTCATGGCTCCCGCTGCGGAGCGTCTCGCGGCTGCGCTGGAAACGGTGGCCTTCGGATCGATGTCGGCTCCGGTGATCGCCAACGTGGACGCGGAGCCCAACGGGGACCCGGGGCGGATTCGGGATCTGCTGGTGCGTCAGGTGACGCATCGTGTGCGCTGGGAGGCGTCGGTCCATCGCGTCGCCGCGCAGGGCATTGCCGCCGCGTTGGAGATCGGTCACGGGAAGGTCCTCGCCGGCCTCATTCGCAGGATCGCCCCCGCGCTCAAGGTCACGCCGGTTGGTTCCCCAGGTGACATCGATGTGCTAAAGGAGGGCTCCCATGGCGTCCGATGAGCTCTTCTCCGAGCGGCGATTGCCCAAAACGCTCGATCTGACGGGCCGCCGTGCGTTGGTCACCGGCGGAAGCCGGGGGATCGGTCGTGCGATCGCGCTGGCCTTGGCGTCTCGCGGGGCTAGCGTCGCGGTGAGCTACGCCCAAAACGGTGACGCGGCGCGCGGCGTCTGTGCCGAGATCGAAGCGCTGGGCGGCCGAGCGTTCGCCACCGGGTTCGATGTCGGTGACGCCGCACAAGTCGAGGACGCGCTCAAGCGCGTCGTGGAGGCGCTCGGCGGCCTGGACATCCTCGTCAACAACGCTGGCGTCTCGATCGACGCCTTGCTCATGCGGGTCCAAGAAGACGATTGGGATCGCCTCGAGCGCACGAACTTGCGAGGCGCCCTCTTGTGCAGCCGCGCCGCAGCGCGGGTGCTCCTCAAGGCCAAGGCGCGCGGCCGTATCGTGAATATCTCGAGCGTCGTGGGTGAGCGGGGCAATGCCGGCCAGGCGATGTACGCGGCGACGAAGGCGGGCCTCATCGGGATGACGAAGTCCCTCGCCCGCGAGTTCGCGCCGCGCGGCGTCACGGTCAACGTGGTCTCGCCCGGCTACATCGAGACCGACATGACGAGCGAGGCGCTCAAAGACGCCGCGCGGGCGTCATTGTTGCAGCAGATTCCTTTGGCACGCGTGGGTACGCCGGATGAGATCGCAGAGGCTGTTGCGTTTCTCGCCTCGGATGCGGCGGCATACATCACTGGGCACGTCCTGCGGGTCAACGGAGGCCTTCACATCTAACTCATGACCCAACCCCCAATGGGGTGGGGTTTCATCGCTCGCGACACACGCCCCGCCTGGTGGGCTGCGCGCAGGAGAACGACGCAATGTCTGACATCGAGAGCCAAGTCAAAGAAATCATCGTCGAGCAGCTGGACGTCAAACTCGAAGAGATCGACGAATCGAAGTCCTTCACCGAAGATCTGCAGGCCGACTCGTTGGCCATCGTGGAGCTCGTGCTGGCCCTGGAAGAGAAGTTCGACATCAAGATCCCCGACGACGAAGTCGACAAGATCAAGACCGTCGGCGACGCGATCTCTTACATCAAGAACTACGCGGGGAGCTGACCCGCACTCGGGTCTCCAACATCGCGATCGGGCAGGTCGCAGACAAGGACCAACTTCGTGGCACGTCGTAGAATCGCCATCACCGGAATCGGTCTCGTCACACCGTTGGGGCTGACGACCGAGCAAACGTGGGCCCGCGTCCGCGCGGGCGAATCGGGCATCGGTCCGATCACACGTTTCGACGCGCGGGACTTTACGACGCAGATTGCCGGGGAGGTCCGCGACTTCGACGCGACGCGTTGGATCCCCAAACGTCACCTCCGCCAGATGGACACGTTCATCCACTACGCGGTCGCCGCGGGGGACATGGCCGTCGAGCAGGCGGGGCTCGCTGCATCGCCCCCAAACCCGGAGCGCTTCGGTTGCTACGTGGGCTCGGGGATGGGTGGCCTGCCGGGCATCGAAGGGACGGTCGCGAGCCTGCAAGAGAAGGGCCCGCGATACGGGATCAGTCCGTTCTTCACGCCTTCGGTGATCATCAACTTGGCGCCCGGGCAGCTCTCGATTCGACACAACTGCCAGGGGCCCAACATGAGCATGGTTTCGGCCTGCTCGACGGGCGCGCACTCCATCGGTGAGGCCGCTCGGGTCATCGAGCGCGGCGACGCCGACGTGATGATCGCGGGCGGAGCGGAGTCCACCGTGACGCCGCTCGGTATCGGCGGCTTCTGTTCGGCGCGGGCGCTCAGCCAGCGCAATGACGAGCCGACCCGCGCGTCGCGGCCCTTCAGCAAGAGCCGCGACGGATTCGTGCTGAGCGAGGGTGCCGCGGTCCTGGTGCTCGAGGCGTGGGAACACGCCAAGGCGCGCGGGGCCACGATCCTCGGCGAGCTCGTGGGCTACGCGGCCAATGCGGACGCTCACCACATCACCTCGCCGTCTCCGGACGGTTCCGGTGCGGCTCGGTGCATGAAGCGCGCGCTCGCGGATGCGGGTCTGCGCCCGGAGGACGTGGGTTACATCAATGCCCACGCCACCTCGACTTCTGCGGATGCGTCCGAGACCCAGGCCATTCGGACAGTGTTCGGGACGCATGCCGATCGCGGCCTCGCCGTGAGCTCGACGAAGTCCATGCATGGTCACCTGCTCGGCGCCACCGGGAGCCTGGAGATCGCGCTGTGTGTCCTCGCGCTTCGCGACGGGATCTTGCCGGCCACGATCAACCTCGACGATCCCGATCCGGAGTGCGATCTCGATTGCATCCCGAACCAGGCACGAAAGGTCCAGGTCGAGTACGCGATGTCCAATAGCTTCGGGTTTGGCGGAACCAATGCGGCGGTCGTCGTCCGCCGCGCCGAGTGAGCGGGGTCATGCGATTCTACGTTGGCAGTGACCATGCCGCGGTCGATCTCCGTCGGCACCTCGTCGCGGCCGCCCGGGCGCTCGGCCACGAGATCGTGGAGGAGCTTGGCCCCAAGGACGCCCAAGATCGCGCCGACTATCCCGATGTCGCGGCCGCCGTATGTCGCCAGCTCGCCGCGGACGAGGGATCCTTCGGCCTCCTCGTCTGCGGGACGGGGCAAGGCATGGCGATGACGGCAAACCGGTTCCCGGGCGTGCGCGCGGTCGTCTGCAGCGAGCCGTACAGCGCGAGGATGGGTCGGGCCCACAACGACGCGAACGTCTTGTGCATGGGCCAGCGCGTCGTGGGACCCGGCGTCGCCGAGACGATCCTCGAGGCGTTTTGCGCCGCGACCTTCGAGGGCGGGCGTCACGAGGCGCGGGTCGCCAAAATACGAGCGCTCTGAACGACCGGGGAGGGAACCCGGTTCGCCGTCTCCCGTCCCCGCTCGCCGCCTCCCGTCCGGAGTCTTGCGAACCGCGCGCGCGGTTCGGGTAAGATAGACGCACCGTGCGGTGTCCAGTCTGCGGCAGCGCCAGCATCAAGGTGCTGGATTCACGCGAAGGGCGGGACGGCTTGTCGATCCGCCGCCGGCGGGCCTGCAACGGCTGTGGTCACCGGTTCACGACGCGCGAGCGCATCGACGAAGCCGTGCCCATCGTGATCAAGCGCGACGGAACGCGGCAGCCCTTCGATCGCGAGAAGATCATGCGGGGGCTCGAGGCGGCCTGCCGTAAGCGGCCGGTCAAACGCGATCGACTCGAGAGCATCGTGAGTACGGTGGAACAGTGGTCTGCGACGCGTGGAGATCGAGAGATCTTCGCCGCCGAGATCGGCGAACGCATCATGCACCATCTGCACGAACTCGATGCCGTGGCGTACGTCAGGTTCGTGTCCGTCTATCGCAGCTTCGAAAGCGTCGAGGAATTCGAGCACTTGCTGCAGGAGATGGAAAAGGCGGAGAAGGTCGACGTCGAAGGGCAGCGGACTTTGTTCGAAGCCGCGGAGGAGCAGAAGCGGCGTGCCCAGGGTGGGGGCAACGGACCGCCGTGACGGAAGACGAGCGGTACATGGAGCTCGCCGCGCGTCTCGCGGCCCGCGGTCTGGGGGCGACGTATCCGAACCCGAGCGTGGGCGCGGTGGTCGTGTCGCGCCAGCGGATCGTTGGCCGTGCCCGCACGGCTCCGACCGGAGGTCCGCATGCGGAGGTGGGCGCCCTCCGACGCTCCGGCGCGGCGGCGCGTGGGGGAACGCTCTACGTGACGCTCGAACCGTGTTGCCACGTGGGTCGCACGGGGCCATGCACCACCGCGATCCTCGAAGCGGGGATCGCCCGCGTCGTCGTCGGGGTGAAAGACCCTGCGTCGCACGTCGATGGCAAGGGGATTCGCTTGCTCCGGCGCGCGGGGGTCGAGGTCGTGCTGGGCGTGCTCGCGGCGCGCTGTGCCGCCGTGCACGAGCACTACCTGTTCCACGTGCGCCATGGCCGTCCGTTCGTGACGCTCAAGTCTGCGTCCAGCCTCGACGGCCGCATCGCGACGCAAAGCGGGGACAGTCGCTGGATCACCGGAGAGGTTGCGCGCAAAGAGGTGCATCGCCTGCGCGCCGTCCACCACGCGATCGCGGTGGGTCTTGGGACCGTCCTCGCGGACGACCCCCGGCTCGACGTGCGGGCGGTGCGTGGCACGAGTCCCACGCCCGTGGTGTTCGATTCGAAGCTGTCGCTCGGTAGAAAAGGGGGCAAGCGCTACCGCGTGCTGCGAGAAGGCACGCTGATCCTGCACGAGTCGGCGGCACCCAAGGCAGCGCGCGCGCGCCTCCGCGACCTTGGCGTCGAGCCGATCGAGGTGTCCCAGGGCGAGGACGGGCGCGTCGATGTCGCAGCCGCCCTCGAGGCGCTCGGTCAGCGGAACATCCGATCGCTGCTCGTGGAAGGCGGCGGCACGCTGCTCGCCTCGTTCGTGCGCGCCGAGCTGTGGCAACGGTGGTATTACTTCATCGCTCCGCGGATCTTGGGCGAGGGCAGGGCGGTGGTGTCGAGCGGCGCGTGGCCCATGGTTGCGCAAGCGCCTCGCGTGCAGTGCGTGTCGACGCGCCGCTTCGCCGAAGATCGCCTGTGGGTGCTGGAGCCCGCTTGAAAGCGGCCCGCCGTCGTGTAAAACACTCGCGTGTTTACGGGGCTGGTCCGCGCTTTGGGGCGGGTGAACGAGGTCTCGGTGCGCGACGAAGCGAGGCGCTTCCGCATCGAGAGTCCGCTCGCGCTCACGGATCTCGAGCTCGGAGCGAGCGTGGCCGTCGCCGGAGTGTGCCTGACGGTGATCTCGGCGGCGCCCTCGAGCCACGCCGAGGGCGAGACCATCTTCACGGTGGACGCGGCGTTCGAGACCCTGCGGGCGACGAAGCTCGGTGACCTTCGCGCAAGCGACCTCGTCAATCTCGAGCCGTCGCTCCGGGTCGGCGACGCACTGGGCGGGCACTTCGTCTCGGGGCACGTCGATGGCGTGGCAAACGTGCGATCGGTCGAGGCGCGCGGGGACGCGCGTCACGTCGTCATCGAGGTTCCGCGGAGCCTCCTTCCGTTCATCGCGGTCAAGGGTTCGGTGACGGTCGATGGCGTGAGCCTCACCGTCAACGAGGTCGACGCGTCGGGTTTCGGCGTGGGCCTCATCCCCCACACCCTGGAGGTCACGACGCTCGGGACGTTGCGGGCGGGGGATCGCGTCAATCTCGAGGTCGATGTCGTCGCCCGCTACGTCGCGAGGCTGCAACAAGTGGGAGGCATCCAATGACCGACGATCTCGCGAGTGTCGAGCACGCCCTCGGGGTGATCCGTGCCGGCGGCATGATCATCCTCGTGGACGACAAGGATCGCGAAAACGAGGGCGATCTCATCGTCGCCGCGGAACATTGCACGGCCGAGCACGTCAACTTCATGTGCCGGTTCGGGCGAGGTCTCATCTGCTTGGCACTCACGGCGGCTCGCGTCGATCACCTGCGATTGCCGATGATGGTCCCGACGGATCCCGGCAACATGGGGACCGCGTTCACGGTCTCCGTCGAGGCGCGCAAGGGCGTGAGTACGGGGATCAGCGCCGGGGATCGGGCCCGGACGATCCGCGTCGCCGTGGATCCGCAGAGCACCTCGGAAGACCTCGTCAGCCCGGGACACATCTTCCCGTTGCGCGCGCAACCGGGCGGGACCCTCGTCCGTTCGGGACATACCGAGGGGGCCGTGGATCTGGCCCGCCTCGCAGGGCTCATCCCCGCGGGAGTGATCTGCGAGATCATGCGCGAGGACGGGGAAATGGCGCGGATGGACGATCTCGAGGCGTTTGCCGTCCACCACGAGATGCCCATCCTCACCATCGCCGACCTCATCGAGTACCGCTTGGCTCGCGAGACGTTGGTGGAAGAAATCTCTCAGGCCCCGCTCGCGTCGGCATTTCTCGGACTCTCGCCGGACGCGGGTTGGACGATCCGCACGTTCCGATCTCGCCTCGACGTGACCGAGCACTACGTCGTGATCACCAAGGGTGACCTCTCGGACGGAGGGCGCCCGGAGCCGGTGCTGATCCGGGCGCAACGCGCTGCAGTGTTGAGCGATGTGTTTGGCGTGGGCGGAGAATCCGGCATGCGGCTGCGCAGCGCGCTCAAGCAGATCGAGCGAGCAGGGCGTGGGGTGTTCCTCTACGTGATCGGTCGTGAAGCGCAAGACGTCTCCACCGCCGACGAATCGATGCGAGAAGGCCAACTCGGGCTCAAGCCCGCGGAGGCTGGGTTCCGCCAGTTCGGGATGGGCGCCCAGGTGCTGGCCCGCCTCGGGCTCCATCGCATCCGCGTGATCACGAACAATCCGCGCAAGATCATCGGTCTCAAGGGCTACGGAATCGAGGTCGCTGGGACCGTGCCGCTCGAGGATCTCTAAAGTGGCGCACAAGATCCTGCTGTGCGTGACGGGTGGGATCGCCGCGTATAAGACCCCGGAACTCGTTCGTGTGCTCGTCCGCGCGGGCCACGAGGTCCAGGTGCTCGTCAGCACCTCTGGCCTCGCGTTCGTGAGCGAGTTGGCGCTCGCGACCGTGAGCGGCAGGCCCGTGCGTCATTCGCTGCTCGATGCGAGCGAAGAAGGCCGAGTGGGGCACATCGAGCTCGCGGATTGGCCGGATCTCGTGCTCGTCGCCCCGGCGACGGCCCATGTGATGGCTTGCGCTGCGCATGGCATGGCGGGCGACCTGATCACCACCGTGTTGCTTGCCACCCGCGCGCCGGTGCTCTTTGCCCCGGCGATGAACACCAACATGTGGCGGCATGCAGCAACGCAAGCCAACTTCGCGCTACTCGCTGCACGAGGTGGGGCGTTCGTGGGTCCAGACGCTGGATTGTTGGCGTGCGGATGGGAGGGGGAGGGACGGATGAGCGACCCAAGTGTCATCGCAGAGGCGGTGGCTCTGCGGCTCGACCCCGCGCCGTCGCACGCGAGCGGTGGGGCGACGTATTGGACGGGACGCCGCGTGCTCGTTTCGGCCGGACCCACGCGGACCTATTTGGATCCCGTTCGATTCCTGACCAACGCCTCGAGCGGGGCGATGGGCTTCGCGCTTGCGGAAGCCGCCGCCGAGCAAGGCGCGCACGTCGTGCTGGTCGCGGGTCCGGTCGAGCGTGCGACCCCCGCGGGAGTGCAGCGGGTCGATGTCGAGACGGCGGAACAGATGTGTCGCGCGATGGAGATCGAACTCGAGGGGGGCGCCGTCGACTGCGTGGCCATGGTCGCGGCGGTCTCCGATTTCGCGGCCGCGCCATCGCCGGAGAAGGCGCCCAAAGACGAGCTCCTCTCGCGCCTACGCAACGGAGCGCTCATCGAGGGCATCGATGTGCTCGCGCGGCTGACGGAGCGCTTTGCCCACAGGACATTTTTCCTGGGCTTCGGTGCGCAGACGCTGGGAGATGCGGAGGCGGAGCCCGATTCCGGTGCGTTGATCGCACTCGGTGAAAAAAAGCTCGCGAGCAAAGGGTGCCACGCGCTGTTCGTCAATCGGGTGGGAATCCCGGGGCGCGGCTTCGGTGCGACGAGCGAGAACGCGGGCGTGCTTCTTTTTGCGACGACGCCGGAGCGTTCGTGCGAGTCCTACGACGTCGGGGCGCCCATGCCGAAACCGCAACTGGCGCGCTGGTTGTTGGCACGTCTCGCGGCGCGAGGTTTGGCGGTCGCATGAGCCCAACCGATCGAGCGGCGCACGCACGATCGTTGGCGCGCCGCTTCGCGACCACGCTCGAACATCTCCGCACGGCCCATGGTGTCGAGTACGTAAGCGCCGGTGCGATGCGTCCCATTGTAGGGACTGCGGTGGATGCTCATGCAGTACCTCCGGCACAGCCCGCGCAGACTTCACAGTCCGCGCAGACTTCACAGCCCGCGCAGACTTCACAGCCCGCGCAGGGTGCACAGAGCGTGCCGCAGTTTTCCGCAGGTCTACCCGAGCAATCTCCGACGGTCGCGATCACGGCAGAACGCACGCTGCCTCGCGCGGATGCCGTGGAGTGGAGCGCAGCGACCAAGCTCGAGTATCTCCGCACCAAGAACATCGGAGATTGCCGGAGGTGCGCGCTCTGCCAAGGACGCCGGAACATTGTCTTCGGCGTCGGAGACCCTCAAGCCGCGATCATGTTCGTGGGTGAAGCACCTGGTGCAGACGAAGATCGACGCGGAGAACCTTTTGTGGGACGCGCGGGTCAACGTCTCGATGCGTGGTTGACTGCGGTCGGCTTGCGACGGGAACAAGTGTACATCGCGAACGTTCTGAAATGTCGGCCGCCGAACAACCGTGATCCGAAGCCCGAAGAAATCGATCGTTGTGCGCCCTTTCTGAAGGCGCAGATCCGAGCTGTCTCACCACGTGTGCTGGTTGCGCTCGGCCGTCATGCGGGCATGTTGTTGTCACAACGTGAAGACATGTCCCTGCGTGCTATGCGGATGGCACGGCTCACGTACGACGCATCGGGACCGAAAGATGCACCAGGCGCTCGTCTAACGCCGCTCGTGGTCACGTACCATCCCGCGTATGTGCTTCGTCAAGAAAACAGCGCCTCGACGGAGAGAGGACCTTCGGCCAACGAAATCGTCTTGGAGGATTTGCGCCGCGCAATTCAAATTGCACACGCGCTTCCGACACCTGCGCCTGAGCAGTGACTCACCTATCGAGAAGATCTCGATCGGGATTTTTGTTGACGCCACGCGGAGCCACTTCTAAGTTAGGCGGCCAACGCTGCTGGTCGGGCAACGGGGCGGAAATGACGAAAGCCGAACTCATCGAGCGCATCGCTCGTTCACGTGACCTTCCGCCAGACATCACGAAGAAGGACATCGCCCAGGTTCTGGGTTTGGCGTTCGAAGAGATCGCCACCTACTTCGCGAAGGCCAAGGTCACGCGTTCGAACAGTCCACGCTTCACGTTCCCGCGCTTCGGAACGTTCACCAAAAAAAGACGGAGCGCGCGGCGAGGGGTCAATCCTCGCACGCTCGAACCGATCCACATCGACGCGTGTCATACGCTCGACTTCAAAGCGAGCCGCGAGCTCCGCGATTCCATGAACACCGCGGAGGCCGCAGGCAAGGCGGTCAAGCGTGCACCAGCTCGTGAGAAGCGCGTGGTCGCGAGTGGGGATGCGGCCCCGCGCACGAACTCTCGCCGTCGCTTGACGCCGCGCGACGAAGACGCAGACCTCGATGCGATGATCGACGACGAAGCGTTGTTCGAAGACCCGGAGCTGCCGGCTTCGCCCCTCAAGCGGGTTCGTGGTACGCCCGCTTCACCGCGGGTGCGAACCACCGGATGACGCTTCGTAAGGCTGGCCCATGAGCCTCATTGGCGACCGTTTGTTCGTGAGGATCGCGCGTCTAGGGGTCCAGCGGCCCCGAGCGGTGCTGACGGTGAGCGGCGTCGTGCTGCTTCTGTTTGCGTTGCTGATCCCGGGGCTTGGGGTCAGTACGTCGCGGACCGGTCTGGTCTCGGCCGACGATCCTCAGCAGGCGCGGATGAACGCGTTCTTCGAGCGGTTCGGACGCCCCGATGCCCCCGTGTTCGTAGTCTCCGGCGGTGATCCTCAGGCGCGTCGCGCCGTCGTCGATGCGCTCGAGGCCGGTCTTGCCGCCGAGGAGCAGTTCGCCGGGAAGGTGCTCGCGCGTATCCGTCCGCAAGACGTCGCGGGCGTGCTCCTGCTCGCGCGCCCCGACGCGCTCGCGCAACTCATCGCCGAGCTACCACCCGGCGTTCCGCTCGGGCCCATCGTCGCGCAGGGAATCCCAGGGTGGTTCGCGCTGCTCGACCAGCAACTGCAGGCAGGGTTGGAGCAGGGCGAGACGCCCGTGGAGAAGATCGGCGAACAGCTCGATCGCCTGGCCGCGCTCGCAAAAACGTTCGACGACGCGATCGCAGGCAAGGGCCTGTCGCTCGGCGAGTATGCCCAGCGGTCCGGAGTCGACGATGCTGGCTACCTCGTCACGGCGGATGGATCCCACCATCTCGTGACGATGCTCGCCGAGATGCAGACCGATGAAGGGCGCGATCTCATGCCGCTCATCGGAAAGATGCGCGCGATCCGTGACCAGGTTCTCGCCGACGCCCCACCTGGGATCACGGCAGACCTCACCGGACTGCCGGCGCTCTCCGTCGATGAGCTCGGCATTCTCGCGATCGGGATGCGCCGCTCGAGCATCGCGACGACCGCCGGAATCTTCCTGCTTTGCTTGGCCCTGTTTCGGTCCTTGCGGCAGACGATCGTTTCTTTGCTTCCACTCCTTCCAGGCGTGGTGGTCACGCTGGCGTTCGTTCGGCTCGTGTTTCATGACCTCAACCTGGTCACGTCCGGGTTCGTCGCGGTGCTGCTCGGACTCGGCATCGACTTCGCGGTCCACCTCGTCGCTCGCCGCAATGAGCAGGTCCGTCGCGGGGACGACGCGAGCACGGCCGTGGTCGAAGCCGTCCGCACTTCGGGTCCCGGGGTCTTCACGGGCGCCGTGGTCACGGCCATCGCCTTCCTGACCACCACCACCACCGACTTCACCGCGTTCGCGGAGCTCGGGATCATCACGGCCGTCGGCCTCATGGTGATCGCGGCCGCAACCTTCCTCTTGATTCCGCCGCTGCTCGTGATCGGTCGCAAACAGGGGACCGCGAGCGCGGCACCCGAGCTCCAAGGCCTCGTGCGCGTGGTGGGCATGATCCGCGCGGCCAAGATCGCGATCCTCGTGCTCGCGCTCGCGGGGTCCGTGGGCGGTGCGGTCGCGCTCAACCGCATCGCGTTCGACTCCCGCTACTTCAGCTTCCTCCCGGAGAGCACCGAGAGCGCTCGGGGTCTGCTCGCGCTGGAATACGATCCGCTCGCGAGCCCCGTGTTCGCGGCGATGCAGGCCGAATCCGTCGAAGACGCACGGGTGCTGGCGGCGAAGTTGCGCGAGCTCGACTCCGTCGCGGGGGTGCAGTCGCCGTCGGACATGCTGCCGCCGCTCGACGAGCGCGGCCTCGCGACCGTGCGCACGTTCCTGCAAGCGTTCGGCGACGGGCCAGATTTCGATGCGCTCGCCGCCCAGCCGGTGCCGGTCGAGCCCCTGCTCGCCTCCGTTCGGAGCATCGCGGATGCGCTGGGCGAGGTTGCGTTCGCCCTGCGACAAGTCGATGGTCCCGTGGACGCGGCGGACCGTGCACGAAAGGCGTTCGAGGCCTTGGGCGCGCGTCTAGCCAAGCTCGATAGCGCCGAACGCGAGCGCTTGGGGGCGATGCACGAGAACCTCGCGAGCCTGGGCAAGGCCGCCTGGACCACGGCGGAAGCCGTCGTCCAACGTGGCGGGTACGCGAACACGGATGTTCCTCCCAAGTTCGCGCCGCGCTTCGTGTCTCGCGACGGTGCTCGGGTCGCGGTCTATGCCGTGCCGTCGGGTGCGTTCTGGGAGACTGCGATCGCGGAGCGTTTCGTTGCGGACGTGCGCGCCATCGATGAAAACGCCGCGGGGTTGGCCATGATTCACGTCGCGCACGGACAGATGGTCCTCGCGGGGTTCAAGCGGGCCTCGATCCTCGCGGGGGTGCTCATCTTCGTGCTGTTGGTCGCGGACTTCAGGCGCGTGTCCGATGCGCTCTTGGCCTTGTTGCCCACGGCGCTCGGTTGGCTTTGGATGCTCGGTGCCCTCGTCTTGCTGGGACTTCGGTTCGATATCGCCAACATCGTGGCGTTGCCCCTCGTGCTCGGGATTGGCATCGCCTTCGGTGTTCACATGGTGCATCGCGTCCGCGAAGAGGAGATCGCCTCCGGGAGGCCCGTCAATCTCGACGAGGTGGTACGGGGCACCGGTGGGGCGATCATCGTGGCGGCGCTCACCACGATTTTGGGGTTCGCGGGTCTCATGCTCGGGAAGTACGGTGCCATGCTGTCCTTGGGCAGCGTGATGTGTATCGGGATCGCGGCGACCTTGCTCGCAACGGTGTTCGTCTTGCCCGCAGTGCTCGTCGTGCTGGGGCGCGCCCGATAAGCGTCGAGCACCCCTCGCGACGCCCCCTCGCAGCGCCCCTCCTTGTGCCCTCTCGCCGCATGTGGGGGGACGCCGCGCGCTTTGCGGGTTCGCGTCGTTCCATTCTGGGGCTCCCCCCGAAGTCGTCCTGCAGAGAAATCCGATTCAGCGTAAAAAAAATGCAAGTGGGGAAACGGGTGGTCGACTCCTCAGGAGGAGGACATATGGAAACGAGTCAGCAGCAAAAAGACGAGGGGCGCAAAGAACAGATCCGTGCAGCAGCTACGCGGTGTTTCGTGCGCCGGGGTTTCGCCGCTACACGTCTCATCGACATCGCGAGGGAGGCGGGTCTCTCCAAGGGCGGGGTGTACTTCCACTACCGCGCCAAGGAGACCCTCTTCCAAGACATCATCGATGCTCAGCTTCGGACGGTCGCAGAACGCTGGTCGTTCCAGCCCGTCTCCGATCAGCCAGCCGATCTCACGCTGCATCGCCTCATCGTGGCGCACCTGCGGACCATGGAGGACGAGCCAGACGAGACGCGTTTCAACTACTTGCTCGTCAGCATGGCGCTGCAGGAGGAGATCTTCCGCGAGAAGATCGAGGAGGCCCTCCGCATCATGCGAGGCCTCTACGCCGGGGTGATCCGCCGCGGGATTCGCGAGGGCGTGTTCCGTCACCGCGATCCGGAAGAGCTAGCGCGCGGTGTCATGGCGATGCTCCAAGGGCTCGGGTGTTACTGCGCCGTGGCCGTGGATGGTCGCATGCCGCTGCGCCCCGAGGCTGCCGCCGATTACGTGGTGCAGATGCTGCGGCCCACTGAAGTGGCCGCACCGAGCGAAGGTCTGGTCGAAGGTCTGAGCCATCGCATGGTGTTCTGATGGCTCGGTCTCTTTTGCCCGCCCGCGGCGGAGACCCGCCGCGTCGCGTCGGCCCCACCTCAAGGGGCCTCAAGGGGCGGGGCCTCGAGGGGCGGGGCCTCGAGGGGCGGGGCCTCGAGGGGCGGGGCCTCGAAGCGGCCGGTGGAAGCGGAGCCCCGCCACGCCCATGTGGCCAGCGAGCTCTCCGGGCACGGCGCACCGCTCGTAGGCGGCGAGTTCGGACCGGTACCCAAGCGGGAGCAAGGCCGCGAGCACGGTCATCACGGCGGCGCCGCTCGGTCGATGCGGCGCGCGATCGTTGCAGAACGATCGCAGCGCCCGTGAAGGACCGCCGGTCAACGCCGCGATCGCGGCACGGTCTGCATCTTCGACCGCGCGCGACGCTGTCTCGTCGAGCGGGCGGCCGCCATACGCGGGCCCTGTGTGGCTGAGCTCGGCGCTGGCGAACCAGAGGACGGCGAGATCTTCGGTCACGGCCTCGAGCGCAGCCGTGAGCGCCTCCGTCTCCGCCGATCGCTCCGGGGCGAGCAGTTGAGCCCCACAGAGGAGGGGAAGGACGGGCGGTAGCTCGTCCCCGTACACATACTGCGCGTACACGACCGCGAGCTCCAAGCTATGCGCACTGCGATGCCGGAGCTCCTCACGGGTCAGCCATGGCACTCGCCGCGTGAGCGCGGACAGGACCTCCCGCGGTGCGGACGTGGTGCCGAGCGGGGTGCGGTACGCCTTGGTCGTGGCGACCGCGGGGAGCAACCCGGGGGCGTGGTCCGTGCCCAGGATCACGATGAGGTCGGGAGCTCGCGGAAGCCCGCGGAGGGTTGCACCGACGACGTGGCCCACCAGGTCGGCGGGTCCGTGCGGAACCATCACGCCCACCACCGACGAGTCGCCGCAGGTGCGTCGATCGTCCCCGACGTACCGGTCCAAGTGCTCGCGCAGGGCGACGGCGGAGCTCGGATAGAGCAGATCGGCGGCGACCGGGCCGCGGACCGGATCATCCTCGAAGGCGGCGACCTGTTCGGCGCGGAGCTCCGCGAACGCGGCATCGTCCAACCAGCCCGCGTCCGAGAGCCCTGCGACGAAATCCTCCAGATCGCTTTGGTCGACCCCGAGATCGGTCCGCATCCGCAGGGATTGGCCGATTTGTGCGGTGGTTCGCGTCCCGTCGAGGAGATCGAGGACGCCGGCGAACTCGAGCGGGAGCGTGACGGGCTCGGCAACGCCGAGCGGATCGTGCAAGATGAGGCGGGGGTCGCCGTGCGCGCGGTCCTCAAACCGCTCGACTTTGCGTAGCTTGGGCCGGTCCGGGAAACTCGCCTTCGTGCTCACCGTCGTCTTGCCCTGTTTGCTCGTCGCCCCCGGGAGTCCTCCCGAGTCGGTGGCGGTCGTGTGGCATGCCGAGGCTACGGTGGACCGGCAATCCCAGCAACGCCTCGCGGACGATCTGCAGAAGGCGCTGGCGCTCGAGCCGAGCGCGGTCCAGCTCGGAGGCGTGGGACGTGCTCGGCGCACGATCGCTCACGAGATCGACGCCTCGCGGTGGGAGGTCATCGTGTCGGCACGCGCCTTGCTCGAGCTTGCGCGTCTGCGCTTTCGCGGCGGGGAACTCGAGCGCGCCGAGGTCGATCTCGAGACGGCGATGGCCTCCTTGCGGCGCGATCCGGTCCTGCACGGTGCCGCGCGGCTCGCCCATGAAATCGCGATGCTGCGGGCGCGGATCGCCTGGACGCGGGGCAACCTCGAGGCGTCCCGCCTCGCGATCCTCGACGCGTTGATCTTGGATCCCTACGCCCGCGTATCGACCCGGACCGTCCCCCCGGATTTCGCGGCGGAGGTCTCCCTCGTTCAAGAGGAGCTGCTCGCGGGCGCCTCGACCTGGCCCTTGTGGGGGCCGCCCGGGGACCCCGCGCGCGACGATGGCTTCGAGATCGAAATCGACGGTCAGGAAGGTCTGCGTCCCGTACCCCCGGGGTCGCACTTCGTCGTCGTCCGTCGCTTGGGCGTGGCTCCGGCCGGCGCGATCGTGCATACGAGCGACCCGCTCGACGCCCTGCTCGATTTTCCTGCGCACGAGGTGCTCGGGGAGACGCTTCGCGGCCGGGGAGACGCGGAGACGATCTGCGATCGCCTGGGCGTCGACGCGCTCCTCCTCGCCGCGCTGCGCGACGATCGGTGGGGCTTGCAGACCTACGCGTGCGGGCGGGGATTCTCGGCGCCGCTCTTCGTGGCGACGGCAGGGCTCGTGGCGACGTTGCCCGCGGTGTTCGGGGGACCCTTCGAGACCGCGGTCGTGGGTCTGTACGGCGTGTGGCCCGAGCCGCCCGCACCCAAGCCGCGTGCGACCGTCGCTTTGGCCCCTGTGGAGGTGGACGCACCGCCGCGCCCTTGGTATCGGCGGGCGTGGCCGTGGGCGGTGCTCGGGACCCTCGTCGTCGTCGGTGCGACCACGGGCATCATCCTGGGAACGCGGCCCGACCCGCCGCTCCGGGTCGAGATCCCCGGTCCGGAGTTCATCGACCCGTAACCGCGGTGCTGGCTTCGACGGTATAGGTCTCGGCAGCGGCGATGTTCACCGTGGTCGAGAGCAGCAGCATGGGGGTCGGGCACGCCTCGGGGATGCACCGCACCTCGACGCGATGTCGCCCCGCGCTCAGCGGGAGGCTCCGCGTGGGGGTGTGGCCCGCCGTTCGTCCGTCTACGACGACCTCGGCCCACGGGACCGCCGGCGCGAGGACCCGGAGGTAGCCGAGGTCCTTGGGTTTTGTCTTGCCTTTGGCATCGTCGGGCAGGAGCGAAACCTGGGTCGGCCAAGGCGACGTGGGCTTGAGCACGAAGCGCTGCGTGAGGTAGCCGGCCTTGGTCACGGTCAGGACCCGCGTATGGCCGGGACTCGTGGAGAGGGTGTAGGGCGATGCTCCAATGACCACGCGACCGTCGAGACGGACCGTGGCGTCCGCGGGCTCCACGACGAACGCATGCTGCAGGTGAGAGGCGGGCGAGGCTTCGGTCGCGGGCCGGGCCGCGACGCGCAGAACGGCGGGGGCGAGGGTGGTCCACGTCCGCAAGGGGGCCGGCTGACTCCGACGGGCGATCTGCATTCCGAGCCCCACGCCCGTCACGAGCAGGCAGGCCATGGCGACGAACCGCCAAGAGTGCCGGGGTTGCGCGGGCGGTGCCGGGCCGGTGGCGGAATCCGAGGCCTCGGCGGCGAACGGAAGCGGCGTGAGGTCTTCGTTCGGCGCGGAGGGGCTCGGCTCGACGCTCGTGATCGTGGTGAGCCGCGTCGCGAACGTCTGCCCCGGGCCATCGAACAGCCGCGTGTTACCAGCCGAAGCGGGCTCGCTCCGCGGGTGCCAGCCGTTGGGAAAGGCTTCGGCCAGGTGCGCCGCGAGTTCGGGATCCCCGAAGGCCGCAACGTGGGTATGCATGGCCGGGGCGAGCAACCGCAAGAAGGCTCCTGCGTCTTCGGGCCGGTCGCTCGGTTCGAAGCTCAGCGCGCGTTCGGTGGGCTCGCGCAGCTCGTCGGGGATCGGCGTGAAGTCGGGTTGCGACCAAACGCCCTCTTTGGGAAACGGGCTCTCGCCCGTCACGAGGGCGTAGAGCAGGCAGGCCGTGCTGAAGACGTCCGCCCGAGGATCGGCCGCCTCTCCGCGCGCCTGCTCCGGCGCCATGTAGCCGATGGAGCCGGCCCGCATGTCGACTTGCTCGCGCGCACGCGCCGAGATCCCGAAGTCGACGATGCGCACCTGGCCGCTGCGCTCGAGCAGCACGTTGCGCGGCGAGATGTCGCGGTGGACGACGGCCGCACGGCCGTGGTCGTCGCGGTGCGCATAGGCGAGCCCGCCCAAGACACCGCGCACGATGTGGAGCGCGACGTGGAGCGAGGGCGGCCGCTTGGCACGGTGCCAGCAGGTCAGAAGCTGCGCGACGGAGGGCCCGTCGACATACCCCATCACGATGTAGAACGTGTCGTCGTTGCGGCCGAGCTCGTAGGTGGGGACGATGTTGCCGTGCGACAGCTCGACCGCGGTCTTGGCTTCGTCGGCGAACATCTCGACGAACCGGGGCTTGGCCGCGAACTCCGGCAAGATCGTCTTGATGACGAGCTGCTTCTCGAAGCCGAGCTCGCCGACGAGCCTCGCGAGATACACCTCGCCCATGCCTCCGCGCGCGAGCAAGCGCAGCAGCTGGTATTTGCCGAACTGCAGCGGAACGTCACCGCCGCGGTCTTGCGGCTTGCGGGGCGCGGTAGAAGCCAACATCGACCTGCGAAAGCAATGATATCATGGAGGTGGCGATGGACCTCGAGTTTGCGATCCGGCCCAGCTTGTTTTTGGGAGCCGCGCTTACCGTTGGGGCATGCGCTGAAGGGCCTGTCGCCACCTTGGTGCCGATCCGTTGCGGTGTGGGTTCACTCGGGGCCATCCGGGTGGAGACCCGAGGCGATGTTCCCACCGGTCGGTCCGCGTCAGAGATTGTGGGTGCGGAGGTCAAGAGTTTGTCTCCACTGCCCGAAGGGACGCGCGGAATCACGGTGGAAGGGCTGTTTGGGAACCAAGTGGAGGCTGTGGGAAGGACGGCGGCATTGGTCTCCGAGGGCGACATGCCGGTGTATTTCGCGCCTCCGGATTCCTTGTGCGGTTTCGAGATGCCGATCTGGGGCATCGAGCCCGGTGCCGTCGATCTGTCGAGCGCGGGTCACGGCCTTTCCGTCGGTGGTCGCGGCGTGCAGGGGGAGCTCCTCGCGGAGGTCGTGTACTTCGCGGACACCTCGGCCGAGGTCACGCGGGCTGCGGTTCGCATGCCCATGCCGATCGTCGGGCATTCGCTGCATGCCGTGGGCCCGACACGGTTCGTGGCGCTAGGAGGCGCGACCAGCGTGGGCACGCTCGCGACGGCCGAACCGCTGGAGATCGTGAAGCCTGGCGTGATCGAACTCGGACCCTCGATTCCGCTCATCTACGGGGAGCGTCTCCTCGAAGGGCGCGCCTTCCATGGTGCGGAACGCTTGCCGGACGGCCGCATCCTCATGACGGGCGGATGCTCCCAAGCGGCGGGCGGCGTGTGTGTTCCGAGCCCAGACACGGTGCTCGCGGGCTCGTGGGTGCTCGATCCGTCGAAGACCCGCCTCGATCCTCGGCCGGGACCCGCTCTCGGGCAGCCGCGCTATGGGCATACCTTGTTGGTCGGCAGCGACGGGGCGGCGTTCGCCGTCGGTGGCTTCGATGCGTTCGGTTCCCCCGTCCATCGCGTGGAGCTGCTCCTTTCTGGCGGCGAGGCTTGGACGAACTATGGTCCTTCGCTGTCGGACCTGGTCGAGGAGGGCGACGTGGTGCTCGGCGGCACCTTGCTCGAAGGCGGAATCGTGGTGTTGGCGCTCTCCAACGGCCAGGTCGTGTGGATCAACGAGCATCATCGCGCCACGCTCGAGGCCTGGTGTACCGGCGTCGGCGCTTGCACCGATGCGATCGTGGACGATCTCGCGCCGATCGTCCCGCGGAGTCTCCAGACCCTGCCCGACGAGCGCGTCCTGTTCGACCGCTACGTCATTCACCCTGCGTTGCTCAACCTCACCGGGGCGGATGCCATCGATCTCACGCTGCCGAGGTGGGAGGGGGATCTCGGCCGCGTGGCGCCGCGCGTGGGTGCGCTGACCTTGGGGCTTCGCGATGGCTCCGTGTTCGTGGCCGGCGGCGTCGACCTGAGCGGAGGCCTTGCGACTCCGTGGCTCATCCGATTCCGGCCGGTGTTGGATGGACCCGACGAACGGATCCCCGACATCGGCACGCTAGAGCCCGCGTCGCTCGTGCTCCACGATCCCGGGCGCGAAGGGAATCCTCGCATCGTCTCCTCCGGAGCGACGCTGCGCATGACCGCCGACGAGAGCGTGGCGGACGACGTGCTGTCCACGTGGGTGCACGTCCGTTCGTTTCGCAGCCGGAGCTTTCGGTTCGAGGCCGTGCTCACCACCCAGGCCGCGGCGCGACCTTGGCTCGTCTTCTCCACGGGGGCGATCGCCCGCGTCGAGATCCGGTTCGAGCGCTCGGAGATTCGCTACGTGCAACGGTTCGCGGACGGCAGCGCGGTGTCCGTGGTGTGCGATGCCGTGGGCGCGGACTTCAGCGCGGTGGGAGAGCGGCTGCGCGCCGATGTCTCCGAGGACGGCATCGAGATCTACCTCGACGATCGGGTGATCTTGTGTCCGGGGCTGCCTGGCTCCCAGGCTGCGGTGGGCCTCGGCGTGGTCGGGCAGGGTTCGCTCGTCGTGCAGGGCCTTCGCCTGGCGCGTTAGAGCAGCTCTAGAGCTGCTCGGCAGAAGTGACGCACCGCCGTAACACCGCCCCCGTCGCCCATGGCAGTGTTGCGAAACCTCGACGTACGCCCGGTACGCCTTCGGCTTCGCGCCTCGCCACGGGCGACGCTGACGGCGTTCCAGCGGTACGTGACTTCTGCCGAGCAGCTCTAGCCATCGCAGACGTCGTCGCCCTGCGGATGGAGGTGACGGAGTGAGGTTTGGGCGTCGACGGCGACCTCGGTGCCGCTCGTCGACTTGACGCAGAGCACGTGCGTGGAGAGCCGCGTGGGTGCGCTGGCGTAGCGCAACGCGACCGCGAGCTGGCGTTCGAGACGACGCCCGGGGCTGCTGCGGAGCATGCGGGCGACCGTGTCCACGCCCGCCGGTCCGCCGCGACGGACCAGCTGACGTGCAGCCTCGGCTCGCAGGTCGACGTCTTCGTCGATGTCGCGGAGCACCCGGGTGAGCGAGCGCCGGGCGGCGGGGGTCATGCAGCGTCCGAGTGCCGCCAAGATCGAGCGCGCGGCGCCGCGATCTTCGTACGGTTTGGCGAAGTCCCGCGCTCGCTGGGCGAGGCGGGACACCGCGCCGTCGGGGCACGGCGCGACGATCCGCTCGAGGGCCGCCTGGCGAACTTCGGGCCAGGGGTTCTGCAGGGCCGAGGCGAGCCATGCCGCGTCGCTCGGGAGCTCGCCCCACGCGAACCCGAGGGTCGCCAGTCTGGGCGCCGTACTTTCGTGGAGGGCAGCCTCGGTGACGAGCGTGCCCGCCCGATCGGGGTCGAGGGCACGCAAGCGCAACAGACTCGTCGCGGCGATCATCTCGTCCGCTTGCGTCATCGCCGGGAGCGTGCCCAAGGCTCGGGCCGCCAGGTCGTGGAGCGCTCGATCCCCGTGGACTCGCCCGAGCCCATCGATGGCGGCGATGCGATGCGGAAACGGTTGGGTTTCGTCGGTCGCGATCGCGGCGAGGCGCTCGCCCAGGTCCGCATCGGCGTCGGAGAGCCGCGTCCGCATCTGCACCGTGGCGGCGAAGGTGCGCGCCTCGAGGTCTTTGGGGGTCGCGAGCGCCGCGTCGAGTGTCGCCAGCATCGCCTGCGCGTCCTTCGGATGGGCCTGCGCGCGATCCGTGAGGGCGCGGACCAGGATCTCTTGGAGCTCGCGTTGTCCGTGGCCCAGCAGCGCGAGATAGGACGGCAACGCCTGCGTCGGCGTGACGGCGATGAGATCGGCGAGCAAGAGCCCGCGCACGGGGATCGGCAACGTGCGATCTCCGACGAGGCTTTCGAGCACCGCGACCGCGTGCACGCCCTGGTCGACGAGCAACGGGCGGTAGCGTTCTGCGGCCGAGAGCGCCTCGGCAGGTCCGGGCGCCCGAGCGACGGCGCGGCGCAGTTCGGTGGCGAAGCGCTCGAGATCCTCGGGGCGTCGCAGCTCGGCGAGGACGTCGAGCAGGCGCTTGCGCTGTGCCGGTCCGGGCGGGGGCTCGGCGGCGAGCCGCTCGAGCAAAGCGAGGCCGCCGACCACCGGATCGGCGACCAGACGCGCGCGCGCATGCACGTAGGCGAGCGAGGTGTCGTGGAGCACGACCTCGACGTCGGCCCGCGCGCGCGCCAACGCTTCGGGATCTGGTTCGGGGGTTGGGGCCAGCGCCGCGGGCGGGGGGGCGGCGGCCTCGCTTTGGATCGGCGAGGGGGCGGCTACCGGTGCTGGGGCGAGCAAGGCCGTCAAGGCGAACGCGCGGACGAACATGGATGGCGCCACTCTACGCCACCCCCGGCGACCTCGCGCCAAGAAGCAGGAGGGCGTTGCTTGTGGCGCGCCGCGAGGCCAAAGTCGCGCCCGCATGGGCCCGGAGGCATATGACTACGAGCTGCCCCAAGACCAGATCGCGCAGACGCCCGCCCCGCGGCGCGCTGCAGCGCGAGTGATGGTCGTGGAGGAGCAGGGCACGCGAGAAACGCACGCGGGCGAGCTGGTGACGGCGTTGCCACGCGATGCGCTCGTCGTCGTCAATGCGTCCCGCGTGGTGCCTGCACGGCTGCGGGCGGTGCGTACGGACGGGCGGTCGTTCGAGCTGCTCGTGTGCGCCCCGGCACCGCACCAGAGCGTGGGTTCGAGGGTGGCGGCGTGGGTCCGCGGCGCCAAGGGCTTGCGCACGGGGGACGTCTTGCAGGTTGGAGATCTGCGGCTTCGCTACGTCGGCGCCGACGCGACCGACTCGCGTGCGCGGCGGTTCGAGGTGTTGTCCGGTGCCGTGCTCTCGGCCTGCCAAACGCGCGGCGAGCTGCCTTTGCCCCCCTACATCGGGCGACCCGAGGGACCCACCGAGGCGGATCGCGACCGCTATCAGACCGTGTTTGCGCGCCACGAAGGTTCGATCGCCGCGCCCACGGCGGGCCTCCATTTCGAGGCCGAGCAGCTGCGCCAGCTCGACGTCGCCGAGGTGACGCTACACGTCGGCCCCGGCACGTTCCTGCCGCTCTCGGAGGCGGACGTGACGCGCCATCGCGTGGGGGAAGAGAGGATCTCCATCTCCGCCGATGCGGCGCAGCGGATCCAGGCCGCGCGCGAAGCAGGGCGTCCGATCGTGGCCGTGGGGACCACGGTCACGCGTACGCTCGAGAGCGTCGCGCGGGGAGGGGCGCCCCTGCGGGCGGTCGAGGCGACGACGGATCTCGTGATCACGCCGGGGTTCCGCTTCGAGGTGGTCACGCACTTGCTCACGAACTTCCACTTGCCACGCAGCAGCCTGCTCATGCTCGTGTGCAGCTTCGCGGGGCGCGAGCGCATCCTCTCCGCCTACCGTGAGGCGGTCTCGCGGGGCTTTCGGTTCTATAGCTACGGTGACTGCATGCTTTGCGCGCGCGAGGTTGCCTCGGGCGGCGACGCGCCCGGCAAAGTGAGGGGTTCATGATCTCCGCCGACCGACCCGATCCCGCGGCGTGCGTGCCCGAGGCCGCCTCGCCGACGCGCCCTCCGGGATCGTTCGAGGTGCTCGCGCGCTCCGGGTCCGCCCGCGCCGCACGTCTTTGGACCGCGCACGGGCCCATCGAAACGCCGTGCTTCATGCCCGTGGGGACGTATGGGGCGGTCAAGGGGCTGACCCCCGACGATCTGATCGCGACCGGTGCCCAAGTCGTGCTCGGCAACGCCTATCACTTGACCCATCGGCCCGGCCACGCGCAGATCGCCAAGCTCGGCGGACTCCATCGTTTCATGGGGTGGCCGCGGGCGATCCTCACCGACAGCGGTGGATATCAGGTGTTCAGCCTGCGCGGGTTCCAACGCATCGACGAGGACGGCGTCGATTATCGCACGCACTTCGACGGATCGGCGCAGCGCATGACGCCGCGTTCGGTCCTGGAGGCGCAGGCGAACCTCGGGTCGGACATCTGCATGGTGCTCGATCATTGTCCGCCGGGCGACGCCGACGTGGCCGCGATCGCGGACGCGATGCGGCGGACCACGCGTTGGGCCCAGGCCGCGGCCGCCCTGCGGGACGAGGTGCTTTCCCCGGGGCAGCTGTGCTTTGGCATCGTGCAGGGCGGGACGAACCTCGAGCTCCGCGCGCGACACCTCGAGGAGCTCTCGCCCTTGCCCTTCGATGGTCTGGCGCTCGGCGGGCTCTCGGTCGGCGAACCGACCGATGTCATGCATTCGACGATCGCTGCGATCGCCCCGACGATGCCGGATGGCCGCCCCCGGTACGTGATGGGAATCGGAACGCCGGCCGATCTACTCGTCGCCGTCCGCCACGGGATCGACATGTTCGATTGCGTCATGCCTTCGCGCCACGCCCGGAACGGGCAGCTCTTCACCTGGTCGGGCCGCCTCAACATTCGCCGCGCCGAGTTTCGCGAGGATCCCGCGCCGCTCGACGAGACCTGCGCCTGCGCGGCATGCCGGCGCTTTAGCCGCGCGTACCTCCGTCATTTGCACGCGCAGAACGACCCCCTCTACGGCCGTCTGGCGACCCTCCACAACCTTTTCTTCTATGGGCAGTGGGTGGCTCGCCTGCGAACGAGCCTCCTCGACGGGACGTTCGAGACCGTATCTGAGATATTTTCTTCAGTGATTTCAAAACATTATGGCGCAAGAGGTCGCGCTTGACCAAGGTGGCGGCCGACTGCTAGTGACGCCGCTCGAACTTTCGGCCCGAGCTCCCGCCGGTCAGATCGGCGTTGGCGCTTGGATAACCTCGGAACATCTCGATGTACTGGACCTTTCCTCCAACCCTCGTGGCCGCCTCTAGCGCCGTCCCTTTCGGCCAGATCCTGCCGCTCGTCCTGATGTTCGCCGTGGTGTACCTGCTCGTGCTGCGCCCGATGAGCACGCAGGAGAAGTCGCGCCGCAAGCGGGTGGATGCCCTCAAGAAGGGGGATCAGGTCGTTCTCAACGGAGGACTCCTTGGGCGGATCGCGAACCTCGATGACCCGAAGATCGCGGTCGTCGAGCTCGCGGACCGCATCCGCGTCCGCGTGCTCCGGCGCGAGATCATGGACACCCAAGAAGCTGCGCTCAAAGACGAGAAGGGCGGCAGCGCGGCCAAGGACGCCAAGCCTGCCGAGAAGGACGAAAAGGCGGAGAAGGCCGAGAAGTCCGAGAAGACCGAGAAGTCCGAGAAGTCCGAGAAGTCCGAGAAGAAGGACTCGGCGAACGCCTAGGTCCTGGGGGAGCTGCCATGCGTCGTTTTCTCAAGCTCAAGGCCCTGGGCATGCTCGCCCTGATGGTCATCGCGGTGCTCTCGGTTCTGCCATCGCTGGTCCCCGATCCCGAGCGGGACTTGCCGGCCTGGATCACGGACACGTTTCAACGCCGGTTCAAGCTCGGCCTCGACCTCCAGGGCGGTCTGCACCTCGAGTACTCGGTCGCGGTGGACGAGGCCATCGAGACCAAGCTCGATCAGGTCTCTGCCGAGCTGGAGAACGCCTTCAAGGAACACAAAAAAATCGAAGCCAAGGTCGAGCGTATCGGCAACGATACGTTGCGGGTCCACCTGCCTTCGCCCGACGACGTGAAGCTCGCGACCGACGACGTCATGGGGGTGACGTTTGGTCTGCTCGAGCGCATCGAGCCCGATGAAGACGGGGCGCCCACCGAGGCGCAGGGCGTCATCACGCTGCGCATGCCCAAGGAGGCGATGAACGAAAATCGCGCCGCGGCCGTGGCGAATGCGCTCGAGACCGTCCGCAAGCGCGTGGACGCGATGGGCGTGGCGGAGCCCAACATCTACCCGAAGAACCGCCAGATCGTGGTGGAGCTTCCGGGCCTGTCCGATACGGTCTCCGAGGCCAAGGCGGCGGCGGCCGAGTCTTCGCAGCGCCTGCAGGAGGAGCTCCGGGAGCTCGGCCATCCTCAAGTGCTCGTGGATGAGGTTCGCGAAGATCCCTGGGCCTTCAAGATCACGATCCCGGACGCCAACATCGCGCAAGTCTTGGAGCAGCGCTTTGCCGGCAAGTTGACGGAGGACCGCCTCATCATCGACGAGCAGCTGCCCGCAGAGCTCCAGATCATCACGGATTCGGCAGACGCCCGCGAAGACCCGGCCACCGCGGTCGTGACGTTGTCCGAGACGGCGCGCGAGAAGGTGCTCGAAGACAGCAGCGACTTCCGCCGCTTGCTCAAGATCATCGAGCGCCAGGCGGTGCTCAAGATGCACCTCGTCGACGACGAAGCGTTGTTCCGTGAGACGGGCAAGCCGTACCTCCGCGCGCTCTACGAGGCGGGCATGGTCCGGCAAGGCATGGGGATCTCCGTCAACAAGGAGGCCGACTACGGCCGCGAAGGCGGCGTGACGGTCAAGGAACCGTTCGTGTTCTTCGCCAAGGACGTGGAGACCCTCGATCGGTTCTTCAACAACTTGCCGGCGGAGTGGCGCCTCCCGCCCGAGCTCGACGTCGCCTATGGGCCCGTCACGCTCAACGTGCGGAAGAACGCGTCCGGCAAGGCCATCGCGGAGACCGTCTATCAGACGTTCATCATCAAGTCGCGCGCCAGCGTGAGCGGTCGCCACATCGTTTCGGCGAGCGTCGGCTTCAATCCCGAGGACGGTGGGGCCGAGGTCAACGTCAAGCTCGACCGCGAGGGCTCGAAACTGTTCGAGCAGATGAGCGGCGAGAACGTGGGCCGCAAGATGGCGATCGTCCTCGACGATCTCGTGCGCTCGGATCCTCTGTTCAACGAGCCGATCCCGGGCGGCAACGTCCGGATCACCCTCGGCGCGACCCTCGATCAGACCCAGACGGAGGCCGCCAACGAGCTCGTGAAGGTGCTCAAGAGCGGCTCGCTCCCGGCGCGTCTACAGAAGGAGTTCGAGATCCGCGTGGGTGCCGACCTCGGGCGCGACTCGGTGGAGCAGGGGTTCAAGGCCTTCGTGCTCGGCCTCGGGGCCGTCATCGTGTTCATGATGATCTACTACCGGAAGTCCGGCCTCATCGCGGTCGCGGCGCTGGTGATGAACATGATCCTGATGCTCTCGGCGATGGCTTTCTTCCAAGCGACGCTCACGTTGCCGGGCATCGCGGGGGTCGTCCTCACCATCGGTATGGCCGTCGATGCGAACGTGCTCATCTTCGAACGAATCCGAGACTATCTGCGTGAGGGCTACACCGCGCGTGCGGCCATCGAGTCCGGGTACGACCGTGCCTTCACCACGATCCTGGACGCGCAGCTCACCACGGCAATCGCAGGGCTCGTGCTCTATCAGTACGGCTCGGGGCCCATCCAAGGGTTCGCGATCACCCTCATGCTCGGGATCGTGACCTCGATCTTCACGGGCGTTTACTGCAGCCGCCTCTTCTTCGATTTCCAAGCGAACCGCCGCGGGTTCGACAAGGTTTCCATCTAGTCCGGGGAAGCGCTTGGCCATGAAGTTTTTTCAGCTCATTCCCTCTGGAACCACCATCGAGTTCGTCGCCCACAAGTGGCGATACATCGCGATCTCGCTCGTCGCGATCGCGATCTCGCTCGGTGCGATGATCTACAACCATGTGACCACGGGGTCGTTCCTGAACTTCGGGATCGACTTCGCGGGCGGGTCACAGATCCGCCTCGCTCTGGATCCCGAGCAAGACCCGGGGATCGACGCCGTCCGCTCCAAGCTCGAGGAGCTCGGCTATCAGGGCAGCAGCGCGGTCGTCGTGCCCGACCAAGAGCACGAGATCATGATTCGCGTCAAAGAGGTCGTGTCGTTCGACGACGCGGCCTTGGAGAAGTGTCAGCACGCCGTCCAAGAGGTGCCCTCGCCGCACCAGGAAGCGCCCGCGAAGCTGCTGCACTTCAACCACCCCGACGGCGGCAGCAAGCTGTTCCTCAAATACGATGCCGAGCCCGAGTATCGGGTGATCGAGCGCCTCATCAACGAGGCCGGATGTGAGGGGCACGCGGACCGTGGGTTTGGCGGTGAGCACGAGTTCCCTGTCGAGTTCGCACTCATCGGGATGGGCGCCAAGCTCCAGGTCCAACTCGACGAGGCGTACGGCGCAGGGACGGTGTCCGAGATCGTGCACTCGGAGACCGTGGGGGCCAAGGTCGGTGGCCAGCTCAAAGAAGATGCTGCCAAGGCGATGCTCTACGCCATTGGCTTCATCTTCCTCTACGTGATGATCCGGTTCGACCTCCGCTTCGCCCCGGGCGGCATCGTGGCCTTGGCCCACGACGCGTTCCTGATGATCGGGGCGTTCGCGTTGACCGGAAAAGAGTTCAACCTGCAGACGGTTGCCGCGGTGCTCACGATCGTCGGCTACAGCATCAACGACACGATCGTCGTGTTCGACCGCATCCGTGAGCGCGTCGCGTTGCATCGCGACGTGCCGATCGATCGCACCACGAACGCGGCGCTCAACGACACGCTGAGTCGCACGTTCCTCACGGCCGGGACCACCTTGCTCGTGATCCTCGCGACCTACTTCATGGGGTCGGGCGCGATCAAAGACTTCGCGTTCGCACTCATCATCGGCATGGTGGTCGGCACGTACTCCTCGCTCTACATCGCGACGCCCGTGTTCCTCTGGATCAACGAGCGGTTCTACGCGGGTCGGGGCCACCTCCAGTGGGTCGAGACGACGGAGCGCGAGGGGACGGGTACGCTGCTCGGAGCCGAGGGCGGAACCGAGTCGGGCGAACCCGATGCGCTGGCCGTCAAGGCCGGGACGGACGGCGGTCCGGAGGACGAAGCCTCCAAGAAGACGCGGCGTCGCCGTCGTCGTCCCTCGCCGGGCGAAGGCTGAGCCGCCCGAGCGAGCGTCTCATGCCCAGCTCGAGCGGGGGCCCTCCACGTTTGCGTCCGCGAGGCGAGGTGCCTCCGCGGACGCAGCTGCGTGAGCGCGCGGGCGCGCTCGGGGTGCACCCGTTGCTCGTACACCTGTTGCACGCGCGCGGGATCACGGAGCTCTCCGACCAAACCCAATGGCTCGGGGCAGGCTTGGGCCAGCTGCGACCTCCCGAAGCCATGGCTGGGTTCGTCGCGGCCCTCGATCTGCTGGAGCAGGCGTGGCGCAAGCGCTGGCGGGTGGGGGTGTTCGGTGACTACGACGTCGACGGGGTGACGACGGCGACCCTGCTCTCCACCTATCTCGAGGCGCTCGGACTGCCCGTGGTCGTCCTCACCGCGGATCGTTCGCACGGCTATGGATTCACGCCGCAGGACGCGGAGGCCTTGGTCGAGGCGCGTGTCGATCTCGTCGTGACCGGAGATGTGGGCACCTCCGACATCGAGGCGCTGGAGCTCCTGCGGGCGCGCGGGGTTCCGGTCATCGTGATCGATCACCACCATGTCCCGACCACGGAGCCACCCGCGGACGCGTTCATCAACCCGCACCAACCCGGGTGCCAGTTCCCGTTCAAGGGGCTGTGCTCGGCAGGCGTGGCCTTCTACTTGTGCGCAGGTCTTCGCACTCGCCTGCGACGCAATAGCCCCGCCGCATTCCCCGATCCCCGCGCGTGGCTCGACCTCGTGGCGCTCGCGACCGTCTGCGACATGATGCCGCTGCGGGAGGAGAATCGCGTGTTGACCCGCGCGGGTCTACGCGAGCTCAACCGCCGCGCTCGACCCGGTGTGCGCGCGCTCCTGCAGGCCGCCGGCATCGAGGAAAATGCGGTCATCGACGAGGAGACCGTCGGCTTCAAGCTCGGGCCGCGGATCAATGCCGCGGGGCGGTTGGGCCCCGCCGAGCCTGCGCTGCGGTTGCTGCGAGCGCGGACCAGCGCCGAAGCGCAACCCTTGGCGGAGCTGCTGGAGGCGCTCAACACCAAACGCCGTCGGTATTCGGAGGAGACGGTCGGGGCGGCGCTCGCCCTCGTCGAGGCGGATGGCAGGTCCTCGCAACGCTCGGCCCTGGTGGTCGCACAGCACGGCTGGTTGCCCGGGATCGTCGGCATCGTCGCCGCGAATCTGACCGAGGTCTACGGTCGGCCGGCGATGGTCCTCGCGATCGATGACGTAGGGATCGCACGCGGCTCGGTTCGTGGCGTGCCCGGTGTCCATCTCCTGGCCTGTCTGGAGCGCTGTGCACCGCTCCTTCAGCGGTTTGGCGGACATCGTGAGGCGGCAGGGGTGACCCTCCGCGCAGCCGACATCCCCGAGCTCGTCGAGGCGTTCGACGAAGCGGTGGGGACCTCCGCGAGAGACGACGCGGAGGCGGATGAGATCGTCGATTGCCAACTGCCGCTGCGCCTGGTGGACGAGAGCCTGTGCGCCGCCCTGACCTCGCTGCGACCGTTCGGCATGGCCTTCGAACCTCCCCGTTTTTGGGTTGACCGTTGCCGGGTGGAGACCGTGCGGGTCCTCAAAGAGAAACATCTTCTCCTGACGCTGGGGCAGGGGGACGTCAAGCGCGAAGGGATCGCATTCGGCCAGGCGGGGCTCGGCCTCCAGATCGGCGAACTCGTCGGTTGCATTTTCGTCCCCGCGATCGACAGGTTTCGCGGTGAGGCGCGGCTTCGCTTGCAAGTCGAGCGCTTGTGGCGATGCAGCCCCGAATGCTAAACCCCAAGGCCTATGCAGTGGTCGGCTCTCGCCCGCAGCTTGGGTTGGCTCGTCATCGCTGGATCGGCGCTCGCGTGTGGCCTTCGGACGGAGCCAAGCGACTACAACGACGTTCCTGGGAGTGAGGCGGGGGAGGGCCCGGCGCGGACGTGCGAAGACCCGGGCGTCCTGCCGACGACGTCCAGCATGGTCCGTAGCGCCTTGACGGGGACGGGGATGCTCTCGGGGTTCTGCGGCGAAGACGTGGGCCCCGAAGCCGTGTATCGGTTCACCCCGGTCGAGCCCACCGACGTCGTGATCGAGGTGACGGAAGTCGCGGACGACTTGTCCTTGTGCGTGTTGCAAGGCGAGTGTGCGAGCGAAGATGCGGTCATCTTGTGCCACCCCAATCTCGCGGACGGCGACGCGCGAACCTTCTATGCGGCGCCGGGGAGCGACTACTACGTCGTCCTCGATAGCGAGGAGGAATCGGCCGCGGTCCAGTCGTATGCCTTCGACGTGAACCTCGGGCCACCGCCCATCGATCTCTGTCCGGTCCACGAGGAGGTGCTGGAGCAATCGCCCGGCCGCGTGTTCAGCTGGAACAACGACTTCTCGCCCGGATACGGGCGCGTCACGGGTGCGTGCGGTGGCGCGGGCAAGGAGAACATGTTCCGCGTGGAGGTCGAGTCCCGTGGGCGAATCGTGGCCACGGTTTTCGGCGACAATGGATTCGAGCCGATCTTGGGCCTGCGGACGGGCTGTGGCGGGACCACCGAACTCGCGTGCTGGTCCGGCGACGGGGAGGTCGCCTTCCTCGACTTCGAGTTCACCGCGGCGGGAACCTACTACCTCCTCGTGGATTCGGCGACGGACGCAGGGGGAGAGTACGCGCTCGAGGTCGCCTTCCTGTAAAACAGATCCATTGCTGCACCCCGGGCCATACGTCGCGGTTCCTCCCGGTTGGCCCGCGGGGGCGCTGCGCGTCGCGGCATGGGTCGTCACGGCGATGTTGATGATCCCCGTGATGCTCGCGCGGATCCCCGAGGGTGTTCGCGAACCGCTCGGCCCCTGGGTGCTGCTCTTGCGGGGTGCCGGCGTGGTGCTCGTCGTGTGGGGGGTCAGGTGGTTGCGCGCCGTGCTCGAGACGCGCCTGCCCGAATCGGTCTATGCCACCACGCACGCCGTCGTCTGCCGGGACGGCGGCAGGCCGCGCAAGATCGCGCTGCGCGGGATCCGGGAGATCTTCGTCGAGCTCCGCGCCCTGCCCGACGATCGCGTCGCGACGTTCGAGCTGATCGATGGAGAGGTTCGCGACCTGTGTCCGCTGCGATGGCGGGGTGGGGGCGCGCTGTTCCGGCACCTCCGGGATCGCATCGACCGGGAAGCTCGTGCGGTTGCGCGCGAGCGCCGTCGCGCCGCGCTTCGGCGCCGTCCCAAGCCGCCCGAAGGCGCTTGAACGGTGCAGGAGGCGAGGGCGAGAACGGTGTTCAGCGTGAAATCAGCAACCACACGAGCCACGCGACGATGCTGGAGATCCCGCGCGGTTGCAGCAGACGCGCAAGCGCTTGATAGGCGCGGTGGGCCCGGACCCGCACGGCGCCTTCACGAACTTGGAGCCGCTCGGCGATCTCGGCCATGCTGAGCCCGCGTAGCTTGTGCAGTTCGACGACTTCGCGCTGCGATGCGGGGAGCTGCGCTATTGCCGCGCGAACGTCTTCGACGACGCGTCGTTCGTCCTCGAGGAGCGTTCCGAGCTCTTCGGTGGTCGGACGCTCGTCGGCGACGTGTTCGAGCGGGTCGTCGTCGTGTCGCGGGCTTCTCCGGTCGGTGCGATAGCGCTGCCGTAGCTCGTCCATCGCGACGTTGCGGGCGATCGCGAAGTACCAGGCTTGGACGGCGCCGTCGGCTTCGCTTTCGCTCGGGGGACGCCCTGGACGGCTCGGTAGGCGGAAGCGATCTCTCGCGAGGTGAGCCTTGAGGAGGGTCAACTGGACGAGGTCTTCGCAGGTGTTGGCGTCCGCGACGAGCTTGACCAAGAAGCTCCGCAAGCGCGGCTGCAGCCACGTGTGGAGATCGACGAAAGCGTGCTTGTCGCCATCGACGTAGCGCTCCATGAGCGCGTGTAGAGCGGGCCGCGGCGTTCCCATCGAGCGCCCAACAAGGTACAGCACACCGCCGGGGGGCGCCTACGGGCAGCCACCGGGGTTCCGCAGGCGGGGTTTGAAGCTGCCCCCAAGGGCTTGTGGGACCGCTTGCGGTGGATTTTTGGGTGTGCTATCCGATCGGCCGCATCAAAGGGCATATCCAGGGAGTGGGCGCCCGGCGGGTTCCCACTCTTTTTTTTGCCCGAACACGAATCCCATGACCTCTCCCAGCAACGATCTCGATCCTCTGCACGCGCCCGACTCGGCGTCCGCGGAGCTTTTGGCGGCGATGCCTCCGGCACACCGCCTCGAGGTCGTGGTCGAGCCGTTGTTGCAATCCATGGGGTACGAGCTCGTCCACGTCGAGTGGACGGCTTCGGGGAGGCACCGCAAGGTGCAGCTTTTCATCGACCGCCGGCATGGCGTCGAAGGGGAGCGGGTCGCCGGGGATCCGGTCGAAGGCGAGCACGAAGATCGCGGGTTCGGTCTCGATGATTGTGCTCGGCTCTCGCCCATCCTGAGCGCCGCTCTCGATGCAGCCGAGGTCGATCCCGCGACCCCGGACCTCGGCGTGTTGCTCGGCGTTCCCTATGTCCTCGAGGTCAGCTCGCCCGGGCTCGACCGTCCGCTCTCGCGGGGTTCCCAGTTCGAGCGCTTCATCGGGCACAAGGCGACGGTGCGGACCCACACTCCGCTTCGTCCCGAATCGAATCAGCGGACGTTCCACGGCCGCATCACCAAGTTCGACCGCGACGGCGAAGCACCGGGCGATGAACATCGCGGTGAGGTGGAGCTCACCGCCGAAGACGGTCACGTCTACGCAATTTCTCTGGCCCTGGTTCGCCGGGCCAACCTCGTCTACGAAGCAGACTGAGGTCGACAAGGACGGAGTCGATGGAGGAAACGATCAACCTCAATACGGTCATCGACCAGGTGTGCCGTGAGAAGAACATCTCGAGGCAAGTGCTCGCCGAGACGGTCGAACAGGCCGTGCTCGCAGCCGCCAAGAAGGTGTTCGAAGACCGCGAAATCGAAGCGACGTTCGACCCGGAGACGGGGCACGTCAATCTCTTCCAGGTCTTGTACGTGGTCGACGAGGTCGACTTGCCCGCCCGCGAGATCAGCGTCGAGCAAGCGCAGCGCTCTGGCCTCGAGGCCGAAGAGGGCGAGGAGCTCTTGTTCCCGATCTACTACCTGGAGTCGGACAAGAAGCGCGCCGAGCAGCAGCTTCGCGAGTATCCAGAGATCGAGGCGCTGCGCTTCAATGGCAGCGGGTTTGGCCGCATCGCCGCTCAGACGGCCAAGCAGGTCATCATCCAGCGGGTTCGCGAGGCCGAGCGCGAGAACCTCTACGACGCGTACAAGGACAAGAAGGGCGAGCTCATGACGGGCATCGTCCGCAGGTTCGAGCGCGGGAGCATCATCGTAGAGGTCGACAACGCCCGGGCGGAGGCGATCTTGCCGGTTCGCGAGCAGGTGCCGCGCGAGTCGCTGCGCCCCGGGGACCGGATCGTCGCGTACGTGAAGGACGTCGACAAATCCGCTCGCGGCCCACAGATCATCTTGTCGCGCACGCACCGGGGCCTGGTGGAGAAGCTGTTCGAGCACGAGGTGCCCGAGATCTACGAAGGCATCGTTCGCATCGAGGCGTGCGCCCGCGAGCCCGGTGCCCGTTCGAAGATCGCCGTCTCGAGCCGCGATCGCGACGTCGATCCCGTCGGCGCGTGCGTCGGGATGCGCGGTAGCCGGGTGCAGGCCGTCGTCCAGGAGTTGAGGGGTGAGAAGATCGACATCGTCCCGTTCAACGAGGACCCGGCGCGCTTCGTTTGCAACGCGATCCAACCGGCCGTCGTGTCGCGCGTCCTCATCGATGCGGACAGGCACACGATGGAGCTCATCGTCCCCGACGACAAACTGAGCCTCGCCATCGGGAAGAAGGGCCAGAATGTGCGCCTGGCGTCGCGCCTGACCGGATGGCGCATCGACATCCATTCCGAGACGAAGATCCGCGAGGTCGAGTCGCGCAGTCTCGCGGAGATCGCCGCGATCCCGCAGGTCGGTGAGGAGCTGGCCGACGCGCTGTTCCAGATGGGCTGGCGAGGGCTTCGCGACCTCGCCGTGGCCGACGCCGAGGAGTTGGCCCAAGTTGCCGGAGTCGACACCATCGAGCGCGCGGAATCGATTATCGAAGTCGCCAACGATGCCGCGAGCGGCAAGGCGACCTTGGAGGTGCAATACCCTGCGGACGACGATGACGTGGGTACGGAGGCGGGAGGTGACGATTGACCTCGCCGGATGTCTCCGAAGGCACGCTCCGAACCTGTGTCGGTTGCCGGCGAAAACGGCGCCAGGCGGACTTGCTCCGTTTCCAGCGTCGTCGCGACGGTGAAGTGATCCCCGCGATACGCCCGGGCGCGGGCCGTAGCGCGTACCTTTGCCCGTCACGCACCTGTTACGACCTCGCCGTCCGACGCAAAGGTCTGGCGCGCTCGCTCTCCGGGCCTGCGGGGCTCACGGTGCGGGTGGATTCCAACATTTTATGGTCGGCCGTCGGCCGCAGCCTTGAACGAGAGGTCGAGCTTCTGCAACACACCGCCATTGCGCCCGGCCGCCTCATGACTACGCTCACGGCCCTGCAGGTCGCGCTGAGCCAGCGAAACGAGGGTGCCTGATGGCGAAGATTCGCGTATACGAACTCGCACGCGAGCTCTCCCAGGACAACAAGTCCCTGGAAGAGGTCGTTCGCGGCCTTGGCATTCCGATCAAGAACTACATGAGCACGCTGTCCCCTGACGAAGCGCAACGAGTCCGCGCCGCGGTAGCGGGCGGAGGATCTCGCACCAAGGCCGAACGGCCACCGGCCCCCCCGCCCAACCGTAGCGGTGCGCCGACGGGCGGAGGAGGCCCTGCGGGTGCTGGGGGTCCGCCGAGTGCAAGCAGCAACGGCGGCGGTGGCAGCGGTAGCGGCGGTGGCGGCGGTGGCGGAAGTGGCGGCGGCTCGGGCAAGCGAGGCCCCGCCAAGACCGCCATCATCCGACGCGGTGCCGACGTCGTGCAGCGCCGGCGCGCCGAGCAAGCCGAACGCGACGTGCCTCCCGTGCAGGAGAGCCGTCCGGTCCGACAACCTGCACCGCAGCAGCCCAATGCGGGCGGTGGATCGCGGCCGCAGGGTGGTGGTCCGACGCGGACGGGGCCAACCTCCCGTCCCGGTTCGGGGGGTGGCGCCTCTGCGAAACCCCGCGACCAGGCGCATGGCCCAGCCGCGAGTTCCGCGGGGGGGCAGAGCTCCGGCTCGGTTCCCAGCGGTGGCGCCGAGCCTCCTTCACCGGAGGGTGATGCCGCGGGCGACAGGAGAAGTCCGGCGGTGGGCACCCGCATCGCATTGCCGCCCAACACGCGCAGGCTCGCGGGCGGGATGGCGTCGCGGATGGATCAGCCGGATCAGCCGCCACCCCGCGCTTCGGTCCAAGAGCGTGCTTCCCAGGAGCGTGCTTCCCAAGGGCGTACTTCCCAAGAGCGTACTTCCCAAGAGCGTGCTTCCCAAGAGCGTACTTCCGAGTCGCGGCCGCCTCGCGCTCCCCGCGTGGAGGTCGCGCGTCCGGCATCGCCGAGCCGCGCGAAACCTGCGACCGAGGTTGCTCCGCCACCGACGCCCGTCGTGGTCGCCAAGTCGGGGTCGGGGCCCGCGGAGCCCCCCCAGGCTCGGCAAGAGGTCCTCGAAGAGGTGCCCGCCGGGACGGCCGATGGCGAAGGCGAGAAGGATGCCGCCGGGCGACGCGTCGTCCGGAACCAAGACGGCGTCATCGTCGGCGTCGCCTCGAAGCGTTCGGGCCCCAACATCAAGGGCTTCATCCAGCTGGCGCCGCCCAAACGACGCCAGCAGGTGATCATCACCGACGCCACCGAAGAGGAAAAGAAGGGCCGTGCTTCTCAGCGCAAGCAGCGAGAAGAGCGTGCTCAAGCTCAAGGGCGGCGCAAGAAACCCCTGCGTCGCGGGGGCAAAGGGCCGGGCGGAAGCTCTCCGCGCGTCTCGACCATCGCGATGAGCGATGAGAAGAAGCGCATTCGCGTCGACGAAGCGATCCAAGTTTCCGACCTCGCCCACCAGATGGGCCAGAAGGCCTCGAACCTGCTCCGAACCCTATGGGGCATGGGGATGCGCGGCATCACGATCAACAACGCCGTCGACTTCGAGACGGCCGAGATGGTCGCCGCCGAGTTCGGATACACGGTCGAGAACGTCGCGTTCCAAGAAGACGATCTCATCATCAGCGACTCCGAGGCGCTCGAGGAACTCCGCGCTCCCGTGGTCACGATCATGGGCCACGTCGACCACGGAAAGACGTCGCTGCTGGACTTCATCCGCCGAACACGCGTCGCGAGCAGCGAGGCCGGCGGTATCACCCAGCACATCGGCGCGTACAAGGTCGATACCAATGCCGGGCCGGTCGTCTTCCTCGACACGCCAGGTCACGAGGCTTTCGCCCTCATGCGCCAACGCGGCGCTCAGATCACCGACATCGTGGTCTTGGTCGTGGCGGCGGACGACGGCGTGATGCCCACGACGATCGAGGCGATCAAGCACGCGCGAGACGCTGGATCGCCGATCGTGGTCGCGATCAACAAGATCGACAAACCGGATGCGAATCCGGGGCGCGTCAAGCAAGGCCTGATGGAGCACGGCATCGTCGGCGAAGAATTCGGCGGCGATACCCCCATCATCGAGCTGTCTGCGAAGACGGGTGCTGGGGTCGAGACCCTGCTGGAGACACTGGCGCTGCAAGCCGAGGTGCTCGAGCTCACCGCTCCGGCGGATGGTCGAGCCGTCGGCGTCGTCCTGGAAGCGCGCATCGACAAAGGCCGCGGCACCGTCGCCACGGTGCTCGTCCAGGCGGGAACCCTCAAGCGAGGGGACATGCTCGTCGCCAACGAGTACCACGGCAAGGTTCGCGGGTTGTTCGATCCCGCGGGTCGTCAACTCGAAGAGGTCGGCCCGTCGACCCCGGTGGAGGTCCTTGGCCTCTCCGGAGTCCCGGATGCCGGCGACGTGGTGAATGTCGTCGAGAGCGATCGCGACGCGAAGACCCTCGTGGCGCATCGGCGAGAGCTGCGGCGCCGCAAGGAGAGCGTGCGCACGGGCCCCTCGATCCACGAGATGCTCAAGCGCAAGAAGACGCCCGTCCTCAAGGTCGTGCTTCGGGCGGACGTCCAGGGCTCTGCGCAAGCGCTGTCCCACGCGCTCGAGGAGCTCTCCACCGAGAAGGTCAAGGTGGAGGTCATCAAGGCCGAGGTCGGCCAGATCAACGAAACCGACGTCAAGTACGCCCGCGCCGGCGATGCCGTGATCTTCGGGTTCAACGTCAAGACGACGGGCAAGGCGGCTCCGGTCGCCGACGCCGAAGGGGTGCCGATCCATACGTTCTCCGTGATCTACGAGGCCACGGAGAAGGCCAAAGAGCTCATGGTCGGCCTCCTCGAGCCCGAGTACCGGGAGCGAGAGCAGGGCGAGGCGGAGATCCGCGCGCTCTTCCCCATCCCGAGGCTCGGTGTCGTCGCCGGTTGCCGCGTCACCAAGGGCACCATCCAGCGCACGAGTCACGTGCGGGTCGTTCGCGCTGGCGACGTCCTGTTCGACGGCGTCATCTCCTCGCTCCGCGTCCACAAGGACGACGTACGCGAAGTCAAAGACGGCTTCGAGTGCGGCATCGTGGTCGAGGGATTCCCGGGCATCAGGGAAGGCGATGTCATCCAGGCGTACGACGTGGAAGCCATTCCACCCACCCTCTGACGCCTACGCCTGACGCCTGGAGGAGGGTGACGTGAGTAGTCGAACGTCTCGAGTCGAGCAGCTGGTGCGGCGTGAAATCGCCGAGATGCTGCTGCGTGGCGAGCTCCGCGATCCGGTGCTCGCCGACCCGTCCGCGATTTCCATCACGGGCGCGTCGGTCTCGCCGGATCTCTCGGTCGCGCGCGTCTTCGTCGATGTCCTCGGCGGACGCAACGCGGCCGAGGTCCTGCGCGTGCTCAATGCCGCGGCGGGGAAGTTTCGTAGCCACATCGGTCGCGTCGCTCGCCTGCGTCGCGCACCATCGTTGCGCTTCGAGAGCGATCCCAGCATCGCCCACGGTGCCGCCATCGAACGCGTCTTGGCCGAGCTCGCCGCAGAGCAGCCGCGCCCCGAGCCGCCCCCCGCCGCGGCAGAGCCGGAACCCTCCTCCACGGAGGAGGAGTGAGCCGCACCCGCAGCGCGGGTCCGCATGGCATCGTTCTCGTCGACAAACCGTGCGGGCCCTCGTCGGCCGACGTGGTCGATTGGATGCGCTGGGCCCTGGGCGGGCAATCGGTGGGGCACTTCGGGACGCTCGATCCCAACGCGAGCGGCTTGCTCGTGTGCGGGGTCGGATGGGCGAGCCGTCTCAATCCCTACGTGATGGCCGAAGACAAGGGCTACCGCGCCACGATCGCGTTCGGTCGCGCGACCGATACCGAGGACGCGGAGGGATCCACGGTCGCGGAGTCGAGTTGGGATGCCGGTACCCTCGAGCGCGCGAGCCGAGCCATCGAGGGCATGCACGGCGCGCTCGACCTTCCGCCTCCCAAGTATTCGGCGCTCAAGGTCGCGGGGCAGCGCGCGCATGCGATGGCGCGCGCCGGCCTCGAGCCCGACCTCGGCACGCGTCTCATGGAGATCCGATCGGTCGACGACGTCGAGATCGATGCTGCCCAGGGTGAGCTCCGCGCGACCCTCTGCGTCAGCAAGGGGACCTATGTTCGGTCGCTCGCGGTCGAGCTCGGGCGCCGCGTGGGCTGTCACGCGCATCTCCGGGCGCTGCGGAGGCTCGGGAGTGGAGCGGCGCGTGTGGATGATCCTCGCGCGTTGCGGAACTTCTCGGTGGAGCCTTGGGAGGCGCGCCACGATGGGAAGCCACGGTTCCGGATCCGTTGCGCCGACGTCGACGTCTCGCGCGAGGCGCAGGGGAGCCAGATCTCCGCGGCGATGCTGGAGCCCAGCTCGGTACTTTCGTTTCCGCGCGGCGAAGTTCGCGGAGACGATGAGGGTTCGGGGTTGCTGCGCTCGCTCTCCCACGGCCGCGCGATCGCTCGCGAAGATCGCGGGTGGATCCAAGCACCGCCGCCTGACGGCCTGCTCGGGGTTTGCTGCGCCTCGGTTCCGGGACTCATCGTCGCGCGCTGCAGCCCGGATCTGATCCGCCCCGAGCGAACGATCATCCCGTTCTTCGCGGCGTAGTGCGCGCTGTACCATTCTCCCCGCGGCGGCTTGACAAGGTTGCAACGGGCGAGGATTCTCCGCCGACACGAAGAATCACAGTAAACCCGGGGGCAACCCGCGCATGACCATGCCCCCACGCGCTAGAAATCATGGCTCTTTCTACCGATCGCAAAGCCGAAATCGTCGGCCAATTCAAACGTGGTGACACCGACACGGGGTCGCCCGAGGTTCAGATTGCGCTGCTCAGCAAGCGCATCGCGTACCTGACCGACCACTTCCGTACCCACCGCAAAGATTTCCACTCCCGGCGAGGCTTGCTCAAGCTCGTGGGGAGACGCCGGCGTCTTCTCGACTACTTGAAGGCCAAGGACCTCGACCGCTACCGCACCGTGATCGCGGAGCTCGGCATCCGAAAATAGAATGTGGACAGAGGGCGCGCACCGACTCCGGTCCGCGCCCTCTCGCTTTCTCGACGTCTTGCTTCGCGACGGCGTTTTGGCCGCTCGAGAGTCGCTGGCGCCGTACCCCGTGGTTTCGCGCGTTCGCCCTCGCGCGATCTCCCCCTCAACATTCCAGGAGAGTCCCCATGAATATCATCGAAGAGCGCTGCACCGTCGGTGAGGTCGAGATCACGATCCAAACCGGGCGCATCGCAAAGCAGACCAATGCCGTCATCGTGTCGGCCGGAGAGACGTCGGTGCTCGTGAGCGCCTGCGCGTCGCCGGAACCTCGCGATCTCGGATTTCTCCCGCTCACGGTCGAATACCGCGAGGCGGCCGCTTCCGCCGGCAAGATCCCTGGCGGCTATTTCAAGCGTGAAGGTCGTCCGACCGAGCAAGAGATCCTGACGTCGCGCGTCACCGACCGCCCGATCCGCCCGCTGTTTCCCAAGGGCTACCGCTTCGACACGCAGATCATCAGTCACATCCTTTCCCACGACAAAGAGAACGAACCCGACGTCCTGTCGATCACGGGCGCCTCCGCGGCGCTGACGATCTCCGACATCCCGTGGGCGGGACCCATCGTCGGTATCCGCGTGGCGCGGATCGGTGGGCGCTTCGTCGCGTACCCGACGTTCTCGGCCTGTGAAAACGCCGACATCGTGCTCGTGGTCGGGGTCAGCCGCGACGCGATCGTGATGGTCGAAGGTGGCGCGAACCAAGCCTCCGAAGCCGACATGATCGACGCGCTCATGTTCGCCAAGGAGGCCGCCGCTCCGCTCATCGCCCTCCAGGATCGCCTTCGTGAACGGGCTGGACGGCCCAAGCGCGCCTTCGAGCCCCCCAAGGTCGACGAGGCGTTCCTGCGTTCCGTCATGGACGACGCGCGCCCCGGTTTCTCCGCGGCGTTCGAGATCCCCGGCAAGCATGCCCGGCGCGACGCGATCTCGGCCACCAAGCAGGAGACCAAGGCCAAGTTCCTCGCGGCGCACCCCGATCGCAGTGAGGAGATCTCGAGCGCGCTCGGCAAACTCGAGAAGGAGCTCGTGCGCAGCATGGTGATCCAGAAGCACACGCGCCTCGACGGGCGTGGTCTTCGGGACGTGCGACCGCTCCACATCGAGGTCCATCCGTTCGAGCGGCCCCACGGGTCGGCACTGTTTCAGCGCGGCGAGACGCAGGCCATCGCGACGTGCACGCTCGGCACCGAGTACGACTCGCTGCGCATGGATACGCTGCGCGGCGACGTGAAACGCACGTTCATGTTGCACTACAATTTCCCGCCGTACTGCACGGGCGAGGTTCGCCCGATCCGCGGCACGTCTCGGCGTGAAACGGGACACGGCGCGTTGGCCCAGCGCGCGCTCGAGCCGGTGCTGCCCGCGTCGGACGAGTTCCCCTACGTGATCCGCATCGTCAGCGACATCATGGAATCGAACGGTTCGAGCTCCATGGCCTCGGTCTGCGGCGGCACGATCGCGCTGATGGACGCTGGCGTGCCGATCAAGGCTCCCGTGGCAGGGATCGCGATGGGCCTCATGCAGCAGGGCGACGCGATCGCGGTGCTCACGGACATCCTCGGCGACGAGGACCACCTCGGGGACATGGACTTCAAGGTCACCGGGACGACGGAGGGCATCACCGCGCTCCAGATGGACATCAAGGTCGAGGGCTTGACCCGGAAGATCTTGGAAGACGCGCTCTCGCAGGCCAAGGAAGCGCGGCTGCACATCCTCGCCGCGATGAAAGAAGCGATCGCGCAGCCGCGCTCGGACATCTCGCGCTACGCCCCCCGCATCGAGACCGTGCAGGTCAAGGTCGACAAGATCCGCGACGTCATCGGCCCCGGTGGCAAAACGATCCGTGCGATCACCGAGCAGACGGGCGCGCAGATCAACATCGACGACCACGGTCTCGTCACGATCGCCTCCGATCGCATCGAGGCGATCCGGCACGCCAAGCGCCTGATCGAGGGCCTCACCGCAGAAGCCGAGATCGGGGCCTGCTACCAGGGCGTCGTGACGCGCGTCGCCGACTTCGGCGCGTTCGTCGAGATCCTGCCGGGAACCGATGGCCTCGTGCACATCTCGGAGCTCGAGAACAAGCGGGTCGCGAAGGTGACCGATGTGGTCAACGAGGGCGACGAGATCGTCGTCAAGGTGCTCAACATCGATCCCACCGGGAAGATCCGCTTGAGCCGCAAGGCAGCGTTCGGAGTCGATCCCTCCGAAGTCCAGAACATGCGGGGGTAGCGTGGAGGTCGCGCTCCAACGCCTGCATCCGCGCGCGATCGTTCCGGCCCGCATGAGCGAAGGTGCGTCCGGGCACGACCTCTGCGCATGCTTCGACGAAGGGGCCACGCTCGCGATCCCCCCGGGAGCGCGAGCCCTCGTCCCCACGGGGTGGGCGCTCGCGATGCCCTCCGGCATCGAGGCCCAGGTGCGGCCCAGATCCGGCTTGGCCCTGCGTCACGGCATCACGGTCCTCAACGCGCCAGGCACGATCGACAGCGACTATCGCGGCGAGGTCCGGGTCCTGCTCGTCAACCTCGGCGACGCGGTGTTCACGGTCGGCCACGGGGACCGCATCGCTCAGCTCGTGATCGCGAGCGTCGCGGTCCCGGTGTGGACGGTCGTCGCCGAGCTCTCGGAGACTCCACGCGGCGCCGGGGGTTTTGGCAGCACCGGGCCGTCCCAAGCGTAGGCGCCGCGCTGATAGACTCGGGAGAGATGGGTCCAGAGGTAGGCGAGACGATCTGCGGGCGGATCAGGATCGACGGTGAGCTCCCGTCTGGGTTCGGCTCGCCGTGCTTCGGTCCGCCTCGTGAGGCCACGCTCGTCGATACCCAAGAACGCCTGTGGGTCACCGTGATCGATGGCCGATTCGTGTCCTCGGCGGTCGATGTCTCGCGATTCATGGCGGGCGCCAACGCGCTCACGGGCTTGCGTCACCCCACGTTGGTGCGGGTGGAGCTCGTCGATCGCGAGGCCGAATATTGTGTCGTCGGGGTCGACGCGTTGCCCAATGCACGGCCGGTCAGCGACCTCCTCGCGCGACCGGTTCCGCCGCCTTTGCTCGAACGCGTCGCCGTGGAGACCGCGCGGAGCCTCGCGTCGCTGCACCGCGCCGGCCAGATTCACGGGGTCCTCGGACTCGGGTCGGTGTTGCTCTGGGAGGGCATGCCGATGCTCTGGCAATACGGACTCGCCGATCACTGCGACCCGTCCCAGATCGCCGCGACGATTCAGGGCGGGCGGCGCTGGATCGCGGCTCCCGAGGTCGCGAGCGGTCGCGGGATCGACCCGCGCAGCGACATCTATGCGTGGGGTGCCCTCGTCGCTCAGTTGGTGACGGGCAAGCCCGGGGCGGAGGCGGTCGCGGCCGTGACGGGGGGCTCGGTGGGTCGCGACGCGCATCCTCACCTCATGGCCCTCGTCGAAGCCGCGTTGCGCCCGGATCCCGAGCTGCGACCGTTCGACGGCGTCGCGCTCTTGACCGAGCTGCAGGGGCCTTCGGGGGGCGGTTCCATGCGTGCTCGCGCCGCGACCGAAGTGCCGGAGCTCGCCCGCCGCTACCTCAAAGAGTTCGCGGACGCACCGCCCGAGCGCTCGGGACCTCCTCCGGTGGGCGAGGCGGACCTCGAAACCTTCGACATCGATGCCGTCCTCAATGCCCCCAAGATCGCGGCCCCCGGCACCGTCTTGCACAGCGACGCGGGACCCCGCGAGAAGGGGCCGGTCTCGCCGGTGGCCCCTACGCCGCTCGTCGGGACCTACCCCCCGGTGGATATCTCCCGCATGGAGCTCTCGTCGCGGACCGCCGTCGTGCCGGCGCTGAGCGGTCGCGAATCGTTCATGCCCGGGGCTCCGCCACAAGCGGACGCTCCGTTCGGCCGCGCCGGCTTGGAGCTCGATCTTTCGGCGGCGCGGTCCTCCGTGTCGCGTCCGAACATGACGTTTGGCGGTCCGGGCCCCGTGCCTCCCGAGCTGCCGGTGGTGGCGACTCCGCGCCGCTCCGGAGGCTTGGCGGCGATCGGGGTCGTGCTCGTGGGGACCGCCGGCGCGATCGCAACCATGCTCTACCTCGCCCGCTCGAGTGCGCCTGCCCGGTCCGTTCCGGAGGCGGACCTCGCGGGGATCGCCGCGGCCGCCGATCGCAGCGATGCCCCGCAGCACGCCGCGCCAGAGGAGTCGGGGGCATCCGCAGATGGCGAGGGCGGCGAAGAGGAGGGGGAGGGGTCGCCCGCGCGCGCCGATCGCTGCCCCGAGGACATGGCTCCGCTTCGGCGCGAAGCCGGGGCACGAACCTGCATCGAGATCGCGGAGTTTCCCGGCCTGCGCGAGATTCCGCGGATCAATGTCTCGCTGCGGCAAGCCGAGTCGCTCTGCGCCGAGCGTGGACGCCGCTTGTGCGGGCGTTCGGAATGGACGTTGGCGTGCGCGGGGCTCGGAGACGGGCGTGCGTTCCCCTATGGGGGAGCCCACGTCCAGGATCGCTGCAACGAGGCGACGGCCGCCGGGGTCCCGCAGAATCTCAGCCGGGCCGGCGCGCGCGAGCGCTGCGTCACGCCCGAGGGCGTGTTCGATCTGCTCGGCAACGTCGCCGAGTGGGTGCACGAGGGGGTTGCGATGGGCGGGGACGCGACGGCGGTGCGGCCCACGTGCACGACGCAGCGTCGGCTCGAGGCCGTGACGGCCGAGGGCGCCCTCGGGTTTCGTTGCTGCGTGACCCTCGACTCCACGCGCCCGGCGCATGCCGAGGGCTCGTGAACGCTGCTACTCTCCGGCCCCATGCCGATCGACCCCACGCTCCTGCGTGAAGCTTTGGCCCCCGGGGCCTGTCTCGATGTCCTCGGGTCCGAGTTCGATGCGCTCGGACACCGCTACAGCGGAAAGGTCCGCGAGAACTTCACCCGCGGGGGTGAACGCATCATCGTCGTCACGGACCGCGTCTCGGCGTTCGATGTCGTCCTCGGCACGATCCCCTTCAAGGGACAGGTCCTCAATCGTCTGACGCAGCACTGGTTCGAGCAGAGCCGCGAAATCATGCCGAACCACGTGATCGACGTTCCGGATGCGCAGTGCACGCGGGCCGTCGAGTGCGAACCGATCGCGGTCGAGATGGTGGTGCGCGGGTATCTGACCGGCGTGAGCAGCACGAGCATCTGGCGGGCGTACGAGCGCGGCGAACGGATGTTCTGTGGCCACGTGCTCGGAGAGGGTCTGCACAAGCACGAGCGGCTTCCGGAGAACCTCGTGACGCCTTCGACCAAAGCCCCCAAGGGGCAACACGACGAGAGCGTCGCCAAGGACGTGTTGTTCCAGCGCGGCGTGATCGACCCCGAGACGTTCGACCAACTGGAGCGCCAGGCGCTCGCGTTGTTCGCGTGGGGACAGAAGAAGGCCGCCGAACGCGGGCTCATCCTCGTCGACACCAAGTACGAGCTTGGCCGCACGCCGAGCGGGCAGATCGTCCTCATCGACGAGATCCACACGCCGGACAGCTCGCGCTATTGGTACGTGGACGGCTACGAAGCGGCCATGAGCCAAGGGCAAGATCCCAAGGCGCTGGACAAGGAGTACGTGCGCCGCTGGCTCGTCGAACAGGGCTTCCGCGGTGAGGGGTCGCCTCCCGCGCTCCCCGACGAAGTGCGCCTCGAGGCCGCGCGCAGATACGTGGAAACGTACGAGCGCTTGACGGGACAGGTGTTCGTGCCCGCGTCTGAGTCACCCTTACCGCGCCTGCGCCGTAACCTCGGGCTGGAGTGAGCTTCATGATCGTCTATGTCGCGACCGCCGTGACTTTTGCCGCGGGTGTGTTCCTGCTGCCCGCGCTGATCCCTGGCGCGCGCGTCCGCGGTGGCGCCGAGACGCTCAAGGCCGCGGCCATCGGCGGCGTGCTGAGTACGGGGCTAGGAAAGCTCTTGTGGCTGGTCCTGACCCTGGTGTTCTTCCCGATCCGTCTGCTGGGACCGTTTGGCCCGGTCCTGGCCCAGGCGATCGTCAATGGCGTGCTGCTGTTGGTCGGTTCGCAGGTCGTGGATGCCGTGCGCTTCAAGTCCTGGTCGAGCCTCCTGTGGGCGGCAGCAGCGCTGACCGCCCTCCAAGTGGCGGTCGCGTCCATCGGATGAACCGAGGAAACCCACGTGACGGTTGGGTGACCGCCGCGCGTGGCTATGGTACCCAGGCGGCACTTCCTTCCAGGGCTGAGTGAGGCTGCATGTGCGGGGTTTTTGGCATTTACGAGCACCCGGAAGCTGCGAACCTGACCTATCTCGGCTTGCATGCCCTGCAGCACCGCGGGCAGGAGTCCGCGGGGGTCGTGGCGAACGACCACGGGACCCTGCATGGCGTGCGCGCCATGGGTCAGGTGCGCGAGATCTTCAGCCGCGAGGTTCTCGATCAACTTCCGGGGCAGATCGCGATCGGCCACGTGCGCTACACGACCGCCGGCGGGTCGATCGCCAAGAACATCCAGCCGCTCTGGGCCCAGTACCGCAGCGGCTCCATCGCCATCGCGCACAACGGGAACCTCGTCAACGAGCAGACGCTCCGCGATGAGCTCGAGGCCGAAGGGGCGATCTTCTCGAGCCTCAGCGATACGGAGGTGGTGCTCCAGCTGATGGCACGGAGCCGCCAGCGCGGCATCATCGAGCAGCTCGCGGAGGCGCTCACGCGGGTGCAGGGCGCGTACAGCATGGTCCTCACCACCGAGGACAAGATCATCGCGGTCCGGGATCCGCATGGGTTTCGCCCGCTGGTCCTCGGTCGCACGCAGGGGGCCGGGAACAAGCCCGGCTCGTGGGTCGTCGCGTCCGAGACGTGCGCCTTCGATCTGATCCAGGCCGAGCGCATCCGCGACATCGAGCCGGGCGAGATCCTCGTCATCGGTCCCCAAGGGCTGCAGACCAGCTACCTGCCTCGGGCTCCGCGGCGCTCCTGCGTGTTCGAGCACGTCTACTTCGCGCGCCCCGACAGCGTGATCGACGAGGTCTCGGTCTACGAGGCGCGCATCGCCATGGGCCGCCAGCTCGCGACCGATCATCCCGTAGACGCCGACTACGTGGTCCCGGTGCCCGACTCGGGAGTGGTCGCGGCGCTCGGCTACAGCCACAAGAGCGGGATCCCGTTCCAGATGGGGCTCATCCGCAATCACTACGTCGGTCGCACGTTCATCGAGCCGAGCGACTCGATCCGCAGCTTCGGGGTGCGCCTCAAGCTCAACGCGGTGCCTTCGTTGCTGGCGGGCAAACGGATCGTGGTGGTCGACGACTCGATCGTTCGCGGGACGACGTCGCGCAAGATCGTGCGCCTGCTTCGCTCTGCCGGCGCCGCGGAGGTCCACGTCCGCATCTCGTCTCCACCGGTGAGCGGGCCCTGCTACTACGGGATCGACACCCCCACGCGCACCGAGCTCGTCGCGTCGCGACAAAGCGTGCACGAGATCGCCCGGATGATCGAAGCCGACTCGCTCGGATACTTGAGTGCGGAGGGGCTCCGCCGCGCCGTTCGCGGGGAGGGGGGCGTCCAGCGCTTCTGCGACGCGTGTTTCACCAACGACTATCCCATCCCGATCGATCGCCCCGCGTCGCGCCGCCAGCTGCGGCTCATCGAGGTCTGAGAGGCGGCGCCCGCACTCCGGCGGTGTGGCGCCGTGCGGGATCGAGTATCCTCCGGCCAAGATGAGCGAACGTGCAGGAGAAATCATCGAGCACAACAAGGTCTCCGAACAGCTGACGCGGCTCGGAGAGCGGTTGGGTGAGCTCCGGAGGCATCTTTGACTACGCTCGCAACGTCGAGAAGCTCGAGGAATTCGAGGCGCAAGCGGCCGATCCTTCGTTCTGGGAGGATCCTGCGCGCGCCCAAGTCATCAGTCGCGAGCAGTCGAAGCTCAAGAAGGTGATCTCCGATCTCGATGGCGCCGCGCTGGCGCTCGAGGACGGCAAGACGCTCTACGAGCTCGGCCGCGAGGAGGGCGACGACGACGGGATCCGCGAGGGCTGGGCGCAGATCCAGGCCTGCGAGGCGCAGCTCGCCAAGCTCGAGTTTCGACGGATGCTCTCGGGCCCCTACGACGGACGCGGTGCGATCGTCAGCGTGAACGCGGGCGCCGGCGGAGTCGACAGCCAAGACTGGGCCGAGATGCTGCTCCGGATGTACGTGCGCTGGGGCGAGCGCCAAGGGTTCGGCGTGCAGGTGCTCGACATCCAAGAGGGTGAGCAGGCCGGTCTGCGCGGGGCGGAGGTCGAGTTCGAAGGCGAATATGCGTATGGCTTCCTTCGTTCCGAAGTCGGCGTGCATCGACTGGTCCGCATCTCGCCGTTCGATGCGAACGCGCGAAGGCAGACGAGTTTCGCGAGCGTGATGGTGAGCCCCGACATCGAGGACGACACCACGATCGAGATCGAGGTGAAGGACTCCGACCTGCGCGTGGACACCTATCGTGCGTCCGGGAAGGGCGGGCAGCACGTCAACAAGACAGACTCTGCGGTTCGCCTCACGCACATGCCCTCGGGGATCGTGGTGGCGTGTCAGGCCGAGCGCTCGCAGATCAAAAACCACGCCAAGGCCATGAAGATGCTCAAGGCTCGGCTTTGGACGCTCGAGCAGGAGCGTCGCGAAGCCCAGATGGCGCAGATCCAGGGCGAAAAAAAATCCATCGAGTGGGGCAGCCAGATCCGGTCCTATGTCCTCCACCCGTATCGGCAAGTGAACGATCACCGCACGGGGCTCAAGAGCTCGAACGTGGACGGCGTGCTCGACGGTGAGCTGGCCGACTTCATCGAGTCCTTTCTGCTCCAGCAAGGGAAGCCCCCGGAGGACGCATGAGCGCCTTGCCGTTCCAACGCCTCGACTGGATCGTCGCGTGGAGGCATTTGCGCGCCAGCGACGAGGCCCCCGCGTGGGTCCGGTGGGTCAACTACACCTCGTTGTACCTGCTCGTCGTCGGTGCGCTCGTCGCTTGGTACGGGGCGACCCTGCCAAGCGGTGAGGTATCCCTGCTGAGTCCGTTCGAACCCCCCGTGAGCGAGACGGGGCCCACACCGCTCCAGCAATACTACGCGTCCGTGGGTGGGCTCACGGCGCTCGTCGGCGCGATGGGCCTGACGCTCGGTCTGCTCGGCGGGGTGTTCAACCTCTTGCCCACGATCATCACCATGTCGGTGCTGCTCGGTTGCATGGCCCTCGTCGTGGTGCTCAGCCTGATGAGCGGGCTCGAGGAAGATCTGCGAGAGAAGATCCTGAGCCAGAAAGCCCACGTGCGGATCTCCATGCCGGACGGCAGTCCCTTCGCCGACTATGCGCCGCTCGTCCGCGCCCTCTCGGAGGGGGAGGGGATCGCCGGCGCGTCTCCGTACCTCGAGGGGGAGATCATGGTGCGCAGCGGTCTGAACCGCCACGGGGCGATCCTCGCGGGGATCCTTCCGAGCGCCCAAGCGGAGGTGTCCGACCTGCCCAAGCTCATCGAAGCTGGCGAATACCGCTACCTCGAGCATCCCGCGGAGATCCCGGATCTCAGCGCCGATCCGTTCGACACCTTCGACTCGACCCCCAGGCGGCTGCGTCACCTGAAGGAAGAGCGGGAGAAGAACGCCGCCAAGATCCGCGAGGCCTTGCGCGCCTCGCCGAGCGCGGAGAAGGCGGGCGCCGCCGCGGGGGAGACCGTGCGCGCGACCCCGTCGGACGAAGAGGCCCGGGCCAGCGCGGCCAAGGCCAGCGAAGCTGCGGCCCAAGCCGCCGAGGCTGCGGCGCAAGCCGCCGAGGCCGCGGCCCAAGCTGCCCTGCTGCCGAGCCCCGTTGCCGACCTCGACGGGGAAGGGGAAGACCCCATGGACCGCGACGATGGCGACGTTCGGGGGCTCCTGCGGGCCCTTCCGCCACCGCCCGCGCCCGCGCCCCGAACGCTGACGTATGAAGCGAACGACGGTTGGGAAGACCCTTCGGTCGAGATCACCAAGCTCCGCGAGGATGGTCGGCTCTCCGATGTGCCCGGCCTCCCGGCCGAGGCCAAGGATTCCCAGGCGCCCGCGCCCGCGGAGACCGCCGCGGACGCCCCCGAAGTGGACGAACGCCCGCTCGATCCCATCCTCATCGGGCGCGAGCTCTCGGCTGAGCTCGGCACGCGGGTCGGCTCCGACGTGCAGCTCCTCACGCCGGTGGGGCGAGTCACGCCCGCAGGACAGATCCCCGGCGTGCTCGGGGCTCGGGTGGCGGGCGTCTTTTTCTCCGGGATGTACGAGTACGACCGCAAGAACGTCTACGCGCCGCTCGACGTCGTGCAGCGGTTCTTGCTCACCGGCGATCGCGTCTCGGGCGTGGAGGTCAAGCTCGACGACGTGGACGCGATCGATGATGGAAAGCGCGAGACCGAGCGGATCGTCGCGGCCCTCGGGCGAACCGAGCTCATCGTCGAGGACTGGCGAGATCTCAACCGCAACCTATTTTGGGCGATGTTCCTCGAGAAGGTCGCCATGTTCATCGCGCTGCTGTTCGTGGTCCTCGTGGCGTCCTTTGGGATCCTGGCGTCCAACTTGATGAGCGTGATGGAGAAGAGCAAAGAGATTGCAATCCTGAAGGCGATGGGCATGGCGGATGGTGCCGTCATGCGGGTGTTCATCGCCGAGGGGCTCTGCGTGGGACTCCTCGGTAGCTTTGGAGGGATCGCCTACGGCCTGGCCCTCTGCTGGGCGCTCGTGACTTCCGGGCTTCGCCTCAACGAGAACATGTACTACATCGAGAAGCTTCCAGTCGTGGTCAACCCCACGGAGGTCACGCTGATCGGCATCGCAGCCATGGTCATCGTGTGTTTTTCGAGCGTGTACCCGGCCCTCTTGGCCGCCCGCACGCGCCCCGTCGACGGTTTGCGGCACAGCGCGTCGTGAGGTGGGGTTCTGGCCCGCGCGTGCCTCGCGTGGCAAGGCGACCGTCTGCACGAGCACCGCGGGCTCGCGCGTTGACAGCCGATTCTGCGCCATCTTAGGGTACCGCGGCTGTCGACCCGGATGCGCCAGGAACCCCCGCCCGAGGGACGCCGCGAACTCGTTCGCATCGTCCACATGACCAAGGAGTTCGCCCACGGCAACGGCGTCCTGCCGGTGCTGCGCGACGTGAGCCTGACGCTCTACGAGGGTGAGATGGTGGCGATCATCGGCGCTTCGGGGGCCGGGAAGTCCACGCTCCTCCACTGCCTCGGGACGCTCGATCTGCCCACGCGCGGGCAGATCCTCTTTGGTGGCCTCGACATCGTCGAACTCCCGCCGCCCGAACTCGCCCGCTTCCGCAACGAGACCATTGGCTTCGTGTTCCAGTTTCACCATCTGTTGCCCGAGTTCAACGCGCTCGAGAACGTCATGATGCCGGTCCTCATCGCCCGCAAATCCGTACGCGAGGCTCGGGAGCGCGCGAAGGCCATGCTCGACGCCGTGGGGCTCTCCCACCGTCTGACCCACCGTCCAGGCAAGCTCTCCGGTGGCGAGCAGCAGCGCGTCGCGATTGCGCGAGCGCTCGTGATGCAGCCCAAGCTGCTGCTGGCGGACGAGCCCACGGGCAACCTCGACACCGAGAAGAGCGAGGAAGTGCATCAGTTGCTGTTCCGCCTCAACGAGGAACACCGCACGACCATGCTCGTGGTGACCCACAACATGGACCTCGCGCGGCAGATGCCGCGCACGGTTCGCATGGCCGACGGGCGCCTGATCGGTGACGAGCAGAAGGGACAGGCCGAGCCGGCGACGCAGCCATGAGCGGACCGCAACAGCAGGTGCGGAGTCGGCGGAGCTGGTCGGCGTTCGCGTGCGCATGGGTGGCATGCCTCGCGATGCTCGCGGGCGTCGCGTGGCCTGGGCGCGCCGGGGCGAGCGCAGGGTTGGCAACCCCAGCGTCGTTGCTCGGCGAGCTCGCGGCCTGGATGGAGGTCGCGAAGGCAGGCGTGGCCTCGGACTTGCTCGGGCAGCCGATCGCGGAGATTCGGTTCCAGGGCAACCGTCGCGTCGAGTCCGAGGCGATGCTGCTCGAACTCGACAGCCACGTCGGGGAGCTCGTGAGCCGCCCCAAGCTCGCCAACGACCTGCGCCGGCTGTGGAGCCTCGGCTACTTCCAAGACGTCTCCGTCGCGGGTGAGTTGACGGCGCCGGGCGTCGTCTTGACCTACACCGTGGAAGAGCGCCCGACGATCCGCAAGATCGTGGTCGAGGGCAACAAGAAGGTCAAACTCGACGACATCAACGAGCAGCTCGACCTCGAGAAGAACGAGGTGCTCGATCTCGGGAAGGTCAAGGACAACAACGAGAAGATCAAGAAGCTCTATACCGAGAGCGGCTTCTTCATGGCGGAGGTCACGTACGAGCTCCGCCCCGTGACGGACGAGCCCGGCAAGATCGACATCGCATTCGTCGTGACCGAGGCCGCCGAGGTCATCGTGCGGCAGATCGACTTCGTCGGCAACAAAGCCTTCACCGACGCCGATCTTCGCAAACACATCAGCACGCGCGTCGGGGGCTATCTCAGCATCGTCGCCAAGCGGGCAGGGGGCGTCTTCAACAAGGAGGCCTTCGCGCAGGACTACTCGTTCTTGCGCAACTACTACGGGGACAACGGCTACCTGAACGCGAGCCCCAAAGACCCCGAGATGAGCCTCTCGGCGGACCGTCGCTTCGTCTACCTCACGATTCCGGTCGACGAGGGGCCGCTGTTCCACATCGGCGAAATCAAAGCCCAAGAGGTGCTCGCGCAAGGCGAGACCGAGCTCTTCAACGAGCACCTGCTCGCCGAGTCGATCGACCCGCTGCTCGGGGTCGGCGACGTCGCTTCGATCGGCAAGGTCCAAAAGATTCGCGAAGCGATCGAGCGCCGCTACAAAGACTCGGGCTACGCGTACGTCAACGTGATCCCCAACCAGCGGCTCGATCAAGAGAACCGGTTGCTCTACCTCAACCTCGAGGTCCAAAAGGGCCCGCTCGTCTACATCGAGCGCATCGAGATCGCGGGCAACGAGAAGACCGCCGACAAGGTGATCCGGCGCGAGATGATGCTCAATGAGGGCGATCTCTACTCGGAGACGGGTAAAGAAGAGTCCGAGTATCGCGTCCTACGCCTCGGATACTTCTCCACCGTCAACGTCTCGACGACACGCGGTTCCGCGGATGACAAGATCGTCGTCAACGTCGAACTCGTCGAGCAGCTGACGGGCACGTTCCAGGTCGGCGCGGGGTTCTCGACCGTCGAGAACTTCGTGTTGCAGGGCCAGATCTCGTACGACAACTTCCTCGGGCGCGGCGCGACGGTGCAGCTCTCGCTGCAGTGGTCGAGCCTGCGGCGCCTGTTCAACTTCAGCTACTACACGCGCTACTTCCTCGACAGTAAGTGGAACTTCGCGCTCAGCGTGTTCAACTCGCAGAACGTGTATCCGAGCTTCGAACGCGAGAACACGGGCTTTCGCGTCAGCTGGGGCTATCCGGTGCTCCGGGACCTCACGCTGTTCCTCGGCTACAACCTCGAGCGCGTGCGCGTTGGCTTTGGCAACTTCGGCAACCTCGGCGGTGTGTTCTCGCCAGGAGCGGCGGTCAGCGTCCCCGAGACCGCGCTCGTCAACGACCTCTTCACGGACGGGATCACCTCTGCGCTCACGGCCCGCGTGCAGTACGACTCGCGCGACAACTTCCTGTTCCCGACGCAGGGGATGTTCCACCAGCTGCGCGGCGAGTTCGCGAGCAAGTACCTCGGATCGCAGAACCGCTACAACCGCTACAGCCTCGACAGTCGCTTCTACGTGCCCGTGATCCGCTCGGAGCAGGCGTTCCGCGCTTGGCTAGTGTTCAAGGCGCGCCTGCAGGTCGGGTTCATCCACAACAACGAGCGCGGCGGCGTCCCGATCTTCGAGCGCTTCTTTCCCGGCGGTATCTACGGCGACGGCGAGATTCGAGGCTTCCGCCTGCGCTCGCTCGGACCCAAGATTCAGGTCGCCGAGAGCACGAATCCGACGGCGCAGCTCGGCCCCTACGAGATCGGCGGCAACCTGTTGACGGCCTTGAACTTCGAGCTCGAGTTCATGATCGTTCCGCCGGCCAACATCAAGGGCGTCGTGTTCTTCGACATGGGCAACGCGTTCAATACGGAGTCCCAGTACTGCATCCAGCCCAACCCCGAGCTCCTGCCCAAGTCGGACCCCTGTGGAAAATGGCGGATCCGCGACTTCCGATTCGCGGCCGGCCTCGGATTCCGCTGGCAATCCCCGATCGGCCCGCTGCGGTTCGAATGGGGGTTCCCGCTCGACCGCCAGCGCCCCACGAGCTTCGATCCCCGCGGGGAAGAGCCCGTCGTGTTCGAGTTCTCCATCGGGAACAGTTTCTAGGGTTCGAAAACGGCGGAGCGAGGGGAGGTCGCTCGTGCCGCGCGTCGTTTGGCGCGAGCGACCGGTGAATCGACGTGTGCGCCAACCGTCAGACGCGGTGCTTGCTGCCCGAAAGTCCGCCCGCTAAGGTGCCCGCCATGTCAGCAGACCCCCTGCGCGCCGCAATGCGGCGCCGAGAGCGGCGGTTCGTGCGTCCCATTGCGGCCGCCCTCGCGCTCGCCTGGTGCTTTGCGAGTCCGGCGGAGAGTTCCGCAGCGGACCCGTTGCCCAAGCTCGAGCGCATCGCCATCGTCGACGTCCAACGCGTCCTCACCGAAACGACGGAGGGGAAGCGAGAACTCGACAAGATCAAGAAGTCCTTCGCGCAAGCCGACGCGCGTCTCGAGAAGAAGGCCAAAGACGTCGAGAAGCAGATGCGCGACCTCCAGTCCAAGGCCGCGATGCTCAACGACGTTGAGCTGCGCCGCCGCCAAGAGGAGATCTTGGCGGCTCAGCAGGAGCTCCAGCGCCTCGCCATGGAACTCCAGCAGGAAGTCATGGATCAAGAGGCGCTCGCGACGGAGCGCATCTACAAGAAGGTCGCCGCGCTCGTGAAACAGATTGCGCTGGAAGAGACACTGCAGGTCGTCCTCGTCAAATCGGAGATGACGGTGCTCTATTCCAATCCCAAGCTCGATCTCACCAATCGGGTCATCGTTCGCTACGACAAGGCAAATCAATAGTCAGGGTCCAAGGCATGTTCATCCGCAAGTCGTCCCGCGCCATCGCTCTCCTCGCTGTGTTGGGGGTCGCCGCGCCGATCTCCCTCGTCGCAGCACCGGCCACGGCGGCCGAAATCCCAGCCGTCCGCAAACTCGCGATGGTCGATATGCAACGCGTCCTCAACGAGACCAAAGCCGGGCGTCGCGCCCGCAAAGAGCTCGAAGAGAGCAGCAAGACCAAGCAATCCAAGCTCGAGAAGAAGCAAGCGAAGCTCGAGAAAGACGCCGCCGGGCTGAACTCGCTCAGCGGGCAGCAGCTCGCCGAAGCCCAAGAGCGCCTCCAGAAGGAATACATGGAGGTTCAAAACATGGCGGCCGCGCTGGAACAGGAGCTCGCCACCGAGCACAACAAGCTGCTCCAGAAGATGTACGAGAACTCGCAGTCGATCGTCGCCGAGCTCGCAGCGAAGCTTGGACTCGATCTCGTGCTCGTCCGCGATCAGATGACGGTCATCTACGCTCAAGAGGGTTTCGACATCACCGATACGGTCGTCGAGCAATACGACGAGCGCCACAAGTAGCCGGATTTCCTGCTCGCGAGATCGGAACTCCGCTATCCTCGCGCCTTCCACGAAACGCTCGTATGGACGCGCTCGAGATCCAGAAAATCCTGCCTCATCGTTACCCGTTCCTCTTCATCGACCGCGTCGTGGAGATCGTTCCGGGGCAGTCGATCGTCGCCGAGCACCTGGTCTCGTTCTCCGATCCCATCCTGCAGGGGCACTTCCCAGGCAACCCCATCGTGCCTGGGGTCGTGCAGGTCGAGGCGATGGCGCAGGCGGCGATCGTGTTGGCCCACGCTTCGGGCCACTTCGATCCTGCCACTTCGCTCTGCTACTTCATCGGGATCCAGAACGCGAAGTTTCGCGCGCCAGCACGGCCCGGGGATGTCTTGCGCTTGGTCGTGAAGGCCGAGCGCTTGGGTAAGATTGGTAAGTTCAGCGGCGAAGTGTCTGCGCAAGGTGAAGCCAAGAGCAGCGCGACGTTCACGGCGATCATCGAGGACAAACCCAAGGACGCCGTCGTCGCGCCATGAGTCGCCGTCGCGCCTACGCGGTGGCGATTTCGGTGCTTTGCCTCCCTGCTTGTGCTTCCCAGGCGGCGAGGTCGCTGCGTCGTGCGAGCCGCGATCTCTCCGGGGTCGTCGCGCGTGGCGATACCGCGGGCGTGCGAAAGGCCGCGGTGCCGGGCCTGCAGGCGAGGGTGGACGCCCAGGGGCTCGTCGAACCCTCCAAGCGGCGGACGTGGGCGCGGACCCTTGCGCGCCCCGTGGAGGTCCGCCCCGAGGCACTCCTGCTGCTCCCGGTCGCCGGCACCATGAAGGCCGAGGAGACCGACGAGGGCTGGAGGCTGGCCGAGGATCCGAGCCTCCTGTACGACCAACGCACGCCGCGACAAGCGTTGCGCGCGTTCGTCCTCGCGACCCGGATGCAGCGTTGGGAGATCGTGGTCGGACTGGCGCCGCTGCGGTACCGCGCTGGATTGTCCGCTCCGGACGTACAGCGTGCGTGGACCCAAGGCGAGCATGCGCAAGTCCTGCGCGAGGCTCGAGACCGTGTCGAGCAGGGGCTACGTCGCCCACTGTACGAAGACGCCGATCAAGCGCAGCTCACCATTTCCGAGAATCACCGCGTTTATCTGGAGCGAGAAGGCGATCGATGGGTGATCGCGGACTTCCTTCCTCGCGATGCCGTAGGCAAATGACCTACGCGTCCGCCGGCCAAACTTGAGCACCTCGAGGGGGCGCCGCGCCAGGTTCCGAGTGGTGCGTGTGTTTGGTGCAGCACAAACATGGGTCTTGGGGTTGCGCGGGCTTTCGGGCGCGTTAGGCTTTTTCAAGAGGTTGGCTCCGCTGCCTCGCTGAAAGGCCCGCCGCATGAATCGCCTGCCATTGTCGAAATCACGCTTGGACCGAGGTCGTAAACCCCGCCCCCTTGCCACCGGGGCCGAGCTGACGTTGCAGCTGCCCATTGCCCGGGAACAGGCGCACCGGGTGGCCGAAGAAACGCCCCCCAAAAGGGACGAGCAGCCGCGCGGCGTGGCGGTCGTTGATTTCTATCTCTAGTCGCTCCGAGTCGTTGCGAGCTCGGAAGTAGGGCTCGATCGTGAAAGAAAACAGGGTTCTCGCCCTGTTTTTTTTTGCCCAGAGTCCGAGCGTTCGATGCGCGCCCGCGGCGGGGGCCCTCGACCTCCTGGGACGGGGTAGGCTGGTGTGCGTTCGAAGCGCGGCGTGGACTACGATTCCGAAGCAGGTCTTGCTAGAAACGCGCTTTTGACGGCGCGTACTGGTAGCGTGATCGACGTGTCCGATTTGAAACCTGCCGATGTCACGATCGCCCAACCCGATGAACACCCGTTGCGTCACACCGGGTACCGCTTGCTCGTGCTGAGCGGTGAGCTCCGGGGTCGGGAGGTGGACGTGCTCTCGGACGCGGTCAGCCTGGGAAAGTCTCGGAGCTGCGATGTGGTGCTTCCGGACGATTCGGTCAGTCGGCTGCATGCGGAGATTCGCCGTGAGGGCGATGCGTATCGGTTTCGTGACCGCGGATCGACCAACGGCAGCTTCGTGGGTGGCGCTCGCGTCACGGATGCCTACCTCAAGCCCGGGGACGTCATCGGGATCGGGAAGGTCCAGCTTCGGTTCATGCCGCGGGATGCACGGACGGAGCTGCTGCCGAGCGAGCGCGAGCGGTTCGGGGAGGTGATCGGCAAGAGCCTGGAGATGCGCAAAGTCTTCGGCGTGCTCGAGCGGGTCGCCCCCACGGACGTGACCGTGCTGCTCGAGGGTGAGACGGGGACCGGGAAGGATCTCGTCGCGCGCTCGATTCACCTGCAGTCCGCACGGAAGGAAGGGCCGTTCGTGGTGGTCGACTGCGGCGCGGTCGCTGCCGATCAGATCGAGGAGGAGTTGTTCGGGCAGGAGGCGACGGCGACGGCCACGCGACGGCCTGGCGTGTTCGAGCTCGCCGATGGCGGCACGGTGTTCCTCGACGAGATCGGCGAGCTGCCGCTCGACGTGCAACCCAAGCTGCTGCGCGTCCTCGAGACCCACCGGCTCCGCCGCGTGGGAGGCTCCGACGAGGTCGAGGTCGGAATCCGGGTGATCGCGGCGACCCACCGCGAGCTCAAGTCGCAGGTGGATAGCGGGGAGTTCCGGGAAGATCTCTACTTCCGACTCGCCGTCGTGTCAGCGACGATCCCGCCGCTCCGCGAGCGCAGGGAGGACATTCCGGTCCTCATCGAGCACTTCTCCCGCAGGCTGCCGCCCGGCATGTGGAAGTCCCCGGGGCCCGAAGCCATGGCGCGGCTCGTGGGTTACGACTGGCCGGGCAACGTCCGAGAGCTTCGGAACGTCGTGGAGCGCAGCGCCTACCTGTCCCCCGACGGCGTCATCGATCTCGTCACGACGCGCCGTCAAGCGCAAGGCGGTGCCGAGCAGGTCGACTTCGATCCCACGCTCACGTTTCGCGAGCAGAAGGAGCGCGCGACCGAGCTGTTCGAGGAAGCGTACCTGCAGTGGCTGCTGCAGCGCGCCGAGGGCAACATCTCCCGCGCCGCCCGCGAGGCGGACATGGACCGGAAATATCTCCACAAACTCCTGCGCCGCTACGGGATCGACGCCAAGCAGTTCGCCCGGCGCTGACCCCCGAGATCTCCTGGATGGTGGCGGTGGCCTGGAAGCACGCTCGCGGTGCGCTGGTACGGCCAGGACCCGCGATCATGGCAGTCCTCAACGTGACGCCCGATAGCTTCTTCGACGGGGGTCGTCACATGGCGCACGAGGGGGCGGTCGACGTCGAGCGCACGCTGGACTTCGCCCGTCTGTGCGTCGCGCAAGGGGCGGACGTGCTCGACATCGGCGGGGAGTCCACGCGTCCGGGCAGCGCGGCCGTCTCCCCGGAGGAAGAGTCTCGGCGGGTCCTCGCCGTGCTCGCTCCGATCGCCGCGCTCGGGGTGCCTGTCAGCATCGATACCCGCCACGCCGAGGTCGCGGCGCGGGCCCTCGCTGCGGGTGCGGCGATCGTGAACGACGTCAGTGGCCTCTCCGATCCCGACATGGCGGACGTCGTCGCGGAAGCCGGTGCAGGGCTCGTCCTGGGGCACCTGCGCGGGGTCCCCGAGACGATGCAGACGGAGATCCACTTCGACGATCTGCTCGGCGAGGTCGCCCAAGAGCTCTCGGCCTCCGCGGAGCGTGCACGAAGGGCAGGGGTGATGCCCGAGGCCATCGTCGTCGATCCCGGCATCGGTTTTGGGAAGTCCGCGCGCCAATCCGCCGCGCTCGTCGCCGCGGGTGGGTGGCTGCGTGCGAGGACCGGGTTTCCCGTGCTCATCGGCGCCAGCCGCAAGAGCTTCTTGGGACGACTGGGCGCGCGCGAGGATCAGGGCCCCAAGGACCGGCAAGCCGCATCGGTCGTGGCGGCGCTGCTCGCCTGCGACCGCGGTGCTTCGATGGTCCGCGTTCACGACGTGGGCGCGACGCGTGAGGCGCTCGATGTTTGGGCTGCCCTTGCCGAGGCGAACGCGGAGCTCTCGCGTGACGGTGACTCGGCGTGAACCACCAAGAATGGGTCGCGGCGCTCACGTGGAGAGACGGGCTCGACTTCGGGCTGTTGCTGTTGCTCGTCTACATGCTTTTGAAAGTGGCGCGGGGGACACGTGCCGTGCCGGTGCTGGTCGCGGTGTCGGTGTTGGGGGTGTTCGCCTGGGGGGTCAGCACGCTCGACCTCATCGCCAGCGCCAGCGTCCTCAAGGTGTTCTTCGAGTGGATCATCGTCCTGCTGATCGTCGTGTTCCAGCAGGAGCTGCGGCGTCTGCTGTTGAACTTTGGCCAGCGGTTGCTCCCTCGCAATCGTCAGGATGCCGCCCGGACGGCCGTGGAGGAGCTCGTCGTCGGTCTCGAACGCCTCGCGCGTGCGAGGATCGGCGCGATGGTGGTGTTGCAAGGAGACTTCTCCGTCGTCGAGATCGCCTCGGGGAAGGGCATGGAGGTCGACGCCTCGCTACGGGCGGGGACGTTGGTGGCGCTTTCGATCCCTCATCCCGCCAACACGGTCCACGACGGTGCGATCTTGGTGGAGGACCTCCGGATCGCCCGCGCTGGGCTGATCTGTCCGCTCTCCGAGCAGGTGCTCGATCCGCGTTTCGGCACCCGCCACCGCGCTGCGGTGGGGTGTACCGAGGAGAGCGACGCGCTCGTGATCGTGGTGAGCGAGGAGCGCGGAGAGATTCGCTTCGCCGAACGCGGGGAGGTCTCCGATCCGGTGCCCGCCGCCCAGCTCGAAACGCGGATCGTGGAGTGGCTCCGCCGACCGCGGGACAAGCAGCGCCCCCGCCGTGCCGAGGAGGCGAGCTCCACGTCGATGTCCCGCGGCGAGGTCGTGAGATAGGCGAGGATGGGCATGCGCGTTTCGGCGGCCACGCGATGGATGCACGGGCTCTTGTTCCGTGACCTGCGTCTCAAGTTCACGGCTCTCGTGCTGACGGCCGTGTTGTTCGTCGTGACGCGCGGGGACGTCACCCGCCGCTTCGACGTCCCGCTCCGCGTGATCCGGGATTCGGAGCGCGTGTTGATGACGAGCTTGCCCGACACCGTCACCGTTCGCGTCCGCGGGCCCTGGACCCGCGTGAACCGGCTCGAGGACTACGATCTCGGGAGCGCGACCGTCGACTTGCGCGAGGCTGCACCGGGTCCGTTGCACATCGACCAGGCGTCGATCGTGATGCCGGCGGGGGTGGTGCTCGCCGACCTCGAGTACGACCCGGTCGACCTGCGGTTCGAGCCTATCATCCGCACGGTGGTCCCCGTGTCGCCCCAACTCGCGGGGACCGTGCACTCGGATTTCACGCTCGTCTCCGTCGAGGTTTCACCCCGCTCGTGGACCCTGGAAGGTGGCGCGACCGCGGCTCGGGCGATCTCCAAGCTCGCGACCGAAGTCGTCCTCCTCGAGGGGGCCACGCGGTCGTTCGAGCGCAGCGCGGCGCTCGTTTCGCCCGGTGCGGGCGTGCGCTTGGTCGTTCAGAACGCGGCCCCCGTGGTGAGCGTCGCGGTGACGATCGAGCCGGTCGTCGACCACCGAACGGTCGAGGTGCCCGTCGCCGCGCCGCAGGGAGTTCCGCCCGACGTACGGCTTCCGGGGTCGTACGAGGTCCGGGTTCGCGGTCCCAAGTCCGCGTTGCGCGAGCTCGGAGCGCTCGGACACGAGGTGCCGCTCACTGCGGTCGCGACGCTCGCCGCGGGGTCGCTCGAGGTCCGATTCGCCTGGAGTGAAGCCGTGCCCGAGTCGATCCGACGCCAGCTCGAGTTCGACCCTTCCGCGGTGACGCAGGAGCTCCCGCTCGTGGTCGCGACCCCACCACGAGCGCGGCCTGGCCGACCCTGACCGCCGGGTGCGATCTTTCCCGAGCGCGCGCGCCCGTTGTACATAGCGAGGGCATGGCCGCGGCTCGAAGTTTGTTTGGCACCGACGGAATTCGGGGGGAAGCGAACGCCCACCCCATGACCCCGGAGATCGCCCTCCGGGTGGGAATGGCCGTGGCCGCGCACTTTGGGCGCGATGGCCGAATCTTGGTCGGCAAAGACACTCGCCTGTCCGGATATCTCCTCGAGAGCGCGTTGGCTTCCGGAGTCTGCGCGATGGGGGCCGACGTCTTGTTCGTCGGCCCGCTGCCGACCCCGGGCATCGCCTACCTCACCCAATCGATGCGCGCGTCCGCAGGCGTGGTCATCTCCGCCAGTCACAACCGGTTCGATGACAACGGGATCAAACTGTTCGGCGGTGACGGCTACAAGCTCGTGGACGAAGCCGAGTCGCATCTCGAGGGCTTGATGGCGAGCGAGGAGCTCGATGGGTACCGCGCCCGTGGAGCGGAGATCGGTCGCGCCAAACGCATCGACGATGCGTCGGGACGCTACATCACGCACCTCAAGCAGGCGTTTGCGGCCGACCGGGACCTCTCTGGGCTCAAGATCGTGGTCGACTGTGCCCACGGCGCGGCGTATCGGGTCGCGCCCGCCGTGTTCTCGGAGCTCGGCGCCGAGGTCATCGCGCATGGCGTCGCGCCGACGGGAACGAACATCAACGAGGACTGCGGCGCCACGCATCCGCACGTGCTCTCGGAACACGTGCGGCAGGCCGGCGCCGATCTGGGGATCGCCCTCGATGGTGATGCCGATCGCGTGATCTTCTGCGACGATCGCGGTGACATCGTCGACGGCGACGCGATCCTCGCGATGTGTGCCCGCGATCTCCACCAACGCAGGGTCCTCAAGGGGGGCGCCGTGGTGGCGACCGTGATGTCCAACCTCGGGCTCGAGCGCTCGTTGGCCGAGGTCGGAATCGGATTGTTGCGGACCCAGGTCGGCGATCGGTACGTCGTAGACGCGATGCGGCGCAGCGGTTGCAATCTCGGCGGCGAACAATCCGGCCACCTCGTGTTCTTGGACCACGCGACGACCGGAGATGGCGTGCTCGCGGCGCTCCAGGTGCTCACGATTTTGCGGCGTCACGAGACCCCGTTGTCTCGGATGGTCCGCGTGATGAGCCGCGTCCCGCAAGCGCTGCGCAGCTTCGATGTGCCACGGCGCGTCCCCATCGAGCAGTTGCCGAGCTTGAGCCGCGCGATCCGTCGCGTGGAGGCGGAGCTCGGCGGCGACGGCCGATTGCTCGTGCGCTACTCGGGGACGGAGGCGAAGATGCGCGTGATGATCGAGCACGTCGACGAAGCGCGACTCCCCGACTGGGTCGATCATCTCCAAGCGGTGGCGCTGCGTGAGCTGGGGACCGCGTGAACGCGCTGCCGAGCCATCGGTTCGAGTTGTGGAGCGCAGCGCAGGCGGCCGCGGCCGATCGTCATACGATCGAGGCCCTCGGAATCCCCTCGGTGGTCTTGATGGAACGGGCTTCGCTCGCCGTGGCGCACGAGCTCCTCGCGATGCTGGCGGGCGCGTCTGCGCCGGTGGTCGCGCTCGTGGGTCCGGGGAACAATGGCGGGGATGCTCTAGCCACCGCGCGCATCGTGGCGGGCTGGGGTTTGCCTGCGGAAGCGGTCGTGGCGGTTCCCGCCAAGGGGGTCGTCGCGGAGCAGCTCGAGCGCGCGCGACGTGCAGGGGTCGTGATCCACGACGGCTTGCCCCCGGCGCCCGCGCGCGCCGTGGTCGTCGACGGTTTGCTCGGGACCGGTGCACGCGGAGCGCCCCGGGGTGCCATCGAGTCGTGCTTGGCGTGGCAAGAGGCGATCCGTGGCCCTCGCATCGCGATCGATGTGCCGAGCGGAGTCGACGTCGATTCGGGCGCGGTGGAGGGCCGAGCGTTCCGAGCCGATCTCACGGTGACCTTCGCCCGCAGCAAGCCCGGGTTGCATGTCACTCCGGGCCGCGACCACGCGGGCCGTGTCGTCATCGCCCACATCGGCGTCGAGGCGGCGCCCGAGGCCGGCCTCGCTTCGTCTCTTCCGTGCGCGCTGGTGGGGCCCCAGGCCGTGGCGGCCGCGACGGCTGCGTTTTCGTCGCAGGTCCACAAGTTCGAACGTGGACACGTCGCCATCGTCGGGGGAGGGCGCGACACGCCGGGCGCACCGATCCTCGCAGCCACGACAGCGCTGCGGGCCGGGGCCGGGGTGTGTACGATCGTCGGTGGAGGCGCGGAGCTTCGAGCGCTGCTGGCCGCGCAGCGCCCCGAGCTCATGGTCTCCGCATGGACCGAGGGACCACCGCTGCCCCGTGCCCATGCGCTCGTCGTCGGGCCGGGCTTGACCGATCGTGACGTCGACGCGTCGCGCTTGGCCAACCTCTACGCCGACGATCCGCGACCGGCGGTGTGGGACGCGAGCGCGCTCGAGCACATCCCGTTGGGCCAGAGGCCGGCTGGCCCGCGAATCCTGACCCCGCACCCCGGTGAGGCGGCCCGGATGCTGCAGCGCCTCGAGCCGAGCGATCCGGCCGCGACGTCGGCGCGGGTGCAGGGCGCACGCCTGGCGGTGGCCCGGCGGCTCGCCGAAGCCAGCGGGGCGATCGTCGTGCTGAAAGGTGGAGGTTCGATCATCGCGGATCCGGCAGGGCAGGCGTTCGTGGCGATCCCCGGGGGGCCCGCCTTGGCGACCGCCGGTTCGGGCGACTGCTTGGCCGGCTTGCTTGGAGCCCTGCTTGCGCGCGGGGTGGGGCCGGTGCTGGCCGCGTGTGGCGGTGTCCACGTCCATGGCCTCGCGGGTGACCGCGCGGCGTCGCGGCGCCCCTTGCCGCTCGCAGGAGATTTGGCCGATGCGGTCGGCGAAATCTTGGGCCAACCCGCGGAGCTCGGAGCCGAGCCTTGGCCGGGGTACCGTTGGGCATGACGGCGATCTCCACGAGTCGCGGGGCCCAAGGCCGGCTCGTCGGCGTCGTCGTGCTCAGCGGGTGGTGGGCTTGCCAAACGAGGCCCGCCACCGCGCCCGCGCCCGTGGCCCCAGCGAGCGCGGTCGCTTCGGCGGAAGAGCCGGACTCGCCCGCGATTCCGAGCGTCGGAGAGCCCAAGCCCGCCGCTGCCGCGAAGCCCGAGTGTGGGGCGGGCGGTGTGAAGTGGAACGGCAAGCGCGAGGGATGCCTCTATGAGGTCGATGGGTGCTGTTATGGGACACCTCAATCCGCGTGCGTGGCCGCGAGTTGCAAGGGCGAGCGCTGCCAAGTGATCGAGACGAGCCCGGGGCAGATCGCCTGCCGTCGCGTCGACGCCGTCGCGCCATAGAACGTCGGCTCGAGGGAGCCCTCTGGTACACTCCGCCGCGTGCTGAGGGCCCTCGCCGTGGCGTTCGTCGCCGCTGTCACGCCTCCCGAGGCGAGCGAACGCCCCGAGCTGCTCTTGCTCCCCATCGAGTTCCCTGCGCCGTTGCCCGCCCACGTGGAGGCTTCGATCGAGGCGGGGCTCGAGCAAGGGGTCTTGCGCGGCGGCGTGGGGGCAAGGTTCGCCGAAACGACGGCCGCGTGCGCGGATCCGGAGTGTTGGCGCAGCGTCGCGGAAGAGGGGCAAGCGACGGAGTTGCTCCGATCTCGGATCGAGCGCAGCGGCGAGCGCGACTACTCCCTGGTCCTCACGCTCATCGAGCCCAGCGGGCGCGTGATCTCGACCCGCTCGACGACCTGCGAGCTCTGCGGGGTCACCGAGGTTTCGGAAGCGGTGGAAAACCTGGCGGCGGCGCTGGTTCGGCGCTTCTTGGAGCTGCCCCGGGGCCCCGGCGTGTTGTCGCTCTCCTCCACGCCGAGCGGGGCGCTCGTGTTCGTCGATGGCGTGGAGGTGGGGCGGACCCCTGCGCGGCTCGAACTCGCTCCGGGGACCCACGAGCTCGAGCTACGTTCGACCGGATACGGCAGCGTGCGGCGCCGGGTCGACACGGTGTCCGGAGAGGAGCGCGAGGTCTTGCTTCGCCTCGAGGCCGACGGCGCGGTGGACCGCCCGTCCAAGTCGCATGCGGTCGCGAGAATCCTCGGGTGGACGTTCGTCGCAGGCGGGCCCGTCGCGATCGGGGTGGGCGCGTGGTTGACCGCGATCGACGAAGATCCATACATGCCGAGTTGCGGCGAATCCGGACCGATCAACGGGCTTTGCCCGCGGCGCTACGCTACGTTGGAGGGCGGCATCACCCTGCTGGCGGTCGGCGGGGTCGCGTTGGTGACGGGTGTTGCGCTGGTGACGTGGGAGTATCGTCAGCGCCGCAAACCCGGCTCGGCGAAAGCCGCCCGCCTGCAGCCGACCTGGGGTGGATTTCGTTTCTGAGCGCGGGCTGACGCGCGGGGCGGCCTTGTCCGCGCGGCGTCGAGCCGGTAAGCATGCAGACCGTGTCGAGATCGCTACGATGGGCCCTGATCGCGGTGTTCGGTCCGCTCGCTGCGTGCAACCGAGAGCCGAAGCCGGAGGCCACGGCGGCCGTGCCGGAAGGCAAGGTCGAGCCCGAAGCTCCTGCGCCGAAGCCCGCGGTGCCCGCAGCCGCTGCGGCGTTGGACGACGACGCCCTCGCCACGACGTACCGCCGCTGGAAGGCGAAGTTCGAGGAGGACGCGTCGATCGGTGGCGCGGGGAACCTCGCCGAGGCCCGACGCGAACTCGAGGTCCTCGCCAATCGTGCGCGAGATCTCCACCTGCGCGCCAACGGAGCGCTGCTGCTCGGGGCGATCCTCGAGGCGCATGGGCAGGCAGAGGCCGCGGAAGCGTACTATCGCCTCGCGGCGCACGCGATTCCGCAAGACGCGGGCCCCAAGATGGCGCTGGCCCTGGCGCTCGCCGCCCAAGCGAAGTTTGCCGAAGCGGCGGCGGTTCAACGGGAAGCCACCGCGCTCGATCCCGACAACCTCGAGAACTGGCTGACGCTGGGAGAACTCCTCGTCAAAGCCGGAGAGCAAGAGGCCGCCGCGCAGACGTACGTGGACTACGAGCGTCGGCGCAAGGGACTCATCGATGGTCTGACGCTCACCAAGGACGGTGTTCCGCTCGTCGCGAGGGACGAACGCATCGGGTGCGCGGAGGCCCTGGCCTCTGCGACCGACGAAGGCACCGCGGTCGCGTTGGCCTACGCGCTCGACAAGGACCCCGAGCCCGCCGTGCGGGCCACCGTCGCCCGCGTCATGGGGATCCAGCGGCTCGCTTGGTTCCGCACGACGTTGGAGACACGCTTGGGCGCGGAGCCGGACGCCGAGGTCCGTGAGGCCCTGACTTGGGCGCTCGCCGAGATCGCTCGGGATCCCGTGACCGTGACGAAGCCTCCCAAGGGGCCATGACGGCGATCGAAATCACGGCGCTGCACCATCGCTACCCGCAATCCGCTCGCGATGCGCTCGCCGGGATCTCGTGTTCGATCCCCACGGGTGCGCGCGTCGGACTGCTCGGCCCCAACGGCGCCGGCAAGACGACGCTGATGCGCCTCCTGTGCGGAGGGTTGGCGGTGCAAGGGGGCGCGCAGACCCGCGTGTCGGTCGTCGGGTTCGACGTGAGAACGGACTCGCTCCGGGTTCGGCAGCGGGTCGGATACCTGCCCGAGCAAGTGCCCCTCTATCCCGAGCTGCGCGTGTCCGAGCACTTGGGCTACCGCGCAGCGCTCAAGGGCGTGAAGTGGCGAGCCACCCGGCGAGAGCTCGCGCGCGTGGTCGAGCTGACGGGTCTGGAGGGCAAGCTCGAGATGCCGATCGGGCATCTCAGCCGCGGGTACCGTCAACGCGTGGGGTTGGCGGACGCGCTGCTCGGGGATCCGGCGCTCGTCGTCCTCGACGAACCGACGGTGGGGCTCGATCCCAACCAGGTGCAGGAGATCCGCGCGATGTTGCGGGACATGGGGGGGCGTCAGACGCTGGTGTTCAGCTCGCACATCCTCGCCGAGGTCGAGATGCTCTGCGATCGCGTCCTCATCCTTTCGCAGGGCAAGCTGGTGGTCGACGAAAGCCTGGACGAGGCCATGCGCGCGGCCAGGATCCGCGTGGGCTGGTCGGCGCCGCGGGCCGATGCGCAGGCGCTCCTCGACCATCTCGGCGCGGTGGAGGGGGTCGAGATCGATCGCGACGCATGGCAATGGGAGGACGCTGCGATGCTCGGGGGGAGCGAGGTGTCCCTGCGCTTGCCGCCCCGGGCACGCGCCGAGGTGTGGTTGGCGGCGGTCGGAGCTGCGTCGCGTGAACGGGGCCTGGCACTGACGCGCCTGGAGGCCGGGCGTAGCCGCTTGGAGGAGCGCTTCACCGCCGTGACCACGGGGGCGGTCGTGGAGGATCGCACGTGATGTCCGCCGTACGGACCGTCGTCGCGATCGCGGGACGCGAGCTGCTCTCGCTGTTCGCTACCCCGCTCGGGTACGTCGTGGGCACGCTGTTCCTGCTGCAGCAAGGGTGGAACTTCGCCCTGCTGCTCCGCGTCCTCAACGATCCTCTCGCTGCGCCGGGCCCCGTGATGCAGTTCTACTTCGGCGGGAGCTTCTTCATCTTCTGGCTCCCCGTCATCTTCACGAGCGCTGCGCTCTCGATGCGCCTCATCGCGGAGGAGCACAAGCAAGGCACCCTGGAAGCCCTGCTCACCGCGCCCGTGGATCCGCGCGATGTCGTGCTCGGGAAGTTCACGGGCGCGATGGTGTTCTACGGGCTGCTGTGGTTGCCGACGGCCGTCTTCTACGTGCTGCTCCGCGGAGCGCAGATCGAGCCCGAGCTCGGTCCCATCGCTTCGGGTTATCTCGGAACCGCGCTCGTCGGGGCGAGCTTCATCGCGCTCGGGCTCCTCGCGAGCGTCGTGATCCGCTCGCAGCTCGGCGCCGCGATCGCGACGTTCGTGGGCTGCACCATCGCGCTGCTCGCCGGTCTCTTGGTCGAGCACGTGGACTCGCCCGCCCTCAACGCCGCGCTCTCGCGGACGAGCTTGCTCGCGATGATGCAGGAGCTCGCGCAAGGGATCGTCGATACGCGCTGGTTTCTGCTCCACGGCGCGTGGATCGTCGGTTGCCTCGGCCTTTCGGTGGTCCTCCTCGACCCCAGGCGCCGGCCCGAGCAATGGCTCCGCCTCGGGCTCCTGGCCGTCGCGCTCGTCCACTCGACCTGGTGGGGCATGCGTCATGCGGGACGTCACGATTGGACGACGGGGCGCGTCTACAGCCTCAGCGCGCGGGCTCGCGAGGTGCTGCACGGCATCGAAGCGCCGATCGAAGTCTCGGTGATCGTGCCGTCGACCATCGGCTCGGGGCGCGCCAACCCGCTCGACCAGGAACTCCGGGAGGTGTTGCTCCGCATGATGGAGGCGGCGCCTCGCTTGCGCGTGCGTTGGATCGATCCCGATCGCGACCGGCAAGACGCCGAGCAGCGGATCGCCACCCATGGCCTCGGCGGCCGCGACCTCGCCGACGGCGTGGTGTTGGTCCAGGGCGGCCGCGGGTCCGCCGTGCAACGCAAGCACCTGCTGCCGGGTGAGCTCGTCACGTATGCGCGCGGGCCCGACGTGGAGGTCTCGGGTCCACGCGTGTCCGAGTTCCGTGGGGAAGAGGCCTTGCTGGCTGCCTTCCTCGCCGTCACGACGCCGTGGCAGGCGACCGTGTGCCCCACGCGAGGCCACGGCGAGCCCGATTTCGGGAGCCTCGAGCCGTTCTCCGGCTACGCCCACCTCAAGGACCTCATCGAGGCCGCGGGCTTCACGGTGCAGACGGCGGACCTCGAAGGCGCGCGTGCGTTGCAGGACTGCGACGTCGCGCTCGTGGCTGGCCCCTCCGGTCGCTTCCCTGCGCGCCACGTGCAGGCGATCGAGCGGTTTGCCGAGCACGGAGGACACGTGCTCCTCCTCACCGGCGCGGTCATCGGTCCGGATGCACAATCGCTCGGCAGTCACGGTCTCGAGCCGCTTGCGGCGCGCTACGGCGTGAGCTTTGGGGATCGCGTCGTCCTCGATCCGCATCCGATGCCCGGTGCCACGCCGTTGTTGGCGTTCACGCTGCAGGATGGCTTCGGGGACCATCCGGTCTCACGGGCGTTCTTCGGGGAGGCGATCTCGATGTTGCTCGTCCGGGAGCTCGAGGTCGGACCTCCGGCGGCGGGGCAGGAGGCGCCTGCCGTGCTGCTGCAGACCGGCGAAGATGCGTGGGCCGAGGCCGACATCGCCGGCATCCGCCGCGGACACCCGCCGGCGATGGGCGTGGGGGATCGCCAAGGGCCGTTGCCGCTCGTCGTGGCGGCCGAACTCGGCGGCTCTCGCTTGGTGGTGGTGTCGTCCGATCAGTTCGCCCTCAACGCCCACCTGCGCGAGGACGTCGTCTACGACCGGGGACGCGACCTCGTGATCAATGCGCTCGGATGGTTGACGGGCCACCAGGCGTCGCTGGGGATCCGGGCACGGCCGCGAGAGCACGTCAAACTCGTGTTGCTCGACGGGCAGCTGCGGAGAATGACGATCGTGTGCCTCCTGGGTCTGCCGGCGTTTTGGACCCTGCTCGGGCTGTGGGTGCTCTGGAGGCGCCGCGCATGAAGGTCTCCTCGACGACGATGAGCCTCTCGGTGTTGGCCGCCGCATCCGTGGTGCTGGTGCACGCCGATCCGTGGCATGCCGAGGGTCCGCGCGCGGCGTTCGTCTCCACGCGCTCGGCCGCCCGGCGCGTGTTTCCGGCGCTTGCAGACGCGTCGCAGGACGCCATCGAGATCGTGCTCGAGCCCGCTTCGGGACCCAGGATCGCGCTCGTGCCCGACGACCGCGGGATCCATCGCGTGGAGCAGGGCGGCGAGGAGGTTGGACCCGCCGATCCGCACGCCGTGGAAGGCCTGCTGGCTTCGCTGCGGATCGCCACCACGCTGCGTGCCGTGAGCACGGAGCCGCGGCCGGGGGACGGGGTTCGCGGCTCGATCTCGGTCACGACGCCGCAGGGTTCGGCCACGGTGGCGCTGCTCGGGGCGTCGCCGGATCGTGCGGGGGTCTACGCGACCCTCCGCGAGGATGAAGCGCGCTCGAGCTGGGTAGTGGAGCAGGAGATCGCCGACCTCCTCGAGCTTCCCGCAGAGGCGTGGTTGTCTCGCCGCCTCGTGCCGATCCAGGTGTCGGAGGTCGGAAGCCTCGCGATCGCTGGGACCGAAATCCGCCGCGGCGACGACGAGATCTGGCGCGTGCGTTCCGAGGCCGGCGCGGCGTGGTTATCGACGGCCGCGGTCGAGGCACGCCTCGAGCGCATGTTGTCGGCCCCGCTGCGACCATGGCTGCCGCAGGCCCGCGAGCGCGCGGCATGGTCGGAGGCCTTTGCGATCACGGCCAGAGATGGACGCGTTTGGACGATCCTTTCGGGCGGAGCCTGCCCCGGGGACGATTCGAAGGTGATCGTCTCCCGCGGCGGAGGGTGGCCTGGCTGCATCTCCCGGGAGTGGGTCGAGCGTTGGCCCGAACCCATCGGCGACGCGCTCGAGCCCAGACTGTTCCCCCACGACCTCGCGCGCGTGCTTCGCTTCGAGCAGCGGCTCCCGGTGCCCATCGTCCTGCGCCGTCACCAGGGCGACTGGCGCCTCGTGTTGGCTTCGGGAGAGGAACGACCCGCCGCAGGGGAAGAAGTGGCCCGCTTCTACGCGGCGCTGCAGACCGCCGAAGTGGAGATCGATCCGAGCGGCACACCTGCGACGCCGGCGCTGCTTTGGCACGTCGTGACCGATGCCGCCGTCGCCTACGATCTGGCTTGCGACGCGGCGGCCGATGGCTGGCGGTGCCGTCGTGACGACGGCGCATGGCTGCGGCTGCGCCATGGGGCTCCGCCACCGGCGCTCGACCCCGATCTGTTCGCCGAGCGCACCCTCGCTGCGCTCGAGCCGGGTGAAGCCATCGCGATCGAGCTGTTCGACCGCGCGGATGGAGGGACCCTTCGGCAAAGCGCTCACCTCGATCTCGGCGTCTGGCGGCTCGACGCCCCCGTGCACCCCGATGGGGACGAGGCCCTGAGTGAGCTGGCGCTCGAGGAACTGCTGGCGACGGCCGGGGGCCTCCGCGCCTCCGCATGGACGGCGATCCCTGCCGCCGAGCCGCGGCGGCGCATCGCAATCGAGCGACGACCCCGGCGGGGGCAACCTTCCTCGCTGGAGATCGCCGTGTTCGACGATTGTGTCGTGGCGGTGGAGGGCAGGGGGGCGACGATCGACGCGCCGAGCTGCACGCGCCTCCATGCCGCGCTGCTCCATCGCGACCCGATCTCGCATTGGATCGCGACCGCTCGCCGGATCGAGCTTTGGCGGGACTCGACGCCCGTCGGCGCCTGGTCGCGCGAGGCGGGGACCTTGGAGCCCGTTCCCGCGGAGCTCGGCCGCTGGTCCGCGCTGGCGGACGCGTCCGTGGTGCCGGGACCTCCTCCCCCCGGTGCGGAGGTCTTGGGGGAACTTCGCGTCCACCCACGCAACGCCGGACCCGAGTTCACGCTACGGCTGGGAGAGACCTGGGCGCAGCTCCAGGGCGCCGACTGGCACTACCGCTGGTCCGACGACGCGCCAGGCCAGTGACGCGCCCCGGGCGTTCCTGGCTCAGGACCACGCGCACCCGGCCGCGGGCGCGATGAGGCCCCGGCTACACCGCTTGGGCCGAACCCACGCGCCGTGCACCCAGGGCCACGCAGGACAAGCTCAGGGCGTCTTGCGATCGAGGGCCGCCTTGGCTTTCTCGGCCAAGCGCGCGTTCGACTCTTCCATGCGCGCCACCTCCACGGGGTGCCACGGAGCGCCGGGCGGATACACCCAGTCGCCGAGCTCCGCTCCGGTCTCGGGATCGAGCGGCCTGTAGGCGACGAACTCGAGGAGCCCGCGGTCGAAGGCGAAGCCGGTGTCCGAGAACCGCTTGAACTTGCCCTTGAAGGTGTACCGCTTGCCCTGTTCGAGGAGCACGTCTGGCTCCTTCTTCCAGCGCTTTGCGTCCCACTCGGGGATCGAGAAGCGGTAGTTCACCACCATCATCGCGCGCTTCTTGCCCTTCTCCTCCGGCCCGTCGGTGATCCAGACGTGCGGTTGCTTGGGCGGAGCGCAGACCTCACCCTCGGGGCACTCCGGCGCGACGTAGATCTCTTGGATGTAGCCCTTCACCATCACCTCGGTCCCCTGTTCGCCGGCCTTGACGTTGTCGTCGAGGTCCTTGCGGAGGCCGTAGATGGAGTACGAGCCGTCTTCCCACTTGTCGGGGGACTTGCCCTCTTCGAAATCGGGTGGGGGCGGGAGCTGTACCTTGATCTTGGGCTCTGCGGCTTTGGCCTGAGCCTCAGCGGCGGCTTTGTCCTCCTCGCCTTTGTCACAGGCGACGAGCATCGCGGAACCAAGGACCAGCGCGGCCAAGGACCGCGAACGCAACGTGGTGGGGCGAAGGAGGGTCACTAGACGGGTAGGTATCACAAAAAATCTCACGTTCTCAACTGGGTGCACGATCACAGACATGGCAGTCGAGCGACCCGACCGCAGTCCACGGAACCCTGCTACAAGGTGGCCGCCCCTCGTGATCACGCCCCGACGCACGGTCGCAGGCCCGCTCGCCGCGCTCGTCGTGAGCCTCGCGTGCGGTCCCAGCGAGCGCAGCGATGGACCCACCCGCGAGCCCATCGACGCCTTGTTGGCGAGCGCTGCCAGCGACTACCAGGTTCGCGCAGGGTTGCGGCAACCGGAGCATACGCTCGTCGTGGCCACGCGAGAGCTCCCGCGCAGCCTCGACCCCCACGGCGAGCTCGATCCGTGGGGCCTGCGACTCGCGGAAGATCTCGTGTTCCAGGGCCTGACCCGGCGCACCGAGGGACCGTTCCCGTTCGCGGAACCGGAGCTCTCGGACCGCTGCGTGGCGGTGCCCGAGGTCGCGACGCGCACGGTCGCCTGTCGCGTTCCCCGCGACCGCGAGTTCCACGACGGCTCGCCGGTGACCGCCGACGACGTCCTCTATAGCGTCCAGGCCTGGCTCGACCCCCGGCTTGCCGCCTTGCGGGCGCACCACGGACTGGCCGAACTCGAGCGCGTCGAGCTCGGAGATGCGCCCGCGGAATCGGGGGGCGGGGAGCCGGGACGCTGGGTCCGGCTCGGGTTCGCGAGACCCGTGGATCTCGCGCTCGAGCGCATCTCGGCCATCAAGATCGTTCCCCGCGCGGCACACCGTGGGCGTGCCCGCGCGTTTGGGCAGGCCCCCATCGGCTCGGGACCGATGCGCGTGGTCGCGATGGATGGCGATCGGATCGAGCTCGAGAAGGTGGCCGCGCCGACCGGCGCCGACGACGAGGTCCTCCGCGTGGTGCTGCGCTCGGTTCACGACGGCGCCCAGGCGCTGACGATGGTCCGGCGGGGCGAAGCGCACCTGCTCGACGCCGTTGCCGCGGTCCACGTTCCCGACGAGCTCACGCGGCCGGGGATGGCCGCGCGATTTGCCGCCTACGTGCGCACTCCGCCGAGCTTCGACTTGCTCGTCTACAACCTCCGCCCCGGAGTGCTCGCCAACGCGGTGATGCGGGACGCGATCGATCACGCGATCCCGCTGCGGGCGATCGACGCGCTCTACGGGATGCCCTCCGCGCCCGCTCTGGCGCCCGTCGACCTGTGGTCGCCGCAGCCGCTCGATCTCGCCGCGCTCGAGGCCGCGGGTCCGTCGGCGACGTGGGGCATGGCGGGTCTGCCTGCGCTTTCGACCCAAGACGACGAAGCCTCGACGCGCGAGGCGGCTCGGCTCCTCGATGCGCTCGGATGGCTGGAGGAACGCGGCGTGAGGCGGCGCCCGTCCGGCCCTCTGCGCGCCGTGCTGCTCTGGGACGGCGAGCGAGGACGGGGCGCTGCGGTGGCGACGACCCTGCGCGAGGCATGGCGCGCGCTCGGGGTGCAGGTTCCCCACGCCACGGCGAGCTGGGCCTACGTGTTCACGCTCCTGCGACGCGGGGAGTTCGACTTCGCGCTGCTCCGGCTCAACACGCGGTCGTTCCAAGATCTCCGCCCGTTCTTCCATAGCCGCGGCGAACTCAACTTGAGCGGGATCTCCGACGGACCCTTGGACGAAGCGCTCGAGGCCTACGCGCGCGCGCGCGACTCGTCGGAACGCCGGAAGGCGCAAGAAACCATCGCCGAGCGGCTCGCGGCGCTGCGCCCCGCCACGATGCTCCACGCGCCCACCGAAATCATGCTGGCGTCCAAGCGATTGGAAGGGCTCGCGTTCGTCGACGATCTGCCGCGGCTCGATCGCATTCGCCTCGCCGCAGACTCGCCTTGGATCGAGGGTCCCGCCGGTCGAACGCGCTGAGCAGGTTTTTTGGCCACCGCGGACCCATGGGGCAGGATGCGCGGGAGTCCGAACCTCATGCAGATCTGGATGATGTTCCTCAGCCTACTGCTGGCGCCGCCCAGCAGCGCGACACCCTCGGAGATCGAGCACGCGTCCGTACGCTACCGGGGGCTCGAGGCCCTGCTCGCAAAGTTCGACGCGGTGGCTCAGAACCGGAACGCGATCCCGATCGAGCCCATGAGCGAAGACTGAAACTTGGAGACCGGGGCGGGGACGTCTTTGTCGATCCCGCGGTTGTTGACCTGATCGCGGAACGTGAGGATCGCGTAGTTGCGAAACGCGAGCGTGAACGCGACGCGTTTGAGCAGGAACTCGGCCTCACCGCCCACGCGGAACAGCACCGATCCGAACGTCTGGCGCGAGCTTTCGCCCCGTTCTTGATAGCCGACGCGATTCCACATGCCGCCGACGCCTCCGCTGAGCGCGAACTGGGCCACGTTCCCGCGCGCCAGATAGAGGAGCGCGGCGGCGTCGATGGCGACCTGATCTTGCGAGACCGCGTTGTTCGTCGACGTGCTGTTGTACCGAAGGGAGCCGGAGCGAGCCCCGAGCTCCACGGCGAGCAGCGAGATCGGCCGGAAGCGGCCGAACAAGCCGATCCCGCCGAGCGCGACCGATCGGCCCACGAATCGCGGATCGAGCCGGATGACCTCGGGTTGGACGGGGGGCGCGGAGAAGACGACCCCTTCGAGGCCGACCATGAACTTGCGTCCCTGTGGCGGAGGGGCGAGCGGATGGGTGCGCTTGCCTCCGCTCAGTTGGCCCGTCAAACGCTGGAAGACGTTCTTCGATCCTTGCTGCTCGGTCTGCGCCGCGGAGCCGTCGGCATTCGGTGATTTCGCTTCACTGGTGGCCAGGCACAAAGCGAGCCCCAACGTCCCCACGAGCACGTGCATGTGCGGCGCAGTATACAGCCGGCGGCGCGTTGCCCAAGGGGAACGCGCAAAGAGCGGAGCTTGCGGTTCGGCGGGGTACAACGGTAACCCTACGGCGATGCCGTTGGTCAGCATGACGGGGTTTGGAACCTGCAGCCGCCCGTGGGACGGGAGCGAGGGCGGGGGGCACCTCGAAGTCGAGGTGCGGTCGGTGAACGCGAGGTTCCTCGAGGTCAAGCTCCGGCAGCCCTTCGGCGTCGGGGTCGAGGCGGATCTGCGTCGCCTGGTCGAGCGGCAGGTCCAGCGCGGCCGGGTCGATCTCTCCGTCTTCGTTCGCAGCGAGCTCGCGGAGGGGGCCGATGCGCTCGGACGCTTGGGGGTCGACCCGGTTCGCCTGCGCGAGACCCTCGTCGGGCTGCGGCGCGTGGGGGAGGCGGCGCGCGAAGAATCACTTGAGATTGGTCAGCCCAATGCCCTGGAACTCCTCAGGTTTGTTCAGTCGTCGACGAGGTCGACGGGCGAGCCGGTACCGCCTTCGTTTCTCCAGGAGGCGGTCGAGGAAGCGCTCGCCCGCCTCCAGGCGTTTCGGCTCCGGGAGGGTGCTGCGCTCGCAGCGGTGCTTGCCGAGCTCGGGGACACCCTCGAGGCCCAAGTCGATGCGTTGGCCGCGACCCTTCCGGCCGAGCGTGAACGCCTGAGCACCCTCGTCCGGCAGCGGCTCGCCGAGTGGGAGTCGACCCTCTCGGCCCCAGGGCTCGACTCCGAGCGGATCCTTCAGGAGGTCGCGGTGTTGTTGGCTCGCGGGGATGTGGCCGAAGAGGTGGCCCGAATTGCGTGCCATCTGGGGCAGCTGCGCGAAACGCTGGACATCGAGCCGGTCCAAGGGCAAGGGAAAACTCTGGAATTCTTGAGTCAGGAGCTGCTGCGCGAGGTGACCACCATTGGAAGCAAGATCACGAGCCACGAAGGAAGCCGCTTGGTCATCGAAGCCAAGGGAACCATCGAGCGCATCCGGGAGCAGGTTCAGAATGTCCAGTAGGGAGCGTGACGGGCAGCACCGCGGGTTGCTCCTGGTGGTCTCGTCGCCCTCGGGGGCCGGCAAGACCACGCTGTGCGACCGCCTGCGGGCGGAGTTCGACAACCTCGAGTTCTCGGTCTCCTATACGACGCGAAAGCCCCGGCCGGGCGAGACGGACGGCGTGGAGTACCATTTCACGGACATCCACGCGTTTCAGACGATGGTTGCGTGCGACGAGTTTGCCGAGCACGCCCTCGTGCATGGGAACATGTACGGGACCTCCGCCGCCGCGGTCCATCGCGCCCTGCACGAGGGACGCAGCCTGTTGTTCGATATCGACTACCAGGGGGGGCGCCAACTACGACAAAAGTTTCCCGACGACGTGGTTTCGGTGTTCATCTTGCCGCCGAGCATCCAGGAGCTGGAAGCCCGCCTGCGCAAACGGGGCACGGACGCCCAGGAAGTGATCGCACGGCGGCTCCGGGTAGCCCGCGAGGAGCTGCGGCACTACGATGAATACGATTATCTCATCATGAACGACCACCTCGACCGCGCGTACGACGCACTTCGGGCCATATACATCGCCCAACTCCACGCCAGGGTCCGGCAACGGGCGCGCGCGGAGGATGTGCTGAGCGGTCAGGAGTCCTTGCTTTGATCGACGTCCCCGCGCCCTCGCCCCCGGGCCCCGCGGGCGAGGACGGGGTCGGGTCGCAAGCGCTGCGCCTGGCGCCCGTCGTCGTCTGCGAGGAGGACCTCGACGACGGAACGGCGCTCCAAGAGATCATCCGCGAGTTTCTGGCGGGGCATCCTCACGCCCCGACCGATGACGTCGCCGCGATCGAGCGGGCGTTCAAGCTGGCCCATCGGGCGCACTCGGGGCAGCGCCGTCGCAGCGGCGAGCCCTACTTCGTGCACCCGGTTCGCGTCGCCTGCACGTTGACGCAGCTCGGCCTCGACGCGGTCAGCATCGCCGCCGGCCTCCTGCACGACGCCGTAGAGGACAGCGAGCTCACCGTGTTCGACGTCCAGGAGCGGTTCGGCCTCGAGGTCGCGAGCATCGTCGATGGCGTGACCAAGCTCGGCAAGGTGCCCTATCTCTCGAAGCAGGAGCAGCAGGCCGAGAGCTTCCGCAAGATGCTGTTGGCGATGAGCGAGGACATTCGCGTGCTCATCGTCAAGCTCGGCGATCGCCTCGACAACATGCGGACGCTCGACCACATGCCGGTCGACAAACAGGAGCGGATCAGCCGCGAGACCATGCAGATCTACGCGCCCTTGGCGGGCCGTCTAGGCATCGAGTGGTTGCGCCGTGAGCTGCAAGATCATGCGTTTCGCTACCTCGAGCCGGTGCTCTACGCCTCGACGCGCGCGGAGATCGACAGGTTCCTGCGCGAGCGTCCAGGGATCGTCGCGGGCGTGCTCGCTGCGCTGCAGACGTTCTTTTCGGACAAGCTCGGCGCACCGCAAGGCGATCTCGACGTCGAGCCCCCGACCCCGTGGGCGCGTGAACAGCTGGGCGCCGTCCAAGTCCGGGCGACGATGCGCCCTCCGTTTCGGGTCCATCGCCGGCTCGAGACCGCGAGTCGGGGTCCAGATCAGCTCTCGGACATCGCCACGTTCCAGGTGATCACGCGCGACCGGGCGGCCTGCTACGCGGCGCTCGGGCAGCTCCATGCGCGCGTCCAACCGGTACCGGGCCGTTTCCGCGACTACGTCGCGCTGCCACGGCCAAACCAGTACCAGGGGCTCCACACGACGGTCATCGATTCTCGAGGCCAGCGACTCGAGGTCCAGATTCGTTCCCGCAAGATGGACGCCGTCGCCGAGCGGGGGATCATTTGCCAATGGGAGCGTCTCTACGCCGCGGAGGCGGGCTCTCGCCGCGATCCCCGGAGGCTGCGGTGGCTCGGTCAGCTCGTCGATTGGCAAGAAGACGTCTCGGATCCTCAGGAGTTCATCGAGGCGGTCAAGGCCGATCTGTTTGCCGACGAGGTCTACGTGTTCACGCCCAAGGGGGACATTTTCACCTTCCCCAAAGGCGCGACCCCCATCGACTTCGCGTTCGCGATCCACACGGACGTGGGCATGCAGTGCTCGGGTTCGCGGGTGAACGGCCACTTGGTGCCGCTGCGCTACCGCTTGCGCCAAGGCGACACCGTGGAGATCTTGACGAATCCGACGGTGGGTCCGCGCGAGGAGTGGCTCAAAATGTGCGTGAGCTCCCGGGCGCGCGCAAAGATCAAGCAGTTCCTGCGCCAGCGGGAGCGCGAGCGGCTGCGCGGGCTCGGCCGCAGTTTGCTCGAGCAAGAGCTCAAAGGGTCGGGAACGGAGCTGTCCGCGTTCGCTCCTGGGGAGCTCCACACCCTCGTGGAGCCGCTCGGTCTGCCGCGCGATGCCAAAGGCGACGATGGGGTGTTCGAGTCGATCGGGACGGGGCACGTGACGCCCCGCGCCGTCGCGGAGCGCCTCGTCGGACCGACCGACGATCCCGCGGACAAGAACCTCTTTACCCGGATGCTGCGGCGGATGACCCAGCGTTCGGCGCCCCGCGGCCGGGAGGTCGCGCTCGGTCGTCCGGATTCGCCGATGGTGGTCTCCCGCGATCTCGTGGAAGGCAAAGACGCGCTGATCAGCTTGTCGGCGTGTTGTTCGCCCGTACCCGGGGATCCGCTCGTCGGCTACTTCGACCCCGGTCGGGCGATCTCCGCCCACGTCGAAGGTTGCCCCGAAGTCATGCAACAGGTCGCGCATCAGCGGGTTCACCTGGCGTGGGAACCGGGGCTCGAACTCGAGGCGCCCGCGTCGATCGAGGTGCGGACGGCCAACACCGTCGGCCTGCTCGCGCAGATGAGCCGCGTTTTTTCCCAGTTCGGGGTCAACATCATGCACGCGAACTGTCGCGCGGCGGCCGAGGGAGATCGCGCGATCAATACTTTCAATGTCCGGATCTCGACGCGCGAACAGCTCCAGCGCTTGATGATCGGGCTCAAGGGCATCGAGGGGGTCCTGGGCGTTGAGCGGGTGTTCAGTCCCCCGTGACCTTGCCCCGACCTTGCCCCGACCTTGCCCCGACCTTGCCCGACCTTGACAGCTGGGCGGCATGGCGCTAATCCACGGCCCTCTCGTCATGGGATCCTTCACGCAAATTTCCAAGACCAAGCGCGCGCGCCGGCACAAGAACGCTGGAGCGGCCCGCAAGGCACGTATGGCCCGGCGCAGCACCGTTTCCTACGCGGAGTTGTTCGCAGGCTTTGGCGAACCCGGTGAGCCCGTCCCGGCCGCCCCGGCCAAGACCTCCGAGGACTGAACCTCGTCCCGCGATCGCAAAGACACCTCGCGAAACGGCGGCTCCTGTCCAGGAGTGCGCCGTTCGTCGTCTTTGGGGATCGGGGGGATCGCTGGACCTTGGGGCGATCTCTTCGCCCGTAATCATGGGGCTGGCCGGGTGGGGGTTCTTTGCGGGACGCACCCCGAAATTGTCGCCAGCCTACGCGTCGTTCTTGATTCATCCGGCGGGGGCGCCGTAGTCTCGCGGAGCCGCCGGCGTTGGTCCCCCGACCCCGACGCCCGCCGGGTTCGGAGCCACTTCTGATGAGCACATCGCAGCTTTCCCCCGGCACCGTCGTCGACGGCCGTTTTACGGTCTCGGCGGTGCTCCGGACGCGAGTGGGCGCCACCACCTACGAGGCCAGCGACCCCGAGGGCCTGGCCGTGGCGCTCACGATTTACGACGAGCGCTCGTTTCCCTCGAGCCTGGTGCTCGAACGGAGCTTGCGCGAGCTTCGGCAGCTTCAAGACGTCCAGTCGCGACGCATCTTGCCGATTCTCGCCTCGGGCCGGCACGGAGATGGGTTGTTCGAGGTGACCGCCCGGGCGCCCGAGCGGACGCTGGCGCAACATCTGGAGGCCGGGGCGCTCGCGACCCGCGATGCGGCTGCGATCCTGATGCAGATCGGTGAAGCGCTGCTCGAGGCTCAGGGTGCGGGCGTCTTGCACCGCAACCTAGGCGCGGAGGTCGTGTTTCCCAGTGCCGATGGTGTGAAAGTCGCTGGCTTTGCCGTCGGGGAGCCTCACGGCGAAGTGAGCACGGGATCGCTCGAAACGATGGCGCCCGAGCAGGTCGAGGGCAAAGTCGTGGACCAGCGGACGCTCGTGTACAACGCGGCGGCCCTCATGCACTGGATGCTCTCGGGCAAGCCGCTGTTTTCGGGGCCGGCCGAAACGGTGTTGTTCCAGCACGTCAACGCCGAGCCGCCGGAAGCGACGCACGAGGTCCTCCGTCGTGCGCTCGGCAAGGACGCCCGGCTGCGTCCGATGCATCTCAAGCAGTTCCTCGACGATGTCGCCGAGGCCTTGGGTGTGGGTGGCGTCGAGGAGCGCCCGGTGGCTCCGGCCGCGACGCCCGGGGAAGCGAAGCCGACGAGTCGCGGATGGACGATGTTCATGGCCGCGGGCGACGACGACGAGGCCGAGCCGGACGTTCCTGCGGGGTCGACTCAGGCGGCCAGCAAGCCGGTACCCCCCGCTCCGGCGAGCGAGGCGAAGCCTTCGACCCGCGGATGGACGATGTTCATGCGCGCCGACGAGGCCGAAGACGAGGGCTCCGAGGGATCGTCTCCCGCCGCCGAGACGAGCCCCGAACCAGCGGAGCCCGCCGCCGAGGCAAAGCCGAGCACGCGCGGATGGACGATGTTCATGCGCGCCGACGAAGATGAGGAAGCCGAGCCGGCCGAGGGCACGAAATCCAGCGGTTCCGCCTCGCCCCCCGCCCCGGCTGCGGAGGCGAAGCCAAGCACGCGTGGATGGACGATGTTCATGCAGGCGGACGAAGCCGAGGACGAGGACGAGGCCCCGGCCGCGCCTACGGAGGCGGCGTCGCCTTCGTCCGGAGAACCTGCGAGTCAGCCCGCTCCCGCGCCTTCCACCGAGGCGAAGCCGAGCACGCGCGGGTGGACGATGTTCATGACCGAGGACGGAGAGGCCAAGCCCGAGGGTGCAGAGAGCCCCGAGCCCGCGCCGAGCCCCCCCACGTCCTCCTCCCCCACGTCCTCCCCCCCCACGTCCTCCCCCCCCACGTCCTCCCCCCCGGTCGCCGCGAAATCACCTTCGCCGCCCGAGGCCAAGGCCCCCGTCGCCGAGGATCGAGGCGGGCCGAAGAGTCGTGGATGGACGATTTTCATGGAGCCGAGCCAGGATCCCAAGGGATCGGCCGCGCCTCCGGTGACCGCCTCCGCTCCGGCTCCGGCCCCTGAACTGGCCCCCGAACCGAAGGTCGCACCCGCCCCAGAACCCGAGGGGCCAGGGCCGGTGGTGACCGCGTCGCCACTTCCGGGACAACCCCAGAAGAAGCGCGGCTGGACGATGTTCATGAACGCGCCGATTCCCGAGCTCAAGAAGCCGACGGGATCGCATCCTGCGGTCGCAGCGCCGTCTGGACCGGCTTCCGGGGGTGCGCCCCTCGGAAGCAAACCGCTCGTCCAGACGCCCGCGAAGCCGGTCGCTCAACCTGCTGCCCAATCTGTTGCGACGCCCAGCGCAGGCGGTGGGGCGCGACCAGGTTCGGACGCGAAGGGGTGGACCGTGTTCGGAGCGCCGGCACCCCTGCGCACGCCGGCCGCACCTCCGCTGACGCCCCCGCCGGGAGTGAAAGCCGGCCGTGGTGCCCAGGATCCGCCGCGCGGAGGCACGGTCATCGCCGAAGCGCCACGCCCTGCGGAACTGGCGCAAGCGGCCAGGGTCGCTTCGGGTCCGCACCCGGTGGCTTCGAGCCCTTCGGCCCCGGTACCTGCGCCCGTCGCCCAACCCCAGGCCGAGATCCCGTCCGCGGCGCCTGCTTCTACGGTCGCCCCCGTTCGCGAAGCGCCGTCCCAGCCGCTCCCGGTGCCAAGCGGATCCAAGGCCCTTGCCAAGCCGGAGCCTGCTCGGCGCACCGGTTGGGTCATCGCGGGGGTTGCGGTCGGCGTCGGCCTCGTGGCGACCGTCGTGGCGTATTTGCTCGGGTGAGGGGAGGGCTCGGGCGAGCCATCGGGCCGCTCGAGCAACCTCTCAAGGGCTCGCCAACGCATAGCGGGTGACTCGGCGCGCTTCGTCGCGCAGGGTCACCACCTCGAGGCTGTCGAGTTGCGGCAGGGCCTCGAGCATCGCGGTAAAGGCCTGTGGGGTCGCGAGCGGATCGCCGTTCACGGAGACCACCACGTCTCCGACGCGGAGATCACACGTGGCGGCCAACTCCGGGTCGTCCGGAAAGAGCCGCGTGATCTCCCAGCCCACGAAGTGCCCGCGCAGACGAAAGGGTTCGGGGCCGAGTTGCGCGAGGAGGTAACCGGGCCCGCCCCTCAGCGCGCGATCGATCTCGGTTCGGAACACCGTGTTGGGTGGCCGAGGGGTCGAGGGAGCAGGCTGCTCCATCGCTTGGGCGACGGGCGGTTCGGGGTCCGGCGGCTCGCTCTCCGGGGATGGGGTGGCGCGGGGTGGAGTGGGGGGCGGTGCCGGAGAAGCGGCACAACCGACGATCAGCCACGCACCGAGGAGACCTGCGCGATGCATCCGCAGATCTTAGCCGCAAGCGTCCCGGCGCCCGAGTTTTCGGCCCGAGCTTCGCCTACAGACCCAGACCCTCGCAGAGATGTTGCAGCTGCTGCGTGACGCTGTCTTTCGACGTGGTCCCGTCGATGGCGACGACGCCGGACAGGTCTTCGGCGAGGAGACGACGGTAGCCCTCCGCGACGCGGACTTGGATCGGCTCGGTCTCGTAGATGTCGCGCTCGCCGGCACGTCGAGCGACGCGCTCGAGCCCGATGTTCGCCGGGACGTCGAGGACGACGGTGAGATCGGGCCACGGTGCGAGCCGGTTGATCGAACGCACCCAATCCTCGGGGCACGATGTCGCCTGGTACACCCACGAAGACATGACGTAGCGATCGCAGAGGACGACCTCCCCGCGCGCGAGCGCCGGTGCGATGACGTTGGCGACGTGGAACGCTCGGTCCGCTGCGAACAAAAGCGCCATGCCAGCGGCCGGCGCTCCGGGCTGGCGAAGGTACGTGCGGAGAAGCCGGCCAAGCTCCAAATCGGTTGGTTCCCGAGTTTCGACGACCGTGTGACCACGCGAACGAAGGATGCGGCCGAGGGCCTCGACTTGGGTCGTCGTACCGCTTCCGTCGATCCCTTCGAGGACGATGAACGTTCCGTGACACATGACGAGCGCGGAACGTAGCAAAATTTCGCTCTGTACGAGCAAAACGGCGAACATGGCGCGTATGGTTCGCGCGTGCAGCACCACATCCTCGTGCCACACTGAGGGCTCCGTAGCGATGGCCCACCAAAATCCCTTTCCTCCCCACCCGCGGCACCCGCCGCAGCAGCGACCTCCGCAGGCGCCCCCGTTCGGGAACCGGCGAGACGAGTTGATGTCCGGTTCGAAGACCGTGTTCGAGTTTCGCGGCGACGCGGCGGACACGGGCGCCCGTGGGACGAGCCATACGTTCATGGGGAACCTCGCGGATTTCGATCTCACCGCCAACGCTGCGGAAGTGCGAGAGTCGAATCTCCGCTCGAGCGGAACCACGTGGGTCCTCGTGATCTTCGCGGTCCTGGTCCTGGGTGGTGCCGGGGCGTTCTACGTGAACTACACGTCGAAGGCCGCCGCCGCTGCGGCCGAGGCCTCCGCGAAGGCCACCCCCGCCGCGCCGACGACCCCGACCCCGACCCCGACCCCGACCCCGAGCCCCAGCGCTGCATCGGCCACCCCCGCGCCGGCACCCAGCACGTCGCCGACGCCTGCGGCGGAAGCCCCTTCGACCCCGGCACCTGCAGCCGCTGCTGCCGGAACGCCGGACCCTGCCGCGACGACGAAGCCCCCCGCGGCCTCGAACGATGCCGCGAAGGACCCGTCGAAGAGCCCTTCAGAGACCCCATCCGAGAAGAAGGACCCGCAAGGCGGGGACGAGAAAGCCGCGGCCGCCGACAAGCCCGCGAGCAGCACCAAGGACGAAGGCGACGCGGGGAGCTCGGAGAAGCCCGAGAAGGCGGCACCCAAGTCGTCCGGATCTTCCAAGAAGCGCAAGCTGTCCTCCTCCAAAGAGCCTCGTCCGGGCTACAGCAAGCTGCCGCCGCCGCCGAGCTAGGTCGAACGACGACGACCCGGCAGCGCTACGAACCCCGCGAGTCGCTCGTCGGGGCTCGGGGCTCAAGGCTCGACCATAGCGTTCCTTCGGTCGGGATGGGATTAGGCCAGGTGCGTCGGTTGCGAGGCGCCGAGGACCCAACGACGCGCGCGGACACCCATCCACAGGGCGGCGAACAGCAGAAATCCGAGCAGGGGAAGCGTGGCGGTGTGACGCGGTTTCGGGATCGCGGGCACCCACGCCGTGGACGCTTGGGCGTCCAGCTCGCGAAGCGCATGCTGGACCCGGAGATCCGCGGGGCGGATCCCAAACGCCGTCCGCAGGAGCATCTCTCGGCCATGAAACGGGAGCGTCCGATCGTGCGCTTCGTTGAGCAGGGCCCGCACCCGTAGATCGTCGGAGACGTCCGGGTCGTGATCGCTTGCGAGCATGGCCGCCTTGCGGAGCTCGACCGCGCTCGCGAGCCGATCGCCTGCAGCTTCGAGCTCGACGCCCCGCGTGCGGAAGAACTCGACGAGGGTGGCCCGCGCATGGAGCTCGGGGTTCTCGGCGAGCAGGCGGTTGATCGCGTCCGCTGAAGCCTCGGGGTCTTCGAGCCCGAGTGCCGCCTGGATCGCGGCGTCTTCACGTTCGCGTCGCCGCTCGTCGAGTCGCCGAACATACGCGGCGGTCTGGCGCTCTGGTGCGGCCTCGCAGACGGGGTCGACGACGCGGTGCTCGTCGTAGAGCTCGCACGGTGCTTCGAGGAGATCGGGCGCCTCTGCGGCGAGCCGGGCCTGGACGGCCAGCGCCGCGCGACCGCGATAGGTCAGCGCAGCCTTGGCGGTCGCCGTTTCGCCGCGCAGCAACCGGACTTGTTTTTGCTCGGCTCGGGGCGCGGGTCCAACGACATAGCGTTCGAACGCCACGCGGGCGGCGGCACGGATCGTTGGGCTCCGATCGTCGACGAAATCGAGCAGGGGCTCCGCAGCGTCCGCGACGCGGGTCTGACCATAGGCCTCGATCACGCGCGCGAGCACCCGAGGCTCCGTCCGCACGTGGGCGAGCGTCCGCGCCGGGTGCAGGCGATCCATCTTGTCGAGGATGAAGCGCGCGAGGGCGGCTTGCGGTTCACCGCTGGAATCGGCCGATGCGACGATGAGGGCCGGGAGGGCTTCGTCACCGATCCCTGCGAGCGCGCGGCTGACCTCGTCGCGGAAGGTGCCATGGTGGTGGTACGCGACGTCGAGCAGGGTTTCGACGACGTGGTCGGCGAGATCGGGATCGCGCCCGAGGCTCATGGCTGCGCGCAACAGCGCGGTCTGAAGCACGCAGTCGCGGTAGACCCTGAGCAGCGGCACGGAGAGCTTGGCTTTGGGAATCGCGAGGAGGTCGCCGAACCAATCCTCGGAGACGAGCACTGCGTGGCCGTGCGCCTTCTTCCAAGTCAGCGCGAAGTGGCCATAGCGGTTGGGCACGTCCCCTCCGATGACGGCGAGCAGCGCCCGATAGTCCCCCTTGGGGGCGCTGCGCTCGGCGAGCAGGCCGGCACGGACGGCGGGCCAGAGATCCGCCGGTGTTTCCGTCAGGCGGTGCGCTGGGCCGGCGAGATCGTCGATGGGGCCGCGGCGAAGCTCGTCCACGAGCGCGTCGAACTCGGCCTGCGTACGTGCCGGACGACTCGTCGTCACGACTCCGATCGTCTTTCCGTCTTCTGCGGATCGCTGCAACCACGCGGGGGCGAGCGTGCGAAACACCTTGAGCAAGGCGTCGCGCTGCAGCGTCGGATCGCGACGCTCGAAGGTATCGCCCACGTAGGTCCGCACCTCCACTTCGGGGGTGGAGGACGTGCAGGCGGCGAGCAAGAGCAGCGCGCAGCCAGAGGCACGCATCCCGGTTCGACTCAGGCTCGCGTGGGGGCGCTTCACGGGGACCCGTTCAATGCAGCTGCTCGGCGTTCGGGGAGGTGCCTGCTTCGGGGACGAAGCGGAGGAATCGAACACCGATTCCCGAGAGCGCCCGCAACCCGTCGCGGTCGGAGTACTGCAGGTAGTAGTGGTTTTGGACGCGGGCGATCGCACAGATCTCACCCTCCTCCCCGAAGCGCACGATCACCTTCGTACGCAGCGGAAGAAGATCGGGCATCTCGATGAACATCCCCGTGGAGGAGATGTTGCGAGCGACGACCCATTGATCGCCGCGCTCGTCGGTGGACAGCAAGACGCGAATGACTTTGTCGATGCGGGCAGCCCCGCGACGTTCGGCGCACACGGTCATGCCCGGACTGTATCTCGATGTAGGATATGAGTCTACTTATCCCACATGTAGGACCCATCCTACCCCCCAAAGCGCCGCAATCTGCGCCGTTGCACCGAGCAGTCCGACCCAAGCCGCGAAGGTCCCGGCGCCCTTGACGAGAGCGCGACCGGGCCAGAGGCCGCACGCGAGCCCGAAGAACGCGAGACTCGCGCCGGGCCACGCAGGCAAGTCTCCGACAGGCCATAGGGCCATTGGGATCCAAGCGAGGCTGCACGCCCCGGCTGCGGCGCACACGGCATCCGAGCGCATGGATTTCGCATATCAAAGGGGCGAGACCGTTGCACGAAACCGGCAATCTCGGGCACAACGTCCCGCTCCTCCGATGGCGCCCGACTCCGAACTCCCCCCCGACCACAAGTCGGGTTTCGTCGCGATCTGCGGTCGGCCCAACGTGGGGAAATCGACGCTGCTCAACGCGTTGATCGGCGAGCCGATCGCGATTGCGACCCCGCACCCCCAAACGACCCGGGAACGCCTGCTCGGGGTGTGGACCCAGCCCGCGTTCCAGATCGTGCTGGTGGACACACCGGGGTTCCATCGCGCGCGTTCGGCCCTCAACCGGTACATGGTCGCGCAAGCGCGCGCCGGTGCCCGGGACGTCGACATGATCGTGACCGTCGCGGAGTGCCCCGACTTGCGCGCGGCCGACCAGGCCGAGGCGTGGACTCCCGGGGCGGTTGCGCTCGAGGCCTTGGATTCGATCCGGGAGGTCGGCCCGCCGATCCTCCTCGTGATCAACAAGGTCGACCGCCTGGCCGATCGCAGGTGGCTCATCCCCGTGCTCGCGCGTTGGGCGGAACAACACCCGTTCGCGGCGATCATTCCGACCTCCGCGGTGACCGGCGAGGGCCTGGACGTGCTGCAGGATGCGCTCGTCTCCCGGTTGCCGTTGGGCCCGCGCTACTACTCCCCCGATGACCTGAGCGATCGCAACTTGCGCTGGCACGCGGCGGAGCTCATTCGGGCGGAGCTCTTTGCTCAGCTCCACGACGAGCTCCCCTACAGCTGCGCCGTCCGCATCGATCGTTTCGAGGAACGTCGCGATCGCGATGCCGTGACGGCGACGATCTTCGTCGAGCGAGACAGCCAGAAAGGCATGGTCATCGGGCGCGGCGCGGAGACGATCCGCAGCATCTCGATGCAAGCCCGGCAGAGCATCGCGAAGCTCACCGGCCGTCGCTGCGACCTCCGCTTGGATGTCGCGGTCGCGAAGAATTGGAGTCGTGACCCCCAGATGCTCGAGCAGATGGGCTATCGCGATCCGGAGGCAACATGACCGCGGCGCTCGTGGCTATCGTGGGTCGACCGAATGTCGGCAAATCCACGCTGTTCAATCGTTTGGTGGGTTCGCGTCAGGCGATCGTGGAGGACCAACCTGGGGTGACCCGGGACCGCCTCTACGGCGTGGCGCAGTGGGAAGGGCGAAATTTCCTGGTCGTCGACACCGGGGGGCTCGATCCATCGCTCGAGACGGGCATCCCCGCGCACATTCGCATGCAGGCCGAAGTCGCGATCGAGGAGGCCGATCTCCTGCTGTTCGTGATCGAAGCGCCCACGGGGCCCACGTCGGACGATCACGAGATCGCGGAGCTCTTGCGGCGCTCCGGTAAGCCCGTGGTCGTCGTCGCCAACAAGTCGGATTCGCCGCGGCGCGACATCGAGGCGAACGAGGGGTTCTCGCTCGGGCTCGGCGAGGTGTTCGCGGTCTCGGCTGCGCATGGGCGCGGGACGGCGGAGCTCTGCGACGCCATCTTGGCCCGCGTCGGGGCCAGCGAGGAGCCCGTCGAGCTCATTCCTCCGGGCACCCGCATCGCGTTCCTTGGGCGACCGAACGCAGGTAAGTCGACGCTCGTCAACGCGTTGCTGCGAGAGCCGCGGGTCATCGTCAGCGATGTCCCAGGCACCACCCGGGATGCGATCTATCTGCCGCTGCGGCACAAAGACGAAGACTGGGTCCTCATCGATACCGCCGGGCTCCGGCGACGGCGACAAGTCGCCCGTGCGCAGGAGAAGTTGGCCGCGATCAAATCGATTCGCGCGATGGAGCGCACGGAGATCGTGGTCCTCGTCGTGGACGCCAATGAGGGCGTGACCGATCAAGACCAGCGCATCGCGCGGATGGCGTTCACGCGCGGGAAGGGTGTGGTCGTCCTGCTGCACAAGTGGGATACGGTCAAGGACGACACGAAACGCTCCCGCGAAATTCTGGAGCAGACGTCGAACGCGCTCCTCTTCTTGGAGCAGCCGCAGATCATCAAGACCTCGGTCGTGGGAGCCGACCGCGACCGCGGCCAGGGCAGGGCGTTCAATCTCGATGACGTACTCCTCGCATGCAAGCGCACGGCCGCTGCACTCAAGCGCAGGATCTCCACGTCGGATCTCAACGACGAACTCCAGGCCGCGGTTGCGGCCCATAGCCCACCGACGCATCGCGGCAAAGGGGTTCGGCTCTATTTCGCGACCCAGGCGGATAGCGAGCCGCCGTTGTTCATGATTTCTGCCAACGCGGGCCGGTGCCTCGAGGAAGCGTATGAGCGCTACCTCGTGCGGCGCTTCAGAGCGCGTTGGCAACTCTATGGCGTGCCCGTGCGGATCGTCGTGCGGGCCAAAGACAAGCCGGGTTCGAAGCGCGCGTAGTCCCCGTTGCGCTCGTTTCGCGAGCAAGGACGCGCGCGCTTGCCCGCGAGGAAACTTCGGTTATCGTGAGCACATCGACGATCCCGAGAACCAGGGGTCGACAACCAAGTTGTCAGTGAACTTCGCCGGTGCCAATGGAGTTGGCTCCCTCCCAGGTCTGGAGGGGACCGCTTCCCTGAAATGGTTGCTGGATCCCAACTGGCCCCCTACTTGCTATAACGACCGTCCACCGCCTCTGCCGGATGCTCTCGCGGCGGTGCAATGAGGAGCAAAACGTCCCATGTCTCGAGCTTCTTTCGTGTCCCGTCTGTCGTTGCTCGGCGTCTCCGCTGCAGCACTTCCCGCGTTGCTCGCGTGCCTTGATCACCCGCTCAAGGCCGTCGAGTACGACGCCGTTCAGGTCGACCAAGAAGGCATCTCGATCAGCATCAACAAGGATGTCGACATCCTCTTCATCGTCGACAACTCGGGCTCCATGGGTGAGGAGCAAAACAACCTCGCGGAGAACTTCGAGAACCTCGTGTCGGTGCTCGAGGCGGACGACGTCCGCGCGAACTACCGCATCGGTATCACCACCACGGACAACGGCAACCCGTGGTGCTCGACGGGCTCGGAGGCCGGCAGCCTCGTGCTCTCGAGCTGCCGCTCGCGCCTCGACGACTTCATCTTCGAGGGCGTGACGGAGGTCGACCAGCGAGCAGCGTGCACGGACAACTGCATCCACGAAGAGATCGAGATCATCCCCACGAGCACGAGCAAGGACCCGAACGAAGAGCCTCGCAAGTGGATCGAGAGCACGGACGGCAACTTGAACGTCGAGGGGGCCACCTCCGTCGAGGCGCTCAAGTGCGTGGGTCCGCAAGGGATCAACGGGTGCGGTTTCGAGTCGCACCTCGAGTCCATGTGGAAGGCGCTCACCCGCGCAACGATCTCCAATGACCCGTCCTACGGTTTCATCCGCGACGGAGCGATCCTCTCCATCGTGTTCGTGACGGACGAGGTCGATTGTTCGTACAACGACGCGCACTCGAGCATCTTCGCCGCCTCGGGGAACAAGGCGTTCTGGTCGAACCCCGACGACGACTCGCCGACCTCCGCGGTTTGTTGGAACGCGGGCGTCAAGTGTGAAGGCGAGAACGGCGGAATCTACGACTCGTGCGCGGCTCAGGATTACAATGAAGACGGCGAGGAAGTTTCGGCCGCGAACGCCGAAGATGACGCCGTTCTGCGTCCAGTCAGCCGCTACGTGAGCATCGTTCAAGAGCTCGAGGAAAAGAAGAAGGCGCTCAACCCCGACCAAGAAGTGCTCGTCGCGGCGATCACGGGCGTGCCGACCAACTATCCCGACGCGGACATCCAGTTCGTCAACACGTCCGCAGGCTCTACGAACCCGAATTTCGTCGCGGACTTCGGCATCGGACCCGGCTGTGTCTCGACGGTGGCGGAAGCGGTTCCTCCGGTCCGCCTCGCGGAGTTCGCCCGCAACTTCCTCGTCGGTTCGGATGACGTGAACCTCTTCTCGGTCTGCAGCACGGACTACGGTCCGGCGCTCAACTCGATCGCCGACAAAATCCGCGACCAGATCCGGCCCGCGTGCATGCCGGAGTGCGTCGCGGACATCGATCCCACCACGCCCGAGCTCGATCCTTCGTGCGTGTTGACCAAGCGCGTGCTGCTCGAGGACGGGGAGACGATGGATATCCCCGTGCCGACGTGCGAAGACGATGGCAGCCTCCCGGAAGGGGAGTACACCTGCTTCGTCGCCCTCACCGAGGAGTCCGAGATGGATCCTCAGTGCGTCGAGGAGGGTTGGAACCTCGAGTTCGAGGTCATCGAGGAGACGGATCCCGATCTCCCACCCGTCGTGAGCTCGACGATCATCGCGACCTGCGAGCTCTCGCAGAACCGCAGGAACGACTGCCCCAACCTTCCGGGTTGAGGTCGGAGTTCCCATCCGGGAGATGGAAAGCCGCGGCGGGTCCGCGGCTTTTTTCTTTTTGGCGTCGCGTGGACGACACGTCCACGGTCAGAACTTTGCGGTGCAGCGTAGAAGGGCCTGCAGGTACACGGGATACGTGCCTGGTGCCGCCACGAAAGCGTAGTAGCGGGCGCCCAGACCGACGGAGACGTGGTCGTGCAAGGCGATGTCGAGGCCGGCGCCAAAGTGCAGCGTGAAGCTCGGGCCAGGGCGGCACACACGGTCGGGATCGCACGTGAGGCCGACATCACACGCGCCGTCGGACCCACAGGCTTGGTCTCGCTGGCCCGTGGCGACCCCCCGAGGGGTCAGGATCCAAAACGCTCCGAGTCCGACCTCCAACAAGGGGAGCACTCGGCCGACATCGAACGCATACAAAATGGCGCCCGCGAGCTCAGCGTTGTCGATGCGGCCCGCTGGGGCGACCTGCACCTGCTGGCCGTCGCGTTCGTCGTACGTCGCAGGCACCGGATGACCGCTGTAGGAGCCGCGGACCCGCAGCCCAAACCCCCAACGCAATGCGACGTCGAAGTCGAGCGCGACCCCGCCACCGTGGAGGAAATCGTCGGGAGGGCGACCCAAAAATGGGGCGCGAAACGCTGCGTAGAGGGGCTCCAGTGCAAACTGCACGCGCGGCGGGAGATCGCCTCCTTGTCCGTCGAGTCTAAGGCGCCGTTTCGAAGTCCGACGGGGTTGGCCCGCGGGTGCGGCCATGAACGGCGCGGTGTCGGGATCCGAGGGACGCTCGCTCGGTGCGGCGCCGGCCAAGTACAGGCTGAGTCCCAGAACTGCCGCGTGGTGCAAGATGCGCCCTCTGCACGTCCCCTTATACTCCCGGGGTCGGTGGACAGAGAAGCGGCGCTTGGGTAGACAGGCGGAATCGTGGCCGAAGACGAGACGGAGCGCCCGAGCACGGGTGAGGCGGGCGAGCAGCGCATCGATCTGCCGAAGTGGAACCGCGCCAAGGTCAAACGCAAGGTCGCCGGCCAAGGATCCGAAGACGCGTTCCAGGGCGGGGTCCGCCAAGCAGGGCGTTTCACCCTTCAACGCGCGCCGCTCGTCCTCGCGGGCATCGTCCTGCTCGGGGCGATCGTCGCGGGCGTCCAAGCGCTCCGGGAGAGTCAGCGTGAGCGCCGGGCCGAGGCGACGCGGTTGCTCGCGACCGCCGTAGGATACGAGGCGCGGGGCGTCGTGGACGACGTCGAGGCGCTTACGAAGGACCGCAAGCACCCCTTTCCGGTTCCGCTCTTCGCTGACGAGGAGAAGCGGACCCAAGCGGTCGATGCCGCGCTCTCGAAGGTCGCGTCCGAAGCCTCGGGCTCGGCCGCGGACACGGCGGCCGCATTGGTCCGCGCCGCGCGGATGTCCGAGATTCGAGCCTTCGCCGATGCGGAGGGCGCCTACCGGAAGTTCCTTTCCGACCATCCAGAGCACGAGCTGCTGTTCTTGGCCCGCGAGGGGCTGCTTCTCGCTCTCGAGGGGCAGGGCAAGCTCGACGAGGCGCTCGCTGCAGCGGACCCGATGGTCGGCCAAAAAGGGGACTTCTACCGCGACCAGGGCCTGTGGCATCGCGCCCGCCTGCTCGAGGCGAAGGGTAAGGCCGCGGAGGCGCTCGCAGACTACAAACTGTACGTCGAAGAATATCCGCTCGATAAGCCTTCCATCGCCCAACAAGAGGTGCTCGCACGGGTGAAGGTGCTCGCTCCGGAGCTCGTTCCCGCGGAGCTCTCCCGAGGACCCGCGGCTCCATGAACGTAGTCCTGCGCGCTGGACTACGGAGGTGGGTCGGGTCTCTCGCGCGTATCACCGCCGCCCTCATGGTGGTCGGGCCATGGGCGGCGCTGGGACTGTCGTGTGCGCATCAAGAACGCATCGTCCTCATCCACCCGCCCGAGGGCAACGCGGCGCGCCGGAGCATCGAGGTCGAGTTCACTCGGCAGATCACCGTGCGAGACAATTTCGTCCGCTGGCCCGAGGAATTCGCCGCGGTCGCGGTGGACCACGTTCGCGAAGTGCTCTACGTGGGCAGCCGTGACGGCACGGTGTTCGCACTCGAGGAGCGCACGGGGGCCGTCGTGTGGGAGCTGGTGCTCGAAGGCCCGATCAGCTCGAAGCCGGAGCTCATCACGACACCCGAGGGACAAGCCCCGTCCGCGATGCTGGTTGGCACCGACAACGGTGAGTTCGTCTCGATCGATCTCGCGACGCACGCTCCGTCGTGGCGCTACCGAACGGATGGCACGATCCGACGGGCGCCCATCGTGTTCGAGGGGGTCGTGTTCTTCGCCAACTCCCGCGATCAGATCTTCGCGCTCGACGTACGAACGGGCGAGTGGCGTTGGCAATACGAGCAGGAGTTCCAGTCGGGCTTCACCGTCCAGGGGCGCTCGGGCGTCACGTTCGTTCCCGCGGCCTCGCTCGCTCCACTCGCTCCGGAGCTGGGGCAGGGGGAACCAGGAGTGCTCCTGACGGGATTCGACAACGGCAAGGTGGTCGCGCTCGGAGCGAGCTCGGGCGAAGCGCTTTGGATGAGTTCGGTCGCACCTGCCGAAGGCGGCGACTTCATCGACTGCGATTCGACCCCGCTCGTCGATCTCCCTCACGGTGCGGTCGTCGTCGCTGGGCAGTCGACAGGGGTGCACGCGCTGTCGCTCGGAGATGGGTCCATGCAATGGAAGTTCCCGGTGCGAGGCGCGGGAACGGTCGTGATGGGAGGCTCGGGCGAGCTCGTGTTTGCCTCCTCGCTCGAGGGGGTGTTCGCCCTCTCCGCGGACGGCAACTTGCGGTGGCAGACCCAGGTCGATCCCGGGGTCCTTTCGACCCCCGTCATCGTGGGCGACACGATCTACACCACGCACTCCGAGCGCGGACTGCTGGCCTTCGATCGCGAGACGGGCGCCTACCTGGCACAGCTCGATCTCGGGAGCGGGATGTCGAGCGTCCCCGTGTACGATCCGCTCGGGGACCGCTTCTATGCGATCTCCAATCGTGGGGTTCTCCTCGCGCTCGGGTTCAGCCCCTAGAGCGCCGACCAGTTTGATTCCACGCGCTGATGCACGCCTGGGACCGCCCACGGCTGTGTCGCTCGGCGCTCGCAGTGTGCCCGACACAGCTTCGGCCTCGCTCCTACCCGCG
>Ga0315910_10000036_pt1 | contig 249355 bp, 181 predicted proteins | sample EdamamesoilMG_FD_204470 | JGI IMG/M metagenome (GOLD analysis project Ga0315910, IMG submission 204470) | Garden soil microbial communities collected in Santa Monica, California, United States - Edamame soil | ecosystem: Environmental > Terrestrial > Soil > Garden | place: USA: California...
CAGCGACTTCATCGAGTTCAGCAGGTCGCCGCTCGAGAAGTCGCGGTCCTCCTGCCGGCTGCGCGCCGGCGGGGCCGCCTCGTCGTCGCCCGCGGGCGCGGCGGCGCGCGACTCGCCCGCCGCGACGCGGCCCGCATGGTCGCCCAGCACCAGCCCTTCCAGCAGCGAGTTCGACGCGAGCCGGTTGGCGCCGTGCAGCCCGCTGCACGCCACCTCGCCCACCGCCCACAGCCCCGCGACCGCGGTGCGCGCGTCGTCGTCGACGACCGCGCCGCCGATCATGTAGTGGGCCGCCGGAGTGACCGGGATCAGGTCGCTCGTGATGTCGAGGCCGAAGGTGAGGCAGACGCGGTGGATCCGCGGGAAGCGCTGGCGCACGAACGCGGGCGGCAGGTGGCGCAGGTCGAGGTAGACGTTCGGGTGGCGCGTCTTCACCATCTGGTCGAGCACGGCGCGCGAGAGCGTGTCGCGCGGCGCGAGCTCGCCCTGCGGATGGTGCGCCATGAACGCCGAGCCGTGGCAGTCGCGCAGGATCGCCCCTTCGCCGCGCGCCGCCTCCGAGATGAGCAGGCGCGAGCTGCCGGCGACGTAGAGCGTCGTCGGATGGAACTGCATGAACTCCATCCCGCGCAGCGGGACCCCCGCGCGGAAGAGCATCGCGTGGCCGTCCCCCGTCGCGATCTCGGGGTTGGTCGTCTCGCGGAAGACCTGGCCGCTGCCGCCCGTCGCGACGATCACCGCGCCCGCGCCGAGAACGGCGAGCTGCCCGCCGCGCTGCACCACGACGCCCGTCGCGCGCTCGCCCGCGACGCGCACGTCGAGCGCGAAGGCGTGCTCCAGCACCGTGATCCGCGGCGTCCGGCGCACGCGATCGACGAGCACGCGCTGGATCTCGCGGCCGGTGCCGTCGCCCATCGCGTGGACGATGCGGTCGGCGGAGTGGCCCGCCTCGAGGCCGAGCGACAGCTCGCCGCCCGGCCGGCGGTCGAACTGCCCGCCCCACGCGATCAGCCGCTCGATCGCCCGCGCGCCGCCCTCGACGACGCGCCGCACGATCCGCTCGTGGCAGAGCCCCTGGCCGACCTCGATCGTGTCGGCGCCGTGCGACTCGAAGGTGTCGGCCGGCGAGAGGACCGCCGCCACGCCGCCCTGGGCGCAGTCGGTGTTCGAGTCGGAGAGCCACGACTTCGTGGCGACCACGACGTCGGCCGTCTCGGCGGCGGCCAGCGCGGCGGAGAGGCCGGCGACGCCGCTGCCGACCACGACGACGGCCGCGGTGCGCTCGACCGGGAGCGCGCGCGGAGGTTCGAGGAAGCGATGCATGAGGGCGGGGAACTGTAGCAAACCCCGCGCGGCCGCCCGTGGCGCGCCCGCCGGAACCGGCCGCGCCGCTGCCGGTCGAAGCGGCCGGACGCGAAGATCGCCGCGCCTCGCCGCGTACCGATCCGACCCACCGCCACTCGGAGCCCTCCGATGCTGCTCGCCCTCTGCTGCGCCGTCGCGCTCTCCGACGTTCCGCCGACTCCGCTCGCCACGACGCTGCGCGAGGTGTCGATCCATCCCGGCGGCGCGCTCGTCACGCGCCACGCGACGCTGCCGGAGGGCGACGGCCGCTTCGTCGTCGCGGGCCTGCCGCCGACGCTCGATCCCGAGAGCGTGCGGCTGCGTCTCGAAGGCGCCGAGGCGAACGACGTCGAGGTGCGGCTCGCGGCGCCGACGGCCGCGACCGCCGACGATCGCCTCGCGACGCTGCGCGCGCGCGTCGACGAGCTTGCCGCGGCGCGCGACGCGGCACGCGACGGCGTCGCGCTCGAGCGCGCGCTGCGGGCGCGGCTCGAGGCGCTGCTCGACCAGGAGGCGGCGGCCCACGCGGCCGAGGTGCAGGGCGGCCGCTCGAACGCGGCGACGTGGGAGGCGAACTACGGCTACTTGAGCGGCCAGCTCCTCGCCGCGCGCAAGTCGGAGCGCGTCGCGACGATCGCGCTCGAGGAGGCGGAGCAGGCGCTGGCCGCCGCGCAGGCGGAGCTCGGCACGTGCGCCGCGCAGCAGGCGCCGCGCACCTTCGAGGTCACCTTCGCGGTCGTCGCGCTGACCGCCGGCGCGCACGCGCTCGCGCTCGACTACCAGGTCGGCGGCGCGAGCTGGTCGCCGCGCTACGACCTGCGCGCCGACGCGCAGCTGGCGTCGGTGGCGCTGACCTACCGCGCCGAGGTGGTGCAGCAGACGGGCGAGGATTGGCGCGACGTCGACGTCTGGCTCTCGACGGCCGAGCCGCGCCGCGGCGTCGTCGGACCGGAGGCGCGCGCGGCGTGGCTCGACGTGCAGGGGGCGCCGCGGAAGCGCGGCGCGGCCTACGGCCGCGAGGCCGGCGAGGGCGAGCGACGCGCGGAGCTGAAGGCCGCGGTCACGTACGACGACTCGGTCCACGCCGCCGTCGAGCGCGACGCGCTCTCCGTCCGCTACCGGCTGCCGCGCAAGGAGACGCTCGAGTCGCGGCCCGGCGCGACGACGGTGCTGCTCGGCCACGCGACTCTCGAGGTGAAGGGCGAGCGCGTCTGCACGCCCGCGCTCGACCGCGACGTCTGGATCCGCGGACGCACCCGCAACCGCAGCGAGTGGACGCTGCTGCCCGGCCCGGCCGCCGTCTTCTTCGGCAACGACTTCGTCGGGCCGGCGACGCTCGACCTCGTGCGGCCCGACGACGAGTTCACGCTCCACCTCGGCCGCGATCCCGGCTGGCTCGTGACGCGGACCCACGTCGAGGATCGCGCCGGGAGCGCCGGCCTCTTCGGCTCGAAGCGCGAGCAGGCCGACCGCTGGACGATCCGGCTCGAGAACCAGGGCGCGCTGGCGGGCGCGGCGGACGGCTCGGCGACGGTGCAGGTGCGCGAAGTGCTGGAGACGGCGCACGACGACCGCATCGAGGTCGAGCTCGACGACTGCACGCCGCCGCCGAGCAAGGGCGACCGCTTCGACCGCGATCGCGCGGAGAAGGGGATCCTCACGTGGGAGGTCACGGTCGCGCGCGGCGCCGCCGCGACGATCGACTGGAAGCGGCTCCTCACGTGGCCCGAGGACGAGCAGCTCCAGCACGGCGGCGGCACGCTCTCGCTCGCGACGGACGGCGGCGGCGGCGCCGGCAGCCGCGGCACCGCGGTCGCGCTCGTGCCGTTGGCGGGGCTGACGGTCGCGCTGGCGGCGGCGCTGTCGCTGACGCTCCTCGTCGCGTGGCGCCGGCGCGCGCGGCGAGTCGTCGCGAGCGCGGCGGCGCTGCTGTTGCTCGCGACCGCGGCGTCGCAGGCGTCGGCGCAGCAGGCGGTCGCGAGCCGCGTCGCCGAAGTCACGGTCTACGGCGACGGCGCGCGCGTCGAGCGTCACGCGACGCTGCCCGGCAGCGGCACGTGGCTGCTGCGCGACCTCCCGAGCGGCGCCGATCCGGCGTCGATCCGCGTCCGCATCGCCGACGGCGAGATCGTGCGCGTCGAGACGCGCGAGCGGCGCGAACGCCACCTCCCCGACGCGGGCCTCGAGGCGCTGCGACGGCGCGTGCGCGCGCTCACGCAGGAGCTGGCGGCCCTCGACGACGAGGGCGCGGCGCTCGACGCGCTGGCCAAGCATCTCGCGGCGCTGCTCGCGCCGAGCGCGGCGCGACCGGCCGGCGACGGCGCGGCGCGGCCCGACGCGAAGGCTTGGGCCGAGGAGCAGCAGTTCCTCGCGACGCGCCTCGCCGCCCACCAGCAGGCGACGCGCGACCACGCGCGCGCGCGCGCCGCCAAGCAGCGCGAGCTCGAGGCGGCGCAGCAGGAGCTCGCATCGGGCGAGGCGATCGACTTCGTCGTGCGCGACGTCGTCGTCGACGCGGTCGCGAAGCAGGAGGGGCCGCTCGCCTGCGTCGTGAGCTACCTGGTGCAGGAGGCGGGCTGGGCGCCCGAGTACGAGCTGCGCGCGACGCGCGACCTCGCGGCGGTCGAGCTCACCTATCGCGCGCGCGTCTTCCAGCAGACCGACGAGCCGTGGAACGACGTCACGCTGGTCCTGTCGACCGCCGCGCCGCGCCGCGGCGCCGCCGGTCCCGATCCCGAGCCGCAGCCGCTGACGCTGCAGGTTCCCGAACCGGCGGGCGGCGCGTGGAAGTCCGGCTTCTCGTTGGCCGACGCGTCCGCGGCGCCGGCCGAGAAGGCGGCCGACCTCGACGCGATGGGGATCGTCGCGCCTGGCGCGCCGGCGCCGACGCGCGCCGCGCCCTTCGCGGCCGTCGCGAGCGAGGGAATCTCGGAGCGTTTCGCGCTGCCCGACCGCCAGACGATCGAACCGCGCGGCGACGGGCAGCGCGTGCTGATCGGACGCGCGACGCTGCCGCTCGCGATCGAACGCTGGTGCGTGCCGGCGGAGGACGCGACGGTGTGGCTGCGCGGCAAGGCGAAGAACACGTCGCCGTGGACGCTGCTGCCGGGTCGCACCGCGGTCCACGTCGGCGCCGACTACCTCGGTCGCGGCACGCTCGCGCTGACGCCGGCCGGCGCGGAGGCGCAGCTCCACCTCGGCCCCGATCCGTGGATCGCGGTGGAACGGCGCGAGCTCTCCGACCACCTCGCGACCTCGGCCTTCTCGGAATCGGGCACGCGGCGCCACGCCTTCCGCATCGAGCTGAAGAACCTCGGCGCGCCCGCCGCCGCGGCCGACGGCAGCGTCGCCGTGATCGTGCAGGAGTCGTTGCCGCGCGCGCGCGACGAGCGGATCGAGATCACGCTGGCGAAGTGCCAGCCGCGGCTCGCCGAGGGCGACGACGACCGGCGCGCGCGAGAGGAGAAGGGGCTGCTCACGTGGCGCCTCCCGGTCGGGCGCGGCACGAAGCCGACCACGATCGAGTGGGGCTGGAGCGCCGACTACCCGAAGGAGTTGCAGCTCGTCACGACGCGCGAATGATGGGGCGACGCGGCGCGCGCGGAACGGCGCGGCCGGCCGCGCGTACCAGCGTCCCCCACCGGAGCGAACGATGACCGCCCCCGCCCCTGCCGCCGGCGTCGAGCCGGGCCGCCCCGCCGCCGACGAGTACGCGCCGTTCTACGCGGGCTACGTGTCGCAAGTGACCGAGGGTGCGCTGCTGCCCGCGCTCGCCGCGCAGCCGGCCGAGCTGCAGGCGTTGATCGCGCGCGTCGCGCCGGCTCACGAGCTCTTCCGGTACGGGCCGGAGAAGTGGACGCTGCGGCAGCTCTTCGGCCACCTCGTCGACGGCGAGCGCGTCTTCGGCTTCCGCGCGTTCACCTTCGCGCGCGGCGACGAGAGCCCGCTGCCGTCGTTCGACGAGAACGCCTACGTCGAGCGCGCCGGCTCGAACGCGATCGCGCTGGCCGACCATGTGCGCGAGTTCACGCTGCTGCGCGAGACGAACCGGATCGCGCTGAACCGCCTCGACGCCGAGCAGTGGCGCCGCCGCGGCACCGCCAGCGGCAAGACGGTCTCGGTCCGCGCCCTCGCCCACATCATGGTCGGCCACGTGCGCCACCACCTGGCGATCGTGCGCGACCGCTACGCCGCAGCGCTGAAGTAGCCGCGCCCGCCACGCCGCATCGGCCGATCTCGCAGCCGTTCCGGTCCAGGACCAAGACCGCAGGCACCGGTGACGCGAGGGTGATGCTTCGTTGCCGGCGAATCGTTCCCGCGTCGGTATGCCGGGGATCGCTCCGCTACTGCTTGGCGTGGGCGGCGAGCCACGCGGCGAGGGCGAGGCGGTCGGGGTCGGTGAGTTCGAGGTCGACGGCGCTCGGCATCTCGATGTCGGGCTTCACCTTGGTCGGATCGATCAGGAAGTGGGCGAACCAGGCGGCGTCGTGGCCGCCGGGAATGCCGAGCAACTCGGGAGCGCCGGCGCCCGACGTGTCGCCGGTGCCGTGCAACGTGTGGCAGGTGGTGCACTCGTACTTCGCGACGAGCGCCTCGGCGGGGTCGGCGGGCGGCTTCGCGGGCGCGTCCTTCGGCGCGGTCGGCTCGCCGCCTTGCTCCTCGACCGGCGGATGGAAGGGCGGGCTCGACGGCGGCGTGTAGGTGAGGTCGCCGACCGGCACGTAGGGCGGCGGCGGGCGGTGGTTCGCGTCGCGGCCCTTCACCCAGCCCCACGTCGTCATGCCGACGATCGCGGCGAGCGCGACGAGGCCGAGCGTCGTCGCGATCGGCCGCTTCGACGGCGCGCGCTCCTTGCCGCGGTCGAGCCACGGCAGCAGCACGAGCAGCAGCGTCGCCGCGCCCGGCAGCACCGCCGTCGCCCAGAACATCCGCGGCCCCTCGAAGAGCTTCAGCTTCAGGAGCTGGAAGAGGCCGAGGAAGTACCACTCGGGCCGCGGGTCGTAGCCGCCGGCGTCGCGATCCGCGGCCGCCTCGAGCGGCGGACCGAGCTTCCACGCCAGCGCGACGATGACCGCCATCGCCAGCAGCGCGACGCACAACTCGCGCACGACGTGGTCGGGGAAGAAGGGCCTGCTCTTCACCTCGGGCTCGTCGACGCGCGCGCCGGGCGGCGTGATGCCGAGCTGGTGGACCAGCAGCAGATGCAGTCCGGCGAGCGGGATCAGCAGCGCCGGCAGGAAGAGGACGTGGAGCGCGAACATCCGCGTCAGCGTCGGCGCGCCGAGCTCCGGCCCGCCGCGCAGCAGGTCGGCCAGCGCCGGCCCGATGCGCGGCACCGACTCGACGATGTGGAGTCCGACCTCGGTCGCCCAGAACGCCTTCATGTCCCACGGCAGCAGGTAGCCGGTGAAGCCGAAGCCGAGGAGCACGCCGAAGAGCGCGACGCCGACGACCCAAAGCAGCGCGCGCGGCCGCTTGTAGGCGCCGGTGAAGAAGACGCGCGCGAGGTGGAGGAAGGCGAGCACGACGATCGCGCTCGCCCCCCAATGGTGCATGCCGCGCAGCAGCCGTCCGACGGCGAGCTCGCGGCCGGCGACGGTCGCCTTCACCTCGTGGTCGAGGAAACGGATCGAGTTCCACGCGTGGTCGGGCGACGGCACGTAGCAGAGCGCCAGCAGCATCCCGGTGATCGCCTGCGCCAGCAGCACGACGCCGAGCGCGGTGCCGAGCGCCCGCAGGAAGCCGACGCCGGCCGGCACCTGCTTGTCGAAGAGCCACTCGCCGAGGAGCGACCGCAGCGTCTTCACGCCTCTTCGACCTCGACGATGTCGCCCGCGACGCGGCACTCGAGGCGGCGCAGCGGCAGCGGCGGCGGGCCCGAGACGACGGCGCCCCTCTCGTCGAAGGTGCCGTCATGGCAGGGGCAGCGGAACGTCCGGCTCTGCGCCTTCCACTTCACCGGGCAGCCGAGGTGGGTGCAGGTGCGCGAGAAGACGACGGGCGCGCCGCGCTCGTCCTTCGTGACGTAGACCTGCCGCGCCACCTTCTCGCGGTACCACCCCTCGAACCGCTCGAACGAGAAGCTCGTCTCGAGCGGCTCGCCGCCTTCGAGGTCGGAGGCGCGGCAGAGCGCGGCCCATCGCTTCGCGCGGCGCGCCGGCCAGCGCGACGTCGCCTTCGCGAAGAGCCAGCCGAGGCCGCCGAGCCCGGTGGCGAAGGCGCCGCCGATCAGCCCGGCGACGCCCGCGAGGAATCCGCGTCGGATCATGGCGCGCCGTTATACGCGCGCGGCGCCGCCCGGACGCTCAGTCGCGCACCTTCGAGAGCCACGTCAGGAACTGCCACTCGAGCGCCTTCGTCTCGGGCGTCGCGGCGGCCAGCGGGACGCCGAACGCCTGCGTCGCGAGCTCGTCGATCGACGCCTCGGGCTTCTCGAGGCGCGCGCGCAGCAGTTGCGCGACGCCGCGCCTCCCGCCGTCGGTCGACTTCGCCTCGTTCGCGAGCCACCAGACGAAGCAGGCGCGGTACGCGCGGAGGAACTCCTGGAAGTCGCCGAAGAAGTTCTCCGGCACCTGCTGGCTCGCCGCGAACGGGCCGAGCACCGGCGCGTGCGCGACGTCCTTCACGTTCGGCTTGTCGGAGGCGTCGAGGATGAAGTGGGCCCACGGCGCCGGCTGCGACTCGCCGAGCTTCTGCGCGACCTTGCCGCCCTCCGTCTGCGCGAGCTTGAGCTGCTTGAGGAAGTAGTCCTTCCCCTTCTCGGTGCGCCAGCGGCTGTCGGCGGAGCGCGCGGCGAGCTTGCCGCCCTCGCTGCGCCCGCCCGGCACGAAGCGCTCGCGCGCGGCGATCGTCTTGCCGTCGCTGTTGCCGAAGAGGCGCGCGTTGTTCTCGCCGCACAGCTCGATCACGAGGTCGACCGCGATGCCGGAGTGGAGCGTCGTGTCGAGCGTCGCGCCGAAGAGGTGCTTGAGGGAGCGGTCGGCCGAGTACTGCGCGACGTGCTGCAGCAGTCCCGTCTTCTCGCGCGAGTCCATCGCGAGGCCGACGCCGTTGCCGTCGGGCGCGGGGCTCGTCAGCGCCAGCACGATCATGTCGTTCACGTGGAACTCGACGCGCTGCGGCAGGTTCGCGCTCCACGCGAGCGGCTTCGCGTCGGCCTTCGCCGCCCCGACCCACGCGACGAAGCCGATGAAGACGTCGCGCGTCGGCGCCAGCACGAGGCGCGTCTTCGCGCCCTTCAGGTCGACGCCGAACGCGCTGCCGGAGCGGAACGAGTCGCGGAACTTCTCGAGCGCTGCCTTGGTCGCCGCGTTGACGCCGAGGACGTCTTGCAGCGCGTCGTCGGGCTTCCGGCCGGCGACCGCCTTCTTCATCGCCTCGCCGCGCCAGCCCTTGATCCAGGCGCGCGCCGCGGCCGCGTCCTCCGGCGGGCTCGGCTCCGCCTTCTCGACGTCGAGCCACGCGCGCACGCGCAGCTGCAGGTCGATCAGCCCCAGCAGCAGGTCGCGCAGCTCGTCGCACCGCTTCGGGTCGCCGAGCTGGGCCCAGGGGTAGCGCACCTCGAACCAGCCGACGTCGACCGCCGCGAAGACCGTGGTCAGCGCCGCGTCGACCGCCGCGTCGCCCTCGCCGGCCTTCTCGAGGCCGTGGGTGGCGCGGAAGCGCTGCACCGCCTCGCTGTAGTCCGACTGGCGCGCGAGGGCGCCGAGCGAGAGGAACGCCCACGCCCCGAGCGCCGCCACCAAGCGGCGCGCACCGCTGCCACGACCGACCATCCCTCGCCTCCCCCGACCGGCCTGCCGCTCCGGCGTCGCGGCGGTTCCGGCCACTCCTACGCGCAGGGCTCGCCGCGGTGTGATACCGCGGCGCCGAATGAACGAAGAATGACCGCCCTGCGAATCCTCGATGAGGTCGCCATCGGACGGCGGCGCGCCTCCTTGCTTCCCCGGGCCGACTGGCACGCGGCCGCCTCATGCTTTAGTTTCCGCCGCCCTTTCCGTCCGCATCCGGTCCGGATCGAAGCACGAACGCCAAGCGCACAGGCGCTCCTCGGAGCAAGAGAAGCCGCGATGAACCCCCCTGACACCATGACCCGCCCCCAGCCGCCGCGCGAGAAGGCGCCGGCGACGATCGTGAACGACCTCTCGATCGAGGTCGCGACGGTCAACGGCACCGGCAGCCAGTCGGCCAACAACATCCTGGCGAAGTCGCTCTTCCGCATGGGCATCCCCATGAGCGCGAAGAACCTCTTCCCCTCGAACATCCAGGGGCTGCCGACCTGGTTCACGATCCGGGCCAACAAGAACGGCTACACGGCGCGCAAGAAGGAGCTCGACTGGCTGGTCGGGATGAACGCGACGACGTGGGAGAAGGATGTCGCGGGGCTGCGGCCGGGCGCGGTCGTGATGTGGAACTCGAACGAGCTCCCCGACGCGCCGGTGAAGGCGCGCAACGACCTGATCGCCTATCCGGTGCCGATGGGCGACTGCCTGAAGAGCGTCGCGGCCGACGCGAAGCTCAAGAAGATGCTGATCAACATGGTCTACGTCGGCGCGGTGACCCACCTCCTCGGGATCGAGGAGGAGGTCGTGCTGAAGGCCATCGCCGACAACTTCAAGAGCAAGCAGAAGGCGGTCGACATCAACGTCGCCGCGCTGCGCACCGGCATCGACTACGCGAAGGCGAGCCTGCCGAAGCACGACCCCTACCGCGTCGAGCGCATGAACGCCAACGGCGGCAAGATCCTGATCGAGGGCAACACGATCGCGGCGCTCGGCTGCCTGATGGGCGGCGCGACCGTGATGGGCTGGTACCCGATCACGCCGTCGTCGTCGCTGGCCGAGGCGCTGATCAGCCTCGCGAAGAAGCACCGCACCGACGCGGAGGGCAACATCCGCTTCGCCGACGTGCAGTGCGAGGACGAGCTCGCGTCGCTCGGCCTCGTGCTGGGCGCGGGCTGGGCGGGCGCGCGCTCGATGACGACGACCGCCGGTCCCGGCATCTCGCTGATGAACGAGTTCGTCGGGCTCGGCTACTACGCCGAGATCCCCGCCGTGATCTTCGACGTGCAGCGCGTCGGGCCGTCGACCGGCCTGCCGACGCGCACCGCGCAGGGCGACGTGACGGCCGCGGCGTTCTGCTCGCACGGCGACACCGAGCACCTCGTGCTCCACCCGTGCAGCCCCGAGGAGTGCTACGACTTCGCGCGCATCGCCTTCGACTACTCGGAGCAGTACCAGACGCCGGTCTTCGTGCTGCTCGACCTCGACCTCGGCATGAACTTCTGGATGGCCGAGCCGCCCGCCTACCCGAGCGAGGGGTTCAAGCGCGGCAAGGTGATGACGCCGGCCCGGCTCGACGAGATCAAGGCGGCCGGGAAGAAGTGGGGCCGCTACCTCGACGTCGACGGCGACGGCATCCCGTGGCGCACGCTGCCGGGCAACGCCCATCCCGACGCCGCCTACTTCACGCGCGGCTCGGGCCACGACGAGTTCGCCCGCTACACCGAGGACCCCGACGCCTACCGCCGCAACATGGACCGCATCAAGAAGAAGATCGAGGGCAGCCGCAAGACGCTGCCGCAGCCGATCCTCGACGCGGTGCCGGGCGCGAAGGTCGGGCTGATCGCCTACGGCTCGACCAACATCGCCATGCGCGAGGCGCGCGACCAGCTCGCCGCGGCGGGCGTCAAGACCGACTACCTGCGGCTGCGCGCGACGCCGCTGCCGACCGACGTGCTCGAGGAGTTCTTCCGCACTCACGACCGCGTCTACGTCATCGAGCAGAACCGCGATGGCCAGATGGAGCTGATGATCCGGCAGGTGCTGCGGACGTCGGGCGCCGTCGACAAGATCCGCGCGGTCCGCCACTACACCGGCTTCCCGATCGACGCGCGCTCCGTCAGCGACGGCGTCCTCGCCGGCGAGCCGAAGCGCTGAGCGGCCCGCGCCGCGCGCTCCGCCACCCACCCCGACGACTCCCGCGAGGTCCACGACGATGAGCACGGTCACGAACGAGAAGACCAACCGCGCCGGCTTCAAGCTGAGCGACTACCAGGGGCTGCCCTCGACGCTCTGCAAGGGCTGCGGCCACGACAACATCACGCGCAACATCATCCAGGCCTACTACGAGCTCGGCATCGAGCCGCACAACGTCGTGAAGACGTCGGGCATCGGCTGCTCGAGCAAGACGCCCGCCTACTTCGTCCACCGCGGCTACGGCATGAACTCGGTCCACGGCCGCATGCCGTCGGTCTCGGTCGGCGCGAAGCTGGCGAACCACCACCTGCAGGTGATCGGCGTCTCGGGCGACGGCGACACCGCCTCGATCGGCATGGGGCAGTTCTGCCACCTGATCCGCCGCAACGTCGACATGGTCTACGTCGTCGAGAACAACGGCGTCTACGGCCTCACCAAGGGGCAGTTCTCCGCGACGTCGGAGCGCGGCGCGAAGAGCAAGGTCGGCGAGGTCAACGAGTTCGAGGACATCGACCTCTGCGCGCTGACGATCATCCTCGGCGGCACCTTCGTCGCCCGCGGCTTCTCGAACGACGCGAAGCAGATGATGGCGCTGGTCAAAGCGTCGGTCGCCCACAAGGGGACCGCGATGCTCGACGTCATCTCGCCGTGCGTGACGTTCAACAACCACGAAGGGTCGACCAAGTCGATCCACTACGTCCTCGAGCACGACATCAAGCTGAACGAGCTCGGCTTCGTGTCGCCCTGGGAGCAGCCGGCCGCCGAAGTGAAGCCGGGCGAGGCGATCGAGATCCCGCTCCCCGACGGCAGCCACATCGTCGTCCGCGGCGTCGGCAACAACCACGACCCGCACGACAAGTTCTCCGCGCTGAAGCTCCTCGAGGAGTCGCGCAAGAAGGGCGAGATCCTGACCGGCCTGATCTACATCGCCGAGAAGGAACGCGACTTCAACACGGCGCTGCGCGTCATCAACGCCAAGACGATGGCGCAGATGGACGAGGCCGACTGCCGTCCGCCGAAGGAGGCGTTCGACAAGTACCTGGCGAGCTTCCGCTGAGCGGGCGCGCGCGCGGCGCGGATCCCTCTTCGTCGACGCCGATTCGCGCTTGCTCGTCCATGGAACGAGCGTGCCGACGACCTCGAACGGCCCTTTGCCACGCGTCGCTTGCTCCATGCAGGCGACGAGCCGCAGATGCTTCTGCGGGCGCCGGATCGGACAGCCCCCCTGGGGACGCCCCCCTGTAGCTTGCGGGAACCCCCTCAACCCGCCAACGTCGCGGCCTTCATGACCTGCGCTGCAGCTGCCCACGCGCCGCGCGACACCCGCCGCTCCGAGCCACTTCACTCGAGCGATCTGGGTCACTCTGCCATGGACGTGACGTCTCTCGGCGTGCCTGCGCCGAGTGTCTTCGACCGGCTGCCCGGTCATTCACGAGGGGGTGCTCGATGGAGATTCGCAGCGGACGGAAGCGCTTCGTCTTTTCGAAACGCCTTGCGCTAGTCCTGCTCCTGGGTGGCGCAACGTTGTTTCCCGCGACATCGCCTCCTCGCTCCATCGATCGCAGCGATGTCGATCCGTCCTGGAATGCGGACGTCGATCGCACTGCCGCGACGATGGGATCACTAGCGGAAGCCGACGCCGTCGCCACGGACGCCACGGACGCCGCGACGTCGTCGATCAACGCGAGTGACGCGAGTGACGAGCCGGTCGCGACTCGCACCGACACGCGAGGCGCGAATGTCCCGAGCCTGGCGCGACTGCCGACCTACTTCGTCGAGAACGCGGGGCAGTTCGACTCCGCGGCGTGCTTCGTCGCGAGCGATCGACGCGTCCGGACCGCGCTGACGCGGCGCGGGCTCTCCTTCGCCGCGCCCGAGCCTCTGGCCGACGGCACCGCGGCCTGGCGGATGTCGGCGATCGACTTCGTCGCCGCCGACAGGCGGATCGAGCCGCGCGGTGTCTCGAGGCTCCCCGGCACCCACAGCTACTTCATCGGGAACGACCCGTCGCGCTGGGCTGCGGGAGTCGCGACCTTCTCCGCGGTGCAGTACGACGCAGTCGCGCCCGGCGTCGACCTCATCGTCGTCGAGCGCGACGGGACGCTCGCCTACGACCTGCACGTCGAGCCCGGCGCCGATCTCGCCTCGGTCGAATTCACCTACCAGCGGTGCGGCCCACTGTCGCTCGCTGACGACGGAGCACTTGTCGTCCCGACCGAGATCGGCGAGTTGCGGCAACTCGCTCCGAAGGCGTGGTACGCGCGGCCCGACGGAACGCCCCTCCCGGTCGCGTGCTCCTTCGAGCTCCGAGGGGCGGGGAGGTTCGGATTCCGCGTTGACGGGGGGGCCCGGGGCGACGTGCTGATCGTCGACCCGACGCTCCAATGGTCGACCTACTTCGGCGGAGAGATGGACGACTTCGTCCAAGCGATCGACGTCGACTCCGGCTTGGTCACGATCGGGGGGCGGACGACCAGCGCCAACAGCGGCAGCGACCCGTTCCCCATCTACCCGGCGACGACGCCCTCGAACGTGCAGGTCGTCCACGGCGGCGCCTTCGATGCCTTCATCGCCCGCCTCGACCCGTCGCAATCGGGCGCGGCGCAACTCGTCTTCTCGACCTTCCTCGGCGGCCCGTCGAGCGGGCCTCCGCCGGCGACCGTCACGAACGGCTTCGACGAAATCACCGACCTCGAGATCGACGCCAGCGGCGGCGTCGCCTTCGTCGGGAACACCGACACCCTCTCCTTCCCGGTCTCGACGAACGCGTTGCTGCCGTCGATTCCGTCTCCTGGGTCGTTGAGCGGATTCGTCGGACACCTGACGATCGTCACGACGCCCAGCTTCCAGGTCGTCCTCGACTACTCGACCCATTTCGGCGGCACCGGCGGGCCGGCGTACATCCGCGGCCTCGACCTCAACGCGGGGACGATCGTCACGTTCGGCGGGGCGGCGTGGGACGGCCTGCCGCTCACCGGCAACGCCGACGACACCACCTGGGAGGCCGCGAGTTCCGAGGACGCGTTCTGCGCGCGCCTCGACTGGACCAAGGGGCCGTCGAACGCGCTGGTCTACTCGAGCTACCTCAGCCGCTACGTCGGAATCTACGGCAAGGGAGGCAAGGACTACGTGACCGCGGTCGCGTGGTCCGGCAACCGCATCTGGGCCGGAGGAACGTCGAGCAACGTCGGATTCCAGGTCGGCACGCCCAGCGGCGCGCCAGTCTTCGACACGGTCAACAACGGCGGCGGCGTCCCCTACGACGGCTTCATCCTCCGGCTCGATCCGACGCTCGCTTCCGGCCAGCAGATCGAGTACTCGACATTCATCGGCGGATCGGGCGCGGAGGAGCTCCTCGACATCGACGTCGCGAACGGGGCGGTCTACGCGTGCGGCCACACCGCCTCGTCGGACTTCCCCGTGACCCCGGCGCTCAACTCGCTGTACGAGGCGCCGGGCCACAAGCGCGACCTGTCGGGCACCGTCGACGCCTGGGTGGTCAAGCTCAAGCCGCAACACAATCCCGCGTCGAGCGCCTACGACCTCCGGTACGGGACCTACCTCGGAGGGACCGAAGGGGAGTTCGCCCGATCGATCCGGCGGCTCGCGAGCAAGGCGGTCGTGGTGGTCGGCGAGACCGGCAGCTCCGGCTCCACCGGCACGCCGTTCCCGACCGGCTCGATCGACCTGGGGGCGACCTTCGACTCGACGATGGCGGGCCAGAAAGATGCGTTTGTCACGCATCTCTCGTGGGCCGGACTGGTGCCGTCGCCAGGCAACCAGAACCCGATCCCGCAGCAGATCAAGTACTCCACGTTCCACGGCTGCGACGCCGACGACTACGGTCTCGCCGTCGCGATCGACGGATACGACGTCTACGCGGCCGGTTACTCGTTCGACGTCGGCTTGCCGCTCGTCGGCAACGTCTTCGACTCGACGCAGTCCAGTCTCGAGGGGTGGGTCGCGCGTTGGTCGCTGCCCACGAGCTCGCAATGAGGGGGGGAGCGACCGTGAAGGCGACGAAGGAAGCGCGATCGCGAGTCGTGCTCGCGATCGCATGCAGCGTCGCGCTCACCGATCGCGCGCCGGGCCAGGATCTGATCGACCACTGGGATTCGAAGCACGGCGCGCGCCGGCCGGACGACCTGTTCGGGACGGGCGTCGTCCTGCTCGGCGACGTCGACCAGGACGGCTGGCCGGAAGTCGCGGTCGCGTCGTGCGGCTACGACGTGTCGCACCGCGACGCGTTGGAGGGCGCCGTCTTCGTCGTCTCGACGAAGGACGGGTCGTTCGTCCAGCAGCAGTTCGGCTCGGCGAAGCAGGGGCGGCTGGGCTGGTCGATCGACGCGGGCGCCGACCTCGACGGCGACGGCGTCCCCGACTACGTCGCCGGGGCGCCGCAGGAGGCGGGGAAGCAAGTCGCGAGCGGCCGTGTCCACGTCTGGTCGGGCGCCGACGGCCACGAGCTCCACGTCTTCGACGGCCAGCGCTCCTACGACGATCTCGGGCGCTGCGTGGTCCTGGTCGACGACGTCGACCTCGACGGCACGCGCGACATCGTCGCGGTCGCGCCCCAGTGGGACGACCTCGCAGCCGGCGTCTCGCAGTGCGGCCGCGGCTACTGCTGGTCGGGCCGCACCGGAGCGCTCCTCTGGACGTTCGACGGCATGCGGCCCTACCAGGCGATGTCGAGCTGCTGCCCGCTCGACGACTGGAACGGAGACGGCGTGCCCGAAGTCGGCTTCGGGTCGACCGGGACGGGCACCGGACCGCTCGGGCTCGGCGAGGGGCAGTTCGAGGTCGTCGACGGCCGCGACGGCGCCCCGCTCCTGCGCCTCGACGGCGAGCACGTGAACGACGGCTTCGGCTGGTGCGGGCGCACGGCCGACATCGACCGCGACGGAGTGCGCGACGTCCTCATCGGCGCGCCGAGCCACTCGACCGCCGCCTTCCTCGCCGGCCGCCTCTACCTCTACTCCGGCGCCACCTTCGCCCTGCTGCGCGTCGTCGACGGCGAGGCGCCGAACGAGTATCTCGGCTACCAGCCGCAGCGCTTCGGCGAGCTCGACGCCGACGGCGATGGCTGGAACGACCTCGTCTTCGGATGCCCGAACCGGCCGTGCGCCGACGGGAAGATCGGAGTCCAGCAGATCCGCAGCGGACGGACGGGGCGCCTCCTTTGCGAGCTGCGGTCGCGTCCGGAGTGGACGATGGCCGACGCCTTCGGCACGGGCGCCGCGCCGGTGGGCGACCTCACCGGCGACGGCCTCGCCGATCTCGTCGTCGGCGCGTGCGGCGGCGATGGACAGCCGCCATCGGGCTCGGAGGGGCACGCCTACCTCTTCGGGATGAAGCGGATCTTCGTGCAATGCGACCGGCTCGCTTACTACCCCGGCGACGCGATCACGCTGCAGTTGCGCGGCGGCCGGCAGGGGTCGCTCGGCCTGATCGCCGCCGTCTCGATCGACGGCGCGCCGATCTTCGAGACGGTGGCGTTCGCGCCGCTCGACGCCTACGGCGAGCTGACGGTCAGCGACGTCGCGGACTCCTCCCTGTCGGGCCTCACGGTGGAGTTCATGGGCTTCTGCCAGAAGGAGGGCGGCCGTGGAGTCTGGACCTCGGCCGTCGACTTCGTCCACTTCCGCTGAGCCGCGCGGCGCGCCGGAGCGTCCGGCTCACCGCTTCCACAGCTCCTCCGCCTCGCCGCACTGCTTCGCCGCCCATCGCGCGGCGACGAAGAGGAAGTCGCTCAGGCGGTTGAGGTAGCGGATCGTCGCGGGGTCGACGGGCTCGCGGGCGGCCAGCGCGACGGCGGCGCGTTCGGCGCGGCGGCAGATGGTGCGCGCGAGGTGGAGCTCGGAGCCGAGGCGGCCGCCGCCCGGCAGAATGAACTCAGTCAGCGGGCCGAGCGCGGCGTTCATCTCGTCGATGCGCTGCTCGAGGCGCGTCGCCTCGGCCTCGCCCACCACCTTCATCTGCTTGGGCCGGTCGGCCAGCACGCAGGCGAGGTCGGAGCCCACGAGGAACAGTTCGTTCTGCACGTCGCGCAGCCAGTCGTCGAGCGTGGCGCGGCCGGCCGCGCCGTCCGCTCGCGCGCGGTTGGTGGCGCGCGCGAGGCCGAGCGCCGAGTTGAGCTCGTCGACGTCGCCGTACGCGGCGATGCGCAGGTCATCCTTGCGCACGCGCTGGCCCGTGACGAGGCCCGTCTCGCCCGCGTCGCCGGTGCGCGTGTAGATCTTCGTGAGCCGGAAGCGGTCCGCCATCGCGCTCTCCCTCGTGCGGGTCCCGTCAGTCGCCGCCGACGACCACGTCGAGCAGCCCGCCGCTCCGCTGGTTCTGCTCGAAGCAGGTGAAGTCGATCAGGAAGGTCGCGGCGAAGAGCAGCGCCCTCACGGCGGGATCGAGGTCGTCGGCGAGGAACTCGACGCCGAAGAGGTCGGCGTCGCTGAACCACTCGGTCAGCAGCCCGCGCCACTCCTTCGTGATGCGCGCCACCGCGAGCCCGCCCATCGTGACCTTGAAGGTGCCGCGGAAGCGGAAGTGGTCGAGGAAGCCGCGCTCGATCGAGATCAGCTCGCGGCCGTCGGCGCCCAGCAGCGCGAAGCGGTCGGCGAAGAAGGCGAAGCGGCGCACGATGCGCCCCGCCGGGCGCCCCTCCACCTGCAGCTCGACCTCGTGGAAGTACCAGCGGAACGGTTTCTCGATCCGACCGAGCTCGCCGCCGCCGGGAGCCAGCACGTGGAGCGTCGCGCGCCGGCACCTGCCGAGGAATTGCCGGCCGAGCCACCGCCCGAACCCGCTCCCCTCCTCGGCGACGCGCGCGACCGTGCGCCCGCCCTCGTCGAGCACCTCGTAGTGGTTGCGCGCCTCGTAGCCGAGCAGGATCTCCGACCACTCCTTCACCTGCCGCACCAGGAGCTTGCGCGCGCCGAGCAGCGTGTCGAGCACTCGAGGCCTCCTCCTATGATCGCGCGCCCTCGATGGTACGCGGAGCCCGCCGATGAGCCGCTGGCCGACCTTCCTCGCGCCCCTGCTCGCGCTCGTCGCGGCGCAGGAGGAGGCGCCGCAAGCCGCGCCGCCGGCGCCGCGCCTCGAGCGGCTCGCGTGGCGCTTCGACTCGGAGAAGGAGCTCGCCGACTTCGAGACGCTCGCCGGCACCTGGACCCTCTCGGCCGGCAGCCTCTGGTGCACGACGAAGGGCGCGCGCGAGGAGCTGCGGCTCCGCCGGCCGCTGAACGCGCGCGGCAGCGCGACGCTGACGCTCTTCGGCGGCGGGCGCGTCGCGCTGCTGCTCAAGGCGGGCGCGCAGGAGACGCTGGTGCGCGTCGACCGCGGCGAGGGGCGGATCGCGGTCGAGGCCGACGGCGCGCCGCTGGCCGAGCGGCCGTTCGAGGCGAAGGCGACCGGGCTCCTCCCCTTCAAGGTCGCGTGGGAGCTCGACCAGCTGAAGGTCTCGGTCGGCGACGACGAGCCCTTCGACGTCGCGCGGCCCGGCGCGAAGGCGCCGTTCGACTCGCTCGCGATCGTGTCGCTCAAGTCGCAGCCGCGCTTCGACGCGCTCGTCGTCGAGCGCGAGCCGGTGGTCGAGCTCCCGCCCGACGTGCCGGGCGCGCGCAACCTCACCGAGGCGCAGAAGGTCGCCGTCGAGCAGGCGGGCGCGCTGCTCGCCTCCGACGACACCAACGGCGCGTTCGAGAAGTTGCGCGACGCGCTCGGCGAGCCGCCGCCGCCCGCCGGCGAGTGGCCGGCGCCGCTGCTGCTGATGGCGCAGAAGGTGGCGCTGCGCCGCCCGGTGCTGGCGGGCCGCGAGCCGCTCGCCGCGCTGGTGAAGTCGCTCGAGCGCGCCGCGGCCGACGGCAGCGCGACGCTCACGCTCCCGCTGCGGCCGGGCTGGAGCTGCGAGGCTGCCGCGGTGCGGCGCGCCGACGGCCCCGTCTTCACCGCGACCTGCGCCGATCCGCTCGTCGCGGTCGAGATCTACCGCTACGACCAGAAGCTCACCTACTGGTTCGGGCGCGACCCGAAGCTCGTCTACACGTCGGGCGGCGGCGGGGCGACGCTCGGCCGCGCGCGCGCCGACGAGCAGCAGGACCTCCACGCCGGCGCGACGCGGGTGCGCGACTTCGACCGCAGCCCGCGCGACGTCGCCGGCGAGAAGGCGTGGGAGTACGAGCTGTCGTGGCCCGACCCCGCCGACCGGCAGAAGACGATGGGCCAGCGCGAGCTCTTCTTCCTCCACCGCGGCGACACGTGGCGGATCACCCTCGTCGGCTCGCCCCTCGCGCAGCAGGTCGCGGCCGACGACCTCGCCTGGCTGCTGACCCGCTTCGCCGTCGCCCGCTGAACCGCCGGCGACCCTCTTTACGGCGCGCGCGCCCGTTCCCATCCTCTGCCCGTCGTGGCGCGGAGGGTCGTGCGATGAGTTCGCTGGCGGGACGCGCGGCGCTGGCCGGCGCGGTGGTGTTCTCCGGCTGCAGGTCGGGCTCGCCCGAGCTCCAGCCCGGCGCGCCGGCGGCCGAGCGACAGCACGGCACGCACCTGCAGCAGGCGTTCGACGCGAATCGGCCCGACTACCCGCCGCCGTCGAAGCAGCCTCCCGCCGCGCCGCTCTTCCTCTCCTCGTTCGGCCACGCGATCCCGGTCGCGCCGATCCGCCATCCCGAGCGCTCCGTCGCCGGACGCGACCTCTGCTACTGGGTCTTCGGCGACGGCGCCGAGACGGTCGTCGTGCTCGGCGGCATCCACGGCGACGAGAGCTCGTCGACCGAGGCGGCGTACGACCTCGTCGAGTTCCTCTGCGCGACGCCGGCCGCCACCGCGGGCCGCAAGGTCGTCGTCGCGCCCGAGGTGAACCCCGACGGCAACGCCGCCGCGACGCGCCGCAACGCGAACGACATCGACTTGAACCGCAACTTCCCCGCGAAGAACTGGAGCGACGAGAGCGGCGCGCACGGCCCGGGCCCCTTCCCCGGCTCGGAGCCCGAGACGCGCTTCGTGCTGACGCTGCTCGACCTCTACGCGCCGGCGCGCGTGGTCGCGACCCACGCGGCGGCGGCCTGCGTCAACTGGGACGGGCCGGCGGAGAAGCTGGCCGACGCGATGAGCCAGGAGTCGGGGCTCCCGACGTCGCCGACGATCGGCTACCCGACGCCCGGCTCGCTCGGCAGCTACCTCGGCGTCGATCGCGCGGTGCCGACGATCACCTTCGAGCTCGCGACGAAGCAGCGCGTCGGCGCCGCGCGCGACGACGTCCGCCGCGCGCTGATCGCGGCGATCACGTGGGACGAGAGCGCCGCCGGCGGGAGCTGAGCGCCGGTCCGAGCCTGGAGCCGTCGGCCCGAGCCCGGGCGGGCCGGCGCCTCGCGCGCCGCTCACTTCGCGCGCGGCGCCACCGCGTACGAATGGAGCACCGCGCCCGAGAGGCTCACCAGCTCGACGCCCATCTGCTCGGGCGCGACCGTGACGCGCGCGTAGCCGCTGTCGGGCCACGACTGCTCGTAGCCGGTCTCCTCCGGCGAGAAGCGCCACGGCGCGCTCGTCGTGCCGGGCAGCGTGTAGTGGACGTCGTCGACGACCATGTCGGTGAAGACGTGGTCGTGGCCGTAGAAGATCACCTGCACGCCGTGCTTGCGGCAGAGCTCGTGCACCCACGCCTGCTCGCCGACCTTCGCCGCGCGCCCGCCGCCGCGGCCGTAGGCGGTGTCGAACGGGTTGCCGCCGTTGCCGCCGACGACGTGGTGGAGGAAGAGCGCCTTGTAGGCGTGGTCGCCCTTCGCGAGCGACGCTTCGAGGTACTTCTTCTGCTCGACGCCGAGCGTGAAGTCGTCGGCGGCGCCGGGGTTCTTCTCCGACGGATCCATGTGGTGGGCCGTCGGCGTGTAGCCGCGCACGTTGAGCACGACGCCGAGCAGGTCGCCCCACTCGAAGGCGAAGTAGTCCTCGTCGGCGCTGCCCCCCCACGGCGACGTGGTCGGCCGCGGGTTCATCTCGTGGCGCAGGCGCGCCCGCTTCGCGAGCTCGCGCTGCGCCGCCGGATGGCAACCCGACTCGCCCTCCCAGTTGCCGAGCGCCTGGAAGAGCGCGCCGCAGTCGTGCAGGCCGCCGAGCGTGCGGCGCGCCTCGAGGTGGGCCGCGTCGGCCAGCTCCTGCGTCGTGAAGGCCCAGTTGAAGCCGCGGCCGTGGAGGTCGAAGACGTCGCCGAGGCTCACCGCGAAGTCGGGCCGGTCGGCGCCCATCTTCGCGAAGACCGCCGCGGCCTCGTCGGCAACGCGCTCGCGCGTCGTGCGGTACCAGAAGAGGTTGTCCATCGCGTAGTCGAGCACGCGCTCGTCGAGCGCGATCTCGGGCGGCAGCTCGGGCTCGATCGACGCGGGGAAGACGTGGGTGTCGGAGAAGACGGCGAAGGTGAAGCTCGCGCCGCGCGGACGCGTCGTGACGAAGCGGCCGCGCGCGACGCCGCGCCGCACCGCCGCCGCCTGCCGCTCGCCCGCCTGCGATTCGGCGAAGTCGAGCTGCCAGCGCCACGCGCTGCCGGCGCCGAGCCCGGCGACCGAGAGCTCGACGAGCGCCTGCGCCGGCACCTCGAGCGGCGGCGCGTCGCCCTCCCCCGCGCCGAGCGCGCCGCGAGCCGCGAAGCGCGCGACCGGCTGCGCCTCCTGCGTCAGCGCCGCGAACGCGACGCCGCGCGCCGCGCCGCCGCCCTCCGGCTCGAGGCGCAGCCGCAGCGAGAGCGGCCGTTCCGCGGTCAGCAGCCCGAGCTCGATCGAGTCGGCCGTCGCCCGTCCCGCCATCGGCGCCGCGCGCATCAGCACGACGTCGCCGGAGAGGCCGCCCGGCGGCGCGGGATCGGCCGCGCGCCGCGGCGGCAGCGCCACGGCCAGCGCCGAGAGCGCGGCGACGGCCACGCCGCCGGCGAGCAGGAGCGATCGGGATTCCACGGGGAACGGTCCTCGGGAGGGAGGCGGAGCGCCAGAGGAGAGGGATCGGGCCGCGCTGGCGCAACCCCGCCTCGATCGCGACCCTGCTGCCGACCGACAAGAGGGGAAGTCGCCACGGCGACTTGGTGGAGGAAGCGATGGATGGGTCCGCTCGCTGCGCGTTCGCCTCGCTGCTGCTCGCCGCGGCGGGTTGCATCGGCATCCCGACCGTCACGATCGACGGCGGCGTCCATGCGCTCGAGCTCGACGGCGAGATCGGGCTGTCGAACTCGGCCTCGACCGGCTTCGACACGATCGACCTCTCGTCGCAGCTCGACCTCGGCGACACCGAGTACGCGCCGATCGGCCGCGTCGGCGTCGATCTCGGCCGCTTCGACTTCCAGGCGTGGGGCTTCACCACCTCGACCGACGGCAGCGGCACCGTGACCGCCGACTTCGGCAACATCACCGCCGGCTCGGCGGTCGAGAGCGAGCTCGACCTGACGCTGGCGCAGGGGCGCGCGCTCTTCGACGTCGTCGACCTCGACTTCTTCGAGGCGGGGCTCGGGCTCGCGGTGCAGTGGATCGACTTCGACCTCGACGTGCACGAGCAGGTCTTCGGGCTCGACGAGTCGATCTCGGTGCAGCAGCCGGTGCCGCTGCTGGCCGGGCGGCTCGGCGTCGATCTCGGCGAGCTCTCCCCCGTCCCGGTCTCGGTCGAGCTCTCGGCCGCGGGCATCTGGGGGAGCTACGGCGACCTCGACGGCGCCGTCGTCGACGTCGAGCTGCTGGCGCGCCTGCAGTTCGACCTGCTCGGCTTCTTCGTCGGCTGGCGCCAGCTCCAGATCGACCTCGAGGGCGAGTCGGGCGACCAGGCGTTCGACGGCGACGTGACGACCAGCGGCGCCGTGCTCGGCCTCACTCTCCGTTTCTGACGCGGCCGCCGCGGCGCGACTCGCGCCGCCGCCGGATCAGGTCGTCGAGGCCCCCCGCCGGCGCCGGCTTGCCGGCCGGCGCGCGCGCCGGCGGATGGGCCGGCGCATGGGGCGCCTCGTGCTTCCGCTCGTGGCGCGCCGGCGCTTCGTGCTGCTCGTGCCGCTCGTGGCGAGCGGGCGCGTCGTGACGATCGTGGCGGGCAGGCGCGTCGTGGCGCGCGGGCGCATCGTGACGATCGTGGCGAGCGGGCGCGTCGTGAGGCCGCGGGTCGTGCGAGCGCGGGCCGTGGGAACGCGGCTCGTGCGAGCGACGGTCGTGGCCGCGACCCTCGTGCGAGCGCGGGCCGTGGTGCGACGGGCGCCGCGCGTGCGCCCCCTCCTCGTGGTGGCGCGCGCCGCCGGACGCGTGGCGCTCCTTCTGCAGCGCCATCTCGCGCTCCGACTCCTCGCGCGCGAAGTTCATGAGGTCGTCGCGCTTCACGTAGATCGACGGGATCCGCTGCTTGATCACCGCCTCGATCGAGCGCAGCGCGGAGAGGTCCTCCACCGTCGCGAAGGTCGAGGCGACGCCCTCGCGATGGGCGCGCGCGGTGCGGCCGATGCGGTGGAGGTAGTCCTCGCCGGTCGGCGGCACGTCGTAGTTGACCACGCGGGCGATGCCGTCGACGTCGAGGCCGCGCGAGGCGAGGTCGGTCGCGACCAGCACCTGCACCTTGGCGTCGCGGAAGTCCTGCATCGCGCGCGTCCGCTCCTCCTGCGAGCGGTCGGCGTGGAGCGCCGCGACCTTGCGCGGCCCGCGCTGCAGCTCGCGCTCGAGGCTGTCGGCGCCGCGCTTCGTGCGGCAGAAGACGATCACCTGGCCCGGCTCGTCCTTGAGCAGCCACTTCATCAGCAGCGGCTTCTCGCGCGGCGTGCAGGTGTAGAGCTCCTGCTTGCAGCGGTCGACCGCGGTCATGCGCAGGCCGACCGAGACCTCGACCGGCTCGCGCATGTACATGCGCGCGATCGCCTGGATCCCCGACGGCATCGTCGCGGTGAAGAGGAGCGTCTGCCGATCGGCCGGCAGGCGGCGGATGATCGCCTCGATCTGCTCGGCGAAGCCCATGTCGAGCAGGCGGTCGGCCTCGTCGAGCACGAGGATCTGCACGTTGCGCGGGTCGAGGTTGCGCCGCTCCATCTGGTCGAAGACGCGGCCGGGCGTCCCGACCACCATCGCCGGCTGGCTCGCCAGCGCGCGGTTCTGCTCCGCGAAGCCCTCGCCGCCGATGACCGACGCGGCGCGGAAGCCCTTCGACTTGCCCATCAACTGCACGCACTGGTAGGTCTGCAGCGTGAGCTCGCGCGTCGGCGAGAGGACCAGCGCGCGCAGCCCCCCGTCGGCGGGGAGGCGCTCGATGATCGGCAGGCAGAACGCCGCCGTCTTGCCGGTGCCGGTCTGCGCGATGCCGATCACGTCCTTGCCCGACAGCGCGACCGGGATCGCCGCCGCCTGGATCGGCGTCGGCGTCACGAAGTTCATCGCCGCGAGGTCGGCGAGGATCGGCGCGGAGAGGCCGAGCGAAGGGAAGTCGGTCGCCGGCGGCGCGGGGACGGCGGGTGCGGCGGGGGCCGCGGGGGCCGCGGGATCGGAGGGGGGATTCGAAGGATCGTTCAAGCTGCAGAGACCTCAGGGAGACAGTTCGCGGGCAGACGCTCCGGCGGGCCGCAGGTCGCATCGAACGACGCGACGGACCTCCAGCGTCCGCGAAGGACGGGGAGATCGCACGGCGATGCCGCGCAGGAGTCGACGAAACCGCGACGGACATCGGACCGTCGCGAAACCCGAGCGAACGTATTCAAGACGGCGCCAAGGGTACGCCGGGGCGGAAGCGAATCAATGGCGCAGGGCGCCGGCCCGCGGGCGCGCGTCACTTCAGGCCGGGCCAGCGCACCTTCACGGTCGCTTTCACCGGCGGCGCGCCGAACTCGACGTCGACCTTCGTCTCGAAGGGCGCCTTGCGGTCTTCGGCGACCACGACGAAGACGAGACGGGTGAGCATCAGCGCGTTCTTGAGGTCGCGCTTGGTCTCGTCCGCCATGTCGATCAGCTCGACCTTCGCGGCGTCGAAGCCGCCGACGTCGACCAGGATCGTGTCGGGCAGCGTGGCGTCGGGCTTGAACGCCTGCCCCACCACGATCTCGAAGCGTCCCTCCGCGGTCGGCTCGATGGCCACTTCGCGCGGCATGACGAACGGCTTGCGGCGGATCGCGAGGTTGACGAGGTGCTCGTCGAGCGTCCGCTCCTTGCCGTCCTTCACCTCCTCCGCCGTGACGCCGCCTTCGATGTCCTCTTCCTCGATCCCGTGGATCGTGACGCGGACCTTCGCCCGCGTCTCGGTCGGCTTGCCGGCGTACTCGGCGGTCAGGCACTCGCACGTCGTGCTGATGCGCACCTCGTTCCAGGGGACCGGCCCCTCGCCCACCAGCTCGATCTCGAAGCTCTTCTCCTCGCCGACCGCGATGTCGAGTTCCTCGCTCTTCTTCGGGTCGAAGCGGACGGTCGTGCCGCCCGCGGCGGGCGTCTTCGGCCCGCGGGGAGCGGGCGGTGGCCCGGAGCAGTTGCCGCAGGCGGAGGCCGCCGCGAGGAGGAACCCGCAAGCCGCGACGAGAAATGGCCGATCAACCATGCGCGGAAGGCTAACGGCGGCTGGAACTTGCCGCCATGCCGCCGCCTCCAATGCGCAAGCAAGCGAGAAACGAGGAGCGAGACATGGTCGTCGTCCACGCCCGCCGTTGGTTCTCCGTCGCCGCGCTCGCCTTCACCGGCGCGACGCTGCTGGCCTTCGGCCACGGCCAGGAGAAGCCGCCCGCCCCCGCCGCGCCGGCCACGATCGACGAGCGCGTCGCCGCGCTCGAAGGGCTCGTCGCGAAGCAGCAGGAGGAGCTCGCCCGGCTCGCGCGCGCCATGGCCGGCGTGACGGCGGGCGTGCAGCAGCTCTCCGCGGCTGCCGCGAAGGCGCGCACCGAAGGCTTCGAGGAGGCCGGGGCCAACCCCGCCTCGCGCGTGACGCTGCTGGCCGGGATCGACGAGCTCGCCGCCACCGTGCAACAGGCGAGCGCGCCGCCGGCGAAGGAGCCCGCGAAGAAGCAGTGAAGTCGCGACGCGGCGCCGCGCGCGTCGCGTCACTCGCCGCGTCGGATCGACTGGACCGACTGGTTGAACTGGTCGAAGAGCAGCGCCGAGGCGTCGAGCCGCTGGGCGCCGAAGTTGCGCCCGCGCCCCGCGCCGTACCAGCTGCTCGCCGCCGCGCCCGTCGCGAAGGCGCGCCCGCCCGGCCCCGAGAGCGCGACCGCGTCGATCTCGTTCCAGCCCGACTGCAGCTTCGTGTCGAGCACCACGCGCACGCGCGTGACCGGCGCGCCGGTCGCGGCGAAGTCGACGTGGAACGGCCCGCGCGTGGTCGGCGAGACGCCGCTCCAGACCGTCTCCCAGCGGCCGTCCGCCTCGATCGCGACCTCGACGATCGCGCCGGCGCTGCAGGTCTGGTGGATCGTCACGCGGTCGGCGCGCAGCCCGTCGCCGTAGGTGAGCTCGAGCCATTCGCGGCCGCCGTCGGCGGTGGCCGGCGCCCACGCGCGGCCGTCGTCGGCGGATCGGTCGGCGACGTCGGCCTCGCCCGTCGCGCGCAGCGGATGGTAGGCGGGGATGCTCTGCTGCTCGCCGAGCGCCGCTTCGAGCCGGGCGCGCACGTCGTCGTCGCGCTCGCGGTCGTGCCACTCCTGCGTCAGCTCGTGGAAGCCGGGCGAGCGCTGGCTGCCGATCGCGCCCGCCGCGGCGAGGCGCGGGTCGCGGTCGGGGAAGCGCGAGGTGATCTCGAACGCGCGCAGCGTCGCGGCCGGATCGGCGCCGGTGAAGCGGGCCAGCAGCTGCTGCTGCGCCTCGGGATCGCGCTCCCGTTCGAGCAGCCGCAGCAGCACCGGCTCGGCCGCGCTGCCGCAGAGCGCGACGATCGCGTCCCACGACGCGGCGCGCACCGACAGCGGCTGCAGTCCGACCGAGATCGCCTCGATCAGCTCGGCCGTGCGCCGGTCGCCGATCCGCTGGAGGATCCCGAGCGCGGCGAGCTGCCCCGCCTCGAAGCCGCCGTCGCGCAGCAGGCCGACGAGCGTGTCGATCGTCGCGCCGTCGCCGCGGAAGCTGCCGCCGTCCAGCATCGCGATCGCCTGCAATCGCAGCTCGTCGGGCGCGTGGCGGTCGGCGACGATCTCCTGCAGCTCGACGCGCAGCGGCCACGCGTAGGCGGCGACCGCCATGCGGAAGAACTCGGAGCCCGGCCCGCCGCCCTCGAACGACGCGACCCACTCGGCCAGCAGGCGGCGCGGGTCGAGCGTGCCGTCCCCTCCCGCCGCGGTGCCGGGCCGCGGCGCCACCTCGATCGTCGGGAGGCGCGTCGGCGGCGGCGCGATCTCGCGCGCGGCCACCGGCAGCGGCGTCGCCGGGTCGGCCAGCGACGCGTCGAGCGTTTCGAGCCGCGCCTCGAGGCGCGCGATCGTCAGCTTCAGCGCCGCGACGTCGCCGCCCGCCAGCGGCGCCCCCGACGGCCCGGCGAGCCACGCCGCCAGGAGCCCGCCGCCGGCGCCGCCCGCCAGCGACGCCACCACGATCGCGAAGGTTCCGATCGGTCGCATGAGCCTCTCCACGCGGCGGGGCGGGCCGGCAAGATGCGCCGCATGATGCCATTCGCCCTCGCGCTCGTGGTCGCGGCGCCCCTGACGGGCGAGCTCTCCGTCGGGCACGAGCGGCTGCGGCGCGGGCTGCGTCTCGACGAGCGCGGCTGCGCGACCACCTCGTTCGCCGGCGCGCGCGACCGCTTCGCCGTGACGAGCGAGGAGTTCCGCTTCGTCCTCTCCGACGGCCGCACGATCGCGCCGCGCGACCTGCCGCACGCGACGCTCGCCGCGCTGCCGGCCGCGCTCGGCACGCGCGGCCTCGCGCTCCGCTTCACGTCGGAGGCGAGCCCGTTCGTCGTGACGGTCGCCCTCCTGGCCGACGAGGACGAGCCGTGGCTGCGCAAGCAGGTGCGCCTCGCGACGCGAGACGCGGGCGACACTGCCGCGACGCTGGAGCGAATCGACGTCGAGCAGCTGACGCTGCAGGGCGCCACGTTCGCGGGCGGCGGCTTCGGCGGCGTCGCGACGAGCAGCGGCGGCCTCTTCGCCGCGATCGCCGATCCCGCGTCGCAGGCGCGCGTCGACGGCGCGACCGTCGTGCTGAGCGAGTGGCCGGCCACGACCGCCGTCGTCGCCGGCGAGCTCCACGAGTGGCCGTGGTCGCAGCCGGCGCTGGTGGGACTCGACCGCAGCGGCGAGGCGGCGGCGCGCTGGCTCGCCGGTTTCGCGAAGCGCGGCGCGAGCGAGGTGGCGAAGGCGACGACGCTCGACGGGCTCGCGGCCGCGGGCGACCTCGTCGGACTGCGCCTCGACGACACGGCGCTCTCGGACTTGCGCGGCGCGCGCAAGGCGCTGGTCGCCGCGCTCCAGCACGAAGGGAAGCTGCGCGCGCCGCGCTGGCTCGCGTTCGAGCTGCCGGCCGAATCGGCGACGCCCGATCCGGCGACGCGCGCGCGCCAGGTCGCCGCGTGGAGCGCCCTCTTCGAGACGGCGCGCAAGCTCGGGCCGACGACGAAGCTGGCGCTGCGCGGCGGCGGACCGGCGCCGCTCTCGCCCTTCTGGGGGCGCCACGTCGACCACCTCGGCGACGCGGTCGCGGCCGTCCCGCTCGACGGCGACGACGACTTCGTGGCGGGGCGACTCGCGACGCGACAGGGCTGGGCGGCGCCGCTGCTGGTGCTGCCCGATCCCGCGGCCGCCGGCGCGCTGGCGGAGCGGCGCCGTTGGGCCGAGCGGGCGATCGAATTCTGGAACGGCGCGCCGACGGGCGACGATGCGCCGCAGGCTCGCGTGAACGACGGCTGGACGCCGACCACGATCGAGCTGCCGCCGCGCGCGGGCGGCTGGCTGCGTCTCGCGCCGTGGTGCGAGTGGCTCGGCGGCGACGAGCGGAGCCCCGCCCGCTGCGAGCTCGCGCCGCGCGAGGCGGGGCTCTTCCTGCCGCTCTTCGCGAGCGGCGCGTCGGGTCCGCTGCCCGATCGCGGCCGCTTCGAGTTCCGCGATGCGCAGCAGCCGCCGGCGCTGCTGCTGGCGCCCGGCACGACGCAGTCGTTCGAGTGGCTCGACGCGAGCGACGGCAAGCGCGTCGGCGGCGGCCGCGTCGGCGCGGCGCCCGCGTGGCAGCGCCGCGACGCGGCCGCCCTCTTCGGCGCGCGCCTCGCGCCGCTGCAGCGCGACGAGCGCGGCGTGAAGCTCGACGTCGCCTTCGCCACGCCGCGCTTCCGCGAGGAGGAGGTGGAGCTCGTGGTCGCCGTCGATGGCGCGCCGTTCGACCTCGCGCTGACCGACGCGAAGCCCGACGGCGTCGCGACGCTTGAGCGGATCGGCAGCGGCGAATGGCGCGTCGCGCTGCGCGAGACGCGCGAGCCGCCGGCCGTGTCGCTGCGGCTCGACGGTCCGCTCGAGGCCGCGACGCGCCTCCGGGTGGCCGCGCGCCTCCACGAGCGGCTCGTCTCCGTCCCGCTCGCGCCGCCCGCGCGGACGCTCGCGCCGCGGCTGCGGCCCGCGACGCCGACCGCCGCGCGCCGCACGACGACGCTCCTGCTCCACGACGGCCCGCTGCCCGTCGCGCCGGCCGCCGGCGTTGAGACGCGCGCGGCGGGCCAGTAACCTCCCGCGCTTCCGCAGGAGCGAGGGACCGAATGCTGCTCTCCGGCCGCAAAGGCGTGATCCTCGGCGTCGCCAACAAGCGCAGCATCGCTTGGGCGATCGCCAAGGCGGCGCACGACCAGGGCGCCGAGCTGGCGCTGACCTACGCGAACGACCGCTTCAAGGAAGGGGTCGTCGAGCTCGGCGACTCGCTCGGCGTGAAGCACTACTTCCCGTGCGACGTCGGGCGCGACCAGGAAATCACGGCGCTGGCCGATTCGCTGAAGAAGACGTTCGGCCAGCTCGACTTCCTGGTGCACGCGGTCGCGTTCGCCAAGAAGGAGGAGCTGCAGGGCGGCTACGTCGACACCAGCCGCGAGGGCTACCTCCTCGCGCAGGAGATCTCGAGCTTCTCGCTCACGGCGCTCTGCAAGGCGTGCAAGCCGCTGCTCGACCGGTCGGGCCAGGCCGAAGGGATCGAGCGGACCGCCAGCGTGCTGACGCTCACCTACCTCGGCGGGCAGCGCGTCGTGCCGAACTACAACGTGATGGGCGTCGCGAAGGCGGCGCTCGAGGCGTCGGTGCGCTACCTCGCCGCCGACCTCGGGCCGCTCGGCATCCGCGTGAACGCCGTCTCGGCCGGGCCGATCAAGACGCTCTCCGCCGCGGGAGTGTCGAGCTTCTCGACGCTGCTCGACCAGATGCCCGACCGCGCGCCGCTGCGCAAGAACGTGACGACCGAGGAGGTCGCCGACGCGAGCGTCTTCTTCCTCTCGGAGATGGCGCGCGGCGTCACGGGCGAGGTGCTCTTCGTCGACGCCGGCTTCCACGCGATGGGTCTCTGAGCAGGGCCGGGCCGCCGATGGCGAAGAAGCTGCCGAAGAGCGTCGTCTTCGACGTCGGCAACGTGCTGCTCCGCTGGGACACGCGCGCGCTGCTGCGCGAACACCTGCCGGCCGGCGCCGACCACGAGCGCTACCGGACGTCGATCTTCGACCACGCCGACTGGATCGACCTCGACCGCGGCACGCTCGACGAGGAGGAGGCGCTGCTGCGCTTCCGCGAGCGGACCGGCGCGCCGGTGGAGCTGCTGCAGCGGCTGGTCCACGCGTCGAAGGCGTCGCTCACGCCGATGCCGGAGAGCCTCGCGTTCCTCGAGGAGCTCCATCGCGGCGGGCAGGTCGGGCTCTACGTGCTCTCGAACATGTCGCACGGCACGTGGGACTACCTGCGGCCGCGCCACGACTTCTGGCGCCGCTTCCACGGCATCGTCATCTCGGCGCAGGTCCGCCTCGTGAAGCCCGACCCCGCGATCTACCGCCACCTGCTCGAGCAGTGGAAGCTCGACCCCGCCGAGACCGTCTTCCTCGACGACCGCCCCGAGAACGTCGCCGGCGCGAAGACCGTCGGCCTCCAGGCCCACCAGTTCGACCACGCCGCCACCGCGCGCGCGCTGGTGATCGAAGGCCGCTGGAAAGTCTGACGCCAGCGTCCGCGGGCGTACCGATGCGGGAACGAATCGCCCGCGTTCTCCGCCCCTGCGACAACTTGGCCGATTTCGCTGCTGTTTTGGTCCAGGACCGGAACAGCAGGATTCGGTGACGGGTCAGAGGCGCGGGTAGAGGTCGGGGCGGCGGTCCTGGAGGAACGGGAAGCGCTGGCGGACGCGGGCGACTTCGGCGGGATCGACGTCGCCGAGCACGACGGCGGGCGCGTGGCTGGCCGACGCGCGCGGCTCGCCGAAGGGGTCGAGCAGCAGCGAGTCGCCGCAGTGCGGTTCGCCCTGCGCGTCGCCGATCCGGTTGACGCCGAGGACGAAGCACTGGCTCTCGATCGCGCGCGCGGCCAGCAGCGTCCGCCACGGATGGCGCCGCTTCTCGGGCCAGTTCGCCGGCACGAGGAAGAGGTCGGTGCGCGGCGCGGCGGCGCGGAAGAGCTCGGGGAAGCGGAGGTCGTAGCAGATCACCGCGGTCACGCGCACGCCGTCGATCGTCGCGGTCGGCAGCGCGTCGCCGCCGGAGTAGGCGCGCTCCTCGCCGGCGAGCGAGAAGGGGTGGATCTTGCGGTAGTGGAGCGGCTCGCTGCCGTCGGGCGCGAAGAGCGAGAGCGCGTTGCACGGCCGCGGCGCGCCCGGCTCGGCGTGGCCGCCCGCGACGTGGAGGCGCAGCCGCTGCGCGCTCGCCTTCAGGAACGCGCGCGTCGCCTCGCCGGCCGCCGCGCACTTCGCCGCCTCCATCGAGAAGCCGGTCGCGAACATCTCCGGCAGCAGCGCGAGCGTCGCGCCCGCCGCCGCGGCCCGCTCGAGCAGCGGCGTCGCTCGCCGGAAGTTCTCCTCCGGCTGCTCCCACGCGAGATCGAACTGGATCCCCGCCACGCGCATCGTCGTGCCCTCGCCCTCGCCCGCCGTCCCGCCTTCCCGCCGCTCAGCCCGCGATCCGCGCGAGCCGCCCCGCCGCGGCCCGCAGCGTCTCCATCTTCTTGCAGAACGCGAAGCGCAGCAGCCGCCGCCCGTCGTCGGAACCCGCGTAGAAGACGCTCGGCGGGATCGCCGCGACGCCGAACTCGGTCACGAGGCGGCGCGCCAGCGTTCGATCGTCGTTCCCCTCCTCGCGCGGGAAGCGGCGCGTGAAGTCGGCCAGCACGAAGTAGGCGCCCTGCGGCGCCGCGACCTCGAACCCGACGCGGCGCAGCGCATCGACGAGGAACGCGCGCCGCTCGCCGTACTCCTGCTGCAGCTGCTCGAAATAGGGCTCGCGGAACTCCGCGACCGCGCGCGCCATCGCCCGCTGCAGCGGCGTCGCGACCGCGAATGTCACGTACTGCTGCGCCGCCTGCGCCGCCGCGACGAGCGCGGGCGGCCCGACGCCCCACCCGATCTTCCAGCCGGTGAAGGAGAAGGTCTTCCCGCCGCTCGACAGCGTGAGCGTGCGCTCGCGCATGCCGGGCAGCGTCGCGATCGGCACGTGGACGGCGCCGTCGTGGACGAGGTGCTCGTAGACCTCGTCGGCGACGACCACGACGTCGCGCTCGCGGCAGAGGCGCGCGATCGTCTCGAGCTCCGCGCGCGTGAAGACCTTGCCGGTCGGGTTGTGCGGCGTGTTGAGCAGCAGCACCTTCGTGCGCGGCGTGAAGAGGCTCGCCAGCGCGGCTTCGTCGAGCCGGAAGTCGGGGAAGCGCAGCGTGCACCAGCGCGCCGTCGCGCCCGCCAGCGCGATCGCGACCGGATAGCTGTCGTAGAACGGCTCGAAGCCGATCACCTCGTCGCCCGGATCGAGCAGTCCCAGCAGCGCGCACGCGATCCCCTCGGTCGCGCCGGCGAAGACGACGACCTCGCGCATCGGATCGAACGCGAGCCCGTGGAGGTCGCGGTACTTCGCGGCGAGCGCCTCGACCAGCTCGGGATGGCCCATCGACCGCGCGTACTGGTTCTGCCCCGACGCCAGCGCGAGTTGCGCCGCCTCGACCAGCGCGCACGGCCCCTCGAAGTCGGGGAAGCCTTGCGCGAGGTTGATCGCGCCGTGCTGCTGCGCCAGCGCCGTCATCTCGCTGAAGATCGTCGTGCCGAAGGGGCGGAGCTTCGCCGACGTGCGCGACACGGCGCGATCGGGCTCGGATGGAGTCACGGCGACGCGCCCTCCTCGATCTCCGCGAGCCCGCCCGGCGCGACTTCGCGCGACGCGGCGGGACGCGACGGGAGCGCGAGCTTGGCCGTCGCAGCGCCGCGATTCCAGGCGAGCCACCGGCCGCCGAAGCGGGCGAGCCGCACGCCCGCGGCGCGGCGCCCGTCCTGCCCGCGCGGCGCCGCGCGCCCCCACTCGCTCGCGCGCGCGACGACGTGGTCGAAGAGCCCGACGAATCGGGCGAGCGGCGCCGCCTCGCAGCGCACGATCGCGCCCGCGCCGACGCGCCGCGTCGCGCCCGCCAGCTTCGCCTCGTCGACCGCGACTTCGAGCGGCGAGCCGCCGACCGCGGCCTCTCCCGTCGCGACCTCGCCCTCGAGCGTGACGCGCAGCCAGATCAGCGCGACGCCGAGCGTCCGGCGATCGGGCCCGAGGCCGCGCTCCGCCGGCACGAAGGGCGTCGCGTCGAGCGCGATCGTCGAAGCGCGCTCGTCGTGGGTCGCCGGCAGCCACGCGACGAAGCGCTGCAGTCCGGGCAGCGCGAGCTCGCCGACCACCGCGCCGTCCGCGACGACGCGCACGCGCTGCGGCGCCGCGCGCGGATGGACCCACGCCTCGAGCTCCAGCAACGTGCGCCGCCCCGCCGCGCGCGGCACGACGACGCCGCCGCAGGCGCCCGTCCAGCGCGCCTTCACGCCGCGCGGCGGCGTCTCCTGGAACTGGCACGCCTCCTCGGGCGCGTGCCACGCGCCGACGAGCCACCGCTCCTCTCCCGCCGTCCCCATCGCGAGCTGCAGCGACGGCGGCGCCGCGCCGCGCAGCTCGAGCGCCCCATCGGCCGACGGCGCGCGCGCGACGACTTCGGCGAGCGGCCCCGCCGCGACGCGTGCGCACGGCGCGACCAGCAGCGTCCCGCCCGCCGCGACGAAGCGGAGGAGCTCCTGCTGGACCGGTTCCGGCTCGTCGCAGTCGTCCGTCAGCGCCACCACGCTGCAGCCCGCGAGCGCGCCCGCCTCGATCAGCCGTCCGTCGACGACGCGGAAGTCGGCGCGATCGCGCAGCGCATCGGCCAGCGCGTAGAGGCGCGGCGGATAGCCGAGGTCGGCCTGCTGCTCGAGCGCCGCGCGCGAGAAGTGGACGGCGACGTCGCACTCGGCCGCGCGGCCGCTCCGAAGCGCGCCCCACTTCGCGTCGAGGTCGCGCGCCGCGGCGAGCTGCTCGGGATAGGCGAACGCCTCGACCACCCCGCCCGCCGCGTCGTCGAAGATTCGCGCCACCGCCTTCTCGCGCCCGACGTCGAGCGGCGGCTCGCTCGCCAGCGGGACGGCGAACCAGCGGCACGCGGTCGCGATCCGCTGCTGGTGGAGCGTCGGCAGCGTCGCCTGCGTCGTGCGGATCCCCGCGCCGCGGCGCGCCGCGACGCGCGCCAGCAGCGACGCGTCGATGCCGTAGCCCGCCGACTCGCCGCCGTGGCCGAGCTTGATCCAGAGCGGCAGCGCCGGAAAACGCGCGCGCGCGTCGGCGAGCAACGCGTCGACGTAGCCCGCGACCGCCTCCGCCGCGAAGCGCGCGACGAGCGGCCGCGTCGCCGCTGACGCGAGCGCCGCGCGCAGCTCGATCGGCGCGCCGCGCGCCGCGGCGAAACGCTCCCACGCCGCCTGCGCGTGGGGATCGCCGAGCCACCATCCGGGATGGACGTGGTCGTGCGGCGGCGGCGGCGGGCAGGCCCACGCGCCGAAGCCGGCCGGCAAGCCGACCTCGCCGTAGTCGGCCGGGAAGGCGAGGCAGAGCGCGTCGAGCCGGTCGCCGAGCGCGCGCGCCAGCTCGGCGTGGAAGCGGCGATGGGCCGCGAGCGTCGCCGGCGCGAAGGGCGACGGCCAGCCGCAGGTCGCGCCGTGGTCGCTGCAGCGGAACGGCACGAAGTCGCCGCTCGCCGCGAACCAGTCGGGAACGACGTGGAGCCACGCATAGGCGACGTATCGGAGCTTCCTCGCCGCGGCCCGCGCGGCGGTCTCGCGCTGCACGCCCCAGTCCCACGCGTCGCGGCGCGGCTCGACGAGCGCCCACGCGACGTACTCCTCGACGCCGTCGGCGCCGAGCGCCGCCATCCGCTCGATCGCGCGCGCGGTCGCGTCGGGCGGCGGCGCTGGCAGGCCCGCCCGCCGATGGAGCAGGAGGTCGACGCCGAGGTTGCCGGAGAGACGCGGGATCACGGAGTGCAGTGGATTACCGCCCGCTATGACTCGACGCCATGACCGCGCCGCCGCGCCGCACGTCGAACCTGCGACTCGCCCTCTTCCTGGCCGCCGTCGTCGCGCTGCCCGTCGTGCTGGTGGCGGGGCCGTTCCGCGACCGCTTCTTCCCGAAGCAGGGGCGCGCGATCGCGGCGCTGGCGGTGGCCGTCGAGCCGCCCGTCGCGCGCGGCGACCTCGAGCGGCTGCTCGGCGCCGACCTCGCCGCCGCGCTGCACCGCGAGCTCGATCCCGCCGTCGCCGCGCGCGACTGGGCCGCGATCGCGCGCGTGCTCGAGCGGGTCGAGCCGCAGCGAGCGACCGCCGGCGTCCGCTACCTCCACGGCGTCGCGTGGCTCGCCGCCGGCCATCCGGCGCTGGCGCTGACAGGACTGCAGGACGCAGCGGCGACCGCGAGCGCGCCGCTGCAGGACGACGCCCGCTTCGCGCTCGCGCAGGCGCTGCTGCGCCTCTCGCGCGCCGACGAGGCGACGCGGACGCTCAGCGCGCTCGACGTCGCGGGGAGCCCTTTTTCGCAGCGGGCGCGCGAGCAGCTCGCCGCGCTGGCGGCCTTGAAGTAGGCGTCGCGGCGGCGCGCGGTGGCGTGCCCGGCTTCGCGCCCGCCGCCGCGCGCAGTTGCGCGATCTCCTTCGTCCAGCCCTCGACGCCCGCGGGCGTCTCGAGGAAACCGGGGAGGCGGGCGAAGCGCGGATCGTTCATGAGGCGCGCGAAGGTCTCGAAGCCGATCGCGCCCTGTCCGAGGCATTCGTGGCGATCGACGCGGCCGCCGTGCGCCACCTTCGAGTCGTTCAGATGGAAGGCGCAGAGGTGGCGCAGCCCGACCTTCGCGTCGAACTCGGCGAAGAGCTGCGCGAAGCCCTCGGCGCTCTTGATGTCGTAGCCCGCGGCGAAGGAGTGCTGCGTATCGAGGCAGATGCCGACGCGTTCGGGGAAGCCGACCTGGTCGAGGAGGTCGCGCAGGTGCTCGAAGCGGTGGCCGATGCAGGAGCCCTGGCCCGCGGTGTTCTCGATCACGAGGCGGACATCGCGCGCGTCGGGCGTCTCCTCGATCGCCTCGCGCAGCACTTCCGCCGCGACCGCGATCGAGGCCGCCTCGCCCGAGCCGAGATGGGCGCCGGGATGGAAGTTGAGCAGCGTGACGCCGAGCTTCGCGCAGCGCTCGATCTCCGCCTGGAAGGCCGCCGCCGACTTGCGCCGCGCCGCCGCGTTGGGCGCGCCGAGGTTGAGCAGGTAGCTCGCGTGCGACATCACCGTGCCGATCGAATGCGCCTTCAAGCTGTCGCGGAAGCGCAGCGCCTCCTCGTCGGTGACCGGCTTCGCGTCCCACTGCCGCTGGTTCCGCGTGAAGATCTGGATCACGTCGGCGCCGATCGTGCGCCCCTCCTTCGGCCCGTTCTCGAGCCCGCCCGCGACCGACACGTGCGCACCAAGCAGCATCGTCACCGTCTCCCGGATCCTCGCGATCGCGCCGAAGGTACCACCGCCTCCGCCGATCCGTCGCGGGCTCGAATGGAAGGTGCGTGTGCGGGAATCGCGGGCGATTCATTCCCGCATCGGTACGCCCAAGTCAGAAGTCGACGTCGCTCGGCAGAGGGTGCCGGATCTTGAGGTAGATCCCCGCGACGGCGAGCGGCACCGATGCCGCGGCGAACGGAAGCCAGCCGAGCGGGCCGAGCTCGGCCCACTTGCCGTGGGTCCAGCGCTGCAGCACGAGGAAGCCGTAGAGGCCCCAGAGGCTGAGCGCGAGGAAGAGGCAGGCGCGCGACGCGAGGAAGCCCGACGGCGCCCGCTTCACCTCGTCGGGTCGTTTCAGCAGCTCCGGCTTCGCGCCGTCCGGCAGCACGACCTGCTCGCCGCGCGCGGCGGCCGCCTTGATCTCGGCGACGTCGCCGCGGATCAGCGCGAGCATGTAGCCGTTCCGCAGCATGAGACGCAGCGACGCGACGAACGCGGCGATCGTCGTCGCGACCGCGACGAAGGCGAGCCAGCGATGGACGGCGACCGGTACCGCGCCGCTCTTCGCCGCGCCGCCGAGGATCCCGGTCGCGCAGGTGAAGCCGATCGCCACCATCGCGATCGGATAGGCCAGCAGCTTGAAGCGCCGCGTCTGGCGCAGGTAGCCCTCGTCGATCCCCCAGTTCTTGCGCGCCTCCTTCACGGCGAGCCCGGTCCCGAGGAAGTAGACGAAGGTGATGCTGTGGGCGAAGACGGTGAGGATCGCCACCATGAGCCCGCCGACCTGATGGCGCAGCGCGCGCGCCGCCTCGCCGTCGACCTGGAAGCCGAGCACGATCCAGGCGGCGAGGAAGAGGAGGTCCGCGAGGGCGATGCCGAGGAAGACGAAGAACATCAGCGATCCATCCGAAGGGGGCGACCAAATTAGCGCCCGCCCGCCGCGCCCCGCGGGCCGCCGAGGCGGCGGGCAGCGCCCTCTCGCAAGTCGGGCCGCCCGTCACGAGAATGGCGCCCCTCGCTAATAGATCGACCGCCGCCGCAGGCCGGCCGGGAACGACAGGGAGATGTCCGGATGCAAGGGCTGATCGTCGACACCCGTGATGGCCGCCGTCGCTCGTTCCAGTGGAACGCCGGCACGATCAAGTTCGGCAGCGGGGTCGACTCCGACCTCGTGCTCGGCGCGCCCGGCATCGCCGACCGCCACGGCGCGTTCGAGATGACCGCGAAGGGGTGCCGCGTCGTGGTCGGCGAAGAGGCGCCCCCGATCGACCTGAACGGCGCGTCGACGCGCGACGCGACGATCCGCGCCGGCGACGTGCTGCGCATCGGCCCGTTCCAGCTCGCCTTCTCCGAGGCGGCCGTTCGCGCTCCCGCGCCCGCCGCGGCGGCTCGCCCCGCTGCCGCTCCCGCGGCCGCCGCGCCGCCGCCCGCGCGTCCGGCCGCCGCCGGCGCGCGCGCCAGCGACCGCGACGCGGTCGTGATGGAGCAGATGGTCCGCCGCGAACGCGCGCAGTCGCGCGCGCGCGCGAAGGTCGCCGGCAAGGGCGGCCCGAACTCCGAGGGGATGAAGGTCGTCGCCGTGATCTCGGGGCTGATCGCCTTCGGCGTCGTCGCCTTCCTCTTCTTCGGCGGCAACCCGTGGTCGAACCTCGCCGAGGGCAACTACAAGTCGCAGCTCTCGGTCGTGCGCGTCCACATGAAGAACTGCCACTTCGACGAGGCGTACGCGCTGCTCGAGAAGATCGCCGAGGACGACCGCGACGACGTGCAGGCGGCGGTGGCGGAGTCGCTCAAGGAGCTGAACGACGTCAAGAAGGCGTACGCCAGCGCGGATCTCGAGTTCGCGACGCTGAAGCAGAAGGCCGACTCGATGACGCCGGCCAACTTCGAGCGGCAGGCCGCGATCTACATGAACAACTACACGCGCTTCCCGCCGCTCTTCGATCGCGCCGCCGACCTGCTCGCGCTGGTGAAGTCGGGCAAGTACGTGCCGTCCGGACTCCAGGTCACGGAGAAGCCGGAGGAGGCGAAGGAGGATCCGGCCGACTTCGAGGCGCGCGGCGCCGCGCCCGGCTTCGGCGGCCGCAAGAAGGGCAAGGGCGAGAACTGAGCGCGCGCGCGTCGCGTCCGCTCGCCGCCGCCGTTCACGGCCGCGGCGGCGGCGCGATCACGACGAGCAGCAGCAGCCGGCCCGGTCCCGGATTGCGCACGCCGTGCGGCACTCCCGCCGGCGCGACGATCAGCGCGCCGCGCTCGAGCGTCGCGCGCTCCTCGCCGACCAGGAACTCGCCGCGCCCGTCGACCACCTCGTAGAGCTTGTCGGCGCCCGCGTGGGCGTGGGGCTCGTGCGCCTGCCCCGCTTCCAGCGCGTTGAGCCCGACCATCAGCGAGCTGCCCGAGTAGACGGTCGACTTGCCCATCTTCGCCGGCTGCCAGACGGCGAGCGGGCGCGGGTCGGGGATGAACGGGCTGCTCACGGTCGCTCTCCTCTGCGCCGCGACTCTACGTGCGCGTCGCACCGGTAAGCTCCCGCGCTTTTCCGGCCAGGCGAGTCGGCAGTGGCGAGCGACACCAAGGTTCCTGACAGCGATCGCGACGAGGCGCTCGGCGAGGAGCTCGCGCGGCGGCTGCTCGAGCTCGCCGCGATCCCGTCGGTCAGCCGTGACGAGAAGGCGCTCTGCGACTGGCTCGAGACGCGGCTGCGCGCCGTCGCGGGCCGCGACGTGCTGCGCACCGGCGAGAACCTCGTCGTCACGCTGCCGGCGCTGGCGGGCAAGCCGACGGTCGTCCTCTGCGGCCACCTCGACACGGTGCCGGTCAACGGCAACCTCCCGCCGCGCCGCGACGGCGACTTGATCCACGGCCTCGGCACGAGCGACCTGAAGAGCGGGATCGCCGTCCTCTGGAAGCTGCTCGACGAGCTCTCGGCCGGCCTCGCGCGCGACCCGTCGCTGGCCGCGCGCCTCGACTTCGCGCCCGCCTTCGTCCTCTACGCGCGCGAGGAGATCGCCTTCGCCGAGTCGGGGCTGATCGAGGTGGCGCGCGACTGGCCCGCGCTCGCGCGCGCCGCGTTCGCCGTCTGCGTCGAGCCGACCTCGAACGCGGTCGAGCTCGGCTGCCTCGGCACGCTCCACGCCGAGCTCACCGTGCGCGGCAAGGCGGCCCACGCGGCGCGGCCATGGCTTGGGAAGAACGCGATCCACGCGGCGCTGCCGCTGCTGGAGAAGGTGGCGGCGCGGCCGGAGCGGCGCTGGTCGCCCCCCGGTCGCAAGGACATCGAGTACCGCGAGGTGATGTCGATCACCGGCATCCGCGGCGGCAAGGCGAAGAACGTCGTGCCCGACGAGTGCGTGATGAACCTCAACTTCCGCTTCGCGCCCGACCGCTCGGCGGACGACGCGCGCGCGCAGGTGGAGGCGCTGGCGGCCGGGCTCGCCGAGGTGGCGTTCAAGGACCTCGCGCCGTCGGGCCGCGTCGCGGAGCAGAACCGCTTCTGCGACCGGCTCGTCGCGCTCTCCGGCGTCGCGCGCGCCAAGCAGGCGTGGACCGACGTCGGCCGCTTCACCGCGATGGGGATCGACGCAGTGAGCTGCGGGCCGGGCGCGCCGGAGCTCGCCCACCAGCAGGCGGAGCACGCGTCGATCGCGAAGATGGTCGAGTCGCTGAAGCTGTTCCGGCGATTCGTGGGCGAATCGTGAGTCGACGACGGTGGTGACCGCAGTTTCAAACCCGATTCGAATCGGCGGCAGGGAGATTGCGGAGCGGTGAGACTCAACCCGATCCTCGAGGCGGCGCGCGACTATCCGTTCGCGAAGCTGATGGAGATCAAGCGGCAGCGCGAGGCGGCGGGCCGGCGCGTGCTCGACTTCTCGATGGGCGATCCGCGCGAGCCGACGCCGCAGTTCCTGCGCGACGCGATGAAGGCGGCGGTGCCGGAGATCTCGTCCTACCCGAGCGTGAAGGGGTCGCCGAAGCTGCGCGGCGCGATCGCCGGCTACGTCGCGCGCCGCTTCGGCGTGACGCTCGACCCCGACGCGCACGTGCTGCCGCTGAACGGCACGAAGGAGGGGATCTTCACGACCCACCTCGCGCTGATCGACCGCGGCTCGAGCAAGCGCACCGTCGTCACGTTCGAGCCCGCGTACCCGGTCTACGCGCAGGGTGCCGCCTACGCGGGCGCCGACCACGTCGCGCTGAAGCTCGACCACGACCACCGCTTCCGCCCCGACCTCGCCGCGCTCGACCCGGCGCTGCTCGACCGCACCGCCGTGATGTGGGTCAACTACCCCCACAACCCGACCGGCGCCGAGGCCGACGCCGAGCTCTACGCGCGGCTGCGCGCGCTGGCCCGCAAGCACGACTTCGTGCTCGCCTCCGACGAGTGCTACGCCGACCTGACCTTCGGCGTGCCCTCCCCCACCGCGCTCGCCGCCGCCGACGCGCCGAAGTTCGAGAACGTGCTGGCCTTCCATTCGTGCTCGAAGCGCAGCTCGATGACCGGCTACCGCAGCGGCTTCGTCGCCGGCGACCCGCGCCTGGTCGCCGCGCTCGCCCGCTTCCGGCCGGCGGTCGGCGTCGCGACGCCCGACTTCGTGCAGGCGGCCGCCGCCGCCGCGTGGAGCGACGACGCCCACGTGACCGGCGTCGTCGCCACCTACCGCCGCCGCCGCGAACTGTTGCTCGAACTCTTCCGCAGGAAGGGGTGGCACCACGACGGCGGGGACGCCACCTTCTACGTCTGGTGGCGCGTGCCCGCCGGCTTCAAGGACTCGGTCGCTCTCGCGGAGAAGCTGCTCGAGCAGGACGTGCTGGTCACGCCGGGCTCGTGGCTCGGCGTCGGCGGCGAGCAGCACGTGCGATTCGCCCTGGTCGCCACCGAAGCCGACACGAAAGCCGCGATCGAACGGCTGGAGAAGCTCGCGCCATGACGCCCACCCCGCCGACTCCGCCCGCCGATCCCGCGCTCCCCGCGAAGTTCGCCGCCGCGCGCGACCGGATCGAACGCGCCTTCGCCGCGAACGACGTCACGAGCGACAAGCCGCAGCTGCTCGCCGCGGTCGAGCAGGCGATCGCCGCGCTCGACGCGGGCGAGCTGCGGATCGCCGAGAAACTCGCCGCCGGTTGGACCACGCACGCCTGGCTCAAGCAGGCGGTGCTCCTCTACTTCCGGCTGCGCGGCCTCGAGACGACGACGGTCGGGCCATTCGAGTTCCACGACAAGGTGCCGCTCAAGCGGAACCTCGCCGCCGCCGGCGTGCGCGTCGTGCCGCACGGCATCTGCCGCTACGGCGCCCACCTCGAGAAGGGCGTCGTGATGATGCCGAGCTACGTGAACATCGGCGCCTACGTCGGCAGCGGCACGATGGTCGACACGTGGGCGACGGTCGGCAGCTGCGCGCAGGTCGGCCGGAACGTCCACCTCTCCGGCGGCGTCGGGCTCGGCGGCGTGCTCGAGCCGCCGCAGGCGCAGCCCGTCGTCATCGAGGACGGCTGCTTCATCGGCAGCCGCGCGATCGTCGTCGAAGGCGTGCTGGTCGAGCAGGAAGCGGTGCTCGGTGCCGGCGTGATCCTCACCGCGTCGACGCCGATCGTCGACGTGAACGCCGTGCCCGCGCGGATCACCAAGGGCCGCGTCCCGCCGCGCGCCGTCGTCATCCCCGGCTCGCTCCCGAAGAAGTTCCCCGGCGGCGAGTTCGGGACGCCGTGCGCGCTGCTGATCGGCGAGCGCAAGGCGTCGACCGACCTGAAGACGAGCTTGAACGCCGCGCTGCGGGAGTTCGACGTCGCGGTGTGAGCGGGGCGGACCGGATGGGCCGCGTCGCTCGCGCTCACTTCCCGAGGTCGAAGACCTCCCACGACTTCACCTCGATCTCGCCCGTCTCGACCGCGATCCCGAGCGAGCCGCTGCCCGCCTCCGCCCAACCGCCCGGCAGGTCGAAGAGCCCTTCGCCGTCGAGCCACGCGCGTGCCCGCCCGCCGTCGTTGACCAGCACGACCTCGTACCAGCGGCCGGGGACGATCTTCCGGCGGTCGTTGCCGACGAAGCCGGCGCCGGCGCTCAGGTAGCTCGACCAGTGGGCGAGGATCAGCTCGCGATCGCCGCTCGTGCGCAGCTTGACCGCGTTGCCGCGCACGAGCTGCAGCGTCGCGCGGACGCCGACGCGGGCCGGATGCGCGGCGACCGTCGCGAGGTGGGACCACGTCGACGGCTGGTCGTTCGACCCGCGCAACACGCCGCCTTCGACCTTCCAGCCGTCGGCTCGTTCGGCGACGAGGCCGCCGGTCGTCTTGCCGTCGAAGAGCGCCGTCCCCTTCGCCTTCGCCCACGCCTCGGGCAGGGGCTCGAGCTCGAGGCCGAGTTTGCGGCGCACGTGCGTCAGCGCCTCCTTCGGCGGCGTGCGCTTGCCCATCGCCTCGCGCCACTCGCGCTCGAGCTGGCCGAATCCCTTGCCGAACCAGCGGTGCGCCTCGGTCGAGTCGACGTACCACGACTTCACCTTCGCGATGCCGTGCTGCTCGACCAGCCAGCCGAGGAAGCTGCCGGCGACGTGGTAGGGATGGACGCCCGTCTTCGCGCCTTCGGGCCAGCGGCGCCGGAACTCCTGCAGCGAATCAGGCAGCAGGCCGAGCTTCGCGTAGCACGCGCCCCAGTCGGCGATGGCGAAGCCCTCGTCGCTCTGCGCCAGCGCGGTGGCGAGCCCCTCGACGACGAAGCCGTCGCAGCCTCCGCCGTCCTGCTGCGGCGGGAACTGCAGCGCGAAGATGTGGACGAGCTCGTGGCAGCCGCGGAAGTCGTGCGCCTGGTGGACGCTCACGGTGCCGGTCGAGAAGGCGACGGTGCCGCCGCCGGCGCCGGTGAGCGCGGTCATCGCCGCGATCGACGGATAGAGGAAGAAGTGGACGCGCCCGCGGTACTTCATCGCGAGCGTCTTCTCGAGGTCGCCGATCGCCGCGACGTCGGCCGCGACGGCCGCGTCGAGGTCGGCGGCGGAGATCGCCCCCGGCTCGAAGTGGAAGAGGGCGCGCGGCGTCTCGCGCACGCCGGTCAGCGTCGTCATCACCTTGCGGTCGACGTCGGTCAGCTCGCCGTCGCGGGACGGCGCGGCGCGCGCGACCGGGAGCAGGAACGCGACGAGGAGCCACGCGCGCACGTCCATCCGCCACCTCCGCATCGATCGGGGCCGCGCGGCGCGCTTCTCCGCCCGCCGCTCACGGCAAGAGCGTCGCGAAGATCACCAGCCACGCGAGGTCGACGAAGTGCCAGACGAAGGCGGCCACCTCGACCGGGGTGGCGAGCCGCTCCTTCAGGTACCCGCGGAGCGCCAGGACGCTCGCCCGCACGAGGAGGAGGGCGCCGGCGACGGCGTGGGCGAAGTGGACCGAGGTGAGGAGCCAGAAGTTGCCGCCGTAGTTGTTCGATCGCGGCAGGAAGCCCGCCTCGCGCAACCGCTGCCAGCCGAACCACTGCACCGCGAGGAACGCGATCGCCAGCAGCGTCGTCGCGTACAGCGTCGCCGCCATCAGCCGGCGCGCGCCGCGATGGAGCGCGACGTGGGCGACGGCGAGCGTCGCGCTGCTCGCGAGGACGACGACGGTGTTCCAGCCGACCCAGTCGGGCAACGGCGGCGAGCCGGCGGGCGGCCACTGCGGCGCCGCGCCGCGCAGCACCATGAAGGCGCCGATCAGGCCGGAGAAGAGCATCGTCGACGCGCAGAGCGCCAGCAGCGTGAGCAGCCGCGCGTTGCTGAGCGGCAGGCCGCGGTCGCGTCCCGCCGGTCCCGCGCCGTCGCCCGGCCCACCGCCGCCGCCGCCGCCGTGCCCCCCGCCGCCCGCGCTGCCGCCGCCATCGCGAGCGGGGCGCGCCGGCGCCGGCCGATCGATCAGGCCGCCGGCGAGCGCGCTCATCGCTTCGGCTCGCGGCGCGCGTCGTCGAGGTGGACGAAGCGGCGCAGGTTGGTGAGGTAGAGCGTCAGCACGACGGCGACGACGCCGCTCGCCACCGCGATGGCGAGCGCCGTCCACGAGCCTTCGGCGCGCCACCGCGTCACTTGCCACCAGGCGAAGTAGCCGAGGAAGGCGACCATCGTCGCGATGAGGATGCGGTGGAAGACGAGGAGCTTCACGATGCGCGCGATCGTAGGCTCCGCCGCGCCCCGCCGCACTCGTCGCGCCTCCCGCGCCCGCGACGGCGACTCGCGCCGGGCGGGGCGCACGGATAGAACGCGGCGCTTCGTGCTCGCCGCGGACGGCGCCAACCTCGCCCGCGCGAACGGGAGGATCCCATGCGGTCGCGATCGTCGTGGTCGAAGGCGGGGCTCGCGCTCACCTGGTTCACCGCCGCGGCGACGGGCCAGGAGGCGCCCGCCGCGAAAGAAGCGCCGCCCGCCGCGCCGGGCTCGGCTTCGGCGAAGAGCCGCATGGAGTACTTCACCCACGAGTCGAAGACGCTCGGCACGTCGCTGAACGTCGGCGTCTACCTGCCGGCCGGCTACGACGGCGGCAAGGAGCGCTACCCGGTCGTCTACTTCCTCCACGGGCTGTGGGGCGACTGCCGGAAGTGGGAGTCGCGCGGCACGCCGAAGACGCTCGACGCGCTCATCGAGGACAACAAGGTCCCGCCGATGATCGTCGTGACGCCCGACGGGCAGAACTCGATGTACGTGAACGCGCTCGAGTCGAAGACGCCGTGGGGCGACTTCGTGGCGGGCGAGCTCGTGACGCTGATCGACGGCAAGTACCGCACGGTCGCGAAGCGCGAGATGCGCGGCGTCAACGGCGACTCGATGGGCGGCTACGGGGCGCTGAACGCGGCGTTCAAGCACCCCGACGTCTTCGGCTCGGTCACGTCGCACAGCGCCGCGATCTACCCGATCGACCCCGAGAAGCTCCCCGACTTCATCAAGCAGCGCGTCGGCCCGATGTTCAAGCCGGTCTACGGCTGGCCGGTCGACGTGCCGCACTGGAAGGAGTGGAACCCCCTCGAGGTCGCGGCGACGGTGCCGGTCGAGCAGCTCACGAAGCTCGCGATCTACTTCGACTGCGGCGACAAGGACCGCTACGGCTTCGACCAGACGAACGCCGAGCTCCACGACCTCCTCGAGAAGCGCAAGGTCCCGCACGAGTGGCACCTGCGCGACGGCGGCCACGGGCGCGACTACTTCGCCGACCACGTCGGCGAGTCGATGCAGTTCCACGGCCACGTCTTCGACTCGGCGGCCGACGGGAAGCCGGCCGCGGCCCCGCCGCCCTCCAAGCAGTGATCCGACCCGCGCGAGGAACCCCGTGCTGAAGGCGCTGACCGACTGGATCGACTCCTTCCCGGTGTGGGCCGTCGTGGCCGCCTGCTTCGCGCTCGGCGCGACGCTCGGCGTGATCCTCCGCATCGCGCGGCGCGGCAAGTGGCAGGAGAAGGAGCGGCGCGCGGCGGAGAAGGAGGCGAAGGCGGCGGCGCTCTCGCGGCAGGGGTCGGCGTGACGCTCGCGGCGCTGCTGCTCCTCGCGGCCGGCGCGGCGGCGCAGGCCGACGGCTCGGTCCGCTCGACCATCGACGCGCGCTTCCGTCCGCAGCAGGTCGTCGTCGACTTCGCGCTCGGCGAGGAGGAGCGCTCGAGCCTCGTGGTCGAGCTCGTCCCCGACGACGGCACAGCCGCGCCGCTGGTGCGCGAGCTGTCGCTGCGCTTCGAGTCGTTCGAGGGGGCGGCCTGGCGCTGGAGCGTGCGCTCGCGCGCCGACGCCGGCGACGCGAGCTTCGACGCGGCCGGCCGCTCGGCGACGGCGACGCCGCTGACGCAGGTGCCCGAGCCGAAGGGGCTGCAGTACTCGCTCGCCTTCACGTTCCAGGCGGGCGGCGGCGTCGAGGTCGCGCTGGCCGACGGCTCGCAGGTGATGGCCGCGCAGTGGAGCGCGACCACGCCGTGGGTGATGACGGTGCGGCCGGGCGGCGCGCTCCACGGGCTGGCGGTCGGCGCGATCACGCCGCTCGGCGACGCGAAGCTGGCCGAGGCGCTCGAACGGGCGCCGGCCGCGAAGCCGGGGGCCGCCGCGCCGACGCACGCCACGGACGGCGCGAGCCGCTTCGTCGCCGTCGCCGAATTCGCGCCGCGCGAGGTCGAGGCGATCTCGGTCGCGCGGCCGCTCGATCCGCGGACCGCTCCCGAAGGGACGATCGAGCGCTGGCTGCTCGAGCCGCGGCCGAACGTCGAGCTGCCGACGATCGCGATCACTCCGGCGAAGCCCGCCGACGGCGCGCCGGTGGCGCTGCTCTTCTGCGCGGCGCCGGAGGGGAAGGCGGCTCCCGCCGCGCTCGACTTCCAGGCGCGCCTCGCGGCGGCCGGGCGGATCGTCGTCGCGTGCGACGCGCTCGACGGCGGCGAGCGGCGCGTGAACCAGTGCTACGACGGCTGGCTCGATCCCGAGCTGCTCCTCGTCGGCAGCTCCCCCGCCGCGGTCGCGGCCGACGAGATCGCGCAGGTGCGCGGCTGGATCGCGGCCCAGCCCTTCGCCGCCGGTCGCGCGGTCGAGCTGCTGCTCGATCGCGCGGCGGCCGACGCGCTCGTCGCCGGCCGGCAGCTCGGGAACCATCGCGAGCTCGCGCTCGGGAGCGACGGCCCGAAGGCGAGCGCGACGCTGCAGGAGGTCGCGACCTTCGGCGAGGAGTGGCTGCGCGTCCGCTACGAATCGGACCTCTATCGCCTCGCGCTCGAGCGGCGCGACGCGGTCGAGGCGCCCGACCTCTCGTGGCCGCTGCTCGAACGGATCGCGCTCGACCGCAAGGTCGCTGCGGGCGCGCCCGACTCGATCGGCTGGACGCGCGCGGGCGGCGTCGGCCTGCGCGCGCCTCCGGCCGGCGGACGGATCACGCTCTGCGCCTCCGACTTCGGGCCGCGCGCGGCGCTCCATCGCGGACTCGCGACGTTCGCCGACGAAGCGGAGGACCCGTCGCGCGCGAACGACGCCTGGATCGGTTGCGGCGGGCCGCTCGAATCGCTCGACGGCGCGGTGAACGCAGCCCTCGCGCTGCTCGAGACGGCGACCGCGTCGTCGCCGCAGGCGAAAGTGCGCCTCGTCGGCGAGGGTTCGTGGGGCGTCGTGCTGCTGCTCGCCGCAGTCCACGCGCCCGACCGCGTCGCGTCGTTGCACGCGACCGACGCGCTGCCGAGCTTCGAGCTGCTGCTGCGCCGCCCGCCCGACGCGTTGCGCGCCGATCCGCGCTTCGGACTGCTCACCCAAGGCCAGCCCGCCGCCCTCTTCCGGCCCGACGTCTTCTCCCGCTTCGACCTCGAGGAGTGCGCGCTGCTGCTGCGCGACCGCGGGATCGCCGTCGAGTGGCGCGATCCGGTCGACGCGCTGCGCCGTCCGCTCGACCGCCACGGCCGCCTCGCCCTCTGGCCGCGCGTGCGCCGCCTCGACCATCCGCCGCGATGAACGCGACGCTGCCGCGACCCCGTCTCTGGCCGCTGCTGCTCGTCGCGCTCGTCGCCTTCGCGCTGCGCGTCGGCGTCGCGGCGAAGTTCCAGGGGCTCTCCGCGCCGCCCGACGGCGAGAGCAACCCCGACCAGCTCGACTACGAGCTCTTCGCGTGGCGCGTCGCGAGCGGCGACGGCTACACGCTGGCCGACGGCAGCCCCACCGCGCGCCGGCCGCCGGGCACCTCGGCCGCGCTCCTCCCCGTCTACGAGCTCTTCGGCCGCGACTTCGCCGCCGCGCGCCTCTGGTTCGCGGCGCTCTCGGCCGCGAGCTGCCTCGTCGCCGGCCTGATCGCGACCGACCTCGGCGGCGCGCTCGCGGGGCTCCTCGCGGCGCTGATCGCGGCCTTGCTGCCGGGCCACTTCTACTACTCGATGCACTTCCTCTCGGAGGTGCCCTACGGCCTCGCGATCGCGCTCACCTGCTGGCTGGGGCTGCGCGCGCTGCGGCGCGTCGACGCCGGCGAGCGCTGGCTGCCGGCGGCGCTCGGCGCCGGCCTCTGCTTCGGCGCCGCGCTCCTCACGCGGCCGCAGGTCGCCTTCGCCGGCGCGATCGCGCTCTTCGCGGCGCTCGTCTCGGCGCGCGAGCGGCGCGGCGGCCGGCTGCAGCTCGTCGTCGTGGTCGGCCTCGCGTCGACGGCGCTGCTGGTGCCGTGGGTCGCGCGCAACCAGCTGGTGCTGGGCCGGCCGACGCTCTCCACCATCGGCGGCGTCACCTTCTGGGGCGCCAACAACGGCGTGATCGCGGCCGACCCGGCGGCGATCGGCGGCTGGATGCCGGTCGACACGCTGATCGACGCCGCCCATCCGCTGGCCGGCAGCGAGCCGGAGAACGACTCGGCCGCCTGGCGCTACGGCTTCGAGTGGCTGCGCAGCGACGGCGCCGACCTGCCGCGCCTCCTCGCGATGAAGGTGGTGCGCCACTTCTCGCCGTTCCGGACGACGTCGAACCGCGCGGTCTACTGGAGCTTCGCGCTCTCGTGGCTGGCGATCGCGCCGCTGGCGCTGGCCGGCTGCGTCCTCGCGTGGCGGCGCGCGCGCGCGGCGACGATCGTCCTGCTCGCGCCGATCGCGTCGACGCTGCTGACGGCGCTGATCTTCTACGGCTCGATCCGCTTCCGCGACGCGGACGCGTCGCTCTACGTCGTGCCGGCCGCCGCGCTGCTGGCGTCGCTCCTCTCCGCCGCGGGCGGCGCGTGGCGTCGCAGGACGGGCCGCGCCGCCGCGTGACGCGCGCGTCCCCCCGCGCGCGGCGCGGATACACTGCCGCGCCATGCCCAACCCGCGCGACGACCTGCTGGTCTGGATGGACCTGGAGATGACCGGCCTCGACGTCGGCAAGGACGTGATCGTCGAGATCGCGACGCTGATCACCGACAGCTCGCTCGAGGTGGTCGCCGAGGGGCCGTGCCTCGCGATCGCGCGGCCGCCCGAGGTGCTCGAGGCGATGGCGCCGGTGGTGAAGGAGATGCACGCCAAGAACGGGCTGACCGAGCGCTGCCTCGCGTCCACCATCGGCCCGTCGCAGGCGGAGCTCGAGACGCTGCGCTTCGTGCAGCAGCACTGCCGCGAGAAGACGTCGCCGCTGTGCGGCAACTCGATCTGGATGGACCGCCTCTTCCTCAACCGGCAGATGGCGACGCTCGACCGCTGGCTCCACCACCGCTGCATCGACGTGAGCACGCTGAAGGAGCTGGCGCGCCGCTGGCGGCCCGACGTCGCCCACTCGGCGCCGCAGAAGCCCGACACCCACCGCGCGCTCGACGACATCCGCGCCTCGCTGATCGAGCTCAAGCACTACCGCACGCGCCTCCTCGCGCCGCGCGCCTGAACGGGCCGGCGAGGCGAACCGGGAGCCGCCCGTGGCGACGACCTACTCCGACTACCTGAAGCTCGAGCGGCTGCTGGCGCTGCAGGGCGGCATCGACGAGGACGAGCGCACGCTCGCGCCCGCCGAGCTGCTCTTCGTCATCGTCCACCAGGTCGACGAGCTCTGGTTCAAGCTCGCGCTCCACGAGCTCGAGCGCGCGCGCGACCTCTTCGCGAAGGAGCTGGTCGACGAGCAGGAGGTGGCGCCCGCGTCCGCCGGCCTGCGCCGCGTCGTGCGCACCTTCGAGCTCGCCGCCGCCCACTTCGCGCTGATGGAGACGATGTCGCCGCGCGACTTCCTCGACTTCCGCGCGAAGCTCGGGTCGGCCAGCGGCTTCCAGTCGCCGCAGTTCCGCGAGATCGAGCTGCTGCTGGGCCTCGACGACTCGATGCGCGTCCAGATCGGCGGCCAGGACGTGATGTCGGCGATCCTGCCGAAGGCGGGCGTCGCCGGCTGGGCCGAGAAGAAGGTGCTCGCGCGCGCGAAGTCGGGCCCGACGCTCAAGGCGGCGCTCGACGGCTGGCTGGCGCGCACTCCCATCGACGGCTCGTGCGCCGGCACGCCGGGCGACATGGCGCGCGTCGACGCCTTCCTCGACGCCTACCTCGCCTGCCACCACCGCGAGGTCGACGCCGCGCTGCTGCTCGCGTCGGACGGCCGCGCGCCCGACGCGCAGTCGGTCGCGCTCCACGACGCGGAGAAGGAGCAGGCGGAGCTCTTCCTGAAGCGCGGCGACGACGTGCGCAAGGACGCGCGCCGCCGCCGCATCCGCGCCGCGCTCCTCTTCGTCGAGAACTACCGCGAGCTGCCGCTCCTCTCGTGGCCGCGCGAGATCCTCGACCTCGTGATCCAGCTCGAGCAGGCGTTCCTCGTCTTCCGCCAGCGCCACGCGCGCATGGTCGAGCGGATGGTCGGGCGGCGCGTCGGCACCGGCGGCTCCGACGGCGTCAACTACCTCGACGCGACCGCGCTCAAGTACCGCGTCTTCGCCGACCTCTGGACCGTGCGCCGGATGCTGGTGCGGCAGGGCGCCGCGCCGCCGCTGGCGAACCCCGGCTACTACGCCTTCAAGGAGGCGTGAACCCGCGTGGCGGCGCCGCTGCGACGGCTCCTGCTGCTGGTCCCGACGCCGCGCGAGGCGGAGCTCCTGCTCGGGCCCGACGCGCACGGGCTCGCGGCGCCGCGCCTCGCGACGGTGGCGGGACGCAGCGTGCGCGTCGCGCTGACCGGCTTCGGCCTCGCGGCCGCCGGCGCGGCGAGCGGGCGCTGGTTCGCGAAGACGACGCCCGACGCGGCGCTGCTGGTCGGGATCGCCGGCACGCTCGACGGCGACGCCTTCCCGATCGGGAGCGCGCTCGAGGCCGACGCGGTCTCGTGCGACGGCATCGGCGCCGGCGAGGGCGACCGCTTCGTGACGCTGCCCGAGCCGCCGCTGCCGAGCACGCTGGTCGGCGAGGCGCCGCTCGCGCCGTGCCCGCTCGCGCGGCGGCTGCCCGACCTGCGCGGCGGCGCGATCGTCTCGGTCGCAGCGGCGGCCGGCTCGCGCTCCCACGCGCAGGCGCGGCGCGCCCGCCATCCGCGCGCGGTGGCCGAGGAGATGGAGGGCTACGCCGTCGCGCTGGCGGCGCGTCTCGCCGGCGTGCCGCTGACGATCGTGCGCGGCGCCAGCAACGAGGCGGGCGACCGCGACCACAAGCTCTGGAAGGTCGCGCCCGCGCTGGCCGCCTGCCGCAAGGAGGTCGAGCGGTGGGTCGAGACCGTCACGGCGCAGCGATGAGGACGGCGCGCTCCGCGCCGGCGCACCGATGAAGCTGCGCGTCGGCTTCTCCACCTGCCCGAACGACACCTTCGCCTTCCACGGCCTGCTGTCGGGGACGACGGCGCGCGAAGGGCTCGACCTCGAGCTGGTCCTGCTCGACATCGAGGAGCTGAACCAGGAGCTGGCGCGCGGCGCGCTCCACGTCGGCAAGGCGAGCTTCTTCCAGGCGCTGCGCCTCACGCGCGACTTCGGCGTGCTGCCGGTCGGAGCGGCGGTCGGCTTCGGCGTCGGACCGCTGCTGGTCGCGCGCGAGCCGGGACCGCCGCCCGACGCGCGCGCCACCGTGCTGGCGCCGGGGGAAGGGACGACCGCGCACGCGCTGCTGCGGCTGCTGCTGCCCGAGGTGACGAAGATCCGCCACGTCCACTTCGCGCAGGTGATGCCGGCGGTCGCGCGCGGCGAGGCGGACGGCGGCGTCGTGATCCACGAAGGGCGCTTCACCTTCCGCGACCACGGGCTCCACTGCCGCGTCGACCTCGGCGCGCGCTGGGAGGAGCGGAGCGGAACGCCCCTGCCGCTCGGCGGGCTGCTGGCGCGGCGCGACCTCGGCGACGCGCTCCACCAGAAGCTGACGCGCGTGGTGCGCGCGTCGCTGGCGGCGGCGCGCGCCGATCGCGCGGCGGCCTTCGCGACGATGGCGCGCCACGCGCAGGAACTCGCGCCCGACGCGATCTGGAAGCACGTCGAGCTCTACGTGAACGAGCTGACGACGGCGCTCGGCGAGCGCGGCGCGGCGGCGCTGGCGGCGTTCGCGACGGCGCTGCGCGCAGCCGGCCTCGCGCCGCGCGACGCGCCGCCGCTCAAAGTCCTCGGCCGATGAGCGGCGCGCCCCGCTGCCACGCCTGGTCGCGCCGCGCGCGCCTGCTGACCGGAGCGCAGCCGCGGCCGCGGCCGCCGGTCGCGCGCGCGCGCGACCGCTTCAAGAAACCGCCGACGTGGCGGCAGCGGCTCCGCTCCCTCCTCGGCTGGGTCGTCCTCTTCGTCGGCCTGCTCGGGATCGTGATGCCGTTCAACCCGGCGATCATCGTCATCCCCGCCGGCGTCGCGCTGATCGGCCGCGACGTCTTCGTGGTCCGCTGGTCGCGCACCACCGGCAAGCTGCTGCTGCGCTTTAGCGCGACGTGGCCCGGCTGGCTCGGGCGGCTCGGACGGCGCCTCGGCGCGGCCGAGCGGCGCGTCTCCAAGCTCCTGCGCGACCGCCGCCTCGGGCCGTGGTCGCGGCCGGAACGCGACGGCTGCAACGGTTCCGCGCCGCGCTGACTCCACGGCCCGCCCGCGCGTCGAACCGCGCGGTGGGCACTGTGCTAGAACGCTTCGCCGAACCCGCGCACTCCCGCGCGGGGCCGCGTCTTGGAGCGCATCGATGGGGTCGATCCTCGGGATGTGGGCGTGCGCGATCGCGACGGCGGCCGGCGGACCCGGCGGCAGCGAGACGCGCGAAGCGGCCGCGCCGGCGCCCGAGTTCCTCCTCGAGTCGAGCCGCGGCGAGCGCGTCTCGCTCTGGGCGCCGCGACCCGGCCGGCGCGGCACCGTGCTCCTCTTCGTGCGCCACGACTGCCCCGCGAGCAAGCAAGTCGCGCCCGTCGTCGCGAAGCTGGCGAAGGAGTACGGCGAGCAGGGCTTCACCTTCCTCGTGATCGACGCGACGCCCGACGGCGACGCGAAGGGCGCCGAGGCGTTCGCCCATGCGGCCGGCCTCGAGGAAGCGCCGCTGCTCGACCCGATGGGGAGCGTCGCGCCGCGCTTCGACGTGGCGAAGGCGGGGAGCGTCGTCGTCCTCGACTCCGCGCTCGCGCCCGTCTACCGCGGCGCCGTCGACGACCGGCCGGCGGCGGGCGGCAGCCCGAAGCACGAGTGGCTGGTCGAGGCGCTCGAGGCGCTGCTGGCCGACGAGGAGGTCGCGATCGAGGGCGCGCCGGCAGCCGGCCGCGACCTCGCGCGCGGCGCGAAGGCGAAGGTCACCTACCACGAGCAGGTGGCGCCGATCCTCCACGCGCAGTGCGTCGCGTGCCACCGCGCCGGCCAGGTCGGGCCGATGGAGCTCGCCGACTACGACGACGCGAAGGGCTATGCGCCGATGATCGCCGAGGTGATCGGCAACGGCCGCATGCCGCCGTGGCACGCCGACCCGCGCTACGGCTGCTTCGAGAACGAGCGGCGCCTCACCGAGACGGAGAAGGCGCTGCTGATCGCGTGGGCCGAGGGCGGCGCGCTCGAGGGCGATCCGAGGCAGAAGACGCCCGCGCCGACCTTCGACGACGGCGGCTGGGCGATGGGCAAGCCCGACCTCGTGATCGAGCTCGAGAAGGCGCAGCCGATCCCGGCGACCGGCTACGTCGACTACCAGTACGCGCTCGTCGACCCCCACCTGACCGAGGACGTCTGGGTGCAGTCGGCGGAGATCCGGCCGACGGCGCCCGAGGCGACCCACCACGTGCTGGCGCTCTACGTGCCGCCGGGCAAGGCGCCGATCGCGGCGCTCTCGGGGCTGCAGGACGGCTCGATCATCGGCGCCGGCTACTTCGCGGTGCACGTGCCGGGCGGCCGGCCGAACCTCTATCCCGCGGGCGCGGGCAAGAAGCTCGAGAAGGGGTGCAAGCTCCTCTTCCAGCTCCACTACACGCCCAACGGCACGGCGACGAGCGACCGGACGCAGATGGGCGTCCGCTTCTGCAAGGAGCCGCCGCAGCGCGAGGTGAAGACGCGCGGAGTCTTCTCCTACAAGCTGCAGATCCCGCCGAACGAGCCGCGCTACGTGACGACGGCCGAGTGGACGCTGCGCAAGCCGACGCGCCTCATCTCGCTCTTCCCCCACATGCACACGCGCGGCGCGGCGTTCCGCTTCGAGCGGATCGTCGGCAAGGGTCCCGACGCGACGCGCACGATCCTGTGCGACGTCCCGAAGTACGACTTCAACTGGCAGAACTTCTACCTGCCGAAGGAGCCGGAGCTCTTCGCGGCGGGCGAGACGATCCTCTGCACCGCGGCCTACGACAACTCGAAGGGCAACCCCTTCAACCCCGATCCGAACAAGACGGTGCGCTGGGGCGACCAGACCTACGAAGAGATGATGATCGGCTACATCGACTACATCGAGGAGGAGTGACGTGGGGGCCTGGATCGCGCCGCTGCTCCTGCTCGCGACCGGCGGCGAAGCGGCGGCGCCGCGGACGCTGGCCGACTTCTTCCTCGCGGCGCGCGACGCCACGCGCCACGGCCTCTACGCCGAGCGCGAGGGGCGCGTCGCCACGGTGATCGCGTTCGTCGAGCCGGGCGACTCCGCCTCGCTCGCGTGCGCCGAGGCGGTCGCCGCGTGCGCCGGCGACGAAGCGCGGAGCGGCGTGACCTGGCTCGCGATCAGCGCGACCGCGGCGGGCGCGAAGGCGGGCGACGCGAGGGTCGCGGCGCTCGAGGCGGCGCTCGCGAAGGCGAAGGTGCCGCTGCTGCTCGATCCCGACCTCGTGGTCGCGGCCGACGCGGGCGTCACGAAGAGCGGGACGCTGCTCCTGCTCGACGGCGCGTTCACGGTCGTCTACCGCGGGCCGGCCGACGACCGCTTCGACGGCAAGGCGCTCGCCGCGTCGGCGTCGAACGAGTTCCTCGTGAACGCGCTCGACTCGTTCACGGCGGGCGAGGAGATCGACCCGGCCGAGGTGGCCGAGGCGGGCGCCGACCTCTGGAGCGTCGCGCCGAAGCGAACCGTGACCTTCCATCGCGACGTCGCGCCCGTCCTCTTCGCCCACTGCGCCGTCTGCCACCGGCCGAACCAGCCGGGACCGATGGCGCTGCTCGACTACGACGACGCGCAGGGGTGGGCGCCGCAGATCGCGGAGGTCGCGCTCGCCGCCCGCATGCCGCCGTGGTTCGCCGACTCGCGCCATGGCGACTTCAAGAACCAGCGCCGCCTCACCGAGACGGAGAAGCGGACGCTCGCCCTCTTCGCCGAGAGCGGCGCGCCCGCGGGCGATCCGAAGGAGGCGCCGCCCGCGCCGGTGTTCAACGACCCGGAGTGGCGCATCGCCGCGCCCGACGTCGTGATCGAGCTGCCGGAACCGCAACCGATCCCGGCCGAAGGCGTCGTCCAGTACCGCTACGTCGCGATGGATCCCGGCTTCGAGGAGGATCTCTGGATCCAGGCGGTCGACGTGAAGCCGACCGCGCCCGCCGCGACCCACCACGTGATCGCCTACCTGCTGCCGCCCGGCATGTCGAAGGCCGACGCGCTGAAGGACCCGGCGACGGTGCTCTCGCTCAAGGCGCTCGGCGGCTGGGCGCCCGGCACCGATCCGACCGATCTGCCGGACGGCCGCGCGATCCCGGTGCGCGCCGGCTCGACGCTCCTCTTCGAGCTCCACTACAACCCGAACGGCACCGCCGCGACCGACCGCACGCGCGTCGCCTTCCGCCGCACGCGCGTGCCGGTGCAGCAGGTGATCGAGACGGGCGCGGTGATGAAGTTCAACTTCCGCATCCCGCCGCACAAGGCCGACGCGACCTTCACCGCGAGCCACCGCTTCGACCGGCATGCCCGCCTCCTCTCGCTCACGCCCCACATGCACCTGCGCGGCAAGGCGATGCGCTACGAGCTGGTGCGCGGCGGGACGCGCCGCACGCTGCTCGACGTGCCGGCGTACGACTTCAACTGGCAGCTCGGCTACGACTTCGCGACGCCCGTCGACGCACAGCCGGGCGACGAGCTCTTCCTGACCGCGGTCTTCGACAACTCGCGCGACAACAAGCACAACCCCAACCCCGGCGCGACCGTGACGTGGGGCGACCAGTCGTTCGAGGAGATGATGATCGGCTACTTCGACTGGCTCGACCCGAACGCGCCGCCGCCCGCCACGAAGGTCGCCGCGCCGACGGGCGCGGGCGCGCAGGAGTGAACCGATGAACGTCGCCGCCGCTGCCGCCGCCTTCGCGCTCGCGTCGTCCGCTCCGCTCGCGTCGGCCGCCACGACGACGGGCGAGGGCGCGGTCGTCGCCGACTTCCTGCTCGATTCGGCCGACGGCGCGCGCACGAGCCTGGTCGAGGAGGTCGCGGGCCGGCAGCTCACCGTCCTCGCGTGGACCTCGTGCGGCTGCCCGATCACGAAGCTCCTCGCGCCGCGCCTCGGCCGCCTCGAGGCCGACTACCGCGACCGCGGCGTCCGCTTCCTCGGCATCGATCCGAACATCCAGGACTCCGCCGAGGAGGTGCGCGCCTTCGCGGCGAACGCCGGGATCGCCTTCCCGATCCTGCTCGACCCGCAGCAGGTCGTGACCGACCGCCTCGGCGTCGAGCGGACGACCGAGGTCTTCGTGCTCGACGGCGACTTCCGCATCGTCTACCGCGGCGCCGTCGACGACCAGTACGCGGTCGGCGCGGCGCGACCGGCGCCGCTGAACGACTTCCTCGTCGCCGCGCTCGACGCCGCGCTGGCGGGCGAGACGGTCGATCCCGAGCGCACCGACGCGCCCGGCTGCCTCGTCGGCCGCGTGAACCGCGAGCCGCGCGAGGCCGACGTCACCTTCTGGCGCGACGTCGCCCCGATCCTCTGGAAGAACTGCGTCGAGTGCCATCGACCCGGCCAGCCCGGCCCGATGAGCTTCCTCGACGCCGACGAGACGGCCGGCTGGGCGCCGACCATCGCCGAGGTCGCCGGCAGCGGCCGCATGCCGCCGTGGCACGCCGACCCGCACGTCGGCCGCTTCAAGAACGAGCGCCGCCTCACCGATTCGGAGAAGCGCGTGCTCGAGCTCTGGGCCGCCAGCGGCGCGAAGGCGGGCGCCCCGGCCGACGCGCCGCCGCGCCCCGTCTTCGCCGACGCGACGTGGGAGATCGGCGCGCCCGACGTCGTCGTCGAGCTGCCCGAGCCGCAGCCGGTCCCGGCGACCGGCGTCGTCCCCTACCGCTACGCGCTCGTCGATCCCGGCTTCACCGAGGACCGCTGGATCGACCGCATCGAGGTGAAGCCGACGAACCTCGCGGTCACCCACCACGTGATGGTCTTCCTGGTCGGGCCGGGCCAGACGCCGCAGGAGGTCCTGTCGGGCACGGGCGGCATCGACGGCACCGCCTACTTCACGCAGCTCGTGCCGGGCGGCCGCGCGGTGCGGCTCCCCGAAGGCTGGGGCAAGCGCGTGCGCGCCGGCTCGCGCTTCTACTTCCAGCTCCACTACACGCCCAACGGCACCGAGACGAGCGACCGGACGCGCCTCGCGCTCGGCTTCGCGCGCGGCCCGATCGAGCGCGAGGTCACGGCGCGCACCGTGATGAACATGGGCTTCGTGATCCCGCCGAACGCCGAGGCGGCCAGCTTCGACGCGACGAGCCGGTTCCTCGCGCCGGCGCGGCTGCTCGCCGTGATGCCGCACATGCACGTGCGCGGCAAGTCGATGCGCGTCGAGCTCGAGCGCGCCGGCGCGCGCCGCACGCTGCTCGACGTGCCGAGGTACGACTTCAACTGGCAGCACACCTACCGCTTCGAGCAGCCCATCGACCTCGAGGCGGGCGACGCGATCCGCGTGACGGCCGTCTTCGACAACTCGGCGGGCAACCCGTTCAACCCCGACCCGAACGCGCGCGTCCGCTTCGGCGAGCAGACGTTCGACGAGATGCTGGTCGGCTTCCTCGACCTCGACGTGCCCGCGCCGGCCGCGGCGCCGGCGGGCGCGAAGTCCGGGGCGCGAGCGGGCGCCGGCGGCGGGAACTGAGCGCGGAGGCGCCGATGGCCGGCCGGGCCGCCGACTTCGCCGCCGTCGCGGTGAACCGCTTCCTCGGCTTCGAGCTGCGCGCCTGCGACGAGCGCGGAGCGACCGTCGCGTTCCGCCCGAAGCCCGACCACGCGCAGGAGTACGGCGTCGTCCACGGCGGTCTCCTCTCCGCGCTGGCCGACACCGCCGCCGTCTACGCCGTCCACCCTGCGCTGCCCGCCTCCACGCGGATGACCTCGATCGAGTTCAAGATCAACTTCCTCGCCGCCGCGCTCCCCGCGAACGGCGAGCTCCTCGCCCGCTCGAAGCTCGTGAAGAAGGGTCGCACCGTCGCCGTCGTCGCCGTCGACGTCGAGCAGTCCGGCACCGCGATCGCGACCGGCCTCTTCACCTACATCCTGCTGCCCGCGCCGCCGGAGCAGTGACTCCGTGGGCGTACCGATGTGGGCGTACCGATGCGGGAACAAAACGCCCGCGTGGGCGATTCGTTCCCGCATCGGTACGCCCACGGAGTGATGACGCTCTTCCGAGCGTGAACGTCGAGCGGTCGGCGGCATTCCATCGCGCGCGGACTCGCGCGCCGATGGAGCGACCTCATGCCGCGAGTGAGCGACTTCTACGGCATCGCGATCTACCTCTACTACCGCGACCATGCGCCGCCCCGCTTCCACGCGATCTAAGGCGAGTTCGAGGCCGCCTTCGCCATCGAGCCGCACGTCTGGTGCACGGCGACCTGCCGCCCAGGGCCGTCTGCCTCGTCGCCGCGTGGGCGAATCGCTACAGGTCCGAGCTGCTCGCCAATTGGGAGCGGGCGCGCGAAGGCAAGCCGTTGCTGCCGATCGCGCCGCTCGACTGAAGCACGGAGGCGCAGCCATGACCGGCCTGCTGCACGTCTCGCGCGCCCGGGTCTGCGGGCCCCACCGGCTCGACGTGACCTTCAGCGACGGGACGCGGAAGAGGATCGACCTCGCGTCGCTGCTCGACGGCGAGGTCTTCCTGCCGCTGCGAGATCCCGCCTACTTCGCGCGGGTCGTGGTCGACCCCGTCTGTCGCACCGTGGTCTGGCCCAACGGCGCCGACCTCGCGCCCGAGGCGCTGATGGCCCTGCCGGCGCTGGCGTGAGCCGGCGCGCCGCTCACTCCTTCACCGTGGCGAGCGGCTCCGCGAGGAAGTAGTCGGCCCACCACGGGTCGCCGGCCGCGGCGATCGTCGTGCGCAGTTCCTTCGCCCGCGCGAGCGCGGCGCGCGCCGCCTCCTCGTGGCCGAGCCGCCACTCGGCGAGCGACAGGTAGGCGTGGCTCGCCAGCGTCTCGAGGAGGTCGCCCGCGACCTCCAGCACGTCGGGCTCCGAGAGGATCGCGCGTGCCCGCTCGAGGTCGCCGGTGCGCAGGCAGGCGACGGCGAGGCTGCGGCGATGGTCGACCGCGGTCGGCGCGAGGCGGACGGCCTCCTCGGCGCGCGCCCGCGCCAGTGCGAGCGCCGCCTTCGACGCGCCGGGCGCGCGGACGCTTCCCCACGCCTGGCGCGAGAGGTCCTGCGGCGAGTCGCGGCGGTCGCGCGCGAGCGCCAGCGCCGCGGCGCGCACGCCGGGCGCGAGCGCGGCGTCGCGCTCGATCGCGGCGACGACGTCGGCGACGCGCACCGCGTTCGCCGCGAGGCCGTCGACGAGCGAGGTCGCCGCGATCCAGTCGGCCGCGCCATCGAGCTCGTGCTGGCGGCGCTCCTCCGCGGTGAACTCGCGCGGCCGGCGCCGCAGCGCGTCGGCCAGCGGGTCGAGCGGGAAGGAGCGCAGCGCTCCGTTCGCCGCGAGGGCCGTGACGCTCCGCCCGTCGGGCGCGAAGCGGGCCGACCAGACGATCGCGTCGAAGCCCGACAGCGACATCCGCCGCTCGCCGGTCGCGGCGCTCCAGACGTTGCCGCGCCCGTCGTAGCCCGACGTCGCGATCCACTGGTCGTCGGGCGAGAAGTCGAGCGAGGTGATCGCGAACTCCTGCGCCGGGAAGAGGCGGCGCGGCTCGCCGGTCGCGGGATCCCAGAGGCCGACCGTGTTGTCGTAGCTGCCGGTCGCCACGACGCGGTCGTCGCGGCTCCACCCCACGACGCGCACGTCGTCGTGGTGGCCCGAGAGTTCGTCGGGCGTGCTCCCCTTGCCGCCGAGCTGCGCGATCCGCGCGAGCCCCGGCACGCTCCAGACGATCGCGAGGTCGTCGTTGCCGCCGCTCACGAGCCGCGCGCCGGCATGGTCGAACGCGAGCACGCTGATCGAGCTGCCGTGCCGCTTCACCTCCTTCGCCACCGACGCGACGAGCTTCCCCTGCTGCCACTCCCACAGCCGCGGCGCGAAGTCGGGGCCGTCGACCGCCAGCAGCGACCCGTCGGGAGAGAAGGCGATCGCGCGCAGCTCGCCGCCCGGCGTGAAGCTCTTCAGCTGCGCGCCGCTGCGCGCCGCGAAGACGCGCACCCGCTCGTCGCTCGCGATCGTCGCGACGTGCTTGCCGTCGGCGCTCGCCGCGAGCCACGTCGGGAAGGCGCGCTCGTGGTGGTAGGTCGCGAGCCGCCGGCCGCTCGCCGCGTCCCACTGCACGGCCGTGCCGTCCTGCGCGAGGCTGAACCAGCGGCTGCCGTCCTCGCCGAGCGTCATCCAGGTCAGGTCGTCGCGATGGCCCTCCCACTCCCTGCGCTGCGCCGACGGCGGCGCGCGCCAGAGATGGGCGTCCCACGTCGCCGTCGCGAGGCGCGAGCCGTCGGGGCTGAAGACGACGGAGCGGACGCTCCGCTCGTGGACGGTGAAGGTGGAGAGGAGCGCGCCGTCGGCGACGCGGAAGAGGCGGGTCGATTCGTCGCGCCCGCCGACGGCGACGACGTCGCTGCCGGGCGAGAAGCCGAGCGCCAGGAGGCCGCGCCAGCCGGCGTTCACGCGCAGCCGCGGCTCGTCGCCGGAGAGGCTCCAGAAGACGAGCTGGTGGTCGCCACCGATCGTCGCGCAGCCGCTGCCGTCCGGCGCGAAGCGGGCGTCGTAGATCACGTCGTGGTGGCCGCGCCACTCGCGCAGCTGCCGTCCGGTGTCGAGGTCGAAGAGGCGCGCGCTGCCGTCGCGGCCCGCGGTCAGCAGCAGGCGCTGCAGCGGATGGAGGTCGACGGCGGTGAGCGCCCCCTTGTGGCCGGCGAAGACGCCGCGCAGTTCTCCGCTCTCGACGTCGAGGACCAGCGCGGCGCCGCGGTCGGTCGCGACCGCCAGCGTCCGGCCGTCGGCGTGGAGGCGCGCCATCTGCGGCTGCGCCGGCTTGCCGTCGACGAGGAGCTCGATCGTGCGCAGCGGCGCGCCGTCGGCCGTCCCGACCCGCACCGTCGCGTCGCCGCCCCACGCCACCAGCCGCTCGTCGTCGAGCCACTCGACGCCGCGCACCGGCGCCGCGAAGCCGCGCAACTGCGCCAGCTCGGCGCCGTCGGCGACGCGCCACACGCGCACGACGCGATCGCCGCCGGCCGTCGCGACGCGCGCGCCGTCGGGCGCGAACGCGACGCCGCTCACGGGCGTGTCGTGGGCCGAGAGATCGGCGACGACCTCGTGCGTCGCGACCGACCAGAGGCGCGTGACCCCCTTCGAGCCGGCCGTCGCCAGCAGCGCTCCGTCGGGGCTGAAGCGGACGTCGACGCAGTCGCTCTCGGGATCGTGGAGCGCCGCCTCTTCGTGGCACGCGTCGAGCGCGGCCAGGAGCGCGTCGTTCGCCAGCGCGGAGGGCGTCCGCTGCGCCCCCTCGATCGCGAGCAGGAGCGCGAGCGTCGGATCGTGGCCGGCGAGGCTCTGCGCGCGCGCGGCGAGGCGCAGCCCGTCGGCGCGCTCGCGCTGCCGGTCCGACTCGCGGCGCAGCCCCGTCTCGCGCTCGAACGCGCTCTTCAGCGCCGACTGCTTGCGCTTCTCCGCGACGGCCCAGATCGTCGGCGCCGCGACGACGAGCAGCCCGCCGAAGAGGAGCGCCGCGGCGCGGCCGGGATGGCGCTGCACCCAGCGGCGCGCGCGCAGCCACGCCGACGGCCGCCGCGCGTCGATCGGCCGGCGCTGCAGCACGTTGTCGAGGTCGCGCGCGAGGTCGGCCGCGCTGGCGTAGCGGCGCGCGAGCGCCCCCTCCATCGCCGTGAGGCAGACCGTCTCCGCCTCCCAGCTCACCGCGCGGTTGCGGGCCGACGGCGCCTCGACGCGGCCGACCTCGATCGCGCGCGCCGTCTCCTCGACGCTCTTGCCGCCGTGCGGCAGCCGGAGCGTGAGGAGCTCGTAGAGCGTGACGCCCAGCGCGTAGACGTCGCTGCGCGCGTCGATCGCCGCGTGGTCGCCGCGCAACTGCTCCGGCGGCGCGTAGGGCAGCGAGCCAAGCCAGCTCTGCGACTGCGTGAAGCGCTCGTCGCTGTCGGCCAGCGCCAGCCCGAAGTCGAGCAGCAGCACGCGGCCCGTCGAGGTGAGCATCACGTTCGACGGCTTCACGTCGCGATGGAGGATCCCGCGGCGGTGGGCGTGGTCGAGCGCGTCGGCCACCTGCCGCACGAGGCGCAGGCAGGTCTCCTCCCACGTCCCCTCGTAGAGCCAGCTCGCGCCGCCGTCCGTGCCGGGCTCGGCCGGCTGCGTCGCGCGCGCCGCCGCCTTCGCCGCCACCGCCTCCGCGAGGTCGCTGCCGCGGAGCGTCGCCGGATCGCGGCCGCGCAACGGCTGGAGCGCCTCGGCCAGCGTCGCGCCGGCGACGTGCTCCATCGCGTACCACGGCAGCCCGCCCTCCTCGCCGACCGCGTGGATCGTGACGATGCCGGGATGGTGGAGGCGCGCGATCGCCTCGATCTCGCGCCGGAACCGTTCGCGCGTGCGGCCGAAGTGGAGCAGCTCCGGCCGGATCAGCTTGAGCGCGACGCGCCGTCCGAGCGACCGCTGCTCCGCGAGGTGGACGACGCCCATGCCGCCCTCGCCGAGCCGCTCGAGCAGCACGAAGTCGCCCATCCGGGGCGGCAGCTCGGGCAGCGGCGCGCCGCTGCGCAGCATCCCGAGCGCGGCGAGCCGCTCGACGCGCCGGCGCAGCTTGGCGGCGAGATCAGGCTGCTCGCGGCAGAGCGCGTCGAGCGCGGCGGCCCCCTCCGCCTCCCACCGCTCGATGCAGGCGGCCACCAGCTCGCGCAGCCGGTCGGGCGCGCTGCCGGTCGAGCTGGCGGGCGGCGCGGGATCAGGGCGACTTGCCGGTTCCACGCGCGCTCTCCGGTGCCGCGTCCGCCGACTCCGCGCGCGCCGCGTCGATCGCCTCCATCTCGCGCTCGAGCCGGCGCTGCGACTCGCGCGAGCTGCCGTCGTCGCCGAGCTCCGCCAGCCGCGCGGCCGCCCGCTTCGAGAGCGCGACGTCGCCCGACGCGCTGCCGAGCGCCGCCATCTCGCGCCACGCCGAGTAGTTCCACGCGTCGCGCGCGACGACCGCCTCGAGCTCCGCCTTCGCCTCCGACCAGCGGCTGAAGACGCGCAGCATCTGCGCGCGATCGACGCGCGGCGACTGGCGCCACGGCTCGAGCCGCGCCGCCGACGCGTCCAGCAGCTTCATCGACACGGCGACCCCTTCCGGCGCGCGGCGGATCGCCTCGAACTTGAGCGACTCGGGGTGCTCGGGCTCGAGCGCCGCCGACCGCGCCATCAGCCCGAGGATCTCCGGGTCGTTGCCGCCGCGCTCCACGCCCGCGATCGACAGCGCGTCGAGCAGCGTCGACACCAGCGCGTAGCGCAGCTCGACGTCGTCGGGAAAGCGGTCGATCAGCGCGCGGCACTTGACCAGCCCGGCGCTGCTCGGGAGCTGCGCCGCCCGCTTGGTGTCGGCCAGCAGCGCCGCGAGCTCGCGGTTCGCCTTCGCCCGCCGCTCGAGCGCGGCGCGCCGCTCCGGCGCGAGGCGCGCGCCGTGGTCGGGGAAGAGCTCGAGCGCCGGCACGCAGAGCTGCGCGATCAGGTTGCTGCCCGGCGCGCTGTCGCCGGAGATCATCGCCTCCTCCGCCGCGTACTCGAGGCTCGGCCGCGCGTCGGTCGTGCGCGGGCCGTCGCCGGCGAACTTGCGCAGCGCCGCGGGTCCCGCCACGAAGCGGCGCAGCAGCGACACCGCGTCGTGCGGCCGGCCGCAGAGCGTCGTGTCGGGCACCTGCGCCGCCGCGAGCCGCGCCTCGAGCGCGTCCCAGTCGAGCTCGATCGGCCGCAGCGACCCGAGCAGGAAGATGTCGGGCTGCCCGAAGGTCGAGAACCAGAGCGAGGCGTGCGGGAAGGCGTCGAGGAAGGTGCGGACGATCGTGCGGACCGTCTCGGTCTCGAGGCCGTAGCCCTGCACCCACTGGACGCAGAGCCCGTGCTCCGGCTCGAGGCAGCCGGCGACGTCGCGGAACGACTCGGCGGTGTAGAGGTGGGCGACGCCCGGGATCCAGACGTTGCTCGGCTCGGAGATGACGAGGTCGTAGCGCTTGCCGCCGTAGCGCACCACGGTGCGCCCGTCGGCCTCGAGCATGCGGAAACGCGGGTCGCGGTCGCAGCGGCGGTTGACCGCCGCGAAGAGCGGCATCGTGTCGACCACCTCGGGGCTGATCTCGGCGCAGTCGAGCGACGCGATCGGGAAGCGGAGCACCTCGGCCGGCGTCTGGCCGGTGCCGAGCCCGATGACCAGCGCTTCCTTCGGCGCCGGATGGAGCGCGGTCGGCAGCGCTCCCAGCAGCCCCTGCGTCGCCATGTCGTCGCGATCGAGCGAGCCGGTGGTCTTGCCGTCGAGCTGGAGGTTCAGCACCTCGCCCACCTGCACGACCGTGACCGACGTCTCGAACGCCGAGCGATGGAAGCGGACGACCTCCTTCGCGTGGAGCGGCACCGCTTCGGCGTACGCGGGGACGTAGGCCGCGGTGTGCAGCACGCGCAGCGGCCAGCCCGGCACGAACCATGCGACCGCCGCCAGCGCCGCGGCCAGCGGGACGGCGGCGACGCGCGCGAGCTTCGGCAGCGGCAGCGACGCCAGCGCGGGCAGCGGCGTGACGAACGCGCCGGCCAGCACGAGGAGGAGCGCGTGGTCGAGGCGGAAGTTCGGCAGCACGCCCCACGCGACGACGCCGAGGCCGACGATGTTGCCGAGCGTGAGCGCGGCGTAGAGGCGGCTGGCGCGGCGCGCATCGCCCACCGGCGCGGAGGCGACCGCGGCCGAGTAGGAGGCGCCGAACGCCAGCGTGAGCGGCAGGAGGACGATCGTCGCGATCAGCGCGCGCAGCCGCAGGTGGGCGGCGAGGTCGATGACCCCTTCGGCGCGCTGCTCGACCACCATCCCGTTCAGCCACTCGACCTGCGAGACGACGAGCAGCCCGTAGGCGCCCGCGACCAGCCAGCAGGCGAGGTAGATCGCCGCCGCGACGCGCGGCCCGCGCTCGACGAGGCGCTTCACCAGCAGCGAGCCGAGGCCGAGGCCGGCGACGTAGATCGCCAGCACGACGGTGAACGCGCGCGCGGTCGGCCCGAGCAGCAGTCCGAGCAAGCGGAAGAGGAGCGCCTGGAGGCCGAGCGCCACCATGCCGCCGAGGAAGATCGAGAGGAGCATCGGCCCTTCGCGCGCGGGCGCGAGCGGAGCCGCAGCCGCAGCCGCAGCCGCAGCCGCAGTCGCGGGCGCCGGCGCGGCGGGCGCGGCGCGCGCGGAGTAGGCGGCCGGCGCGCGGCAGCGCATCAGCGCGACGAGGAGGAGCAGGTCGGCCGCGACGACGACGAGCGCGCCGTTCGTCACGCCGAGCCGCGGCACGAGGAGGAAGCCGCCGATCAGCGTGCCGAACGTCGCGCCGACCGTGTTCACGCCGTACGCGAGCGCCGCGCTGCCGCGTCCCGCCTGCCCGCGCTCGAACGCGGCGATCGCCATCGGGAACGAGAGCCCCATCAGGACCGTCGCCGGGATCATCAGCCCCGCGCCGGCGAGGCCGCGCAGCACCGAGCCCGTCCCGCTGCCGAGCAGCTCGCCGCGCGAGAAGGCGGCGAAGAGCGGATCGGCGAGCGGCATGCCGACGACCGCGCCGAACGAGAGGAGCGCCGCTCCGATCTCGGCGCGGAAGAAGAAGCGGCGCGGATCGGCGGTCCGCGCGAGGCGCGGCACGGCCAACGCGGAGCCGACGAAGAGGCCGGCCATGTAGACGCCGACCGTCGTGATCTGCGAGAGCGCGGTGCCGCCGACCCAAGGGATCATCGCCCGCGACCAGAGCACCTCGAGCGCCAGCGCCGTCAACCCCGTCATCGCCAGCGCGATCAGCAGCGGCCAGTCTCGTTTCACGGGCGGGGCGTCTCCGGGAGCGGCCGTCGCGTCGGGGCGGAGACTCTAGCCCTTCACGCCGGACGCGGCTTGCGGGCCAGCGCGCGGTCGAGCGCCGCGGCGAACGACTGCACGTCGCGCGGGCCGTAGGGCCGCGGGCCGCGCGTGTTCACCCCGGCGCCGCGCAGCTCCTCCATGAAGTTCCGCATCTGGAGCGCGGAGCCGACGTCGTCGGCCGTCCACTCGTGGCCGCGCGGATCGATCGCCGCCACCGCCTTCGCGACGACCGCCGCGGCGAGCGCCACGTCGGCGGTCACGACCACGTCGCCCGCCGCCGCCTGCTCCGCGATCGTGCGGTCGGCCTCGTCGGAACGGACCGCCACCGCGACGACGCGCACGAACGACGCGTAGGCGGGCGGCACGGAGAGGCGCTGGTTGGCGACCAGCACGACCGCCCGACCGAGCCGCTTGCCCGCGCGGAAGACGATGTCCTTCACCTCGCGCGGCGCCGCGTCGGCGTCGACCCAGATCGTCATGCCGGGCCGTCGGGCGCGGCGTCGTAGGGGACGGCGGGCTCCTTGCCCGCGTCGGGCGCGTGCCACGCCGGCGCGACGAGGCGACGCCCGTCGCCGCTGCGCTTCGCGTCGGGATCGTCGCGATCGGCCCGGTCCCAGAGCTTGCAGGTGACCTGCTTGTGCATCTGGTCGAGCCCCTCGCAGTAGTTCGTGAACTCGCAGCGCCGCACCTCGGCGCCGCGGCCGAGGCGCATCTTGAGGAACCAGTCGGGATCGGCCAGCGACTGGCGCGCCGCCGCGACGATGTCGGCGTCGCCGCGCGCGAGGATCTGCTCCGCCTGGTCCCACGTCGCGATGCCGCCGGCCGTGACCACCGGCGTGTCGTAGCCGAGCTGGCGCACCGCGCGGCGGATCGCGCCGGCCAGCGGCACGTTGCGGCCGAACGGCCCCTTCGCGTCGGAGAGGACCGTCGGCATGCACTCGTAGCCGCTCGGGCCGGTGTAGGGATAGACGGCGGCGCCGACTGTCGGCTGCTTCGCGTCCTCGAAGCGGCCGCCCTTGCTGATCGAGAGGAAGTCGAAGCCGGCGCGCGCGAACTCGAGCGCGAACCAGGTCGCGTCCTCGATCCGGTTGCCCCCCTCCACCACGTCGTCGCCGAGGAAGCGGACGCCGACCGGATAGTCGGTGCCGACCGCCTTGCGCACCGCGCGATAGACGAGGAGCGGCAGCGCGACGCGCTGCTCGCGCGCGCCGCCGAAGCCGTCGTCGCGCGTGTTCAGCCGCGAGAGGAACGACGCCATCGTGTAGGCGTGGGCGTAGTGGAGCTCGACTCCGTCGAAGCCGGCGTCGCGCGCGCGGCGGGCGGCGGCGGCGAAGATGGGCGGCAGCGTGCGCGGCAGCTCGCGCACGTGGTCGAGGTGGAGGTCCGTGACCCGCTCGCGGTAGCCGAAGCGGTACGACTCGAGCTCGCGCGCGTCGAGCACCTGCTCGATCAGCTCCTCGTCGGCCGCCGCGAGGAAGGCGCGCACGTCGGCCTCGGCCGCGCGCCACCACGCCTCGTCGCCCGTGACCTCGACGAGCGCGTCGCGGTGGCGGTCGGCGAGCTCGAGGAAGCGGCCGAAGTACTTCGCCTTCGGCGGGCGGCGCTTCACGGCGAGGAAGTCGATCAACTGGAGGAAGAGGCGCGTCTCGCCGCGGCTCGCCTTCGCGACCGCCTCGACCAGGCGCGTCAGTCCCGGCAGGAAGCGGTCGTGGCCGGCGCGCAGCAGCGGCCCGCTCGGCACGTCGCGCACGCCCGTCGCCTCGACCACGATCGCGCCCGGCCGGCCGGCGGCGAAGCGGGCGTACCAGTCGACGACGTCGTCCGTGACGTGGCCCTCGTCGGTCGCGCGCCACGGCACCATCGCCGGCACCCACGTGCGCTGCTGCAGCGTCGCGCGCGCGATGCGGATCGGCTTGAACCAGCGGCCGTGCGCCGCCTCCTCCACCGTCGGCCAGTTGGCCGGCGGCAGCGGATGGCGCTGCGCGGGAGTCGGGTGCCACATCGGTCGGTGCACGCTAGCGTCGCGCGCCACCGGCGACATGAAGCGACTCCTCCACCTCGATCCCGGCGAAGGCCGCGTACGGCGCGCCCTCGTGCGGCGCAAGCGCGACTGGCTGGCGGCGCGCGGCGTCGAACTCGTGCTGGCCGACGACTGGATCGCGCCGGAAGAGCGCGAGCTCTACGCGGGCTGCGTCCTGCTGCCGCCGGCCGAGCAGGTGGCGGCGCGACTCGCCGCGTTGCGGCGCGCGCCCGAGCTCGCGCGTCTCGACGGCGTGCTGCTGCAGAGCGAGGCGGCGCTGCCGGCCGGAGCGCTCCTCGCGGCGGAGCGCGGGCTGCCCGGCCCGGATCCCGCGACGGCGCTGCGCTGCCTCGACAAGTCGGCGACGCGCGCGGCGCTCCGTGCCGCCGGCGTCGCGCAGCCCGAGTTCGTCGTGGCGCGCGACGCCGCCCAAGTGCGCCGCTTCGGCGAGGCGCACGGCTGGCCGGTGATGGTGAAGGCGTTCGCGTCGACCATGGCGCGTCTCGTGACGAAGGTCGACGCGCCGAGCGCCGCCGACGACGCGGTCGCGCGCGTGCGCGATGGGCTGGCGCGCTCGCTCGACGTCGCGCGCCTCGCCGACTTCGCGCGCGCGGCGCGCCTCGACCTTGCCGCCGACCCGCGCGAGGCGTTCCTCTGCGAGTCGTTCGCGCCGGGCGCGCCGCTCGAGTGCGACGGCTTCGTCGTCGGCGGCCGCGCCCGCCCGTTCGGCGTCATCGAGCAGGTGATGACGCCCGCGCCGCACCTCTACTTCGAGGGCTACCTGCTGCCGGCCGACCTCGCCGCCGCCGCGCGCGACCGCGTCGCCGCGACCAGCGCCCGCGCGGTCGAGGCGCTCGGCCTCGACGCCGCCGGCTTCTCGGTCGAACTCCGCTTCGACGGCGAGGTCGCGCGCGTCATCGAGGTGAACGGCCGGCTCGGCGAGGACCACGGACTCTGGCCGCTCTTCGCGCGCGCGGCGGGGCGCGATCCGTTCGAGCTCGCCGTCGCGATCGCGCTCGGCGAACGGCCGACGTGGGGCTGCGCCAGCGGCGCCGCGGGCGAACGGCGCCACGCGGTCGCGTTCGCCTGCCAGTACGAGGAGCGCGACGTGACCGCGGTGCCGCCGCCCGCCGACGTGGCCGCGCTGCTCGACGGCGCGCGCTTCCTCGAGGCGGGACTCTGCGTCGAGCCGGGCGACGAGCTCCACGCTCCGCCCCATCCCGAGACCTTCCCCCACCTCGCGTGGCTCCTCGCCTCCGATCCCGCGTCGAGCCGCGCCGCGTTCGCCGCCGCCCGCGCGCGCGTCGCGACGCTGCCGATCGGCCTCGCGCGGCGCTGCTACGATCGCGCGCCGTGACGCGCTCCACCGCAACGTCCGCCGCGACTTCCGCCGCTCCCGCCGTCCCGGCGTCGCACGAGCTGGCGCGCGACGTGCTGGCCGGCCTCTCCGCGCCGCGCAAGTCGCTGCCGTGCCGCTGGTTCTACGACGCCGCCGGCTCGCGCCTCTTCGAGGAGATCTGCGCGACGCCGGAGTACTACGTCACGCGCGCCGAGGACGAGCTCTTGCGCGACCACGCCGACGCGATCGTCGCGCAGGCGCCGCGCGACGCGACGCTGGTCGAGCTCGGCAGCGGCAGCGCCGCGAAGACGCAGCGCTTCGTCGCGGCGCTGCTCGCGCGGCAGCCGCGGCTGCGCCTCGTGCTGATCGACATCTCCGCCGCCGCGCTGGCCGAGAGCACGCGCACGCTGCGCGCGCGCTTCCCGGCGCTCGACGTCGCGACGGTGGCGGCGGAGTACGGCGACGGGCTGGCTCGGCTCGGCGAGCTGGCGCGCGGGCCGAAGCTGCTGCTCTGGCTCGGCAGCAACGTCGGCAACTTCGATCGAGGCGGCGCCGCCCGCTTCCTCTCCGGCGTGCGCGACCGCATGGCCGCCGACGACCGCCTCGTGCTGGGCGTCGACCTGCGCAAGGAGCGCGCGACGCTGGAGGCGGCGTACGACGACGCCGCGGGCGTGACCGCGCGCTTCAACTTGAACCTGCTCGCCCGCGTCAATCGCGAGCTCGGCGCCGACTTCGACCTCGCCGCCTTCCGCCACCGCGCACGGTGGGAGGAGCGCGAGGGTCGGATCGTGATGGAGCTGGTGAGCACGCGCGCGCAGCGCGTCACGATCGGCGCGCTCGGCCGCGCCTTCGACTTCGCCGCCGGCGAGGCGCTCCACACCGAGGACTCGTTCAAGTACTCGCCGACCGAGATCGACGCGCTCGCGAGCGGAGCGGGACTGACGGTCGTCGGCCGCTGGTTCGACGGCGCGCGCCGCTTCAGCGAGAACCTGCTGGCGCCGCGCTGAGCAGCGCGTCCATCGCGGCGACGACCGCGTCGTGGAGCGCGTCGGGCCACGTCGCGAGCGCGTCGTGGCCGAGGCCGGGGACGATCGTCCGCGCCGCGCGCGGGAAGAGGGCGCGCACGCGGGCCGCCTCGTTCGCGGAGATGACCGCGTCGGCGCCGAGCTCGACGATCGCCACCGGCACGCGCACCGCCGCGAAGGCGCTCGCGTCGGTCGCCCCGTCGAGGTCGCTCGCCATCAGTCGCTCGCGCGGCGCGCGGCGCGCCGCCGGCAGCCAGCACCACCACCAGCGGCTGCGGCGCAGCGCGGCGCCGCGCGCGCGATCGGGCGCGCCCGACGCGATCAGCAGCACGCCCGCGACGCACTCCGGCCGGAACTGCAGCAGCGCCTGCGCGACCTGGCCGCCGAACGAGAGGCCGACGACGAACGTGCGTCGGCAGCCGAGCGCGGTGATCGCGTCCCCGTAGCGCTCGGCCCATGCGCGCGGCGCCACGACCGGCGTCGAGAAGAGCGGCAGGCCGAACGTCTTGCCGCGCTCGGCGCACGCCGACGTGAATCGCTCCGAGACGCCCCCGCGGCTCGGCGGCAGCAGCAGCCACGCCGTCTCCGCTGGCGCCTCGTCGTTGGCCTCCACCGCTACCATCCCCGCCCCATGACGCTGCCGCTGCTCGCGCTCGCCTTCCTGGCGCTCCTGGCGTTCGGCTACAAGCTCCACGGCGGATACGTCGCCCGCGCGCTCGGGCTCGACGACCGCAAGGCGACGCCGGCCCACACACGGCAGGACGGCGTCGACTTCGTGCCGACGCGGCCCTTCTACCTCTTCGGCCAGCACTTCTCGGCGATCGCGGCGGCCGGCCCGATCGCCGGCCCGATCAACGCGTGCGGCGCGTTCGGCTGGCTGCCGTGCCTGATCTGGATCGCGTTCGGCGTCGTGTTCATCGGCGCCGTCCACGACTTCCTCGCGCTGGCCGCGTCGATGCGCCACGGCGCGCGCAGCCTCGCCGAGATCACGCGCGAGCAGCTCGGCAGCAAGGCGGGGCGCGCCTTCCTCCTCTTCATCGCCGTCGCGCTGGTCTACGTCGTGATCGCCTTCACCGACACGACCGCGTCGACCTTCCTCGCCGGCGACGAGCCGTTCGCGGGCGAGGCGACGCCGTTCAACCCCGGCGGCGCGGTCGCGATCGCGAGCCTCCTCTACCTCGGCCTCGGCATCGCGCTCGGCGTCGTGCAGCGCGCCGCGCCGCGCGCGCCGCTCTGGCTGCTGACCCTGCTCTTCGTGCCGGCGACCTTCCTGCTCTGCTGGTCGGGCACGATCCCGCGCCTCTCGCAGCTCCTCGCGTTCGAGGGGCCGTCCGCCTACCGGACGTGGTGCTTCGCGATCCTCGGCTACTGCGGCATCGCGTCGCTGCTGCCGGTCTGGCTGCTGCTCCAGCCGCGCGGCTACCTCGGCAGCTTCATCCTCTACGCCGCGCTCGGCGCCGGCGTGATCGGCATCGCGCTCGGCGAGGCGAGCGGCAAGGTCGCGATCACGGCGCCCGCCTTCAAGGGCTGGGACGGCGGCCCGACCGGCATGCTCTTCCCCTTCCTCTTCGTGACGATCGCGTGCGGCGCCTGCTCGGGCTTCCACGGCCTGGTCTGCTCGGGCACCACCAGCAAGCAGGTCGACCGCGAGAGCCACGCGCGGCCGGTCGGCTACGGCGCGATGCTGGCCGAGGCGTTCGTCGCGCTGATCGCGCTGGTCATCGCGATGACGGCGGTCGGCGGCGGCGGCAAGCCGGGCAAGGTCTACGGCGACGGGATCGGCCGCTTCCTCACGCTGGTCGTCGGCGAGGAGCATCGCCGCTTCGTGACGACCTTCGGCGCGATGGCCTTCTCCACCTTCGTCTTCGACACGCTCGACGTCTGCACGCGGCTCGGCCGCCACCTGGTGCAGGAGCTCACCGGCTGGAAGGGGAAGGGCGGCGCGCTCGCGGCGACCGTCGTCGCGCTGGCGCCGCCGGCGGCGGTCCTCGCCTTCGCGCAGCCGAACGACTCGCTCCGCTTCTGGTCGCTCTTCGGCGCCTCGAACCAGCTCCTCGCGGCGCTGACGCTGCTCACGCTGATCGTCTGGCTGCGGCGCAGCGGCAAGCGGTGGCGCTTCGCGCTGCTGCCGATGCTCTTCGTGCTGGCGACGACGGTGGTGGCGCTGGTCGGGATCGCCTCGCGCAGCATCGCCGGCCTGCGCGCGCGGCTGCGCGACGGCGGCGGCTTCGGCGTCGAGCTCGGCAACGGGGCGGCGAGCATGCTGCTCCTCGCGCTGGCCGCCTACCTCGCCGTGACCGCGGTCGCGCGGCTGCGCGCGCCCGTGCCCGCCGCGCCGCCGGAGAGCGCGTGACCGCGCGCCCGTTTGGGCGCGACCGCGCCGCCCGGCATCATCCTCGCCCACCGCCATGCCGACCCTGACCGACCTGCTCGTCGTCGCGATCCTCCTCGGCTGCAACGCGCTCCTCGCCGCCTATGAGATGGCGATCTCGGCCGTCTCGATGGCGCGCCTCGCCTCGCTCGCGAAGAGCGGCACCCGCGGCGCCGCGGCGGCCGTGCGGATGAAGTCGCAGATCGAGCGGACCCTCGCCGTGGTCCAGCTCGGCATCACGCTGATGGGCGCGATCACCGGCGTCTACGGCGGCGCCGAGGTCGGGGAGCAGCTGGCGCCGCGGCTCGAGGAGGCGCTCGGCATGTCGGAGCGCGCCGCCGACCTGCTCGCGCTCGCCGCGGCCGTCGTGCCGCTCGCCGTCCTCACGATCGTCTTCGCCGAGCTCGCCCCGAAGGTGCTGGCGATCCGCTACAAGGAGCGCGTCGCCTGCGTCCTCTCGCCGGGGATGGCGCTCTTCGCGCGGATCGCGGCGCCCGCGGTCACGCTGCTCGAGGGCGCGGTGAAGCTGCTGCTCGCGGCGCTGACGCGGCTGCGCGGCAAGCGCGGGCCCGAGGTGCGCGACGCCTCCTCGCTCCACGAGCTGCAGGCCGCCGCCGCGCTGGCGCGCACCGCGAAGCTGATCGGCGCGCGCGAGGAGCGGATCGTCACGTCGGCGGCGCAGCTCTCGAGCCGCCAGCTGCGGGAGATCGCGCTGCCGGCGGCCGACATCTCGCTGATCCCGATCGACCTCACGATCGAGGAGGCGCTGGTGCGCGCCCACCTCGACATGCACACCCGCTTCCCGGTCGCGCGCGACGTCGCCGACCCGCAGACGATCGAGGGCTACATCACGTTCAAGGACCTCGTCGCGCTGCTGAAGATGTCGGACGGCACGCGCGGACTGCAGGCGATCACGCGGCCGATCCGGCGGATCGAGGGCACGCGCACGATCTCGGCGGCGCTGGACGAGATGGTGCACGGCCGGACCCACATCGCGCTCGTGACCGACGAGAGCAAGCGGGTCGCCGGCCTCGTCACGATGGAGGACATCCTCGAGGAGCTGGTGGGCGACATCGAGGACGAGTTCGACCGCCTGCCCAACCACCTGCTGACGACCGGCGGCGGCGTGATCGTCGGCGGCGGCGTGCCGGTGGCGACCGTGCGCCGCCAGCTCGGGCTGCCGCCCGCCGACCACGAGAGCGCGGGCGTGCCGGGCGAGCGGCCGCTGCAGCTCGCCGACTGGGTGCAGCGCGAGCTCGGGCGCGCGCCGGTCGGCGGCGAGACGGTGCGCCTCGGCGGCCTCGAGATCGTCGTGCGCAAGCTGCGGCGGAAGAAGCTCGCCGAGGCGTTCGCCCGCGCCGCCGCGCCGCGGTAGCCGCGTCCACGCTGCTACTCTCTGCCGCCCCATGATCGTCGTGATGCAGCAGGAGGCGGCGCGCGCCGAGGTCGCCGCGCTGGTGGCCCGGGTCGAGGGCGAGGGCTTCGCCGCGCACGAGTCGCGCGACGAGGGGCGCACCGTGGTCGGCGTCGTCGGCCAGGGCGCCGAGCGGCTGCGCGAGACGCTCTCCGCGATGCGCGGCGTCGAGCGCGTCGTCGTCGTCGCGCCGCCGTGGAAACTGGCGAGCCGCGAGTGGCGGCGCGGCGGCACCGTCGTCGAGGTCGGCGGCGTCGCGATCGGCGGCGGCAAGCCGGTCACGATCGCCGGCCCCTGCGCGGTCGAGTCGCACGCGCAGCTCCTCGCCATCGCGGAGGCGGTGAAGGCGGGCGGCGCGCAGCTCCTGCGCGGCGGCGCCTTCAAGCCGCGCACGTCGCCCTACGCCTTCCGCGGGCTCGGCGCCGAGGGGCTCAAGATGCTGCGCGACGTCGGCGACCGGACCGGGTTGCCCGTCGTGACCGAGATCCTCGCGCCCGCCGACATCGACCTCTTCGTGCGCCACGCCGACGTGCTGCAGGTCGGCGCGCGCAACATGCAGAACTTCCCGCTGCTCGACGAGGTCGGCCGCGTCGGCAAGCCGGTGCTGCTGAAGCGCGGCCTGATGGCGACGATCGACGAGCTCCTGCTCGCCGCCGAGTACGTCCTCGCGCGCGGCAACTCGAAGCTGATCCTCTGCGAGCGCGGCATCCGGACCTTCGAGACCGCGACGCGCAACACGCCCGACATCGCCGCGATCCCGGTCGTGAAGGAGCTCTCCCACCTCCCGATCCTCTTCGACCCGAGCCACTCGACCGGCGCGCGCCGCCTCGTCGCCCCGCTCGCCCGCGCCGCCATCGCCGCCGGCGCCGACGGCCTCCTGATCGAGGTCCACGTGAAGCCCGAAGAGGCGCTGTGCGACGGCAACCAAGCGCTCCTGCCCGCGGAATTCGCGGCGTTGAAGAGCGACGTGGATGCGATCGCGGGCGTACTGATGCGGGAACGAATCGCCCGCTGAAATCGCCCGCGGGCGTACCGATGCGGGAACGAATCGCCCGCATCTTCCGCACACTCGTCCCGCGCCCGTCACCGCGCCGCTCCGCCGTCGTCTTCTTCGCCCGCATCCAGCGAAGGAGAGCGCCATGCCCATCGCTCGCCGACAGGACGAGCCCGGCAGCTTGCACCACGTCATCAATCGCGGCATCGCGCGCCGAACGCTGTTCGAGACGCGCCGCGACTGCCGCAAGCTCCTTTCGCTCTTCGCCCGCGCCGTCCACCGCGGGCAAATCGAGCTCATCGATTTCGCCCTGATGACGACGCACTTCCATGCGCTCGTGCGGTGCCTTGACGGCAACCTCTCCCGTACGATCGGGTGGATCGAGCAGCAGTACGTCCGCTGGTTCAATCGCGGGCGCCGGCGCGACGGGCCGCTCCACCGCAGCCGCTTCCTCTCGTACCGCATCTGGACGCCGCCCCATGAGCGGAGCGTCCGCCTCTACATCCTCGAGAACCCGGTGGTCGCGCGCCTCGCGCGGCGGCCCGAGGACTATCCGTGGTCGAGCGCGGCGTTCCGCGCGCGGCCGCGTCCGCCGCTCTGGCTCGCGCTCCGTCCGCCGATCGTGGCGCGCCGGACCGAAGCGGAGCGCGCCGCGGCGCGATGGGTGGTCGAGCGTTCGCTCCGCGGCATCCATCCGGCGCGAGCGCCGGACGCGGCCGAGTCGCTGCTCGACGCCGCGCCCGCCGCGGTGCGCGCCTGGATGGAGCGCAAGGCGCTGCTCGCCGACGGGACGGTGCCAGGAGTCGTCGTCGCCGCGCCGTCGATGATCGACGCCGCGCTCGTCGCGACGCCCTGGCCCGGCGAGCCGCGTGATGCCGACGCGAGACTCGCGCACGACGACCGCATCGCGCCGCGCGTGTTCCTGCTGCGCTCGCTGGCAGGCCTCACCTGGGGCGAGATCGCGCGCCACTGCCGCGTGCCGCGCAGCTCGGCGCAGCGAGCCGGCGAGCGCCATTTCCTTCGAGCGCGTGGCGACGCGGACTATCGCGCGTGGTCGGCAGTGGTCGCGCGACGGGCGATCGAACGGACGCTGGGGAAAGCGACGACGGCGCGGGAGGCGGCCGCGTAGGAAGCGGGCGGGGAGAGTGTGCGGAAGATGCGGGCGATTCGTTCCCGCATCAGTACGCCCTCACGCCAGCAGCGGCTTCAGCACGTGGCCGCTGACGTCGGTCAGGCGGAAGTCGCGGCCTTGGTGGCGGAAGGTGAGGCGCTCGTGGTCGAGGCCGAGGAGGTGGAGGAGGGTGGCGTGGAGGTCGTTCACCTCGACGGGGTCCTTCACGATGTTGTAGGAGAAGTCGTCGGTCTCGCCCCACGTGATGCCGGGCTGGATGCCGCCGCCGGCGAGCCAGATCGTGAAGCAGCGCGGGTGATGGTCGCGGCCGTAGTTCTCGCGCGCGAGCGCGCCCTGGCAGTAGACGGTGCGCCCGAACTCGCCGGCCCACATGACGAGCGTCTCGTCGAGCAGCCCGCGCTGCTCGAGGTCCTCGATCAGCGCCGCGATCGGCTGGTCGACGGCCTTGCTCTGCTGCCGGATCTCGCCCGGCAGGTTGCCGTGCTGGTCCCAGCCGCGCATGTAGAGCTGGATGAAGCGCACGCCGCGCTCGGCGAGGCGCCGCGCGAGCAGGCAGTTCGCCGCGAACGTGCCGGGCTTCCTCACGTCGGGACCGTAGAGCGAGAGCGTCGTCTCCGCCTCGCCCGACAGGTCGACGAGCTCCGGCACCGACGCCTGCATCCGGTAGGCCATCTCGGCCTGCGCGACGCGCGCCTCGATCTCGGGATCGAAGGTGCGCTCCGCCTCGCCCGCGTTCAGCTCGCCGACGAGGTCGAGCAGCGCGCGACGGTCCTCGCGCGCGACGCCGGGCGGATCGGCGAGGTAGAGCACGGGATCGCCGCCGCTGCGCAGCTTGCAGCCCTGGTGCTCGCTCGGCAGGAAGCCGCTGCCCCAGAAACGGGCCGAGAGCGCCTGCATGTTCCCGAAGCCCTGCGTGATCAGCACGACGAAGGTCGGCAGGTTGTCGTTCATCGAGCCGAGCCCGTAGCTGGTCCACGCGCCGAAGCTCGGCCGGCCGGGCTGCTGGTGGCCGGTCTGGAAGAAGGTGATCGCCGGCTCGTGGTTGATCGCGTCGGTCCGCATCGACTTGATGAAGCAGAGGCGGTCGGCGACGCGCCCGAGATTCGGCATCAGCTCGCTGATCCACGCGCCGTCGGCGTGATTCGGATACCGCGTGAACTTGAACATCGTCGGCGCGACCGGGAAGCGCGCCTGCCCGCTGGTCATGCCGGTCAGGCGCTGCCCCTGCCGGATCGAGTCGGGCAGGTCCTGGTCGAACCGCTCGGCCAGACCCGGCTTCCAGTCGAACAGGTCGAGCTGGCTCGGCGCCCCCTCCATGTGGAGGTAGATCACTCGCTTCGCCTTCGGCGCGAAGTGGGGCAGCGCCACCGAGCCGTCGCGGCGCGAGCCGCTCGCCGGCGCGCCGCCCATCGCCCACCCCTTCGGCGCGAGCAGTTGCGCGAGCGCGGTCGTGCCGAGCGCGCCGGCCAGCGTCTTCGCGCCGCTGGCGAAGAAGCGCCGTCGCGTCAGGAAGAGCTGGCGTTCGCGGATCGGTTCCACGGCGGTGCTCCTTCGTTCCCCGCTCAACCCCGGCAGATCGTCGCGTCGAGCTGCAGCAGCGCGCTCGCGACCAGCGTCCAAGCCGCCAGCTCTTCGGGCGGCAGCGCGGCGTCGGTCGGCGCCTCCCCCACCTCGACCAGCTGTTTCGCCGCCGCGACGTCGGCTCCGTAGCGCGCGCGGAACTTCGCCAGCGCCGCGGCCAGCCGCGCCGCCTCGTCACGATCGGGCTCGCGCGACGTGCAGCGCAGATGCATCCGCGCCAGGCGCGCCGCGTCGTCGCCCGCCTCGTGCAGCGTCCGCGTCGCCAGCGCGCGCGCCGCCTCGACGAACTGCTCGTCGTTCCAGAGGACCAGCGCCTGCAACGGCGTGCTGGTCGGCGTGCGCCGGATCGTGCAGAACTCGCGCGTCGGCGCGTCGAACGTCTGCAGCGACGGCGGCGGGCAGGCGCGCTTCCAGTAGGTGTAGAGGCTGCGGCGCCAGAGCTCGTCGCCCTGTCCGCGCACGAAGAAGCGCGTGTTGGAGGCGGGCATCGCCACCTCCTGCCAGAGGCCGTCGGGCTGGTAGGGCTTCGCCGACGGTCCGCCGAGCCGCTCGACGAGCAGGCCCGAGACGTAGAGCGCCTGGTCGCGCAGCTGCTCCGCGTCGAGCCGCCGCCGCGGGTACCACGCGAGCCAGCGATCCTGCGGATCGCGCGCGCGCACGTCGGGCCGCGTCTGCGACGACTGGCGGAAGGTCGCGCTCGTCACGAGGCGGCGGACCAGCGCGCGCACGTCCCAGCCGCCGTCGCGGAACTCGACGGCGAGCCAGTCGAGCAGCTCGGGATGGCTCGGCCACTCGCCCTGGTAGCCGAAGTCCTCGCTCGTCGCGACGATCCCGGTCCCGAAGAGGAGCTCCCACCAGCGGTTCACCGCGACGCGCGCGACGAGCGGCTGCTCCTTGCTCACCAGCCACTGCGCGAGGCCGAGGCGGTTCTTCGGCGCGTCGGGCGGCAGCGCGCCCAGCGCGGCCGGCACCGCGCGCCCCACCGGCTGCTCCGCGTCGGGCTTGTCGTACTCGCCGCGCTTCAGCACGAAGGCGGGCCGCGGCGCCATCGCCTCCTTCATCACCATCGTCTGCGGCAGGCGCGCCTCGATCGCGGCGCGCTGCTGCTCGAGCTGCGCGACCTTCTCGCGCCGCTCGCGCCAACCGGGCGAGTAGTCCTGCTTCCACGCCTCGTGGAGCGCGGCCGCGAGCTTCGCGGGACGCGCCTCGGCCGGGAAGAGCGACGCGACGAGCGCGCCGGCCAGCTCGCCCGCGCGCGCGAGCCCGCGCCAGTAGAAGGCGCTCGGCCCGCCGGTGTTGCCGACCGCGATCACGAGGAGGTGCTCGCCCGCCGGAAGGTCGAAGGCGATCCGCTCCTGGTCGGCCGCCGCCGGCCGGTCGACCTTGTTCGCGGCGATCTCCTTGCCGTCGAGGTACAGCCGGAAGGAGTCGTCGCTCCCGAGGCTCGCCTCGACGCGCCGCGCGCTCGGCGCGAAGAGGCGGCGCGCGACGTAGTCGACGCCGATCACGCCGCCGGGGAGGTCGTTCACCACGCCGTCGACCGCCGTCGCGTCGAAGCGCCACGCGGCGTCCGACGGGCCGAACTTCTTCTTGCGGTCGAGGCGCCGCTCCTGCTCCGGTCCGAAGGTCGCGTCGAAGACGGCCGCGCGATCGGCGACCGCGAAGGGGCCGGCGACATGCCAGCCGCCCTGCGCCGTCGGCAGCGCGTCGAGCGCGGCGTCGGCGATCGTCGCGGCGCCGAGGCGCACGCGGCCGAGCGAGTGCTCGGCGTAGATCGAGCGGAACTGCAGCGTGACGCGGAGCTCGCTGCCGCCGGCGAAGCCGAACGGCTGCTCGGCGAGCAGCAGGAGCGACCGCTCGCCCTCCTGCTGGTGGGCCGCGACGGCCCAGCCGAACGGGTCGGGATCGAGCACGTCGACGACGCGGTAGTCGCCGTCCTGCTGCTCGACGTCGGCCCACGCCCACGTGAAGCGGACCGGCTGCTGTTGCTTCGGGTCGGCGAGCGACGTGGCCACGAGTTCGACGCCCGACACGACGGCGTTGCCGTTGAAGGCGCGACCGACGCGGCCGTTCAGCGACGGATCGGTCAGCGCGTCGAGCCGCAGGAGCCGCAGCCCCTCCGCCTGCGTGCGCACGACGATCTCGAAGTCGTCCTGCGCCGGATTGGGTCCGCTCGCCAGCAGCGAGCCGTCCGGCTGCGGCGCCAGCGTCGCGCCGCCGCGGGCCGTCGCGCGCACCAGCTCGAGCGGCGCCCACGCGACGCCCGACCTCGCGGCCTGCCCGGCGACGAACTTCGCCTCCTCCTCGCGCTCCTGCGGCGGCTCCTCGGCCAGCGCCGCGCGCGCCCGCTCCAGGTTCGCGTCGAGCTGCGCCTCCTCCTCGCGCTGCGCCGCGTTCGCCACCTTCATCGCCGGCTCGAAGGCGCGGTTCGAGTCGGGGAGCTGCGAGTAGAGGCCCGGCTCCTCGATCGAGTTGAAGAAGGCGAAGAGCGAATAGAAGTCGCGCTGCGTGATCGGGTCGTACTTGTGGTCGTGGCAGCGCGCGCAGCCGAGCGTCAAGGCCATGAACACGCTGCCGGTCGTCGCGACGCGGTCGACCGCGTACTCGACGAGGTACTCCTCCGCGATCGCGCCGCCCTCGTCGGTGGTCACGTGGTTGCGATGGAAGCCGCTGGCGATCCGGTCGGCGTCGGTCGCGCCGGGCAGGAGGTCGCCCGCGAGCTGCTTCACCACGAACTGGTCGAACGGCATGTGGTCGCGCAGCGCCTGCAGCAGCCAGTCGCGCCACGGCCAGATCTGCCGCCCCGCGTCGGTGTGGATCCCGCAGGTGTCGGCGTAGCGCGCCGCGTCGAGCCACGGCGTCGCCATCCGCTCGGCGAATCGGCTGCGCCAGGGCTCCTCGTCGAGGAGCTTGTCGACCCACTGCTCGTAGGCGTCGGGCCGCGCGTCGGCGAGGAAGGCGGCGCGCTCCTCGGGCGTCGGCGGGAGCCCGGTCAGCTCGAGGAAGAGGCGGCGCAGTTGCGTCGCGCGGTCGGCCTCGGGCCCCGGCTCGACGCCCTGCTCCTCGAGCTTCGCGGCGACGAAGCGGTCGATCTCGTTGCGGCACCACGCCTCGTGCTTCACGGCCGGCACCGGCGGCCGCGTCGGCGGCACGAACGACCAGTGCGGCTCGTAGCGCGCGCCCTGCTCGATCCAGCGCTTCAGCAGCGCCTGCTCGTCGTCGTTCAGGGCCTTCTTGCGGCTCGACTCCGGCGGCATCCGCTTCTTCGGCGACGCGTGCGTCACGCGCAGCCAGAGCTCGCTCGCGTCGGGATCGCCGGGCACCAGCGCGGCGCCGTTCTCCCGTTCCGCCAGCGCGCCGGCGGGATCGTCGAGCCGCAGCTCGGCGCGGCGCTGCTTCTCGTCGCGGCCGTGGCAGACGAAGCAGCGGTCGGAGAGGAGCGGTCGGATGTCGCGGTCGTAGCGGACGATCGCCGGCGGCGGAGCGCCCGCGCCCTCGGTCGGATCGGCCGGCACGTCGACGGTCATGCCCTCGGTTCTCCAGCTCGCGCCGTCGCGACGGGCAGCGCCCGCGACCTGATCCCTGCTCGGCGGCGCACGACTTTGCCGCGCCTCCGCCCTCTCCGCTAGCGGCGCGCCGCCCCCGCCGGCAACGCCGCCAGCAGCGCCGCCAGCGTCTGGTGGCCGCGCAAGTGGCTCACGATGCGCCCCTCGCCGTCGAGGATCCACGTGACCGGCGTCACGTGCGCCCACGTCGTCCCCTGGAACTGCTCGACGAACGCCGCGTCGGCCATCACGACCGCGTGGCGGTAGTCCATCGTCCGGAGCGTCGCCGCGGTCACGCCCGGCGGGTAGCCCTCGACCGCGTCCATCATCACGCTCACCAGCCGCGCCTTCTCCGGATCGAGCCGGTCGGCCAGCTGCACGATCGCGTCGCGCTCCTGCAGGCACCCTTCGCACTTGGAGCGGAAGAAGGAGAGGACGAGCGTCTTGCCGCGCGCGTCGAACGAGGTCACGCGCTTGCCCGACCCGTCGGCGAGCGGGAGGTCGAGGTCGATCGTCCGCTCGTGCGCGGCGGAAAGGCGGCGGTCGACCCACCAGCGCACGCCGCGCGTGGCCGCGAACCAGGCGGCGCCGAGCGCGACGACGCCGACGAAGAGGAGGCGCGGCCGGTTCACTTCGGAGCTCCCGTCGCGATCGGAGCGCTCCGCCCCATCGCGGCGAAGAGCGCCTCGAAGTCGAGCGGCTTGCAGAAGAGCGGCCGCCCGAAGCGCGCGGCGAACGCGTCGGCGTCGTCCTGTCCGGGCGCGCCCGTGACGAAGAGCGCGCGCGCCAACGCGGCCGGCGCCTCGCGCGCGAGCCGTTCCGCGAGACCGGTGCCGCCCATGCCGGGCATGCGCAGGTCGCAGACCAGCGCGTGGAAAGAGGAGAGCCGTTCGCCCAGCGCGAGCGCCGCCTCCGCCGAGTTCGCCTCCTCCACGCTCCAGCCGCGCCGCTCCGCCTGGCGCCGGATCACCGCGCGCACGGCGGCGTCGTCGTCGATCAGCAGCAGCGTCCGCCCGCCGGCCGGCGCGCCGGTCGGCGGCGGCGTCGCGGGCGCCGGCTCGCCGCGCGGCAGCACGACGCGGAAGAGCGCCCCCATCCCGCGTTCGCGCGCCTCGACCTCGATCGTGCCGCGATGGGAGCGGACGATCGAGCGCGCGATGGCGAGGCCCAGCCCGGTCCCTTCGCCCGGTCCCTTCGTCGTGAAGAAAGGCTCGAAGAGGCGTTCGCGCAGCTCGGGCGCGACGCCCGGTCCCTGGTCGACGACGGTGAAGACGACCGTGTCGCGCTCGGCGGTCGCGTCGATCCAGACGGTGCCGCACGGAGGGCTCGCCTGCAGCGCGTTGATGACGAGGTTGGCCAGCACCTGCTCGAGGCCGATGCGATCGGCGACGAGCGCGACGCCCTCCATCGCGCCGGCATCGACGCGGCGCCCGCCGACGAAATGGCGCGGCGCGATCGAACGGACGACGCGCGCGACCAGCTCGGCCGCCTGCAGCTGCTCGCGCGGATGGACCGCCTGGCCGGCCAGAGCCGAGAGGCTGCGGACGATCGCGTGGCAGCGCGCCGCCTGCTCCGCGACGACGGGGAGCACGGCGGCCGGATCGCGTCGGGCGTCGCCGGGCTCGCACGAGCCGAGGATCACGGCGAGCGGATTGTTGAGCTCGTGCGCGACGCCGGAGACCAGCGTGCCCAGCGCGCGCAGCTTCTCGTCGCGGTCGATCGACCGCTGCAGCCGCTCGCGCTCCTGCTCCGCGGCGAGCAGGCGGCGGTGCGCCTCCTGCAGCACGCCGACCAGGAGGCCGACTCCCAGCATCAGCTGCACCGCGAGGTCGAGCAGCGAGTTGAGCGCGAGGACGAAGCGCGCCGCCGCGAACCGCTCGTGGCCGAGGATCGCCAGCGGATGGACGATCCAGACGACCAGCAGCGCGACCAGCGACGCGCGCACGAGCCGGACGCCGGTGTCGCCCGCCTCGAATCGGCGCAGCGCGCGCAGGCTCGCGACCGCGGTGGCGAACATCAGCGGCGCCTGCCACGGCAGCAGGTCGATCATCTTCGGGAGGAGGAGCGGCAGCGCCGCATACGCCGCGACGACGACCGGTCCCGCGCGGTCGAGCCAGCGCGGCGGAGTCGAGCCGGCCAGCGCGTGGCAGCCGCGGAGCAGCCAGAGGCAGAAGAGCGCCTTGCAGCCCTGGTAGCCGACGTAGAGGAGCGTCACGAGCCAGGCGCCGTCCTGCCAGTAGGCGGGCTGCGGCGTGACGTCGTGCTCGCGGAAGTAGCGGATGCAGAGGAGCGTGAGCGCCAGCGAGAGCGCGGTGAAGGAGCGGAGGAAGCCGCCGAACGGGACGAGCTCGCGCTGGCGGCGGCGGATCGCGGCGAAGATCGCCACGAAGCCCCACGCGACCAGCGACTGCACGAGGAGGCCGAGCAGCGCGACGAGGTCGATGGCACGGAGGAGGAACATGGAGGGGCGCGACGTTAGCGGCGGGGTTGCGGCGCGCGCGCTGGCGTGCAAACTGCCGCGGCACGAAGGCGCAGCGAGGGCGACCATGACGGGCAGGGCGAAGCGGACTGCGGCGGGTGTCGTCGCGTTGGCGCTGGCGGGCTGCATCGGCGGCAGTGGCGGCGCGGCGCAGCCGGCGACGCCGCTCTTCCCGAGCGATGGAACGCCGCAGGGATGGCTCGTGCGCCACTGGGCCGACGTGAAGGACGAGCCGAAGGCGCCGACGAAGTGGGAGGTGCGCGACGGCGTGCTCCACGGCGGCGAGCCGCGCGGGAGCTGGCTCCTCTCCGAGCGCGAGTACGGCGACTTCGTGATCGAGTACGAGTTCAAGCTCGGCGAGCGCGGCAACAGCGGGCTGGCGCTGCGCACGCCGCTGGCCGGCGATCCGGCGTTCGACGCGCTCGAGCTGCAGATGGCCGACCTGCGCTACAACCCCGAGGCGAAGGAGTCGGAGCTGACGGGCGGGATCTACCGCGCGATCGCGCCGGCGAAGCAGCTCTACCGGCCGCAGGAGTGGAACCGCATGCGCGCCGAGCTGCGCGGCCCGCGGTTGCGCGCGTGGCTGAACGGCGAGCTGATCCAGGATCTCGATCTCGACCGCGCGACCGCCGACGTGCTGCGCCACGACGGGACGCCGGCGGTTCCGCTGTCGCAGCGGCCGCGGCGCGGCCACCTGGGATTCCAGGAGCTCTCGCGCGGCGGCGACCACGTGCAGATCCGAGGCGCGACGATCACGGAGCTCGAATGAGCGGGCGAAGCGGCGCGGCGGCTTCGCTGCTGCTCGGTGCGGCGCTCGTCGCGCAGGAGCGGCTCGATCCGATCGCGCTCGGCGACGGGCCGCGGCCGCCGCGCGACGCGACGCCGAAGCCGGGCGAACGGTTCACGTGGCTCGCCGACGCGCTGGCCGGCTGGAGCCACGTCGCCGGCGACTCGGGCGAGATGCGCTATCCCGAGATCGTCTGCGGCGGCGCGGCGCTGCTGGACCTCGACGGCGACGGCGATCTCGACCTCTTCCTCGCCAACGGCGGGCGCTGGCGCGACCTGACGCCCGACGCGCCGTTCCCCGGCCACGCGCTCTTCCGCAACGACGGGGCGATGCGCTTCGTCGACGTGGCGCGCGAGGCCGGCGTGTTCGGCGCGGCGGGCGACTACGCGATGGGCGCGACGGCCGCCGACCTCGAGGGCGACGGCGACCAGGACCTCTTCGTCTGCGGCTACGAGCGCTGCTGGCTCTTCGTGAACGACGGCAAGGGGCGCTTCGAGGAGCGCGCCGACGCGGCGGGCGTCGCCAACCGCGGCCGCTGGGCGGTGAGCGCCGCCTTCCTCGACGCCGATCGCGACGGCCGCCTCGACCTCTACGTCGCCAACTACCTCGTCTATCCGGTGGCGCTCGCTCGGCAGCAGCCGTGCACGACGACCGGCGGCGTGCGCGACTACTGCTCGCCGCGCGAGTACGCCGGCGTGCAGGACGCGCTCTTCATGAACGCGGGCGACGGGACGTGGCGCGACGAGACGGCGGCGCGCGGCCTCGCAACGCCGGGGCCGCTGAAGGATCGCGCGAAGGGGATGGGCGTCGTCGTCAGCGACGTCGACGACGACGGCGATCCCGACCTCTTCGTCTCGAACGACAGCTGCCCCAACTGGCTCTGGCTCAACGACGGCCACGGCAAGTTCGAGGAGGCGGCCGTGCCGCGCGGCGTCGCCTACGACGAGAACGGGAAGAGCCGCGCCGGCATGGGCGTCGACGCGGGAGATGCCGACGGCGACGGCGACTTCGATCTCGTCTGCGTCCACCTCTCCTACGAGACGAACGCGCTCTTCGTGAACGACGGGCAGGGATGGTTCGTCGACGAGGGGCAGGCGGCGGGTCTGGCCGCGGCCGATCGCGGCGAGGTCGGCTTCGGCGTCGACCTCTTCGACCACGACGACGACGGCGACCTCGACCTCTTCGTCGCGAACGGCCACGTGCTGGTCAACGTCCATCGCACCAGCGAGGCGCGCTGGTACCTGCAGCAGGACCAGTTGCTGGAGAACGACGGCAAGGGGCGATTCAAGCTGGTGGCTCCGGCGCAGGCGGGCGCCGCCTTCGCGACGCGCCACGCCGGCCGCGGCCAGGCGACGGGCGACCTCGACGGCGACGGCGACCTCGACCTCGTCGTCGTCGTGCGCAACGAGCCGGCGATGCTGCTCCGCAACAACCACGTCGAGCAGCGGCGCGCAGCCGGCCCCGCGCTGCGGAGCGACGCGCTGCTGCTCCGGCTGCGCGGCAACGGGGCGAACCGCGACGCGATCGGCGCGAAGGCGACGGTCACGATCGGCGGCAAGCGGCTCGTCGAGGAGGTGCGGGCGGGCGGCTCGTACGCGTCGCGCCACGACCTGCGCCTCCACTTCGGCGCGGCCGGCGCGGCGCAGGCCGATGCGGTCGAGGTGCGCTGGCCTTCCGGGACGACGCAGCGCTGGCCGGCGCTCGACGTCGGCTTCGAGCACGAGCTGATCGAGGGCGAGGCGCAGGCGCGCCGCGTGCGCGAGCTGAAGTAGCGGCGCGCCGCGCGCCGCGCCGCGTCACTTCGCCGCGCGGAGCGGCAGACGCAGCGGGAGCGGGAGCTCCTTGCCGTCGCGCAGCAGCGCGAGCCAGAGGTCGAGCGCGCCGCCGTCGACCGCGCTCGCCGCCGCGACGCGCGGCTGCTTCAGCAGCTCGCGCGCGCGCTCGAAGCGGCGGCGCGCACCGTCGCGGTCGCCGCCGTTCGCCGCGAGGCAGCCGCGCAGCGCCAGCGCGGCGACGTCGTCGGGCGCGAGCGCGAGCGCCTGCTCGACGTGGCGCGTCGCCGCCTCGCCCTCCCCCACCTCGTCGAGCAGCGCGGCGAGCTTCACCAGCGCGGCGGGGCTGCGCGGCGCCGCCTCGAGCTCGCGGCGCGCGCGCTGCAGGTCGAGCAGGCGCGGCTCGATCCGCGCGTGGCGGGCGAAGCGCTCCTTCGATTCCGCCAAGTCGGCCGGATCGCGCGAGCGGGCGAGGAGGCGCGCGAGGCGGTAGCTCGCGTCGAAGAGGAGCGGATCGCGGGCGAGCGCGCGGCGCAGCGCCGCGATCGCGCCCGCCGCGTCGCCCGCCTTCTCGCGCAAGCGCGCGGAGAGGAGGAGCGCCTGCTCGTCGTCGGGCGCCAGCGCGAGCGCGGCGTCGGCGTGCGGCTGCGCGGCCGCGAGGTCGCCCGCTTCGAGGAGGAGATCGGCCTGGGCGAGCTCGGCGGGCAGCGCGCGCTGCGGCGGCTCGGGCTTCGTCGCCGCGGCCGCCGCGAACTCGGCGAGCGCCTCGTCGTTCCGCCCCATCGCGCGCAGGATCGCGGCGCGGCGCAGCCGGTAGTCGATCTCCTTCGGCGCGAGCTCGACCGCCGTCGTCGCGCTCTCGAGCGCGTCGACCGGCCGATCGACGAGGCCGTGCAGCTCGGCGAGGCGCGCGTGGACCGCCGCGCGCCGCGGGAGCTTCGCCGCGAGGCGCAGCGCCAGGTCGCGCGCCTGCGGCCAGCGCTGCCGGCGCATCAGGCAGTCGATCGCGCCGGTCAGCGCGTCGCACTCGAGGCGCGGGGTCGCCTGGTCGAACGCCGCCGGCTGCTCGACCAGCGGCAGGAACGCCTTCAGCGCCTCGTCGACCGCGCCGAGCCGCGCGCGCAACTGCCCCGCGAGGAGGAGTCCTTCGTAGCGGCGCGGCGCGATCGTCAGCAGCGCCCGCAGCTCCCCCGCCGCGTCGGTGAAGCGCTGCTCCGCCGCCAGCAGCCGGACTCGCGCCAGCCGCAGCTCGAGCGCGTCGGGCTGCGCCGCCGCGACCGAGTCGAGCAGCGCCCGCGCCTCGTCATGCCGCCCGAGCCCGACGCCGAGGCACTCCGCGTGGAGCAGCGTCACGGCGGGGGTCGGCGCCGCGATCGCCGCGCACGCCGCCGCCGCCTCGCGCCACTGCCCCAGCTCGCGATGGGCGCGCGCCTTCGCCTCCAGCAGCGCCGCGTCGCCCGGCTGCTGCGCGAGCCGCGCGTCGGCGAACGCGATCACGCCGTCGTCGTCGAGCGCCGCCTCGAGCTGGCGCAGCGGCGCGAGCTCGTCCTGCGCGACGACGAGCGGCGACGCCAGCGCCCAGGAGACGAGGGCGAGGAGCCAGCTGCCGCGAGCCGATCTTCGCCGAACCACCGCTTCTCCTCGTCCGTCCGCCGCACCCGCGCGCCGCGCGCGGCGCCGCAGCGTAGCCCCGCCACGTCTTGACGCCGCTCGCCCCGCTCCCCTAGGTTCTTGCGCGCACGAGGAGGAACGTGCTGGAGCCGGCGCGAGCCCGCATGAACTACCAGAACATCCTCTGCGCGGGCGACAGCCAGACCTTCGGCGCCCGCTCCTACGGCTGCTATCCCCTCCACCTCGCGAAGCTGCTCACGGATCGCAGCCCCTACGCCTGGCGCGCGATCAACCTGAGCGTCAACGGCTTCACCGCGCGCGACCTCTGGTTCCGCCTCGCCGCCGAGCTCGACCGCGTCCGCGACACGCGCCAGGCGTGCCTGCTGATCGGCACCAACGACGTCGGCGAGCGCAAGGATCCCGACCTCTTCGAGGAGTACTACCGCCAGATCCTGCGCGCCTTCTTCATCCAGGGCTACAAGGTCGTCTGGTGCGGCGAGGTGCCGCCGATCCACGCCGACGGCCACGTCTACTTCGACCGCGGCACGTCCGACCGGCGCGAAGTCGTGAACGCCCGCATCGCGCGCGTCGTCGGCGAGTGCCCGCAGGCGCGCCTCGTCCGCTTCGACGGGCTCGGGCGCGACTGCTACGAGGATCCGGTCCACTTCAACGAGGCGGGCAACCGCGCGGTCGCCGAGGCGTTCGCGCGCGAGATCCTCGCGCGATGACGGCGCGCGCGCCGCGGGTCGGGATCGTGCTGGGCACGCGGCCCGAGGTGATCAAGAACGGGCCGATCGTCGCGGCGCTGCGGCGGCGCGGCGTGCCCCACTTCGTGCTCCACACCGGCCAGCACCACGACCGGTCGATGCACGAGGCGATCTTCGCGGAGTTCGACTACGCCCCCGATCGCGTGCTCGAGGGCGGCTACGAGCTCGGCCGCGCGATCGACTGGGCGCGCGCGACGATCGCCGAGCTCGACCTCGACTGGGTCGTGGTGAACGGCGACACCGCCGCCGCGCTGGTCGGCGCCCTCGCGGCCGTCTATTCCGACCGCCGCCTCGCGCACGTCGAGGCGGGGCTGCGCTCCTACGACCGCGAAATGCCGGAAGAGCGCAACCGGATCATGGTCGACGCCGCGGCCCACCTCCTCCTCGCCTACACCGAGCGGGAGGCCGACCACCTGCGCGGCCGCCCCGAGCTGCGCGGCGAGGTCGTGACCGTCGGCAACACGACCGTCGACATCCTGGCCGCGTTCGGCGACCGCCTCGTCCGCCCGCGCCCCGGCCGCTTCGCCTACGCGACGCTCCATCGCAAGGAGCTGACCGACCGCCCCGACGCGATGCGCGCGGCGTTCCGCGCGCTGGCCGAGGTGGCGACGCTGGTCGACGAGGTCGTCTTCCCGATGCACCCGCGCACGCGCGACGCGATGGAGCGCCACGGCGTCGACCGCGCGCTGCTGGGCGCGGTCCGCGTCCTCGAGCCGATCAGCGGCCTCGACTCGCTCGCCCACGTCCGCCACGCGGCGGTGGTGCTGACCGACAGCGGCTGCGTGCAGGAGGAGGCGTGCCTGCTGGGCACGCCGTGCGTCACGGTGCGCGAGAACACGGAGCGCGTCGCGACGATCGAGATCGGGGCGAACGTCCTCGCCGGCCTGACGACCGAGCGCATCGTCGCGTGCGCCCGCGCCCAGCTCGCGCGCGCCGACCGGAGCTGGCCGGCGATCTACGGCCGGCCGGGCGCCGGCGAGCGGATCGTCGACCTCCTCCTCGCGAAGGGGCCGCGATGAAGATCGCGCTGCTCTCGTTCGAGTACCCGCCCGAGACGGGCTTCGGCGGCATCGGGACCTACGCGTGGTACCAGGCGCGGGCGCTGGCGAAGCTCGGCCACGAGGTCCACGTGCTGGCGGGCGCGGTCGCGCCCACGGCGCTTCGCACCAGCGAGCACGACGGCGTCATGGTCCACCGCTTCCGCGACGGCGGCGCCGCGATGGAGCGCATCCGCCGGCTCGACGGGCCGCGGCTCTGGTGGACGAAGAACCGGCTCGGCAACGCCTGGTCGTTCCTGCGCGGCTTCGACCGGCTGCTCGAGCGCCACGCCTTCGACGTGGTCGAGTTCCCCGAGTGCGGCGGCGAGGGCTCGCTGATCGCGCCGCTGCGCGCCGTGAACACGGTGGTGAAGTTCCACTCGCCGGCGCGGCTGATCATGGGGTGCTACGACGTGCGCCGCGAGGACCTGCCGCTCACGTCGCTGGTCGAGCGGCTCGGCATCGAGCACGCGGGCGGCCACCTCTGCTGCTCGCGCTTCGCCGCCGACGAGATCCGGCGCGAGATGGGCTTCGAGCGGCCGATCGAGGTGGTCGCGAACGGCATCGACCTCGCCCTCTTCGACGCCGAGGACTCGATCGACGCGCGCGCCCGCTTCGGCCTGCCGCGGGACAAGCCGCTGATCCTCTTCTGCGGCCGCATGGAGCCGCGCAAGGGGATCGAGGCGTGCCCGCCGATCGTCGCGTCGCTGCTGGAGCGGCACGACGTCGCGTTCGCCTTCGCGGGCGACGACCTCTTCGGGTTCGTCGAGCGCGAGTTCAAGCCGCTGCTGGCCGCGCGGACGCTGCGCGGCTCGTGCCACTTCCTCGGGCGCGTGCCGCTGCACGAGGCGCGCTCGCTGTCGCGGCAGTGCGACCTCTTCTTCATGCCGAGCCGCTGGGAGAACTGCCCCTACGCCTGCCTCGAGGCGATGGCGGCGTCGCGCGCCGTCGTCGCGGCGCGCAGCTCCGGCATCCCCGAGCTCGTGGTGGACGGCGAGTCGGGGCTGCTGGCGTCGCTCGAGCGGCCCGAGGAGTTCGTCGCCGTGCTCGAGCGGCTGATCGAGGACGCGCCGCTGCGCGCGCGGCTCGGCGCGGCGGCGCGGCGGCGGATCGAGGCGCACTACACGGACGTCGAGATCGCGCGGCGGACCGTCGCCTACTACGAGCGGCAGTTCGGCGCGCCGCCGCGGCTCTGCCGGCCCGCGCCGGCGTGGAACGGCGAGATCGGCGAGGCGCTCGCGGCGACGGTCGCGCTGATCGAGGAGGCGGAGCGGGCGCCCGCGCAGCCCGCGCCGCCCGCCGACGCCGCCGCGGCGGCGCGGGAGCTCGCCGACGCGCGCGCCGAGCGCGACGCCGCGCGCCGCGAGCTCGCGCGCGCGAAGGAGGAGGCCGCCGCGGAGCGCGCGCGGGCGAGCGAGAAGGCCGCGTCCATCGAGGCGCGCGCCGGCGAGCTGCTGGTGCGCGAGCTCGGGCTCGGCCCCGCGATCGGCGACTTCCTCGCGACCCGCGTCGCCTCCCTCCACGACGAAGCGGAGCGGCGGCTCGCGTCCGAGTCGGCCGCCCACCCGCGCCGCCTGCTGGCGATCCCCTGCCGCGAGTTCCCGGTCTACTCGCAGGCGTTCGTCCACGAGGAGCTGCTGCAGCTCGCGCGCGCCGGCCTCGAGCCGCGGCTGTGCTGCTTCGAGGAGCGGCCGGCCAGCCACCTCGCCGAACGCCATCGCGAGCTGTGGGAGCGGCGGCAGAGGATCGTCGCCGATCGCGACCTCCACCGCCGCCACCTCGCCCACTTCCGCGCGACCCGCCCCGCGCGCGTCGACGAGCTCCTGGCGCGCCTGGCGGCGGCGTCGGGGCTGTCGGCGCGCGACGTCGAGCACCACGACAACGTGCTGGAGGGCTTCACCTACGCGCGGCTCGCCGAGGCGTGGCGCCCCCACTGGATCCACTCCTACTTCTTCTACTCCGACGCGATCGCCGGCCTGGTCGCCTCCTTCCTGCTCGGCATCCCGCGCGGCATCACCTGCTACGTCGACCACGTCTTCTCCGACTACGAGCTCAAGGTCGTGCCGCTCCACCTCGCGCAGTGCGAGCTGGTCGTCGCCACCTCGCAGCGTGTCCGCGGCGAGCTGCTGCGGCTCGCGCCCGGCGTCGACGAGCGCAAGATCGTCGTCAAGCCCAACGCGGTGCGCGCCGACTGCTTCGCCGGCCTCGCCCGCGCCGAGCCGCGCGCGGGCGAGCCGTTCCGCGTCGTCGCCGTCTGCCGCATCGACGCGAAGAAGGGGCTCCTCCACGCCGTCGAGGCGACGCGGCTGCTGCGCGCGCGCGGCGTGCGCGTCGAGCTGCACGTCGTCGGCGAAGCCGATCCCGACTCGATCCCGGCGCGGATCGAGAAGCGCCGCCTCGACGACGCGATCACCGCCGCCGGCCTCTGGGGCACCGTCCATCTCGAGGGGCGCCAGGACGAGGCCGGGCTCAAGCGCTTCCTCGCGATCAGCCAGCTCTTCGTCGCGCCTTTCGTCGAGACCGAGGAGGGCGACAAGGACGGCATCCCGACCGCGCTCCTCGAGGCGATGGCGAGCGGGCTGCCGGCGGTCGTGACCGACTCGGGCTCGATCCCGGAGGTCGTCGTCGACGGCGTGCACGGCCGCGTCGTCCCGCAGCGCGACCCGGCCGCGCTGGCCGACGCGATCGCCGCGCTCCTCGCCGACGCGCCGCTGCGCGCGCGCCTCGGCGCCGCGGCCGCCGCGCGCGTGCGCGAGCAGTTCGACGTCGCCGCCTGCGAGCCGCTGCTCCACCGCCGGATCCTCGACCGGATCGGGTGAGCCGCGGCGCGCGCGGCGTCTGCTGCCAGAATCTCGGGGGCTCGAGGAGGAAGCCATGTTCTCGATCGCGGCGTTGCTGGCCTCGCTGGCGCTGTCGGCGGGCGATCGCTTCGAGGTGGTCGTCGCGCCCGAGGCGTGCGCCGCGCCGCTGACCGGACGGCTGGTGCTGGTGGTCGCGAAGGACGGCGAGGCCGAGCCGCGACTGCTGATCTCGCCGAGCGGGCCGGCGCTCTTCGGCGTCGACCTCGTCGCGCTGGCGCCCGGCGCGGCGGCGGTCGTCGACGACGCGACGCTCGGCCATCCGCGTCCGCTCGCCGAGCTGCCGGCGGGCGACTACTTCGTGCAGGCGGTGGTCAACGTCTACGACGAGGTGCGGCGCGCCGACGGTCGCGTGGTCTGGCTGCCGATGAACGACGGCCACCAGGAGCCGTTCCAGGTGACGCCCGGCAACCTGATGAGCGACGTCGTGAAGGTCCATCTCGGCGACGGCGCGACCCACCGCGTCGACGTCGCGCGCGTGGTGCCGCCCGTCGAGCGGCCGGCCGACAGCGAATGGGTGCAGCGCGTCTCGATCCAAAGCGCGCGGCTGACCGCGTTCTGGGGCCGGCCGATCGCGGTGCACGCGACGGTGCTGCTGCCGCGGGGCTTCGCCGACGAGCCGACGGCGACCTATCCCTGCATCTACGCCTTCGGCCACCGCGTGCCGTTCAACTTCACGACGACGCCGCCGCGCAGCGGCCGCGCAGCGGGCGCGATCGATCCCGCGACCGGCGTCGAGAGCGGCCACGACTTCCAGCTCGCGTGGCGCGGCGACGACTTCCCGCGCCTCGTCGCGATCAGCTTCGAGCAGCAGACGCCCTACTTCCCCGACAGCTACTCGACCAACTCGGCGGCGAACGGGCCCTACGAGGACGCGCTCCTCGAGGAGGTGATCCCCGAGCTCGAGCGGCGCTTCCGGCTCGTGCCGCGGCCGTGGGCGCGCCACGTCGAGGGCGCCTCGACCGGCGGCTGGCAGGCGCTCGCGCTCCAGCTCCGCCATCCCGACCACTTCGGCGGCGCGTGGGTCTTCCAGCCCGACCCCGTCGACTTCCGCCGCTACTTGCTGGTCGACCTCGACCGCGACGAGAACGCGTTCGAGGTGGCGACCGGTCCCTTCACGACGGCGGAGCGGCCGTTCCGCCGCACCGTCGAGGGGCAGGTCGTCTGGACGATGCGCGAGCTGTCGCGCTTCGAGGAGGTGCTCGGCACGCGGGGTCGCTCCGGCTTCCAGCTCGCGGGTTGGGAGGCGGTCTTCGGGCCGCTCGACGCCGACGGCTACCCGCGGCCGCTGTGGGACAAGCTCACCGGCCGCATCGATCGCGAGGTGGTCGCCGCGATGCGCGCCAACGGCTGCGACCTGCGCGAGTTCCTCGAGCGGAACTGGACGACGCTCGGCCCGAAGCTGGCCGGCAAGCTCCACTTCTCCTGCGGCGACATGGACGACTTCCATCTCGACGCGGCGCTCGGCCGGCTCGAGGAGTTCCTGCGCGCCGCGAAGGAGCCGGCCTCCGACGCGACGTTCACGTGGGGCCGGCCGCGCAAGGGCCACTCGTGGCACGCGGAGCCGTGGGCCGCGTTCGTGCGGCGCGTCGACGCGGCGATGCGGGCCGCGGCGCCGCCTACCCCTCCGGCAGGCGCGCGGTGACCTGACCGGTCGCGTCGAGCAGCTCGATGCGCGGCTCGCCGTCGGCGCCGACGACGAGTCGCAGGCGCGGGCGCCCCTCGGGATCGGAGAGCGTGACCGATGCCGCCTTCGACTCGTCGCGACCGACCCAGACGCGCGGCGCCATCAGCGGCACGCCGTCGCGCGGCCCGCGGAACTTCTCGAGCGCGGCGATCTTCTCGGGCCCGTCGGGCAGCGCGACGATCCGGTCGCGCTCGGCGATCAGCTCGCGGATGTCGACGTCGGCGCGATCCGCGATCGTGAGCCCCATGTTGCGGCGCCCGTTGCGGTCGTTGTACTGCAGGAAGACGACCTGATCCTGGTTGAACTGGTCGAACGAGAAGCCGCTCGACGCCTCGTACCGCCCGTCCGCGCCGCGCCGGCCGGCGAAGGTGAGGCCGCCGTTCTCGGTCCCCTCGTCGTTGAAGAAGATGATCCCGGGCCGGTTGCCGCCGGCGTAGCCGAACGGCTCGCCCTGGTAGATCGGGCCGATCGAGCGCGGCCGGTTCGACAGCACCATGCGCAGCTTCCCGTCGGGCTCGACGATGTTGATCCGCTCGACGTCGATCTCGCTGAAGCGGCCGCGCGGCGCCTCCTGCCGCCACGCCGCCATCCCGAGCGGGCCGACCAGCGCGGTCAGCAGCACGGCGTAGGGCTTGAGGAAACGCGGCGAGTCGGGGTTCACGAGCGCCATCACGGATCTCCTGGTTGGCGGCTGGCGCGCCGAGAGTAGTCGACCGCAGCCGGAGCGCCCGCGCGACCTGCTACTCTCGCCGCGCATCTTTCGCGGAGAGTCCGCGCGTTGAGCGATCCCGTCCCGCCGAACCCTCCCGCACGCACCGAGAGCCTGCTCGAGTTCGAGCAGAAGCGCGAGCTGTTCCGCAAGAAGCTGCGTTGGTGGCACCTCTTCGTGCCCGCCTCCGGCGACGACGTCCGCGCCTACCGCGACCTCTTCGCCTTCGTGCGCCCCTACCGGCGCAAGCTCCTCCTCTCGATCGCGCTGGCGGCCGTCTCGGCGCTCTTCCTCGGCGCGGAGATCGCGGTCCTCCAGGAGGGGCTCGCGACGATCTTCGACACGCCGACGCTGACCGACGCGGTCACGGGCGCGCCGGTGCCGGGCGTCGCGCGGCCGAAGCCGAAGCGCGAGCCGAGCTGGTTCGACGGCGTGCGCGCCGGCGCGCGCGAGAAGGTGCTGGGCTGGACCGGCATCGAGCGGCCCCGGCGCGAGGAGAGCCCGGCGCCGGAGACGGTCGCGCCCGCCCCGCCGCCGCCGCCCGAGTGGAGTCCCGAGGAGAAGGCGTTCCGCCACCGGCTGCTCTGGCTGCTGGCCGGGTTGCTGGTGGGCGCGATCGCGTTCGCCAGCCTCGCGAAGTACGGCCACGCCGTCCTGATGACGGGCGTCTCGCGGCGCATCGTGCGCGACGTCCGGGCCCACCTCTTCCGCCACCTGATGTCGCTCTCGGTCCGCTTCCACCAGCGCAACCACTCGGCGCAGCTCGTCTCGCGCATCACCAACGACCTCGAGATCTTCGGCCGCTTCCTCACCGAGGCGATGGTCCGCTTCCTCCAGGACCTGCTCGAGTTCCTGGCGATGCTGGCGTTCATCGCGGTGAACCAGGGCAGCTTCATCTTCGTGGTCGCCGGCGTCATCGCGGCCGCGATCGCGCCGGTCAACGCGATCGGGCGGCGGCTGCGGCGCGGCGACACGCAGTCGCAGGCGGGGATGGGCGAGGTCGCGACGGTGATCTCGGAGGCGATCGTCGGCCAGCGCGTCGTGAAGGCGTTCGTCGGCGAGGAGCGCGAGTACGGCCGCTTCCGCCAGGTCGCGCGCAAGCACATGAAGAAGCAGATGCGCGTGCGCCGGCTGCGCAGCATGACCGAGCCGATCGTGATGATCATCGGCGGCATGGGGATCGCGGCGATCGTCGTGGTCGGCGGCTACGCGGTCCTCGACGCCCGCCTCGACGCGCCGAGCCTCGTCGTCAACATCGCGGCGCTCGCGCGCGCGATGGGCGGCCTGCGCGGGATGAGCAAGCAGCTGAACGACTTCCAGATGGGGCTCACCGCCGCCGACCGCGTCGGCGTCGTGCTGAAGGTGAAGAGCGACGTCCTCGAGAAGCCGGACGCGCCGCCGCTGCCGCGCTTCGACCGCGAGATCCGCTTCGACGGCGTCCACTTCCGCCACGAGCCGGAGAAGCCGACGCTCCACGGCATCGACCTCGCGATCCGCAAGGGCGAGCGCGTCGCGCTGGTCGGGCCGAGCGGCGCCGGCAAGACCACCTTCGTCGACCTCGTGCCGCGCTTCTTCGACGTCGACGCCGGCCGCATCACGATCGACGGCCACGACGTGCGCGACGTCACGCTGCGCAGCCTGCGCGAGCAGATCGGGATCGTCTCGCAGGAGACGGTCCTCTTCCGCGACTCGATCCGCGACAACATCGCCTACGGCCGGCCCGGCGCGACCAAGGAGGAGATCGTCGCGGCGGCGAAGGCGGCGAACGCCCACGAGTTCATCCGGCGCAAGCCGAAGGGCTACCGCACGCGCGTCGGCGAACGCGGCCTCCAGCTCTCCGGCGGCGAGCGGCAGCGCATCGCCATCGCGCGCGCGCTGCTGCGCGACCCGCCGATCCTGATCCTCGACGAGGCGACGTCGGCGCTCGACTCCCACTCCGAGGCGCTGGTGCAGGCGGCGCTGAAGCGGCTGATGGTCGGCCGCACCGTGATCCTCATCGCCCACCGCCTCAGCACCGTGCGCGGCGCCGACCGCATCGTCGCGCTCGACGACGGCCGCATCGTCGAGAGCGGCACCCACGACGAGCTGATGGCGCTGCCGCGCGGGCTCTACCGGCGGCTGCACGACCTCCAGGTCGGCGGCGCCGAGCCGACGGCGGAGGCGAACGGCGCGGGCTAGCGCGCCACGGCCGCGAGCCCGCGCTCCGACGCGCCGTCGAGCACCGGCAGCAGCCGCTCGAGCGCCGTCGCGAGCGTGTAGCGGGCGCGGAAGTGGCGGGCGCCCGCCTCGGCGATCGCGCGCCGCTCCTCGGGACGGGAGAGCCAGTGGCGGATCACGTCGGGCCATTCCGCGAGCGGCGCCTCGACGAAGTGGACGCCCGCGACGAACGGCGCGCTCGGCGGGATCGGCTCGCTCAGGAGGAACGCGCCGGCACCGAAGGCCAGCGCGAAGCGATGGCCCTCGAGCGCGGGCTGATCGCCCTGATGGAGGTTGAGCTGCATCGCGGCGGAGCGGAGGAACTCCGCGCGCCGCCGCCCCCACGCGACGTGGCTCGGCAGGAGCCGGAATTGGCGCGCGAGGTCGGCGAGGGCGGCGCGGCGCCGGCCGCTGCCGACGCGGCCGAGGAAGGCGATCTCCCAGGGCGGCGTCGCCGACGGGATCTGCGGCAGGACGAAGCGCGGCGTCGCCGCGAAGGGGAGCACGCCCGCCGCCGGACGCCCGAACTCGATCGACCGCTCGAAGAGGCACTCGTTGCTCTCGAGCCTCACGTCGCACGCGGCGAGGAAGCGCTGCGTCTTCTCCATGTGCGACGCGCTCGCGGCGTCGGGTCGCCAGCCGGGCGGGTATTGCTCGACGTTGACGCCGATCAGCAGCACGCCCGGCGGCGGCCGCCACGGCTCGTAGCGGTGGGCGCCGAAGACGAGGACGCGATCGCACGGCCGCAGCGGACCGACCGACTCCATGCGCGCGACGCAATGGACGACCGCCTGGCGCCCGAGCTGGCCGAGGGTCTCGACGATCCCGTCGACCGTCTCCTCGTAGGTGTCGAGGACGCGCGGCGGGACGACGACGTGGAAGAGGCCGGGCGGCGCGCTGCGCACCGCCGCCCTCACGGCCGGACGGCCGATCGCGGCGCGCGCAGCGACCCACGCGCGACGCAGTCGCGTTCCTGCCCGGCCGAGGCTCATGGACCCCTTTCCCAGCTTGGGTGCCTGTCTTCCTTCTCGCTCGATGCTAGTCCTGCACGAGGCGACTCGCGTGCCCTACTTCTCCGCCCTTTCCCGCCGGGGATTCGAGGCCGCGCACCAGGAGCTCCTGCCACTGCGTGGCGATCCGCTCGATCGAGCAGCGCGCGCGCACGATCGCGCGCCCCGACTCGACGTCGGCCGCCCGCCGCGCCGGATCGGCGAGGTAGCGCTCGAGACCCTCCTCCCACCCGCCGAGGACGATCGCTCCCGCGAACGGCGCATACGCCGGGATCGGGTCGGCCACCACCGCGAGGCCGAGCGCGAGCGCCTGGGCCACGCGATTGGCCGACTTGCAGCGTGAAAAGGGCGACGGCGTCACGGGCACGACGGCGATGGCGTGGGCGCGCAGGAGCGCGAAGGCGCTGCCCGCGTCCCACTCGACGTAGCGCGTCGGGAGCTCCCACCCACGCGCCGCCTCGCGCCACGCCGCGCGGCGGTTGCTGATCACGGTCAGCGCGATCGGATGGCGGCGCGCGACGGCGTGGAGCGGCTCGGCGATTCGCGCGAGGTCGGCGACGCCGCTCGCCGCGTAGGGCCCGCCCCACGCGCCGAACCAGGCGAGCAGCGTCCGCCCTTCCGCGCGCCGGCGCGCGAGCCAGCGCCGCGCGGCGGACGCGGCGGCCCACGCGCCGAGGCGCGCGAACGGGCCGCGGTCGGGCCGCTCGAGCTCCGTCTCGACCGCGTCGTCGATCACCGCGGCCGGCGCCACTCCCGTCTCCGCGCGCACCACCTCGGCGAGCGCGTCGGTCGAGACGACGACCGCGTCGGCCGCGCGCAACGCCAGCCGCAGCTCCTCCGCCCGCCGTGCGAGCTTCGGCCGGCCGGGCGGGAAGTGGAAATGGTCGTCGCAGAGGTCGAAGACGATGCGCGTGCCGGCCGCCTTCAACGCGGCCGCCTCGCTGCGGCAGCGCTCGTCGTACGCCTTCGAGTAGACGACGACGGCGTAGCGCGCGGCGCGACGCGCGTCGAAGAGCTCGACCGCCACGCCGCGCCGCGCCAGCTCGCGCAACGGCGCGAGGCAGCGGATGCGGACGCTGGCGACGGCCGGGTCGACGACGCGCGGCCGCCACGCGATGAGTTCGCGCGTTACCATCGCCGCGGAGGATAGGGATCGGGCGTGCTGCTCTTCTTCTCCCAGTTCGTGACCGACGTCGAGCTCCTCGCGCCGATCGCCCGCGAGGCGCTGCGGCGCCAGGCGCGGCCGCGCGCCCGCTTCGTCGTGTCGAGCCGCGTCCGCCGCCGCACGCCGCGCATCGACGAACTGATCGCGGCGCAGTCGCTGGAACCGGAGTGGGTCGACGACGACGCGCTGCTGGCCGGGAAGGCGCCCGACCTCCGCGGCGTGCGCGCCGTCGTCACGGCGACCGAGAGCAACGCGCCGCCCCACGCGCAGGCGCGCGCGCTGGTCGATCGGGCGAACCGGCTCGCGATCGCGACCGCGACGCTGCAGCACGGCCTCGAGAGCGTCGGGCTCACCTGGTTCGACGAGGGCCATCCGCCCGGCGGCGTCGACTTCGCGTCGCGCCGGATCTTCACGTGGGCCGCCGTCGACCGGCTCCATCCCGACGCGGACGCCGACGTGCGCGCCCGCTGCGTCGCGGTCGGCTGCCCGACGATCGTGACGCCGCCGGCGCTCGACCTGCCGCCGCTCGCGGCCGGACCGGTGGTCGCGGTCTGCGAGAACCTCCATTGGGAGCGCTACAGCGCGCGCCACGCGGCCGCCTTCGTCGCCGACCTCGTCGCCGCGGCGCGCCGCTTCCCGGCGATCACCTTCTTCGTCCGCCCCCATCCGCGCGGGCGCTGGCTGGCGAAGCAGCCGGGCGGCACGTTGCCGCGCCTCCCCAACCTCGTGCTCGGCGATCCCGAGGAGAAGCGCCACGCCCGTTACGGCGGGCGCGAGCTCTGGCCGCGCGTCGCGGCCGTCGTGACGACGCCGTCGACCGTCGCGCTCGACGCGGCGCGCGCCGGCCGGCCCGTCGCCGTGACCGGCTACGACCTCGAACTGCCCGCCTACGCCGAGCTGCCGCAACTGCGCGGCGAGGCGGAGTGGCTCGACTTCGTCGCGCGCGCGACGGCGCCGGCGACGGCCCGCGAGCTCGCCGCCGCCGCCGGTCGCTTCGCGGCGCGCCATGCGCTGCCGGGCGACGCGGCCGGCCGCATCGTCGACGTGCTCGAACGCGACGGCGCCGTCGCGACCGGCGGCTGATCGTCAGAGCCGGCGCAGCAGCGCGCGCGCGCGCACCAGCCCGTTCGCCAGCGCGTCGACCACGCGGCCGAGCGGCGCGTGGGCGAACTGCGGCGCATGGCGCAGCAGCCGCGGCAGCAGATGGCCCTTGCGCACGCCGAGCTCGAGATCGCTCCGCGTGACCGCGCCCGCCGCCACCGCCGCCGCGAGCTCGCGGTACCAGAGGTCGCCGAGCGGGTTCCCGGCCTTCCGCCACGGCTGCGTCGAGACCACCGTGAAGTGGACCAGCTTCGTGGCGCCCGGCACGCAGCGCTCGAGGTGGTTCCACTCGGGCGGGATGCGGTCGGCGATCTCGTCGGGCGCGACGAGGTCGAGGTCGAACATCAGCTTCGCGTAGCTCCGTCGCCCCTCGTCGAGGTCGCGCACGATCTCGGCGATGCGCCACGGCAGCCGCTCGCAGTCGAGCAGCATCACGCTGAACTGGCGGCCCGGCTGGAACTCGGCGAGGTGGCGCCACGCCTCGGGCGGCTGGGGCTGGCAGGTGCAGAGCACCTTCTGCGCGCCGAACGGCAGTCGCGCGAGCTCGGCGAGGTCGCCGAGCACCAGCATGTCGGCGTCGAGGTAGAGCGCGCGGCCGCGGAAGCCGGCGCGCTCGGGGATCGTGAAGCGGCAGAAGCTGAAGCCGGTGCGCGGGCGGTTCGCCGCGTCCTTCGGCAGCGGGAGGCCGGCGGCGGTCATCGGCTCGAACGCGATCGCCACCGACGAACGCGACCGGCACGAGTGCTCGAGCACCTTCGTCGCGACCCACTGCGACTCGTCGCTGCCGACCCAGATGCGCAGCGGCTCGCCGCTCATGCCGACCTCGCGCTCGCGACGCGTTCGCCGGCGAAGCGGCCGGTCCACGCGCTCCACTGCGCGACGACGCGCGCCGGCGTGAAGGTGCTCCGCACGTGGCGGCGGCCCGCCTCCGTCCGCGCGCGCGACGCGTCGCGATCGCGCGCCAACTCGCCGAGCGCCGTCGCGAAGCCGTCGAGCCGCGCGAACTCCGCGAACGGCCGATAGGCGCGCAGCGGATCGGCGACCACCGGCACGCCGGCGTGGAGCGCCAGCAGCAGGCGGTTGGCCGACTTGCAGCGCGTGAACGGGTTGTCGCGCACCGGCAGCAGGCAGGCGTCGTGCTGCGCGAGCAGGCGGCGGAGCGTCTCGCGCCGCCACGGCTTGAAGCGCACCGGCACGCGCGCGACGGCGCCGATCCGCTCGTCGAAGGCCGCCTCCGAGCCGGTGATCACGGTGAGCTGCAGCGGCGTCTTCTCGTGCAGCTCGGCCAGCAGCGGCAGCAGCGGCGCGAGATCGACGAGCCCGAACGGCGGCGCCGCCTCGCCGTGGTGGCCGAACCAGCAGAGGCGCCAGCCGTCGCCGCGGATGCGCAGGCGGCGCCGCTCCTTGCGCCGCGCCCACTGGCGCAACCGCACCGGCCAGCTCGGCACCATCGGGTCGAGCGCGTCGTCGATCACGGCGGTCGGCAGGCCGGGCCGCTCGCGCGCGACGACCTCCTGCAGCGCCTCGGTCGAGAGCGAGACGCCGTCGACCGCGTCGACCATCCGGCGCAGCGCGTCGGCGCGCGCCTGCAGGTGCGGCGCGTCGTCGGGCACCCAGAAGTGGTTGTCGCAGAGGTCGAGCAGCGCGGTCGCGCCGCGTTGCCGCGCGGCGCGCGCGAGCGCGAGCGCCTCCTCGTCGTAGCGCTTCGAGAAGACGACGACGTCGCCGGCGCGGACGCGCGCGAGGTCGAGGCGCGCGGCGTCGCGGCCGGCGGCGCGCAGGCAGTCGATCGGCAGGAAGACGCGCAGGCGCGCGCTCGCGACGTCCCAGTCGTCCGCCACCGGGACGAAGTGGAGGCGCGGCGGCGGCGGGCCCGACGGCAACCTCACTCCCCCGCCGTCTGCGACCGTCCGAGGCGGCGACGGAGCCAGTGGGCGAGTCCGCGGGGCCGCGCGGCGCGCCGCTCGTCGTGCGCCGACTTGCGCTGCGCCGCCGCGGCCGACTGCTCCTCGCTGATGTCGCGCGCCGCGAGGAGCGCGGGCCGGTCGAGCTCGGCGCAGAGACGCTGGAAGTCCTCGCCGACCTGGCCGAGCCCGAGGAACGGCGTCAGCGTCATCAGCGTGACGCCGCGCGCGCGCAGCCGCGGCCGCATCTCGGCGAGCCCCTCCCAATACTGGTGGTAGCGCCGGTCGGGGTCGGCCCCCTTCCAGAAGGTGTGCTGCTGGTGGGCGTGGTGGTTGCCCTCGAGCGCGCAGTTGTCGCAGCCGACGAGGATCACGTTGCGCGCGCCCATGTTCGCGGCGAGCAGCACGGCCGACTGCGAGATCGAGGTCCAGAGGTAGAGGAAGTCGTCGGTCGGCGCGTCGACCCAGTCGAGCACGCGCCCCGCCTGGCTCGGCTCGACGCCGCCGTCGGCGGCGGCGGGAGGCGGCGGCGGCGCGGGCCGGCGGCGGTCCTCGTTGCGGAAGAAGAAGAAGCGCTGCTCCTGCTCGGCGACGAGGCGGCGCTGCGCGTCGTCGGTCAGCTTGTCGTGCTTCGTGATCCAGACGAGGTCGGGGCGCGGCGTCTCGCCGGCGAGGAACTCCGGCACGTTGAGCTCGGGCCGCATCGTGATCGCGTAGGTCGTCGGCACCAGCTTCCACGCCTGGTTGAGCCCGATCGTGACCTTGCCGGCGAGGAAGTCGCGCGGGAAGACGCGCATGCTCGCGCCCGTGCCGACGACGTAGACGTCGGCTCCGCGATGGCGACCGTAGAGCTCGTCGACGCGGCGCATCAGGCGGCTCCCGCGGCGGTCGCAGCGGCCGCGCCGCGCGCGCGGCGCCACCGTCCCGCGAGGAAGCCGGCGTAGTCGAACTCCGGCAGCGCGGCGAGGAGCGCGCGCGCGTCGTGCCGGAGGAAGTCGCGCTCGATCGCCTCGTCGAGGTCGCGCTCGGTCACGACGCCGTCGCGCAGCGCGCCACGGAGAAGCGTGAAGAAGAGGCGCTCCTGCTCGGGATCGGGATTCTGCAGGTAGCGCGGCGTCTCCGGACGCGGCGCGCGCGAGAGGCCGAGCCCGCGCGCGAGGCGGCCCAGCAGCGTCGGCCGCGCCGGCGCCGCGCCGACGAGCTGCGGCGGCGGCCGCTTCCCGTCCTTGCCGTGGTACATCGTGTCGAAGTCGACCGGCAGCCCCGTCTTCCACGGCTGCGTGGAGCGCTCCGTCATGTGGAGCAGCCGCGTCGAGGGCTCGAGCGCGTCGAACTGGTTCCACGCCTCCTCGAGCCGCCCGATCGACTCCTGCGGCTCGCGGCGCAGCGCGATCCAGTCGCCGTAGTCGAACTCGCCGTGGAAGAGCGCGTCGACCTCCGCGTCGAAGCGCCAGTGGCGCAGCCGCGCGCAATCGAGCACCAGCACGCTCGTCGCCCAGAAGGGCTTGCTGCCGAGGTAGCTCTCGCACCAGCGGCACAGGAGCGCCTTGCCGCCCATCTCCCGCGCGAAGAGCTCCATCACGTCGCCGAGCGCGAAGACGTCGGGATCGACGACGATCGCGCGCCCCTCGAAGCCGAGCGCCTGCGGCGGCGCGAAGCGCAGCGGCGTGAACGACTGGAGGTCGCGGTTGTGCCACGTCGCCGTGCGCCCCTTGCGCCGGAACTCCTGCCCCTCGCGCGCGACGAGCGCCGGCGTCTCCTCGACCCGCAGCCAGCGGACGTCGAAGGCGTCGGGAGTGCGCGACGCCGCCTTGAAGCTCCACGCGGCGACCTTGCCGCCGAGGAGCTGCGCGTCGTTCGCATGGATGAAGAGGGTCGGTCTCATGGCGTCGTCGCGGCCGCGATCATCCGCGCTGCGCGAGGAGATGGAAGCGATCGGCGCGCCCGAGGAGCGCCGCGATCCGGGCGGGCAGCCACGCCAGCTCCGCCAGCAGCTCGTCATGCATCAGCGACTCGACCGCTCCGGCGGGGAGCTCGCCGCGGTCGATGCAGCCGTAGCCGACGCTGCGGGCGATGTCCTTCGTCACGGTCTCGTGCAGCACGCGGACCCGCCGCAGCCCGGCCTCCTCGACCAGCGCGCGGGCGCGCGCGGGCGGCAGCAGGACGACGTGGCGCGGGCAATCGAGGCTGAACCAGCGCGCCTTGAACCAGCGCGCCGAGAGGCTGGCGGGATTGGGCAGCGCGACGTGGAGGCGGCCGTCGGGGGCGAGGCGCTCGACGAGGCGCGCGAGCACGCGCTTCGGCTCGTGGAGATGCTCGAGCACGTGGTTCAGCCGGATGAAGTCGATCGAGCCGGGCGCGATCCGGTCCCACAGCGCGTCGTCGTTGCGCCACGCGTCGTGGCCGGCCGCGCGCACCCGCTCGACGACGCGCGGCGAGAAGTCGACGCCCGCCGCCGACGCGTAGCCGAGCTTGCGCGCGTGGTCGCACCACTTCTCGGAGCCGCAGCCGAAGTCGAGGAAGCGCAGCCCCGGCCGCGGCGGACGGACGAAGCGGCGCAGCTTGCGTTCGACGCCGTCGCGCAGCACGAGGCGCAGCACGCCGTTGATCGCGCGCGCGAGCGGGAGGCCGACGCGGCGCGAGAGCGCGCCCGCGCGCGGCCACGAGCGCCTCGGATCGAGCGTCGCCGGCTCGCTCGCGGCCGCGGCCGGCTGGTAGGGCGCGTAGTCGTCGGGGTAGTAGCGACCGATCGCGGCCACGGTCGGGCGCGGCGAGAGGTAGACGACGGAGCAGCCGGCGCAGCGGCGGTAGGTGAAGCGGCGCGCGTCGACGCGATGGAGACGGTCGAACCCCTCGACCCACGCGCGCGACTCGCTCGCGCCGCAGAGCGGGCAGCGGTCGAGCGTCTCGAGCTCGACGGCGGCGGCGGTCGCGCTCGTCACGCGCCGCTCCCGCCGCCGCCGACCTTGCCGCGCAGGCGCGCGAGCGTGCGGCGCAGCTCGTTCCCCTCCGCGACCAGCTTCGCCACCTTCCCGTCCGCGCGCGCGGCGAGGAGGCGCTGCTTCTCGAGCGCGTAGGCGGCGGCGGCGAGCTCCTCGGCCAGCTTGCGGTGCGCGACCGCGCGATCGCGCGCCTCGTCGGCGATCGGCGCGGCGAACGCGAGGCCGCGCTCGAGCTCCGCGGCGATCGCGTCGGCCTCCTCCGGGAGCCGCGCTTCGTCGCCGGCCGCGGCGCGCTCGAAGGCGGCGTGGAAGCGGAGCGCCAGGGACTCGAGCGCGCTCGCGTCGCCGCCGCTGCGCTCGCGGTGGCGGCGGAGCGACGGATCGAGGAAGGCGGCGATCTCCGCGGCGACGGAACGCGGCGCGCGCGGCCATGCGAGCGCCAGCGCGCCGCCGATCCGCTCGCACGCGCCGCACGCGTCGGCGAGGAGCTGCTCGTAGGTGACCAGCGCGCGCGGCCGGCCGCGCGTCGCGCGCTCGGCGACGACCATCGTGCGCAGCCAGACCAGCAGGCCGTGCTGCGGTCCGCTCGCGCGCAGCCGCGCGAACGAGGAGGCCGCCTCGAGCGGATGGCGCGAGATCAGGAGCGGCGCGGCGGCGATGCCGAGGCCGGCCAGCAGCTCCTCCCACAGCGGGAAGAGGAGGCAGAGCTCGGGGTCCTTGAACCCCCACAGCGGCCGCGCGCCGAACTCGGCGGCGATCCGCGTCCGCAGCTGCTCGCGCTGCGGAGCGAGCGCCGCCGCGGCGAAGAAGCGCGCGGCGCGCGGCGCGACGTCGTCCCAGCTCCCGCCCGCCGCGGCGAGGAGCGCGACGTTCGCCTCGTGGAGCGCGACGTGCTCGAAGTAGCCCTTGTCGTTCGCGCCGGCCTTCGCCTCCTTCAGCCCGCTGCCGAGCTCGACGCCGAGGAGCTCGAGGACGTGGATCAGCGCCGACGTGCCGCTCCGCGCGCTCCCCAGCACCAGCAGCGCGCGCCTCGTTGTCGCCCCGCCTTCCATGCGGGCGCAGCGTAGCGGCCCCGGCGCGGGTGACGGAGCCGCGCGCGTCGCGCTCCCGGATCAGGAGGCCGATCCGATGACGCTCCTCGCGCCGAGTCCCACGCTGCTCGTCATGTACGTCTTCGTCGCGCTCGGCGCGGCCGCGATCGTCGCGGCGCTCGTGATGGCGCTGCGCTCGCCTCAGCCGATCCGGCCGTGGCTCTTCATGGCGCTCGTCGGGCTAGGGGTCGGCGGCACCGGCGGCTTCGGGCCGTCGTTCCTCGGCGACTACGCCGACTTCCTCGAGCGGGTCGCGGGACTCGATCCCGAGTCGGCGGAGGCGAAGGAGGCGATCGCGAAGATCGCGGCCGACCTCGGCGACGAGGAGGTGCCGGACGAGGCGAAGGCGCTCGCCGAGTCGGTCCTGAAGCAGACGGAGGTGCCCGACGCCGAGTCGGCGATCGACCACGCGATCGGACGCGCCGGCACGAAGGGACGCGAGGCGTTGACCAGCGTGAAGCGGGCGCTCGCGCGACGCGCGGAGGGCGCCGCGGCGACGGCGGCCGCGCCGACCGACGCGACACCGGTCCGACCGCCGATCAAGCTCGAGAAGCTCGACCCCGACGCGCTCCGCGCGCTCAACGCGCGCTCCGACGCCGAGCTCCGGAAGTTCGGCGTCGACCCGAAGGCGCTGCGCGAATCGGCGAGCCGGGTGCCGCGCCGCGTCGGCGGTTGATTTCGCCTCGCGCGCGCACACAATGCCTTCGCCGCTTCACCACGGAGAAGGCTCGCATGGATCGCTCCGGAACGTCCCGCCGTGATTTCCTGCGCAAGACGGCCGCGACGACGGCCGCGCTCTCGCTCGCCTCGCTCGCGCGGCTGCGCGCGCAGGGCGGCGCGCAGGGCGGCGCGCCCGCGGCCGCGCCCGCCAAAGCGGCGTCGCCCGAGCGGCGCCCCTTCGGCGACACCGGCATGGAGGTCGGCCTGCTCGGCTTCGGCGGCGCGGAGATCGGCTACGAGAAGGCCGACGCGGCCACCGTCGCGACGCTGCTGAACGGCGCGCTCGACCTCGGGCTGAACGTCGTCGACACGGCCGAGTGCTACGTCGAGTCGGAGGCGCTGATCGGCGCCGCGATCGCCCATCGCCGCAAGGAGTTCTTCCTCTTCACCAAGTGCGGCCACTGGGTCGAGGGGGGCGGCAAGTCGGCCGACTGGTCGAAGGCGGCGCTGATCCGCTCGATCGAGCGCAGCCTCGTGCGGCTGAAGACCGACGCCGTCGACCTCGTCCATCTCCACTCCTGCTCGCTCGAGGAGCTGCAGAAGGGCGAGTGCATCGAGGCGCTCGAGCAGGCGAAGCAGCAGGGCAAGACGCGCTTCATCGGCTACAGCGGCGACTCGAAGGCGGCGGCGTACGCGGTCGAGTGCGGCCGGTTCGACTCGCTGCAGACCTCGCTCAACCTCTGCGACCAGGAGGCGATCGAGCTGACGCTGCCGTTCGCCGTCGAGAAGGGGATGGGCGTCATCGCGAAGCGGCCGATCGCGAACGCCGCGTGGCGCTACGACGCCGCGCCGACCAACGGCTACCACCTCGAGTACTGGAAGCGGCTGCAGGCGCTCCGTTACGACTTCGCCACCGGCGAGGCGCGCAAGCGCGAGGACGCCGACGGCCCCGCCGGCGTGGCGCTGCGCTTCACCGCGATGCAGCCCGGCGTCTCCGTCGTGATCGTCGGGACGACCAAGCCCGACCGCTGGAAGCAGAACGCCGAGCTGCTGAAGGCCGGCCCGCTGCCGAAGGCGCAGGAGGCGGCGATCCGCGCCCGCTGGAAGGAGGTCGCGAAGAGCGACTGGACCGGGCAGACGTGAGGCGCGGCGGCGCCTTCGAGCTGGCGCTCCTGCTCGCCGCGACGCACCCGCGCGCGGCCGCGCAAGCGGAGGCGGCGAAGGTCGAGGAGGTCGCCGTCGACGACGGGGACGACTCGCGCACGTTCACGTCGCCCGAGGACGGCTGGTTCGACGTCAGCGGCTTCCTCGACAAGAAGTTCGGCTTCCTGCCGGTCGTGCTCCCGATCACGGAGCCGGCCGTCGGCTTCGGCGCCGCCGTCGGCCTCGCCTTCATCAGCAGCCCGCTCGGCGACGCGAAGGCGGGCCATGGCCGGCCCGACCTCACGATGGTCGGCGGGCTCGGGACCGAGAACGGGTCGCGCGGCCTCTTCGCCGGCGACATCCGCTTCTGGCTCGACGACCGGCTGAAGACCATCGCCGGCGCGGTCGACGCGTCGGTCAACCTCGATTTCCACGGCCTCGGCGACGACGACGCGCTCGACGACGATCCGCTCCGCTACACGCTGCGGCCGCTCGGCGGGATGGTGCAGGCGCACTGCCGCCTCGGCGACAGCAACGCGTGGGCGGGGCTCGGCTACTCCTTCGCCTCGATGAGCGTCCGCTTCGACGCGCCCGCCGGCACGACCGGCCGGCCCGACTTCGAGAAGGAGGAGGAGCTCGCGGCGCTCACGCCGACGCTCTCGTACGACTCGCGCGACAACTTCTTCACGCCGAACGAGGGCGGCTTCTACGGGCTCGACGTCGGGCTCTTCGGTCCGGCGCTCGGCGGCGACGACACGTTCCAGCGCGTGAGCCTCACCGCGCTCCACTACACGCCGATCGGTCCGCAGCTCTTCCTCGGCCTGCGCGCGAACGTCGCCGCGGCGTTCGGCGACGCGCCCTTCTACTTGAACCCGTTCGTCGCGCTCCGCGGCGTGCCGGTGATGCGCTACCAGGGCGAGGAGGTCGTGCTGCTCGAATCGGAGGTGCGCTGGCAATGCTGGGAGCGCTTCAGCGTCCTCGGCTTCGTCGGCGCCGGCATGACGTGGAACGACTTCGAGCGCCTCGACTCGACGCAGCAGGTCGTCGCCGGCGGGACCGGCTTCCGCTACGAGCTCGCGCGCGACTACGGCATCCACGCCGGCCTCGACGTCGCCTTCTCGCGCGACACGACCGCCGTCTACCTGCAGATCGGCAGCGCCTGGATGCGGCCCTGATCGTCCGTCCTTCGGGAGGAATCGCATGGAACGCGAATGGCTCGTCGTGCCGCTCTTCCTCGTCGCGGCGTGCGCGGCGCCGGCTCGCGTCGCGAAGGAGCCGGCCGATCCGCTCGCGCGGCTGATGGAGGGCAACGCGCGCTTCGTGGCGGGCGCGGCGGCGAGCCGCGGCCCGCTCCCGGCGCGCCGCGCAGAGATCGCCGCGACGCAGCACCCGTTCGCGATGGTGCTGGGCTGCGCCGACTCGCGCGTCGGTCCGGAGCAACTGTTCGACCGCACGCTCGGCGACCTCTTCGTCGTGCGCGTCGCGGGCAACGTCGCCGACGACGCGGTGATGGGCAGCCTGGAGTACGGAGCGGAGCACCTCCACGTGCCGCTGCTCGTCGTCCTCGGCCACGAACGGTGCGGCGCCGTGTCGGCGGCGGTGGAGGGAGGCGAGGCACCCGGCCACGTCGCCGCGCTCGTCCACGCGATCGCGCCCGCGGTCGCCGCGGCGCGCAAGGAGGCGGGCGCCCGCGCCGACGACCTGGTGGACCCCTCCGTCCGCGCGAACGTCCGCCTCGTCGTGGCGCAGCTCCGCAAGGAGTCGCACCTGCTCGCCGAGCTCGAGCGCGCCGGCAAGCTGAAGATCGTCGGCGCGCGCTACGACCTCGACACGGGCGAGGTCACGCTCGTCGAGCAGTAGCGCTCCGCCCCGGGCCGCCCTCGACCGACCGGGGTGGCGCCGAGGGGGCCGGCCGCCTCCGCCGACTTTCTTTTCGGGGTCGGGCCGCGCTTCGCATTTCCCCGATCGAGGAGCGCTCACGTCGAGCGCTCGATCTCGACCGGAGAGCTGCGATGCGATCCCTGCTCCTGCCCTGCTCGCGTCTCGTCGTCTGCCTCGCTGCCGGCGCGGCCTCGGGCTGCGCCAAGGGCGGCGGCGCCTCCCGCGCCGCGAAGCCGGAAGGACCGGCCCTCAACGAGGGGGCCTACGCGGCGTCCGACTTCCAGTACGTCGATCCCTACCCGCCGGAGTTCCATCCGCTCGGCGACGACTACTTCACGGCCGTGCGCACGGACGAGGTCGCCTTCCTCGTCGCCGACACCGGCGACGGTTGGCTGCGCGACGACTCCGAGGACGGGTACGCGCACGGCGAGGCGCTCCCGCCGGAGGCGAACGACGACTGCACCCTGATCGATTCGGCGAGCGGCGACCTCGATGGCGACGGCGGGCCGGAGCTCGTGCTGATCGGTTCGTTCGATCCGGGGGACGGATCGAAGCAGCTTCGCGTGCGCGTGCTGACCGGCGGTCCGGCCGGATGGTCGGTGCTGGGCTCGTTCGACCTCGGCGACCCGGGCGAGGACTACCTCGTCGGGCGAATCGGCGTCGGCGATGTCGACGGCGACCGGCGCGACGAGCTGATCGTCGCGGCGACCCACGACGTCGACCGGAGCTGGGTGCGCATCTACGAGGATCCCGTCGAGGGCAACGGCTACGGCAAGCTGCGCACCAGCTTCGAGTTCCCGGGAAAGGACGAGGTGCGGGCCGAGGCGGCGCAGCTCGACCGCGACGCGCCGCGCGAACTCGTGCTGGTCGCGATCAGCGGCGCCAGCGCGATCGCGCCGGTCCTCGACGACGCGCTCCTCGGCCACCCGGTGATCGCCGACGACCTCTTCCAGAACACCGAGGACTCGCCGGCCGGCCTCTATGCGAGCGACGCGACCAGCGTCGACTTGCTGATCGGCGACTTCGACGGCGACCCGCGCGAGGAGATCGCCGTCTACACGATGCGCGCCAAGAACTTCTCGGTCTGCTGGCACGAGTTCTTCGACGACGCCGAGGGGAGCCTGCGCAGCCTCGAGTCGCTGGCGGGCGTCGTGCAGGGCTACTGGTCGCCGTACGACCCCGCGCGCCTCCGTCGCGGCTGCGCCGGCGACCTCGACGGCGACGGCGTCGACGAGGCGATCTGGCTCTGGACCGACGCCGACCGCGTGCTCTCGACCTACGTCTTCGATCCGACCGACCCGTTCGGCGGCTCCAACCTCGGCGCGATCCAGGGCAAGACCTGGCTCGCCTGGAACCTGGCGGTGGTCGACGACGACGCCGACGGCACCCGCGAGGTCGTCTTCGCCGGCATCGACGACACCGGCACCTGCTTCTGGTCGGCCGTGGAGCGCCACCCGAAGTCGGGCGAGTACGAATCGGGCTCGCGCGCCGTCTCCTCGTCGACCTCGCTCGTGATGGAGGGCGAAGACTTCGAGCGCGACGGCACCCGCGTCCGGTGGACCGGCGACAAGCGCGAGCACCTGCCCAACCCGATCCCGATCCTCGTGGTCGTCGCGCCGCCGACCAAGGCGGGCATCAGCCAGGAGTACGACGCGAGCGAGGCGAGCTACGCGACCTCGACGGGCGAGGCGTACTCGTTCGAGTCGTCCCTCACCGAGAGCGCGTCGGTGTCGGTGGGCCTCGACCTCGAGGACATCACGGGCTCGCTGGGACTCACGTTCAAGGCGTCGCTGAAGGCCGAGATCGAGGAGACCACCGGCGGCTCGAACGCGATGGCGAAATCGCTCGAGTTCACCGGGTCGCACGACCACGACGTGGTGATCTTCGAGGGGACGCTGCACAAGACCTACGACTACGAGGTCGTGCACGCGAAGAACCCCGCGGCGATCGGCACGCTGCTGACGATCAACCTCCCGCTCGAGACCAAGGTCTACAAGTGGACGCGCGAGCTCTTCGAGGAGCGCTTCGGCAAGGACACGATCCTGCCGGCCGGGCTGCTCGACCACGTGATCGGCGTGCCCGAGTCCTACCCGACGCATGACGACGCGCTCGCCCTGCTGGCGACGTACGAGGGCTTCGAGGGCGACCTGGTCACGGTCGGACAGGGGCGTGGATCGAACGGCTGCGAGCTCGCGCTGGAGGAGGAGGAAGTGTCGGGCACCGGCTGGAAGACCGGCTTCGAGTTCGAGGCCGAGCTCAAGCTCGGCGGCCCCACCGTCGGCGGGAGCTGGGGGCTCGAGGCGGGCGAGCTGCACGAGACCACGACGTCGGCGGGCACGACCTACCGCGGCGTGATCGGCGACATCTCCGACTCGAACGAGTACTTCGACTGGGCCTACGACACCGGGATCTTCGTCTACACGTGGGTCGGCGCCGACGACGAGCTGCCGGTGCAGGTGCTGAACTTCTGGGTCGACCCTTGGGGCCACCAGTACTAGGAGCGCGGCGAGTCGGAGCTTCCGGGGGCGTCGCGGCCCGCGAGCTGGACCTTGAGCCAGGCGCGGGCCGCGCGCCAGTCGAGCTCGACCGTGCGGCCCGTCACGCCGAGCACGACGGCGGTCTCCTCGACGGTGAGACCGCCGAAGAAGCGCAGCTCGACGACGCGGGCGTGGCGCGCGTCGAGGCGCGCGAGGCGCTCGAGCGCCTCGTCGAGCGCGAGCAGCGTCGCGACGTCGGGCTCGAAGGCGGGCTCGCCGCCGGTGTCGAGCACGACGCGCTTCCACGCGCCGCCGCGCTTGGCGGCATCGCGGGCGCGGGCGCGCTGGATCAGGATCTGCCGCATCGCGGTGGCCGCGACGGCGAGGAAGTGGACGCGGTCGTTCCAGCCCGCGCGCTCCTGGTCGACGAGATGGAGGAACGCCTCGTGCACCAGCGCGGTCGGCTGCAGCGTCGCGCCCTTCGCCGACCCGCGGAACCAGCGGCCCGCGAGCTCGCGCAGCCGGTCGTAGACCAGCGGCAGCAACTCCTGCGCATTCCCGCCCTCCCGGCTCACGCGGAGCAGCGCCTGCGTAATGTTCGCCGGGTCCTGCAGGGTCATCATGAGCCACGATAAGGCCCGGTCGGCGGTCGAGGGGTCCCGCTACCAGCGCGCCGTCGAGCTCTTCCTCGGCGCCTGCGAGCTCGCGCCCGACCGGCGCGCGGCGTTCGTGCGCGAGGCGTGCGCCGACGACGGCGAGCTCCTCGCCGCCACGAACGCGCTGCTGGCGCAGGACGCGACCTCGGACGACCTGATCGACGGCGCGGCGGCCAGCGCGGCGGCGCTCCTCTCCGACGAGGAGCTCCCGCTGCCCGAGCGCATCGGCGGCTACCGCGTCGTGCGCGTGCTCGGCGAAGGCGGCATGGGAACGGTCTACGAGGCGGAGCAGGAGAGCCCGCGCCGCCGCGTCGCGCTCAAGGTCGTGCGGCCGGCGATGGCGACGCCGCGCGTCTGCCGGCGCTTCGAGCTCGAGGCCGAGGTGCTCGGCCGGCTCGAGCATCCCGGCATCGCGCGGATCTACGAGGCGGGCAGCGCGGCGATGGCGTGGGGCGTCGTGCCGTTCCTCGCGATGGAGCTGGTGCGCGGCCGGCCGCTCGACGACCACGCGCGCGAGGCGACGCTCGACCTGCGCGCGCGCCTCGCCCTGCTGGCGCGCGTCTGCGACGCGGTCGACCACGCCCACCGCCACGGCGTCGTCCATCGCGACCTCAAGCCCGCGAACGTGCTGGTCGACGAGCAGGGCGATCCGAAGGTGCTCGACTTCGGCGTCGCGTGGCTCGCCGCGCCCGAGGCCGGAGCGGCCGTCGAGCCGCGCACGGCGCTGACGCTCGAGGGGCAGCTCGTCGGCACGCTCGCCTACATGAGCCCCGAGCAGGTGCGCGGCGAGCGCGACGCCATCGACGCGCGCGCCGACGTCTACGCGCTCGGCGCCATCGGCTACGAGCTGCTGACCGGACGGCTGCCGCTGGCGCTCGAGGGGCGGCCGCTCGCCGAGGCGGCGCGCCTCGTCGCCGACTTCGATCCACCGCCGCCGTCGCTGCTTGCGCCGGAGTGCGCCGGCGACGTCGACGTGCTCTTCGCGAAGGCGCTCGAGAAGGAGCCGGCGCGCCGCTACCCGTCGGCGGCCGAGTTCGCCGCCGACCTGCGCCGCTTCCTCGCCGAGCAGCCGATCGTCGCGCGGCCGGCGTCGCGCGCCTACCAGCTCCGCAAGTTCGCGCGGCGCAACCGGGCGATCGTGGGCGGCGTCGCGATCGCGTTCGCCGCGCTGCTGGCCGGGACCGCGTTCTCGCTCTGGAAGGCGGCCGAGGCCTCCGATGCGCGCGACCTCTCCGACGCGCGCGCCCGCGACGCGCAGCGCAACGCCTACCGCGCCAACCTGATCGCCGCGTCGACGGCGCTGCGTTCCCATCACGTGAGCGAGGCGGAGGCGCGGCTCGACGACGCGCCCGAGCGGCTGCGCGACTGGGAGTGGCGCCACCTGCGCGCGCGGCTCGACGAGAGCGTGGCGCTCTTCGCCGCCGGCTCGAAGCCGCTCGCGGCGATCGCGCTCGACGCGGAGATGCAGCGGCTCGCGACCGGCGCGTCGGACGGCACGGTCCGGCTGTGGGATTGGGCCACCGGCGCGCCGCTGGCGCAGTGCCGAGTGAAGACGCGGCAACTCGACGACGTGGCCTTCGAGCGGGAGGGGGCGCAGCTCCAGGTCGCGAGCAGCGGCGCCTACCCGAAGTACCTCGTCTCGGTCGCCACCCTCGCGTTGCCGTCGCTCGAAGTCGCGTCGACCTGGTCGACGCCGACGCGCGGCAGCGAGTTGCGCTTCCCCGCCGCGGCCGACCGGGTCGCGGTGCAGCTCTGGACGCGCGGGCTCGCGCTGTTCGATCGCGCGAGCGGCAAGCTCGAGTCGGAGAGCGAGAAGCTGGAGCGCGCGTCGCGCGTCTTCCTCTCGCCGGACGGGCAGCGCGCGGCGCTGGCGTGGGTCGAGGGCGGCGGCCTCGAGGTCCGCGACGTCGAGCGCGGCGCCGCGCTCTTCCGCCGCGACGACCTCGCCACCATCCGCTCCGTGCGCTTCGACGCAGGCGCATCGCGGATCGTCGTCGCGACCGCGGAGACCGCGGCGCATGTGCTCGACGGCGCCACCGGCCAGGATCGGCTGCTGCTGGCGGGCCACGGCGCTGGCGTCACGGACGCGCAGTTCGCGGCCGACGGTGGCGCGATCTACACGTCGTCCGCCGACGGGACGCTGCGCGTCTTCGAGACCGCCTTCGGCAGCTGCACGCACACGCTGCACGGCCATCGCGGCGCGATCGAGCGCCTCGAGGTCTCGTCCGACGGCCGCACGCTCGTGACCGCCGGCCGCGACGGCGCGGCGCGACGCTGGGATCTCGCCGCCGTCGACGAGACGGTGATCCGCCACCCCGCCACGGTCTATCCCGTCGCTATCTCTCCCGACGGCCGGCGCATCGCGACCGGCTGCTTGGCGGCCGACGGTCCGGGGCTCCACCTCTGGGACGCCGAGTCGGGCGAGCGCATCGCCTCCTGGATCGAGTGCGAGGTCACGAGCCTCGCGTGGAGCCGCGACGGGACGCGCCTCGCGGTCGGGCGCCACAACAAGCCGGCGATCGTGGTCGATGCGGCGACGGGCGCGACGCTCCGCGGCTACGGCTACCACCGCTGGAACACCGACTCGATCGCGTTCGGAGCGGGCGACCGCGAGCTGGCCACGGCCGGGCTCGACGGCGTGGCGGCGATCAAGTCGGTCGAGGACGGCAAGACGAGCGGGTCGCTGCGACTCGGCCCCGCCGGCGCCGAGCCGATCTACCGCGTCGCGTACAGCCCGGACGGCGCGCTCCTCGCCGCGAGCCGCAACGACGGAACGATCGTCCTCCTCGACGCGGCGACGCGCGCGGAGCGGGCCGTGCTGCTCGGCCACGCGGCGCCGGTGGTGTCGCTCGCGTTCTCGAACGACGGCCGCTGGCTCGCGTCGGGCGCGCGCGACGGCCGCATCGTGATCGCGAGCGTGCCCGACGGCGCCGCGGTCCGCCGGCTCGACGGCCACGTCGAGGAGGTCTTCGCGCTCGCATTCTCGCCCGACGGCGCGCGCCTCGTCTCGGGCGGCCGCGATCGCACCATCCGCGTCTGGGATCCCGCGACCGGCGACGAGCTCGTCCAGCTCGACGGCCACACTTCGTTCGTCTACGCGCTGGCCTTCAGCCCCGACGGACGCACCCTCGTCTCGGGCGGCGGCGATGCGACCGCCCGAATCTGGGACACGCGCTCCGCCGCGGAGCGGGCCGAGCGGCGCCGCGCGCGCGAGCGGCTCGCCGCGAAGCTCGCCGCGACCGTCGAGCAGGCGCTGCGCGAGAGCCCCGAGCCGCGCGCGGCGGTCGAGCGGCTGCGCCGCGCGCCGTTTCTCTCCGAGCGCGAGCGCGAGGTCGCGCTGCAGCTCGCGCTCGCGCGCTTCGTCGCGCAGTGAGCGGCGCGCTCAGAAGCGGCAGCTGAACGAGAGCCCCACCACGTCGCGCGTCACGACCGGCTGCACCGCGACCGCCGGCACGTCGAGGCCGAGGAACGCCTCCTCGAAGAACTGGCCGATGAAGTGGCCGAGCCCGGCGCCGACGAGCACGTCGGAGGGGTAGTGCCCACCCGCCTCGACGCGGCTCCAGGAGCCGACCGCGGCGAGACCGATCGATGCGCCATCGAGCGCCCACGCGACGCTCGTCGGCGCCCCCATCACGTGGAGGTTGCTCGACGTGAGGGTCGCGTTCACGGCCAGGTTCGCCGCGTGCTGCGACGGGAAGCTGCGGTCGTCGCTCCCGTCGGGCCGGCCACGCGTGAACGCCGACTTCAGCAGGTCGACGGAGTGGAACGTCGTGTAGCGGGCGCCCATGCCGACCGCGAGCCCCTTCGTCTTGGCCCAGCCCCACTCGAGCGCCCCCTCGCCGCTCGGCGTCGCGGCGACGCTGGTGAAATAGAGCCAGTCGGAGACGGTGCCGCTCCAGCTGCGCGCGTCCTTCGCGTCCTCGGTCGACCCGAAGAGCGGCGTCTCGTCCATCGCCCAGTCGGAGATCCGCTCGTCCCAGCGGTCGATCTGCAGCACCGCGGCGCCCGCCATCGGCGCCCACGTCATCGGGTGCTTGAGCGCGTTCCGCGCGGCGGTGCCGAGCCGCTTGCCGCTCGGCAGCAAGGTCACGTCGTCGCCCCACCGTCTTCCGTTCGGGAGGGTGCCGCAAGCCGCGAGGAGCCCGCTTGCCACGAGCGCGAGCGGCATCCCGCGGAATCTCGACCCGGTTGCTCTCGCCATGGGACCGACCTGACGCGTTGCGTCGGCGCGGCGCCGCACTACTCTCCCGCGCCATGATCCTCCGCCAATTCCCGCCGATGGGCGTCTACGAGACGCTCTTCCGTTTCGCCGACGTCACTCACAAGTACATGGGCGACCCGGGCACGCATCCGTGGGCGCAGGGCTTCCCGCTCACGACGCGACTGCCCGACGGTCCATCGCTGCCGGAATCGATCGCGATCACGGCGACCGATCGCATGTATCCGAAGGCCGACGGCCAGCCGCCGCTGCGCGAGGCGATCGCCGATTACTACCGCGCCTTCTACGGCGCGCGCATCACCGCCGACAACGTCGCGCTCTTCGCGGGCGGTCGGCCCGGCCTCTTCGCGATCCTCGCGTTCCTGCTCGAGGATTGGAAAGTCGCGGTCGAGGAGACGGAATACACGCCCTACTTCGATCTGTTGCAGATCTTGTGCCGTCCCACCACGCTGATCGCGAGCAACGTCGCGAACCGGTTCCGCCCGACGCTCGCCGACCATCCGACCGGCGATCGCGTGCTGCTGCTGAAGAGCAATCCCTGCAATCCGACCGGCGTCACGACCGCGGGCGACGAGCTCCGCTCGCTCGTCGAGCACTACAGCGCGCCGAGCCGCGGCGCGGTCCTCGACGAGGCGTACGAGTTCTTCTGCGAGCCCGAGGCGGTGAGCGCGCTGCGCTACGTCGACGACCTCGAGCGCACCAACCTCTTCATCTGCGGCGCCGCGACGAAGGGACTGCAATCGCCGGGGATGCGCGTCGGCTGGGTGGTCGCGGCCAAGCGCCACATCGAGGTCTTCCGGAACTACAGCTCGTTCGGGATGGGCGGCGTCTCGCGGCCGTCGCAGCTCTACGTCACGCAGCTCCTGCAACGGGAGCGCGTCACCCACGCGCGCAAGGCCGTCGCCGGCTACTACGCGAGCCAGCGCCGCCGCTACGCGGAGGGGCTCTCGCGCCTCGGCTTCGAGCTCTTCACTGGGAACGGCGGCTTCTACCACTGGGCACGGCTGCCCAACGGGCTGACGGGCGACGCCTTCAACGAGCGCCTCATGAAGCACGACGCCGCGATCCTTCCCGGCCGCCTCTGCGACATGGCGCGCCGCGGCGACCGCGGTCCGCTCGGGCCGCTGATGCGCTTCTCGTTCGGGCCGCTGGAGGCGAGCAGCTTCGAGCAGGACCTCGAGATCCTCTCGCGCTGCGTCTGAGCCCGCGCGGCCGCGCCGCCGCGCGGTTACGATCCCGCCGCGTGGAGGCCCAGAGAACCCCAGTCCGCGTCGTGCTGCAGCGCTTCGCGGCGCTGAACGCGCCGCTCTTCCTCGCGGTCAGCGGGCTCAACCTGCTCGAGGCGCGCATCCTCGGCGCGCTGGCGTGGCCCTACTTGATCGCGGTCTGGATCGAGTACACGGCGCTCTACCTGCTGGCGGCGCTGCTGCCGGCGATCCTGCTCGCGCTGGCCCGCGGCCGCGCGCGCGACTTTGCGCCGGCCGTCGCCGCGACGACCACGACGCTCGTCGCCTACTTCCTCTTCGTCGACGCGACGATCTTCCGGATGTACGGCTTCCACTGGAACGGCTTCGTCTGGAACCTGCTCACGACGCGCGGCGGCATCGAGTCGATGGACGGCGGCACGAGGATGTGGATCGGCGGCGCGCTGGTGCTGGCCGTCGCGGCCGCCCTCGAGGTCGCGCTGCTGCGCCTCGCGCGGCGCGACGTCGCGACGTGGCGCGCGCTCGCGCCGGCGCGGCCGCGGCGCGCGGCGCTCGCGCTCGTCGGCGTCGTCCTCGTCCTCGGCGTGGGCGAGCGGCTCGCCTTCGCCGCCGCGAACTTCACCGGCTATCGCGCCGTGACCGTCGGCCAGGACGTCTTCCCGTTCTACTTGCGGACGCGGCTGCGCAAGCTCGGCATGGCGCTGGGGCTCGACCACCGCGAGGACATCGGGATGCGCGACGTGCGCGGCTCGCTCGAGCTGCGCTACCCGCTCGCCCCGCTGCGCGTCGATCCCGCGGCGAGGAAGCTCAACGTCGTCTGGCTCGTCGCCGAGTCGTGGCGCGGCGACACGCTGCTGCCCGACCTGATGCCGGAGACGCTCGCGTTCGCGCAGAAGGCGCTCTGGTTCAAGAACCACTACAGCGGCGGCAACTGCACGCGCATGGGCGTCTTCTCGATGTTCTACGGCGTCTACGGCTGCTACTGGTTCCCCTTCATCGCCGCGCGCCGCGGGCCGGTCCTCGTCGACCGCCTGCTCGACGACGGCTGGCAGTTCATGGTCTCGACCAGCGCGCGCTTCACCTTCCCCGAGTTCGACCAGACCGTCTGGTCGCGCTTCCCGATGGCCGAGCTGACCGAGGGCGACGAGGAGAAGCTCGGCTGGGAGAACGACCGCGAGCTCTCCGACCGGATGCTGCGGCGCATCGACGAGCGCGACCCGTCGCGCCCCTTCTTCGCGTTCCACTTCTTCGAGTCGCCGCACGCGCGCTACCACTTCCCGCCCGAATGCGCGATCCGCAAGCCCTACTGCGAGGTGGTCGACTACGCGCTCCTCTCCGCCGACGACATGCCCGAGGTGAAGAACCGCTACCTCAACTCGGTGAACCACCTCGACACGCAGTTCGCGAAGGTGCTCCGCCATCTCGAGAGCCGCGGGCTGCTCGACTCGACGATCGTCGTCCTGACCGGCGACCACGGCGAGGAGTTCATGGAGAAGGGGCGCTACGGCCACCACTCCACCTTCAGCGAGGAGCAGACGCGCCCGCCGCTGATCCTCTGGATCCCGGGCGAGGCGGCGCGCACCTTCGACACGCTGTCGAGCCATCTCGACCTGCCGGCCACGCTGCTGGCGCGGCTCGGCGTCGCGAACGACCCGGCCGACTACTCGCTCGGCATCGACCTGCTCGGCGGCGCGCGCCGCGACCACGTCGTGATCGCCGACTGGGACCAGCTCTGCGTGCGCGACGCATTCGGCAAGGGCGCGTTCCCGTTGGCCGAGCGCGGCCTCTTCGACTGGGAAGCGACGACGATCGACGACGCGCCGTTCGACGACCCGAGCGACTGGGTCCACCGGTCGAGCGCGACGCTCGGCCTCGTGGCGCGCGCGCAGCGGCGCTTCACCCGCTGACGCGCGGCGCGCGGGCCCGCCCGCTCACTCGTAGCCGAGCGCGCGGACGCACGGCGCGAGCGCCTGCTCGAGTCGCGCGCGCGACGCCGCGTCGAGCTCGCGCCGCCAGCGCCCCACCGACTCGCGCGGCGAGGCCGACGTGAGGTGGCCCGGCCGCTGCGGCTCCTCGCGGAACGCGGCGGCCATCGCGGCGACGCCGTCCGCCGACAGCCCGGCCCGTCCCGCCAGCGTCGCGAGCGTCCGCTCCGGCGCGGCGACCAGCTCCTCGTAGCGCGCGACCTGCACGTCGAGGCCCGCCGCGCGCGCCGCCTCGAGCTTCGACGGCAGCCGCAGCCACGCCTGCCCGTAGCGACCGTCGATCAGCTCCGCCAGCGCCTGCGCGCGCGGCCGCGTCGCCGGCTCCTCCTTCTCGCGGCCGAAGAAGCCGGCGGCGGAGAGGAGCGCGTCGCGCGGATCGCGGACGAGCAGCAGCAGGCGCGCGTCGGGCCACTGGCGCGCGAACTCGACCATGAGGTTCACGTAGACCTTCTCGGCGAAGGCGCGCACCGCCGGCTTCCCCAGCCGCGTCGCGAGGCGCCGGTAGAAATCGCTGACGCCGGCGCGCGCCGCCGCGTCGAGCCGCGCCAGCACCGCCTCGCCGTAGTCGCGTTCGAGCTCCGGCTCGCGGCTCGAGAAGGGCGAGCGGCCGTTCTCGTAGACGCTCTTCGCCGGCTCGTGGCCGGGCGGCTCGCCCTCCGGCACGAGGCGCAGCGAGGCGCGCGCGAGCGCGACGAAGGTCGCCGGCCGTTGCTCGTGCGGCCAGCGCGGGCAGGCGACCAGCTCGGGATGGCGCGCGAGCGCCTCGACGAGGATCGTGCCGCCGCTGCGGCCGAGCGCCAGCACGGCGACGGGCGTCAGCCCGGCCACGTCGGTCGCGTCGGCGGCGCCTCGCGTCTCCTTCCGTCCGAAGATCACGCGTCGCTCCTTGCCCTGCGGCGCTCAGTCGCGCAGCGTCGCCGTGACGAAGTGGTGGTCGCTCGGCCAGCGGCCGTCGGGGCCGGGCGCGACCAGCAGCTCCGCCGCCAGCGTCGCGAGGCCGCGATCGGCCAGCACGTAGTCGATCTTCTCGCCGCTCGTCGTGCCGCGGAACCCGTGGAAGGTGCCGACCGCGGTCGCGTCGGGATGGAGGTCGCGGAAGGTGTCGCGCAGCCCGGCGGCGCGCAGTGCGGCCAGCGGCGCGCTCGCCTCGCCGCAGTTGAGGTCGCCCAGCAGCAGATGCGGTCCCGGCGCCGCCGCGATCCGACGCGCCAGCAGCCGCGCGCTCTCGAGGCGCGCCCGCTCGCCGCGATGGTCGAAGTGGCTGTTCCAGACGCGCAGCTCGCGGCCCGTCGCGCGCACGCGCAGCCGCGCCCACGTGCAGATCCGGGTCAGCGCCGCGTCCCAGCCGACCGATCCCGCGACGTCGGGCGTCTCGCTCAGCCAGAAGTCGCCGTGGTCGACGACCTCGAAGAGGCGCGCGTCGACGAAGAGCGCCGCGTGCTCGCCCTTCCCGCCGCCGTCGCGCCCCTGCCCGACGCGAACGTGGCGAGGCAGCCGCCGCTCGAGGAACTCGACCTGGAAATCGAGCGCCTCCTGCACGCCCAGCACGTGCGGCTCGGCGCGCGCGATCACGTCGGCGAGCGCGTCGCACCGGCGCGGCCACGCGTCGTCGCCGTCGTCGGCGGTGCCGTAGCGGACGTTGCAGCTCATCGCGCGGAAGGAGGCCGCGGGCGGCGCCGAAGGCGGCGGCTCGCCCGCCGGGTCGACGCAGCCGGCGGACAGCGACGTCAGGCAGAGCGCGACGACGGCGAGCGCGCGGCGCATCGGACCACTCCCCGCCCCTACTCCTTCGACACGTTCGCCGAGACCTCGATCTCGTTCAGCCAGAAGACGCCGGTCACGTAGTACCACGCCGACTTGTCGGTGGTCTCGACGTCGGTCACGAGGTTGCCGCCGAGCCGCTGGCCCTCGCGCGTCACGCGCTCGACGACGTCCTCGACCGTGACGTTGTCGGTGAAGAGGCGGCCGACCTGCGGGTAGCTCGGCGACTCGAGGTTGCCGGTGCAGATCGGGATGAACTTGAAGAGGTACCAGCCCCAGTTCGACGCGCGGATGTGGGCGATCGGCGTCGCGCCGTTGGCGAGCTTCTGGTTGTGGAGCTTCTCGGCGAGGACGACGTCCATCGAGGCGCAGCCGCCGCCGGCGAGCAGCGACGCGAGCAACGACGCATGGAGCGCGCGGCGGAGCGCGCGGGGCAGGCGGCGAATTCCCTCCGATCGCATCGTCAGCCCTCCGATCGCTCGACCGCGTCGGCCACGGTGGTGAAGCGGTCGATCGTCCCGACCTTCCCGTCGAGGCCGACCGCCCGCAGCAGGTCGCGCACGCCGGAACGCGCCTCGACCAGCCGCAGCGCGACGCCGCGTCCGGCGAGCCGGTCGTGCAGCTTCTCCAGCATGCGCGCGCCGGCGAGGTCGACGGTCGGCGACGCCGAGAGGTCGCCGATCACGAGGCGCAGCGCGTCGCCCGCGCCGCGCACGCGGTCGTCGAGCTCGTTCGCCACGTGGTCGACGTTGTAGTAGAGGAGCGACGACTCGACGCGGAAGACCAGCGCGCGGGGCAGCGGCTCGTTCTCGGGATTGCGCGCGAGGTCGGAGAAACGGCGCGTGCCGGGGATGCGGCCGAGGAAGGCGACGTGCGGCCGCGCCGAGCGGTGGAGCAGGAAGAGGATCGACGCGACCGCCGCGAGCAGGATCCCCTTCAGGATGCCGAGCAGCAGCACGGCGACGAGCGCCACCATCGCCACGCGGAACTCGAGCCGGCTGAGCTTCCGCAGCTGCGCGATCTCGCGGGCCTTGACCAGCCCCGAGACGGCGACCATCACGATCGCCGCGAGGACCGACTTCGGCAGGTCGGCCACGAGCCCGGTGAGGAAGAGGAGGCAGAGCGCCATCGTCGCCGACGCGAAGACGAGCGAGAGCGGCGACTTCGCGCCCGACTTCTCGTTCACGGCCGACTGAGAGAGGCCGCCCGCGACCACGTAGCTGCCGCCGAGCCCGGTGGCGAAGTTGGCGGCCGCGAGGCCGAGCAGCTCCTGGCGCGCGTCGATCACGTCGCCGTGCTTCTCCGCGAGCGCGCGCGCCGCGGAGACCCCCTCGATGTAGGCGAGCAGCAGGCAGCCGAGCGCGAGCGGCAGCACCCCCTCGACGTCGCGCACGCGCACGCCCGGCAGCGCGAACGCGGGCAGGCCGCCCGGGATCGCGCCGACCGTCACGACCCCCTGCTCCTTCAGCGACGCGGTGGCGACGACGACGATCGAGAGCGCGACGACGACCAGCGCGATCGGGCGGCCCGGGAAGCGCTTCTCGCCCAGCAGGATCAGCGCGAGCGCCGCGAAGCCCAGCAGCGCGGTGGCCGGCACGGTCGTGCCGAGCTGCGCGCCGACGTTCCAGAGGCGCTCGAAGAAGTGGTCGCCGCCGCCCTTCACGCCCAGCAGCGCGGGCAACTGCGTCGAGGCGATGCTGAGCCCCGCGCCCGCCTTGAAGCCGAGCAGGATCGTCTCGCTGATGAAGCTCGTCAGCGCGGAGAGCTTCAGCGCCCACGCGATCAGCGACAGCGCGCCGACCACCACGCCGGTGAGCGCCGCGATCTGCGCGTAGCGGACCATGTCGCCGCCCGCCATCGCGGCGACGGAGCTGCCGACCATGAGCGAGATCGCGGAGGTCGGGCCGATCGCGAGGTGGCGCGAGCTGCCGAGCAGCGCGTAGGCGAGGCCGCCGAGCAGGTAGCCGTAGAGGCCGACCTGCGGCGGCAGCCCCGCGAGCCCGGCGTAGGCGAGCGAGACCGGGACGGCGTAGGTCGCGAGCGTCACGCCGGAGACGAGGTCCTTCGCCAGCCATCCCCGCGGGTAGCGGCGCAGCCATTTCGACGGCGGGAAGAACCTCATCGGGCGCCGGTCACTTCGCCAGCAGCGCCTTCCTCGCCGCCGCCAGCTCCTTGCGCTTCGCGTCGTCCACTTTCGGGAAGGAGAGGTCGAGCTTCGCGAGCGCGTCGATGATCGTCGCCGCGACGACGACGCGGGTGAACCACTTGTTGTCGGCGGGGACGACGTGCCACGGCGCGTGCTTCGTCGCGGTGCCGCGGACCGTCTCCTCGAACGCCTCCATGTAGTCGTCCCAGAGCTCGCGCTCCTTGGCGTCGTTCGCGGAGAACTTCCAGTTCTTCTCCGGCAGCTCGAGCCGCTCGAGGAAGCGCCGCTTCTGCTCCTTCTTCGAGAGGTGGAGGAAGAACTTCACGACGACGATGCCGTTGCGCGCGAGGTAGCGCTCGAAGGCGCGGATGTCCTGGAAGCGCTCCTCCCAGATCGCCTTCGTGACCAGCGACTTCGGCAGCTTCTGGCGCGCGAGGAACTCGGGGTGGACGCGCGTGACGAGCGTCTCCTCGTAGTAGCTGCGGTTGAAGATCCCGATCCGGCCGCGCTCCGGCAGCGCGCGCATGCATCGCCAGAGCCAGTCGTGGTCGAGCTCCTCGCTCGACGGCGCCTTGAACGAATGGACCTGGCAGCCCTGCGGGTTGACGCCCGACATCACGTGCTTGATCGCGCCGTCCTTCCCCGCCGCGTCCATCGCCTGGAAGAGCACCAGCACGCCCCAGCGATCCTGCGCGTAGAGCATCTCCTGCAGCGTCGCCAGCGTCTCGACGCCGGCGGCCAGCGCCTCCTTCGCGCGCGGCTTGTCCTCGTCCGTGTACTCGAGCGTGTCGCCGGGATCGACGTCCTTCAGCCGGAACTTCGCGCCGTCCGTGACGCGGAAATGGGCGGCGAGGCGCTTCGACAGCTTGAGGACCTGCTTCAGTTTCATGGCGATTCCAGGAAGTCCGGGAGATTCAGGACGGAGGAGCGCTCGCGCCGCGCTTGCGCGCCCCCGCCGCCGCCTGGCGCACGGTGGTGAGCATGCGCTTCGCGTCGTTGCGCTCGAAGAGCTGCATGAGCCGGGCGACGATCCCGGTCCAGCCGGTCTGGTGGCTCGCGCCGATGCCGGCGCCGTCGTCGCCGTGGAAGTACTCGTAGAAGAGGAGGTGGTCGCGCCAGTGCGGGTCCTCCTGCATCTTGCGCTGGCCGCCGAAGACCGGGCGGCGGCCGTCCTTGCCGCGCAGGAAGAGCGCGCCGAGCCGTCGCTCGAGCTCGTGCGCGACCTCGTAGAGGTTCATCTTCTTCCCCGAGCCCGTCGGGCACTCGATCTTGAAGCCGTCGCCGTGATAGAGGTAGTAGGTCAGCAGCGCGCGGATGATCAGCACGTTGATCGGGAACCAGACCGGCCCGCGCCAGTTGGAGTTGCCGCCGAACGCGCCGTTGTCCGATTCGGCGGGGTTGTAGCCGACGCGGTAGTCGGTCCCGCCCCACGAGAAGACGTAGGGGTTCCGCTCGTGGAACTTCGAGACCGAGCGGATGCCGTAGGGGCTCAGGAACTCCGACTCGTCGAGCACGCGCGACAGCACGCGCCGCAGCTTCGCGGGGTCGAGCAGCGCCAGGATCCCGCGCTCGTTCACGCCGAGGTGGCCGGGCCCGGTCGGGTGGATCGACTTCAGCAGGTCGGGCATCTGCTTGGCGCGCGCGTAGATCACCTCCATCACGCCGCCGATGCGGTCGCGATGCCACGGCTCGATGACCGTCGCCGCGCACAGCGGCAGCAGGCCGACGAGCGAGCGCACCTTGAGGCGCCGCGCGCTCCCGTCGGGCAGCCGCAGCACGTCGTAGTAGAAGCCGTCCTCCTCGTCCCACATCCCGTCGTCGCCCTTGCGGTTCATCGCGTGGGCGATCCAGAGGAAGTGGTCGACGAACTTCGCGGCGAAGTCCTGGTAGACGCGGTCGTGGCCCGCGAGCTCGATCGAGAGCTCGAGCATGTTCTGGCTGAAGAGCGCCATCCAGCCGGTGCCGTCGGCCTGCTCGAGGCTGCCGCCGGTGGGCAGCGGCGCGCTGCGGTCGAAGATCCCGATGTTGTCGAGCCCGAGGAAGCCGCCCTCGAAGACGTTCCGACCGGTGCGGTCCTTGCGGTTGACCCACCAGGTGAAGTTGAGCAGCAGCTTCTGGTAGGCCGACTTCAGCAGCTCGACGTCGACGTGGTCGCCGAGCGCGCGCTGCGTCTTCAGCATGAAGAGCGTCGCCCACGCGTGCACCGGCGGGTTGACGTCGCCGAAGTTCCACTCGTAGGCGGGGATCTGCCCGCTCGGGTGGAGGTAGTTGCCCTCGAGCATCAGCTTGAGCTGGTTGACGGCGAAGTCGGGATCGAGCTCCGAGAAGGCGACCGCGTGGAAGGCGAGGTCCCACGCCGCGTACCACGGGTACTCCCACTTGTCCGGCATCGAGATGATGTCGGCGTTCAGGAGGTGGGGCCAACCGCGGTTGCGCGCCTCCTTCGGCCGCGGCGCGAGCGGATGGGCCTGGTGCTCCTCGAGCCAGCGGTTCACGTCGAAGTAGTAGTACTGCTTGCTCCAGAGCATCCCGGCCAGCGCCTGCCGCTGGACGCGCGCGGCGTCGGGGCTGGCCGCGGACGCCGTCAGCTCGGCGTAGAACTCGTCCGCGTCGTCCTCGCGCGCGCGGAAGACCGACTCGAACTCGCGGCCGAGCGGATCGGCGGCCTTCGCGCCGCCGGGCGGCTGGTCGGTGAGGCGCAGCCGGATCTCCTGCATGCCGCCGGGCGCGACGTCGAGCTCGACGTCGAACGCGACCTTGGTGCCGCGCGGCTCGGGCGAGACGCGGTCGCGCTTGCCGTCGACGACCGCGTCGTTGATCCCGTCCTTGAAGAAGCCCTTCGCCCCCTTCTCGCCGAAGATCCGCGCGCGGTTGGTCTCGTTCTCGGTGAAGAGCAGCGGCACCGCGCCCGCGCAGAGCAGCCAGCGCGTCGCGAGCTCGGGGTGGCGCGCGACCACGCCGGTCCGCTTGCCGCGCAGCTTCGCCTGCTCGAGCACCGGCTTCTCGCCCGCGTCGCCCCACGACCAGGTGTTGCGGAACCAGAGGTGCGGCAGCACGTGCAGCGCCGCGCGCTCCGGCCCGCGGTTGGCGACGCGGATGCGGATCAGCAGGTCGTCGGGCGAGGCCTTCGCGTACTCGACGAAGACGTCGAAGTAGCGGTTCGCGTCGAAGATGCCGGTGTCGAGCAGCTCGTACTCGGGCTCGTGCTTGCCGCGCGCGGCGTTGGTCTTGACCAGGTTGTCGTAGGGGAAGGCGGCGTGCGGGTACTTGTAGAGGTACTTCATGTACGCGTGCGACGGGACGTTGTCGAGGTACCAGTAGGCCTCCTTCACGTCCTCGCCGTGGTTGCCCTCGCTGTTGGCGAGGCCGAAGAGGCGCTCCTTCAGGATCGGGTCCTTGCCGTTCCAGAGCGCGACGGCGAAGCAGAGGCGCTGCTGGTCGTCGGAGACGCCGGCGATCCCGTCCTCGCCCCAGCGATAGGCGCGCGAGCGCGACTGGTCATGCGTGAAGTGGTTCCACGCGTCGCCGTTCTCGCTGTAGTCCTCGCGCACCGTCCCCCACTGCCGCTCGCTCAGGTAGGGACCCCACTTCCGCCAGGCGATCCCCTTGTCGCGCGCGTCGCGCAGCCGGGCTCTTTCGTGCGTCACGTCGGGACTCCTCTCGCTCGGGCTCTCACTCGAGCCGCTTGATCACGTGCCAGCCGAAGGGCGACTTCACGCGCTGGTAGGGCGCGACGCCGATCTCGCCGACCTGCAGCCGGAAGCCGACGTCGGCGAAGTGCTCCGCGTAGTCCTCGCGGTCGTCCTGCGTGAGCGTGTAGATGCCCGGACCGTCGTCGCCGCTGTACTGCTTCATCATCGCGGTGAAGTCCTCGCCGGCGCGCGCGCGGGCCAGCAGCTCGACCGTGAGCGCGCGCGCCTGCTCCTCGGTGCGGCCGCTCTCGGAGCCGCGCTTCGCGCCGACGAAGGCGACGAGCACGTGCTGCAGCGTGACCTTCGCGACCTCCTGCTCCGGCCGCTCGAGCAGCGCCGCCGCCTCGCGGCCGAGCGGCGTCTCGTCGGGCGGGTCGGAGCACGCGGCCACGGCCAGCACGAGGGCGAGCAGGGCGACGGCGGGGCGAAGGGTGGTCGAGACCATTTCGCGAGAGTAGCGTCGTCGCGTCCCGTCGCCGGAGACCCGCCATGCGCGTCGCGTGCACCCCGCTCTTCTCGCTCTCCCTGGTCGTCGCGGGCGCCGGCGCGGCGTCGGCGCAGGGCGACCGCGTCCACCTCCTCGCGCACGTCAACTCCTACGACGGCGGCGGCAGCAGCGGCTTCGACTACAACGACGTCCTCGGCTACCGCTCGGCGTCGGGCCGCGAAGTCGCGCTGCTCGGCACCTGGAACGGCACCTCGTTCGTCGAGACGACGAACCCGACGAGCCCGGTCGAGCTCGCCTACATCCCCCACAGCCCGTCGCTCTGGAGCGACATGTCGGTCTGGCAGGACTACGTCTACGTCGTGACCGACCAGTCGGCGGGCGGCGGGCTGCAGATCATCGACGTCTCCGACCTCTCGAACATCCACGTCGCGGGGAGCTGGCTCGGCTTCAACACGGCGCACAGCATCTTCATGGACCAGAGCCGCGGCCACCTCTACGTCTGCGGCAGCGACGTCGGCTTGCTGATCCTCGACCTCGCGGTCCCGACCGCGCCCGTCCTCCTCGCGACCTACACCGGCCAGTACGTCCACGAGGCGACCGCGCAGAACGGGCTCGCCCACTTCTCCGAGATCTACGCCGGCCTCTACCGCGTCGTCGACGTGAGCGCGCTGCCGACGATCACGACGCTCGACGTCGTGACGACGCCCTCCGCGTTCACCCACAGCAGCACGGTCGACGAGAACGACGCGCTGGTGGGCATGACCGACGAGGTGGTCGGCGCGAAGTTCGTGCTCTACGACGTCAGCGATCCGACGAACATCGTCCAGCGCAGCAGCTTCGTCGAGAACCCGGCCGGGATCATCCACAACGTGATGCTGACGGACGACGTGGTGCAGCTCTCCGCCTACGCCGAGGGCTACGTCGCGCTCGACGTCTCCGATCCCGACCACCCGATCCGGCTCGGCAGCTACGACACGTGGGCCGGCAGCTCGGGCTACTACAACGGCGCGTGGGGCCTGTGGCAGCAGCCGTCGGGCACGATCTACCTCAGCAACATCGAGGACGGCCTCTGGGTGCTCAGCCGCGCGACGCGCATCGAGCACGTCGCGCTGCCCGACACGCTGGACGACGTCGGGCCGTACGTCGTGACCGCGCGCATCACCCCTTCGTCGGCGGGCGGCGGCGTCTCCGGCGCGACCGTCGACTGGACGGCCGACGACGGCGCGACCGTGACGTCGGCGGCGATGGCGCCGACCGGCAATCCCGACGAGTGGTCGGCGACGATCCCGGGCCAGCCGCGCGGCACGACGGTGCAGTACGCGCTCCACGCCACCGACTCGCTCGGCACGAGCGTCTCGCCGGCGAACCCGGCGGGCCGCCACGTCTTCGGCGTCGGCGAGCGGACGAGCCTCCACGCGGAGCACTTCGACGGCGCGACCGACGGCGGCTGGGCCCACGGCGCGATCGGCGGCAGCGACGACTGGCAGCGCGGCGTCCCGGCGCGCAAGCAGTCCGATCCGTATCGCACGACGTCGGGCTCGTCGTGCTTCGGCAACGACCTCGGCAACGGCAGCGACGGCCTCCATGACGGCGGCAGCGACAACTGGCTCGAGTCGCCGGCGATCGACCTCACGGACGTCCACGGCGTGCGGCTCCGCTTCGCGCGCTGGCTGCGCGTCGACGACGCGGCGCACGACGTCGCGCGCGTCCTCGTCAACGGCACCGAGGTGTGGCGCAACGCCACCAACGGCGGCACGCAGCCGACGCTCGACGTCGAGTGGGCGACGATCGACCTCGACGTCTCGGTGCAGGCCGACGACGTCGCCGCGACGCGCGTCCGCTTCGAGCTGAAGAGCGACGCGACGGTCGCCTACGGCGGCTGGAACGTCGACGACGTCGAGCTCTACGCCGTCTCGACGCGCCGCGATCCGGAGAGCTACGGCGTCGGCCGCGCCGGCAGCGGCGGCTTCCTGCCGACGCTCGCGCTGGTGGGCGACGCGCGGATCGACTCGGTGCCCTTCTCGCTCGACGGGTCGGGGCTGCTCGGCGGCGCGAACGGGCTGCTGCTCGTCGGGCTCGCGCGCGCGCAGATCCCCTACAAGGGGCTCGACCTGCTGGTCGACCTGGCGCCGCCGACCACGCTCTTCCCGATCACCGCGTCGGGTCCGGGCGGCGTGCCGGGCGCCGGCGCCTTCTCGCTCTCCGACTCGATCGACGACGATCCCGCGCTGGTGGGCATCGAGATCGACACGCAGGTGGTCGTCTTCGACGGCGGCGCGCCGCGCAAGGTGGCGGCGAGCGCCGGGCTCGCGTTCTGGATCTGCCGCTGAGCGGTCGCGCGACGCGAAGGGCGAGGCGTCAGGGCAGGTAGGGCGTCGCGGGCTGCTCCAGCAGTCCGGGATCGAGGCTCGTGTCGGTGAGCGCACGCAGGAAGTCGGCCAGCGCGGCGAGCTCCGCCGGCGCGAGACCGAGCGGCACCAGCGTCTTCTCCGGCGAGTGGGACGGCATCGCGCGCGCGAGCGTGTCGTAGTAGGCGAGCACGTCGTCGAGCGTCGCGAACTGCCCCTGGTGCATGTAGGGCGCGGTGCGCTCGACGTTGCGCAGCGTCGGCGTCTTGAACTCGCTCCAGCTCTCGCCGCCGCGGAAGAGGTAGCGCAGCTTGTCGGCGGCCGCGCCTTCCGGCGCGTCGGAGAACGCGCCCGCGCCGTTGAAGGGGTCGGCCTGCACCACCGCGATCCCGTTGTGGCGGCCCGCGTCACGGCGCGGCTCGCCGGTGAGCGTCGGCACGCGGTTGTCGTGGAACTCGCGGTCGCTGAAGTTCGGGCCGCTGTGGCAGCGGACGCAATGCGCCTTGCCGACGAAGAGGCGCGCCCCTTCGCGCGCCGACGCGCCCAGCGCTCGCTGCGGCTCGGCGTCGCCCGATCGCAGGCTGGCGACGAACGCGTCGAAGGGCGCGGCGCGCGACAGGAGGCGGCGCTCGTACGCCGCGAGCGACTTGCCGACGTTCGCGAAGACGCGGTCGATCGCGCGCCGATCGTCCGCCGCCATCGCGTCGAAGCCGGCGTCGCCCGGCTTCCCCTTCGCGGGGAAGCGCGCCGGCTCCGCGAGCGGCGGCAGTTCGCCGAAGGTCGTCTCGTAGGCGCGCTTCAAGCCGGGATCGGCCGCCAGCGCGTGCGCGATCTCGAGGCGCGTCGTCGCGTGCTCCTTCGCCTCCTCGAGCGGCCGCAACGCCTGCGCCCAGAGCGAATCGGCGCGACCGTCCCAGAAGAACCAGCGCTGGTAGGCGACGTTGAAGAGCGACGGCGTGTGGCGCTCCTGCACCTTGCCGGGCTCGCCGTCGATCGCGCCGAAGTGCTTGCCGTCGGAGAAGGCGCGCTCCGGCTGGTGGCACGACGCGCACGCGACCGTGCCGCCCGACGAGAAGCGCTTGTCGAAGAAGAGCCACTGTCCCAGCCGCGCGGCGCGCGGATCGTCGGCGTAGCGGTTCGTCGGATCGGCGGGCGGCGGCGGCAGCGGCGACAGCTTCAGCAGCGCGCGCACCTCCTCGGGCGCGAACCCCTCGACGACCGGCAGCGCCGCGGCGGGCGCGTCGGCCTGCGGCGCCGCCGAAGCGGCATCCGACGTCGGCTCGGCGTCCGTGCCGCGGCACGCGCACGCGCATGCGAGCGTCGCAAGCAGCAGCGCGAGCGACCCGCCGCCTCTCATTGCAGCGTGACCGCGCTCTCCACGCGCTCCGACTTCCCGCCGGCCGTCACGTCGAAGAAGAGCTGCCAGTGCCCCTCCATGTGGAGCAGCATCCCGCGCACGAGGTAGCGACCCGGCGCCGTCTCGGCCGACTGCGGGCGGCGGCTCATGCCGTGCATGTGCTCGGGCATCCACGCGCTGACGCGCAGCTGCGCGCCAGCGAGCGGCTTCTCCGTCCCGCGCCCTTCGTAGAGCTCCACTTCGAGCTCGAAGAGCTCGTTCACCGGCACCGCCGGCGCCAGCGGCCGCCACGCGACGGTGAACGCGCCGCTCGGGCTCGTCACGAGCTGCCGTTCGGCGAGCGCGGGAGCAGGCACCGACGCGGGCGCGACCTCGCTCGTCGGCGCGTTGCAGGCGCTGCACGCCATCACCATCAGCGACCCCGCCGCCGTCCTCGCTCGCATCGCTCGTGCCCTTCTCGATGAACCGCGCCCGCCCGTTCTAACATCGCGCCCCATGCTGCTCGCGGTCATGGAACGGCGTGCCACCGCCTCGCTCGCGCTCGTCGCCTTCGCCGGCCTCCCCGCGCTCGCGCGCGGGCAGGACCACGAGCCGCGCCGCTGGACCCACCTGCCCGTCGACACCAACGTCGTCGCCGCGACCGGCCTCTGGTCGACCGGCGACCTCGCGTTCGACCCCGTGCTGCGCATCGACGACGCCAACGTCGAGATGAAGACGTTCGTCCTCTCCTACACGCGCTACTTCGAGCTCTTCGAGAGGACGGCGCGCGTCGATGCGCTCCTGCCGCTGCAGGACGGCCGCTGGGAGGGGCGCGTCGACGGCGTGCCGACGACCGTCGATCGCGAAGGGCTCGCCGACCCGGCGATCCGCTTCTCGCTCGCGCTCACGGGCGCGCCGGCGCTGGAGGCGAAGGAGTTCCAGGAGTACCGCCGCGCGCACGTCGTCGACACGACGGTCGGCGTCGCGCTCGAGGCGCGCCTCCCGCTGGGCGAGTACGACGACGACAAGCTGATCAACCTCGGCCAGCACCGCTTCGCGCTGGCGCCGCAGCTCGGAGTGCTCCACCTGCGCGGGCCGTGGTCGTTCGAGCTCACCGGGTCGACGGTCTTCTACACCGACAACCGCTCCTTCTTCGGCGACACGACGCTCTCGCAGGAGCCGCTCTTCACGGTGCAGAGCCACTTCGTGCGGACCTTCGAGAACGGCTGCTGGGTCTCGGCCGGAGTCGCCTACGGCTGGGCCGGCGAGACCCGCGTCGACGGCGTCTCGAAGGACGACGAGCGGAGCAACCTGCTCTGGGGCCTCTCGTTCGGCTTCCGGATCGGCGCGAACCAGGCCGTGCGGATCGGCTACGTGCGCGCCGACACGCTCACCGACGTCGGCAGCGACACGCACAACCCGTTCATCGCCTGGTCGTTCCGCTTCTGACCGACAGCGCCGGGCCCGCGTCGAGCTCGAGCTCCGGCGCGAAGCCGTGGCTCGTCCGCTGCTCCTGCAGCGCGGCGCGCAGCGCGCGGACGCACGCCTCCGCCGTCGCCAGCGCGTCGAACTCCGCCGCGAAGCGCGCCGCGCCGCGCTCGACGAGGCGGCCGCCGTGGTCGGCGAAGCAGCGCTCGAGCTTGCGGTCGAGCCACGCGACGAGCTCGCGCCACGCCGCCGCCCCCACCAGCGCCTCGAGCTCCGCGGCGCGCGCGATGGCGCCGCGCACGAGGAACTTCGTGGCGACGGCGACCGGCTGGCCCTGCTCCAGCTCGGCGAGGCGCCGCTGGATCGGACGCAGCTCGCCGAGCGCGCCGAGCTGCTCGAAGGTGGCCGCCGCGCCCTGGTACTCGAGCTTCGCGCGCACGGGGTCGCCCGCGGCCAGCAGCGCGTCGCCCACGCGGATCCGCACCGCCGCCGCCTCGAACGGCGCCTCGAGCTCGCTCCACGCGCGCCAGCTCGCGCGCCAGCGCGCCAGCGCCTCGCCCGTCGCGCCGCCCGCCAGCGCGACGTCGCCGCGCGCCGCGTCGGCGATCGCGCGATGGGCGGTCGAGCCGGTGGCCGCGGCGATCGCCTCGATCCGCGCGACGGCGGCGCGCGCCTCCTCGGCCGCGCCCGTCTCGAGCGCGAGCCGGACGAAGGCGCCGAGCACGCCGAGCAGGTTCTCGCGATCGAGCAGGTTGGTCTCGCCGTTCCCCTCGCTCGACAGGAAGTGGGCGAGGTCGCGTCGCGCCGCCAGCGCGTCGCCGCGCGCGGCGCGCAGGAGCGCGTAGCCCGGCTGCGGATCGGTGCCGATCTGCAGCGCGCGCGCGAACGCCTCGTCGGCGCCCTCGAGGTCGCCGCGCCGCATCCGCAGCGTCCCGAGCTCGCGCAGCGCGATGCCGGCCAGCCCCGAACCGGCGCGCGTCAGCTCCTCGCCGCCGCGCACGAAGTCCTCCTCGGCGCCGGCCAGCTCGCCGCGCAGCGAGCGGAGCTCGCCGCGATGGACGCGGCAGAGCGCGTGGAAGTAGGCGACGCCGGTCGTGTCGGCGAAACGGTTCGACGCGACCGACCACTCCTGCGCCCGCTCCGGCCGGCCCAGCGCCTGCCAGCCGATGATCAGCCCGCAGAGCGTCATCCCCGACGCGTAGGGACCGAGCCGTCCCGTCGTGACCAGCGCGCCCGTCTCGTCGAGCGGCCCTTGCGCCTCGCTGAAGCGGCCGAGCGCCAGCAGCGAGTGCGACACGTCCATCACCGCCAGCGCCTCGGCGTCGGGATCGCCCGCCGCGTGGGCGAGCTGCTGCGCCGTCCGCGCGTGCGCGAGCGCCCCTTCCCAATCCCCCGCGCACCAGCAGAGACGCGCGCGCATCCGCGCGAGCCGCGCATGGGCGCGCAGCGCGGGACCCGACGCGGGCGGCGTCGGCGGGAGGCGCCGCTCCGCCTGCCGCGCGTAGCTGCTGGCGAGCGCGACGCGGCGGCGGTCGAGCAGCACTGCCGCGAGGTCGAGCGAGACGTCGGCGGCGCGGATCGGATCGCCTTCGGATAGCCACGCTTCCGCCGCCTCTTCGAGCAGCGGCACGAGCTCGTCGAAGCGCCCCGACCAGCGCGCCGACTCGGCGAGCCCTTCGCGATCCGCGGCCGTGAGAGCGCCCGCTTCGCGCAGTTGCTGGAACGCCTCGAACGCCTCGCGCCACGCCCCCTGCGCGAGGAATCGGCGAGCGCGGTCGCGCGCGTCGAGCGCGGGCGCGGCGGCGCCTGCCGCCGCCTCCGGCGTCGCGGCGCACTCCGTCGCGAGCGCGTGCACGAAGCGGTAGCCGTTGCGCGGCACCGTCTCGACGTAGCGCTCGTCGGGATCGCCGCCGAACGCCTTGCGCAGCGCCGAGACGTTGTGCGAGAGGTTGCCCTCCTCGACGATCGTGTCGGGCCACACGGCGGCGATCAGCTCGTCGCGCGTGACGAGCTTCCCCGCGCGTCGCACCAGCACGACGAGCGTGTCGAAGACCTTCGCGCGCAACGCGACGGGCTCGCCGTCGCGGGTGAGGAGCCGGTCCGGAACGTCGAGCCGGTAGGGCCCGAAGGCGTAGAGCTCCTGCGGTCGCTTCGCATCCATGGCGAGGCCGATGGTACGCGCGGCCCGCGCGTTGCGAACGGGCACAGGAGAACTCCAGGAATCCTCCAGATCGGCCACAGGTCGCGCGGAAGCGCGGCGGGAAGGATGGGCGCCCACGAGACGAGGAGCGCGAAGGCATGGTGCCGCAGCGCTCGACTCCCCCCCTCGAACGGAGCAACGACGATGAGGAAGTACGTGATCGAGCGCGAGATCCCGGGGATCGGCGATTCGACGCCGGCCCAGCTGCGGATCGGCGCCGAGCGGTCGAACGAGGCGCTCGCGCGCCTGGCGCCCGACGTGCAATGGCTCGAGAGCTACGTGGTCGCCGACCAGACGTTCTGCATCTACCTCGCCCGCGACGAGAAGCTGATCCGCGACCACGCGGCGCTCTCGGGCTTCCCCGCGACGCGCATCCACGAGGTGCGCGCCGTCTTCGATCCCGCGACCGCCACGGCGCCTTGCGCCTCCGCGGCGCGGAAGTGAAAGGCGCTCCCATGAGGACCACCGCTGCAACCCTCGCGCTCCTGCTCGTCGCCGGAGCGATCTCCTGCAAGAGCCAGCCCGACCGTCTGCTGCTCGACGTCCACCACGTCGGGCCCGGCAAGGTGACGGTCGCGGACGTCGCCGGCGCGCACCAGAAGGACCTCGCGGTCCAGGACGAGCACGACGTCCGCTACCAGCGCTACTGGGTCGACACGAGCTCGGGCACGATCTTCTGCCTCGCCGAGGCGCCGAGCGCCGAAGCGGCCGTCGACGTCCATCGCGAGGCGCACGGCCTGCTCGCCGACGAGGTGCGCGAAGTCGTGCCGGGCATCCTGCCGGCGAAGGCGAGCGGCAACGCGCCGCTCTTCATGGACACCCACCAGCTCGAGCCGGGCCTCAAGGCCGAGGACGTGGCCGAGGCGCATCGCAAGGACCTCGCGGTCCAGGGCCACCACGGCGTGCGCTTCCTCGAGTACTGGGTCGACGAGAAGAACGGCTGCATCCACTGCCTCGCCGAGGCGCCGGACGCGGCGGCCGTCGTCGCGACCCATCGCGAAGCGCACGGCCTCGTGCCGCAGACGGTGCAGCCGGTCGTCGAGGGCCACTGATCGCGGAGCGCGGACTCGCGGCCCGCCCCGCACGCACGCGGGGCGGGCCGTTCGTTCCGCTCCACGCGAATCCGCTCCACGCGAAGGAGCGGGAGGGAAAAAGCAGGAGGGAGAGAGCGAGGCTCCCTCCCTCCTTCACGCTCACGTCCGGAGCAATGCGTCCGGATCAGCTCGACAGCTTGAGCTTCGCGAGCGCCGCCTCCGGGTCCTTCTCGAACGCGGAGACGTTGGCGAACTTGCCCAGATGGATGACGTGCTTCTTGTAGATCACGACGACCCACGGATCGACCGGCTTGCCGTCGGTCGGGTCGGAGACGTTCTTCGCGTCCTTCAATCCCGGGTGCGCCATCATCGCGATGGCCGTGACCGGCGCCTTCTTGAACTCCGTCACGCAGTCGGCGCCGCAGAGCTCGACCTTGTGGCCCTGCCACGAGATCTCGGTCGCCTTGCCGGCCGCGACCGGCGCACCGCACGCGCACTCCTTCGCCGCCAGCGGCTTCGCGCTCGGATAGGCGGCCGCCATCATCGCCTTCGGATCCTTCTTCACGGCGGCGACGCACGCATCGCAGCACGTGTAGATGCGCTGGCCGTCGACCTCGACGAACTTGTCGCGATCGACCGGCTTGCCGTCGGTCGGGCACGTCTCGTTGCCGAGGAAGACGACCGTCACCTTCTCGGCGGCCGCCGCGGGCGCGGGCTTGCTGCCCTCGATCGGCTTCGTCGCCGGTTCCTGGGCCGACGCGCCCGTCGAGAGCAACGCGACCGCGAGCGCAGCGCCGAGCGCGTTCGAAAGGAATCGAGCCATTTCTTTCTCCTTCATCCCATAGGTCGGCAAACGGTTTCCCGGACGGCAGTCATGGGACCTACGTGCAAGCAGCGGGACGGTTGGGCCACCGAGGAGACCGCGGCCCGCGCGCGGCGACGTGAAGCGAAACCGCTCGGTGCGGGCGGAACGTGACGGAAGTTGGCGCGCGCGCCGCGCGTAGGCGCGACGAACGCGCTCCGCGAGATCTGCCGCGCTTCGTGAACCTTCAGCGCTGCTGCACGAGCTGCAGCGTCACGTCGCGGCCGTCGCGCGCGACCGGTTCGAGCGTCGCCGTGACGAAGCCGTTCGCCGACGCGACGACGCGCAGCGGGCGCGAAGGAAGACCGTCGAGGACGAAGCGGCCGTCGCTGCGAGAGGTCGTCGACGCGAGGTTCTTCTCCGTGATCCAGCCGCCGACGCGCTCGCGCTCCTCGACCGTCGGGTCGGCGGGCCACGCGATGACGCGCGCGCCGGAGAGCGGCTGCCCGCTGCCGTCGAGGACGCGCCCCTCGATCGATTCGCCGCGGCGCATCGTGATCTGCACGACGTTCACGTCCTCGAGCGGCGCGGCGAGGTCGCAGCGCGCGTGGACGTAGCCGCTCGCCACGGCGCGAAGCGTCGCGGCGCCGTGCGGCCGCGCCTCGAGCACGAAGCGGCCGTCGGGCGAGACGGTCGCGAGCTCGGAAGCGGGATCGAGCCAGATCTGCGCGCCGGCGGGCAGCGGACCGTCCTCGCCCGTGATCGTCCCTTCGATGCGCACCTTGCGGCCGAGCGTGATCGTGACGTCGCGGCGCACGTCGCCCGGCGCGAGCGCGTCGATCCACTCGAAGGCGGTCGCGCGCTTCGTCGTGACGCGCAAGCAACGGCCGGTCAGCGGCGGCAGGTCGGCGAGCCGGAACGTCCCGTCCGCGCGCGTCGTCGTCGCGAGCGCGAAGGGATTCCCGCGCCCCTCTTCGAGCGCGAGCGCGCGCAGCGGCTCGATCGTGCCGGGCGGCAAGCGCAGCCAGCGCGCCGGCGAGAGCTCTTCGAGGACGACGCGCGCGTCGGGAACGGGGGCGCCGTCGAGCGTGCGGACGAGACCTTCGATGGCGCACGCCGGGTCGAGCTCGATCCGCATGGCGCGGGCGGCGGCGGCGAGGAGCGTCGCGGTCGGCGCGCATCCGGGCGCCGCGAGGGCGAGCGTGAGCGGTCGCTGCGTCGGCACGCCGCGGAAGCGGACTTCGCCCGCGACGTCGCTGCGGGCGACCACGCTCCAAGGCTCGAGAGGGTCGAGCAGGCCGTCGCCGCGCACGTCGAGACCGGCCGCGTCGAGCGCGTCGGAGCCCGCGAGCGCGACGACGAGCGCGTCGGCGATCGGCCGGCCGTCGTCGCGCGAAGCGACGGTCACGACGAGCTCGTCCGTGGCGTGCAGCACGACGTCGGGCGACGCGGACGAGCCGGCCACCGCGGGATCGAGCGTGGTGAAGCCGAGCAGCGGAGGAACGGGCGAACCGTCTTGCACCGTCGTCGCGGAGATCCAGCGGACGCGGCCGCGCACGTGGCGCAGCGTGTAGCGGCCGGCGCCGTCGGTGAGGGCGACGTGCGGGCAGCCGAAGCGCGTCCCGTCGTCGGCGCAGACGACCCGCGCCGAAGCGACGGTCGAGCCGTCCTCGCGCGTGACGACCCCTTCGATCGTCGCCCCTTCCTTCAAGGTGAGGGTGAGCGCCGAGCCGCCCGGCGCAGCCTGCTCGACGACCTGGCCGAACTCCTCCGACCACGCCACGAAGCGGAGCGGCTCAACGGGCAGCGCGAGCCGGAAGGTGCCGTCGGCCGCGGTTCGGGTCTCGGCGATCGAGCCGTGGTCGAACGCGTCGTCCTCGAAGACGCGCACGACGGCGTTCGCGACCGGCGCGCGGGCCGAGGTCTCGACGAGCCCTGCGACTTCCCACGACGCGGGGCTCGGCACGACGCCCTTCGTGAGGACGGTCGCGACCTCGTCCTGCGCGATCGCGCCGGCCGCGTCGCCCGCGCTCGCGCGCTCGTCGAGCGTGCGTCGAGCCGCGACCCGCGACGCGCTCGTCGGCGCCGCGAAGTCGGACGTCGCTCGCGATCCGCCGTCCGTTCCGCCCGCGACCCGAGGTGCGAGGCGCTCCGATTCCGACGCACTCCATGGTCGCGCGAGGACGACGCCGGCGATCGTCGCGGCCGCCGCCAGCAGACCGGCGGCGAGCTTCGCCGCGACACCCGCGCCGCTCGCCACGGCGCCGCCGACCGCCACGCGAGGACGTGACGCGGCCTCGATCACCTTCCGCCGCGTCGCCGCCAGCGTCTGCCGCTCCGCGGCGGAGAGGACGATCGCGGTGGCGAGTCCCGCCGGCAGCGCCCGCCGCAACCGCGCGAGCCCGCGATGGAGCCGCATCCGCAGCGTGCTCCCTTCGACGCCGAGGCGCCGCGCGAGCTCGCCGCCGCGCGCCTCCTCGTGCAGCCACGGGAGCAGCACTTCGCGATCGAGCTCGGGCAACCCGCGCAGCGCCGCCTCCACGCTCGCGACGAGCTCGGCGCGCTCGACCTGCGTGCGCGGCTCCTCGGCCGGAGCCGGAGTCGCGACGAGACCGGGATCGACGACGCGCGCGTCGCTCCGCCGTTGCCGACCGATCTGCCGCAGCAAGATCCCGAAGAGCCATGGCTCGAGCGGGCGCGAGCGGTCCCAGGAAGCGCGGCACTCGATCGCCGCGACGAAGGTCGCCTGCACCGCGTCGTCGGCGTCCGCCGCGTTGCGGACGACGCGGCGCGCGACGCGCAGCAGCGCGGGCGCGGTCGCGTCGAAGACGAGCGCCAGCGCCTCCGTGCGGCCGTGCGAGCGGAACTTCTCGAAGAGGCGGGCGAGCCGTTGGTTTCGCATGCGACTACTTATCCCGGGGCGGCGCGAGCGTCACCGCCCCGGGATCCGCAGCCGCGTCGGCTCAGCCGGCGCCGCTCAGGGCACGCGCACGATCTGGAAGAGCGTCGTCGTGCCGCTCACCTCGTTCGCGACGGCCAGCAGCGGCTTCTTGATCGGGCTGCGGCTCGCGGGGATGAAGCAGAGCCCCTCGGGCCCGAGATCGCCCGCCGTGCCGAGCGTCGGATCGCCGGCGAAGTTGCGCGTGTTCACGTAGTCGAGGAAGACGGGCGCGGTCGGGTCGGTGAGGTCGTAGATCGCGACGCCGCCGATGCGCTCGAAGCCGACGAAGAGGTAGGCGTTCGCGTCGATCTCCGCGATCGCCAGCCCTTCCGGCTCCGGCCCCTTGTTGTCGCTGCGCGTGTCGAAGCTCGCGTTCGAGTCGTGGCTCGAGTTGAAGGCCGCGGGCAGCAGCGCGGCGACCATCTGCTCGAAGTCGTCGCCGCTGTCGAAGACGAGGTGGCCCGCGTCGTCCCAGACGCTGAACGAGCGCGCGCCGAAGACGTGGAGCTGGTCGTAATCGCCGTCGCCGTCGGTGTCGCCCGTCGCCTTCGAGATCGTCAGGCGGCCGATGGCGGGATCCTTGCGGAGGTTCGTCGCGTCCGGGAAGGCGGTCGCGTCGAGCGTGACGTCCTTCACGCGCTTCTCCTCGGCGTAGGCCGACCAGTCGCGCGCGTCGCCCTCGTTCGCCGTGACGATCCAGTCGCGCCCGTGCGCGCGGCGGATCGCGACGGCGTCGGGCTGGTACATGCCCATGACCGGCCAGCTCGCGATGGCGATGGCGCCGTCGCGGTCGCTCGGGTCGAGCTCGTTGCCCGGCAGCGAATGGTCCTTGAGGCCGAGCGGACGGATCTCGGTGAAGACGCCACGGTCGAGGTCGAGGACCGCGATCGCGTTGTTCTCCTGCAGCGTGACGTAGGCCGTCTTGCTGTCCTGCGTGATCGCGACGTACTCCGGCTCGAGGTCCTGCGCCGCGCTGGCGCCGGGGCCGAAGAGGCGGACGCCCGCCGCGCGCAGCGCCGCCTCCTGCCCGTTCCACGCCGCGAACGTCGCCGTGCGCGAGCGACGGAAATGGTCGCCGACGACCTCGATCATCGTGACCGAGCCCTCGGGATCGATCGTGTAGTCGCTCTTCGGCTCGCCCTCGTTCGCGGTCACGACGTACTTGCCGTTGTGCGTGAAGGTGATCATGTCGGGCTGCGCGCCCGTCGCCTCCACGTCCAGCAGCGCCAGCGTCGCAGCGTCGTAGAGCGCGACCAGTCCGGGGTCCGTCTTGACGAAGCTCTCGATCGCCGCGGCGACGATGCCGTTGCGCACCGCGACGCTGTTCACCACGCCGCCCAGGCCCGACGCGTCGATGAAGCCGACCTTCACGAGGCTGCTCGGGTTCGAGGCGTCGAGCACGTCGACGCCGGGCGCCTGCGCGTTCACGACGAAGAGGCGGTCGCTCTTGTCGTCGAACTGCACGATCTCCGCCGCCGCCTGGTTGAACTTGCCCGTCGCGAACGTGCCGAGCGGCTGGAGCGTCACGCCGTTGCCCGGCGGCGCCGCGGTCGCGCTGCCGGCGACGAACGCGAGGAACGCCGACATCCGCAGCGAGTCGAGGTGCATTCGATGGTTCTCCCAGCCTCGTCCGTGATGCGAGGCAGTCCACAGGTGCCGCTCGTTCGACGAGCGGACCAGGATCGTGCGCGGGCCGTCGAAACGCACGAGGAGGCGCAGTTGAAGATTCGGTGAACGCCGCGCGGCGCGAACTCATTCGGCCGCCGGCCCTCCGACGACGAGCGCTCCGTCGCGGGCGATCCCCTGCGTCAGGAATTCCGGGTCGTCCCGGCGAGACGAACGGTCGGCGGCGGCGCGGCGGGAGCGCGTGACGCCGGTCGCGCCGGCTGCGCGAAGAGCGCCAGGTCGTCGACGTACTCGTCGTACGCCGCCGTGAGCGACGCCATGCTCGCGCGCAGGCAGCCGAGGAACTGCGCGAGCCGCTCCTCGTTCCCGAGCTGCGATTCGACCAGCCGCACCACCATCTCCCAGTGGCCGTCGTCGCCGCCGTCCGTGTGGACGTGCGAGAGGAAGAAGGACATCGCCTTCTTCGGCTCCGCGATCCCCCACGACGCGACCGTCCGTTCGAGCGCCGCGAGGAACGCCGGCGTCAAGTGCGACGCGACGCCCTCCGCCGCCAGCGGCGACGCGAGGAAGCGCACCGGATCGCGATGGAAGCCGATCAAGCTCTCCTGCACCGCCATGAACTGCCGCGTCGCCGGGCTCGCCGCCATCGCGTCGCGCACGAAGCGGACGTCCTCGCCCAGATGCGCGAGGTCCGCCTCGAGGATCAGCTCGTGATGGATCTCGCCCGAGAGGTGCGCGAGGAAGTGGTCGCGCAACCGGCGATCGTCCGAGCAGGCGACCGCCGCGCCGAGCAGCCGCGTCGTCCAGCGCACGAACTGGTGCATGTTGCTGATCGCGTAGACGAACTGCCCGCGCCCCAATGCGCCGTCGACCGCCGCCTGGAAGAAGCCGCGCTGGAAGAGGTCGCGCAGCCAGCGCTCGAGCGTCTCCACCACTTCGGAGGAGAAGAGGGACGGAGCGAAGTCGGAGGCGAGGGAGGAGGCGGCGGCGAGGTAGGAGCGGTGGAGGGCGAGGTCGAGGCGGTGGGCGACCACGGAGGGAGAAGGAGACGAGGCAGAAGAGGAGGCGGCAGCGGCGAGCGGCGCGAAGCCGACGGGGTCGTCGATCACGGAGAAGCGAGAAGCGGTGGTGGCGGCGACCGCGGTCGCGCCGTCGATGCGAGCGCGGCGGAGCGCGAGGTAGAGCGCGACGCGCCCGTACCTGGCGTCGTCGCCGTGCCAGGCGAGCGAGCCGATGTGCGCGGACCTGGGCGAGGCCGTCGACGAGGAGGTCGCGGCCGTGGCGAGCAGCGCGCCGTCCTCGCGCCGCACCGCGATCGTCGTCGCGGCGTCGGAGCGTGGCGACGCCGAGAGCGCGCCCGGCGTCGACGCGAGCAGTGCCGCCACGTCGCGCGGCGCGCTCGCGCTCTCGACCGCGATCACTCCATCGACGACACGGTGCGTGCGCTCCGCGCCGGGTTGGAATCGGAAGCCGCGAGTCCGTTCACCGAGTTCCATCGACTCTCTCCTCGCACCCGAGCCAGCGTCGCATCGCACCAGAGCACCGACGACCGGTACCGCTCGTCGGGATACGGAAGCGACCGAAGCGAACGATCGCGCCTGAAGCCAAGCCGCCGCGCGAACTTGTTGTGGTGATGCGCGAAGCAGCCGAGATGGCGGATGCCGCGATCGACCGCGCACTCGATCGCACGCGCCACGATGACCGCTCCGACGCCGCTGCCGGACCAGCGCGGCGCCGACCAGAGGCCCGCGAGCTCCGCGAGGCCCGCGGGGGCGCGCGCATCGATCGCGGCGCGCAGCATGGGATCGCCGGCGAAGAAGCGCTCGAGCGGAAGCGGGCGGTCGACGCGACGCGAGTGGAGGCGGATGCCGCCGACCCATTCGTCGCCGCATCGCAGGAGCAGGCGGATCACGGAGTCGTCCGCGTCGTCGTCGGACGCCGCCTTGCGCACCGCAGCGGACGAACCGAATCGCGCGTAGCACTCCGCCTGCGCACGATCGAACGCGCGCCGCGAGGCGCCGCCGTGGCGGCAAGTCAGGAGATCGAGGTCGAAGCCCAACGGCGTGCTCCACTCCGGTGGGACAACCGGAGGGGAGCGCGGGCGTTACGGGGAGCGGGGAAGACTCGCCCCAGCCTCCCGCTGCCCCGCCGCCGACCGCCGACGACCGCGCGCTCCTTGGGGGTCGCCGTTCTTTTCTCGCCGCCTGCACCAAATCCCCCGTCGACTGCATTCTGTCGCCGCATGACCACGCCCCGCCGCCCCTCTTCCTCGCTGGCGCTCGATCCCGAGATCCTGCTGAGCCACAGCGCGTGGCTCGCCCGGCTCGCTCGCGCGCTGGTGGCGAGGGACGACGAGGTCGACGACGTCGTGCAGCAGACCTATGCGCAGGCGCTGGCGCGGCCGCCCGGGCACGCGGGGAATCTCCGCGGCTGGCTCGGGACGATCGCGCGCAACGTCGTGCGCATGAACGCGCGCAGCCAGTCGGCGCGCGTCGCTCGCGAGATCGCCGTGCCGGCGCCGACGCCCGTCGAGACCCCCGTCGAGGCCGTCGAGCGTGCCGAGTTGCGCCGGAAGGTGGTCGAGGCCGTGCTGGCGCTGGACGAGCCGTACCGGAGCACCGTGATCCTGCGCTTCTTCGAGGAGCAGGAGATCGGAACGATCGCGCGCCTCACCTCTGCCGGTGAGGACACCGTGCGAACGCGCCTCCGGCGGGGAGTGCTGCGCCTGCGCGAGCAGCTCGAGCGCAAGGTGGCCGAGGAAGCGCGCGGTGCCGCCGACGAAGGGGCGGCGGCCCGCGCTCTCCTCTACCTCCACCTGCGCGAGATCGCGGCGGGCGGCGGCGGCGGCGGCGCGACCGGAAGCGCCGCCGCTGCCCGCGGCCTTTCACGCGAAGGGCTGCGGCTCGTGCGCGACGCGACGGTGCGACGCGTGGCGGCGGCGGCGCTGGTGGTCGCGGCGGCGACGTTCGGCTGGTGGTCGACGCGCGATCCGCGGCCCGCGGTCCCAGGAGCGCTGCCGGCGGAGCACGCTTCGAAGCCGCCGCGCGCGGAGTCGCCGGCGGCCGCGGTCGCCGCCGATCGATCGGTCGACCCGATCGCGCCGGTCGCTTCGACACCTCCGCCTGCGGCGCCCTCGGCGCCGGCGATCCCGGAGACGGGCACCCTCCGCGGCCGCGTCACGGGTCCCGCGGGCGCGCCGGTCGCGGGCGCGCACGTCTGGGCGGTGCGCTGCGACTACCACGAGCCGGAGCTCGGGCTCTTCGACTTCGCGGAGCGGGCCGAGGAGACGCTGCGCGCGCAGGACCACGGCGTCCCCCCCCACAAGCACTTCCCCGCGACGACCGACGACGACGGCTGCTACGAGATCACCGACCTCTCGCCGCGGCCGAGCTGGCAGCTCCTCGCGTTCGACCGCCGCGTCGGCGCGACCGTCAGCGAGGTGCGCCGGTTCGACCGCGAGCAACGCACGCTGACCGTCGACCTCCGGCTCGTGGCCGGATCGAGGATTCGCGGGCGCGTGATGGACGAGGAGGGGAACCCGATCGGCAACGCGATCGTGCGGCTCGTCTCGCGGGCCGACCACGAGGAGCCGTGGGATCAGGCCTGCGTCGCCGGCGTGATCGGAGACGACCTCGGGCGCTTCGACGCCGGCTTCCGTTGCGGCCAGTCGATCGAGGTCGACTGCTGGGCCGGCGGGTTCCTCCGCACGACGCCCTCGATCGTCCGGTTCGAGACGCCGATCGAGGAGGTCGTCATCGACCTGCGGCTGCGACGCGCGCCGGGGACGATCGTGCGCGGCCGGATCGTCGATCCCGACGGGCGACCGCTCGACCTCCTGGCGCTGCTGGAGAAGGAGTTCCCCGAGATCCCTGCCGCGAGGCGGCCGTTCCAGGCGGGACTGTGCGCGATCCCGGCGGAGTCATGGCCGCAGGCCGACGAGTCGGAGATCCCGCCGGGTGGCGCCGAGGGCCGGATCGACTTCGTCACGGGCCTCTACGAAGTGGCGGTGGCCGACGACTTCCGCGGCGTCCTCGAGCTGCGCATCGCGCGCGCCATCGTCGGGACCGCGACCTTGGCCGACCCCAAGCAGCCCGTCGACGTCCCGTGCGACGCGCGGCTCATTCCCCCCACCGGCGCGTCCGCGACCTACCCGATCCGTTTCGTCGACGCGCAGACCAAGCTCCCGATCGACCTCTCGCGCCAGGTGTCGCCATGGGGAAGCGACACGGCGGGCATCTCGGCGGTGCCGATGCCGGGCGAGAGCGACCCCGAGCACGGGCTCGTCGTCTATCGATGCGCCCCCGGCCTCCTCAAGATCGAAGCCCTCCTGCGCGGCTATGCGTGCGGCCTCTACCTCGTCGACGTGCCCGCCGACCCGCCCGCGGAACCCGCGATCGTCGAGCTCTGGCCGGCGCAGGCCGTCGTCCGCGGCACGATCCGCCAGGCGGACGGCGCACCCGCGTCGGGAGTCCGCGTCGTCCTGCTCCGCAAGGAGCCGGGAGGGACGATCAACGCGGGCGATCTCGCGACCAACCCCGACGGCGAGTTCGAGTTCCCTTCCGTCGCGAAGGGCGAGCATTTCGTCGTCACGAACCACCCGGGCAGCGCGCCGGCGGTCGTCCGCCTCGACGTCGAGCCCGCCCTCGCGCCGCTCGAGATCGGCCTGGCCGCCGGAGTGACGACGCGCTTCCGCGTCGTCCCATCGCCCGCTCCGGCGTCGGCACGGACGAGGTTCTACGTCCTCGATCCGAACGGGCTCCTGCTCGACGGCGTCGAGTCGACCCCCGAGGAGGGGAGGCCGAGCGCGAGCGAGTTCGAGTTCTCGCTCCTGCCGGGGCGCTATGTCGCGCAAGTCGTCCGCACGGGCTTCGCGCCGCGCGACGTCGCCTTCGACGTCCCGGCGGGCGACGAGATCGTCCTCTCCATCGATCCGCTCCCCAGCGACGAGGAGTGACGGGCGTCAGCGCGGCGCCATCCTCTCCGCCTCCTTCCACAGCCTCTCGATCGCCGCCCGCTCCGCCTCCTCCAGCTTCGAGAGCTCCTGCTCGTCGCGAAGGCACGCGAGCCCCTCCTCGTCGAGCCACTCGCGCAGGGCATTCTTCGACTGCTCCCGCTCCTCCTCCGTCCCGCTCTCGATCCTCTTCGCGTGCAGCGCGAGATCGGCCCGCAGCCACTCGATCGCGAGCTCCCTCATCCGCGCCCGCTCGCTCCCGTCCAGCTTCGCCGCGTCTTTCCCCTGCCCCGCGCTCGCCAGCGCCGCGCTGCACGCGCCGGCGTAGCGACCGCCGCCGTCGAGATCGTCCGCGAGGCTCGCGTCCACGCCGTAGGCGTCGAGCGTCAGCTCGACGGCGGCGTGGTGGAAGCCCTTCACCTGGCACATCTGGATGAACTCGAAGCGCTCCTCCATGTCGACGGGTTCGAGGTCGCCGGCGAGGAGGGCGGGCAGCGACTGCTCGAGCTCGACGCGCTTCTCGACGAGACGGACCCACTCGGCGGAGGGGTACTTCCAGTGCGCGCGCTTCGAGCCGAGCTCGTGGCCGCGACGCATCCAGGGCAGCGCTTCGGCGAACTGGCCCTTGTTCTGGAGCGACGTCGCGAGGTTGCAGCACGCTTCGGCGTAGTCGGGGTCGAGCTCGAGGGTGCGGCGGTAGGCGGCGATCGACTCGTCCCAACGCTTCTTCGCGCCGAGCTCGACGCCGACGTTGTAGGCGGCCATGGCGCTGCGCGGGTCGAGCTCGAGGACGTGGCGGTAGGCGGCCAGCGCGTCGTCGTGCTGGCCGAGCGTCTGCAGCGTCATGGCGAGGTTGAGCTGGAGCTGGACGTTGGTGGGCTCGAGCTCGGCGCCCTTGCGGTAGCTCGCCAGCGCCTCGACGTCGCGGCCGCTCTCGTGCAGCGCGACGCCGAGGTTCTGGTGGTTCTCGGAGAGCGAGGGGTCGAGCTCGGTCGCCTTGCGGAACGACGCGATCGCTCCCTCGAGCTCACGCTTCGCGTGCTGCGAGAGGCCGAGCTGGAACCAGGCCTTCGGGTTCGTCGGCGCGAGCTCGACGCTCCTGCGCGCGGACAGCAGCGCGTCGTCGATCTGGCCGTCGAGCCGGAGCGCCTGGCTCAGCAGCAGGTGGCCCGTGGCGTTCGTCGGATCGAGCTCGAGCCCCTTCCGGTAGCGCGCGATCGCCTCCTTCGTCCGGCCGGTGGCGCGCAGCGCGTCGGCGAGGGAGCCGTAGGCGTTGTAGTTCGGGTCGATCTCGATCGCCGCCTGCAGTTGGCCGATCGCGTCGTCCATCCGGCCGAGCGCCTTGTACGCGTCGCCGAGCCGGCCGCGCAGCGACGGCGTCCTCGGCTCGATCCCGACGGCGGTCTCGAGGCAGGCGAGCCCCTCGTCGCTCTTGCCCTGCTTCAGCAGCGTCTCGCCGAGCTGCACGTAGGGCGCGGCGCGCGTCGGGTCGAGCTCGATCGACTTGCGGTACGACGCGATCGCCTCGTCGATCCTGCCGGTGAGGCGCATCGCGTCGCCGTAGACGGCGTGGACATAGGCGTCCTTGGGGTCGACCGCGAGCGCGTTGCGGTAGCAGTCGATCGCTTCGTCCCACTGGCCGAGCGCGGCGAGCGCTTCGCCGAGATTCGATTGCGCCATCGTCCACGTGGGATCGAGCGCCACCGACTTGCGCGAGAAGGGGATCGCCTCGGCGTGGCGGCCCTTCGCGTTCAGCGCGGCGCCGAGGTTGTTGTAGGGCACCGCGGCGTTCTCGGGATCGAGCGCGATCGCCTGGCGGTAGCAGGCGGCGGCCGCGTCGTCGCGATCCTGGTCGCGAAGGCTCACGCCGAGGTTGGTGTAGGCCGCGGCGCTGCGCGGATCGGCGGCGAGGGCGGCCTGCAGCCAGCGGATCCGTTGCGGCGTCGACTCCTCCTTCTCCATCGACGGCAGCCCCTGCATCGACATCAGCAGCGCGAGGTCGGAGGGCCGGCGCATCGCCGCGGCCTGCAGCACCTCGCGCCGTCGCGCCTCGGCGAGCACGCCGCTCTGGCCGAGCGCGGCGACGAACTCGGGCGGCTGCTCCAGCAGCGCGGCGTCGCGCGCGAACGACTGCAACTTGAGGAGGTCGCGCGCGACGAACGCGTCGCGGAAGCCGTCGCGGAAGCCGTCGGGATCGGCCCTCCGGAGCAGGTCGCGCAGCGTTTCGAGGCGCTCCTTCGTCCCTTCGAGGAAGAAGAGGCGGTTCAACACCAGCAGGAGGCGCCCGCGGATCGCCGACGCCTGCACGCGCGCGGCCGCCTCCTCGACCGCCGTGAACTCGGGATCGGCGCCGAAGTCCTGCAGCGCCTCGCGCGTCCGCGTCGCGGCCACCGCCGGGTCCCCGAAACTGCGCCCCTTCCAGGTCCAGCGGAACTGGTCGATCGCGTCGAGGGCGTTCGAGAGCTCGAGGTCCGCGTCGAGTCGCGCGAGCCGTTCCGTCTCTCCCTCCGCGCCGCCCTCGCCGGCCCGCTTGCGCGCCGCGTCGAGCGCGACCGTCCCCTTCGACGCGTCGCCCGCGCGCAGCGCGTCGGCGCACTGGTCGAGCAGCGCCGCCACCGCCTCGGCGTTGCGGGCGAAGCGCGCCTGCTCCGCCGACGCCTGGTGCTGCGCCTCGACCTCGCGCTCGAGCGCCGCCGCGTTCGCGCGGCTCGCCTCCACCCAGCCCCACGACGCGGCGACGATCCCGACGAGGAGCGCCACGGCGACGACCGAGCCCGCGAAGACCTTCAGGCGGTTGCGCCGCACGAACTTGCGGAGCTTGTAGGCGGAACCGGGCGGGCCCGCGGTCACGGGCTCGTCGGCGAGGTGGCGCTTCAGGTCGGCGGCGAGGCCGTTGGCCGTCTCGTAGCGGCGCGTGCGGTCCTTCTCGAGGCACTTCATCACGATCCAGTCGAGGTCGCCGCGCAGGAGCAGGCAGAGCCTCCTCGGCTCGACGCGCCGTTGCTGCGCCGTGCGCGTGCCGGTGTCGCCGAGCTTCGAGATGCGCGTGCTCGGCGTATGCGGCTCGTCCTCGCGGATCGCGCGGAGCATCTCGTCGAGGCCGCTCTCGAGGAGGCGCTTCGTGTCGAACGGCGTCGTGCCGGTCAGCAGCTCGTAGAGGAGCACGCCGAGCGAGTAGATGTCGCTGCGGGTGTCGATGTCGAGGCCGCTCATCTCGGCCTGCTCGGGCGACATGTAGGCGGGCGTGCCGATCATCTGGCGATGCTCGGTGAAGAGCGTCTTGGTGGTGAGCTCGCCGTGGGTCGCCTTCGCGATGCCGAAGTCGATCACCTTCGGCATCGGCACGCCGTCGTGCAGCGCGACGAGGATGTTCGACGGCTTGAGGTCGCGGTGGATGATCCCCTTCTGGTGGGCGTGCTGGATCGCGTGGCAGACGCTGGCGAAGAGCTCGAGTCGGGCGGTCGTGTCGAGGCGCTCCCGGTCGCAGTAGTCGAGGATCGGGATCCCCTTGATGTACTCCATCACGAAGTAGGGACGGCCCGCCTCGGTCGCGCCCGCGTCGAGCACCTTCGCGATGTGGGGGTGGTCCATCAGCGCGAGGGCTTGCCGCTCCGCCTCGAAGCGCGCGACGACCTGCCTGGTGTCCATGCCGAGCTTGACGATCTTGAGCGCGACGCGCCGCCGCACCGGCTCGCGCTGCTCCGCCATCCAGATCGTGCCCATGCCGCCTTCGCCGATCTGCTCGAGCAGCCGGTAGTGGCCGATCTGCGTGCCCGCCGCTTCGCCGCTCGTCATCGCGAATCGCCCCCCGTCATCTCCTTCACGTCGAGCCACAGCTCCTCGAGCGCGGCGCGCTCCTCGTCGGGCAGCAGGTCGAGCGCCTCCGGCTCGCGGATGCAGGCGAGCTCCGCATCCGCCAGCCACTTGCGCAGCGCCGCCGTCGTGGCGGCGCGATCCTCCGGCTTGCCCGTCCCCCACCGCTTCGCGTGGAGCGCGAGGTCGGCGCGCAGCCACGCGATCGCCTGCAGGAGCAGCTCCGCGCGGTCGGCTTCGTCGAGCGGCGCCGTGTCGTCGCCTTGACCCGCGCTCGCGCGCGCCGCGCTGCACGCGGCGTCGTAGCGGTGGCCGGCGGCGAGATCGTCGGCCAGGCGCGGGTCGGCGGCGAACGCGGCGGTGAGCAGGAGCACCTCGGCATGGAGGAGCCCCTTGCGCCAGCACATCTCGGCGCACTCGAGCCGCTCCGCGACGTCGGCGGGCTCGACCTCGCCGGACACGAGCGCAGGCAGCTTCGCTTCGAGCGCGGCCTTCGCCTCGGCGCCGCGCACCCACTCGGCCGACGGGTAGCGCCAGTTCGGGAGCTGCGACCCGAGCTCGTGGCCGCGCCGGTACGACGCGGCGGCCTCGGCGTAGCGCGCGGTGAGGAGGTAGCACTGCCCCAGGTTGCAGTGCGCCTCGGCCATGCCCGGGTCGCACTCGATCGCGTCGCGGTAGGCGGCGATCGCCTCGTCGAAGCGCTTCGCGTCCTTCAGCGAGTTCCCGACGCTGTAGTAGGCGCTCGCCTTCGCGGGCGACCGCGTCGGGTCGAGCTCGATCGACCTGCGGAAGCTCGCGGCCGCTTCCGCGTTGCGGCCGGCGTGCGCGAGCGTGGAGCCGAGATTGTGGTGGAACCGGAAGTCGCCCGGCGCCAGCTCGATCGCCCGGCGCTGGCACGCGATCGCCTCGTCGAAGCGCCCCTTGCGGTCGAGCATCGCGCCGAGGTCCATCAAGGCTTCCAAGTCCTTCGGATCGAGCGCGACCGCCTTCTCGATCCAGGCGAGCGCCTCGTCGATCTCGCCGCGCGCGTAGAGCGACTCGCCCAGGATGCGCATCCCGCCGGCGTAGTCGGGACGGAGCTCGAGCGACTTGCGCATCAGCGGGATCGCCTCGTCGAGCTGCCCCTTCAGCTTCAGCGAGACGGCCAGCCCGCCGTAGGCGTCGTACGCCGGATCGAGCGCGATCGCCTGGCGGAAGAGCGCGATCGCCTCGTCGACCTGGCCCTTCCGCCGCAGCAGCGCGCCGAGCGAGGCGAGCGCGAACGCCGTCGGCTCGACCTCGATGCTCTTCCGGAACGGCTCGATCGCCTCCTCGTTCCGACCGAGGAGCTGGAGCAGCTCCGCCAGGCGCTTCCACGCCACGCCCCACTTCGGGTCGAGCTCGACCACCTCGCGATAGCTGACCAGCGCCTCGTCGAGCCGGCCCACCTTCCAGAGCGCTTCGGCGACGTTGCAGTGGACCTTCGCATGGTCCGGCACGAGCTCGAGCGCCTTGCGCCAACGGGCGATCGCCTCGTCGTCCTTGCCCTGCTTGCCCAGCAGCAGGCCCAGGTTGATGTGGGCGTCGGCATAGCCCGGATCGAACTCGAGCGCCTTCTGGTCGCACGCGATCGCCTCGTCGAGCTTGCCCTGCGTCTCGAACACGACGCCGAAGTTGGTCCAGACCTGCGCCTTCATCCGGTCCGGCACGATCTCGAGCGTCTTGCGGTGGCAGGCGATCGACTCCTCCAGCTGCCCCGCGTCCAGCAGCGCGTTGCCGAGGTTGACGTAGGCCGGGAAGTACTGCGGGTTCGCCGCGAGGGCCGCCTGCAGCCAACGGATCCGCTCGTCCAGCGTCTTCGGTTCACGGAACTCGTAGGAGCCTTGCAGCGCCATCGAGAGCGCGAGGTCGGCAGGCCGACGGAGCGCGGCGCGCTCCAGCAGCTCGCGCCGGCGGGCGACGGGGATCACCTTGCTCTGGCCCAGCGCGGCGGCGAACTCGGCCGGCTGCTCCAGCAACGCGGGGTCGTTCGTCAGCGCGAGGAGCCTCGCCTTGTCGTCGGAGTGGACCGCGCTGCGGAAGCCCGAGCGGAAGGGGTCGGCATCGACCGAGTCGAGCACGGCGCGCAGCGCGCCCGCGAGCTCCTTCGACTTCTTCTCGCGGAAGAAGAGCCAGTCGAGGACCAGCACGATCCGCGCGCGGACGGTCGACGCGCCCACCCGCGCCACCGCCGCGTCGACCGCCGCCGCGTCAGCCGACTCGGGCTCGGCGCCGTAGCGACGGAGCGCCGCGTGATCGCGCGCCGCCGCGTCGTCCGGATTCGCGAAGCCGCGGTCGGTCCAGGTCCACTTGAACTGGTCGATCGCGTCGAGCTCCTCCAGCAGCCCGAGGTCGGCCGCCAGCCGCGCGAGACGCTCCGCCTCGCCGTCCGCGCCGCCCTCCGCCGCGCGCTTGCGCGCCGCGTCGAGCGCGATCGCCGCCTCCGACGCGTCCCCCGCGCGCAACGCCTCCTCGCACCGCGCGAGGAGCGAGGCGACCGCCTCGGCGTTGCGGCCGAGTCGCGCGTGCTCGAGCGACGTCCGCTTCTCGTCGTCGAGCTGCTGCTGCAGCCGCGCCGCCCGCGCGCGTCCCTGCGCCACCATCCCCCACGACGTCCCGACGACGCCCGCGACCAGCGCCGTCAGCACCACGCTCGCCGCGATCACCGGCACGCGGTGGCGCCGCACGAACTTGCGCAGCTTGTAGGTCGCGCTCGGCGGGCCCGCGGTCACGGGCTCGTCGTGGAGGTGGCGCAGGACGTCGGCCGCGAGCCCGTTGGCCGTCTCGTAGCGGCGCGTGCGGTCCTTCTCGAGGCACTTCATCACGACCCAGTCGAGGTCGCCGCGCAGGAGCACCCCGAGGCGCCTCAGCTCGACGCGGCGCTGCTGCGCCGTGCGCGTGCCGGTGTCGCCGAGCTTCGAGATGCGCGTGCTCGGCTTGTGCGGCTCGTCCTCGCGGATGGCCCGCAGCATCTCGTCGAAGCCGCTCTCCAGCAGCGCCTTCGCGTTGAAGGGCGTCGTGCCGGTCAGCAGTTCGTAGAGGAGCACGCCGAGCGAGTAGATGTCGCTGCGGGTGTCGATGTCGAGGCCGCTCATCTCGGCCTGTTCCGGCGACATGTAGGCGGGCGTGCCGATCATCTGGCGATGCTCGGTGAAGAGCGTCTTCGTCGTGAGCTCGCCATTGGTCGCCTTCGCGATGCCGAAGTCGATCACCTTCGGCACCGGCACGCCGTCGTGCAGCGTGACCAGCACGTTCGACGGCTTGATGTCGCGGTGGACGATCCCCTTCTGGTGGGCGTGCTGGATGGCGTGGCAGACGCTGGTGAAGAGCTCGAGGCGGGCGGACGTGTCGAGGCGCTCCCGATCGCAGTACTCGAGGATCGGGATCCCCTTGATGTAGTCCATCACGAAGTAGGGACGGCCCGCGTCGGTCGCGCCGGCGTCGAGCACCTTCGCGATGTGCGGGTGGTCCATCAGCGCGAGGGCTTGGCGCTCCGCCTCGAAGCGCGCGATGACGTTCTTCGTGTCCATGCCGAGCTTGATGATCTTGAGCGCGACGCGACGGCGGACCGGCTCGCGCTGCTCGGCCATCCAGATCGTGCCCATGCCGCCTTCGCCGATCTGCTCCAGCAGCTTGTAACGGCCGATCAGGTCGCCGGGCTGCTCGCCAGGCGTCGGCAGCTTGCTCTTCGCGATGCCCTCGGCCGCGACCTCGTCGCGGGCGGCGCCGATCGGATCGGGGTCGTTGGCCATGGTCGTGCCCGCTCCTCAGGAGACAAGGCGACGCGCGAGGCGCGCCGGCACGCCGGATCTCAAGTTTCTCGCAGGAGCTCGCGGAGGCGGTCGTGGGCACGGGTGCGCAGGAGGTGGACGGCGCCGCGGCTGCGACCCAGTTCCGCCGCGACGTCGCCGGCGTCGCGCTCCTCGAGGTCCATGCGCTCCACCACCAGGCGATAGCTCCGCGGGAGGGAACGGATCACGGTGCGCAGCCGCTCCACGTCCTCCGACAGGATGGCCGGCGCGCTGGGAGTCGCACAGGGGTCGAGCAGCGCGGCCAGCAGCGTCCGGGCCGACTCGCCCGCGCCGCCGCGCGTGACCCGCTGCCGCGGGTCGGGCCGCTTGTCGCGTTCGAGGCCGCGCAACGCGTCGCGCAGGTTGTTCGCGACGATGCGCTTCATCCAGGCGCGGAACGCGTCGGGCGTCGGCTCGCGCAACGACGCGATGCGCAGGAACGCCTCGAGGCAGGAGACCTGCAGGATGTCCTCGGGGTCGAGGCTGCGGCGCCAGACCGGATCGATCGAGAGGCCGGAGGTCAGCTCGGGCGCGATCGCGCGGAGGAGGGTCTCGAGGGCGGCGGAATCGCCGGCGACCGCGCGCTCGATCTGGTGGCGGTCGAGGTCCCCTTGCATCGGCGGCAGCATAGGGGCGCTGCCGATCGCGTCGCGGTCAGGGTGTGTCCGTAGTTCCCGTCGCTGGCGCGACCATCCGCAGGCGGACGCGGGCGAGGGCGCGCTTCAGTCGCGTGCGCACGGTCTCGACCGGGAGCTGCAGCTGCTCCGCGATCAGCGTCGGCGGAAGGTCGTCGAAGAAGCGCAGCCGGATCGCCGTGCGATACGGCTCCTCGAGCTCCTCGACCGCCGCGAGCAGCCGTCGCGACTCGTCGCCGTCGCGAACTCCGTGCGCGTCGTGCTGCACGATCGGGCGCGCGACCGCCGACTCGCGCGCGCAGCGGCGCGCACCGCCGCGGATCGACTGGAGCGCGAAGTTGCGGGCGACCGTCCCGAGCCACGCCCGCCGCAGGAAGGTCGCCGCCGCCGATTGGCGCAGCGCGGCGAGCCACGTCTCCTGCGCCAGGTCCTCCGCGAGATGGGGATCGCCGACCAGGCGTTGCAGCAGCGTGCGCACGAAGCGGTCGTGCTCGGCGAAGCGGCGAGGATCGCGCACGTCTCCGGCGGCGTCGCGATCGTCGGGTGGCATGGCGTCTCCACGAATGCCGTGGTCGCGGGAGACGGTTCAAACGGAGCGCGCTGAACCGGGTGCGATCGCCGCGGCATTCCTCCCCGCGACCCATGGAGGATCCCCGATGCCCTGCACCTTCTTCCCCGCCCTCGCGGTCGCCGCCCTGCGCGAGCCGCAGTCGATGACCAGCCTCTTCCAGTCGACGGGCATCGTCGGTCCGCTGATGCTGCTGGCCGGCGCGATCACCTTCGTCGTCGCCGTGCGCCGCTGGCTCGAGCTGCGCCCGTCGCGTCTCGCGCCCGAGTCGCTGCAGCGGTCGCTCGAACTCAAGCTCCACGACGGCCAGCACGGCGCCGCGCTGCAGGCCGCGCTCGAGAGCAAGACGCTGCTGGGCGAGCTGGTGGCGGCGGGGCTGCGGCTGCGCGCGGGCGGCCTCGACGAGATGCTCGCCAACATCGAGCGGGCGACCGGCAAGGAGTCGCTGCGTCACGGCAACCGCGTCGCGAACCTCTCGCGCTGGGGCGGCGCGGTGCTGCTGATCGGGCTGTGGGGCACGACGGCCGGCCTCATCTCGACGATGGCCGTCCTCTCGCGCCTCAAGGATCCCACCACGTCCGACTTCGTGACCGGCATCGGCGAGTCGCTGGTCTGCGTCGCGGTCGCGCTGCTGGTCGCGCTCTTCTGCTTCGGCGCGTTCTTCCTGATGGACTCGAAGCTCACCAGGCAGCTCCTCGCCGTGCGCGAGATCGCCGAGGAGATGGCGCGCGAAGCGGTCGAGTCGGCGCCGCGGGCGGGCTAGCCGCCGAAGTCGGCGTTCGGATCCCAGGTCTCGGGTTTCAGCACGGCCGGGTCGGGATACGCGAGCGGATCGCCGCTCCAGACGAAGACGGCTCCGGACGAGTCGGAGAGGTAGGAGGGCGCGATCCGTTCGATCGCTCCGTCGCCGTCGAGGTCGGCGAAGAGCAGGTCGGGCACCCCGCGCCAGCTCCACGGCGGCGCGGCGCGATCGAAGAGGTGGTAGTAGCCCGACGCTTCGAGGGTCCGCGTCGGCGCGAGCGTGCCGCTGAATGCGCTGCCGCCGCGGAACTCGTGCGCGCGTCCGACCTCCGAGGAGCCCGACGTCCCGAAGCCCCAGCCCGGCTCGAGCGCGACGAGGTCGAGCACGCCGTCGTCGTCGAGATCGGCGAGCTCGAAGCCCGTCTCGCCGTCGCCGAGGTAGGCCGCCGATTCCGTCCCCTCGATCCGCGCGTGCGGCGTCACGCTGCCGACGAGCGCGTTGCCGCCGTGCCACGCCATCACCTCGCCGGCGTCCCAGAAGCCCGGTTGATCGGCTTGCGGGGCGCGGCTCACGACGTCGCGGATGCCGTCGCCGGTGAGGTCGGCGAGGACGCAGCCGCGGTTCATCAGCTGCGCGAGCGAGGTCGAGAGCAGGTCGTTCGGAGAGGGGCTCGCTCGCACGAGACGCGCGAGCGGAGCGACGGCTCCGGAGAGGGTCGCCCCGCCGGCGAACACGTAGATCGCGCCGCTATCGACGACTCCGCCTTCGTCGGCGAAGGGCGTCGGCATCACGAGGTCGGCGAGGCCGTCGCCCGTGACGTCGGCGACCTGCGTGGCCGCCGCGTGCGACTTCCCGTGGTAGGAGAGGCGGTCGTCGGTCCGCGCGCCCGGCACCGTCAGCGTCGCGGTCGGCGCCGGCGTCCCGGCCATTCCGGCGCCGCCCTTCCAGAGATAGGCGGCGCCGGCGCGCAGCACGCCGCCGACCTTGTGGTGAGGAGCCGTGGCGAAGACGTCGGCGACGCCGTCGCCATCGAGATCGCGGACGCGCAGCGATTGCGCGGTGCTGACGAGGCTGCCGCCGAGCCCGAAGAGCGTCTCGCCGAGACTGGCCGTCGGCGCCACCGTGCCGATCAACCCCGCCCCGCCTGCGAAGACCTTGATGAGGCCGTCGCTGGTCGGGCCGGCCCGTTCGTCGGGCGCGACGACGTCGAGCACGCCGTCGCCCGTGACGTCGGCGAATCCCGTCGCGTTCATGCCCGAGCTGCGTCCGAGCGAGTGCGACCGCTTGCTCCGCGCATCGACCATCACCGCGGTCGCCGCCGGCGTCCCGATCAGTCCGCTGCCGCCGCGCCAGTAGCGGAGCTCGCCGCCGTTCGCCGCGTCCGTGGCGCCGACCACGACGTCGCGCAGCCCGTCGCCGTCGAGATCGGCGAGGAAGAGGCCGCCGTTGCCGAACGCACCGTCCTTGACGCCAGCGCCGAGGAGGAGCGCGGTCGGCGTGAGCGTGCCGACCAGGCCGCTTCCTCCGGCGAAGAGCGACACGGCGCCGCAGTCGACGACCCCGCCGACATCGGCTCCAGGACTGGCGACGAGGAGGTCGGCGACGCCGTCGCCCGTGACGTCGCCCGTGACGATCGACGATCCGAAGTAGTCGTTCGCGACCGGATGGGGCAGCTCGAGCGTCGCCGTGATCGCCGCCGTCGAACCGAGCGCCGGGCCGCCCGCGACCACGAAGAGGCGACCCGCAGCGCTCGCGAGCGCGTCGTTGTTCGGATCGCCGAGTAGCAGGTCGTCGAAGCCGTCGCCGGTCACGTCGGCGACCGTGATCCGGAGCTCCTTCCCGTCCGAGCGCGGCAAGGGGAACTCGAGGTCGGCCGGTCGCGCGCTGCTGCTCCCGGCCGCCCGGCCGCCGCCGCCCGAGCGCCAGACCATGACGCGCGTCGAGCTCGAGCCGCCCCACGCGAGCACCTCGTCGACGCCGTCGCCGGTGAAATCGACGCAGTGGTAGTCGCGGATCTCGTCGCCCGCCTGCGGTCGCCGCGACCGCCAGACGTCGCGCACCAGCGGCGGTCGGCGCGGCGGCGGCGGCGGCGGAGCGCCCGGCGTCGAGAGATCGATCGAGCCCGGCGGCAGCGGCGGCGCAACGCCGGGCGAGAAGACGCACAACTGTCCCGCGTCCGGCGCGCCGCCGACGTCGTCGAGCGGCGCGCGGACCATCAGCTCGAGCCGTCCGTCGCCGTCGTGGTCGAAGAGCCGCGTTCCGGGTTCGTTGCCGTCGACCTCGAGCCGAGCGCCGCCGCGCACGATCGCGTCGGGCGCGACATCGTCGTGCGCCGCGACCACGATCCGCCAGAAGCCGCCCGTCGCGTCCGCCGCATACCAGGTGAACTCGCGGACGACCGGACCCGCCGCAGCGCGGATCGGCTCCATCCACATCCACGGTGGCCCCTGCTCGAGCCGGGCCGAGACGAGGTCGCCATCGGGATCGGCGACCGTGACGCGGATCGTGACCTCCGTCCCGTCCGCGACGCGGCCGCCCGGCGCGAAGAGCTCGACCTGCACGGTCGGCGGCGAGTTCCGCGGCGCGGCAGCGGCCAGGATTCCGACCGCGATCGTGATCGCGCTTCGCATGACCGCCACTCCTGCGACTTCGTCCCGGGAAGTTACGGATGGCGCGAGAGGCCGCAATCCCTGGGGTCGTCCGAGCGGCGACTCCTCTGCGCGACCCCGAGGAAGCGGAGCTCTTCGTGGACGGTGCCGATCCGCAAGCACGGGGGTGGTCAAGCGCCCAGCGGTCGCTCGCGGCGGGACTCATCACGCCGTCCCGCGACCACGCCGGCGACGCGCGCACCATGCGCAGGAGGCGCGATGGCGCGCGGGGGCCGTGGAGACGTCGAGCACGCCTCGATCTCGTAAGGTCGTCCCGCGTCCCATGCCCACCAGCGCCCCCTGGATGCAGTCCGACTTCTTCCCGCCCGCGCCGTCGATCGGCGTGGCCGGCGTGTTCGATCACGGCCAGCCGGTGCCGTGCCAGTTCGAGACATCGCTGTCGGGCAAGGTGATGAACGGGGCCGACCTCGTCTGGAGCAGCGCGAGCGATCGCGTCGTCGTGCCGGCGGAACTGCCCGAGCTCCGGCACGCGCTGCTGCTGCGGATGCGTCATCGCCTGAAGAGCCAGATCGGGCTGCCCGTCGTCAACAGCGCGATCTGGCTCTCCCTCGCGCTCTACCTCGCGATGAACCGCGATCTCGACGGGCTGGCGCGGTGGCAGCAGTACCTCTTCATCGGCGTCGCGCTCGGCCTCTTTCCGCTCGGGTCGACGCTGTGGGAGCTCTGGCGCCATCGCAGCCTCGAGTCGGTCGACTGGGCAGCACGCATCCAGCACGACCGGTTCGTCGCATGGATGGCGCAGCGTCGCGGGAAGACCGCCTACTTCATCGCGTCGGGATTGCTCCTCGTCTTCATGGTCCAGTTCGCCACCGACGTCGCGGCGAACGCGGCGGCCGGCCGCTCCTTCCTCGCCGCCGGCGCGCGCCGCGACCTCGTCCTCGGCGGCGAGCCGTGGCGGCTGCTCACCGCCGGACTCCTGCACGGCGGCGTGATGCACCTCATCTTCAACGCGACCGCGCTGCTCGCGCTGGCGAGGCAGGTCGAGGCGATCGGCGGCCGGTGGCGGCTCCTCGCCGTCTTCGCGGCGAGCATCGTCGGCGGCTTCGTCGCCAGCATCGCCTGGCAGGCCGAGAAGGTCGCGGTCGGCGCCTCGGGTGGCCTCTTCGGACTGATGGGCTGGCTGCTCGTCATCGCCTGGCGCGGCCGCGCGACCTTCCCGTCGCGATGGTGGCGATCGATCGCGTTCCTCGTTGCCCTGAACGGCGCGCTCGGCTGGATGGCCCGCGCATTCATCGACAACGCCGCGCACGGCGGCGGCCTCGCGATCGGGATCGTCGCGGCGCTGCTGACGCGGCTCGACGACGCGCGCATGCCGGCGGGTTCGACGTCGAGCGTCCGAACCGCGGGATGGCTGGCCGCGCTCGCGCTCGTCGGCGCGGCGGCGTGGGCGACGTACGTCCTGTTGCGTCCCTGATCGAGTCCGCGCGGTTCGAGCGGGCGACACGCCCCTCGGGCCCGCGACTGAACGGCTCGCTCGCAGCGAGACCCGCTGCACGGGCACTCACGCCGTCGTCCGCGACCGCCGCGTCGCGCGGGACGAGTCCAAGCTCGACGGCGAGCTGACGGCGAGCGCGACAGCGCCCGGCGCGCGACGAATGGGAACTTGGTCGGGACCTTGGTCGGGGACGTGGTCGAGTACGTGGTAGCGGGGGCAGGATTCGAACCTGCGACCTCCGGGTTATGAGCCCGACGAGCTGCCAGCTGCTCCACCCCGCGTCCGGTGTTCGGACACGCCGAAGCGTGTCGTCTGGCAATCCTTCGACCGAGATCGAAGGACGGGGCACAGTAGGGACGGTCCCGGCGAGATGCAAGCAGCGCGAGGGAACGCCGGGCGGGCTCCCTCAGGCGGGGCGGCGCCACTCGGTCGGTGGCGGGAGCCAGCCGACGAGCGCGAGGGTCACGAAGGCGATCGCGAGGATCGCGACGACGACCACGGTCACGGCGCCGGCGAGCGCGGCGCCGCCGAGTTGCGGCTGGCTGCGCGACCAGCTGCGGGCGATGCCGAAGACGATCGCGGGCAACGGCACGAGCGCGAGGAACATGGCGATCATGCTCATGATCGCGAGCTCCTCGAGCTGGTGGCCGGCGAGTCCGAAGGACGGGTTCATCGGGGCATCCATCGAGGAGGGCACGGTGACGGGCCGGGTACGCGGCGCCGCTCGCCGCCGTTCGAGTCGCCCCACGCATCCGCCGCCTCGCTTCCGCCAGCTTGAGGGGTCGCACGCGGTCAGGAACCCGATTCTGACCTCCGCTCCGTCTTTTCGCCGCTTGTACGACTTGGACCCCCGACGCCCGAAGCGCCGTCGCAACCCGTTGCCGCCCCACGACTTGCGCGATCGGAACCGATCGCCTGTCCGCGGCGCATCCGGCCACTGACCCTCCCCGTTCGCCGCTCGGCACCTTTTCGGTGACCGGTGACGATGAGGCTGCTGCGCGAACGACGCGGTTCCTGCGGACCCTCGCCGCGCGCGCCCGCCGCGGCCTCCACCCTGCGGCGGTCCCGATCCCCAGGTGCCGGGCCGGCTCGCTCCCCCCGAGCCGGCCCTCTTCTTTTGCCCGGCCCCGCGACAGGTCGGCGGGTCGGCGGCGCCTCCGCGCTAACGTCCCGCGCCATGGCGACCGAAGCGCAGCTCACCGAACACCGCATCGCGGCCTTCTTCGACTTCGAGAACATCATCCAGGGCGTCCGCGACGCGAAGTACGACCGCTTCCGGATCGAGCTCATCCTCGACCGCCTCGTCGAGAAGGGAAAGATCGTCTACAAGCGCGCCTACTGCGACTGGGGCCGCTTCAAGGAGAACAAGAACGACTTCCACGAGGCGTCGGTCGAGCTGATCGACATCCCGACCAAGCGCATCAGCGGCAAGAACTCGGCCGACATCCGCATGGTCGTCGACGCGCTCGACCTCTGCTACCAGCGCGACCACATCACGGCCTTCGCGCTGATCACCGGCGACAGCGACTTCTCGCCGCTGGTGAACAAGCTCACCGAATACAACAAGTACGTCATCGGGCTGGGCGTCAAGAACTCGACGTCGGAGCTGCTGGTCTCGGTCTGCGACGAGTTCATCTTCTACGAGGACCTCGTCCGCGAGAAGACGCGCTTCCGCCAGCAGCAGCAGCAGCAGCGCCCCGCGCCGCCGCGCGTCGAGCCGGTCCGCTCGGCGCCGGGCATGCCGGAGGAGGAGAAGAGCGACTCCGACAAGCAGGCCGAGCTCTTCGAGCTCCTCACCGACGCGTTCGGCGCGCTGCAGCGCGAGAACCACGAGCAGGTGTGGGGCTCGATGATCAAGCAGCAGATCAAGCGCAAGCGGCCGCAGTTCAGCGAGGCCTACTTCGGCTTCCGCAACTTCTCCGACGTCCTCGAGGCCAGCAAGAAGAGCGGCCTCTTCGAGTTGCGGCGCGACCAGCGCAGCGGCAGCTACGTCGTCTCGCTGCCCGGCAGCGGCGGCGGCGGCGGCGGCGGATCGAACGGCGGAGCGCCGCCGGATCGCAGCCCGCCCCCGTCGTACGGCGGCGACGGCGGCGCTCCGCTCCTCGGCCCGATGGGCGAACCGCTCGGCTGAGCCTCTGGGTCGCGCCGCGCGACGCCGACGCTCACCGGCTCCCTTCGGGCTCGGCCAGCAGGTCGAGCGCGTAGCGCGTCGCGAAGTCGAGGCGCTCGAACGGGCGCGCGACGGCGTCCTGCAGCGTCAGCTCGTGCCAGCGCGTGAGCCGGCCGGTCAGCGCCTTCAGGCGCTGCTCGCGGTCGCCCGGCTTCGGCGGCTCCTCGACGAACTCGACGACGCGGCCGTCGACGCCCATCACCAGGCGCGCGCCGCCCCCCTCCATCCCGATCAGCTCGACCGCGCGGCTCTCTCCCGGCAGCACGCCGCGCGCGGTGTGGAAGAAAGCGAAGCGCGGCGCCGCGGCGCCCCACGGCGGCAGCGCGATCGAGTTGCCGGCGCCCGCCGGCTCGACGCCCGCCAGCTTCGCCAGCGTCGACGCGAGGAACGTCGTGTCGACCAGCTCGGCGACGCGGCGCGCCGGCTGGCGCGGGTCGCGGATCACCAGCGGCACGTGGCGCAGCTCGGTGGCGAGCGAGCTGCCCGCGGTCGGCGCCGGCCCCGGCGCGAGCGTCTCGCCGAACGAGCCGACCACGACGACCACGGTCTTGTCGAGCAGCCCTTCGCGCTTCAGCAGCGTGAGCACGCGCGCGATCTGCTCGTCGACGTAGCGGATCTCGCCGTCGTAGAGCCCCTCGAGCGACTCCGCCGACAGCTTCGGCAGCACGTCCTCCTCCGACGCCACCGGCCCCACCGCGCGCGACGGGTCGGCCCGCCGCGCGAGGCGCAACCGCAGGTCGTTCACCGCCGTGCGCATCGCCGTCGCGTCGGCGGCCGGCGCGAAGCGCGTCGCGAACGGGTCGGGCGGATTGAAGGGGCGGTGCGGGTCGTTCACGTGGAGGAAGGCGAAGAACTGCCACGCGCCGTAGCGCCGCATCCAGTCGCCGAACTGCTCGACGACGCGTTCCGCCGGCAGCTGCTGGAACTCGCGGAAGTCGACGAAACCCTGGTCGAAGTTCTTCGCGCGCGTGATCAGCGGATTCGAAGACGCGCCGAGCGTCGTGATCCCCGCGCCGGCCAGCAGCTCGGGCAGCGTCGTGAGCGAGTCGCTGAGGAAGCAGCGGTCGAGGTCGAAGACGCCGTGGGTCGGCGGATAGAGGCCGGTCAGCAGCGTCGCGATCGCCGGCCAGCTCCAGGTCGACGAGGCGCGCGCCTGCTCGAAGAGGATCCCGTCGCGCGCCAGCGCATCGAGCGCGGGCGAGGTCGGCCGCGTCGCTCCGTAGCAGCCGAGGTGGTCGGGACGCAGCGAGTCGACGACCAGCAGCACGACGTTCATCCGCTCGCGCGTCGCGGCGACGCGCGGCCGCCACTCGTGCTGCACGACGCGCGGCCGCCCGAAGCCGGCGCGCACGCCCTCGAGCCCGCTGCCGGTGCCGCGCAGCGCGAGGGCGATCCGCGCGTGGCCCGCCTCGCGCGTCGTGAGCTCGATCGAGCCGTCGATCCAGCGACGGTCGTCGACGCGCTCCTGCGGCCGCAGCGCGGTCGCCTGCTTCTCCACGCCGTCGACCTTCACCGCGAGCTCGAGCCACTGCGCCGGCGCGTTCTCGGCGACGATCGTGGAGTGGTCGACCGCGAGGCCGAACTGCAGCGTCGCGTGCGGCGGCAGGTCGACCTCGAACTCGGCCGCCGCGCCGACCGGCACCACCAGCGACGGCTGGTTGCCGCCGAGCATCCCCTCGCCGCGCGGCGCCAGCAGCGAGCCGACCGTCGGCACGCGGCCGTCGGGGGCGGCGGTCAGCTTCGCGCGCGGCAGCTCGTCGAGCAGGTCGACGACGATCGTGTCGACCTCCATGTTGAGGCGCCGCCGCTCGAGCAGCACGACCAGCGAGCCCAGCGCCGCACCGCCCAGCAGCAGCACCGCCGCCGTCGCGACGAAGCGGGTCGCCGGCGCGAGCCGGAAGATCGCGCGCCGCGGCGACGTCACGTAGCGGTCGAGCGTCGCGAGGAGCAGCGCCGCCAGCAGCGCCGCGACCCATCCCTGGAAGCCGCGGACCGAGTCGAGGCCCGGCGTGTAGCGCGCCTCGCCGTCGGGCCAGCCCACCAGGAACGCGCCGCACGCCAGCGCCACCAACGTCGCGCGCAGCAGCGCGAAGGAGAGGCGTTGCGCGCGCGGCAGGATCGCCAGCGCCGGCACCATCCACCAGGTGCGGCCGGTCGCCTCGACGACGTGCTCGACGAAGTGCTCGGCGAGGAGCAGGCCGTGCTCGGCGTCGGCCGTCGCGTCGACCACCGATTGCAGCAGCGCGCGCGCGAGCGCGAGCAGGACCGCGATCCAGAGCGCGAGGATCAGCCGGTCGCCGAGGGTGACGAGCGGCGGGTCGCTCGCCGGCGCGACCGCGGGATCGGGGGCCGGGTCCATGGTGGCGGCACGATACGATCCGCCGCCTGATGGCGTCCGACCCCACCGCTGCGCGACTCCCGACGATGGCGCTCTGCGCGGTCACGCTGCTCGCCGCGCTCCTGCGGCTGCCGGGCGTCGCGATCCTGGCGTGGACGCCGGAAGAGCTCGCATCCGCCGGCGGCGATCCCTTCCTCGCGCGCGCTCCGGCGCTGGTGCTCGGACTGCTGGCCGTGCCGTGGTGCGCCGCGCTCCTCGCGCCACGCTGCGGCGCGACCGTCGCGCTGGCCGGCGCGCTCCTGATCGCCGCGAGCCCGTGGCACGTCCACGCCTCGCGCCTCGCGACGACCGACAGCGCGCTCTTCCTCGCGACGTTCGCGGCGCTCGCGACCTGCGTCGGGAACGCGACGCCGGGCGGTCGGCTCGTGCGGCTCGTCGCGCTCGCGGTGGCGACGGCGCTGCTGCTGCGCCACGTGCCGCCCGCCGTCGAGCCGCAGCGCGCGCCGTTCCTCTTCGGCGACCTCGCGCCCGGCGTGCTGCTGCTCGCCGCGCTCCTGTTGCTGCAGCGCGACGCCGTCGCGGGCGGCCGCTTCGTCGTCGCCGCGGCCGCGCTGCTGCTCGCGCTGCGGCTGCTGCCGCCGTCGCTGCAGCACGACCCCGACTCGTGGAGCGCGCCCGCCGCCGCGGCCGTCGTGCTGGCCGCGGCGCTGGCGCTCGGCCGCCTGATCGAGGCGACGCGCAGCCGCCGCGCGCAGCTCGCGCTCTGGACGATGGCGCTGGTGCCCGGCCTGCCGTCGCTGATCGGCGAGCAGCAGGACGGCGGCCGCTTCGACCTGCGCGCGCTCGAGCCCGCCTTCGCCGCGCAGCGCCGCTCCGGCGAGCCGCTCTACGCCTGCGCGCCGGCGCTGACCGCGCGCGAACTCCAGACCGCCGCGCAGCCGATCGAGCCGCTGATCGACGGCAGCGGCGCGCTGCCGGCCGACCGCAACGCGTGGGTCGTGCTGCTGCTCGAGCGCGGCCGCCTCGCCGCGACGACGCCGCTGCCGCCCGACTTCGAGTCGCGCCTGCGCCTCGTCGCGTCGAGCGCGCCGCGCCGCTTCGACCTGCGCCGCTACGAGACGCGCCTCTACCGCTGGGAGCCGCCGCCGCCGTGACGCCGCCCGGACGACGCCTCGCCATCGACTACGGCAAGAAGCGGATCGGCCTCGCCGTCTGCGACCCGCTCGGCATCGCGACGCGTCCGCTGCCGGTGCTCCAGAGCACGTCGGTCTCCGCCGACCTCGACGCGCTGGCCAAGGTCGTCGCCGACGAGGAGGTCGCCGGCCTCGTGCTCGGCATCCCGCTCCAGCTCGACGGCGCCGACGGCCGCGCCGCGCAGGAGGTGCGCCTCTTCGCGAACGTGCTGCGCGAACGGTTCCAGCTCCCCGTCGACGAGATCGACGAGCGGATGACCACCAAGGCGGCCCACGCGCTCATGAAGGACGCCGGCCAGCGCCACTCGCAGCGCAAGGGCCGCATCGACAGCACCGCCGCGCTGCTGATCCTGAAGACGTGGCTCGACAAGCGCCGGATGACGAAGGCGGAGTGAGCCGACTGTCGCGGTCGCGCGTCGCTGCTATCGGAAGCTGATCGTCTCGACCGTCGTGGCAAACGCGCCGCGAAGGTTCGGCTTCTGCGTGAAGCCGATCAACTCGACCGTCAGCCCCGCAAGGGTCGCATCGGCGACGTCCTGGAACGCGAGCTCGCCGTTCGCGTCCAGCGGAGCGAGTGCGATCGTCTCGAAGAGCGGCGCGCCGTCGATCGCGACGACCGCGATCAGCCCGAGCACGCCCACCGTGCCGCCGCGCAGTTCGAGCGTGATCGGGTCGCTAGAGACGTATTCGATCTGGTTGGCTTGGAGGAAGCGGTTGCGGCAGCTCATCAAGTAGCAGGCGCCGACGCCGTTGCCCCACGAAGTCGCGGTCCCGGGCGCACCGATCAACACATCCTCGAATCCGTCGCCATCGACGTCGCCGACGCAGGTGAACGACCTCCCGAAGCTGCCTGTCGTTCCATACGACAGGAGCGACCGATACTCATGCAGGAGACGTCCTGACCGTCCTGACATCACACGGACGACACCGCGGTTGGCCGCCGCGACCGTGAGGTTTGGCGAACTGAGCATGAAGTCCGCGACGCCATCATCATCGGCGTCGAACGCGCTCCGCGACTGGACCAGTCCGAGAGCTTCGTTTCCCTGCACGCCGTCGTAAGTGTAGAGCGCCTGACCTGAGACCGCCGAGCAGACGTAGATGCGACCGCACAGCGCCGGCGGGCCGCTCCAACTTGTGGCGGAGACCATGAGGTCGCCGACGCCGTCTCCGTCGGAATCACCAATGCCGGCGAGGTTCTTGCCAAAGTAGTCACCGGGGTTCTCGCCGACGATCGTGCGCACGATCGCTCCCGTCGTCGCGTCGACGAGATCGACGTGCCCTTCGCCGGCGTTGCCCGAGCCGCTGCCGACCGAGCCGAAGGCGACGTCGGCGATTCCGTCACCATTGATGTCGTCGATCGCGCAGCAGTAGCCGAGCCCCTGGTTCCCCTTCGCGCCGTCGATCGTCCAGAGGCGCGCGCCACTCTTGCCGGAGAAGCAGTAGCCACGCCCCGCCTGCCCGAGCGTCTTGGTCGGGTCGTAGAAGAACGCCGTCGCGATCACCTCGCACCCGCCGTCGCCATCGACATCGCCGATCAGCGCGACGTCCCAGCCGAAGTTGTCGCCAGCCCGCTCGCCCAGCACGGACAAGAGCGTGAGGCCCGTCGCACCTGAAACGACCCGCACTTCGCCCGCGTCGGGCTTCGAGCCGTCGTCATAGGGAGCCCCCGCGACGTAGTCGTCGAAGCCGTCGCCATCGACGTCGGCCCCGGCATCCATCGCCAAGCCGAACTCCGCGCTGAGCGTGTTCCCGAACTGTTGATGGACGATCGAGCCGTCTTTCGATGACAGCACGACGACCGAGCCCTCGACCGTGCCGAGATGCTGCGGCTTGACGTTGTATCCCGGCGCAGAGACGACGTACTCACGAAGGCCGTCTCCGTCGATGTCGCTCAACGACTCCACCTGCACGCCGAACACGTCGTCGACGCCGTCGTAGCCGCGCCCGAGGTCAAGAGTCTTGATCAGCTCCTGAGCGACGGCGACTCCCGACAACGACGACACAACCGCAGCAACCCGAAGTGACCGAGTCATGTGGCTACTCAAATCCAGGCCGGTGCCCATGAGCATCTCCACTCACTGAGACGCTGGAAGCGTGAAGTACGCCGCGAATCCCTCCCATACGTTGTCGTACGTCGCGTCGAACGATCCGGCCGTCATGGGCAAGTCGTCCGCGCTCGTGACGCCTCCGAAGTACGCGTCGTTCGAATCCATGACGAGGCAGAACGCCTTGTCGACGTCGCTCGACCCGTAGAACGTCGAGAACTTGAGCATCGCGGGGATAGGATCCTGCGGCGAAGTCGGAATCGTCAGCGGATTCCAAACGATCTGCGACAGGAAAGCGTCGGCTGCACCGTTGTAGGTCGCGTCAACGCCGGAGATTGAGCCGGTCGTCGGAAAAACGCTGCCAAACACGCCATCGCTGGACGTGTACCCGGCGATGGCGACATTCCTGGATCCAATTCGCTGGATGGCAAACGCTTCGTCCGAACTGCCTCCACCGATGTAGGTGCCGTAGCGAAGGTCGTAGATGTGATTGGCGAATGTCGTCGTCCCATAGCCTGGCTTCACCTTGACGACGAACGCATCCTTGCCACCGCCAGTGCTTGCTGAGCAGTACGCCGGCGCTTCATAGTTCGGATCCCCGAACACTGAGATCGGGAAGTACTGATTCGAACTCGTCCATCCGCAAGCGTAGACGTTCCCCTGGTTCACTTCGATGTCGAGGACGATCTCGTCCTCATTGCCGCCGATGAACGTCGCGTACTGCCACTGAGGACTGCTGGTCGGGTCGATTCGGATGAGGAAGCCCTCATTGCCTCCCGCATACACTGGATCCATCGCCTCGATCTGACCTGACGACGCTTGATAAGTGACAGGGAAGCCGGCGTTACGGCACTCGCCGGCGATGTAGATGTGCGGCGAGGCGTAGGCGACAGCATGGGGCTCGTCGAAGTTGTTCTTCGGACTGGTGATGCTGGTGTACGGGCTCAAGTAGGTCGAGTACTTGAGCGAGGACGAGCCCGACTTGGTCCAGTCGATGCGTGCGACGTAGCCATCCGCCTGCCACCCCGACGTCTCGACGTTGTCGGTCGAATCGAGCTGTCCTGAAAGCGGGATGTCCTTCGAGTTCGGCGAATCGGCGATCACTGGCCCCGTGAATGTCACGACCGTGCCGGAGTGGAGGTCGAGCGCATTGGCCCTGCACCAACCGTCCTCGGACCCAAAGTACGTCGAGTAGTCCATCTGGACCACCGGACCGGTCGACACGGTGAGATGGCTGACGAACGCGACGCGAGCCGCGCCGCTCGGCCATGTCGGCTGGAGAGCATTCGTCGTCGTGGGAAAGACGACCGAGCTCCCCGAGTCCGTGAAGCCGCACACGGCCACGTTGCCGTTCATGTCGATCTGGACATCCGTCGCCTCGTACGCCTCGTCGCCGCCGATGTAGGTCGAGAAGACCAACTGCGACGCGCCGGACTGCGATGGGTCGAACCTCGCGACGAAGGCGTCGCGATCGCCGGCGAACGTGACCTGAACGTTCTGGGACGAGTTCGTCGGGAAGATCGGGAACGGATCGGAATCGGTCGTGGCCGTCTCCGTCCAGCCAGCGATGGTGACCACACCGGAGTCCACGTCGATCCCCGTGACCTCCTCGCTCCACTCGCCGCCGAAGTAGGTCGCCCACACTAGTCCCGGATCGATGACGAGCTTGCGGTCGCCATCGATGCGGTCGACCTCGAAGCCGAAGCTTCGTTCCGAGCGCACGTCGAAGCGGCAGACGACGAGCTCCTCGGCGCCCGCTTCATCCTCGAGCCACGCCTTCGGCGACGAGTGACGCACCATCCCAGCGTCGGTCGCGAGGTTCAGCGATCCATCAGCTGCGACCTCGAGAGCCCCGCCACCATGGCAGGTGAACTCGATCGCAGAGATGTCGGCTCCGGGTTCGACATGGAGGTCGTACGCCAGCGTCCCGTCCCGCTCGACGAGGACGAGGTCGATCCCCGGCGCGATCTGCGGATACCGCAGCGACGTGCAGAGCGGCACATTGGCATGCCACTTGGCAGGATCGCTCCCGCGGAAGTACGACCTCGTGCCAGGCAGGAGCCCTTCCGCGACCGGCTGGATTCCACGTCCGTCGCGGGCGAAGTCGATCGCCGAGACGTGCCAGATGCCAGAACCCTCGTCGACACGCTCCAGCGCTGCGAGCGAGATGCCTCGTGTCGTGAACGCAGCGAAGACTCCGCCGCGTCGAGCGACGAACTTCGCCGCCGCAGGGAACTGACCTTGGTTCTCCTCGAACATGAGCGGCAACTGCCCGAGCGACGGCAGGCGTCCGCGCGCTACGCGCGACGATTCGATTTGCGCGTCGGCATCCAGGGCGAAGCCCGACCCCTCCGCTGCGCCCGGATGCTCGCCGGCTTGCAGCGACGATCGTGAAGATCGGCTCAGCTCACCCGACGTCTCGCCTGAGTGAGTGAGTGAGTGAGTGACGCAACTCCAGCCACGGCGAGCACACCCAACGACATGAGCCGAAACGTGAGGCGATTCCGATTCCCTGCGGACTCACGGGCAACATGAGGCGAACTCATCGCAAACGTCCTCCTGTTCCTGGTGGCGGGACATGGGGCAGACGCACGGGGCAGAACCGGTCACCATCGAACAAGCTCGGCGAATCACTTTGAGCGGGATCTCCACGAGAGCGAGATGTGTCCACGATGTAGCGCACTGCTACCGGACTGCAAGCAGTGAGGCCCCTTCGTTGCAACCCACCCACGACCAGCTCCCCGGGGAGCCTTCGGTACCGGTCGCTCCGTAGCCCCGCCCCCCTACCGCTTCTGGAACTGCCCGCCCGAGTCCTCCGCCAGGCCGTAGAGGAGCGCGACGTTGGGCGCTTCGCCGACGCCGATGGCGTGGATGCGGATGCGCGAGAGGCTGTTCCATTCGCGGACGAGGCGGCGGATCTCGAGGGGGTCCTGGATCTCGCCGACGGTGGCGTCGCCGTCGGAGAGGAAGAAGAGGGTGTCGATCGCCGAGTCGTAGGCGGCGTCGCGCGCGCCCATGCCGGCGATGGTGAACGCCTCGCGCAGGCCGGCGTGGATGTTGGTGCCCGAGTCGAGCTCGATCTTCGTGTCGACCCACTCGAGGACCTTCTGTTTCACCGCGGCCGTGACGGTCGTCATCTTGTTCGACCAGCGCGTGGCCGAGCCGGCGAAGACGACGATCGCGAACTGGTCGCCGTCGGCGAGCCCGGTGATCGCCTGCTTCAGCTGCTCCTTCGCGACGTCGATCTTCGACTTCGGGCTGCCGGCGGCCATCGGCTCTTCCATGCTCTTGCTCACGTCGAGCACGAAGCAGACGCGCTTCGAGACCGAGCTGATGCCGTAGAAGGTGACCTTCCCCTCCGCCTCCTGTTCCCACGCGGCGACGCGCGCGCGCCGCTTGCCGACCGCGTCGGCGAGCTTGAAGGTCGCCTGGTTGTCGGCCCACCAGCGCTGCCAGACGGGCGCGCTCATCGCGAGCGCCTGGCCGGTCAGCTGCTGCAGCGCCTGCGTCACGTCCTCGGCGACGCGCCCCTGCTCGACCGCCAGCGCCGAGATCAGCGCCGGGATCGACTCGACGCGCGGCACGCGCAGCAGCGCCGAGACGGCGGCGACGCGGACGCGCCAGTTCTCGTGCGCCAGCAGCCGCGTGCGCGCCACCTCGAGCGCCGGCTCGTCGGCCAGGTCGACCAGCGCCTCGAGCGCGCCGAGCCGAGCCTTCACGTCCTTGTCGTCGACCAGCACCTTGCGCAGCGCCTCGCGCACCGGCACGAGGTCGCACTCGCCGCACCCCTCCAGCACCGCGACGCGCGTCTCGAGGTCGCGCTCGCCGCGCGCGGCGGTCAGCAGCGCCGCAACGCCCTTGTCGCGCTTCGGCCCTTCCGGCAGCGACGCGACGGCCGGCCCGAGCGCGCGGCCGCACGCCGTGCGCAGCCGGTCGAGCGCCAGCGCCGCCGCCGTCGCTTCGACGATCTGCTGCTGCAGCGCGTTGAACTGGTTCTGCTGCGCGATCGACACTTTCCCGCCGTTCACCTCGGCGGCGTGGAAGAGCTGCTCCTTCATCTTGTCGTACTGCTCGCGCAGCTTCGCGAGGTCGCCCTCGCCGCGCTTGGTCGCGCGCGACATCTCGACCGCGACGCCCAGCAGCTCGGCCGGGATCTCCTCGCGGCCGAGGCGCGCGTAGAGGTCGACCCAGAGCGCGCGCTCGGGCGCCGGCGCCTTGCCGTCGACCTTCCGCTCGAGCTGCTTCAGGCCGGCGTCGACCTCGCTCCCCTTCGCGCCGCGCAGCACCGCGCCCGTGGTCTCGACGAGCTTGCGCCGTCCGCGGCGATGGAGGTCGAGCAGCAGCTCGGTCCGCTCGACCTTCGTCTGCACCTCGGCCTTCTCGGTCGCGGCGCGCGACTTCTCGCCGCCGTCCTTCTCCTTCTTCTGCTGCTCGAGCGTGTAGAGGCGCGACGAGCGCTGCGCGAGGTCGCCCTTCAGCTTCTCCGCGGAGCGCTCGAGCTCCTGGAGGCGGCGGCTCGACTCCTCGTAGACCGAGAGGAGCGTCGGCACCGCGGCCGACTTCGGCGCCGCCGCCAGCGCGTCGAGCAGCGCCGGGATCCCGCGCGCGACGACATCGAGCACCTTCTGCTGGCTCGAGCCGCTGGCCGCCGCGCGGTCGATCGCCGCCTGCTGGTCCTTCCGCGCCTGATCCGCCTTCGCCCCGTCGGCCGACGCCGCCGCGCGGTCGTCGACGCCCGCGAGCGCGACGCGCGCGCGCGCGCCCTCGACCTCGCTCTTCGAGAGGAGCTCGCCGTAGCGGTCGAGCGCGGTGAGCAGGACCGGCAGCGCCTCCGCGGCGCCCGCCGCCACCGCCGCGTCGAGCGCCTTCTGCGCGGCGGCCGCGTCGTGGTCGTTGTTCCCGAGCGCCTCGCGCAGCGGCCCGACCACGTCCTGCGCGGGGACCGGCAGCAGCGCCGTCCACGCGATCACGAACGCCACCAACGCCCCCATCGCGCCTCCTCGTCCGAGCCGTGCGTGCCGTGCCGTGCCGTGAGTTGCCGGTTCGGGCGGGTCGCGATGAAGCGGCCGCCGCCGGTCGAGCGCTCTTTAAGCCGGGTTCTGTCCGTCCGTGACGACCGCTTGCGCGTCCGTCCCGACCGTGGTGATCATTCCTCTAGGATCGCCGTCGCCGGCGACCTCGAACGACCTACCCGAGAGTCCTGACGACGCGGGCCGCGTCATCCTCTCCTATTTGGTCTTTCTCCGGGTGGGGCTTGCCTAGCCAGACGAGTTGCCCCGCCTGCTGGTGAGCTCTTACCTCACCGTTTCACCCTTACCCCGCCGCGTTGCCGCGACGAGGCGGTCTGCTTTCTGTTGCGCTATCCCTGGCCTTGCGGCCGGCGGGAGTTACCCGCCACCCTGCCCTATGGAGCCCGGACTTTCCTCCCGCGAAGGGCCGCACTGCCCCTTCGCCAGCGATCACCTTTCCTGCTCGACCGGCGGCGACCACGTGGGGGGATTACGACGGCCCCCGGACGGAGTCAAGGCGAGCGGCGCCGCGCCCGGCCGTATCGTCCGCCGCTTCGCCGGATCGGCCGGAGCGATGGAGAGCGACGTGGCGCGAGCGGACGCAGCAGCAGCCTTGGTCGCATCGCTCCTCGTCGCGCCGTTCCTCGCGGGCGGCGACGCGCCGCGCGGCCACGAGCTCGAGGAGCCGTTCGCCGCGGCGATCGACGGCGAGCGGCTGCTGAAGACGGTGCGCGAGCTCGTCGCGCTCGGCCCGCGGATGGGCGGCACGCCGTCGGGCGAAGCGGCGGCGAAGTACCACGAGGCGCGCTTCGCGGCGGCCGGCCTCGCGCCGAAGTCGGTCGACGATCCGAAGCTGCGCGCGTTCCAGCCGCTGTCGCTCTCGGCGCAGCTCGCGGTCGGCGAGGAGACCTTGAAGCTGGTCGACGGCACGCTGGCGCTGCGGACGAAGGGGATCGCCGCGTGCGAGCTGCCGCTCTACCACGACGCCGACCTCGCGGCCGCCGGCGAACGGTACGCGCTCTGGATCGACGCGACGGAGCTGCGCTCGCTGCAGCTGCCGAAGGCGCCGCCGGCCGCGCTGCTGGTCGCGTGCGAGGCGCGGCTCGACACGTCGACGCCGGTGCTGCGCCAGCCGCGCGGCTTCGACGGAACCATGCTCACGATCTCGCGCCGCGAGTCGAGCTGGCTGCGCGAGCGGAGCGCGGGCGGCACGGCGCGCCTCGCGATCGCGGCGGAGGTCTTCGACCAGGAGGCGGCGCCGCGGACCGTGTGGGCCGACGTGCCGGGCGCGACGCCGGAGGCGCCGATCGTCCTCTTCTGCGCGCACGGCGACTCCGACTCGGGCGGGCCGGGCGCCGACGACAACGCCTCGGGCGACGCCGTCGTCCACGAGCTGGCCGCCGCCTTCGCGCAGCTCGCGCGCGACGAGGGGATGGAGCTGCCGGTCACGCTCCGCTTCGTGATCTGGGGCTCCGAGATCCACTCGAGCGGCGCCTGGTACCGGCGGATCCAGCAGGACGGCAGCGCGAAGCGCCACGCCGCGGTCATCAACTTCGACCAGGCCGGCACGGGCGCCGAGCGCGACTGCATCTACTTCGAGCCCGACAACCTCGCGCGCAACGCGCCGCTGATCCGCGCCGGCCTCGCCATCGGCGGCGACTACGGCGGCGACGACGGCTTCTGGAGCGAGTGGACCAGCAACGCGGCGCTCGGCGGCACCGACTCCTACCTCTTCTCGCCCGGCTGGCAGCAAGGCGGCGGCAAGGAGGACCTGCCCTCGATCACGATCTTCTCGGCGGCGTTCGGCTCGGCCGAGGAGCCGGCCGCGACGAAGGGTTTCGCGTCGAGCGGCTGGCGCGGCGACGCGCGCAAGATCCGGATCGACTACTCGCGCGTCTACCACGAGACGGGCGACACGCCGGCGAACACGACCGAGCTCGAGCCGTGGAACATGGCGTGGGTCGCGAAGGCGGCCGGTCTCGTCGCGCTGCGCCTCGCCGCCGAGCCCGCGGAGCTGGCGAAGCTCCTCGCTCGCTGACGGCGCGTCCGCGGCGCACCCCGGCGGGCAAAGCGGTCCCATCCCCGGGGCGCCGTCGGGCCGCATCGCCCCGCGAACGGCGCCACCGGAAGTGGTTGCCGATGGGGCCCCGCGGCCGTCGTCGCCCCCACACGGAACGGGACGTGCATGACGATCCACGGTCCGCCATTCCTCTCGGGTATCTCGCCATGCTCCCCCCGTCGCTCCAAGTCGCCCTCTGCCTCGCGGTCGCCCAAGCGCCGATGCCGATGAAGGCGGGCGAGAGCGGCCACTGCTGCTCGCCGATGCGGCCGCCGCTTCCCGATCCGGCGACCGCCGACCGCAAGTCGCGGATGCTGATGGATCTCGCCGACCAGCTCGACAAGAGCGCGGTCCAGTTCCTCGGCGGCCGCACCACCGCGGTCCGCGAGAAGCAGCTGATGGATCTGCCGAAGAACGCGCCGCCGGGCGCGACCTTCCAGGCGCGGCTCAACCTCGCCGACGCGCTGGTGGGCGAGGGCAACCCGCAGCGGGCGATCGAGGAGCTGCAGCGCGCGCACGACCTCGGCATCGCGGCGCGCGACCAGAAGATGGTCCTGACGGCGCTGAAGCGCATGGGGCTCGCGTGGATGCGCGTCGGCGAGCGGCAGAACTGCCGCACCAACCACAACGCCGACAGCTGCCTCCTGCCGATCCAGGGCGGCGGCATCCACATCGACCGCAAGGGCAGCTACGAGGCGATCCGGATGTTCGAGCGCGTGCTCGGCATGGACGGGCGCGACTACGGCTCGATGTGGCTGCTCAACGTGGCGCACATGACGCTCGGCACGTGGCCCGACGGCGTGCAGAAGCAGTGGCGCCTCCCCGCCGACGCCTTCAAGTCGGAGTACGAGCTGCCGCGCATGCCCGACGTCGCGGCGGAGGTGGGGCTCGTCGACTTCACGCGCGCCGGCGGCTCGTGCATGGACGACTTCGACGGCGACGGCCGGCTCGACCTCATGACCTCGTCGATGGACCACCGCGATCCGCTGCGGCTGATGCACCAGGAGGCCGACGGCACCTTCAAGGACGTCACGGCGGAGGTCGGCCTCGCGGCGCAGCTCGGCGGGCTCGACTTCCACGTCTTCGACGCCAACAACGACGGCCGTCTCGACGTGGTCGTGCCGCGCGGGGCGTGGCTGGGGATCGACGGCCAGTTCCCGAGCTCGCTGCTGATCCAGCAGCCCGACGGCAAGTTCGTCGACCGGACGAAGGAGGCGGGCATCGAGCTCGCGATCCCGAGCCAGGTCGCCGTGTCGGCCGACATCGACCTCGACGGCGACCTCGACCTCTTCTTCGGCGGCGAGGGGATGGAGGGGTCGAAGACCGACGCCTTCTACTCCCGCCTCTTCCGCAACAAGGGCGACGGCACGTTCGAGGACATCACGCAGCTGGCGGGAGTGCAGAACGGCCGCTTCTGCAAGGGCGCGGCGTTCGGCGACTACGACGGCGACGGCCGGCCCGACCTCTACGTCACGAACATGAACGGCTGGAACCGCCTCTTCCACAACGAGGGCGACGGCAAGTTCAAGGACGTCACGGCCGACCACGGCGTCGAGGCGCCGTTCGACTCGTTCGCGAGCTGGTTCTTCGACTACGACAACGACGGCGACCTCGACCTCTACGCGACCTGCTACGACTCGCGCGACCGCTCCGAGACGATCTTCGCCTACTACCGGAACGGCGCGACCGGCTTCGACACGATGCGCCTCTACCGGAACGACGGCGGCATGCTCGTCGACGCGTCGAAGGAGCTCGGCCTGCAGCGCGTCGCCCACCCGATGGGCTGCAACTACGGCGACATCGACGAGGACGGCTTCCAGGACATCTACCTCGCGACCGGCGACCCCGACTTCGCCTCGCTCTGGCCCAACGTGATGCTGCGCAACGACGGCGGCAAGCGGTTCCAGGACGTCACGACCGCGACGGGCACCGGCAACCTGCAGAAGGGGCACGGCGTGTCGTTCGGCGACTACGACGGCGACGGCGACCAGGACCTCTACGTCCAGATCGGCGGCGCGTTCGCCGACGACGCGTTCACCGACGCCTTCTACAAGAACCCCGGCCACGGGAACCACACGGTGACCGTGCGCCTCGTCGGCCACCGGTCGAACCGCTTCGGGGTCGGCGCCCGCGTGACCGCGACGATCGAGGAGGGCGGCGCGCAGCGCAACGTCGTCGCGTTCGTCGGCACCAACTCGAGCTTCGGCGGCAACAGCCTCCAGGCGGAGATGGGGCTGCGCAAGGCGACCCGGATCGTCGCGCTCGAGGTGATCTGGCCGGGCGGCGTGACGAAGCAGAGCTTCACCGACGTCCCGCTCGACGCGATCGTCACGATCGACGAGGAAGCGGGCCTCACGGTCCTGCCTCGCCCCTGAGCCGGCCGGCGATCGCGCGCCGGTCCGACCTCGCCGCGGTCGCGCGCTACGCTGCGCCCGCCCGCGTCGCCGAGGAGAGGCCATGGTCGCGCCGTCGCTGCTGCTCGCCGTCACGCAGTTGCTGCTCGCCGCGCCGCAGGACGGCAACGCCCGCAAGGCGGAGCTGCTGCTGCGGATCGCCGACCAGCTCGACGCCAGCACGGCGCCCTTCCTCGGGCGCGGCGGGATCGCGGCGGCGCAGGCGAAGCTCGACGAGGCGGCGAAGCGCGGCGGCGGGCCGGCGCTCCTCTTCGCGCCGACGCTCGCGCTGGCGGACGCGCGCCTGGCCGTCGGCGAGATCGAGCCGGCCACCGCCGACTACGACCGCGCGCTGAAGCTCGCCACGCAGGCGAACGACACCAAGGCGTGGATGGCCGCGGCGAAGAAGGCGGCCGTCGCGTGGATGCGCCTCGGCGAGCGGCAGAACTGCGTCACGCGCCACAACCCGGAGAGCTGCATCTTTCCGCTGCGCGGCGCGGCGATCCACGTCGAGAAGAAGCCGGTCCAGCAGGCGATCCTCTTCCTCGACGCGGTGCTGAAGATCGAGCCGGGCGACCTCGGCGCGGCGTGGCTGCTGAACGTCGCCCACATGGCGGTCGGCACCTGGCCCGACGGCGTCGGCCTCCCGTGGCGGATCCCGGCGAGCGCGTTCGCGTCGGAACGCGAGCTGCCGCGCATGGTCGACGCGGCGCCGCGCCTCGGCATCGGCGCGTTCGACCTCTCCGGCGGCGCGCTGATGGAGGACTTCGACGGCGACGGCCAGCTCGAGATCGTCACGTCGTCGATCGCGCCGCGCGAGCCGCTCCACTTCTGGCGACGGCAGCCCGACGGCACGTGGGTGGACGAGTCGGAGCGGCGCGGGCTCGCCGGGCAGCTCGGCGGCCTGCAGATCCACGCGTTCGACGCCGACGACGACGGCCGCCTCGACCTCTGCGTGCAGCGCGGCGCGTGGCTCGGCGACTTCGGCCGGATCCCGAACTCGCTCCTGATGCAGCAGGCAGACGGGACGTTCGTCGACCGGACGCTCGAGGCGGGCGTCGAGGTCGCGATGCCGAGCCAGGTCGTCTGCACCGCCGACGTCGACCTCGACGGCGACCTCGACCTCTTCCTCGGCCACGAGTGGAACGGCGGCGCCGGCGCGAGCGACTACGCGTGCCACCTCTTCCGCAACAAGGGCGACGGCACCTTCGACGACGTGACCGAGCCGGCGGGCGTCGCCAACCGCCGCTTCTGCAAGGGCGCCGCGTTCGGCGACTACGACGGCGACGGCTTCCCCGACCTCTACCTCTCGAACCTCCACGCGCCCAACCGCCTCTACCGGAACCAGGGCGACGGGACGTTCCGCGACGTGGCGCCCGAGCTCGGCGTGATCGACCCGCTCGACAGCTTCCCGTGCTTCTTCTTCGACGCCGACAACGACGGCTGGCTCGACCTCTGGGTCGGCTGCTACGAGCAGCACGACCGCACCGGCCAGATCTACGCGTGGTACCGCAACGGCACCGGCGGCTTCGACTCGCAGCGGTTCTTCCGCAACGACGGGAAGGGCGGCTTCGTCGACGCGACGCGCGCCGCGGGCCTCGCGCGGCCGGCGTTCCCGATGGGCGCGAGCTACGGCGACGTCGACGGCGACGGCTTCAAGGACCTCTACCTCGCGACCGGCGATCCCGAGTTCGGCTCGCTCTGGCCGAACGTGCTGCTGCGCAGCGACGGCGGGCGGCGGTTCGAGGACGCGACGACCGCGACCGGCACCGGCCACCTGCAGAAGGGGCACGGCGTCGCGTTCGGCGACCTCGACGGCGACGGCGACGAGGACCTCTTCGTGCAGCTCGGCGGCGCGTGGATCGACGACCAGTTCGGCGACGCGCTCTTCGAGAACCCCGGCCACGGCACGCGCTGGCTGACCGTCCGGCCGCGCGGCCGCGACAGCAACCGCTTCGGCGTCGGCACGCGCATCCGCGCGACGATCGAGGAGGCGGGCGCCACGCGCGACGTCGTCGAGTTCGTCGGCGCGCAGTCGAGCTTCGGCGGCAACAGCCTCCAGGCCGAGCTCGGCCTCGGCCACGCCACCCGCATCGTCGCCCTCGAGCTCCTCTGGCCGAAGGGCCGGAAGGTGCAGCGCTTCACCGACGTGCCGCTCGACCGCATCGTCGTCATCGACGAAGGCGCCACCGAGCCCACCATCCTGCCGCAAGCGCCCCCCCGCTGATCGCGACCCAAGCGGGCGTACCGATGCGGGAACGAATCGCCCGCGACGCCCGCACTTCACCGCCGCCGCCGGCCTGCCACCGCCGGCGTCGCGCGGTTGCTGGAGTGGAACGGCGGACCCGTGGGCGCGGCGCTTCGTGCGGAAGCGGCGGGCGATTCGTTCCCGCGTCGGTACGCCCAGTAGAGTTTCGAAATGCACAACCCGTTCACGCTGCTTCACAAGGATCCCACCGGCGCGCGGCGCGGCACGCTCGCATTGCGGCGCGGCACGGTCGAGACGCCGACGTTCATGCCGGTCGGCACGTCGGCGGCGGTGAAGGGAGTCACTGCCGACCAGGTCGCGGGGACGGGCGCGGGGATCATCCTCGGCAACACCTACCACCTCGCGCTCGCGCCGGGCGCCGACAAGATCGCGAAGCTCGGCGGGCTCCACCGCTTCATGGGGTGGAAGGGGCCGATCCTCACCGACAGCGGCGGCTTCCAGGTCTTCTCGCTGCCGAAGAAGCAGGTGCGCGAGGAGGGCGTGACCTTCGAGTTCGAGAAGGGCGGCCAGCCGATGGTCCTCTCGCCCGAGCGCTCGATGGAGATCCAGGCGCAGCTCGGCAGCGACATCGCGATGGTCTTCGACGAGTGCCTCGAATACCCGTGCGCCGAGCCGCGCGCCGCCGAGTCGGTCGAGCGGACCCACCGCTGGGAGCGGCGCAGCAAGGAGGCGCACCGCAAGGTCGCGCCCGAGGGGCAGCTCCTCTTCGGGATCGTGCAGGGCTCGACCTATCCGGCGCTGCGCAAGAAGAGCGCGCAGCAGATCACCGGGCTCGACTTCGACGGCTACGCCATCGGCGGCGTCAGCGTCGGCGAGGGGCTCGAGCTGCTGAAGAAGATCGTCGGCTGGACGGCGCCCTTCCTGCCCGAGTCGCGCGCCCGCTACCTGATGGGCGTCGGCCTGCCCGAGGACCTCTTCGCGTCGGTCGAGCGCGGCATCGACATGTTCGACTGCGTCATCCCGACCCGCTACGCGCGCGGCGGCACGCTCTTCACGGTGCGCGGCAAGATCCGGATCGAGCACCGCAAGTACCGGCGCGACGGCTACGCCATCGACACGAGCTGCGACTGCTACACGTGCGCGACGGTGCCGCGCGCCTACGTGCACCATCTCTTCACGACGCGCGAGCCGCTCGGCGAGACGCTCGCGACGATCCACAACCTGCGCTTCTACCAGCGCCTCATGGCCGGGATGCGCGCCGCGATCGAGCAGGGCCGCTTCGCCGCGTTCCGCGACGAGTTCCTCGGCGCCTACGCGCAGTCGCAGTCGCCCGAGGACGAGGCGGCGCCGGCGGCCTGACGCCGCGCGGCGCGCCGTCGCTCAGCGATAGCCGCGGAAGTGGCGCTTCGCCCGCTTCTGGCGGCGCGGGTTCGCGGCGCGCTTGCCGTGGTTGGCCTTCTTCAGTCGTCGACGCGGCTTCGCCATGGATCGCTCTCCTCGGAAAGGGGCGACACCTTAGCGACTCGCGCGAGCGGACGGAGCGGTCAGCCCGCGACCTGCAGGTCGCGCTCCCCCGCTTCCGCCGCGTCGTCCGCCGCCGTCGCGAGCTCGTCGAGCCGCCGCTCGAGGCGCCGCGCCTCGCCGCGCACGATCTCGAGGAACTGGCGCCGCGTCCGCCGCCGCTCGTCGGCGAGCGTCCGGGCGAGCTCGCCCGCGCCCGCGGCGCCGCCGGCCGGCTTCGCGAGCTCGTGCAACTGCGCCGCCAGCCGCCGCACCGCCCGCTCCGCCTCCTGCGCCACCGACAGGTCGCAGACGAGGCGCACCGCCCCGTTCACGCGGCCGACCGCGTCGCGCAGCGGCAGCATCGTCTGGAGGCACGGCACGACGCCGCCGTCGCCGCGCACGTACTTCACCAGCGTGTCGCGCACCGTCGCGCCCGCCGCGACGTCGGCCTGGTTCTGCGCGTCGACGGCGCGATGCTTCTCGTGGACCAGCTCGGAGAGGCGCCGTCCGAGGATCTCGCGCTCCTTGAAGCCGAGCAGCGCCTGCGCGCCGCGGCTCCACCCCATCACGCGGCCGTCGAGCGCCGTCGTGACCAGCGCCTCCTGCTCCATCGCCGTCGCACCCTCCGCCATCGGCTCCTCCCTCGGACCCCGTAGATCGGTCCGCAGGCGCGGACTGCTCAAGTCGCGCCGCCGCTAACCTCCGCCCCTCCCCGAGGCGTCCGCCGCATGCCGCTGTCCGAGCTGCTCCTGCTGCCCGCGCGGTTCGTCGCGCTCCTGCTCGCCGTCGCGCCGGGTCGCCACCACGACACCGACTCCTACGCCCATCTCGTCGTCGGCGGCGACGAGGTCGAGCTCGCGCTCGAGCTCGAGACCGACAGCTTCATGGCGGACGTCGAGGCGCTCCCGCCCGAAGGCGACGACTGGAGCGGCGCCGACGTCGAGGCCGTGCGCGCGCGCGCCGAGGCGTGGGTCGCGGAGCGGTGGCAGCTCGCGCTCGACGGCGCCGACGTCGCGCTCGCGTGGCGCGGCGCCGAGCTCCTGCGCGCGTTCGATCCGCTGCAGCAGGCCGAGCGCAACGTCCGCGTCGTGCTCCGCTTCGGGTTCGCCGCGCCGCGCCGCGACGCCGCGGCGACGCTGACGCAACGCCTCTTCGAAGGGCGCGAGCTCGCCCATCGCCACACGCTGCTGCTCGAGCGCGGCCGCGCCGAGACGGGCGGCGAGCTGCTGCAGGAGTGGCGCGTCGGCCGCGGCGCGCCGTTCCACTTCACGCTGCCCGACGCGGCGCCGGGAGCGGCGGGACGCCAGGCGGCGCGGGCGGCGGCGCGCGGCGCGACGGGCGCGGCGACGACGCCGTGGCTCCTCCTCTTCGCGGCGGCGCTGGCGGCCGCGCCGCAACCGTGGCGCGCGCGAGCGCGGGCGCTGGCGGCGACGGCCGCGGTCGCCGCGCTCGCCTTCGCGGCGGCGCACGCGGGCTGGATCGCGCCGGCGCCGTGGGCGGCGACGGCCGCGGCCGCGCTCTCGGTCGGCTACCTCGCGCTCGAGAACCACCACGCGAAGGCGCTCGAGCTGCGCGGCGCGACCGCGGCGCTCTTCGGCGTCGTCCACGGGATGGCGCTCGCGCCGCAGCTCGAGCTCCACGCCGGCGCGGCGGCGGGCGCGACGGTCGCCTTCGCCGCCAGCGCGATCGCGACCGCGCTGCTCGGCGGCGCGCTGCTCGGCCTCGGGTTGTCGCGCCTCGCTCGCGGCCGCGCGGCCGTGGCCTTCGCGGTGCCGTGGCTCCTTGCGGTCGCCGCCGGCGCCGGCGCCTTCTTCGCGATCCGCGGCCGCTGACGCTCGCCGCCGTCCCGCGGCCCTCGTCCGGCGCGCGCGGCGCCTACTGGTAGCCGAGCTTCCGCAGTTGCTCCGCCATCTCCGGGCTCACCTCGCCGCCGGCCGTCGGCGCGACCGCGGCGCGCGCCCACTCCTCGATCGCGGCGTCGAGCGCGCGCGCGACGTCGCCGTGGACGTCGCTCACGTCGCGCTCCTCGCGCGGATCGGCGTCGAGGTCGAAGAGTTGCCGCACGCCGCCGTCGCGCACGATCCGCTTGAAGCGGCCGGAGCGGATCGCCGCCGCCTCGCCCTCGGCCGCGCCCTTGCCGTGGAACGCGGTCGGCAACGTCGCGACGGCGCGCCGCTCCCACTCGACGGCCGCCGGATCGGACGCCGCGAAGAGCGGGGCGAGGTCGCGCCCTTCGAGCTCGTCGGGAATCGGTTGCCCGAGGCGCGCGAGCAGCGTCGGCAGCAGGTCGACGTGGAGCGCCAGCGCGTCGACGACGCGGCCGGCCGGCACGCCCGGCCCGCGCCAGATCAGCGGCACGTGCAGCGTCGTCTCGGCGATGACCGGCGCATGGAAGCCGAGCGTCCGCCCCTCGAGGCTCTCGCCGTGGTCGGCGACGACGACGACGAGCGCGCGCTCCCACGCGCCCGCCGCCTCGAGCGCCGCGCGGATCTCCCCGACGCGCGCGTCGGTGAAGGCGACAGCGGCGTCGTAGCGGTCGCGGTACCAGTCGCCGAACTCCGGCGGCGCGACGACTTCGCCGCTGCGCAGCCTCTCCATCGACGCGAGGTCGTCCTTCAGCGGCCCGTCGTAGCGGCGCGTGACGCGGCGCGCGAACTCGTCGGGGAGGTCGTGCGGGCCGTGCGGGATGAAGAGGTGGAGCCAGCAGAAGCGGCGCCGCCCCTGCGTCGACGCGAGGAAGCCCTTCAACTCCTTGACGATCTTCTCGGCGCGCCGCCCCTTGTCGTGGGCGTAGCCGTCGAAGCCCTGGACCAGGTTCAACCCCTTGAAGTCGAAGCCGTTGAAGAACGCTCCGGTGGCGAAGCGCAGCGCCGAGAGTCGCTCGGCCAGCGTGAGCAGTTCGTCGGAGGCGAGCACGAAGTTGCTCGTGACGCCGGTGCGGCGCGGCTCGAGGCCGGTGAAGAGCGCGGCGTGGGCGGGGCCGGTGCAGGGCATCGGCGCCATCGCGTTCGCGAAGCGGGTCCCCTCGCGCGCGAGGCGGTCGAGGTTCGGCGTGAGGCCGCGGCCGTTGCCGTAGCAGCCGAGGCGGTCGGCGCGCAGCGTGTCGAGCGTGATCAGGACGACGTCGCTCGGCGCGTCGGCCGGCAGCGGGCGCGCGGCGGGCGGCGCGGCGGGCGGCGGCGACTCGTTGCAGCCGGCGACGCAGACGCCGAGGGCGAACAGCAGCGCGCGCGGTCGCTCAGACCAGGCCATACCGCTTGAGCCGGTTGTAGAAGGTGCGGCGCGGCAGGCCGAGCAGGCGCGCAGCCTCGACCCGCTTCCCGTGCGCGACCTCGAGCGCCTGGCGGATCGCCTCCTTCTCCAGCTCCTCGAGCGTGCGACCCGCCAGCGCGAGGTGGGTCTGCCGCGTCCCCTCGCCCAGCGCCCGCAGCATGCGCGCGTCGATCTTCTGGTCGGCCAGCGCGGCGAGCTTCAGCAGCTCGTTCTTCAGCTCGCGCACGTTCCCGGGCCACGCGTAGTCGACCAGCAGCTGCAGCGCCTCGGGCGCGAGCGCCGGCGCGGGCCGCCCCATCTGCCGCGCCGCGTCCTGCAGGAAGTGGTCGACGAGCGCCGGGATGTCGCCCCGCCGCTCGCGCAGCGGCGGCACGCGCACGCTCATCACCTTGAGCCGGAAGTAGAGGTCCTCGCGGAAGCTGCCGTCCTCGAGCTTCTTCGCGAGGTCGGCGTTCGTCGCCGAGAGGATGCGCACGTCGACCTTGATCGCGTCGTGGCCGCCGACCTTGCGGAACTCCCCCTCCTGCAGCACGCGCAGCAGCTTGCGCTGCATCGAGAGGTCCATGTCCCCGATCTCGTCGAGGAAGAGCGTGCCGCCGTTGGCCTCCTCGAAGAGGCCGAGCTTGTCCTTGTCGGCGCCGGTGAAGGCGCCCTTCACGTAGCCGAAGAGCTCCGCCTCGAGCAGGTTCTCCTGGATCGCGGCGCAGTTCTCGGCGACGAAGGGCTTCTCGCTGCGCCGGCCGAGGCGGTGGATCGCGCGCGCGACCACCTCCTTGCCGACGCCGCTCTCGCCGAGGATCAGCACCGGATAGTCGGTCTCGACCACCACGTCGAGGAGGCGCAGCAGCTCGAGCATCGCCGGGCTGCGGCCGACGATCTCGGGGTAGTCGTGCTTCGGCGGGGTCGAGTCGGGGCGCTGCGCGAGCGCGTCGCGCATCGACCGGAGCTCGACCTCCTGGACCGCGACCTGCACCGAGAGCTTCTTGTTGAGCGTCTCGAGCTCGGCGCGCGCGGCGGCGTTCTGCGACATGAGCCGCGCGTTGTCGACGGCCACGGCCGCCTGGTCGGCGAAGAGCTCCATCAACTGCTGGTGCTCGGCGGAGAAGGTGCCGCGCTGGAAGCGGTTGTCGAGGTAGAGGCAGCCGACCGCCGCGCCGCGCACGCGCAGCGGGACGGCGAGAATCGAGACGAGCTTCATCCCCACGATCGACTGCGACGGGGCGAGCGTCGGGTCGTCGACGGCGCTCTCGATGCGCTGCGTCTCGCCGCTGTCGACCGCCTTGCGGACGACCGTCTTGCTCACCTTCTGGAGGGCGGCGCGCACCTCCTCGCGGTCGGCGTTGCGCGAGGCGGCGACCTGCGGCTCCTCGATCCCGGGCGCGCAGAGGACGAGGAAGGCGCGCTCGGCGCCGGTCAGCTCGACGGCGGCGTCGAGGATCTTCGCGTAGAGGCGCGCGGGGTCGAGCTCGGCGGCCAGCGCTCGGTTGATCTCGAGCAGCCGGCGGACGTGCGCGCCTTCCGGCGGCGACTCGCCGGCGCCGAGGCCGAGCCACGCCTTCAGCCCGCGCAGCGACTCGTCGCGGCCGCTCATCGCGCGCCCTTCGCGGCCCGGACGGGGAGCGAGCGGCCGCGGGCGGATGGGCCAACGGTTCTCGGCACGATCGGTCCGATCTTCCTGGCAGCCATCCGGGTTGCTCTAATCCCCCCGCTTTCCGCACGAATCCCGTACACCGCGCCGGAGTTGCACGAGGCGCGGATGATACGCAACGCCTCGCGAGCCCGACCGAGATGCCGCACTTCATCCATGACGCGTGCGTCGGCTGCACCCTGTGCGCCAAGAACTGCCCCACGGGCGCGATCTACGGCGAGAACAAGAAGCTCTTCGTCATCCAGCCCGAGCTCTGCATCGACTGCTCGATCTGCGCGAACGTCTGTCCCGTGGCGTGCATCACCGACCAGCTCGGACAGGTGCCGCCGAAGCAGAAGGTGCCGGAGAAGCCGAAGGCGCTGATCCTCGAGGAGGGGTGCACCGGCTGCGAAGCGTGCATGCAGGTCTGCCCGGTCGACGCGATCTACAAGCCGACCTCCGAGAACGACCCGAACCTCGTCGAGCAGACCTACGGCGTCTTCAGCTTGTGCCGCGTCGATCCGGTGAAGTGCATCGGCTGCGAGCTCTGCTACAAGGTCTGCCCGTGGGACACGATCGAGATGACCACCGGCAAGGTCACGACCGCCTACGTCGAAGGCGGCTACGTCTCGCGGCAAGTCTGCAGCTGAATCAGTGGCCGCGGCGCTGAGTTGGTGGCCGCGGCGAGCCCGCCGCGGTGGCCGCCGCATGGATGCTGCGGCGAGTGGATCAGCCGTCGAGTGATTCGCCGTTGGTCGGCAGTTCGGTCGCGAGCAGGTCGTCGAGCGTTTCGCGGCGGCGGACGAGGCGGGCGCGCTTGCCTTCGAGCAGCACTTCGGCGCCCTGCGGGCGCGAGTTGTAGCGGCTCGACATCGAGGTGCCGTAGGCGCCGGCGCTGCCGATGACGACGAGGTCGCCGGCGCGCGGCTCGGGCAGCGGCCGCTCCTTCGCGAGGAAGTCGGAGCTCTCGCAGACCGGGCCGACGATGTCGCAGGTCGCGGTCGGGCGCGTCTCGCCGGGCCGCAGCAGCAGCTCGACGGGATGCCACGACCCGTAGAGCGCGGGCCGGACGAGGTCGTTCATCGCGGCGTCGACGATCGCGAAGGTGCGGTCGGGCGTCTTCTTCACCGCCAGCACGCGCGCCAGCAGCCAGCCCGCCTCGGCGACGAGGTAGCGGCCCGGCTCGAGCAGGAGGCGCACGCGCAGCGGCGCGAGGACTGGGCGGACCGCGGCGGCGACGGCGGCGATCGCGGGCGCGGGCGCGTCGTAGGTCGCGGCGAAGCCGCCGCCGAAGTCGAGCACCTCGACGGTGAAGCCGGCGGCGCGCGTCGTCGCGACGCGCTGCGCGACGATCTCGGCGGCGGCGCGGAAGCGCGACGGATCGGTGATCTGCGAGCCGATGTGGACATGGAAGCCGCGGAAGTCGAGCGCCCGCTCGCCTGCCATGCGGCGCAGCGTCGCGAGCGCCTCGTCGAACGGGAGCCCGAACTTGTTGCGCTTCGTGCCGGTCGTCACGTACTCGTGGGTGCCGGCGTCGACGTCGGGGTTGAGCCGCAGCGCGTAGCGGGCGACCTTGCCGCGCGCGGCGGCGATCTGCGCCAGGCGCGCGAGCTCCTCGGCCGACTCGACGTCGAAGAGGTCGATCCCCCACTCGAGCGCCGCGGCGAGCTCGTCGTCGCGCTTGCCGACGCCGGCGAAGACGACGCGCCGCGGCTCGACGCCGACGCGGCGGCAGCGCTCGAGCTCGCCCACCGAGACGACGTCGAAGCCGGCGCCCTCCGCGGCCAGCAGCCGCAGCAGCGCGAGGCCCGAGTTCGCCTTCACCGAGTAGTGGACCTCGTCGAGCAGCCCCGCGAACGCGGCGCGCAGCTCGGCGAGGCGGGCGCGGGCGGCGTCGCCGTCCATCACCCAGAGCGGCGTGCCGAAGCGTCGCGCGAGCGCTTCCCACGCCGGCGCGCCCGCGCGGGGCGCGGAGCTCACGTGTCGGCCGCCAGCCGGCGATGGAGCCGCAGCAGGAGCCGGCTGTGGAGCTGGCAGACGCGCGACTCGGAGACGCCGAGGCGCCGGCCGATCTTGCGCATCGTGAGGCCGTCGCCGTAGCGCAGCCGGACGAGCTTGCGTTCGGCGGCCGACAGCGCGCTGTCGATCAGCCGCAGCAGGTCGTTGCGCTGCGCTTCCTCGGGCGGCTCCGCCAGCGGGTCGACGAGGTCGGCGCCGAGCTGCAGCGGCGTGTCGTCGTCGGAGGGCTCGCTCGCGTCGGCGTCGAGCGACAGCACCGTGCGCGTCGCGACGGCCGCGAAGATCCGCTCGATCGCCTGCGGCTTGAGCTCGACGCTCTGCGCCAGCTCGTGGTGGGTCGGCTCGCGGCAGAGCTGCTGGCGCAGGCGCGACCGCGCGCCGGTCAGCGCGCGCGCGCGGCCGCGGGCGTCGCGCGAGAGGCTGTCGGCGCTGCGCAGCTCGTCGAGCATCGCGCCGCGGACGCGGACCTTGCAGAAGGTCTCGAACTTCACGTTGCGCCGCGGGTCGTACGCCTCGAGCGACTGCAGCAGCCCGAAGACGCCGACCGAGATGAGGTCGTCGGGATCGACGGTGCGCGGCACGCGGGCTGCGACCTCGTCGGCCAGCAGCTCGACCAGCGGCAGGTAGGACTCGGCGAGCTGGTTGCGCCAGCGGCGCCGCCGCGTCGCGAGGAAGCGGCGCCAGAGCTCCTCGCGCAGCGCGTCGTCGGCGCGGATCATCGCGCGCCTCCCCGCTTCGACTCGGCCGCGAGCAGGTCGCGGATCTCGAGGAGCGTCTTCGTCGCGCGCAGTTCCTTGATCCGTTCGAGGCGGACGAGCGCCGCCTCGTCATAGACGCGATGGCCGCTGGCGGTGCGCTTCACCGGCTCGATGAGGCCGAGCATCGTGTAGTTGTGCAGCGTCTGGCGGGAGATCCCGCTGCGCTCGATGAGGTCGCCGATCTTGAAGAGCGCGCGACGCTCGTGGTCGGCCATCCGAGGGCCCCGAAGGCCACCCCGGCGAGGGCGTACGGCGCCCACCACCGCTGGGGTTGCCGGGGGACTGTAGCGCGAAGGGTGGCGTCGTTTGCATTTTGCATTTTGCAATTTACGAAGTTCGCAAACCGAGCCCCCCCCCCCCATCGGCGTCACTGATCCGCCGGCGCCGCCACCCACCCTTCGACGCGGCGATCGGAGACGCCGAGGCAGCGGCCGGTGGCCGGATCGCGCGCGATCGAGTGGGCGTCGCCCTGTCGCGAGCCGTCGCTCACTTTCGTCGCGTGGCCGCGCGCGCGCAACGCATCGCGCGTCGCGTCGTCGAGCGACGCCTCGTGCTCGACGAGGTCGGGGAACCAGCGCTGGTGCTGGCGCGGCCGCGCGACCGCGTCGGCCAGCGGCGTCCCGAGCTCGACGACGTCGATCAGCAGTTGCGCGACCGTGCTGATGATCGTGCGACCGCCGGGACTGCCCGTGACCAGCACGACCTGTCCGTCGCGCCGCACGATGCAGGGCGTCATCGACGAGAGCGGCCGCATGCCGCCCCGCACCACGTTGGCGGGCGTGCCGATCTGCCCGTCGCGCTTCGTGACGCCCGGCTGCGGATTGAAGTCCTGCAGCTCGTTGTTGAGGAGGAAGCCGGTGCCGGGCGCGATCAGCTTGCCGCCGAACCGCTCCTCGAGGGTGTAGGTGTTGGCGACCGCGTTGCCCTGCGCGTCGACGATGCTGAAGTGGGTCGTCGCGCCGCGCGGGTCGGCGACGACGGGCGGGCCGAAGTCGTCGCTCCGGCTCGCGTGGTCGCGGTCGATCGACGCGCGCAGCGGCGCGAGGTGCTCCTCCGACAGGAGCGTCGCGACCGGGATCGCGGTCGCCGCCGGATCGCCGAGCCACTGCGCGCGGTCGGCGAAGGCGCGGCGCGACGCCTCGGCGAAGAGGTGGCGCACGGTCGGCGTGAAGCCGCCTTCGTCGCGCAAGTGGAACGGCTCGAGGAGCGCGACGATCTGCGCGACCGCGACGCCGCCCGAGGACGGCGGCGGCGGCAGCAGCAGCTCGTGGCCGCGCCACGACGCCGTGACGACGTCGCGCACGACCGGCCGGTAGGCCGCGAGGTCGCGCGCGTCGAGCAGCGCCCCCGCCTTCGCCATCTCGGCCGCCAGCAGCGCCGCGATCGGCCCGTCGTAGAAGGCCGCCTCGCCCCCCTCGGCGATCCAGCGCAGCGTGTTCGCGAGATCGCGCTGCACCAGCGTCTCGCCGACGTCGCAGGGGCGCCCGTCGTCGTGGAAGAACTGCGCGCGCGTGGCGGGAAAGCGCTGCAGATCGGCCGCGAACTGCGCGAGGCCGGACGCCAGCGCCGGCTGCACGACGAAGCCCTCCGCTGCGAGGCGGCGCGCCGGCTCGACCAGCTCGGCCCACGGCAGCGAGCCGTGGAGGCGATGGGCCAGCGCGAGGCCGGCGACGGTGCCGGGCACGCCGACCGCGTGGTGGCCGAAGGCCCGCTTGCGCGCGTCGATCGTGCCGTGCGCGTCGAGGAAGAGGCGCTCGTCGGCGCGGCGCGGCGCGACCTCGCGGTAGTCGATCGTCGACGCGCGGCCGTCGGCGAGCGCGACGAGCATGAAGCCGCCGCCGCCGAGATTGCCCGCCTCGGGATAGGTGACCGCGAGCGCGAAGGCGACGGCGATCGCCGCGTCGATCGCGTTCCCGCCGCGCGCGAGCGTCGCGGCGCCGATCTCGGCCGCGCGCTGCTCGACGCAGGCGACGACGCCGCGCGTCGATTCGAGCTGAGGCGCGCCGCGCACCGCAGGCGGCGTCGCCTCCTGCGCGACGAGCGGCGCGGCGGCGAAGAGGAGAGCGGCGACGAGCGCGACGCGGCGGTGGATCAGCGTCATGGCGCCGATCGTAGCCCCGCGCTCGCGCGCGCCGTGATCAGCCGCCGCGCAGCCGCCGCAAGCGCAGCGCCGCGGAGAGCAGCGGATCGGCCGCCGCCGCGGTCTCGGTCGGCGTCGGCGCCGCGGCCGCCACCGGTTCGGGCGGCCGGCTCGCGAGCGGCGCCACCGGCGACGCGCTGACCGGCTCGCCACGCTGCATCGAGCGCAGGCGCGCCGCGGCCGCGAGCAGCGGCGAGCCCTCGCGCACCGGCGCCGGCTCGGGCGCGCTCGCCGCGGCAGCGGGCGCAGCGACGACGGCGGCCGCCGGCGCGAGCGTCGGAGCGACGGCCGGCGGCGCGCTGGCCGGCGCCACCAGCGCCGCGGCTCGCGCGATGCGCGCGAAGGCGGGCTCGGGCGCAAGCGCGGCAACAGGCTCCGCAGCGGGCGCCGGCTCCGGCGTCGGTTCGGGCTCGCTGGCGCTCTCGGCCGGCGGTTCCGGTGGCGCGCTCGGGAGTTCGTCGGCGACCGCCGGCTCCTCCGCGCTCTCCGTCGTCGGCGGGACGATCGCTTCGTCCGGCACGCCGAGGTGATTCGTGACGACCTTCGCGAAGGCGTTCGAGACGAGCGTGAAGTCGGCGCTGTCGTCGACCTGGTCGATCAGCCGCCGCGTGTCGACCGGCTCGACCGGCGCCTCGCCTTCGCCCGCCTCGCCGCCGTCGTCGACTTCGTCCCGCGCCGGCGCGGCCGGAGCTGCGACCCGCCCCGTCGCGTCGGCGCGATCGGAGGCGCGGCGCGCCGGGCCGGCGTCGCCGATGAAGTTCAGCGGGTAGCGCTTCGTGCCGTGGAGCTCGAGCAGCTCCGGCTCGACCATCGAGAGCTGCGCGTCGGAGAGGACGCGCACCTCGGCGAGGCTCGGCGCCCGGAACAGTCGCTTGCCGCCGCGCATCACCGGCACGAGGAGCGGCGCGCAGCCGCTGGGCGGCGCCTGCGTGTCGGCCTGGATCGTGTCGCCGCGATAGCGGCCCGCCTCGCGCTTCCGCCAGACCGCGCGCGAGCCGCGACCGCCGTCGCGCCGCGCGACCATGCCGGCGCCGTCGCCGCCGACGCGCGCGACGAGCTCCAGCACCAGCGCGTCCTGCAGCTCGAGGCGCGCCTTCATCAGCGCGGCGCCCAGCACGAAGCCGTCGACGCGCGCCGTCGAGTTCACCAGCTCGGCCACGCGCGCCTCGTCGCAGCCCGCCGCGAGGAGCTGCGTCGCGCGGTAGCCGGCCGCGTCGAGCTGCTGGCGCAGCTGCTGCAGCTCGCGCACGCCCGGCGCGCCCGCGCGCGGCGTCACGACCAGCGCGCGCGGCGCCTGCTGGAAGACCGCGACCGCGACGCCGCCGCCGGCGCGCGCGGCGCCGTCGATCTCGACCGCGCAGCCGTTCAGACCGCGCAACCGGCCCCCCATCGCGAGGAGCGCGGTGAGCGGCACGGTCGGCAGCGCCGGCAGCGAGTAGGCGCCCGCCGCCACCGGCTGCAGCGTGCCCGCCGCGCCGCCGATCTGCGCCGCGCGCGCGGAGAGGAGCCCCTCGTCGCGCGTGACGAAACCGCCGAGCGACTCCCAGACCGGCTTGCCCGCCGCCGCGCGACGGAAGCGCGCGACCGCCGTCGCGACCGCCGTCTGCAGCCGCATCACGCCCGAGAGCGCGGCGCCGACGACGGCCGCCTGCGGCGCCGGCGCGGTCAGGCGCAGCAGCGGCTCGCCCGGGAAGAGGACGGTGCCTTCGGGCACCGCCTCGACGTCGCCGGCGAACTGCTGCGCGGCGACGGCGTCGAGCGTCTCCGCGTCGAGCGACGGATCGACGCGCTCCGGCCCCGGCTCCGCGTGCAGCAACGCCACGTCGGTCGTCGCGAGCGAGAGGTCCTCCAGCATCTCGAGCGCCTGTCCGACGCCCGCGGCGATCAGGAACGGCGAGGCGTCGGCGTCGGCCGCGAGCGACAGCTCGAGGCACCAGCGCTCCTGCGAGTCCGCCTCGACCAGCCGGCTGGCGAGCAGCAGCTCCGGAAAGCCGAACGAGTACGACGACGGCAAGGCGCTCTCCCTCGCGACGCACGGACGACGCCGCGATCCGCGGCGCTCCTGCGGCGTCCCCGCCCGAAGATCGGCGCGCGAGGGGGCGCTCCGGCGCGTCAAGCTCGCGATCGGAAGAGATCTCGCGTGACCCCCGCCGCGCGCAGGGAGCGGCGCTCGGCGGCGCGCATCCTTTTCCGGTCGGCGGGCGCGTGGTCGTCGAAGCCGAGGAGGTGCAGCACGCCGTGCACGACGTAGAGCAGGAGCTCGTCGGCCGGCGCGACGCCGCGCGCGCGCGCCTCGCGGCGCGCCGTCTCCGCCGACGCGACCACCTCGCCGAGCAGGCCGGCGCCGCCGTCGAGCGGGAACGACAGCACGTCGGTGGCCGAGTCGAGACCCATGTGGTCGAGGTGGAGGCGGCGGATCGCGCGGTCGGAGACGAGCGCGATCGAGACGGCGCCGGCGCGCCGCGGCTTCAACGAGAGCGCCGCCGCGACCGCGCGCTCGACGCGGCGCCGCGCGAGGCGGACGAGGCGCTGGCGGTCGGCGATCTCGACCGGCGGCGCCGGCGGCGGCACGCGCGCCGGATCGATCCTCCGCTGCCGACGCGCGACCAGCCGCCGCACCCGCGCGCTCCCGGCCGCCCGGCTCAACTCGTCGCCGGCGGCTGCGGCGCCGCGGGCGGCCGCTCCGGCGCGCGGCCCGACTCGATCTCGGGCACCAGCTCGACCTCGGCCAGCGGCACCGCGAGGCGCCCCGTCGGATCGCGCGGATAGGCGGGGCGACGGTGGTGGATGCCCGTCAGCACGTGCACGAACGCCTCCTTCATCCGCGTCAGGTCGCGCATCGTCAGCGCGCACTCGTCGAGCTGCCGGTCGTCCATCTTCATCCGCACGATGTCGTCGACGAGCTGCTCGAGGCGGCCCGAAGTCACGTCCTGCAGCGTGCGCGACGCCGCCTCGACCGAGTCGGCGACCATCACGATCGCCGTCTCGCGGCTCTGCGGCCGCGGCCCGCCGTAGCGGTAGCTGTCCTTCGGCACCTCCTCCTCGCTGCGCGCCTTCACGGCCATGCGCCAGAAGTACTCGACCGCGGTGGTGCCGTGGTGCTCCTCGATGAACGCCTGGATCGGCCGCGGGATCCGGTGGAGCTGCGCGAGCTCGATGCCGTCCTTCGGGTGGGCCGTGATGATCAGCTTGCTCATGTCGGGGCTGATGCGGCCGTGGCGCGCGCGCGCGTCGGGCGAGTTCTCCGAGAAGTACTCGGGCTTGTTCATCTTCCCGATGTCGTGGAAGTAGGCGCCGACGCGGCAGAGCAGGCCGTTCGCGCCGACCGCCTCGGCCGCCGCCTCCGCGAGCGTGCCGACCAGGAACGAGTGGTGGTGGGTGCCGGGCGCCTCGACCTGCAGGCGGCGCAGCACCGGCTGCTCGTTCTGGTTCGAGTACTCGAGCAGCGTCAGGTCGGAGAGGCGGTCGAGCAGGCGCTCGAACAGCGGCATCAGGCCCAGCACGAGGAAGCCGCTGGCGAGGCCGTGCGCGACGGCGAAGAGGAGGCGGCGCAGCAACTGCGCGTCGGCCGGCAGCTCCTCGCGCGCCAGCGCGGTGGCGGCCAGCACGAGGCACTGCGTGACGGCGACGATCGCGCCGATGCCGACGAGGCGCGACGGGCGGCGCACGCGGAACGAGTAGAGCGCGCCGGCGACCGAGCCCGACGCGAGCATCAGCACCGCGGCGAAGAGCTCCTGCGCCGACCACGCCACCAGCGCGACCAGCACCAGCACCAGCGCGCTCCACGCCACCGCGAAGCGCGGCGAGAGCAGCAGCGAGAGGATCACCGCCAGCGTCGGCAGCGGCAGCAGCAGGAGCGACGGCTGGCCCGTCTCGCGGTGCATGCGCGCCGCCAGCAGCAGCAGCACGAGGAGCGCGTCGAGCGTGACGACGCGGCGCAGGCTCGCGACCGCCTCGCCCTCGAACTTGAGGAAGCAGCGGCCCGCCAGGAAGTAGACGCCGCCGATCACGACGGCGAGGCCGGCGAGGCGCGCGATCCCGCCGCCCGGCTCCGCCGCGATCGCGACCGACGCCGCCGCCGCCAGCGCCGTGACGAGCGCGCGCTCCACCGGCTGGTTCGCGAACGAGCGGTCGCGCCCGGCGCGCGGCAGCGGCCGCACCAGCTCGGGCGCGACGCGGCGCGGCTGGCGGCGCAGCAGACCGAGCATCAGCCGTCGCCGTTCCGCGGCGGCTCGGGCGTCGCGCGCTCGTAGGCGTCGACGACGCGCTGCACCACCGGGTGGCGCACGATGTCGCCGCGCGTCATGCGGACGATCGCGATCCCCTCGACGCCCTCGAGGATCCGCGTCGCCTCGATCAGCCCGCTGCTCTGCCCCTTCGGCAGGTCGATCTGCGTCACGTCGCCCGTCACGACGATCCGCGACTGCAGCCCCATGCGCGTGAGGAACATCTGCATCTGCTTCGGCGTCGTGTTCTGCGCCTCGTCGAGGATCACGAACGCGCGCTCGAGCGTGCGGCCGCGCATGTAGGCGAGCGGCGCGATCTCGATCACGTCGTGGTCGATGTAGCGGCGCACCTGCTGCGCGTCGAGCAGCGCGAAGAGCGCGTCGTAGAGCGGCCGCAGGTAGGGGTTGACCTTCGCCTCGATGTCGCCCGGCAGGAAGCCGAGCCGCTCGCCCGCCTCGACCGCGGGCCGGCAGAGGACGAGCTTGCGGAAGTTGCCGCGCTTCAGCTCGGCGACGGCGTGCGCCGCCGCGAGGAAGGTCTTGCCGGTGCCGGCCGGCCCGATGCCGAAGGTGATCGCGTGCTGCTGCATCGCCGCGACGTAGCCGTCCTGCCCCTTCGTGCGGGGATGGACCCCCTCGGGCAGCGGCGTGCGCGGCAGCGCCTCGCTCGCGCGCTCCGGCGCCGCCTCGCGCTCGCTCACCGCGGCCGAGTCGTCGAGGATCCGTCGCAGGCTCTCCTCCGAGAGCTGCCCGTCGCGCCGCCAGACGCCGATGGCGCGCTTGAGCGCCTGGCCCGCCTCCTCGACCGCCGCGTCCTCGCCGATGAGCTTGACCCCTTCGCCGCGCAGCACGACGTCGACGCCGAAACGCTGGCGGAGGCGGCGCAGGTGACGATCGCTCGGCCCGAAGAGGGCGCGCAGGAGCTCCTCGTCTCCGATCGGGATCACCTGCTCCATGCGGTGCGCCGCCCTCCTGCGACGCGGGAATGGTAGCAAGCGCCCCGGAGGGCTGCCGGCGCACGGGCAGCCGCCGCGCGGGGCGGCGCGCCGCGTCAGCTCGCGAAGAGGCGCAGCAGCGCGTAGCCGGCGGGGATCGCGAAGAGGAGCGAGTCGACGAGGTCGAGCGCGCCGCCGAACTCGGGCAGCAGCGCGCCCGAGTCCTTCACCTTCGCGGCCCGCTTCCAGAGCGATTCGAAGAGGTCGCCGATGTGGCCGGCCACGAAGAGGAGCGCGCCGACCAGCAGCGCCTCGCCGACCGTGTAGCGCCCTTCGCCGGCGCGCACGATCAGCCAGCCCGCGACCGCCAGCGACGCGGCGAGCCCGCCGATTGCCCCCTCCACCGTCTTGCCGGGCGAGATGTGGGGGATCAGCTTGCGCCGCCCCAGCGTCTTGCCCGCGAGGTAGGCGCCCATGTCGCCCGCCTTCGTCGCGAGGATCAGCGCGAAGAGGTGGCCGGTGCCGAAGTCGTAGACGACGTCGATCAGCGTCGAGAGGAGCTGCGTGACCAGCAGCACCAGCGCGGCGCCGCCCGCGCGCGCGATGCCGGTCGTCACGTCGCGGTCGCGCAGCAGCAGCGCCGCGACGCCGATCGTGACGAACGCGAGCGTCGTCGAGTGCCACGCGGCGCGCGGCTCCATCGCGTGGTACTCGACCCACGTCTTGCCGAGCAGCAGCAGCGCGCTCGCCAGCAGCAGCGGCGCGCGCGGCAGCCGGCAGCCGGCGCCCTCGAGCAGGCCGAGCAACTCGCGGATCGAGGCGAGCGTGATCGCCGTCGCGAGCAGCGGCGCCCAGAGCGCCGGCAGCCCCGACTCGCCGCGCTTCGCGTCGAGCCAGAGCCCGCCCCCCACCAGCGCCAGCAGCAGCGCGCCGTACAGCAGGCGCTTGGCGAAGCGCGGGCTCACCGGAAGATCGTCTGGTCGCGCGCCGGGCCGACGGAGAGGATCGTCGCGCGCACGCGCAGGAAGTCCTCGAGGAAGTCGACGTACTCGCGCGCGGCCACCGGCAGCTCGTCGACCTTGCGCACGCCCGAGACCTCCTCCTTCCAGCCGGAGAGCGTCTCGTAGCGCGGCTTCACCTCGTCGAGCGTCGCGACGCCGACCGGGAAGCGGTCGGTCACGTGGCCGCCGATCTCGTAGCCGGTGCAGACCTTGAGCTTCTCGTAGCCCGAGAGCGTGTCGAGCTTGGTGATCGCCAGCGAGTCGACGCCGTTCACCTGCACCGCGAAGCGCGCCGCGACGCCGTCGAACCAGCCGCAGCGGCGCGGCCGGCCCGTGACCGCGCCGAACTCGCCGCCGCGCTCGCGCAGGAGCTTCGCCTCGTCGTCGGGCAGCTCGGTCGGGAAGGGGCCCTCGCCGACGCGCGTGCAGTAGGCCTTCGCGACGCCGAGCACCTCGCCGACGCGCTTCGGCGGGATGCCGGTGCCGGCGGTGATGCCGAGCGCGGAGGAGTTGGACGACGTGACGAACGGGTAGGTCCCGAAGTCGACGTCGAGCTGCATCCCCTGCGCCCCCTCGATGAAGACGTACTGGCCGGCGTCGAGGCAGTCGCGCAGCAGGTGGAAGGTGTCGGTCACGTACGGCGCGAGGCGCGCCGCGTAGGCGCGGAACTCCGCCAGGATCGCCGCGTAGTCGAGCGGCTCGGCCTGGTAGAGCGCCTTCAGGATCACGTTCTTCTCGGCGACGTTGGCCTTCAGCCGCTCGGCGAAACGCGCCTCGTTGCGCAGGTCGCCGACGCGCAGGCCGGTGCGCGCGATCTTGTCGGAGTAGCACGGGCCGATGCCGCGGCCGGTGGTCCCGATCCGCATGCCGCCCTTCACCCCTTCCGACGCGCGGTCGAGCGCCTTGTGGTAGGGCATCACGAGGTGGGCCGACGCGCTCACGAAGAGGCGGCCGGTCAGGTCGATGCCGCGCTTCTGGAAGCCGTCGATCTCGGCGAGCAGTTGCGCCGCGTCGAGCACGACGCCGTTGGCGATGACGTTCTTCTTGCCGGCGTGCAGGATCCCCGACGGCAGCAGGTTGAAGACGAACTTCTCCTGCCCGACGACGACGGTGTGGCCGGCGTTCGCGCCGCCCTGGTAGCGGACGACGACGTCGGCCTTCGAAGCGATGAGGTCGAGGATCTTCCCCTTCCCTTCATCGCCCCACTGCGCACCGATCACGCTCAGGACGGGCATCGTCGACGTTCCGCGAAGGGGGCGCGCCGCGCGCAGGGCGGCCCGTGGAAAGCGCGCGATCGTAGCCGCGGCACGAACCTTTTTCCGTGCGCCGCGCCGCGGCTGGCGCGCGGCGGCCCGCCGTCAAGGTCGGCGACGCCGACGCCCGAACCCGGGACAAGCCCGTAGCGGATCGGAGGAAGGGTGCGAACCATGGCCGGAGCGAAGACGCCACGCGAGAAGTCCGCCGAGCCGGCGCGCCCCGAAGAGCGGCGCCACGGCGACCGGCTGCGCTCGCGCACGCTGGCCGACGGCAAGCTGCGTGATGCGCAGGGGAGCGTGACCTCGTTCCTCGGCTCGACGATCGACCTCTCGCTCGACGGCACGCGTCTGCGGACCTACGAGGCGCTCGAGCAGGCGATGCGCGTCGCGCTGGTCCTGCGGCTGCCCGAAGGCGACGTCGCCGCGACGGGCGTCGTCGTCCACGTCACGAAGGACGCGATCGGCTGCAGCCTCGCCGGCATCCGCTTCGACCCGCTGGTGGCCGAGTCGGCCGAGCTGCTCGCGGGCCACCTCCACGCCTTCCTCTCGCGCACGAAGCGTGGCGCGATCGTCGAGACGGGCGGCGCGAAGCCGGTGGCCACCGAAGTGCCCGTGACCGGCCGGATCGAGTCGCGCGGCCGCTGATCCCGCGATTCGCGTTTCAGGCCCTGGCCGCGCGCAGCGCCAGGCCCTGGCCGCGCGCAGCGCTAAGCGGAGAAGGACTTCCCGCAGCCGCAGCCGCCGCTGGCGTTCGGGTTCTTCACGGTGAAGCCCGAGCCCTGCAGCGTGTCGACCCAGTCGATCTGGATCCCGTTCAGGTAGGGCAGGCTCATCGGGTCGACGACGACGTCGAACTCGGGGCACTTCGTGACGTCGTCCCCGTCCTGCTTCTCCGAGAAGGTGAAGCCGTACTGGAAGCCGGAGCAGCCGCCGCCCTGCACGAAGATGCGGAGCGCCTTGCCCTTCAGCCCCGGGTCCTGCTCGAGGAAGCCCTTGACGGCCTTCTGGGCGCCTTCGGAAAGGGTCAACATCGCGAGTGCTCCGTCCTTGGGTCCTGCGTTCGGGCCGTTCTTCTAGGGGAGCGCCCCGGAGCCTGCAAGCGGCGCGGGCGACGCCTCGGGGCTCGGCTCGACCGGTCGGAGCGCGCGCGCGATCGCCGCGCGGATCGAGTCGAGCGTGAAGGGCTTGTGGAGGACCGCGTTGCCGTCCGCCAGCGCGAGGCGCCCCACCTCGCTGGAAACCGCGTCGCCGGTCATGAAGACGATGCGGCCGCGATAGTCGGCGCGGCGCGCGCAGAGGCGCTCGTAGAGCTGCTGGCCGCCGAGGCCCGGCATCCGCCAGTCGCTCAGCACGACGTCGAAGTCGCCGCGCTCCACCACCGCCAGCGCCTCCTCGACCGAGCCCGCGACCGCCACCTCGTGGCCGTCACTGCGCAGGAACTGGGCGAGGAGCTCCAGCACGATCGGCTCGTCGTCGACCGCCAGCACGCGCGCGCGCACCACCGGCAGCGGCTGCACCTGCTCCTTCACCAGCGACGCGCTGCCCGACGGCACCGCGACGATCGGCAGCTCGACCAGGAAGGTCGTCCCCTCGTCGACGCGGCTCACCGCGGAGAGGTTCCCGCCGTGCTCGCGCACGATGCCGTAGCTGAGCGAGAGGCCGAGCCCGGTCCCCTTGCCGACGCCCTTCGTCGTGAAGAAGGGGTCGAACGCGCGGCGCAGCACCGAGTCCTGCATGCCGCAGCCGTTGTCCTCGACCTCGAGCGCCATCCGGTCGTCGGCGAGGCGGCGCGTGCGCAGCTTCACCACGCCGGGGCGCTTCGCCTCGGCGATCGCGTGCTGCGCGTTCGTGACCAGGTTGATCAGGACCTGCTGGAGCTGGAACGGGTCCATCAGCGAGTCGGGCAGCGTGTCGTCGGTCTCGAGGTCGAGCCGGACGTCGGCGAGGCGGAGCTGGTAGGAGAGGAGGTCCGCGGTCGACTTCACGACCTCGTTCAGGTTCGCGCGCACCCGCTCCGCCGCGTGGCGGCGGGAGAACTGCAGCAGCCCGTCGATGATCTTCTTGCAGCGCTGCGCGTGGGTGTAGATGTGGCGCACCTCCTCCTTCTGCTCCTCGGGCAGCGGCTCGGAGAGGAGGAGCTGCGCGAAGCCGAAGACGGCGGTGAGCGGGTTGTTGAGCTCGTGCGAGACGCCGGAGACCAGCTCGCCCAGCGCGGAGAGCTTCTCGTTCTGCGCAATGTGCGCCTCGAGGTTGCGGATCTCGGTCACGTCGCGCACGACCACGACCGTGCCGAGGAGGCGGTCGTCGTACGCGCGGATCGGGCTGAGCTCCAGCACCACGACGCGCTCGATGCCGTTGCGCGACGCCAAGCGCGCCTCGGCCTGCCACGGCTTGAACTCGCGCAGCGCGTGGACGAAGGCGTCGCGCGCCGCCTCCTCGACGAACGGCAGCACGTCGCCGTCGCGCACCGTCGCGTCGCCCTCCGGCAGCGCGAAGAGCTGCTCGGCGGCGCGGTTGCGATGGAGCAGCTCGCCGCGCAGGCTGAGCGTCACGATCGGGTCGGTCACGCTGTGGACCACGTCCTGCAGCAGCCGCGCGCGATCCTCCGACTCGGCGTGGGCCGAGACGTCGCGGATCTGCTGGAGGAGCTTGCCGGAGAAGCCGCGCGGCCCGAACAGCGGGAAGGTCGTCACCTCGAATCGGCGCGCGCCCCTCGCGTCGCGCACGATCTCGAAGCGCGGCTTGCGGCGGCTCCACGCCTGCGTGACCTCGCACTCGCTGCAGTCGTCGTGGCCGAGGTACGCCTCGCAGCAGGTGCGGCCGAGGATCGACTTGCCGAACGCCTCGATCGCGATGCGGTTCGCGGCCAGGACGCGCCGTCCCTCGCCCAGCACGACCAGCGGATCGGGCATCGACTCGAAGAAGCTCTCGAGGAACTCCTCCGAACTCTCGAGCTGCTCGAAGACCTTGCGCCGCTCCATCCGGTCGAGCGCGAAGAGGACCATCACCGTGCCGCATGTCTTGAGCGTCAGCTCGGGCACGACGTGGTCGCGGAAGAGGCCCATGAGGCAGCCGCCCGCGCCGACCAGGAGCGTCGCGCAGCCCAGCACCAGCAGCGGATGGTGGCCGTCGAGCGTGCGCTGCCGGACGCGGAACGCCGCGAAGAGCAGCACGCCGCCGACCGTGAGCGCGTTGAGCGTGAGCTCGGCCGAACGCTGCTGGTGCTGCGCGAAGAGCCCCTCGAACGCGAGCCCCGCCAGGAAGATCAGCGGCAGCGAGACCGCGCCCCACCAATCGGCGGCGGGCCGCAGCAACGGCCGCAATCGCCCCGGATGGGCGCGCAGCCGCTTCGCCATCTCGTGGCCTTGCTCTTCGGGCCGTCTGCGGTCGCCCATCCGTCCTGCCCCGACGCGTCCACCCCTGTCCGGGAGCGCTTCGGGAGCAGGGGCGGCGCGACTTGACGAGCGAGGACGAGGCGCGGCCCGCGGGGGCGCGGACGGGAAGTTGTTTCCGCTCGCCCCTCAGCGCCGCGCGTCGGCCGGCGGCAGGTTGGTCGAGACGACCCGCGCGTCGGGATGGGCGGCGAGCGCCTTGCCGCAGATCTCGTCGAGGAGGATCGCCTCGACCACGACGTCGGAGCCGTGGACGAGCCAGCGCACCGGCTCGTCGGCGTAGGGATCGAACTCGCGCCGCGTCATCGGGACGAAGACGGCGAGCTCGAGGCCGGCGGCGACGGGCTGGAGGTCGACGAGGCAGCGCTCGCGCATGAGCTTGCCGCCGATCACGTCCTCGACTTCGCCGGTCTCGATCTTCCCGGCCTGCGGGTCGACGCGGATCGTCGTGCCGCCGTAGTGGCTGGCGACGGTCTCGTGGCAGAGCTTGAAGAGCTGCTCGCGGTCGACGCCGGTCAGGACGACGTTCTTCCACGAGAGGTCGGGCTCGCTCGCGCACGCCGGGACGAGCGCGAGGAGCGCGGCCGCCAGCGCCTTGACGAGCTTCGCCATCGCGTCACGCCTCGACGTAGACGGTCGAACCCTCGACGCTCGTCGGATAGCTCCCGACGCAGACCGCGGCGTTGCGCGTCGACTTGCCCGTCGCGCAGTCGAACTGCCAGCCGTGCCACGGGCACGTGACCACCGTCCCCATCAGCGGCCCGTCGGCGAGCGGACCGCCGCGATGCGGGCAGAGGTTGTCGATCGCGAGGAAGCGGCCGCCCGACTGGAAGAGCGCGAGCTGCTTGCCGGCAACCTCGAAGGAGCGGCCCTGCCCTTCGGGGATCTCGGAGACGTCGGCGACGGCGTGGCGCGTCGGCATGCGGGTTCCTCGTGGTGGCGGGCGGCGCGCGCCCGCGGAGGGCGATGGTCTACCAAACGAAGCAGCGCTCCAGAGCGGCGACGACGGCGCGCGGGCCGTCGCCGTCGAGCGCGACGTCGGCCGCGTGGCGGGCGGCGGCGCTCGAATCGGGGGCGGCGAGCGAGTGGCCGGCGAAGCGCAGGAGCTCGACGTCGTTGTTGTCGTCGCCGACCGCGACGATCTCCTCGGGCGCGATCGCGGCGCGCCGCGCGACCCAGGCGACGCCCGCCGCCTTGTCGGCCGCCGCCGCGAGGAGCTCGGCGCGATGGCCGGCGACCGCGAGCTCCTCCTGCACGAAGCCGCGCGCCGCGCCGGCGTGGTCCGCGGCGACCGCGGCGACCAGCTCCTCCAGCGCCGCCTCGCTGCCGTGCGTGACGATCCGCAGCACCGACTCGGCGCCGCGCTTCAAGGGCGGCGCGACGACGTCGAGGTGGCCGGGCGCGTAAGAGGAGTACCACGCGAGGAAACCGGTCGGGTCGGGCGCGCCGCGCTCGTGGACGATCTCGCGCGGCCCGCGCGGCGCGTCGGTGAAGAGGAGCGGCGCGAAGCCGCCGTCGCGCAGCCGCGCGATCAGCGCGTCGACCACCGCCGGCGGCAGCGGCGTCGCCGCCAGCGTCGAGGCGTCGCCGATCTCGGCCACCTGCGCGCCGTTCTGGACGACGCACGGCCCGGTGAGCCCGGCGCCGCGCAGCCGCGGCAGCGCGCTCCAGAGGCGCCGCCCGGTCGCGGCGACGACGACCACGCCGCGCTCCTGGAGCTGCCGCAGGAAGGCCGCGCTCTCCGCGGCCAGCGAGCCGTCGGACTCGAGCAAGGTCCCATCGAGATCGAACGCCAGCAATCGGAAGCGACGCGCCCCAGCCATCGGGCCGGAGCCTATCATCCGCCCCTCTTCGCGCCTTCGCGGCGCGCCCCGCCTGCTGGAGTCGGCCATGGCCTCGGAGCTCTCCCGCATCGTCGCGCTCGCGCTGGCTGGATCGTTCGCGCTGCCGGCGCTCGCGGCTCCGGCGGCCGTCGCGCCGCGCGCCGTCGCGCCGATCGCGACGCCGGAGTGGCTCGCGATCGGGCCGGTGATGGACGAGGGGAAGGTGCAGGAGCTGGCGCGCGCCTTCGACCTGCGCGGCTGCTACCAGGGGCTCGCGCTCGCGGTGGGCGACGCCGCCGACCTCGCGCGCGCGCGGAAGCGCCATCCGGCGAGCCGCTCGCTCGGCGCGATCGTGCCCGACGAGCGGCTCCTCGCCGTCACGCTGCGGCCGAACGAGTCGCTCGTCCCGCTCGCCGGGGTGCGCGTGCTCGACCTCACGGCGACGCAGGCGCTGATCGCCGTCGCGCCGAACGTCGTCGTCGACCTCCACGACTTCGTCCACCAGCTGGTCCGCGGCCGCACGAGCGACCCGTTCCACGACGGCGTCGTCGCGGTGCCCGGCCATCGGATGAGCCCGGCGCGCGGCTCGCGCCACCCCACGGCGCGCTTCGGGATCGCCGCGCCGCCGGTCGCCGACCCGCGCGTCAGCGCGATCGTCGCCGGCGTCACGCAGGCGAACCTCGACGCCGACGTCTCCTACTACTCGACGACCTTCAAGACGCGCCGCAGCGACCAGCCCGAGGCGATCGCCGCGCAGAACGACCTGCTCGGCCGCTTCCAGGCGCTCGGCCTCGCCGCGTCGCTGCACGACTTCGACGGCAACGCCGACAACGTGATCGCCGAGATCCCGGGCGCGCTCGAGCCGGCGAAGGTCGTGATCGTCGGCGCCCACTACGACTCCTACACGTCGAGCGGCGCGACGGGCAAGGCGCCCGGCGCCGACGACAACGGCTCGGGCACGGCGGCGGTGCTGGAGCTGGCGCGGATCTTCGCGGCGTCGGGGCAGCCGTTCCGCTACACGGTCCGCTTCTGCCTCTTCTCGTCGGAGGAGTTCGGCCTCGTCGGCTCGGCCGCCTACTCGGCCGACCTGGTGAACCAGGGCGTCGAGGTGGTGGCGATGCTCAACACCGACATGAACGCCTATCGCGACCCGAACGACGCGCTCGACCTCGACTTCGCGGTGAACGACACGACCGGCTGGCTGACCGACGACCTCGTCGCGCTGTCGAACCTCTACGTGCCGTCGCTGCCGGTCGTGAAGGGGACGCTCTCGGGCGGGACGAGCGACCACCGCAGCTTCTACTTCGACGGCTTCCCGGCGGCGTTCTACTTCGAGGACCTCGACCACTACTCGCCCTACATCCACACCGGCAACGACACGTACGGCACCAGCGCGAACGACTTCCAGCTCGCGGCGCTCATCGTGCAGTCGGTGGCGGCGGGCCTCGCGACCTACGCCGAGCCGATCGACCTGACGCTGGTCCACGCGCCGCTGGCGGACACCGAGGACTCGTGGAACCCGGCGCTGGTCCGCGTCGCGATCACCTCCAACATCGCGACGACGCCCGCCGGCTGCGACCTCCACTGGGACGCGGGCGCCGGGCCGAACGTCGTCGCGATGGTCGAGCGCGGCGCCGCCGACGAGTGGCTCGGCGAGATCCCGGCGCAACCGGCCGGCACGACGGTCCGCTACTGGCTCGAGGCGATCGACAGCGCCGGCAACACGGAACGCCTGCCGCGGCGCGACGACCTCTCGTTCCTCGTCGGGCAGAAGACGCGCTTCTACTTCGACGACTTCGAGAGCGGCGCGCCCGGCTGGACGCACGGCACCGGCACGAAGGACGACTGGATGCTGGGCACGCCGGCGGGCAAGAGCACCGATCCGGCGGCGGCGTACTCGGGCGCCAACTGCTGGGGCACCGACCTCGGGCCGAGCGGCTACAACGGCGAGTACCCGGTCAACGACGCCAGCTTCCTCCTCTCGCCGAACATCGACGCGACCGGCCGCTTCGGCGTCCACCTCCGCTACGCGCGCTGGCTCGGCGTCGAGGACGGCGTCTACGACCAGGCCGAGGTGCGCGTCAACACGATCCTCCAGTGGACCAACCCGGCCGGCAGCGGGAGCGACCACTGGATCGACGACGCGTGGGTCGTGCACGACCTCGACGTCTCGGCGCAGGCCGACGACAACGCCGCCGTCGCGGTCCGCTTCAAGCTCTTCAGCGACGCCGGACTGCAGTTCGGCGGCTGGAACGTCGACGACGTCGAGCTCTACAGCCTCGCGCCGGGCGTCGAGCCGGAGCTCTGGCGCGACGCCGGCCTCCTCTCGCTCGCGGCGGGCGGCTCGTCGCAGCTGCAGCTCAACCTCGGCGCCCCGTTCGCTGGCCGCGGCTACGTCGTGCTGGCCGGCGTGTCGGGCACGTCGCCCGGCTTCACGCTCGGCACCACCCACGTCGCGCTCAACTTCGACTCGATCACGCAGCTCGGCCTCGCCCTGCTGCCGTTCCTGCCGGGCTTCCTCGGGACGCTCGACGGCGCCGGCCGCGCGACCGCGACGCTCGACCTCGATCCCGGCACCGATCCGGCGTTCGAGGGGATGACGCTCCAGCTCGTCGCCGTGACGCTCGCGAAGAGCGACCACGCGACGCCGCCGGTGGGGATCGAGCTCGCGAAATGACGGGAGAGCGGGAGTCCGACGGCGCCGCGGGCGGCGCGCTCGAGCGCAGCTCGCCGATGCTGCAGCAGTACTTCGGGGTGAAGCGACAGCACCCCGACGCGCTGCTCTTCTTCCGGATGGGCGACTTCTTCGAGCTCTTCTTCGACGACGCGAAGGTGGCGGCGCGCGTGCTGGGCCTCACGCTCACGTCGCGGAGCAAGGAGCAGGACCTCCCGATGGCGGGGGTCCCGGTCCGCTCGGTCGACGGCTACCTGCGCAAGCTGATCGCGGCGGGCCACACGGTCGTCGTCTGCGACCAGGTCGAGGACCCGAAGCAGTCGAAGGGGCTCGTCGACCGGCAGGTCACGCGCATCGTGACGGCGGGGACGATCCTCGAGGAGGCGCTGCTCGAGAGCGGGCGGCACAACTTCCTCGCGGCGCTGTCGCTCGACGAGCGCGCGGCGCCGGCCGTCGCGGCGCTGGCGTGGCTCGACCTCTCGACGGGCCGCTTCGAGGCGGCGTCGTTCCCGGCCGACCGCCTGCGCGACGAGCTCCACCGCCTCGCGCCCGCGGAGCTGCTGCTGCCGCAGGCGTGGAAGGAGAAGGCGCCGCCCGCCGCCGCGTTCCTGCTCGCCGCGGACGACGACGGACCGGTGGCGACGTTCCGGCCCGATCACGACTTCGCGACCGACCTCGGCCGCAAGGCGCTGCAGGACCACTTCCGCGTCGGCGACCTCGCGGGCCTCGGCATCGAGGCGGACGCCGCGGTCGTCGGGCCGGCCGCGGCGCTGCTCGCGTACGCGCGCGAGACGCAGCGCGGCGCGATCGGCCACGTCGCGCGGCTGCGCCAGCGGAGCGACGACGGCGCGATGCGGCTCGATCGCGCGGCGATCGCGGCGCTCGAGCTCTTCGAGACGGCGCGCGAGCGGCGGCGCGACGGGTCGCTCCTCTCGGTCGTCGACCGGACGCGGACCGCGGCGGGCGCGCGGCTGCTGCGCGACTGGCTGGCGGCGCCGCTCACCGCGCCGGAAGCGATCGCGGCGCGCCACGACGCGGTGGCGGAGCTCCACGAAGGCGGCGAGCGGCGCGCGGCGCTGCGGCGCGAGCTCGAGGGGATCTTCGACCTCGAGCGGATCGTCGCGCGCCTGGCCGCCCACCGCGGGAGCCCGCGCGACCTCGCGCAGTTGCGCGACACGCTGCGGCGGCTGCCGGCGGCGCGCGCCCTCGTCGAGTCGGCGCGCGGCGCGCCGCTGCGGGCGCTCGCGGCGCGCCTCGTCGCGCCGGCCGAGCTGCTGGCGCTGCTCGAACGCGCGATCGACGACGCGCCGCCGCTGGCCACCAAGGAGGGCGGCTTCATCCGCGCCGGCTTCCACGCCGAGCTCGACCTGCTGCGCAAGCTGCGCTTCGACGTGCAGTCGATCCTGGCCGACCTGCAGCGGCGCGAGATCGAGCGCACGCAGATCCCGACGCTCAAGGTCGGCTTCAACTCGGTCTTCGGCTACTACCTCGAGATCACCCACGCGCAGCGCGACCGCGTGCCGGCCGACTACATCCGCAAGCAGACGCTGAAGAACGCCGAGCGCTACATCACGCCCGAGCTGAAGGAGCTGGAGGCGAAGGTGCTGTCGGCGGAGGAGCGCTCCGTCCGGCTCGAGCTCGAGCTCTTCGAGCAGGTGCGCGCCGACGCGGCCCGCTCGGTGCGGCCGCTGCAGGAGCTGGCGGCGGCGCTGGCCGAGATCGACGCGCTGCAGGGGCTCGCCGAGGCGGCGCGCGAGCACGGCTGGGCGCGGCCGGAGGTCGACGGGTCGCGCGCGCTCGAGATCGACGAGGGGCGCCATCCGGTGCTGGCCGCGACGCTGCCGCCCGGCGCGTTCGTCGCGAACGACACGCGGCTCGGCGGCGACGGCGCCTGCTTCGCGCTGATCACCGGGCCGAACATGGCGGGCAAGTCGACCTGGCTGCGGCAGAACGCGCTGATCGTGCTGCTGGCGCAGGCGGGGTCGTTCGTGCCGGCGCGGCGCGCGCGGATCGGCGTCGTCGACCGGATCTTCACGCGCGTCGGCGCCAGCGACGACCTCTCGCGCGGCGCGTCGACCTTCATGGTCGAGATGGCCGAGACCGCGAACGTGCTCCACCACGCGACCGAGCGGAGCCTCGTCGTGCTCGACGAGGTCGGGCGCGGGACCGGGACGTTCGACGGGATGTCGCTCGCGCGCGCCCTGTCGGAGCATCTCGCGGAGACGGTGCGCTGCCGGACGCTCTTCGCGACGCACTACCACCAGCTCACGCAGCTGGCGGAGGAGTTGCCTTCGGTCGTGAACCTCTCGGTCGCCGTGCGCGAGTGGGGCGACGAGATCCTCTTCCTCCACCGGATCGTCGCGGGCGGCACCGACCGCAGCTACGGCCTCCACGTCGCGCGCCTGGCCGGCCTGCCGCCCGAGGTGATCGAGCGCGCGAAGCAGATCCTCGCCGACCTCGAGCGCCTCACCCCCGAGGTCGAGCGGCGGACCAAGCTCGCCCCCGCCGACGGCGCGGCCGCGACGAACGCCGCCGGCGAAGGCGCGGCCGTCCTGCCCGACGACCGAGCGATCGACCGCGTCGCGCGCGAGCTGCGCCGCCTCGACGTCGAGCGCCTCACCCCGCTGCAGGCCCTCACCCGCCTCGCCGAGCTCAAGCAGCTCGCGCAAGGCGAAGCGCCCGTCCCGAAGTCGAAGTCGGCCAAGGCCCCCAACGGGCCGTCGCTCTTCGGCCGCTGATTCGAATCGGGTTCAAATCGGCGGCAGCCGCTTTGCGGGCGCTGTCGTGCCGCAGTTCCGAACCCGATTCGAATCGGCGGGACGGGCCGTCAGGCGATTCGGCGGTGACGCGGACGCGCTGGCAGCAGGGATCGTGCCGCCGATTTGAACCCGATTTGAAACTGCGGCGGGCTAGTCGCGGCTGGTGACGGTGGCGGTGGCGGGGCGGGTCTTGGCGAGGCCGAAGAGGCGGAAGGTGGCGATGGTCCACCAGCCGAGGTCGATCTGCCACGCGGTGCGGCCGATGCGGGCGTCGTTCGGATCGTCGTGGTGGTTGCGGTGCCAGTTCTCGCCCTGCAGGAAGTGGAACGGGGCGAGCCACCAGACGTTCTTGCTGCTGCCGCCGGCCGACGCGGCATCGCCGAGGTGGCTGATGCTGTTGATCGAGCACTGGAGATGGAGCGCGATCAGGAGGCGGACCGGGCCGAGCCAGAACCACGCGGTCGGCGAGATCAGCAGCCCGCCGAAGAAGGAGACGGCGAGCAGCGGAATCTGGATCCGCGACCACCACGCGTAGCGCGACCGCTCGGAGAGCGGCCCGCAGTAGCGCGCGACGGGCGCCTGCCCCGCCTGCCAGAGCCAGCGCAGGTGCGACCACCAGAAGCCGCCGCGCGACGGCGCCGAGATGTCCTCGTCGGTGTCGCTCACGGCGTGGTGGAGGCGATGGTTCGCGACCCAGGTCAGCGGCGTGCCCGACCCGTTCAGCATCGCGAAGAAGATCAGCGGCTGCTCGACCAGCCAGTGCAAGCGCACCGAGCCGTGGGCGAGCGCGCGGTGGTACGCCACCGTCGTGCCGAGCCCGCCGAGCGCGGTGAGCACCAGCGACGCGGTCAGCAGCTGCCACGACGGCAGCTCGGTCACGAAGAGCGCGACCAAGGGCGAGACGTGGATCAGGACGATCCAGAGGAACGTCGGCACCTCTCCGCGCGAGCACCACCACCAGGCGCGCTTCCACGGCTCGGCCACTTCGCAGTGGCGCGGTCGGGGGGAGGGGGAGACGACGACGGGTTCGGGAGCGAGGACCGAAGATCCGACGGACACAGGAGCTCCACGACGCCTTCTGCTGCCCAAAAGCGAGCGAAGAGGCTAGCCGCCGCACGCCGGCGGCCGCCCGGAGAAATCGCGGTCACGGATCGGAGCAGTCGCGCACGAATCCACAGCTTGGGCAGACGACCTTGCAATGGCGGTCGAGCTGCGGGCAACCGCACAGCTCGCACTGCCCCTCCATCGGCTCGAAACGGCGGCCCGGTGAACCCGGGACCGTTTCCCCGCCGTCGTCACGCTCCGGCTTGCGCCGGTCACGCGACGGCTCGGGCGGAGTCTCGAACGGCCGATTCACGCCCCGGTTCGCGGCGGGTCGAGGTGTCCGCGGTCGGAGTCCCCCATCGCCTGCCCTCCCGGGAAGTAGTCGTGCCAGCGGCGTGTGACTAGCGAAGCGGTCGCCGGATCGCAAAAGAGCTCGTCGGGCAGGTGCGCCTTCATGCGCGCGTCGACCACCAGAGGCGGCCGGCGGAGCAGTTGCCGCTCGACGACGGCGTGGTCGGAGGCGAAGAGGTCGCGCGCCGGATCGAAGCGCGTGAACGTCGTCCACAGGAAGTTCCCTGAACTGGCGATGGCTCTTCCCACGTCGTCGGTGAGCACCACCATCGGCCACGCCGCGACCGTCGGGTCGCGCGCGAGCCGCTGCGCGAAGTCCGGGTCGTCGCGATGCGACGGCCCTTCGACGACGAGGCAGCCGGGACAGAAGACGGCGAGCCGCTTCGTGCCGGCCGGCGCCGCGCCGCCGCCCCACTCGCGCGGCAGCTCGCGCACCGGTTCGCCGAGCCCGAGCAGCACGCCCTTGCTGCCGCGGTTCAGCGTCGCGCCGGTGTAGTCGAGCGTGTCCATCGCGAGGTTCGGGAAGACGAAGAGGTCGGTCTCGAGGCGCGCGCGCGCCAGCACGTGGGCCAGCACCGCCTTGAAGTCGCGCAGCTCGACGCGGCCGTCGGTCAGCAGCAGGAACTTCGTCAGCGAGAGCTGCCCCTCGCCGAGGATGCGGAACGCCGAGACCATCGCCTCGCGCTTGTAGCGGTCGCGCACGATCGCGGCGGCGAGCGCGTGGTAGCCGGTCTCGCCGTACGACCAGAGGTCGACGACGCCCGGCATCGCCAGCGGGAAGAGCGGCGACAGCAGCTCCTGCAGGAAGTCGCCGAGGAAGAAGTCCTCCTGCCGCGGCTTGCCGACGACGGTCGCCGGCACGATCGCGTCGCGGCGCCGGAAGAGGCGCTCCGCGCGGAAGACCGGGAAATCGTGCACGAGCGAGTAGTAGCCGTAGTGGTCGCCGAACGGCCCTTCCGGCCGCCGCTCGTTCGCCGCGACGCGGCCGACGATCGCGAGCTCCGCGTCGGCCAGCAGCGGATGGGGCGCCCGCTCGTCGTGCAGCATCGGCAGCCGCCGGCCGAGCAGCAGCGACGCGAGCAGCAGCTCCGGCACGTTCTCCGGCAGCGGCGCCAGCGCGGCGGCGAGCGCGGCCGGCGGCCCCCCCATGAACACCGTGACCGGCAGGTCGAGGCCGCGCTGCTCGGCGGCGTGGTGGTGGAAGCCGCCGCCCTTCGCGATCTGCCAGTGCATGCCGGTCGTCGCGTCGTCGTGGCGCTGCATGCGGTAGATCGCGAGGTTGCCCGGACCGTGCGGCCGCCCCGCCGCGTCGAGCGCCTCGGTGTAGACCAGCGGCAGCGTCGCGAAGCAGCCGCCGTCCTCGCGCCACGACTGCGTCCACGGCAACTGCGCGAGGCGCGGCGCCTCGACCACCTCCGCGACCGGCGCGCGCCGCACCTTCGTCGTGCCGACCTTCGCGAGGCGGCCCAGCAGCCCGCGCGCGCGCCAGAGCTTCCCGAGCGACGGCGGCGGCAGCTCCTGCGCGAAGCGGACCAGCTCGGCGACGAGCTCGCGCGGGCGGCCGAACGCCGCCTCGACGCGCCGCGCGGTGCCGAAGAGGTTCGTCGCGAGCCGGAACGGGCTGCCCTTCACGCGCGCGAAGAGGAGCGCGGGGCCGCCGGCCGCGATGACGCGGCGATGGATCTCGGGCACCTCGAGGACCGGATCGACCTCGGCCTCGACGACCTTCAGCTCCCCCGCCGCCGCGAGGCGGTCGAGGAAGGCGCGCAGGTCGGCCGGCGGCGGCGGCGCGCGCACGCGGTCAGCCTTCGTGGCGCAGCGTCTCGACCGGGTCGAGGCGCGCCACCCGCAGCGAGCCGAGGAACGCGAAGAGGAGCGTGACGCCGAAGGTGCCGAGGATCGCCATGCCGACGAGCTGCGGCGCGAGGTCGACCGGGATGCGGTCGAAGAAGTAGACGTCGGCGTCCCACAGCCGCCGGCCGGTCCAGCCGGCCAGCGCGTCGTGGACCTCGTTCACGTTGCGCGTAAGCGCGACGCCCGCGACGACGCCCAGCAGCGCGCCGATCGCCGTGACCAGCAGGCCCAGCGCCGTGAAGATCGACGCGATGCCGATCGAGCTGCCGCCCAGCGCGGCCAGCGTGCCGACGTCGCGGAGCTTCTCGTTCACGAGGAGGTGGAGCGAGACCAGCAGGTTGAAGCCGGCGACGACGACGATGCAGAAGAGGCAGAGGTCGAGCACGCGCCGCTGCTCGTCGATCGCGTCGAGGATGTCGCCCGAGAGCTGCAGCCAGGTCTTCACCGGGCTCTCGAACGCGGCCCGCAGCCCGAACGGCTCGAGCCGGCTCTCGATCGTCACGGCCAGCGCGTCGAGATCGACGCCCTCCTCCGCCTTCACCGCGATCTCGGTCGCGCCGCACAGCGTGACCGCGAAGCGCTGGAGCGCGGCGCGCGGCGCGTAGGCGCGCGTGAGGTCCTCCACCACCGACTCGGTCCGGAAGGTGCCGGCGACGCGGAAGAACCCCGCCTGCGGCACGACCCCCTTCGCGTCGGCGTCGTCGGGATCGACGTCGGGGATCGTCATCAGCTCGATCGTCGAACCGCGCTCGAGCCCGAGCGCGTCGGCGAACTTCTCGCCGACCAGCAGCGGGATCGCCGTGTCGCCGGGCGGCGCGAGGTCGCCGAGGTCGAAGGGGCGTGCCGGATCGGGCACGCGCCGCGCCGGCGTCGCGCCGGCGAGGAACGCGCGCAGCGACGAGACGCCCGACTCGGCCGCGGGGTCGATGCCGACGACGTTCACCATCGAGCGGCGCGAGACCGACCCGATCGCGATCACGATCGGCAGCTTGCGGCCCGACGGCAGCAGGCAGGGGCGCACGAGCCGCTGCGCCGCGCCGACCACGCCGTCGAGGCCGAGGATCGTCGCGGTCATCGCGTCGGTCGGCAGCGTCTGCCCCGCCTCGGCGCGCGACGGCAGGAAGGTCTGCACCGTGATGTCGGAGGTGCTGCCGCGGCCGATCTGCCGCAGCTTCCCGATCACGCCGTTGAAGATCGAGTCGACCACCAGGATCGACGCGACGCCGAGCGCCACGCCGACCACCGAGACCCAGAGGATCGGCAGTCCGCGCAGCCAGCGCCAGGCGACGACCCAGCGATACATGGCGGCGCGGGCGGGCCGGGCCTAGGCGCGACCGACCATGGGCGGGACGTCGCGCTTCGGCGCGCCGCAGTAGATCTGGCGCGGCCGCGCGATCTTCGTCTCGGGATCGCGCGCCTGCTCCTCCCACTGCGCCAGCCAGCCGGCCGTGCGCGGGATGGCGAAGAGGACGGGGAACATCTCGGTCGGGAAGCCCATCGCCTGGTAGATGAGGCCCGAATAGAAGTCGACGTTCGGGTAGAGCTTGCGATCGACGAAGTAGCGGTCCTGCAGCGCGATGCGCTCGAGCTCGAGCGCGATCTCCAGCAGCGGGTTCTTGCCCGTCACGTCGAAGACCTTGTACGCCCACTCCTTGATGATGCGCGCGCGCGGGTCGTAGTTCTTGTAGACGCGGTGGCCGAAGCCCATGAGGCGCCGCTCGCCCGCCTTCACCGACTTGATGAAGTCGGCGACCTTCGCGACCGAGCCGATCTCGTTCAGCATCCGCAGCACCGCCTCGTTGGCGCCGCCGTGGAGCGGGCCGTAGAGGGCGGCGGTCGCGGCCGCGACGCCGGAGAAGGGGTCGACCTGCGACGACGTGACGGCGCGCATCGCGTTGGTGGAGCAGTTCTGCTCGTGGTCGGCGTGGAGGATGAAGAGGACCTCGAGGGCCTTCTCGAGGACCGGATGGGGCTCCCAGTCGCCGCCGATGTCGAAGAGCATCCGCAGGAAGTTGCCGGTGTAGCTCGCGCGGTTGTCGGGATAGGTGACGCGCTGGCCGAGGCTGTGGCGGTAGGCGAAGGCGGCGATCGTCGGCATCTTCCCGATCGCGCGCACCATCTGGAGGCGGCGCGCCTGCGGGCCCTTCACGTCCGACGCGTCCTTGTAGAGCGTCGAGAGCGCGGCGGCGACGCCGATCAGGATCCCCATCGGGTGGGCGTCGTAGCGGAAGGCGTCGATGATCTGCTTCACGTTCTCGTGCAGCAGCGTGTGGAGGCGGATCTCCTTCTCCCACGCCTCGAGCTGCACCTTCGTCGGCAGCTCGCCGAAGATCAGCAGCCACGCGACCTCGAGGAAGGTGCATTTCTCCGCGAGCTGCTCGATCGGGTAGCCGCGGTAGCGCAGGATCCCGGCGTCGCCGTCGAGGTAGGTGACCGCGGAGCGGCACGAGGCGGTGTTCATGAACGCCGGGTCGTACGCCATCAGGCCGAAGTCGGCGTCGTCGACCTTGATCTGGCGCAGGTCGATGGCGCGGATGGTGCCGTCGACGATCGGGAGCTTGTAGCTCTTCCCGGTGCGGTCGTCGGTGATGGTGAGCTGGGCGGGGCGCGGCTGGTCCATGGCTGAGCGCGACCTTCCTCGATGCCCTGCGCTCCGCGCGCGCCCGCGCGCCGGATCGGAAGGGGCCGGGAGGATAGCGCGTCGGCGCGCCATCCATGCCGGCCGGTCGCCGCGGTCAGGAACCGGTGAACCAGTGGAAGAGGTGCGGCACGTAGGTCGAGCCGAACCACCACGCGATCACCGCTCCGGCCGTGCCGGCGACCCCCCACAGCAGGAGCACGCCCGCCGCGGGGCCGAGCGGCCGGTCGGTCCGCTCGAGCGGCAGGCCGAAGCCGTCGTAGACCTCCGCCGGCCCGTTGCCCGCGAGGAAGTGGATCGGCGTCGCGACGACGTCGACGCCGTGGAGCGCCGCGAGGCCGCCGTGGATCACCAGCTCGCCGACGAAGACGAACGGCACCCAGAGGCGCGACCGTCCCTCCTCGCCGCACCACTCCCACGCCTCGCGCCCCGCCACCAGCGGCACCTGCAGCGGCGACGTGACGACGACGTAGAGGTCCTGCCCGAGCCGGCGTCCCGACGCGCCCGGCGCCGGGAACATGGAGCACGCGGGCGTCGCCGCCAGCAAGAGCCCGGCGGCGAGCAGCATGGCCGCGCGACGACGGACGGCAGCCCTACCGCCGGCGGCGTCGGCAGGACCGCTCAGTTGGAGGCGACCTTCTTCGTCGGGCTGCGCTGCACGAAGGTCAGCGAGTCGGCGTTCCAGAAGTCCTGCACCGCGTTCTCCTCCGCCAGCGAGAGGCGCGCCTTCTGCAGCTTGATGCGGCGCGACTGCGTCTCGCAGTACCAGAGGAACTTCATCAGGTTGTCGCGGAACTTCGGCTTGTCCTTCTTGAAGTCGACGACGTACGCGGTGTCGATCCAGCCGCCCTTGTTCGGCTCGGGATCGCGCGGCTTGAAGACGTAGTCCTGGCCGGGGTTGAAGTGGACCCGCTTCGCCTGCTCGCTGAAGTAGGTCAGGATCCCGGCGCGGTCGGCCGAGTCCTGCGGCGCCTTGTCGTTCTTCTTCTCCTCCTCGAGGACGTTGATGTCCTTGGCGATCTTGCCGATCTGCTTGCAGCTCGCCTCGACCGACTTGATCTCGCCCTCGAGGCGCGCGATCTCGCGCCCATTCCAGATCCAGCCGCCGAAGAAGGCGACCGCCAGCAGGATGGAGAGCCAGAGGGTGAGCTTGACGAAGTCGAGCTCCTTCACGAGCCGTCCTCCTTCTCCTTGGCGGAGCGCGGGTCGAAGCCGGGCACGAGGTCGATCTCGAGGTTGGAGAACTGGAGGCGCTGGTCCTTCGTGCCGGAGACCGGCGGCTCCTGCACGTTCGCGACGGCGGGCGACGACCGGATCGCGCGCACCAGCACGTCGACGCTCTCCGACGTCATCACGATGCCGGAGAGCTTCAGCGTCGGCTTCTCCTTGCTGACGTCGAGGTCGATCGTCGTCAGCTGGAGGCGGCCGATCTTCTCGAGCTGGCCGTCGATCGCGGTGATGACCGAGTTCAGGTAGTCGAGGCCGCCCGGCAGCCGCGGGATCGAGGTCGAGCGGCCGAGCTGCTCGCGCAGGTCGTTGGAGATGCGCTCGAGGTGCGTCCGGGCCTGCGTGACCGCGTCGAGCGGCTTGACCGTCCCCTTGTTGACCTTGTCGTAGAGCTCCTGCGACTCGGCGTGGGTCGAGTACTCGCCCAGCACCGCGCCCGTCGCCGCGAAGAGCTCGTCGCCGAGCGCGCGCGACCGCTTGATCCGCTCGATGCAGAGGAGCGCCATCGCGACCAGCAGCGCGATCGAGAAGCAGGCCAGCGCGACCTTCACCTGGTCGAAGCGCCGCGCGTAGCGGACCTCCTCGCGGCGGAACTCGATCTGGCTGCCGCCGACGTTGCCGATCATCCGCAGCGCGACGCCGAGCGCGGCGACGCCCTCGCGGTTGGCCTCGGCCAGCGCCCCCTCGTCGAGGTCGTGGGCGACGCGTTCGTAGGGCGCGACCACCTCGACCGGCAGGTGGAGCGCGGCCTGGACGTGGCCCGCGAAGGCGGGATCGCGCGTCGCGCGGCCCATGAGCAGGACGCGCGCCGGCTCGCCCGCGGCGGGACCGAGGCGCAGCAGCGTGCGCGTCACCTCGCGGCGCAGCCGTGCGAAGTAGTCGCCGCCGCCGCGCTTGCCCTTCCCCTCCTCGCCGCCGAGATCGTCGACGACGACGAGCGTCTCGTCGTGCTCATGGCCGGGGCCATGCGCGTGGCCGTGATCGTGGGCCGGGGCGTGGCCGTGCGCGCCCGCCTCGCCCTTGCTCCCGTCGCCGAGCTGGCCCGCGTGCGCATGCTCGCCGCCGAGCCGCAGCGCGCGCGCCACCACGAGCGTGTCGCCGCGCACCACCAGCAGGTGGGTCAGGTCGGCGTCGCACTCGAGCGCGATCACCGTCTCCCCCGCCGGCCGCGCGTCGGGCGGCGCCTCGGCCGCCGGCGCCTCGGGCGGCACGAAGAAGCCGGTCGCCTTGAGCGCGCCGTAGAGCGCGGTGAGGTGGAGGTCGGCGCTCTGCGGATCGATGCCGATGGTGGCGAGGTCGGCGAGCGTCGACTTGATCGTCTCCTTCAGGCACGCCGCGATCATCAGGCGCGAGCCGCCGCGGCCGTCGGTGTCGAGGATCTGGTAGCTCACGACGACCGAGTCGATGTCGACGAGCTGGAGGTGGCTCTCCGCCTCGAACTTCACGACGCGGTCGATCTGCTCGGCCGTCGTGAAGGGGAGGTCGATCTCGCGGAAGGTGCAGTCGAGCGACGCGATCGCGACGCCGGCCGGGTCCTTCGCGACGCGGCGCGCGGCCGCCAGCGCGCCGAGCGCCTCGGCGTAGCCGTGGCGCGCCGGCTCGGCGGCCCCCTCGGCCCCTTCGGCGGGCGGCGCGGGCGGCGGCACGTCGACCGCGGTGAAGCTCTTGATCCGCGGACTCTTCGCGGTGCCGTCGATCTCGACGGCGCGGACGCGGGCGCGGCTCAGGTCGACGGCGGTTTGGATCGGCATGGCGCGGCGATGCTAGCGCGGGCCGCCGCCGCCACCGGCATCCCGCCAGCGACGCGCCTGCTCCGCGGTCAGGAGCGCCTCGATGCGGCGATCGGCGTCGGCCGCAGCCGTCGCGATCCGCTGCTGCCACTCCTCCTCCTCGCGCACCACCTCGTCGCGCCACTGCGCGCGGATCGACGCGAGGCCCGCCTCCTGCTCCGCCGTCAGCCCGAGCGTCGCCATCCGCTGCGCCGCCTCGTCGGCGAGGTCGGCCAGCGTCGGCTCGCGGCCGCGCAGCCGGTCGGCGGCGAAGAGCGCGCCGGCGCCCACCGCCATCCAGAGGAGGGCGTGGACCACCGCGAAGCCGACCTCCCGCCTCCCCATCGCCTTCTCCCCTTCCTGGCGTGGACCGCCTTCATCCAGGCTCATCGCGACGCCGGCAGCACCAGCTCGAAGAAGCTCGGCGGCGCCGCGCGCCCCTTCTGCCACCGTTCCAGCACCCGCTGCAGCGCGGGGTCGTCGATCGCGCCGGCGGCGCGCGGCACCGTGGCGCTGGCGTGCGACGGCTCGGTCGCGATCCAGAGGCCCGCGATCAGCGCGAGGCAGGCGGCCGCCAGCGCGGCGCTGCGTCGCAGCACCCGCAGCGGAGCGGGAGCGAGCGCGACGCCCGCGGCGGGCGCGCCCGCCGTGGCGAAGGGCGCCGCCGGCTCGAGCCGCGCGACGATCCGATCGGCCAGGCCGACCGGCACGCGCCGCACCGACTCGACCGCGTCGCGCCGCACCACCGCACGCGTCGCGCGCCAGTCGCGCGCGACCGCGGCGCAGCGCGGGCAGCCGTCGAGATGGTCGGTCAGCAGGATCCGCTGCCGCTCCGGCAGCTCGCCGTCGAGCTCGGCCGAGAGCCACTGCAGCACGTCTTCGTGGAGTTCGTCTCGTTGCATCGGTTCCATGATCACGCCTCGGTCACGCCTCGTCGGGCAGCAGCCTCGTCGCCCCTTCGGAGCCCAGCTTCTCGAGCAGCCACTCGCGCATCCGCAGCCGCGCCCGGAAGAGGCGCGACTCGACCGTGCCCTTCGGCACGCCCAGGACCTCGGAGAGCTGCTCGTAGCTCAGGTCGCCGTACTCCCGCAGCACCAGGATCGACTGGAACGGTTCCGGCAGCGCGTCGACCGCGGCGCGCACCCACGCGACCGCCTCGTCGCGCTCGAGCGCCGCCGACGGAGCCGGCTCGTCGCCCGGCAGCCCTTCGTGCAGCGGCGTCTCGCCCGCGTCGAGCGACAACTGCTGCCGTCGCTTGCGCTTCTTCGCGAGGTCGACCGCTGCGTTCACCGCGATGCGATAGAGCCACGTGAAGAGCGCCGAGTCGAACTGGAAGCGGCCGAGGTTCCGCCACGCGCGGAAGAACGTCTCCTGCACCACCTCCTCGGCGTCGGCTCGTTCGCGGACGATGCGCAGCACCACGTCGTAGAGGCGCGGGGAGTAGCGCTCGACGATCGTCCGGAAGGCCTCTTGCGAGCCTTCGCGGGCGGCCAAGACGAGCGCATGGTCCTCGGTCGGTGCGGTCATCGTTCCAGTCACGGTCGGTTGGACGGGGTGGCCCACCCCTTCTTCCCTCGCGGGCGGGGCAAGGAACGCGGGCTAGGATCCCGCGCGGTCCCTCGGAAGGAAAGCGATGGTCGGGCGCGTCGGTTCCTCTGCTAGCGGCCGCCTGCTCCCCCGGGGGCTCCGGGGGATCGTCGCCGCGGCGGCGCTGGCGACGGCGTGCGCCGAGGCGCCGACGGGAAAGAAGGTCGCGGCCGCGCCACTCGCCGAAAGCGGCCTGCGGCGGCTGCTGCCGGGCCCGACCAGCGCCGGCATTCCGTGGACGATCGACTCGGCGTGGCATCGCGCGCCGCTCGCGACGAGCGACCCGGAGAAGACGGTCGCGCCGAAGTTCGCGAGCGCGTTCGAGGACGACGGCGCCGCGAGCGCGTGGCGGATCGACGCGCGATTCGGCGCGCTCGTCGATCCTTCGGCGCCGACTCGCGGCGTCGCGCCGGCGAACGTGCGCGACGGCGCGCTCGAGTTGCCGGAGCGGGCGAGCGTCGCCGCGCTCGTCGTCGCGGCGAGCCCGATCACGCCCTACGTGCTCACCTTCCGCGTGCGCGGCGCGGCGACCGGCCGCGAGACGCGCCTCTTCGTCCACGAGTTCGCGCACGACTGGTCGGAGGTGCGCGACGCCGCGCGACTGCTCTCCGAGACGCGCGCCGAGGGCGAGGTCGAGGAGGTGCTCGAGGTCGCCGACGTCGCGGCGTCGGAGCAGGGCGACGCGCGCGGCGACCGGCTGCTGCGGCCGCGTCGCGGCGCCCCCGACGCCGACGGCTGGACGACGTGGCGCGTCGAGTGGAGCAGTCGCTGGCGCACCCGCTCGCTCGCGCTCTCCTTCTGCGGCAGTAGCGACGGGGCGAGCGCGATCGACGACGTCCGCCTCGTCGAGCTGCCGGCGCGCGCGCTGCTGGGGCTGCCGGCTGGCGCGCCCGAGAACTTCGACCTGCCGCGGCCGTGGGAGAGCCTCGACGCCGCGCGCCGCGTCACGAAGGTGCGCAGCGAGTGGGAGTCGCGGCGCGCGCTGCTGCTGCCGCGCGGCGGGAAGGCGCGCGCGACGATCGCGGCGCGCGACGGCGCGGGCGGAGCGGGCGGCCGCGTCGAGCTCGGCCTCGCGATCGTGCGCGAGGAGCGGCTCTGCGCGCGCGAGCCGTGCCGCGCGACGGTGCGCGTGACCTGGAACGGCGACGTGCGCGACCATCCGCTCGAGCTGCGCTTCGACGCGCCGACCGGCTGGCAGGAGGTCGTGCTGCCGCTGCCCGCGGGCGGCGGCGCGGCGACCCTGGCGTTCGAGGTCCTCGCCGATCCGGCGGGAGCTCGAGACGACGACGCGCTGATCGCCGTCAGCGATCCGCTCCTCTTCGCGACCGATCCCGCGGCGGCGCCGGCCGCAGACGCCCCGTGGAACGTGGTGATCGTCTCGCTCGACACGCTGCGCGCCGACCGGCTCGGCCGCATGCGCGGCGGCAAGTCGCTGACGCCGCGGCTCGACGCGCTGGCCGCCGAGTCGGTCCGCTTCACCCACGCGCTCGCGAACGCCTCCTACACGCTGCCGTCGCACGTCTCCCTCTTCACCGGCAAGCGACCGGGCGACCACGGCGTGCTGACCGTCTTCGACGCGTTCGACGGCGACCACTCGGCGAACCTCGCGCGCCTGCTGGCCGAACGCGGCTGGGCGACCGCCGCCTTCACGTCGGGCGGGATGCTGAACGCCGTCTTCTGCGGGATCGACGTCGGCTTCGACCGCTACGGCGAGATCGACGCGCTCCTCACGCCGGACGACCGGCTGCGCGACTCGTCGCCGCTGCAGCAGCGCGCCGCGTGGAACCGCGCGCTCGCGCAGCGCCGGCGGCTCGACGCCGACGTGCTGCCGTGGCTGCGCGGCCATCGCGGCGCGCCGTTCCTCCTCTTCCTCCACAGCTACCTGACGCACAACTACCAGCCCGAGCCCGCGCTGCGCGCCGAGTTCACGCGCGGGCTGCCGGCGACGCCGCTCGAGCTCCACGGCGCGGCGCCCTACCGCCACCAGCTCTGCAGCGACTACCTCGCGACCGGCGTCGGCAAGGGCGATCGGCGCTTCGAGTTCCACGGCGACGGCAGGCAGGAGTTCGTCGCCGAGCGCGACCTCCCGTGGTTGGAGGCGCTCTACGACGCGACGGTGGCGCAGGCCGACCGCGACGTCGGCCGGCTCCTCGACGCGCTCGAGCAGCAGGGGCTCGCGCAGCGGACGATCGTCGTCGTCACGTCGGACCACGGCGAGGAGTTCCTGGAGCACGGCGACCTCTCGCACGCGCGCACGCTCTTCGACGAGATCCTGCGCGTGCCGCTGCTGATCCGCGTGCCGGGGATCGCGCCGCGCGTCGTCGACGAGCCGGTGGAGCTGATCGACGTCGCGCCGACGCTGCTGGCGCGCCTGGGCCTCGCGGCCGATCCGCGGATGCGCGGCGACGACCTGCTGGCGGACGGCTTCGAGGCGCGGCGCGTCACGATCCACGAAGGCGCGGGCGGCGTCGCCGCGACGATGACGCGGCGCGCGGCGCGGATGCGCGACGGGAAGCTGGTGATCGTCTCGCCGCTGGCGGCGCGCGGCGACGGCGCGTTGAGCAGCGCGCTGCAGCAGCAGCTCGGCGCGCTCGGCTACCTGCCGGGGCACGACGGGCGCGACCTGCCGCCCGAGCTCGCGCCGGAGTACTACGACCTCGCGCTCGACCCGCGCGAGCAGCGCGACCTCGCGCACGACGAGGCGCGCACGAAGCCGCAGTCGCTGCGGATGGGCGAGCTGGCGCAGGAGCTCGGGGCGGCGCCGTTCGGCAAGACGAGGGGCGAGTGATGGCGCGCCGCGCGGTCGTCGCCGCGACGGGGATCGCGCTGCTGCTGGCCGCGGCGGCCGGCTGGCGGGCGCGCGGCGGCGAGCCGCAGCGGCCGATCCGGCTGCTCGACGTCGTGGCGCGCGCGGCCGATGCGGGCGCGGCGCCGCTCGAGTGGCGCGCGACGCCGGTCGAGCGGGCGCCGGTCGTGACGGTGCACTGGAGCTTCGCGAGCGATCGGCAGGGCTGGACGCCGCTCGACGCGAAGGGGAACGCGGTCGACGAGTCGGCGGGCCGCGAAGCGTGGTGGCCGCGGAACGCCGGGACGGCGCTGCGCTTCGACGAGGCGCGGGGCGGCGTCGCGAAGTCGCTGCCCGCGAACGCGCGGCGGCTGCTGCGCGTCGTCGCGAACGTGCGACGCGCGCAGCTCCCGCCCGAAGCGGGGCCCGCCGCGACGCCGGCCGCGCTGACGCGCCTGGTCGTGCAGCCGACGCTGCGCCTCCTCGACCTGCCGCGCGACCTGCGCGGCCGCTCCTACCTCGACGTCGCGAACGACGCCGACGTGCGGATCGGCTCCGAGCCGCTGTTCGCCAGCGCGCCGGCGCCGCCCGACGACGCGGCGCACGAGCTCGTCGTGACGCTCGTGACGCCGCCCGGCACGCGCGGGCTGGTGGTGCTGCTCGGCGCGGGCGACGGGACGATGGCGGGAGCGGTGGAGCTGGAGGCGGTCCGGATCGAGGAGCTGCCGCTGCGCGAGGCGCTCGGGCTCGGCGTCGCGACGACCGCGGTGCACGACGCGCTGCCCCACGCGGCGGCGGCGGCCTACGACCTCGGCGTGCAGCCGGCGGTGCGCGCGACGCTGCCGGCGCTGCGGACGGTCGAGCCGCTGCTCGACCTGCGCGACGCGCTGCTGCTGCCGCCGCCGTGCACGGCGAGCTTCACGTGCGACGTGCCGGCCGGCGACTGGCTGCTCGAGTACGGCGTCGCGCGCTTGAGCGAGGCGCGGCCCGGCTTCGCGCGCCAGCCGTGCCGGGTCGAGGTGCGCGTCGCTCCGGCCGCGGCGAGCGACGACGGCGCGGTCACGCAGGCGACGCCGCTGCCGGCCGGCGACGACGCGACGGCGTGGATCGACCGCACGCTCGCGCTCGGCGCGCTGTCGGGACGGCGGCTGCGCTTCACGTTCACGAGCGAGAGCGGCGGCCAGAACGCCGACGTCGTCGCGATCGGCGCGCCGCTGCTGCGGCTGCGACGCGCGCGCGACGCGCGCTGGAACGTCGTGCTCGTCTCGCTCGACACGGTGCGCGCCGATCACCTGAGCGCGCACGGCTACCCGCGGCCGACGACGCCGCACCTCGACGCGCTGGCGCGCGAGTCGGCCTGGTTCCGCTGCGCGTCGAGCACCTCCTCCTACACGCTGCCGGCCCACGCCTCGCTGATGACGGCGCAGCTGCCGACGCGGCACGGCGCCCACTCGGAGCGGCCGGGCAGCAACCGGATCCGCGCCGAGCGCTCCGACCTCCTCGCGCTGTCGTTGCGCGACGCGGGCTGGCTGAACGCCGCGTTCACCGGCGGCGTCTACCTTCGTCCCGGCTTCGGCTTCGCGCAGGGCTTCGACCGCTACGACTCGCTCGACCTCGCGCTGCCGCCCGAGACGAATCGCGGCCGCGCCGAGCCGCGCGCCGGCGACGCCGCGTTCAACGCGCGCGCGCGCGGCGGCCGGCCGTGGAGCCACGCGCTCGACTGGCTGCGCGCCCATGACGACGCCCCGTTCCTCCTCTTCCTCCACACCTACCTCGTCCACGAGTACGTCGCCGCGCCCGGCCACGAGGCGCGCTTCCTCGGCAGCTGCGAGAGCGGTCTCGCGCGCGGCGACCTCCGCTTCATCCGCGACCGGACGCTGAAGGAGAAGCCAAGCAGCGCCGACCTCCAGCGCTACGTCGACGCCTACGACGCGGCGCTCCACGAGGCCGACGCGCGCGTGGGCGAGCTGCTGGCGACGCTGCGCGAGACCGGACTCGAGGAACGGACGATCGTGATCGTCACGTCGGACCACGGCGAGGAGTTCCTCGACCACGGGGGCGTCAACCACGGCCGCACGCTCCACGAGGAGATGGTGCGCGTGCCCTTGATGATCCGCGTGCCGGGCATGGCGGCGCGCGAGATCGCGGCGCCGGTGTCGCTGGTCGACGTCGTGCCGACGCTCTTCGAGCTGCTGTCGCTCCCGGCGCGCCACGAGCAGGACGGCCGCTCGCTGCTGCCGCTGATGCGCGGCGAGGCGCTGCCCGACGCGGCGATCGAGGCGGAGCTCGACCTCGACCGGGCGAACCGCTGGCTGATGCGGCGCGAGGGCGGCGCGAAGGCGCTCGAGGTGCGCGACGAGCGGGGCGCGGCGCGGATCGAGCGGGAGCAGCGGCCGCGCGCGGCGACGCGGCGGATGGGCTTCGCGGCGGGCGTCGATCCGCGCGAGACGCGCGACCTCGCGAGCGGCACGCCCGAGGAGGAGGCAGCGGCGGCGGAGCTCTTCGACGCGCTCGAGCGGCAGCTCGACGCGGCGCGCGCGCGTCGCGAGGCGGCGCGGACGGGCGCGGCCGAGCCGGCGAGCGGCGCCGACGCGCTCGACCTCGTGATCGGCGGCTACGTGCAGGCCGCGGACGACGAGGACGACGAGTAGCGCCGGCGCGCGCCGCTCAGCGCGGCGTCGCGCTCAGTCGTCGCACCAATCGCTCCAGCCGAACCAGCCGGGGCTGGTGAGGAGCGCGACGCCGGCGCCGATGGCCGCGCCGGCGCCCTGGTCGTCGAACTGGTGGCCGATGATCGCGCCGAGACCGGTGTAGACCGCGACGCGGCCGAGCGAGCAGCCGGGGCCGCACGACGACGAGTGGACGTGCTCGGTCGTGACGTAGCGCTCCTCGCCGCGCTCGACGTAGCGGACCGGCACCTCCTGCGGCGGCGGCGTGAAGTACTGCGGCGCGCCGACGAGCTCGCGGAACGCCTCGGCGCGCTCCGCCTCGCTCATCGGCTGCATCGGGAGCTGCTCGGGCACGGCGTGGGCGGAGGGCGGCGCCACCATCACCTGCGGCGCGGGCTCGGGATAGGGCCGCGGCTTCGGCGCCGCGACGGGCAGCGACGGCGGCGCTTCGCCGTCCGTCGGGACGCGCTCCATCGGCGTCTCGCACGCGGCGAGCGCGACCGACGCGACGAGCGCGGACGCGCTGCGGAAGAGCTTCGGGGAGCATTCCATGGTCAGTCCTCCGCCGACTTCGCGGTCTTCACCTGGACGTGGAACTTCGTCGCCATCACCGACAGCGACTCCTTGCCGATGTCGCGCGTCTGGCCGCCGGCCATCAACACGTGCTCGAAGGGCGTTTCGGCCTCGACCGAGAAGTTGCTGTCGTCCTTGAAGGTCCACGCGAGCTGCAGGTGGAGCTCGTCGGGCGTCTTGTTGCGGAAGCGCAGTTGCACGCGCAGGCGGCCGTCGGCCAGCTTCTCGGCGCGATGCTGGATCAGCTCGACCCCCCACTTCGCCTCGTCGTCCATCACGACCATCGTCGACTCGTCGACCGCCGCGAGGTCGTCGGGATCCTTCTCGTCGGCGGCCGTCGGCGGGCCGCCGCACGCGGCGAGGAGGCAGAGGGCGAAGGGCATCAGCTTCTTCATCGGAAGGACCTCATCGAAGGACGCGCTGGTAGACCAGCACGTCGCCTTGCGGCGGGACGGTGATCTGCTGGATCGCGGGGCCGGCGACCCGCCATCCCGCGGGCGGTCGGACCTCGATCTGGTGCACACCGGGAGGCAGCGTGGCGCGGAAGAGTTGGACCTTGTCGGGCAGCGTCGTCCAGTGGCGCGTGTCGGCCTCCGCGCGCGTGAGGAAGGAGGCGAGCAGCAGCGCGGCTCCCGCGAGCGCGACGGCCCCCTGGCGCGACTCCTTCGCCTCGTCGGCGAGGAGGAGCGCGGTCGTGCCCGCGACGGCGGTGCCGGTCTTGATGGCCGATTTCGTCTCGAGGATCGCGTCGAAGGCCCGGCCACCGCGCGTCGTCGCCTGGAACCAGACGTCGCCGGCGACCTTGCTGCGTCCGAGCAGGGCGCCGTCGGCGACGACGTCGAGCTCCGGCGCCTGGTCGGGGTCGGCGATGAAGCGGATCTGCTCGCCGTGCTGGCCGGCGTTCACCTTCACCGGACCGTGGCCGGTCTCGACGACGACGACGACGTTGCCGGCGTTCTCCTCGCGCAACGCGTCGCACTCGGGCGCGAGCGCGCGCGCCGCGGCGAAGCTGTGCGACGCCATCTCGCCCTCGCCGAGCTGCCGGTAGGCGAGCCCTTCGAGGAAGAGCGCGGGCGCGAAGTCGCAGTCGTAGGCGTCGTCGCCGCGGCTCGAGTCGACGAAGATCGCGTTCTTGAAGCCGGCGAGCGCGTTGTCGTGGACGCCCAAGAGGTAGTTCACGATCCCGAGGTACCACGAGTTCATGGCGCGCTCGTAGGGATCGCCGCGCCACGACTTCGACGCCTCGGAGCCGACGACCGCGCCCGTCGCGTCGAGCCCGCTCGTCGTGAGCGACTCCATCAGGTTCCACGCCTGGAGGAAGCGCTGCTGCGCCGTCGGGAGGTCGCGCGCTTCGAGGTCGAGGACGCCGAGCTCGTTCAGGAAGAGGGCGCGGTCGTCGGGATCGTCGACGAGCTGCTGGTCGAGGAGCTGGCGCGCGCGCGCCGGGTCGCCGGCGTACCACGCGCGGCCCGCCGCGTCCGATCCCGGGGAGGAACAGGCGGCGGCAGCGAGCAGCGCCGGAAGGAGCGCGATGGCCACGGCTCTCCTCGCGATCAACGCCCTCCCTCCCGTGCGTGCGGCCGGCTCAACGGTAGAGCACGTCCTTGCCGCCGACCTTCTTCCACTGGTGGTCGTCCTGCCAGAGGATCGCGCTGGTCTCCGCGTCGGTGATGCGGAAGGTGGCGACGATGTAGTCGGAGCTGAGTTCGCCATTGTCCTTGCTGAGCGACTTGAGCGTGCTCGTCAGGAAGAAGTCGGTGCCGAGCGGCGCCGCCTGGAGGTTCGGCTGGCCGCCGCCGTCGGTCGGGACGCTCACCGCGCCCGAGCGCTTGAGCTGCCGCTCCTTCTGGACCATCTCCCAGTTCTCGCGGTCGATGAACTGGACGCGGCCGGCCGCGTTCTGGATCAGGCGGGTCATCACGTCGTCGGCGATCATCGACGCGTTGATCGGGAAGCGGGTCTGGTTGACCGGCGCCTGCACGACCACGTAGGGCGTCCCCTTCGCGAAGAGGCGCTCCATCCCGAGGATCGAGCGCGCGATCTTGTCGGCCGTCGTCCGGATGTCGGCCGAATCGACGCCGGTGCCGCCGACCTCGTCGTCCTGGTCGATATCGACCCGCTTGGTCGGCGTGTCGCAACCCATCGCGGAAAGCCCGATCAACGCCGCCAACCACCATGCCTTGCTCATCGAATCGTCTCCTCGGCTACGCACCCGCACGGTGCTCAGCGCTGCTCATCGGTCGTCACGACCGCGGACGCGAACCACGCGACGCACGATCGTGCATGCGAGCGGGGTCCATCGCAACAGCCTTGCCGCCGCGCCCCGCAGGAGGGAACGACCCGCCCGGCAGGGAGCAGCGGCAGGGCCCAGACGCCACGCAAGCGCGGAGCGTTGGAAACGCCCAGGGAGCGAGGGGCGCGCGGGGGCGGCGCGCAGGGCCGGCCGCACCCGCCGAAAGGCCGACGAGCCTCCGCGCCGCGTCGATCGGACGGTCGCGCCACGCGGCGTCCGTTCGAGCGAGTCAGTTCCAGTCGATCTTCATCATCCAGTTCACCGCCGTGAACTGGACCGGCGAGGTCGAGTAGCCGTTGGACGTGAAGTAGGAAGTGGTGCTCGGGATGACGGAGCAGGAGTCGCGCAAGCTGCCGATGTCGTCGGTGCCGTCGGTGTCCGAGGCCATCCAGATGCAGGTGTCGCCGTTGGGCCAGCGCGCGGCTGCGTGAATCGTGGTCGCGCCGGCGAGCGCCGATGAGGTCGACGCGTAGAGGTCGGGGAAGTCGTAAGTCGTCGCGGGGTAGCCGAAGTCGGCGGCGTTGACCGGCATGGAGAGCGTCGTCGCCGCCACGAGGAGCGTGCCCGGCGTGCCGACCGTGCTGTTGTCGTAGAGGCCGACCGAGGCCCAGGAAGGACCGGTCGTGCTGCCGGTGCCGCAGAAGTCCCAGGACGCCATCTGGATCGACGTCACGGAGCTCGTGACGCACGAGGCGCCGGCCGAGTCGACCGCGTCGAAGGAGACGTTGAAGTAGTCCAGCGATCCGGCCGGGTTGTTGACCTTCCAGATCGTCGTGTCCAGTGCGCCATCGTCCAGCTGCCCGAAGCAGATGCACGGGTTGCAGGCACTGACGGCCCCTGGCACGACGGTGACCGTGACCTGGTTGGTGATCTTGAGCTTCGGCTTGCCGTTCTTCTTCAGGTCGCAGTGGTCGAGATAGAAGCCGAAGACGGCGAACTGGACTCCGACCGGCACGCACGGGCCGGTGGACGGGTCGGAGAGGTAGTCACCGACCGAGCCCTGCTTGCTGTCCGCGATGGGCGAGCCGTTCTCGTAGCCCGTGGCCAGGATGACCGGCGGGACCTGGAGGAACGGGTAGCTCGGGAGCTGGACGCCCTGGATGTAGAGCGTCGGCTGGATCGCGCAGGCCGACCAGAGGGTCGCCTCGAGGAAGGCGGTCTGATCGACGTCGATCGCGCCCGTCGCGTTGTTGACGGTGAGGTAGGCCGACGCGCCCGAGCCCGGCGTCAGCGACACCTGGCCGATCACGCGGACCATGAGGTCGTGATTGCCGAGGAACGTCGCGACGCTCGAGTAGTTGTTCGCGGTGAAGTACGAGCGACGGTCCGGCGCCGACGAATCAGAGCAGAGCCACGTGCCCGAGTCGCCCGTCAGGCAGGTCGTCACGGCGTGGTAGCCACCGGTGCCGAGAGTGAGGTCGGGCAGGTCGTAGCCGACGAAGCCGGGACAGAAGCCCGCGGCGACGCTCGGGTTGCCGGTGATCGTCACGGTGCCGCTCAGCGAGCCGAGCAGCGACACCGCGGCGTTGAGGTCGGGAGTATGGCCGAGCGGGTCGAGCAGGTTGTCGGGGCAGATCGCGACGTACTTGATGCCGATCGGGCCGGTCGAGGTGGTCTGCCAGGTGTTCAGGGCGACACCGGTGACGGTCATGCCGCTCGCCATCTCATCGATGTCGACGCTGAAGGCATCGCCCGGACCCGTGGGATAGAAGACCTTCCACGAGGTCGAGGCGCTGCCGTCGTCGAAGAGGATCGACTGCGACTGGCTGAGGCCACCCACCGGCGGGACGGGGATCGTCTGCGCGGCCGCAACGGCCGGAAGCGCGATGCATCCCATGAGCACGAATCGCGTGAACATCGTCACTCTCCTGGCAAGGGAGACGCACGGGCCCGTCATCGCGAGCCTCGCACGATCGGTGCTGAACAGACGGGCGGAGTCACGCAGAGGGATCGAACGAAATCGCGAGTGCTCCGCACCGCGCTCGGCCGCGATTCGCGACGAACTGCGGGCGCCAACGAACGGGAGGAAATGAAACAGGGGGCGATGCCGAAGCACCGCCCCCTGCCGACTTGCGTTTTCACCCTCTTGCGAGGGATCAAACTGAAGATCGTTCAACCAATCAGTTGAAGTCGATCTTCATCAGCCAGTTCGTGGCCGTGAACTGGATGCCGTTCGTCGAGTAGCCGTTCGCCGTGAAGTACGAGTTCGTGCTCGGGATGGCCGAGCAAGTACCCTGCGGCGTGGCGTCGTCGTCGGCGCCGTCCGTGTCCGAACCCATCCAGATGCACGTGTCGCCGGTCGGCCACTTCGCCGCGACGTGGCCGTTGGCCATGTTCGCGAGAGCAGACGACGTCGACACGAAGACGTCCGGGAAGTCGTACGTGGTGGCCGGGTAGCCGAACTGCGCCGCGTTGACCGGGAAGGACAGCGTCGTGCAAGACGCGATCACCGCCGACAGGTCAGGCGTGCCGGCCGGATCGACCGTGCTGCCCTCGTACAGACCGATGGACGCCCACGACGGGCCGGTCGTGGTGCCGGTGCCGCAGAAGTCCCACGACGCGATCTGGATCGACGTCACCGAATTCGCGATGCAGGAGTTGCCCGTGTTGGGATCCTGACCACCGAAGTTCGTGTTGAAGTAATCCTTCGACTGGGCCGGGTTCTGCACCTTCCAGATCGTGCCGTCCTGAACGCCATCGTCCTCCTGCCCGAAGCAGAAGCACGGGTTGCAGTCCCCGAGGTTCGGGACGATGTTGACGGTGACCTGGTTGGTCATCTTGAGCTTCGGCTTGCCGTTCTTCTTCAGGTCGCAGTTGTCGAGATAGAAGCCGAAGACGGCGAACTGGATGCCGGACGGAACGCACGGGCCGGTGGACGGGTCGGAGAGGTAGTCACCGACCGTGCCCTGCTTGCTGTCCGCGATCGGCGAGCCGTTCTCGTAGCCCGTGGCCAGGATGACCGGCGGGACCTGGAGGAACGGGTAGCTCGGGATCTGGACGCCCTGGATGTAGAGCGTCGGCTGGATCGCGCAGGCCGACCACAGCGTCGCGCTGAGGAAGCCCGTCTGATCGACGTCGACCGTGCCCGTCGCGTTGTTGACGGTCATGTAGGCCGACGGACCCGCACCCGGCGTCAGGTTGATCTGGCCGATCACGCGGACCATGAGGTCATGGCCGGTGAGCGCCGTCGCCACGCTCGAGTAGTTGTTCGCGCTGAAATACGAACGGTTGTCCGGCGCCGACGAGTCCGAGCACAGCCACGTGCCCGAGTCACCCGTCAGGCAGGTCGTGACGGCATGGAAGCCGCCCGTGCCCAGCGTGACGTTCGGCAGGTCATAGCCGACGAAACCGGGGCAGAAGCCCGCGGAGACGTTCGGGTTGCCGGTGATCGTCACGGTGCCGCTCAGCGACCCGAGCATCGACACCGCGGCGTTGAGGTCCGGGGTGTGTCCGAGCGAGTCGATGATGTTGTCCGGCGCCATCGCCACGTACTTGATACCGATCGGACCCGTCGACGTGGTCTGCCACGTGTTCAGGGCCACACCGGTGACATCCATGCCGGTCGCCATCTGATCGATGTCGACGCTGAAGGCATCGCCCGCACCCGTGGGATAGAAAACCTTCCACGAGGTCGAGGCGCTGCCGTCGTCGAACAGGATCGACTGGGACTGGCCGAGGCCACCCACCGGCGGAACCGGGATCGTCTGGGCGGTCGCGACCGCCGAGAGACCCAGGACCGCGAGGGAAGCGAACCACTTCCGCATGCGAAAACCCTCCTGAGAAGAACAGAACCTTGACTTGGGCACCGGCTGATTCGTTTTCAGCTTGAAGGATGAACTCGCGATCCAGGCTCGGAACTCAGAGCACCAGGGCACTCGCCATCCTCGGTTGTTGTTCACGTTGTCGTGCGTCGCCGGCAGCTCTCGGCCCCTCGCCGATCGCCGGCTGCTTCGAGCGACTCGTCGGACCGAGTCGATCTCCGCAGCCTCCTACCTACATCCCTCTTCCACTCGCGCCATAAGGCGCGGTCAGCGCCGTATGCGGGATTCCCCCCGAAGGGGTCTTCCACCTGGGACTAAAAAACCCAAGTCGCGGAAATGTAGCTCGCCTCATCGACTCGTCAACCCGTTCCAGAAAGTTCTTTTTTCGCAACTTCCCGGGGAGAGGCGCCCCGGTTTGGTCGATCAGTTCGGAATCGACGCTGTGACGCTTTTTGTCCCAGCTGAAGTTCCAGCCTCCAACCGAGCGCTGAAAAAATCGCGTAGGAGCTGAAAGCGATCCACTGATGACAGCTTCACCCGCCATTGACGAGGAGCGTCAGCCGCGTCGAGTTCCTTGCCGGCCCTCGAACCAGTGATATAGAAACCTGGAACCTCCCCAGAGGATGCCGCCTCTAAGGAGGGCCTGCTCGCTCGCAGGCTTGCCGGTACCCCGAACCTCATCCCCCCTTGCCAGCGCTCTGAATTCGCACCTTGCCTTGCGAGTTCAGGTCGGCCGATCTTGCGTCCGTGCTTGCCACGGGCGCCGGCGGCCAAGGTCGGGAGACTGCGTTCTCCCTGCGATCGTCGGATGTGCGCGCCCTCCCTTCCGCCCAGCGCGGAAGACCTCGATCTCGTGAGGGCCGCTCGATGACTTCGTCCTGCCGTGTTCGCAGCCCGCGTTCGGGCAACTCCTCTCGTGGCAACGCCCTCGTCATGGCGTTGGTCCTGATCCTGCTCGCCGTCGGAGCAGTGGTCGCGTACGTCATGACCCGCGAGCCGGCCCCGACCGTCACCAAGCCGTCCGCCGCGAAGCCCGCGGCCGCCGCGCCCGCCGCGACCTCCGACAAGGAGAAGGTCGAGAGCTCGGCGCAGGTGCAGGAGACGAAGGGTCCTGGGCGCAAGGCCGACAAGCCGATCCGCTTCTCGGTCGTCTGCCTCGGCCCTGGCGGCGCCAACGAACCGCTCGCCAATGTCCCGGTCAGCGCCGCGCCGGCGATCACGACCGGCCTCGACCTCGAGAACAAGGTCAGCGCGACGACCAACGCCCAGGGCGTCGCCGAGTTCCGCGACCTCCCCTACATGATCTACGAGGTCGCTGCCGAGCCCGCCGGCTTCGTGCCGCTCCGCCTGCGCGGCGGCAAGGACGGCAACCGCCTCGAGCTCCTCTTCCAGAAGGGCACCACCTGCAGCGGCACGGTCGTCAACGGCGAGACCGGCGCGCCGATCGCCGACGCCTACATCCAGCTCCGCAGCGACTTCGGCATGGCCGCGGTGACCAAGCGGATCCAGATGGCGATCCAGCAGGGCGTCGACCCGCGCGACATCCAGGGCTACGAGCTGCTCGACCAGGCGCACCCCTACTTCCGCGCCGAAGCGACCAGCGACGCCTCGGGCAAGTTCACCTTCCCGACCGTCCCCTTCAACACCGACCTCGCCCTCTCGATCGAGCACGACAGCTACGACTCGTTCGACGAGCACTTCAAGCCGACGACCGCCGATCCGATCCAGCGCGAGCTGCGCCTCCTTCCGCGCGTCGACATCTTCGGCAAGGTCCTCGCGGACGACACCGGCGAGCCGATCCCCGGCGTCAAGGTCGAGGCCGCCGAAGGCGGCATCCCGGTCAGCGTCGTCGCGATGCTCGGCCGCGGCAGCGGCGTGATCGTCGACTCGGTCACCGATGCCAACGGCGCCTATCGCCTGAAGAAGCTGCCGCGCGGCCGGCAGTACGTCTCGGTGAGCTTCCCCGGCTACGAGGAGTACACCGGCACCTTCGAGATCAAGTCGACCGAGCCCGAGTACGCGCACGAGATCCGGCTGAAGCGCGCCTCCACGCTGTCGGGTGTCGTCGTCGACAGCGCCGACCAGCCGATCGAGGGCGTCGCCGTCTACTACGTGACGGCCGAGACGCAGATCATGGGCAACAAGGGGCTGCCCGCCGAGCCGCACGCGCGCACCGGCGCCGACGGCACCTTCCACCTGCGCGGCGTGCCGGTGAACCGCAGCTTCAACGTCATCGCGCGCCACCCCGACTACCTCAACGCGCAGAACGATCGCCTCAACGCGAAGGCGGGCGAGGAGCTCGTCGGCGTCAAGATCGTCATGAGCCACGGCGGCAACATCACCGGCGCCGTCGTCGACGCGCTGCGCCAGCCGATCGCGGGCGCCTCGATCATCGCGACGCCGATCAAGCCGCCGGGCAGCCCGCTGCGCGCGGTCCCGAGCGGCGCCGACGGCTCCTTCGTCATCAGCAACACGCAGCCGGCGACCTTCGAGATCACCTGCGACGCGCCCGGCTACTGCCAGGGCAAGATCGGCAACGTCGGCGACGTCTCGACCGGCGTCCAGTTCGTCCTCGTCCGCGAGGCGGTCTACGCCGGCCGCCTCCTCACCGGCGACGGCGCTCCGGTCACGCGCTTCAAGCTGCGCTGCAAGATGTCGAACGCGTCGGCCGACGCGCCCATCCGCTCCGAGCAGTTCCGCGACAAGGAGGGCCGCTTCGAGGTGAAGGGGCTCTCCCCGGGCCTCTGGGACTTCGAGCTCACCGGCGAGGGCCAGACCCCGCTGCTCGTCCAACGCGTCGCGCTGCGCGAAGCGGAGCGCATCGAGAACCAGGAGCTCCGCTTCCAGGAGGGCGCGAAGGTCGGCGGCACGGTCCAGTCGCTGTCGGGCAAGCCGGTCCAGTCGGCGCTCGTCCGCCTCGACTTCCTCGAGTCGTTCTCCGCGGCCGACAAGACCTTCACGTCGCTGCAGGGCTCGACCAACTCGAACGGCGAGTTCGAGATCAAGAACCTGCTGCCGGGCCGCTACCTCATCTGGGCCTCTCACCCGTCGTTCGCGCCCGTCGCGGAGCGCGAGATCGTGATCGAGCCGGGCCCGCGCCAGGAGGTCGACTTCTCGCTCTCCAAGCCGGCGTCGCTGCGCGTCGTCGTGCGTGACCACGAGGGCAACACCGTCCCGCAGGCGAGCGTCTCGCTCTTCAAGGGCGACTCGCCGCTCGACACCGCGAAGAAGATCGTCAAGAACGGCATGGTCGGCCTCGAGCTGCCGCAGAGCCACGGCGACCGCAACGGCATCACGACCGTGCAGGACCAGCAGCAGGGCGGCGGCATGAAGGTCGCGGTCGGCGAGACCGGCGAAGTGACTTTCTCGCGCCGCGAGCCGGGCGACTGGACCCTCTGGGTGCAGTGCCAGGGCTACTACAAGTACACCGCGAAGCTCTCGCTCGAGGCGGGCAAGGAGTCGGTCCACGAGGCCGAGCTCGTCACGCTCCAGTCGGGCCTGCCGCAGGGCGAGGCCTCGGGCGTCGATCCGAAGGAGCTCGCCCGCCGCCGCAACGAGCGCAAGAACCCGTCGCACGACCCCGACCACGAGCGCGGCAAGCTCACCGAGCTGACCGTCGAGGAGCGCGAGGTCCTCGCCAAGCAGAAGGACGGCGAGGAGCTCACCGCCGACGAGATGGAGGTCCTGAAGAAGGCGCGCCGCAAGGTTCGCGACGACGGCAGCGGCGGCGGCGAAGGGTCGAAGGAGGCCAACGCCGAGAAGCGCCGCCAGCAGGCCGACACGGACGGCGACGGCAAGGTCTCGCCGGAAGAGCGCGAGGCGTTGAAGAAGCGCCAGGAGAAGCGCAAGCAGAAGCAGGGCGAGGGCGGCGGCGAGGGCGGCACGAAGCCGGGCGGCGACGCGAACAAGGACGGCGGCGGCCGTTGACCGCTGCGCCCCTGACGACGAGGCACGCATGAGACGCTCGGTTCGATGGGCGCGCCGCGGCGCGCTGGCGGCGGCGTTGGCCGTCGCTGGCCGGCCGCTCGTCGCGCAGGCGGGCGGCGGCGCGCCGCATGTCCCGCCGCGCCCGGCGCAGGGCGAGGCGAAGGGCGACGGCGACAAGGCGAAGACGGCGGTCGCTCCGCCGTTCGCGCCCAAGGAGTCGACCTGGGCGCGCTTCTCGGAGCAGGCGCTCCCGAAGGACGCGCGCGTCGAGCCGACCGCCGAGGAGCTCGCCAAGCGCTTCGGTCTCGAGCCGCTCGCGCCGCGGCCCGACGGCGTCGTCGAGTGGCGCGAGCCTAAGCTCGGCATGCGCTTCGTCTTCGTGCCCGGCGGCACCTTCCGCATGGGCTCGAACCACGGCGACATCTTCTCGAACGCGATGGTCATCGACGCCGCGATGCGCGCGAAGGTCGACGAGGAGTACTTCGCCAGCGAGCAGCCGCAGATCGAGGTCTACCTCTCGCCCTTCTTCATCGGCGTCCACGAGGTGACCAACCGCGAGTACCGCGCTTTCCTCGCCGAGTGGCGCGCGGGCAAGGTCCCCGCCAGCTGCGAGTGGCCGCTCCTCCTCGCGCAGCCCGACCACTCGCCCTACCTCGAGGGGCGCCCGCAACGCAAGGCGTTCGACGCCGACCAGCAGCCGGCGTGCGGCGTCACGTGGCTCGATTCCTTCGCCTTCTGCCGCTGGCTCGGCGGCCGCATGCCGAGCGAGGCGGAGTGGGAGAAGGCGGCGCGCGGCACCGACGGCCGCATCTTCCCGTGGGGCAACTCGTTCGACCCGATGCGCCTCGATTGCGCCGAGAGCCAGAACAAGCGCACGGTCGCAGTCGGGACCTACCCCGGCGGCCGCAGCCCCTACGGCTGCTACGACATGGCCGGCAACGTGGCGGAGTACTGCCTCGACGCCTTCGAGGAGAGCGCGCTGCGCATCATGCCGCGCACGAACCCCTGCCTGCTCGAGCGCCATCCGGCGCGCGACAAGCGGGTGCAGCGCGGCGGCTCGTGGAACCGCTTCGGCCTCCTCTTCAAGGCGCGCACGTCGGCCCGCGGCTTCGGCAAGATCGTCGCGCACAACCCTGACCCGTCGCGCGAGTCGCTCGACTCGTTCCCGGTCCAGGAGTACCTCTTCAGCGGCTTCCGCGTCGTGCTCTCGCCGCTGCAGGAGCTCTTCCCCGACGGCGAGGTCGAGCGGCTGCTCGCGCAGGCGACGGCGATCCGCGACCAGCGCCTGCAGGCGATCAACAAGAAGCGCGCTCAATCGGGCAAGCCGCTCCTCCCGTCGCTGCCGGCGCTGCCCGGCACCGCGCCGGAAGAGGAGGACGAGGAGCCCGGCGAGCTCGACCACGAAGGCGGCGGCGCGCCGCCGGCCGGCGGTGGCGGTGCCGGCGGCGGTAGCGACGGCAGCAGCGGAGGCGGCGGCGGCTGACCCGCCCGGCTCAGCCCGGCAGGTTGCGCAGGTCGTGGCCGAGCTTGTCGCGCTTGGTCCGCAGGTAGTCGCGGTTCTGCTCGTGCGCCGGCGTCTCGAGCGCCACGCGCTCGACGATCTCGAGCTGGTAGCCCTTGATCGCGTGGTACTTGCGCGGGTTGTTCGTGAGCAGCCGGATCCGCTGGATCCCGAGGTCGCGCAGGATCTGCGCCCCGATCCCGTAGTGGCGCACGTCGTCGGGCAGCCCGAGCGCGCGGTTCGCCTCTACCGTGTCGAGCCCGCGGCTCATCTGCAGCTGGTAGGCGCGCAGCTTGTTCTCGAGCCCGATGCCGCGCCCCTCCTGCTGCATGTAGAGGAGCGCCCCCTTCCCCTCGCGCGCGATCTGGCCGAGCGCCGCGTGGAGCTGGTCGCCGCAGTCGCAGCGCAGCGACTCGAGCAGGTCGCCCGTGAAGCACGACGAGTGGACGCGCACCAGCAACGGCTCCTCGATCGGCGCCGTCCGCTTCGCCGGGTCGGGGATCCCCATCGTGATCGCCACGTGCGGGTCGCGGTCGACCAGCGAGCGGTAGAGATGGACGTCGAACTCGCCGTAGCGCGTCGGCAGCTTGATCGAGACCGTCCGGTCGATCAGCTTCTCGTGCGCGCGGCGCCACTCGATGATCTCGGCGATCGAGGTCATCTTGAGGCCGTGCTTCGCGCAGAAGCCCTCGAGGTCGGGCAGCCGCGCCATCGTCCCGTCGCGGTTGGTGATCTCGCAGACGACGCCGGCCGCCTGCAGACCCGCGATCCGGCAGAGGTCGACGATCCCCTCCGTGTGGCCGGTGCGGACCAGCACGCCGCCCGGCTCCGCGCGCAGCCCCGGCATGTGGCCCGGGCGCACCAGCTCGTCGGGGCGGCACTCGGGGCGCGCGGCGAGGCGGATCGTCGCGGCGCGGTCGGCCGCGGAGATGCCGGTGGTCACGCCGACGCGCGCGTCGAACATCACGGTGAACGCGGTTCCATGGCGCGAGGTGTTGGCGCGCGCCTGCGGCTCGAGCCCGAGGCGGTCGACCCGCTCCGCCTCCATCGGCATGCAGATCAGCCCGCACGCCTCGCGCGCCATGAAGTTGATCGCCTCGGGCGTCACGAGCTCGGCGGCCATGCAGAGGTCGCCCTCGTTCTCGCGGTCCTCGTCGTCGACCAGCACGACCATGCGGCCGGCGCGCAGCTCTTCGAGGATCTCGTGGATCGGGGAGAGGGGCATCGCGGACTCCGCGGACGGAAGCGCCGTCCGAACCGTTGCTAGCCGATCCGCCGCACGCTGCCGTCGGCGCGCGACCCGACCAGCGCCTCGTCGGCGAGGTCGACGAAGAGACCGTGCTCGACCAGCCCGGGGATCGCGTCGAGCGCGCGCGCGAGCGCGGCGGGATCGGGGATCGACGGCCACTTCGCGTCGACGACGAGGTTGCCATGGTCGGTCACGACCGGCCCGTCCTTGCCGCCGCCCTTGCGCAGCGCCGGCTCGGCGCCCAGCGCTCGCACCGCCCGCTCGACCGCGCGCAGCGCGACCGGCAGCACCTCGAGCGGCACCGCCCACTTCGCGCCCAGCACGTCGACCAGCTTTCCGTCGTCGCCCAGCACGACGAAGCGCGCCGCCGCCGTCGCGACGACCTTCTCCTGCGTGTGGGCCGCGCCGCCGCCCTTGATCAGCGCGAGGCCCGGCCCGATCTCGTCGGCGCCGTCGAGCGCGAGGTCGACGCGGTCGACGTCGTTCAGCGTCCGCACGTCGATGCCCGCCGCGCGCGCCAACTCCGCGGCCGACCACGACGTCGGCACGCCGACGATGCGCAGCCCCTCCTCGCGCACGCGCCGCCCGATCTCCGCGATCGCGAACGCCGCCGTCGAGCCCGTGCCGAGCCCGACCACCATCCCCTGCTGCACCAGCGCGGCGGCGGCCGCTCCGACCTGCCGCCGCGCCTCGAGTTCGGTCGGGCTCGCGCTCTTCTGCACGCTCACGGATAGGTGACGTCGAGCCGGAAGAGATCGACCAGCAGCGTCAGCTTGCGCGGGATCGGCTTCACCATCGGCGGCTTCGCGATGAGGCGGAGCTCCACCTTCAGCGTCGTCGGATCGATGTAGTCGGCCGGCGTCGCCAGCGGCAGCGAGAGCGCGACGTCCGTCTTGCCGACGGTGGTCGCGTCGAGCAGGTCCCACTTGCCGGTGTTGCGGTTGAGCGCGTGGATCGCCTGCGGGACCGCCATGCGGCCGTAGCGCGTCTCCACCTGCACCACGATCGACGTCGGCGCCGCGCTGTTGAGCTTGAAGGTCGCGCCGATGACGAAGGGGCGCGGCGGCAGCGAGAACGTCGCCTCCGTCACGTTCCACGTCTTGTCGTCGCTCTCCTCGGCGTTGTCCTGCGTGCCGGCCTGCTGCATGCCGGGATCGACGCGCCACTCGGGATCGACGCCGTCGGTGACCGGCCGCACCTTGTAGATGCGGTTGCTGGTGTGGTTGACGACGTAGAGGTAGCCGTCATGGCCGATCTGCGCGTCGGTCACGACGCCCCAGCCGGTGCCCCAGACGATCTTGCTGCGCTCGGCCGTCGTGTCGGCGACCTTGTCGGTGAGGCCGGTCGGCAGCTTGAACGACGTCCGCCCCGACTGCAGCTCGCAGAAGTAGAGGTTGCCGTTGTTGTTGTCGCCGAAGACGCAGTCGTCGACCATGTCGGTCGGGAAGAGCTTCGAGGCGAGGAACTCGATCGCCGTGATGCCGACGGGCGTCTTGAACGAGAAGACGGGGTCGAGGTAGGCGGAGTTCTGCAGGAAGACCAGGTCCGACTCGTCGAACGCCTGGTTGCCGTTCTCGGAGTACTTCGCGTCGCGCGAGTCGGGGCCCATGAGCTTGAGCCAGCCGCTGTTCATCCCCTTCGGGACGCGGTCGACCTCGTCGTAGAGGTTGGGGCCGTTCTCGGTGTTCCAGAGCTCGCCGTTCACGCGGTCCCACGTCATGCCGTAGCCGTTGCGCAGCCCGTAGCTCCACCACAGGTGGAGCGAGCTGTCGGCCTCGCCGGTGAACGGGTTGTCGGACGGGATCGTGCCGTCCGTGTTGATGCGGAAGATGCCGCCGACGTCGGCGCTGCCCGTCGTCGCCGTGTTCTGCTCGACGCGCTCCATGCCGCCGCCGAAGCGGCCGCGGTTCAGGTCGCCGGTCTGGCCGTAGAGCTTCCCGTCGGGTCCGATGCGGAGGATGCCGCCGTCGTGGTTCGGGCCGTTGCTCTGCTGCGCGTCCATCGGGAACGCGATCAGCGGCCCGAAGACGTTGCCGAGCGTCGCGCCGTTCCACGTGTAGCGCTCGACGCGGTTCTCGAGCCAGCCGCCGTTGTCCGACGACGTCATGCTCCGCGAGTAGTAGAGGTAGACGTAGCCGTTGTTGGCGAAGTCGGGGTCGGCCGCGATGCCGAGCCCGCCGCGCTCGCTCGACGTGTCGACGGGGAGGTCGAGCGCGTCGCCGAGGATGACGCCGTCCTTGACCCAGCGCACCTTGCCGTTGTTCTTCTGGATCACCAGCATCTCGCCCGGCCCGATCCAGGTGAACGAGGTCGGCGCCGAGAGGCCGCTGACCCAGGTCGTGTAGCGCAGGCGCGTGTCGTTCAGCGTCTGCCCGGCGGCGGTCGCCGACAGCAGCGCGAGGACCACGGCCGCTCGTCCGAGATGACGCATGGGGTGCTCCTTCTTCCGGTTCTTCGGGAAGCGCCAGCCCGGCAGCGCCCGAGAAGTCGCTCTTCCTACCGACCCTCATGCTCTTTGGGAAGCGGGGCGCGCGCCGCTCCGCGCCGGCTCAGGCGGGTGAGGCCGGAGGCGGCTCGGGCGACGCAGGCGGCGTCCCTTCGGGCGCGTCGGATGCGGAAGCCTCTTCGCTGTCGTCATGCACCATGCGCCCGACCGACGCGACCTGGTCGCCGTCGACCTTGAAGCGCACGAGGCAGACGCCCTGCGTGTTGCGGCCGATGCTCGAGACGTCCTTCACCGGCGTGCGCACGACCTGCCCCTGTTGCGTCGCGATCAGCAGGTCGTCGTCGTCGGTCACCTCGAGCACGCCGACGACGTCGCCGTTCCGCTCGGTCGTCTTGATGTTGATGATCCCGAAGCCGCCGCGCCCCTGGACGCGATACTCCTCGAGCGGCGTGCGCTTGCCGAAGCCGTTGGCGCAGACGGTCAGCACCGTCGCGTTCGGCTGCGCCAGGATCAGGCTCACGACGAGATCGTCCTCGCGCAGGTTCATGCCGCGCACGCCGGTGGCCGGCCGCCCCATCGGGCGCACGTCCTCGAGCTCGAAGCAGATCGCCTGCCCGTCCTTCGACGCCAGCAGCACGCGGTCGCCCTGGCGCGCGATGCGGACGCCGACGAGCGCGTCGCCCTCGTTCAGCCCCATCGCGATGATCCCGCCGCGCATCGGGCGGGAGAACGCCGAGAGCTCGGTGCGCTTGATGACGCCGCGCCGCGTGGCGAGCACGAGGAAGCCGCTGGCGAAGTCGCGCACCGGGATGACGCGCGTCACCTTCTCCTCGCCCTGGAGCTGGAGCAGGTTGGCGATGGCGCGGCCGCGCGAATAGCGCGACAGGAGCGGCAGCTGGTACACCTTCAGCCAGTGCACGCGCCCGCTGTCGGTGAAGAGCAGCAGGTAGTCGTGGTTGTTCGCGATGAAGACCTGCTCGACGAAGTCGTCGTCCTGCGCGTCGGTCCCGATGATCCCCTTGCCGCCGCGCCGCTGCGCGCGGTACTCGCCGGAGGAGAGGCGCTTCACGTAGCCCTTGCGGCTGATCGTGACCGTCATCTCCTCGTCGGGGATCAGGTCCTCCGGCACGGTGTCGTCGAGCGGCTCGCCGATCTCGGTGCGCCGCGCGTCGCCGAACTCGCGCTCGTTCTTGTCGATCTCCTCCTTGACGATCCGGTCGACCTCCTTCGGGTCGCCGAGGATCTTGCGGTAGCCCGCGACCTCCGCCGTGACGGCGCGGTGCTCCTCCTCGATCTTCTCGCGCTCGAGCGCGGTGAGGCGGTGGAGGCGCAGATCGACGATCGCGTCGGCCTGCCGTTCGGAGAGCTGGAACTTCGCGACGAGGTTCTTCTTCGCGTCGTCGCGGTCGGCCGACGCGCGGATCGTCGCGATCACCTCGTCCATGTGCGAAAGCGCGACCAGGAACCCTTCCAGGATGTGGAGGCGTTCCAGCGCCTTGCCGAGCAGGAACTTCGTGCGCCGCACGACGACCTTGCGGCGGTACCCGACGTACTCGACCAGCAGGTCCTTCAGCGACAGCGTGCGCGGCCGGCCGTCGACCAGCGCGATGTTGATGATCGAGAACTTGTCCTGGAGCTGCGTGAACTCGTAGATCCGGTTGAGGACGACCTTCGCGTCCTCGCCGGCGCGGCACTCGACGCAGATGCGGATGCCGTCCTTGTCGCTCTCGTCGCGCACCTCGGAGGCGCCCTCGAGGCGGCCCTCCTTGATCAGCTCGGCGATCTTCTCGATCAGGACGGTCTTGTTGACCTGGAACGGGATCTCGGTGATCACGATGCGCTGGCGATTGCCCTTCGCGCCCGCGTCCTCGAAGACCGCCTTGCCGCGCACCACGACGTAGCCGCGCCCGGTGCGGTAGGCCTCGCGCACGCCGTAGGTGCCGCAGAGGATGCCGCCCGTCGGGAAGTCGGGCCCCTTCACCAGCTCCATCAACTCGTCGACCGTGATCTCGGGGCGGTCGATGACCGCCTTCAGCCCCTGGCAGACCTCGGTCAGGTTGTGCGGCGGCATCGAGGTCGCCATCCCGACCGCGATGCCGTTGCTCCCGTTGACCAGCAGGTTGGGGAAGCGGCTCGGCAGGACCGTCGGCTCCTGCCGCGTCCCCTCGTAGTTCGGGATGAAGTCGACCGTCTCCTGCTCGAGGTCCTCCATCATCGCGGCGGCCGCCGCGGTCATCCGCGCCTCGGTGTAACGCATCGCGGCCGGCGGGTCGCCGTCGATCGAGCCGAAGTTGCCCTGCCCGTGGACCAGCGGGTAGCGCATGTTGAACGGCTGCGCCATGCGGACGAGCGTCGGGTAGATCACCGACTCGCCGTGCGGGTGGTAGTTGCCCGACGTGTCGCCGGCGATCTTCGCGCACTTGCGCTGCTTGCTGCGCGGCCCGAGGTTCAGGTCGTTCATCGCGACGAGGATGCGTCGCTGCGACGGCTTCAACCCGTCGCGCACGTCGGGCAGCGCGCGGCTCACGATGACTGACATCGCGTAGGACAGGTAGCTGTCCTTCATCTCCTGCTCGAGCAGGAGCGCGCGCGTGCCGGACGGCGGATCGGTCGGCGGGACGGAGGTCGGCAGCTCAGGAGTCTCGGGCACGGACGGTAGGCCTCCCCGCCACTTCCTCGTGTTCCACGTGCGCGCGCGCGACGGATCCGCCGTGCCGCGAAGGGGCGGGATTATCCCACGCTGGACGCCGGAACGAGCCTCTTCATTGCCAGGCGTAGAAGGCCGTCAGCACCGCTCCCGAGAGGACGAAATAGGCGGCCATTCCGCGGAGCTCCCGCGCGAGGCGGAGCGGGAACGGGACGGCCGCGACGCGGCGCGCCGCGGGCACCGGCGCGTCGCCCGGCGCGTAGGCGGCGAGGTCGCCGACGACGGCCGCGACCGCCTCCGCCGCGACGCCCGCGTCGCGCGTGCGGCGCCGCAGGAGGAGCAGCGTCCAGGTGAGCGCCGTGAAGGCGACGATGGGCGGCGCCGCGATGCCGCGACGCAGCGCGAACCACGCCGCCAGCGCGACCAGCAGCAGCAACCCGAGCAGCCCGAAGACGCGCCCGCCGCCGCTCGAGTCGATGCGGCCGCGGAACTTCTCGACGAACGGGAGCTCCGGCAGCGGCGCGCGCCCGCCCAGCAGCGCGACCGTCGACGCGAAGAGGCCGATCGAGCCGGCCCCCAGCGCGAAGAGCACGTCGCGCTGCCGCGCCAGCAGCAGCGTGACCAGCAGCGCCATCGGCAGCGCGATCGTCCACCAGCACGCCTTGCGCGCGCCGCTCTCGAGCGCGCGCCCGCGCCACGCCCCGTACCAGCGCAGCACGAAGCCGCCGTCGGGCGTGTCGCTGAAGCGCAGCAGCAGCGCCAGGAGCGCCAGCACCAGCGCCGGCAGCTGCGCGAAGAGGAGCGCGAAGAGGCCGCCGTCGTCGTGCTCGTCGCCGACCGCGAGGAAGAGGAGCGGGTAGGCCAGCAGCGGCAGCGCCTGGAGGCGGAAGCTCCGCTCGCGCCGCAGCAGGCGGAGCGCGAGCCGGAAGGTCGGCCGCTCGTCGGGCGCGACGCAGGCGCGCTCGAAGAGGCGGCGCAGCAGCCGCGGGCCGCTGCGGCGCGGCGCCGCGGGCGCGGCCGCGAGCGATTCGAGCAGCGACCGGTAGCCGCGCGCCGTCGCCGCCAGCGCCGCGAAGAGCGCGGCCGTCGCGGCCAGCGCCGCCAGCGCGAGACCGGGCCGCGTCGCCGCGCCGCCGAGCCAGAGCGCCAGCTCCGCGAACCAGCGGCTCGGCAGCCACGCGACGCTGGCGCCGTTGGCGAAGCCGTCGGCCAGCGCGGGCGGCAGCGCGAGCCACGCGCCGGTGGCCCCCACCAGCAGCAGCGCGCGGATCCACGCCAGCGCGTCGCGCAACTGCGCCGACGGCCAGAGACGCCGCAGCACCAGCAGCAGCAGCACCGCGCACGCCGCGAGCCCGCCTGCGAAGAGGAGGAACGCCACGCACCACGCCGCCGCGCGCCGCCACTCGCCGTCCGACAGCGCCGCGCACGCCGACGGCAGCAGCAGCGCGAGCCCCTTCGCCGCGACCGGCAGCGAGAGCGCGGCCAGCCGCGCACGCGCGTAGCCGGCCCCGTCCACCGGCAGCGTCTGGAGCAGGCCGACGTCGCGCGGATCGAGCCACGCCGACGCGACGTCGCCGAGCGCGTCGACCAGCGCGAAGAGGCCGAGCAGCGCGAAGACGAGCGGCGCGGCCGCGGCCGCCGGCTCGCCCGCCGCGATGCCCGCGACCGCGAAGCCGATCAGCGACGAGAAGAGGATCCCCGACAGCAACGTCGCGCTGCCGGCGCCGCCCGCCTCGACCACGTCGAGGCGCAGGCAGTGGAGCAGCAGCGCGCGCGTCGGGCGTCGCACGGAGCCGGCGCCGCGGCCTACTGCTTCCCGGCCGGCGGCTGGTTGTCTTTCGCGTCGGCGACGTTGCGCCGGAGCAGGATCGCGCCCGGCGTCCCGAGCGGCGCCGCGTCGCTCGGCCCGAACTGCGGCGGCGGCGGGACCTGCAGCCCCGGCGGCAGCATCCGCTGGAAGCGCTCCTGCGCCGTGCGCACGCGCGCCGCCATCTTCACCGCGCCGATCTGGTTCAGCTTCAGGTTGGGGCCGGTCGGGTAGCGCAGCACCACCGCGCTCGCCACGTACTTGTCGCGCCACGGCGCGTTGGCGGAGCGCACGATGCGGTCGATCTTGAGGAAGTAGGTCGCCTGCTTGTTGCAGTAGGGACCGGCGATGTCGCCCTGCTCGAGCTCGAAGAGGACCTTCGGGAAGGGATAGAGGTTGAGGAGCTGGCCGCGCTCGTGGTCGAACGACAGCCCCTCGATCCCGCGCGTCGTCTCGTCCTCGCTGTGGACGCGGACGACGTCGCGCATCGGCACGCCGCGGCGCAGCTTCTCGGCCACCACCTTCGCGCGCTCCTCGACGCTCGGCATCTCGCCGCGGTAGTGGAGCAGCATCGCCTTCTGCTCGACCATCTCGCCCGCGATCACGGTGAAGAACATCGTCTCGTCGCCCGACGCGAGCGCGTTCAAGTAGTCCCAGTAGCCGTCCCACTCGGCGTTCGTGACCGAGAGGACCGAGACGACGGTCTCCTTCACCTGGAGCGTCTGGCCGGGATGGTCGGGATCGGGCTTCTCGACCGTGCGCGTGCGCGGCTCGAAGTCGTCGAGCCACACCTCGAACGCGATCTCGTCGGGGATCTTGTCGAACTGCGTGCGGTGCCCTTCGGGCGTCGCCGCCGCGTCGGAGAAGAGCAGCTCGCTCGGCGTCGCGCCGGCCACCGGCTTCTCGACCCACCGCTGCGGCGGCGCTTCGGCCGCGGCCGCGGCGCGCTCCGCCTTGCGCCCGCCCTTCTTGCGCGGCCCCTTCTCGCCGTCCTGGTTCGCCGGCTCCTGCTTCGGCGCTTCCTGCGCCAGCGCGCCGACGAGCGACGGCGCGCCGCACGCCAGCAGGAGCGCGACCGCGAGGAGCCGCGACGACGGGAGGGCCTTCGAGAACGGTCGAGCCACGGGTCGATCTCCGGACGGCGGTCGGGCCTGGGGGGCGCGGGAGGGCGGTTTACTAGCGAAGGACTACGGCTTGAGACGGGCGCTCGAGAGGAATCGTTCCGCCCGGGCTTCGACGTCGGCGTCGAACGTGAGGCGCCTGAAGAGCTCCTCCAGGGACCGCTCGGGCTGGCCGTGGAGGAGCGCCGCCGGAGCCCCGTCGGCAACGATTTCCCCGTCGTGCAGGATCAGGACGCGGTTCGCCAGGCTCTCGGCCACGTCGAGCAGGTGGGAGCTGTAGAGCACCGCCACTCCCCGCCGCGAGAGCTGCCGCAGGATCTCCTTCACCTGCAGCACGGTCGGCGCGTCGAGCCCGAAGAGCGGCTCGTCGAGGATCACGAGCTCGGGCTCCTGCAGGAACGCCGAGGCGATGGCGACGCGCTGCCGGTTGCCGCGCGAGCAGGCGCCGAGCGGCGTGCCCGCGAGTTCGTCGAGGCCCAGCGACGCGAGGAGCTCCGGGATGCGGCGCGCCGCGGTCGCGTCGTCGAGGTCGAGCAGTCCGGCGACGAGCTCGAGCTGCTCGTGCGGCGTGAGCGCGTCGTAGAGCGGCGCCGTGTCGGGCACGAAGGCGATGCGGCGGCGCAGCGCGTCGGCGTCGCGGGCGGGATCGAGACCGAGCACGCGCACCGTGCCGCCGTCGCGCGGGAGCTGGCCGGTGAGGATGCGGATCGTCGTCGACTTGCCGGCGCCGTTGGGGCCGAGGAA